>ERZ761592.5-NODE-5-length-667768-cov-993.808319_pt1 | contig 667768 bp, 685 predicted proteins | sample MGYA00433095_ERZ761592 | MGnify/ENA primary metagenome ERZ761592 (study PRJEB28899, sample SAMN03785554) | bioreactor sludge metagenome | biome: EBPR Sludge; feature: EBPR Bioreactor; material: 0.22µm filtered reactor supernatant | place: Saint Lucia: Queensland... | reverse complement strand
TGCAGCCCCGTCGGATACTGATGAGGGCTCAATAGACGTCGGGCGCGAAGCCGTTTTGGAAAATTCTGTTGACGACAAGGCAAACTTGGAAGGCACAAAGCAAAACGGGTCATGGAAGACACCGCGGCCAATCATAATGCCATCGATGCCGGGGTATTTTGCCGCTAGCTCTAGGCCTTCTGCCCTATTTTCAATGTCACCATTAATGGTTAGTAGTGTTCCTGGGGCAATTTCGTCTCGCAAGGTAATAATTTCAGGAATGAGTTCAAAGTGGGCTGGTACTTTGCTCATCTCTTTTTTGGTGCGCAAATGAATAGTTAGGTTTACGATATCTTGCTGCAATAGATGTGTGAGCCAACTGCGCCATTCATCAGTAGAGGTGTAGCCTAGGCGAGTTTTTACTGATACAGGAAGACCGGCAGTTTTGGCGGCTGCTATCACTTCGCTTGCGAGTTCAGGTGTGCGAATCATAGCGGCTCCCCCGCCAGCTTTTATGGCGCTTGCATCAGGGCACCCCATGTTTATGTCGATACCATGAAATCCTAACGTTTTACAGTGTGTTGCGAGTTTGGCTATGTCATCTGGTACGGCGCCCCAAATTTGAGCAACGATTGGTTCTTCGTCGTCGGTTTTAATCAGGCGCATGCCAATCGCTTTATCGCCAGCGTGAGCCCACCCTGTGGCATTGGTAAATTCAGTAAAAAATAAATCTGGCGCACCTGCTTTGGCTACGACATGACGAAATACCACATCCGTTACCGCTTCCATTGGAGCGAGAACGAAAAATGGCCTTGGTAAATCGTGCCAAAAAGACATAAAGCTAGTTGTTAAGCAGGTCGCCGTTCTCTACGAGTTCGTCTAGCACGGCAGTTGTGTTGGGGTTATCTTTGTGCTTTTGTGAGAAACCCGTGGCTTCGGTTGCGTGTTCGACTGTTGGCGCACTGCTGCCAAGTTCTATAGCACGAAGTTCCTTAAACATTCTAGGTGTTTCAAGCGCCGCTGCGGTACCAGTTGTACCAAGCTCTCTATCAGTTGCCGCACGCTGCTCGGCTTCTCTTTCGTAATCTGCAGGAGTACGCCTGTCCCCTTTTTCTGCCTTTGGCCAGCCCCATGCTTTTCCGCCTGCCATAAATAATCCTTTCGTTGAGGTATATAATAAATTATTTACTATTATATCACAGTTGATATAATTTACGTTCGTCTTACATTTGACACAAAGTGCTGTTTTATGTCGAATGTGAGACGGACGGGAATGATGCTCGGTTCTATGATTCGCAATGCGAGTCACAGCCCATCCGTTCACGGTAAGTAGACCAAGGCCTACTTCTTGCCGTCGCGTGCCTTGCGAGCCAGGGCGCCTCGGGAGCTGTGCTCGCGACACACGGTCTCGAGATCGTGTCGCTCGTTGGCCGAGAGACCCGTCGGGTTCGTCTGTGCCTTGAGGATGACCGCGTCGTACTTGTCCGCCATCTGGTTCACCTCCTCTCGAAGGCATACGCTGCGTGGGATTTCCATGCGAGCGGTGTAGCAGATGACATTGGCTGGCTGGGTGGGTACGGATTCACCGTGATGGGAGTGCGGTTACGCCGCACCCACCCAGGACAAGGGCGCTCGGGGGAGTGCGCACCTCGCCTCTCGTCACCATCGGGGCAACGAGACCAGTACGGTACCGAATCTGTCTAAGATTCGGAAGCCTACTGCGAGTCGAGAGCGGTTTTCTAGGCCGCCTAGCCTCGACCCGCAGAGGGACATGGGTTACAGGCTGCCTTCCCCTTGCGAGCCTCCATGTCAGTACTGCACCGAACCAAAAACGGTTCGGAAGCCAGCCGCAAGATGAGCTAGCGGGCGACACGCCCGCGTTCGCATACTCACCTTGCGGTGGGACACACCTTGGGTCGTCGCCAACCCCTCGGTCTTCGACGACCCGGTGTGTCTATGGAGGAGGTGGCACTCGGCGCCACCTCGAAGCGGATTCCGCCTTCGCGTGGACGAAAGAGCCGCCTCCCTCTGGTGCGGCCGAATGCTCGGAAAGGAGGTGAAAAAGCGAGCAAACGAGCGCACGAAGCCGTGCTTGGGACTATATTTGTATCATTCCCGTCTTGTAAAGTTTCACTTCAAGCGGGATGTAGGCAGGTAAAATCGCATTGCTTGGCCATACGGTTTTATCTGCCCACTTCTACCACCTAAAGCTACGATTATTTTAAATTAAAAAACGCTAATTGTCAATATTATACACGAAAGCGGACCCGTGTAGGCCCGCTTTCATACACCTAAAGAAGCTCTAGTTTGGGCTCCACATGCCAGGTTGAACAGACATTGTTTTCTCCATTTTTGTTTTAGTATATTGCCCACCTGTGGCATATAAGACAATTTATTGTCTGATGCTGCTATCAAAGTACCATAAGCATAATTATTATGCAATACTTATTCGAGATTATTCTAATAAAGAAGACTCAAAGGCTAATACACCCTTATAATCTTGCGAGAATTCGCTTATGTCTGGAAGATCGAGAGCAGTAATATGTGCATACACAGCGCGCACTAAGTCGGCAAATGTAGTTAATTCGTCGGCATCGAACACGAGATCGAGCTGGCTAATGGCTCCGGATGGAGTTGGCTCAACGAATTGCAAACTTGCCTGCTCGACCGTGTAGCCATGATAATCGCGAGAATTCTCTACTAGCAGCTTATAAAACATTAGTTGCTGCTTATATTTGTGCAACTTAATCTTTTCGGCGTCGGTTTTACCCTGCCAACTAGTGGCGGCTTTGCCTGTTTTGTAATCAACGATAGTCATAGTTTTTGTAGACGTTTCAATATGTACTAAATCGAGGGCTCCGGTAAGGTGTGCATCACCTAATCGGCTTTGTTGGTGCGAGAAGTTAAGTTCGGTAATGTCATCCGCGCTAAAACTCTCGTACTTTTGTAGCAAAAATGCTGAAAGTACATCGCTTCCGCGCTGCAAGTATTTAGAAAGCTCGTTGCTCGGCAAGCGATATTCGTGTAGAGCGAGTTCAAAATCGTGTAGCACATCTTCGAGCGGCTTCTTTTTCTTGGTGGCGTGAATGTGCGCATGGGCACGCTGCAATGTGCGGTGGATTGCCGAACCGAAAGCGGCGCTTGGAGTCATGCTGGCGGGAAAATGCAGTAGATTGGTTTGTAAAAAGTTTTCAGGCCCGCCACGTGATACGTCGATGAACGTATTCAAGTGAGTCGCCGACAGCTTGTAGTCTTCAAGTAGTGGCGCGAGTAGCGTTTTCATATCTGACTGAGGTAATGCAAGGAGTGGTTGATACCATTCAGTTTCGAGCTGGTGAATGTGCTCGGCGGTTGCTACTTCGGGTTCAATGTGCGGTTGCCACTGCTCACCCACCAAGAAACTGGCTGGTAGAGTTTCTTTGCCACTAGCATTGGCGCGTGAATAGCTAATAGTCAAGCTGGAACGGGCGCGGGTCATGGCCACGAAGAATAGACGCAAACGTTCATCGATGGTGTCCCCGTTTGGCGCTAGCGGTAGATTCATAGGGTATGAAATCTGGCGAGAACGGCTGCGTACTTGTTCGCCCCATATATTGTCGGTAGCTCCGGTTATGTATACATGGTCGAATTCCAGTCCTTTTGACTTGTGTGCTGTCATCAGTTGTACGGCGCTGCTCGTGAGCTCGCTGCGTGGCCGAATGCTAGTGATGCTGGCTCCCATGCTGGCATGAAGCGCCACGAATTCAAGTAGGTCTGGCAGTGAGAGTGATTTGTCTGGTTGGTGCTCGCGGAGTTTCGTACGAAGTGTACGTAGTGCTTCTAAGTGAATAATATAGTCAGATGCGTGTGTGCTTCGGTTTGCATCACCAAAGAAGTACTCGAAAAGCGGAGATGTATACTCGGGGCTATCATTCGTATCCGACGGAGTGCCCATGAGGTGATCAAGCATATATTCGATAGGCTGGTAGCTACAAAGTTGAGCTGCTCCAACTAGCCAACCATGAAGCGGTTCGTAGGTTTTGTCTGCGGACATTTCTTCGAGCCAACTGGTGCGGTTCTTCTGAGCGGCAAGGCTAAGCTTCCATAGCGATTTTGCGTCAATCTTCCAAGCTGGATGTGCGAGTAGGCGTGGCAGGAAGGCGTTGGCACGATCGAAGTCGCTCGAAGCTAAGGCGCATATGACTTCTGCAAGCGTAATAAGTTGTTCGATTGGCTCTAAGTCAAGCACGTTATCGCGATGCTCGTAATTGACGGTTATGACAGCTGCCTGAAAGTAAGGCAATAATTGCGCTAATTCGTGGTGCCTGCGCGCGAGTACCGCGATATTACCCGGTTCGGTGCCCGCTGAAATTTTAGCCTGAATATCCGCTATGAGTGCTTGATGTTCATCGCTTGCATGAGCGCATTCTCGTAAGAACACGCTCGCACCAGTGCTGCTTCTATGAGCAGTAAGTTCTTTATTTATTTCATCGATATATTGCTCGAGGCGTTGCGAGCCCAGAGTTATAACGTCGCGTGCCGCCTGCAAGATTGGCTGAGCCGAGCGGTAATTATCGGTAAGCGTAATTAGTTCTACTTGTTCGTGTTTGTCGCGGAAATTCAAAATATTGCCAATTTCGGCGCCTTGGAAGCTATATATTGCTTGGTCGTCATCGCCTACTACCATAATGTTTGGCGAGTCACCAGTGGGCGTGCTGGTAAGATTATGCAAAATACGACTTTGAGCTAGATTAGTATCTTGAAACTCGTCTACCAATGTATACAGATATTTTTCTTGTAAGTTGAAACGAAGATCTGGAAATACTTCCATAGCATGCACTACGCGAAGCACCATATCGTCAAAGTCATATAGTCGTGCTTCTTGCATTTGTACCAGGTATTGGTAGTAGACGTAGCTCACTGCTCGCAGCTTTGTATTGCGTTTTCGATCTTTGAATACAAACTCACCTGCTTCGTTTTTTTCGAGCCATGCGTTCTTCCAGGCGGTGATTGGTTTGGTGCTAGCACTCGAATGAGCCTCGTCGATTGCATGCGCCAGGCTCAACGCCATTACGTTAGCAAGCGGCGCAATACCAGGCGGCAATGAGGGGACTTCTTGAATTGCAAGCTTTTCAGAAACAGGCGCCAGCTGGTCGGTAGTACGTTGTGATATGCGGCTCGAGAAGATCTCTGCCAGGTCGCGTTCTACACTATCAAGTGCTAGGTCGTTGCTATCGAGAACCTGCAGTAGCTCTTCATTGGTAAGACCACTTTTTTTCAGCTCTGAAATAGCCTGCAGTGTATCGCGAATGTGCACATATTCACCATCGAGCTTGCTGGCGAGCGGGTTGTTGTAGTCGAGCGTGTCAAATATACTTTGCACGATTTGGTAGCTCGCTAGCTCATCTGCGGGGCGAAAGTCGGCGCCATGGTAAAAATATTCGCTGTAGCGATTTATAATTTCACTGCCAAAGCTGTGAAAGGTATGAATCGCGACCTTGTAGGCATCACGGCCGATGATCTCGCTTAGACGTTCACGCATGGCCGTAGCCCCGCTCTCGGTAAAAGTAAGACACAGAATATTTTCAGGTAGTACATCAGTTTTAGCTAAAATATTAGCTACGCGCATACTTAGGAGCTCAGTTTTACCGGTCCCAGGGCCCGCTACTACCATTAGGGGGCCGTCAATATAATCGACCGCCTGCTTCTGCTTGGCATTAAGTTTCTTGTACCTCTCGGAAAAATCCATTCCTCCTTATTATACGGTAAAACAAAAAAGTCACCGAAGTGACTATGGGCAAAGTTTATTGGCCGGCCTGCAGCCCAATGCGATCCATGGGGGAATGCGCACCGGGCTGCAGGCCTTGCTTGTGACGGGGGCCAATCCGCCACCGAGTAAATCGGGCTCTCGCCTCTGATCGACTCGCAATCGCCGGCCCTCTCAGGTTGCCGACTCGGCGACACGAATGGTGGTTCGTGAGGTCGCCTACTTCCTCCCAGCGGCCGAAGCCTTTTCGCAGGGACGAGCCCGTGCACTAGAAGGTGTTGCGCGCGAGACTGTCTCACCGGTGCGGGTCTCGGTCCGCTAGGGTGTGACGTGGGGTGTCTCGCGATGCGGCCGGCTCAGGTGCCGGCTGTGGGGGTCGCCGAGTTGGTTGACCGCCTCGACCTTTTCATTATGAACGATAATTAGTATTCTGTCAATTTTTGCTGTAAGTATGCTATTATACCCCTATGGAACAAGAGATTTACGACGACATCGCTCTTGAGCAGATTGCCAAAAATAAGTTCGGGCTTGAAGTTGATATTGATCACGTCGTGCTACGGAATGCACCAGTTAATCACGTCGCGAAAGCCACCCTATTTTTGACAAAGAAAAAACAACTATTGCTATATATTGGCGGGACTTCAAAACTATCACTTGGTGAAGTGCAAAAAATTGTGAGTCGGATGGGCTTGAAAGCCGAGCTGTATATGCCGCCTAAGGGTCAGCCAAATTATTTCGACGAGATTGGCAAACAAAAGTTTCGCGCGGTATTCCCTGGTCGGCACAACCCTTCTCTCGACGATATTCGCTATTATCGAACATTAGCTCCGTATAACCCTGCATTAATCCAAATACATGAAGTAAAAAACGGCGAAGTGTACCAATTTGACACCGACGCCAGTGGCAATTGGCGTGTTGGTGCGCGGTTTGCATATCGGCGAATTAAAACGAGTTAATTAACGCAAATCGAGCACAACCAAGTGCTCTATATGTGGCGTACGTGGGAAAAAGTTGTAGCCTTTGTGTGCACGGATGCCATAGGCTTCTGCGAGCCTGGCCACATCGCGAGCTTGAGTGACTGGGTTGCAACTGAGGTAAATAATTCGCTCGGGTTTTTGATCAAGTAATCGCTCGATTACCGATTCGTGCAAGCCAGCACGAGGAGGATCTAAGATAATAGCTTTGTCTGAGCTAATCTGCTCTAGCGCATTCTCGCTGGCGGCGAGTACTGCCGTTGCGTTGCTGCCTAGCTCAGTGATATTTCTTTTCATTTCTTGTACCGCTGCCGGGTCAAGCTCGACTAAAGTGGCGTTCTTTCCGCCGATCGTCAGGCCAATCGTGCCTACGCCGCTGTACATGTCTACTACCGGCTTGTCGCTGAGCCATGATTTCATGTCATCAAGTGCTTGCAGGTAGACGGGGATGTTTACTTGAAAAAAGCTTTCGGTAGCGTAATGAAATGAAATACCGAGTAACTCATCTTGTAGTGAAGTAACACCAAATGCCTTAAGGCGCTTGGTGATTTTGCTAGCAGGGCTGCGCGGGTCTGAATAAATTATCTCACCGCCGATAGCACTTAAGTCTTTTGCTTCACTTTCTGCCACGATATCAGGCAAATCATCTTTAATATAAAGTTGCCAAACACACTCACCTTTTTGATTGCAGCGAATCAGTAGCGTTTTTAGATTTCGAGCCTTTACCACTTTCGTGCGCAATAGGTCGCGAATTTCGAGCGCAAGTTTCATGATTTCTGGGCGTGCGAGCGACATGGTGCTTACGGGCACTTTGCCTTTACTGCCTCGTACAAAGAATGCCAAGTCAAGAGTTTCTTTGCCGTTCGCCTTTTCGCCAACTGAATTTTCCAAAACGGCTTCGTGCCGGGTTTCTGTTGCGCCCGCAGCAGCAGAAACTCGGGCTGCAGATGTTTTCAAAAATTCGCTAGCGAGCGGCTCGACAGGTACGACGTCGCCATACCAGCTAAATTCTACCTTGTTTCGATATTCGTATTGCACGCCGTCGGTATATACTTCAATCGGCTCGGGCAGCACAATGTCGTGAAGCTCAAACGCCTCTTCTATAAGAGCGGCTTTGTAATGTTGCTCGGCTTCGAAATTCATAATTTGCCACGGACTGGTAGAAAGATAGCTAATTGGGTCACGCGGCTCAATGCGCTGGTCGCTCACACTGTGAACTTCGACAACTTTGCCTTCCACGAAGGATGACTTTTGCTTGGTTAGCTGTACTGAAACGACTTCGCCGGGCAATCCGCCCCAAGCAAACAGCTTTTTGCCATTTTCTAGCGTGCCAAGGGCTTGCCCGCCTCCGACAATCCTATCAAGTGTTGCGGTCTCGATTTTGAAGCGTTTCTTAGCCACGCGCAACCTTTTTTGCAGCTTGGCGACTCGCAGCGATAGAGCTAACAATAGAGGCTGACACTAATATGATTCCGGCGAGACCTGCGATGAGCTCAGGAATATTAAAGAAAATCCCTGCGATAAGTACCAGCGCAAGTACGCCGATGGTGTAGTGAGCGCCGTGCTCGAGGTATCGATATGCGTGCAAAATGTGGCGTCGCACCATGAAGATGGTAAGTGACCGTACCCAGATAGCTCCGATACCTAAGCCGATGGCGATGAGAATTACGTCTTTCGTAACCGCGAATGCGCCAATAACGCCATCGAAGCTAAAGCTCGCATCGAGTATTTCGAGATATAAGAATGCCATGAAACCTGCCAAGCCAGTTTTTAGTACGCCTTTTGCGGCGGCGCGTTGACGCCGAGCAAATAGCTCGGCTAGGCCGTGGACAGCAATGTAGAGCCCTATGCCGATTGCTCCTGCAAAGAATGTCTCGCGAGGCTCAGGGTTGCCCGGAAACAGTGAAATAGTTAGTAGCAACACGATACAGATTACCGAATACAGCCACCAGCGGCTCATATCTTGCAAGGGCTTTTCGATAATATCTATCCAACGAACGCGCCGGCTTTTGTCGAAAAAGAAATGCAGGCAAAGCATCAGTAAGAACATGCCACCGAACGCCGCGATAGAAATATGTGCTTCATGAAGCTCTTTAGCGTAGGCATCAGGGTTATTTAGCGCCAAGTTTAGCACTTCACCTGGCGGCAAGCCGGCCGTTATCATTACTATCAAAATAGGAAACACGATACGCATGCCTATCACGGCGATAAGAATTCCGACTGTAATAAAAATTGTGCGCCAAAATTCGCTCACGGTGCTGAGTACCTTCGCGTTGATGATGGCGTTTTCGAAGCTAAAGGTAATTTCAACCAATATCAGAACGGACGCAATAAAAAATGCAGCTGGCCCCATGTAGTAGCCAACCGCTGCTAGGCTAGCAACCGTGACAAGTCCGCTGACGAAGAAAATACGCAGCGGATGGTGATGATGCAGTAAATGTTTCACTACAACTAGTATAGCGGTTTCGAGTAGTTTTTTGCTACACTCGTAGGTATGCGAATTGCCTCTACTTCACGCCATCATCCACTGCACGAACAACGTCGACAAACAAACATTCCACTTGGTGCACAACGATTTTTGGCTGCTTTTGAGGGCATCGAGGGAGGCTTTGCGATTGGTACAAGTATCGTCGTGGCGCTCAGTGTCGGTGGACTGTCAAACCGACTACTTCTGATAACTGCAATCGTGAGCATTGTCGTGAATGGCTTTAATACAGCCAGTGTGAAATACAGTAGTGAGCACTACCTCGACGAGCTCGATGGTCGCGAGAAAAAAAGTGCTCTCACCCAATATTTCATTCCTGCACTGATAGAATTCGTGTCGTACTTTGCGATTAGCTTCGTGTCGGTGGTTCCGCTGATTGTTCTGCACAATACCGTTTTGGCGGTATCGATTAGTGTCGTAATTACACTTGTGATTCTATTTTTAGCAGGTTTTTTGCGAGCATATATGCTGCAAATGCCACGTTGGCGCGACGCGTGGGAAACTACCCTGCTAGGCCTAGGAATTATTCTGGTAGGCCTAGTGTCGGGCTATATCGTACACTCGCTGTAGTTTACCGATGATGCGCTGGCGCCACGAACGTAAGCGCGTTGCCAGTTTTGCCACCACGACCAGTTCGGCCGATTCGGTGAACATAATCATCGTATGTTGCGGGCTGATCGAAGTTGATTACGTGTGATACGTCGGGTATATCAAGGCCACGGGCGGCTACATCAGTAGCAACCAGTACCTTCACAGTGTCGGTTTTAAAAGCTTTTAGCGCACGCTGGCGCTGTGATTGTGACTTGTTGCCGTGAATTGCTTCGGATGGAATGCCGCTTTTGCTCAAGCTATCTGCCAAGCGCTGTACACCGTATTTTGTTTCGCCAAATACCAGTACTTTTTCAAAGTCATCTTTGCGAAGCATTTCTTCCAGGAGCTCAAGTTTTTCTAGCTTGTCGTGCGCCTCGATGATGTTTTGTTCTACATGATCGCTAGTTTCACCAGTTCGTACTGATACAACTTCAGGATCTTTCATAAAGTCGTGAACCAGGGTTTGAATAGTCGGTGTCATGGTGGCGCTAAAACACAATGTTTGGCGCTGTGACGGCAGCTGGCCGGCGATACGACGGATGTCGTTGATAAAGCCCATGTCGAGCATGCGATCGGCTTCGTCTAACACGAATACTGAAACATCGGTAAGGCGTAGTGCGCCACGGTTTAGCAGGTCATTCAGGCGACCAGGCGTACCGATAATGATATGTGGGTTACGACGAAGGTCACGGATTTGACGTTCGATGTTGGTGCCACCTACCACTACCGTTGAGTAGAGGTTCATACCACGTGAAAATCGCTTACATTCGGCGTCGATTTGCTGCGCCAATTCACGAGTCGGTGCCATGATTAGCACGGCGTTACGCTGCTTGTCGCGTAGGTTGCTGAGTATTGGCAACAAGAACGCCGCGGTTTTGCCCGTGCCTGTATTGGCAAGACCAATTACATCTTTACCTTCCAAGGCCATAGGTATGGCTTGATCTTGAATGGCGCTTGGCGTTTCGAAGCCAATCGTTGCTAGGTTTTGCTTTAGAGCGTCGCGAAGCGCGAAATCGTTAAAACGGTGCTGAGGCACGTAGGGTGCGACTTCAGTCAACTTTGCTGCTTGGTTAATGAATTTGCTAGGGTGAATCGTTTGCTTTTTTGGTCCACGACTAGCAGTGCGGGGTCGGCCGCCACTTCTAAGTTTGTTGTTTGGTCGTGAGCCGCGCCCACGAAAAGAATTGCTTTTACGCTGCATGAATACCTTTCTTGTAGTCATATATTTGATGAACCACAAGATACATATTGTCAGTATGAGGCCAAGTATTCATCCAAGCGGATTGCCGCTTATCTATCTATTATAGCATAAGTAAAATATTTTGTCTACATTTCGTATACTAAGAGTATGCAAAGCAAAGCACACGTCAGAAACGAAGCACTTGCCTTTCGAGCGTCACTTGAACCACATGAGATTGCCGAACGTTCACTCATGGCGTTTACTCAGCTGCAAAATACGGTGGACTGGCCGAATATTCACTCGATACATGTCTACCCTTCACGCCACGATTGGCATGAGCTCGACACAGCGCCCTTGATTGATTTCGTACGCCAAAACCATGCACACATTCGCGTAGAGCAGCCAGAGCCAAAAGCCACGGCTCCGCTTCCGGACACCGTATTTGATTTGATTATAGTGCCTGTAGTGGCTTACGATTCGCACAATTACCGCTTGGGTGTTGGTAGCGGCTGGTACGACAAATTTTTAGCGACTCAGCCGAATGCCATCAGCGTAGGCTTTGCGTTCAAGGAAACTCATAAAGCCTCGCTGCCCAAAGAACAGCACGACGTTCCACTGACAAAAATTATCGCCGTGTAGTTTGTTATACTACTTGTATGGAATCACCAAACACTGAAAAAAACAGCATGAGCGCGAAACTCAATCAGCTGCGAGCGGCAGTGCTTGGTGCGAATGACGGAATTGTTTCAACCTCGAGTGTAGTAATGGGTGTTGCTGGCGCTACCGATAGCTCACAGGCAATTTTTACTGCCGGTATGGCGGCATTGGTAGCTGGAGCGCTTTCTATGGCGGTTGGCGAATACGTGTCGGTGAGTAGCCAGAGTGATGCTGAAAAGGCATATATTGAAAATGAAAAAATGATGCTAAAACTTCACCCAGACGAAGAGTTTGAACAGTTGGTAGATGCGTACAAACAGCGTGGTATTAGCGCTAAAACAGCGCGTCAGGTTGCTACCGAGCTCACTGAAAAAGATGCTCTTGCCGCCCATGTGATGGTAGAACGAAGTCTCGATAAAGACAGTATCGTAAGCCCTGTACAAGCCGCGGTTGCGTCACTTATATCCTTTACGATTGGTGGTCTTATACCTTTTGTTGCGGTGATTATATCGCCAAACGATATCAAAGAAATAGTAACGGTTGTCGCTGTTTTGATAGCACTACTGATTACCGGGTACTTTAGCGCAACCGTTGGTGGCGCATCACGCAGCCGAGCGATGCTGCGAGTTATAGCTGGTGGTTTGCTGGCTATGGCAATTACCTACGTAGTAGGCTTGCTATTCGGCATTCAATTTAGCTAGTTTTTAACCGTGGGAATGGTGATGGTTTTGATGTTCTTTGGTAATTCTACCGTGACATCTTTGTATTCGTAGGTAATGGTGTATGAAGATCCGTTTTTGCGTTCACCTTGCAACTTGCTAAGGCGGTTTTTGCTATCAATAAACATTTCTGTGGTTACATCATCGTCATCGTAGCCCCATACTTCGCAGGTTCCGGCTGGGCAATCTTTTTTGCCCTTATACACAGCCTTCGAGCTAAATTTCGCGAAATCCTCGTCGCTGTAGCGGTATTCTCCGCTGGCAATCGATTCTTGATTGTTGCTACTGGCGAGCTTTATGCATGTGCCATCTACGCACGATACGTATTGGCCAGCCACGCTGTACGAAGTAAACTCTTTGCCGCCAGCCATGCCGGTGTACTTACTGTCACCTGCGGCATTCACCTCTATAGTACCAGTGGTCACTTCACTATCTTTTGAGTTAGCCGTGTAGGTTGCTATGAACGATACACCAGCAGTCTGTTGTGGTTGGAAGGTTGGTGTTTGGTCACTTGTGTTTGTGCCAGAGTTTGACGCGCTGTTACTCGATTGGATATAAAAATACGCCGCAACACCGGCGCCCACGAGTAACACAGCTACAATAGCGGCGACTGCTACTCTTTTCATACAGATAACCTCCTTTGGTTATGCGCTTATTATAACAGATAGTTTTAATTCTGCTATACTATAAGCATGAGTAGTATAATTTTAGTAATTCACATCGCGCTCGCGCTAGCAGCGCTCGGCTCAAGCATCGCAGTAGTCATTCGTCCACAAGGCATGCTAGCGGCTGTTCGCGGCATGTGGGCAAGCTTTGCTGGCGTGGTGCTTACCGGCAGTATGCTGGTGCTTGCACACCCAGGTAGTTTGGGCAAACTATGCCTTATGAGCAGCGTGTATGTTGTTGTGTTGGCGATTGCCCAGCGACGATACCAGGTTACTTTTTCTTAAACTTTGCCCTGTATAGCTTCTGCCCCATGCGGGCGAGGAATGCTATAGCTGCAACGATTGCCAGAAGAATAACGCCGAAAACAAAGCGTACTAGTAGATTGCTTCCGGATTCAGGTTCCATGTTTTAAGTAAAGCAGAATAGATACACCGTTGCAAAGCGAACTTTAGAGCTTGCGTATGCCGCCTTCGTGAGTCTTCCCAATATCTTTTAAGTGTGTCGGGATTGTAGCGTATGCTATTCCATTTGCAAGCAAACCAGACAAGTGAGTATTCCGTTCGTTCTTGTAGGTTGCGATTTGCGCCATGGCCGCTGTGGCAAGGTTCGTGGCGCGTTGCTTTGATTGACCTTTTGTTACTTCACCCGTCATTTTGTAGTGAGCAGCGTTGAGAGCTCCAACGACGACTGCCCTAGCACCCAGAGCAATTGCATAGGGTTTTGCTTCTGGATATCTCTGGGAAATGGCCGTACCCACTCTTAGCATGGACGCATGATCTACTGCCCCGTCTGCGACACGCCGAACGGGTGTATCTGCATCAAATAATCTTAGAATTGCCCCATCGAGAATATCATAGGCGATAAATGCAGCCAGTCTTACTCCGATAGGCTGGTCATTTTGAACACGCCTAGCAATATTTTCAGCTAGCAGATAACGTGCGCCGGTAAGCGCTAGTCCGGGGACTTCTCTCAGTAAATTCTTAGACACTTAGGTTATCGTACCAAAGATTATTCGTGACGCAAATCTAACAGAGCAAAAACACCCTCTACGGCGAGGGCGTTTTTAGCATGGTTGCAGGCACTATGCTTTATGTGAATCCATCGACAGAGCGATGAGCAGTGGACCGACGAGCAATGAGTACAGCCCGATAATCCACACGAATGCTACGCCACCTGAAACTGGCTGGTTCAATAAGTAGACACCAGCCACAATACCGAGCGCGCCGGCGATTACCGCCAAGATCCGCGTAGTTGAGCTTGGCATGTCTCCAAATACTCCCTCGAGAATATCGACTATTCCACGGATGATAAACGTGAACCCAGTAAGGAGAATCAGTGTAGCGAACGACACCAATGGATGCCTAACCAAGTACACTCCCACGCCCACCGCGAAGAAGCCAAACAGTAGCGTTAGCCACCAGAGTGACTGCCCTGCTATCATGTCCGAGAAACCTCTCACGACCGATACAACACCCCAAACTAACACGTAGGCACTAAATAGGTATACAAACGTTACTAACGTGAGGCCCGGCCAAAACAAGGCCGCGACTCCAAAGAGCATTGTAAGTATGCCGGCAAACACCCCCATCCACCAGAGATCACCGGATGCCCCCGCTCGTACTGTTGATTTATTGTCTGCCATAGTAAACCTCCTCTACGTTTTACAGACTTTCTTGCTCGGATGGGTCTTTACGAGGTGAATTAATGACACCTCGAACGCCATCTACTAATGCGATGACAAGCAAGAAACAAGCCAGGCCGTACTGCAAATACTGTACGGAAATTATGTCTGCGTTGCGCAGTACAAGATAGGTGCCTACTAGTAAAACAGATAGGCCTAGCAGTCTTGTAGGCCAGAACGGTACAGCAAGTAGAAATAGTCCGGCTATTGCAAGGCCAAAAGAATAGGTGAAGTTAACAAGAGGGAGGGTTATCCATCCGAATGCAAGTGTGAGGCCGAAAAGAAACAACAGAATATCGATAATGGTGCGAATACTGATTGGTGGGTAACTTCTCGCTTGTGATTCCATACGACGCCTCCCGCATGCAATTTCTATTGCTATAATACTCTTATTTTCGAAATTGCAATAGTAAAATGCCAGCCGTATACTGTAAATATGGAACACGAAGAGCTAAACCAAGTTAAAAAAAGTCTAAGAATTGCTACCGTTGCGACTGTTGTGCTGCTGGGCACCGGAACAGTTTTTTATATGTTTTTTGAAAAGCTGAGATTAGTCGATGCTTTGTACTTCAGCACGATTACCCTGACAACAGTAGGCTATGGAGACATAACGCCACAAACAGATGCGGGTAAGCTTTTTACTTGCGTTTATATACTTTCAGGTATTGCCGTGCTCGGAACATTTGCTAACTTACTCGTACGACGAGCGGTGCTGCAGCGAAAATCGAAAACATCCTCGTAACTCTAGCTGCGCCGCTAGTCAAGTTTCGACGCAAGCCATTCTCTAAACAAAAATGCAGGAACGATGTATGGAAATACAGCATAAAACATGTCTGATACCGAATGGATGCTTCGGTTTGCTGCGATAAGTACGGTAAAAATGAAAATTAGTAATATAGCATCAATGACAAATGCAGCGAGAGAATTAGGTATATGGATTACCTTGCTGTTTTTGTATAGTTTCATGACTCTAGTATAACAAAGCTAGTTGGTGCAATTGGCTTAAGAGCTCTTTCCTGGCTGGGGTGGAGGGATTCGAACCCCCGAATGCATGGACCAAAACCATGTGCCTTACCACTTGGCCACACCCCAATGTAGCCAGGAAAGAAATCTCGAGTTATTAATATGAAAAATTGCCCTAGAGCCTACACATTGTAGCATATTTTCAAGGCTATGACACGTGGTGGCCCTGACGGCGACCAATGTATTTGTGAACTTCTACCACCACGACAGGAACGATAAAGGCGATGAGGCCAGTAACTACTAAATCACTAAGCGCTACGGGGCTAACGTGTAGGAATGAACCAAGCGGGCCGAAGATGGCGAGAGCCTGCAAAGAAACAGCAATTGTGAGCCCAATGAGAAATGCGGGGTTGTACACCCAAATACGTCGTAGGAGCGAATCGAACGTACCGCGTGCGTTAAGGGCATTTGCCCATTGCATTACTACTAGTGCGGAAAACGCTATGGTGCGCGCATAGTCGTGACCGTGTGTGCTCAGGAAGTATGCATACATTGTGAGTGTAACGGCAGCCATAGTGAGCGCCACAAGCAGCATTCGCACTATGATAATGCGGTCGAGGATAGGTGCACTTGGCGAGGTTGGCTTGCGACGCATCGCATTACGACTGCCTGGCTCTAACCCAAGCGGGATAACCAAGGCGGAATCGGTAACTAAGTTGATCCATAAAATTTGTACCGGCGCGATGGGTGCAGGCATACCAACTAGCAGTGCACCAAGCGTCGTAAGCACTTCGCCAGTATTGGTTGCAAGTAGATAGTACAGCATGCGCCGAATATTGGAAATAATGGTGCGACCTTCCTGAATGGCGTCGATGATAGACTTGAAATTGTCGTTGAGTAGTACGATATCGCCTGCGTCGCGTGCTATATGCGAGCCGCTACCCATTGCTACGCCAACGTGAGCGTTGGCGAGCGCAGGTACATCATTTACGCCATCGCCCGTCATTGCAGTAACATTGTTTCGTTTCAAAATAGTAAGAATGCGGTATTTGTGCTCGGGGATAACCCGCGAAAATACTCGTACATCGCTTATGGCCTTTTCAAGCTCAGCATCGGTCATAGTGTGCATGGTGCGACTATCAAACACTTGGTCTTTAGTGGCTACCATGCCTAACTCTTTGGCAATGTGATACGCAGTTTCTTTGTGATCACCGGTAATCATGCGTACGGTAACACCAGCGCCGGTAGCTAGCGCAATGGCCTGCTTTGCTTCTGGTCGCAAAATGTCGGCGACGCCAATAAAACCGACTAGGTCGAATTTAGTTTTAGCCGGCAGCTCATCGAAACTTTTAATTGGCTTGTGTAAAAGCACGGTGGCCACGCCGATTACTCGATAGCCTTTGGCCGTGAGCTCTCGAAGGACTTCGGTAGCTTTGCTGCGCTGTGTGGAGGTAAGAAGCGATTGCTGCATCAGAATTTCGGGAGCACCTTTTACATCAAGGACATACTGTTCTCCGTGGTGCCACATATTACCGCTCATCGCCCACTCTTGGTTGAATGGCAAACTATGGGCTACTGCCGCTTTTGGATGGGCGAACTTTTGTTCGGAAGCATAATTTGCAATAGCAATGTCGAGTGGGTCGTGTGATTTGTGGTGAGCTTGGTTGATGATGTGTGTGAGGCTTCGTGACATCTGGTGTTTGCGGATATGTGATTGCCACACTTCATGCACGGTGAGTTGGTTTTTCGTAAGCGTACCGGTTTTATCGGTAGCAATAGTGGTTAACGCACCTACGGTCTCGATAGCGCGCATAGAGCGCACCAGAGCCTTTTTGGCCGCGATTCGGCGCATCCCGAGAACCAACACAACCGATATGGCAACCGGCAGGCTTTCAGGTACAGCGCTAACAGAAAGTGCTACCACAAAACGCACTGCTTCTACCAGCTCCATACCTCGCAGAGTTGCTAAGCCAAATGCTACGACAGCCATGCCAGCAACCACGATGATAATACGATTTATGAGAGCATCGATTTTCTGTTGCACAGGGCTGGGAGTTTGCGTATTGGCCGATAGCGTGGCTAGTTCTCCAAACTCGGTATCGTTGCCTGTGCGCACTACGACAGCCGTTGCCTCACCCGCGACGACAAACGAACCTTGGAAAAGCATATTCGACTGGTCGTATACTTCTTTTTCACCTTGTAAGGTATCGACTTGCTTGCTAATCGGCTGAGATTCGCCAGTCAGTAACGACTCATCAACGCGAAGATCGCCTTCGGTAATGATACGCGCATCGGCTGGTACCTTTTCGCCTTCGGTAAGTACAATTACATCGCCAGGAACTAGTTGCAAGGCGTCTAGCTGAACTATTTTGCCGTTCCGCCAGGTGTCAACGCGTTGTTTCGTGTGCGTGCTGAGCGCGCGAAGAATACGCTCGGTTGAAAACCGTTGCACATAATAGATGACCGCACTTACAGCGATAATCGCACCAATAATAACCGCGTCGAGGTACTCATGGTGCCATACACTAATAGCAACCGCCACGAACAGCACCAGCATGAAAATGTTCGCGAAAGGTTCAATGAGCTTACGCCACAGCGGCTCACCTTTCACGATGACCTCATTTAGGCCATACATTTTGGTCCGCTCGTCTGCTTCGGAAGATGAAAGGCCACGCTCTGAGCTTTCGAGGTCTCGAAGCGTATGCTCGACTGATTCATTGTAATAAAGCATTACCAGTATTATACCAGTAAAGAGGCACCGCCCCCAGGGCTAGGGGCGGTGAGAGTGAGAGTGAAGAGGTACGGTTAGGTTATTCGAACGAGTGTCAGCTGGCGTACTCCTAGGCCTGAGCTCCAGTTGATAGTTTCTTGGATGGTACGACCGAGCAAGGTTTGACCAAGCGGACTATTGGCAGAGATTCGGCCATCGCTAGGGTTGGCTTCAATACTGTCCACCAGCTGGTAGCGGAACATGCGGCCGTGCGCGTCGATGAGCTCTACTACCGAGCCAAGTGCTACCTTGATAGCATCGCGCTTGCGTGGAAATAGCTTGGCTTGAGAAAGTTGCAGGTGCTTATCGACAAGTTGGCTTTCTATCATCTCGAGCTCGCCCAGTTTTTCTACTCGTGCAAGACGTTGGTCGTGGCCGTCAGTCTTGTCGAGGTTTTTTAGCTGAGCAATCACATCGGCTTGAAGTCGCTCGAGTCGTTGAATCGACTTTTTCAGCTCTTTCATGCCCTTTTTGCTAAGCAGTAGTGTGTTCGAAGAATTCATGTGTTCCCTCCTTGTTTAATGTTTCTCGCAACGTGAGGTGTATCGTTGCTATGACCTTACTATGTCAGACAAAGCTGAGAATTATCTGAAAAACTAATGATTTTGTGAAATTTTAGGGATTACTACTGTAAACGTCGTCTGTTTTGACGGTTCACTCACAACCTGAATGTCGGCATTGTGCGTATCGGCGATGTTTTTTGCGAGCGATAGCCCTAGTCCATAGCCCTTACTAGCAGACTGCGACGTGCGTGAGCTATCGGCGCGATAGAAACGGTCGAAGATTTTAGGTAGGTCATCAGCTGAGATTCCTTTTCCTGCATTCGATATGCGTACAGTTACTGATTTACCGGTTGCCGTTGATGTAACTTCAACAGGAGACGACTCAGGGCTATAGCGCAGCGCGTTGTCGACGAGTATGACGAATAGGTCCCGTAGCATGCTTTCGTTGCCTTCTGCGATGGCGGCTTGTTTGCTCAATTTTAGTTTAATGCGGCTTTTTGAATCTAGCAGTTTTTGTACATGTTTGAGTTGTTGGTTTATGTCAACGCGCTCTGTAAGGTCAATTGAGGCTAGGTCCATGCGCGATAGCTGGAGGAGCGTGTGAGTGAGCCCTGTGAGCTTGTCGACTTCTTCTAGTGTGCTTTCCACTACCTGGCGGTAATCTTGCTTTTTCATTGAGCTATCTCGCAGCGCAAGCTCAAGTTCAGATTTCATAACAGCAAGCGGAGTCTTCAGCTCATGACTCGCATCGCTAGTGAAACGAGATTGAGCTTCATGCATTTCTTCAATCGGGCGAAGTGTACGTCGCGCCAGCAAGTAGCTCCCTACGCCACCCATACCAAGTACGAAAAGATTAATATACAGCAGCCCGAAAAAGATATTTACTTTTGCCTCGTCAGCCTGACCTTGCCGAATACTTCGTAATGTTGAATTTTCAGGTATAAGCCAACGCGGATCATCTTCAAGCCGTAGCTGCAAGCTTTCGAGGCGGCTACTCACCTCCTGGGTAGATAATTGATAAATAATAGTGCTAAAGAGCAAACTGATGATCATGAGAATCATCAGATACCAACCAGTTAATTTTAGCGTCGCAGACTCAAAGGCTCGCCTCATGGTGCTGCCTCGAGTTTATAGCCGAAGCCCCGCACTGTGTGTAGCAACGGCTTTTTAAATGGCTTGTCGACTTTATTGCGTAAGTAGCGCATATATACCTCGACCGTATTTGGAAGAATGTCGGCATCGTAATCCCATACGTGAGCGATTATCATGTCTTTTGAAATTGGCCTACGTTGGTTTCTTAGTAAGTACTCTAGCAATGCAAATTCACGGGATGTGAGCGTGATTGATTTTCCAGAACGGCTTACTTGTAAGTTGGTCGTGTCGAGCGATAAGTCACCCGCCGATAGTACGGTAGCTTGAGATTCGGTTGGTCGGCGAAGTAGTGCGCGCACACGAGCAAGCAATTCTTCAATCGCGAACGGTTTGGTAAGGTAGTCATCAGCACCACTATCAAGTCCAGTTGTCTTATCTTTAGTGCTCGCCATGGCGGTAAGGAATAATACTGGCGTGTGTATGCCTGCCTCGCGCATTTCTTGCACTATCGCTAAACCATCGTAATCACCCGGCAGCATTCGGTCGATGATGGCCGCGTCATAGGGTTCAGTCGTTGCCATTGCGTAGCCTTCGTCGCCGTCGAAGCAAACGTCAACAGCATAATGCTCTAATTCAAGCGCACGTTTGATGGCTTGAGCTATTTTGTGTTCATCTTCTACAACAAGAATTCTCATAGTTCACTAGGTATAGTATACGCCTAAACTGAAAATTAGCTGAGAGTCAGCAGATATTAGGCGTACTTTTCAGACCAGTTATTCATGTGTTCGAGAATCGGTAGCAAATCTCGACCTTTTGCGGTCAGCTCGTATTCGCATCGATTACCCAATAGCGGCTGCTTGGTTATGATGCCCGATTTTTCTAGTTTAACTAGTCGTGCTGAGAGTGTGCGAGGGTTAATGTCGCCGGCGAGCTCTTGTAACTGACAAAACCGAACAGACTCGTTGTTGATGAAAAAACGAAGTAAACGTGGCGTCCATTTGTCGCCCAGGATTTGCGTTGCTTGGTCGAGACATCCAACGGTTTGCATAGTACTAACTATACATTGTCTAGTAATAATCGTCAAAGTATTGCTACTAGTGGTACAATGTCTGTATGAAGGTACATCACGACATAGATACGCAAACATTTATACGTTTTTGGCTCGTTGTTATTGGCTTCGGGTTGGTTGGCTATGCAGTATACAGCGCTCGTGATGCCCTAATTATACTTGGATCAGCATTTTTCTTAGCATTGATTTTGAATGCGCCCGTAAGTCGCTTGGCTCGCATAATGCCTGGTAGAAGTAGGGCTATGAGCACCGCGATTGCGTTCGTAGCGGTCGTACTGTTCATTGGCGCGTTTGTATTTTTAGCGGTTCCTCCTATTGCCCAGCAACTTGTGAAATTTATTGATACATTGCCGACCGTTGTATCATCAGCACGTACTCAATGGGAGGGCCTAAATACTCTCATTATTCAATACAACCTACAATCACAGGTTGATAGCGGCCTTGACGCGCTACAAAAGAGTACCTCTGGTATTGCAGCGGGCATTGGTGGGGGTATTATCGCAGGTATCGGCTCGATATTCTCATTCGTAACGGCAGTATTTTTGGTGCTCGTACTTGCCTTCTTGATGCTGGTGGAAGCCCCAACATGGATGGAGCGATTGTGGCGATTATATGATGACAAAGCTCGTATGGAACGACACCGAAAGATAGCCAAGCAGATGAACACGGTCGTTTCAAACTATGTAACTGGCCAGCTCACCGTGTCGGGTCTTGGTGCTGTATTTGCGGGGATTACGGTATTCATTTTGAGCTTCATATTTAATATACCGTCAAACTTGGCCGTGCCGGCAGCAGCGATTACCTTTATTCTTTCGCTTATACCTATGTTTGGTGCTACTATCGGCGGTATCCTGATTGGCTTGGTGCTCGCCTTCAACGACATCGGCGCGGCAATTAGCTACCTGGTATACTTTGTGGTTTACCAACAGATTGAAAACAACTTCATATCGCCAACTATCCAGTCGAAAAGAATTGAACTAAGCGCTTTGACTATCTTGGCGTCAGTAACGGTTGGGTTATATGTATTTGGTATAGCTGGAGGAATTATATCCATTCCAATTGCCGGGTGTTTGAAAGTTCTGCTCGATAGCTACTTTGAGCGACGCAGTGCGATGCGAAATACATCGAGCAAAGCTAAAATCAACAAAACCGCTGCATAGTTTTACTTTAGATAAGACCAAATGGTACCGTGCACGGTGTCTCGTACGGTAATCCCCATGGTTTCGATTTGATCGCGTAGCGAATCAGATGCTTCCCAGTTCTTCTCGGCTCGGGCGATTTCGCGTTCTCGAATTAGGTTTTTAGCCTCAGCGGAAATATCTTTAACTTCATTCAGATCTATACCAAGCAACTCAGTAATAGTATCCAGGAGCTCCTGTAAGATTGTAGCGCTCGCAGGCGTAATAACTTCATCAAACTCCGAGAGTGCTTCGTCGATGTGCATGAGTGCCTCAGGTGTGTTTAAATCGTCCTGAAGAGAGTCTAGCAGGCTTTTTCTGAATGAAGCGGCCTCCACAGAGACATTTTTACCATTGTCATTTACCTGCCATCGTAACGCCGACACGGCTCGCCAATTGTTGAGCCTATTTTGAGCTGCCTCTAAGATGTCCCATGTGAAATTTCCTTCAGTTCGATAATGTTTGGAAAGAGCTAGGAGCTTAAACGCATGGATACTAAAACCTTTTGCTTGAATGTCATCGAGCGTGTATACATTGCCTAGGCTTTTTGAAATTTTCGTGCCATCAACTTTAATATGATTGTTGTGTAGCCAAACTTGTGAGAATTGCTTACCTGTGATGCTTTCAGTTTGAGCAATTTCATTGGTGTGGTGTACGGGAATATGGTCGATGCCGCCTGTATGAATATCAATTTGGTCACCTAAAGTCTGTTGCGTGATGACACTACATTCTAAATGCCAACCCGGAAACCCTTTGCCCCAGGGGCTATCCCACTCCATATCTCGTTTGGCGTCGGCAGGGCTAAATTTCCATACGGCAAAATCGGTCGGGTTTTTCTTGCCTTCTACGCTGACGCGTGCACCAGCTTCGAGGCCAGCTATGTCGAGCTTTGCAAGCTTGCCGTAATCAGTTAGCTTACTCGTATCAAAATACATGCCGTCAGTGTCAATTTGATATAGATACCCTTTTTCGTCTAGCTGTTTAGCAAATTCAATTTGCTGGTCAATGCAGCTGGTGGCGGGCGTCAGATGATCTGGTCGAATGAGGCCTAGTAGCTCGTATGCTTCATGTTCGGCAATGTCAGAGTATTTTTTGGCAACATCCCAGGCAGTAATTCCTTCGCGCTTGGCACCTTTTTCCATCTTGTCCTCACCGCTATCGTCATCGCTCACCAGGTGCCCTACATCGGTGATATTTTGGGTGCGTTCAACTCGCAGGCCATCAGCTTGCAGTGTGCGCACCAAAACATCCCAGTAGATATACCCAAGCCAGTTACCTATGTGGGGTTGGCTGTAAACAGTAAGCCCGCACGTATATAGCTTTACAACACCGGGTGTGAGTGGAACAAGCGTTTCTAGCTTGCCGCTTAACGTATTGTGCAACTTCATGAGACTAGGGCCTTCTCGGTGGCATTCAGCAATTCCTCGATGATTTTATCGTACGATTCGTACACTCTAAAACCGGCTGCGTATGGGTGGCCACCACCACCAAAATAGCCCGCAATCGTTTCAGAGATTGGTAGGTTTGAGCGCAACTTGCCTGTTAGCTTGCCGTCTGGGTAGGTTTTTATCGCGATTGCAACCTCTACGTCATCTACGAGGCGCATTTCGTCGAGCACGAGCACACTTGGGTTGTATTTGTCGCTGTATTGCTCGATTTCTTCAAATGGAATGTGTATGAGTGCGAGTTTGCCGTCAAGATAATATTCAATTCGCTGTAATAACTCACCTTTGTAGGCTAAAATCTCCGGAGCTTTTTTCATGAATTCACGTCGGCGTTCTTCGATTTCGGCCACGTGAGCACCAAGTTCGGTTAAGTCGGCGGCAATACGATAGCTTTCTGGTGATACGGTTTGAATGCTAAGGCCTAAACTATCGGCGAGTTGTGCCTCAAGTAAATGTTCGGCCGCTGGACTACTAATTGGCCAATTTGCTTGCTTAGCCAATTTGTAAATGACCTCACTAGTCGAAATGGCTGTGTCATTCAATGGCGTGTGATCGAAGCTGAGAGTGCTTGCAGTAGTGTGGTGATCAATAACCAACACAGGGTGCGATTCGAGAAAGTGCCTGACACCAGGTGTTTCGAGCACTTTGCTGATGAGTACATCGGCACTGGTGTCGACGATGATTGCAGCATCTGCATGTGGGTTAAAGTCGGTTTCTACTCTATCCCAGCCTTGTATGTAGCGTAGATATTTCGGAATTTCAACAGGGCAATATAAAGATATTTCCTTCTGCATATCGCCAAGGATTTCTTCAAGTGCAAGTGCGCTCGCTAAGCTATCGCCATCAGGATTCTCAGCCTGAATAATGATAAAATTCTGCACATTTTCAATAAGCGCTTTTGCTTCGGTATACATCGGTTCTATTGTAGCAGATTGCGTACTACAGTGACCGTCGGCCTTCAAGCGCATGAGATAGGGTTATTTGATCGGCGTATTCTAGGTCGACGCCAACAGGGATACCGCGCGCCAAACGAGTCATGGCGACATCGACTCCCTTTTCGTTGATAAAGCGCTGCAAGAAGAGCGCCGTAGACTCACCTTCTACGGAAGCATTGGTGGCAATAATAAGTTCTTTTACGCTGTCGGTTGCTATGCGCTCAAGCAGTTCTGGAATATGAAGCTGCTCTGGGCCCACGCCATCAATTGGTGAAATCGCGCCGCCAAGCACATGGTACGTGCCGCTGTAGTTGCCTGTGCGCTCTATAGCGATAATATCAAGAGGTTCTTCGACAACGGCGATGATAGTTTTATCACGGTCAGGATCGCTATAGAGGTTCGATACATCATCATCGGCGTCAATCAATGCGAAGGTTACGGGGCACTGCTTTACTTGGCTGTGGACCTTTTCGATGCTTCTCGCGAGCTGTTCGCCCAAGCGTGGCTCTGACTTTAGCACGTAGTAAGCATAGCGTTCAGCTGTTCGTGCGCCTACGCCAGGCAAGCGCCCTAATTCATCAATGAGGGCGCTAAGTGCTGCTGGCAGGAGCTGTTTTGCCATGCTGTTTACATTCCTGGAAGGTTCAAGCCACCCATAAGCGGCTTCATGGTGTCGGCTGCAATTTCTTGTGCCTTGGCCATACCATCACGAACTGCAATTTTAATCCAGTGTTCGAGTTCTTCAATGTCGTCAAAGTCAATTAAGTCGGGGTCGAGCTTTACACTATCGATCTTTAATTCGCCTGTGACTCGCACGACTACCGCACCATCGCCTGCTTCAACTTCAATAATTTGCTTTTTTAACGCTGCTTGCGCCTTCCGAATTTCATTCAGCATCTTTACTTGGTCAAAAGCCATAGTATTCCTCTCTTTCTTCTATCTATAAGTATACGCTAGCGGCGCTACTTTTTGTAGACGTAGAAACGATCGGCATCGAACGATGAGCGAGCCACCAAGATATCCGACGGAATCGCAGACACTTCAGGCTTCTTGTCTCGCGCCACTAATGTAACATCACTTTGTGTCAGCGCCATAGCTGGGCTTGTGGTGACAGAGAGTTGGTTGATCTTGGTTTGGTGTAATGCATACGTTGAATAGAGCTGGATGTCTTGCTCGGGCACAACTAGGCTTACCTTAGTTTTTTTGTCGTAACTAGCGAGTGTTCTATTAACTAAACCGAGGTCAAAATTGAAGTCGCTATACACCTGTGTATCGTAATGGTATCCATATACATAACGATCGACATTTGAAACAACTATGCCCAACACAAGCACACCCAGCGGAAGTAGGCCAAATACTCGCGCATAGGGGTTGCGCGGAAACAACCTATACCACGAACGAATCAGATAATCGACGCCCAGTGCTGAAAGTAGCATAACCGGAACGAAAGTAATCGTAATAAAGTCAGGGTTCAACACCACAAACGGAACTAGCGCAATCAGCCAAAAACTAATGATGTAGCTTTTAGTAGTGTATTTGGTAGTGAACATCTGATAAAGGCCGAGAAGCACTAATAGCACCACACCCAAGCCGTAAATTGGTGTAGCGTTTGCCCCACTGCTAGGGCTATAGAAACTTCCGTATTGCTGAAACAAGTCTTTGATGTTCGCTGGTATATCCGACCAGCTTTCGGGCACCCCAAACATGGTAAGCAGCAAGCTTGGCTCTTTAACAATACCCACGATAAGCGGTAGGCCAATAACTAAAAATACGCCAACGCCGGCGGCAAGTACACCTTTTGGAGTTTCACGAAATACGATATGCCTCACGTGCGGATGGAAGATTGCCGTTGCTACTAAGGCGATAAGTACGTAAATGCTGAGCGGCATATACAGGCTAAGCGCTGCGAGTGCGCATAGCACTAATATCCAGAAATGTTCGGTTTTACCGTGCGCTGTAATCAGGGATGCCGTGAGGAGGATGCTGACAGCCCAAAACACGTACAAAATACCAGAGTGACCACTTTGCGCTACTAGCAGAAAGTGTGATGTGGTAACGGCGACGATACTAGCAATGATTGCGACATTGCGTTTGAACCATACGTTCATTAGTATCAATAAGCCAACTGCTGAAAAGAACGCAATAATCAGTGAGGGTAATTTAATACTAAACGAGCTAAAGCCAAATAGCGCGATGCTCGCTGCTTGTATCAGCCGATATGGCAAATAGAGCAGCTGGTCTGGCTGGAGACTCAAAAGTTGCGAAGGGCTTAAACTCTCACTTACAAGCGCAGAGTGAATTTCTGCGTCGCCGAGTGCTCCGGGGATGTACAGGCCTGCAATGATAAGTAAACTTGCGAGTGAAACGCCAAACACTGAGTAGCCGATGAAATAACGCCATCGGTAAAAGAAAAAATCTGTGACGGTACGGTTGCCCATATACTGCCTAAATTATACCACGCAGCCTTAGTTTGTATGCTTTTTATCGAGAGACATGAAACGCAGACGTTCTGGGTGGAAGTAAAGATCGATTTTACCAACGGGTCCGTTACGGTGTTTGGCAATAATTAGCTCAGTAATATTTTCAAGTTCGGCATTATCCGGTTCGTAATAACCTGGCCGGTGTATAAACGCAACGATATCGGCGTCTTGCTCGATAGAACCAGACTCACGTAGGTCGGCAAGCTGAGGTTTTTTATCTGGACGGTTTTCAACCGCACGCGACAACTGGCTCAGAGCGATTAAAGGCACATTTAACTCACGAGCGATAAGCTTTAAACCACGGCTAATTTCAGATACCTCTTGCACGCGGTTGCCATCTGAACGACCAGATGCTTGCATAAGCTGCAAATAGTCGACGATGATGAGTCCAAGGGGATGGTCGTGTGAAACGCGGCGAGCTTTGGTGCGCATTTCAAGCACGGAAAGCCCTGGCGTGTCGTCGATAAAAATTGGTGCTTCAGCCAGCTCGCCCATTGCTTCAGAAAGCTTGCTAAAGTCATCATCGCTCAGATTTCCGGTCCGAATATTCCAAGCATCTACCCCACTTGCGTCAGAAAGCATACGGTCTACGAGTTGCTCTTTACTCATCTCGAGGCTAAAAAACAGAACAGGCTGTTTGGCAATGGTCGCAACATTGTAAGCAAGGTTGGTTACTAAGGTGGTTTTACCCATAGCAGGTCGCGCTGCCAGAATAAACAAGTCGCTGCGTTGCAAACCAGCGGTCATATTGTCGAGGTCTCGATAGCCTGTGCGAATACCGCGAAGTTGGCCCTTGTTGCGGTGAAGCTCTTCCATACGGTCGAAACTATCGGTCAATATACTTTCTAGGCTTACAACATCTTGTTTAAGTGATTGGTCGCTTACAGAAAATAACTCAGCTTCGGCCTTTTCAAGTAATTCTTGGGTGGTGGTATCCTCTTCAAACCCAAGCTCTGATATTTCGCTACTCGCTTTGATTAGTCTTCGTCGTACGGCTTTTTGGGCAACAATTTCAGCGTAGCTGGCAGCATGAGCAGCGGTAGGTACATAGGTAGTTAGTTCGGTTAAATATGCCGAGCCACCTACTACTTCAAGTTCTTTTTTGCGCTTTAGCTCGTCTGTTAGAGTGAGCAGGTCGACGGGTTTGTGCTTTTCATACAAGCGCATCATAGCATCGTAGATTACGCCGTGGGTCTTATCATAAAAATCTTTGTGGGTGACAAATTCACTTACATCAGCTAGAACTTCGTCATCAATTAAAACAGCACCGAGCAAGCTTTTTTCTGCGTCGATACTTTGGGGTGGAACCTTGCCCGCTGGGATGTCTTTAGTTGCCATAACTTTACGCGTCTTGGACGCTCACCTCTTCTCCTCCACCCATAATAGCAGCTACCTTGGCGGCTTGGCTATTTTGGATCGGTGCAGATGCTGCGCTGGTCTCGATTACTACATCCGCCGCGCCAATTGCCTCAAGCGAGCTGTTAATCAGCGCACGATACTTCACATCATCGAGCTTTTTCTTGTAAAACGTGTTTTTGCAGTAAATTGTAAGTGTACCGTTATCAAAAACTGCATCACACTTTTTAAGCACGCTACCTAGTGCTACGTGGTGAGTCGTAACATAGCTCAATAATTTGCTCCACTCTAGCTGTGCTGAAGCATTTGGTTTATTAGGCTTCGGCTGAGCAACCTCTGGCTTTTTAGGTTTTTCTTCTTTTACTTCTGGCTTTTTGGGCTTCACAGGCTCGGTTGGTAGTGGCGCAGGAGCAGCGGGCGTCTTTGAAGCAGATGAATCAGAGCCAGGGTTAAACATACAGAGAACGGTGAGTAATTTCAATTCGGGGCTCGAACTTGCAGATATAGTCAAGAGTTGATCAAGCAAAGGGAGCAAGCTGGGAGATTCAGCGACAGAATTATGAATTTTTGCCACCAGCTGTGTAACTACAGTTCGCGCGGGAGTGCCGTTGTTTTCAAACTCTTTCAACATGCGTACTATTGCTGCTGTTTCACCCTCCACAGTGGCCTCAAGTAGTGACGTTATTTTAGCATCGGCTGCTAACCCAAAGCTTCGCTCTACCAACTCTACGGTAATACCAGTTCTTGGGTCAGCAAGACTAGCCAGTTGGTCGAGCATGCTTACGCTATCGCGAAAACTTCCGTCGGCGTGGGCGGCTATTAGGTCAAGTGCACGTGGGTCGGCTGAAATTTTTTCTTTAGAGGCAATTCGCTCAAGGTTTTTTACTAAGTCTGGTGCCGATGCGCGTTTGAAGTTGTAGCGCTGCGTACGGCTTAGAATCGTCTCGGGTACTTTGTCCAGATCGGTCGTAGCAAGAATGAACACTACATGCTCTGGCGGCTCCTCAAGCGTCTTTAGTAATGCGTTGAACGCAGGTTTCGAAAGCATGTGTACTTCGTCGATGATGTACACCTTCTTTGCTGCGCTTACAGGCGCCAGCTGTACCTTCTCACGTAAGTCGCGAATATCATCAACCCCATTGTTGCTGGCGGCATCGATTTCGATAATATCGAGATGAGTCGACTCGTCGCTGTACGGCAGTTGGTTTATTTCATGCGCGAGAATTCGTGCGATTGAAGTCTTCCCTACACCTTTTGGGCCAGTAAATAAGTATGCGTGCGCAATACGACCTTGCTTTAAGGCTTGAGCGAGCAACTCAGTAATATGTGGCTGCCCCACCACCTCATCTAATGAACGCGAGCGATACGTCCGATACAATGCTTTACCCATTACCTACTATTGTATCCCATAATAGCTCAGCTAGGTGTTGTAGAAGAGTTTGTTATTATATGGAAGATGAATCTTCCGCTTATTGCTAGTATTGTCTCGACGGCGCTATTTGTATTCAGTATGGGCTGGTACGTTCGTGATATAGCACGTGGCTTAGTAAAAGTGAGCGTTGCTACGTTTGCAGCGCTAGCGGTGGTTACCGCATCTCAGCTAGCCGCACTGGTGGCGGAAGGCTCTTGGTATCAGGTACCATTTTCTGCCGTGGCGATGACGGTAAATATAACTATTTGCGTACTGGCATTTCGTAGACGCACGGTTTACTTCAGTTCACTTGATAGGTTCGCACTGTTTGGCGCGTTCTTCGGCTTAGTTCTCTGGTATGTATCTGGAGATGCGTTGTTAAACATCTACATACTCACTGTCGTCATGCTTGTTTCGGTTATACCAATTGTTGTGAAGACCTTCAAGCACCCGAGTTCGGAAACAAAATTGCCGTGGCAAATAAATTTGCTTGGTTCAATTGTCTTAATGTTTACGATAGTATCGCCCGCACCTGAGGTGTGGCTCGTGCCGCTACGTCAACTTCTATTTTCTGGAGTGCTTAATATTGCACTGCTTAGAAAGTCATCGAGAAAGTAAACTGCAAACTTTTAGGTCTTACGGTCAGTTCGATTGCTACGCTTGAGAGTAAGTAGTACCAGGATGAATATTACGTATACTATCGCAAGTAGACCCCAAACCGTGTATGTGATTAACCACTGTAGGTCAGGCTCTAAATACTGGCCGTAGCACGTACCCGGACAATCGAGATCATTAAAATTTGTTGCGACATTCCTCCAAAATGCTTGGCTACAAAGAGTAAGAAATCCTCCAACTATGGGAGCAATTAGCACATAACCAACGTCGCTTATCCTTTTGGCAAGCCATACTATAGTACAAGCTACCGGAAGATATGCAATCAAGTGACCGAGAGTTGTTTGAAACAGTTGATAAGGAAAATTATTTTCGAGGTCGACACCGCCCATGACTTTGCCGAAGAGCAGAAGTGAAAACGTAGATATTGCTATCCACAAAACGGATAATACGACGATAGCTATTTTTTTGTTGGTTGATGTCATTTGCATCATATTTTACCACCTTCGCGGACGTAGCAGCGGCCACAAAGCGAATCGTACACAATATCGGCACCGTTTTCTATAGCCACTTGATCACCTTTAAATACATATTTTCCATTTACTTTGCGGGTGTTGAATTCGGCTTGAGAGCCGCAGAAGCACATGGTCGGGAGCTTCTCTATATTGTCGGCAATTTCAAATAATCGCTCACTGCCGGGAAATAGCTGAGTTTGGAAGTCGGCACGAAGTCCGTAGCAGATTACAGAAATATCGTGCTCTTTTGCCAGACGAAATAGCTGACTAATTTGCTTTTGAGTTAAGAACTGTGCCTCATCCACTAAAATACAAGCAATGTCTTTATACTTTAGTACTTCTTTTTCTAGATCCAACGATTCAGGTGCCATGATATCAACTGTTCGTCTATGCCCGCCGCGAGCAACCACCATGTTGTCGCCTTTTGTGTCGATGCCGGGTTTTATTACGATAACTTTTAGCCCACGCTCTTCGTAATTGTAAGCAGTTTTTATCAGAGTGTCAGACTTGCCGCTATTCATAGCGCCGTACTTAAAGTGAATTTTAGCCATTACCACTAACTGTATACTAGTTTACTTGCGGCGGTCAACTACAGCAACGTCACCCATAAGAGCGTATTCGATACCAGCGCCAGAGTTCCAGGAACTACGCTGAACGAGTGGCAAGTCGCTAGCTTTCATCGCCCATGCATCAAGAGCCTGTATCGTCCGCTTGAACCTACTATTCAAGGTAACCCTACTTACATCTTCAGGTAAATTGCCGCTACCGAATCTTCGAAGCTGGGCCGCCGTTTTACCTACGCGGACAGCCTGCACTAACGCATTAAATAAAAACATTCCATCACCATGTAGATGTGCTGACAATTCGTTCAAGGCGACGGTGGTGTCTGATGTAACTTCTACCAGCCTACCGACGCTAGGACAAGCGAGCTCTTCGGGTATAGGAAGGATATGTATATGTTCTAACCCTGTATCACTCGAAATAATTCTTACAAGCTTTGAGTAAGGAATGGGTCGGTAATCGCCTGGCACACCGTCGCGCTCAGGTATATCTTCATAGGTCCTTCCGGTCATGCATGCATTCTACTTGAGAAGCAACAGAGGAGCAAGCACGAGCACAAAAAGAGCCACCGAACTGGCTCAAGCTGAATTGGATTAAACCAATTCAGCGTGCTCTTTTCGGTGGCTGTAGCCACAACGGCGATGAGTCATCGCCGACCCCGTGCGATCGCTCGCTGCCTCCGCTTCGCTCGGTCGAGCTCGATGAGCGCGAACCCCATCAGCATCATCACGAACAGCTGCGGGATCTCTGCCCACGCGTGCTCGTAGACGCTCTGGCTAATCGCGAGGGTCCCCGCGATCGCGAGTGCAATCTTCATCTGCCTCCCACTTTCAATCGACGACAGTAGCGAAATTATATACTAATAAAACAGACAGGTCAATAATTCATACCTGTCTGTGTTTATAACTAAAGTGCTGCTTCTACTGCTGCCCAAGTTGCTTCTTGGTTGTCAGTAGGAACAATAATCGTGACTTGGTCGCCTACGTTGATACGGAAGTACGTTACGCTGGCAAGCAATATGCGGTATTCGTGACCGTTTGCCTCTACATAATAAGCGCCGTCATGCTGAGTGAGCGTACCAATTACTTGGGTTCGCTCTACTGGGCCGATTTGCTTGTAAATAAAGCTGCCGTCATCGGCAATGGTGAGCTTTAAAATGTCGCCTTCAACTAGCTTTGATTTTGAAGCATAGTTTGCTGGCACTGGGTATTCTTTGCCGTCTGGGCCGGCCATTTTTTGACCGTCGAAGACACCTTCGACGATTTTGCCGCTTACTTCTTCGCGGCTAGTTGATGGGGTTACGACATGTCCATCGTCACCTAAGATGCTCATTAGTAGCTCTTTGGCGGCGGCAATATTCGTCTCGGCCTCTTGTATGAGCGACCGGAGGCGTTTCACCTGTTTCTCTGGTAGTTCAGACATAATTCTCGCAGTTTCCTTGTCTGTTTTTAGGTTGTAGTATCACCTCATATATACCAATTCGCGGGGCGATAGTCAAGCATATTTTTATCCACAAACTTTTATGAGGTCACAAAAAAATCGTTGTAAAATAAAACACTGCCTTTAAAATAAGGCAGTGTTTTTGTAAACAAATGTGGTCGGTGAATGAGCCTTAGGCTAGTTCTACAGTTGCGCCAGCTTCTTCTAGAGCTTTCTTGGCTGCTTCTGCTTCTTCTTTGTTTGCCTTTTCTTTTACTGGTGCAGGTGCGCCATCTACGATAGCTTTTGCTTCACCAAGACCTAGGCCAGTGATTTCTTTCACAGCTTTGATAACTGCAACTTTTTGAGCACCTGCGTCCTTAAGGGTAACAGTAAACTCGGTTTTTTCGTCGGCAGCAGCAGCGCCAGCGTCGCCAGCAGCAGCTGGACCAGCTACAGCTACGGCAGCAGCTGCAGGCTCAATGCCGTATTCATCTTTTAGTACGTTCTTTAGTTCGTTAACTTCTAGTACAGTCAGACCAGTAAGTTCTTTTGCCAATTTAGCTACATCAGCCATAGTTGACTCCTTATATTCTTAAAATTAGTTTGCTTTGGCTTCTACGCCATCGAGTAGCGAGTGAAGATTGCCAGAAAGTGCGTTTGTAACATCGTGCACTGGTGAAAGTAGTTGCGCCACAACTTCTGCAATGAGTTGATCTTTGCTTGGAAGGCTTGCAAGTGCTTTAACCTCTGCTTCAGCAAGCGCGGCACCTTCTGCAGAAAAACCACCAGCGAGCTTTAGATCGCTGTGAGTTTTTGCAAATGTGTCGAGCACCTTGCTCGCCATTACTTCATCATCGCTTGAAAACGCGTAAAGTAACTGACCTTCAAGAGCTGAAGTATCGGTGTCTTTGTAGTTAGAACTGTCGCCCATGGCAACACGCACAAGCCGGTTTTTAACCACGATAATTTGTACGTCTGCCGCGCGTGCTGCTGCTCGCAATTCTTGCAGGTCGGCAACGCTAAGGCCAGCATACTGCGCAAATGCTACAGATTTTGCGTCCTTAAAGGCATCTTTCATTTTGGCAACCAAAGCTTGTTTCTTATCACGAGTAATCGCCATAAGTGTTCCTTTCTTTAGGTTGTTTTCGACCACATTGTTAATGTACTGACCTATGTAAAACAAAAAAGTCTTACACATGCCAAGACTTTACAACGAGAAATGAATTATATTCACCTCGGTAGCGGATTAAGTGCTGTCGCACGGCTACTGTCTTTGGTAATGTCTAACACAAATAGTAGCATGAATCACTACATATAGCAATAGAATTATTTACAAAACAATAAAAAAGTGCTATAATATTATGATAATGTCTGACACTGTAAGATTGTCACTTGAAAAAGTATTCGCCACAATGCCTTTTGATGAAAATCGGCTTGAACTTCCCGGCCTTCAAAAGGATGCCGAATTGCTAGATGCTGCGTTTAGTTTTTTTGATTTTTTGCCAGAAGATGACGATATTCGATGGCCACTTATTGCGACCTACGCAGCCGTTATGCACGTTACGCGCTTTTCTCGGCTAAACTTTGAAAATGCCTACAGAGCCAAATACCTATCGACTGAAGTTAGTTATCGGTCGGGTTATAAAACCACAATGAGTGATGAGAATAACCTTCAGTTGGCGAGGGCCTTAAGCAACCTAGCGTCTAAGGCTGACGTGCGAGACGGCTTCAACGATTTGATGGTCGCAGAAGGTAACCTAGATGATGATATTGAGCTGCGTCTTGCACTCACCGATAGACTCAGTGTTGACCCAACTAAAGCGATACGTGCCGTGACACCGTGCCCAGAAGCTTTGTATCAGTTGAGGCTATTTCAGGATGGCGAGTACATTGCACGTACGGGATTTAATATACATCGCGAAGCTGGTGCAAGAGTGCTTTCGATTGTAAATCTGCAGGGTGTGCCTGGTGCGTCAGCTAAATACGAGGCGTTCAGAGAGCGTTTCGGAAAACCCGCGTTTAATTACCTAGTTGATAGAGCACTCAATTTATTTGATGACGACACTGTTCAAAGAGGAATAGTTAATCCTAAGGGAAACACCAAACTTTATTGGGCTGCTTTTGAGGCTGAAGGAGTTCCCCATTTTCATGCAACGTACAAAGAGGCTATAGACTAGCAAAGACTGTCATTTATTACAGTTTTATGCTATAAAGGCTAGAATATGTCAATCAAAAGTCAACGGATAGAGCCAGAAGATTTTGCTACAGTTTTTACGTTTTGGCCAGACACCGAAGAACATGAATCTGTTAAAGCAGAGTACGTTGATCGAGTCACAAAGGCTGTTGCAGAGTTGCCTCGTCTCGCTGCTTTGCTTGAGATGCTACAAGAAGTTGCGGTTATTAGTGTAGACAAGCGCGTGGAGAAAGCCACAGCAATAGCACAAGAAAAGGCATATAACATACCCGACCGGGATGTAGCCATGAGCTCGGCGCTCATACGACTCCTCCAGCTGCACGACGACCAAGATGCTGCTAGGCGTGCCGTATATTTCAAGGGTGCTGAACAGCTACCGAGTGCAGAGATTGCTGCTCGTGTACGTGTTGGTGAGCGTAAGTTAATTAATGATGAGCTGGTTCGAGTTTGTCTCGAGCAATTGTCTACGGCCTCAACAGGCATGCGAAATAGTGACTCATTTCGGCACGACACAGGAATAAAAGTTGTGCGAACATTCGGCACTAGCCAACACCCAACGCACGCAGTACTAACCACTAATACAAGATATCGAACGCAATTCCATGGTAGCGAAAAGTATTCACCGCTGATTAGGGTGCATAGTCGTCAAGCCGGGTTGCTTAGAATAGACCGTGATGAGCTGACCCCAGAGGAACACACTGCTATTCGCCTGCTCGCAAACATTCGTGAGAATGTGCCGTATGGGGATGCAGATTATGAACCTTTTCGTCAGAGAGTGATGGATATAGTTGCTCGTGATGCAGAGCGCAGTGACACCGAAGAGCCCATGATTTATCCAGTTACTGAGTCAGTCTTTTTCAGTCGGCGTCAAAGAAGCAATTTCTAATATCTTGCTGAATATCTTCAATTGAGCGCATGGCACCGCTATCGTCGACGCAGTGAATCGCCACAAATTCGTTTGGGTATAGTCCGCATATCTCTTCAAAGTTCGCTTTGGCTTTTTGAAGATGCTCGGCGTCAGCTTCGTGGATGTCACGCTTTTTATCGGTGTAACTACGGGCGTCTTTTTTATCAACATTCGCCTGCATGTGCTCTGCCGGCATGATGAGAACAATACTTTTGGTAGGCACAGGAATACCGAGTACGCCATATTCGGTTTGCTTGGTTCGCTCGTAGAATGCTTTTCGTTCGGCTTCATCGCTAATCTTAGCACCTTGGTGCGCCAGGTTGCTTGCCATGTATCTATCGGCAATTACCACACCCCTTTCGCCATCTAGATGAGATTGAATATCGGCGCTTGCTGCGTAGCGATCGATGGCATAGGGCAATACGCCTAGGTCTGCGGGCACATCATTAGTTTGACCATATGCGCCGTTGAGATATTTTTCAACATAATATGCTGAATCTTCGCCATAGCGCGGAAAGCTGATTTTATAAGCATCGTAGCCGTTTTCTTCAAGATATTGACGCAGTAATTCTGCGTGGGTTGCCTTGCCGGAGCCATCGCCTCCTTCAATTGCAACGAATATGCCCACTATTTCATTCCCTCGCTAAGACCAGGAATCACCGGTGCTGGCACACGCTGGTCTTTAAAGGCACGAGGTAGCATCATCTCTGGCTTCCATGTAGCGATAAGTTCATCTAGATTGTCGGTGTGCTGGTACTTGCCACTCATACCACCACGACCCTCTGCGTAGCCGCCTTCAACCGGGCCAGTGTGGTGAAAAATCAACTGCCCTACGCGCTCGCCTACCGGCAATACCACACTTTCATGCATGTTTAGGTTGTAGATTTCTAGGGTGATACGGTTTATATAACCCGGGTCTACCCAGCCTGCATCGAAACATACTGCTACACCATTGCGACCCCAGCTCGAGCGGCTTTTTACTTCACAAGCACCGCCTTTGGCGCGAATACCGACAAATTCGTGGGTGTGGCCTAAGATACGCTCGCCAGGAGCAAGCACAATAATTGGGTGATCTTCTGGGATGTTGGCAAACAGCGGCTTATCATTCTTTTCGCACCATTCTTTGTGAGGAATGGCCTCGAGAGGACCTTTGAAATAGCGCGCCACGTCTTTTTCATCGAACGGATTATACACGCCCGTTGCTTCTGGTTGGAATTCTTGCTTGTAGAAGAAGTGGCCAAGCGTGAAATCAAGGCTTGCTTCTGAGATATGCGCATCGTTAAACGGCACGCAGACGATAGTGCCATCATCAATGGCCGTCCGGATTTCGGTGTTGCTATATACTCCCATAAACTTTTTCTATTGTATCACAGCGCCTTTTGTCTGTATCAGATGGGTATGCTGATGGGATACGCTTTTGATAACGTTGCCTGGAGCGCGGGCGTAGACAGAGTAGCCCTGGTCTTCGTATACGCCGAGGGTATGAATGAGCTCGTTACTTTCGCTAGCAGTTAATTCTTGCAAGGAAATAACGTGACGCTTTGGGACGACCATAAGATGTGACGCGACCGCTTGGCTATCCCATACCACGTAAGGAAACATATTTTGCACCAAGTAAAATTCTGTAAGCTCCTTCACAATCTGTTGGGGATTGTCGTTTGGCATCTCACAAAATGTACAAGTATTTTTATACTTTTTCTTAAACTTATCATATTCTACCTGGGTAGCATTGTCTCTCAGCTGCATATATCGGTAGTGTAGCATGCTAGAATGAGGGTATGAAAGCGATTGTGGTGGCCATGGACAAGAACAACGGCATTGGTGCCGACAATGATTTACTATGGCAGCGTGATTTGCCGGCGGATCTAGCTCACTTTAAAGAGCTTACAACCGGAAAAACTATAGTGATGGGTCGCAAGACATTCGAGAGCATTGGCCGGGCCCTCCCTAATCGTCAAAATATTGTGGTATCACGCCAACCGCTCCACTATGAAGACGTGACACATGCAAGTAGCCTTGACGAAGCATACGCGCTAGCCTCTCATGACATCTGCGTGATTGGTGGTGGCCAAATATATACTCAGGCACTAGAAGACATGGACGTTTTGTATGTAACTGACGTAGATGCCGAGTTTACGCAAGCTAGCGTGTTCTTTCCGGAAATCAACGAGCAACAATGGCACGAAACATCTCGTGAGCACCACGATGCAGATGAACGAAATAAGTATTCGTTTGATTTCGTTGTATACGAAAGAATCCACTAAACACTTACGCTTGCTACGCTCGGTTTTGATTGCTTAAATAGACCACAATGACCGAGCGCCTATCACCCACTCAAACAGAAACAATAGCCTTGCCAGAAGAGATTGATGTGACCTGGATTGCCGACTTTAATAATAGATTCGCTGTAACACCAGAACAACCTCGCTTCGGTATTAGTTTTGACACAGCAAGTTGGCTTGAGGCTCGCGATGACACACATCCTCCTCGTATGCACAAAAAGGTAGAGCCCCCGCATAGCTCAGCTATTCGCATCGAAGGAACGGTTCATTCGATAGTTTCACCGATGCTTCACCCACACCAATACCGGGATGCCCAAGGTCAAGATATTCCCTGCCTATTACTATTTGCCGCACGCACTGATGACGGCGAAGAGCTGCGTGAGCTACGCGAAGGTGGATATATTCTGGTAAGGCTTAGCGAAATTTTACGTGAACTTCAGCTTACTGAGCTACCTAGGATTTAAACAGCGATCGGTGCTTTAATGGCTGGGTGCGGGTCGTAGCCTTCAAGCTTGATATCATCGAACGTGAAATCATCGATGTTTTTAACGTCTGGGTTTAGCCACAACGTTGGCAGAGCCTTAGGTTCGCGTGAAAGCTGCTCGTCGACTTGCTCGAGATGATTAACGTACAGGTGTGTATCGGCCAATGTGTGCACGAATTCTCCCTGTTTTAAGCCCGTAACCTGCGCCACCATAGCGAGAAGGAGTGAATAGCTAGCGATGTTGAACGGTACGCCAAGGAACGTGTCGGCACTGCGTTGGTACAAATGTAAACTCAGCTTGCCATCGGCAACATAAAATTGGAATAAACTATGGCAAGGTGGCAAGCCGCCTATTTGCACAATCTCGTCAATTTCAGCTGCGTTCCAGGCACTTACGATAATTCGTCGACTATCAGACGTGGTTTTAATCATATCTATCGCTTTAGCGATTTGGTCTACGTAGCCACCCTTGCCATCTGGCCATTTACGCCACTGTACGCCATATACAGGGCCAAGGTCGCCCCACTTTTGGGCAAATTCGTGGTCGGTTGCGACATTCTGGATGAATTCTTTCATTTGAGCTTTCCATTCGTCCGAGTTTACCTCTGGAATTGGCAGGTTGTTCTTCTCAAGATACGCCTTGAACGGCCACTCGTCCCAAATGTGTACTTTGTTTTGCGCCAGATATTCTATATTGCCGGTACCTTGCAAGAACCATAGCAGTTCGTGCACGACTGAGTTGAAGTACAGCTTTTTCGTGGTAACGGCTGGAAAGCCATCTGCGAGGTTGTAGCGAACTTGTCGGCCAAATACACTAATCGTGCCCGTGCCCGTTCGGTCACTTTTCTTCACCCCATTGGTTTTGATGTCTTGCAGCAAGTCTAAATACTGTTTCATAGCTACCCTCTCGTTTCGTCTTATTATAGAGAACTAGCGTGCCATACGCTACCTGTAGTGTAGAAAATACACCAAATAACCATAAAAAGTATTGCTTTATATAAGCATGAAGGTTATATTGAAGGTATCGTAAGGGGACGGAACACACACACCGACGCAAAGTCAAAAATTCCGGTCGCACTGACGATGCCAGCGGTTGCGTTGCTCCCGGACTCGTATGAGGAACCCGGGGGCACGCACCGCTGCGAACCACCATCAAAACGAACACACTAAAAATACGCACCCGCAAACTATCGCGGGTGCGTATTATTTTGTTATACTTGCCTGTAAGCTGCGGGAGCGAGGAATTTTCAGGCGGTAGAGCGTCTGAGCTTCGCATAAGAGCCGGGTTCGGCTCGGCGATGACTGGTACTCGCTCTCGTAGCTACCAACTCCCGGTGAGCGCCCACGCGCTCCCGGGACATTCTGTTTATAGACTAGTTAACGACGTTTTCAACCTTGATGCCAGGACCCATTGTGGTGCTAACGCTGGTTGTTTTAACGTATGCAGACTTAAGACTTGATGGCTTCTGTGACTGTAGGCTGTCGAAAAATGCCTTAGCATTGTCGGCTAGTTTAGCTGCACCAAAGCTTACCTTACCAATAGCTAGGTGTACGATGGCTTGCTTGTCGACACGGTATTCAACCTTACCAGCCTTGGCTTCGGTTACTGCCTTGGCAACATCGGTGGCAACAGTACCAGCCTTAGGGTTTGGCATAAGTCCACGAGGACCAAGCAAACGAGCATATTTACCAAGCTTTGGCATATACTGTGGAGTTGCTACGAGGATGTCAAAGTTTAGCTCTTCTTTGTCGAGCTGCTTTAGGAAATCTTCGTCACCAACTACATCTGCACCAGCTTTTTTAGCAGCAGCGTGGTCTGGATCTGGAGCAAACACGGCAACGCGCACTGTTTTACCTGTTCCGTGAGGCAAGCTTACTGTTGCGCGGATGTTTTGATCTGCCTGACGGGGGTCTACACCGAGGCGTACATGCACTTCAACGCTTGCGTCAAACTTTGCAGGGTTGGTCTTTACGGCTAATTCAAGTGCCTCTGCAAGGCTGTATACCTTATCTTTTTCAAGCTGTTTCGCAACTTCTTGGTACTTTTTACCGCGGCGTTCGATAAGTGGTCGAGTAACTGGCTTCGGGCCTTTCTTTACGTGAGCAGTGGTTTCTTCAGACTTTGGAGTGGTGTCGCCAGCTTCTTTACGAGCTTCTTTTTCAGCTTTTTCGTCAGCTTCTTTCAACGCTTTTTCAGAGCGCTTGCCTGCTTTTGCAGTGTGAGCTTCACGAACTTCGTGGTGTTCTGCTCCAGCAATTGCCGCCTCAATCTCGGCGATAGTGTTTTTTTCGCTCACTTCGAGCTTTAGTTCTTTTGCTTTCTCAAGCAATTCGGCTTTTTTAGCCATGAGGGTATGATCCTTTCTGTGGTACAAACGCTAGTATCTACTAGCTCCCATCATTGATATGTATACTTTCATTATACTACAAAACCCTAATTTTGTACAGTTTAGTATATCGAGGAACAGGCGTATACTAGTAACAGAATGAGTTCACACACGTTAGTGGTGGTGTCTAATCGTCTGCCAATTTCGGTACGTCGTGTTGATGGCGAGCTGGTGTTTGAGTCTAGTAGTGGCGGGCTTGCTACAGCAATGTCGTCACTTGCTGATGAAGATCGTGTGTGGGTTGGATGGCCGGGTATTCCAGCTGAAACATTAACCGCTGCTGAAAAATCACATATCGCAAAAGAGTTTGCAAAGCACGGCTATTACCCTGTTCATCTTACGACCGAGCAGGTCGAGCTATTTTACGAGGGGTATGCCAATGACACGCTCTGGCCACTATTTCACTACTTTCAGGCTCATGCCAAGCATAAACGCGAGTACTGGCGAGCGTATCAAGTAGTAAACCAACGTTTTGCCGATGCAGTTGCGCGCGTAGCTCGTAGTGACGCCACGGTATGGGTGCACGACTATCATCTCCTGCTGTTGCCTGCGATGCTTCGCAAAAAAATGCCGCAGCTTTCGATAGGTTTTTTCCTGCACGTACCCTTTCCGTCGTTTGAAATTTTTCGCTTGCTTCCTGAGCGTGATGAAATTTTGCGGGGGCTCTTGGGCGCGGATTTGCTTGGGTTTCATGTGTATGACTACGCCAGGCACTTTTTAAGTAGCTGCTTGCGGCTTCTCGGCATGCAAAATCACCATGGTTCACTAGAGTATGCTGGGCGACGCGTGAAGGTTGATGCGTATCCGATAGGAATTGATTTCAAGAAGTTTACGGAAAGTATTCGACAACCTGATGCTCAAGAAGCGCTTGAGGCCTTGAATGAGGCATATGAAGATCAGAAAGTGATTATTTCGATAGACAGACTTGACTACTCGAAAGGCATTGAACAGCGACTAGAAGGCTTTTCGAGCTTTCTCGAAAATAACCCGAAATACCTGGGCAATGTGCGGCTTGTGATGGTTGCTGTGCCTTCCAGAACAGAGGTAGAAACCTACCAAGACCTGCGCGACCATATAGAGCTAATGGTGAGCCGTATCAACGGTACGTTCGGGACTACCGAGTGGGCACCAATCTCGTACCAATTTCAAAACCTTCCGTTTGCCGAGATACTAGCTTTGTATAACCGAGCTGATGTTGCTCTCGTGACACCACTTCGAGATGGTATGAATCTTGTGGCGAAAGAATTCGTGGCTGCAAAGTGTAAGCAACCTGGTGTATTGATACTTAGCGAAATGGCGGGAGCAATAGACGAATTACCGGAGGCGCTCAGTATCAACCCGAATGATGCAAAGTCTATCGAGAAGGCTTTAGTAAAAGCGCTTTCGATGTCTAAACTAGAACAGCGTAAACGGCTTGAAGCCATGCAAAAGCGTATTGCTGAATACACCGTAAGTGAGTGGAGCGCCGACTTCTTAAGTGATTTGCATGAAATACGCGAGGAAAGTGCTTCTACTCAGCGAAAACTGCTTACGATTGACCAAATAGATACGATTCGAAAACGGTTTACTTTGGCAAAAAAGCCGCTCGTGGTGCTCGACTATGATGGAACACTGCAAACGTTTAAATCTAGCCCGTCTACTACACTAGCTCGGCCTTCGGCAGACTTGATGCGACTACTTAAAACATTGCGCAAGCATGCCAACCTGGCCATTGTAAGCGGTCGTAAACAGAGCAGTCTTGACACGTGGTTTCGCGGAACCGACTTTATTCTCGTTGCTGAACATGGTGCTTGGGTAAAAACTGACGGTGCCTGGAAAAATACAGCGGGCTCTTTTGAATCCGCTAAAGCCTTAGCGCTCCCTCTTTTCCAAAAATACAGTTCGCGCACACCGGGTTCTTTAATAGAGGAAAAGGACTATGCCTTAGTGTGGCATTACCGTATGGTTCCACCGGATTTAGCCTATGTTCGACTGTCAAATTTAAAACACGAACTTGAAAGCGAGCTGAATGAAGATGAAGTGGGTATTCATAGCGGCAACAAAATTTTAGAAATTAAGCCAAAACACGTGCATAAAGGCAGAGTTTTGCGAGATTTAATTCGCGAACTTGCGCCAGATTTTGTACTAGCGGCTGGCGACGATTATACAGACGAAGATATGTTTGAAGAGCTGCCACGCGATGGCGTGGGTATCAAGGTAGGTTTTGGCGAAACAAAAGCTCGCTACCAAGTAGCGAGCGTTGAACAGATGATAGCGCTGTTGCGCAGTCTGTGTTAATCGGCGACTTCTACGCCCATTGAGCGAGCAGTACCAGCGATAACTTTAATTCGACCTTCTTCGTCGATTGCGTTTAGCTGGTCTTTCTTTGCTTCAGCGATTTCAGCTAGTTGAGCTCGAGTAATTTTGCCAACTTTTTCTGCATGTGGCTTGCCACTACCCTTTTTGATGCCAACTTTTTCACGAATCATGTCGTCTACTGGCTGGCCAAGGCTCTTCCAGTCGAATGAACGATCTTCGTATACTTTAACGTGAACAATCACGTCTTTGCCCATCAGGTCTTTGGTTGCATCGTTGAATGGATTGATGAAATCCATCATGTTGAGACCCCATTGACCTAGAATTGAGCCAACAGGAGGGCCAGCGGTAGCACGTCCGGCTGGAATACGTAACTTCAAGTTACCAATAACTTTTTTTGCCATCTCTTTAAATTTCCTTTCAGGTAATAAGACAAACCTACGGTTTTTCTCATCGCTCCGGGCACTGGCAAAGCCAGCTGCTCGGGCTGCTCTTTTCCCTATCTAAGAGCTTACTGCTAAAATTGTTGAAGCTATTTTGCAGTGCGTAACGCACTAATTGTATCAGCTTTGAGCTAATTCTTCAAGTGCTAGATGCGCTTCTTCTGGGGTTATATGACCGGCTTCTACCGCCGCGAATATTTCACGTTGTGCTGGTGTTGCCTCAGTCCATGTGCGTGGTTGACCATCGTAATGTGTGTCGGCTGCATGAGAACCATCGACGAAGTTTCGTTGAGCAGCCATACTTGCTTCTTGAGCGCGTGATGCTGCAAGGTCGGCATCAGTCCAGCCCATGTAGATTCCGCGAGTTGCACCACCTTCTGGGAATTGCTCGCTCATAACTAAACCTTCTTTACCTGCAAGGCGTCAAGTTCGACAGGTGTGTCGCGCCCAAACATGCTTACCATTACGCGAATCTTGCCCTTCATAGCGTCGATTTCAGAGATAGCGCCGTCGAAGCCCTTGAACGGACCGTCGGTGATAGAAACCACTTCGCCTTCAGAGAAGTCAATGTGGTGCTTAGGATCTTCCACGCCCATACGCTTTTTGATTTTGCTAATCTCAGCGTCAGACACAGGAGTAGGCTCAGTACCACTTCCCACGAAGCCAGTAACGCCAGGAGTGTTTCGCACGATGTACCAGGTTTCGTCGGTCAGTTTCATTTCAACAAGCACGTAGCCTTGGAAAATTTTCTTTTCAACAACTTTACGTTTGCCGTTTTTAATCTCAATTTGCTTTTCTTTTGGCACCATCACATCGAAAATTTTGTCGGCCATGTCGACGGCGTTTATACGCTGGCGAACACTTTCGGCAACTTTTTCTTCATAGCCACTGTAGGTATGCACGGCGTACCATTGGCGAGTAGAGTCGTATCGATTTTTTGACATTTCCTTCTCTCTTATTTCAATATTAATTCAAATACGTATTTGTAACCTGCGTCGAGTAGTAAAATAAACACTACGAAAAACGCAGAGAATGCCAGCACGGCGCCAGTAAGACCCCAGGTGGCTGAGCGACTTGGCCAGTGTACTTGGCGTAGCTCGAACCATGCACCTTTGAAATAGCCTGTAACCGGAGCGAGTAGTGTACCAACGCGTGTTTGTCGCTTTTGTTTAACGACCTTTACTTTAGCAGTCTTCGCAGGTGCTTTAGCCGACTTTTTTGCCTTTGAAGGCTTGTCGTCGGATGCGGCGATGCGAGTGACTGTCTCGGTTTTTGACGATGCTTTTTTAGCCACGTGTTGAAATACCTTTCCCAATTAAATAAATCTGCTTACTGCAGACTGTCAAGTACCACTATAGCTCACCACTGTTGATGAGTCAAGTGGTACAATAGTACTAATGATTATTTTTTGCTTGCTATTGCTATCGAGTGTAGCCTTGCTATGGGTAGTAGCTAGATTGCTTTGGGGCTTGCAACGATTCAAATTTCGACCTGCATTTACCCCAAATGATGCAGAACTGCCGACCGTTTCAGTATGTATACCAGCTCGTAATGAAATGCACGCTTTGGCGCAGTGTCTTGAATACGTGCTCTCAAGCGACTATGAAAAGCTAGAGATTTTAGTGCTCGATGATAGTTCAAAAGACGATACCTCACTGATAATACGCTCGTTTGCTCATGCAGGCGTACGCTTTGTGCCAGGCAAGGCACTACCAGAAGGCTGGCTCGGTAAAAATCATGCCTATAAAACTTTGGCGGAAGAAGCTAGTGGCGACTACTTGTTGTTTATGGACGTCGATACACTGGTGCAGCCAAAAACGATATCGCAGCTGGTTGGCCAACTTTTGGCCGCAAAAGTATCTATGCTGTCGGTGCTTCCACGGCGTGAAGATACTGCTAGAATGAGCGCGATATTCGGCTCGATGCGGTATTTGTGGGATATTTTGCTTGCGTTTAGAGAGACGCCTCCAGCGACAAGCGCGCTCTGGATGATTAAGCGTGAAAATCTACTAGCACTTGATAAAGGCCTAGATTCGTATGCTGCATCGGTTCGCCCAGAGATGCATATCGCTCGCTACTTACAAAAGTCTAAACAATATTATTACTTGATTGCTTCACATTCATTAGGGGTGCGCTACGAAAAGCGCTGGAAATCACAGGTCGCCTCTAGCGAGCGAATGTACTACCCTATGTTTGGCCATACAATCCCCGGGACGCTGTTTGCAGTGAGTATGCTGTCGCTTCTTTGGCTGCCATTTGCCGTAAGCGGGTACTTGCTCGCGCAAAATGATTCGTTGGCTTGGTTTGCGCTTGCTTTGTGTCTGGGGCTGTATGTGTGGTTTAGCGCATTTAGTCTTACAGTATATCGCGGCGGTTGGACAGTGTTCCGTATCATAGTGCTGCCGTATCTGCTCTTGCAAGAGATTACTTTGCTTATCTGGAGCACAGTTAGGCACCTCACAGGTACAGTTACGTGGAAAGATCGCAAAGTACACGCTCAGCCTTTGCATCCAGCGCATTATAGTATCGACGAGTAACGTCTAGTCTTTTTCAGCATCGAGACTGAAGCTAAAAGTAGATCCGTGGTTTAGTCGGCTCGTTAGGTCGATGTTTGTGCCGAGTTTACGCGCTAGCTTGCTCGCAACATACAGCCCAAGCCCTGTGCCGCCAGTTTCGCGTGTGCGGTAATCTTCTGAACGGTAAAATTTCTCAAATACTCGCTTCTGGTCGCTTTTGCTAATGCCAATGCCGGTATCTTTTACTGCAAAATGTACTACGCGACCTCTACGATGGATAGAAAGTGTCACGCTGCCTTCTTTAGTGTATTTGAGTGCGTTGGTAACAAAGTTTTGCAGTAGTTCATGTAAGTATAGTCGGCTGGCGTTGACGTGTCCTAGTTTCGTGCCCATCTCTAGATCGAAGTGAAGCTTGCGCTCTTGGCTTTCGGGCAGGTACTCATTGTACAGCTCGTGAGCGAGTTCGGTAACATCAATAGACTCGGTATCGTCTGCAACACCGCGCTCTGCTCGGGATAATGTACTTAGGTCGTTGATCATTCCGGATAAAAATAATACTTGTTCGTGGGCTTCGGCAATGTTTTTCTCAAAACTGTCCTTCTCTAGCCTATCACGTTCTAGCATAAGCTGAATATTGCTGAGGAGGCCTTCAGTAACCGCAATAGGCGTACGCAGCTCGTGGCTAACAACGCTAATGAACTCATCGCGTTCCTCCTCCAGGCTTTTCTTCTTGGTTACATCACGAGCTATAATAATAAACCCGTTTTTACCCTTAGTAGTTTGTTCAGCTTCGAAGGTACTGCGAATAGGCGCCAGAGTGAGCTCGATTCGCATCGGGTCATCTACTGAGCCCATGCGCAAAGTATCATCAATAGTGACGGCGTTGGTTCGTTTCAGGCGCTTACTGATATCTACGCGCTTACCGTCTTCATCATCCAATGCTAGTACTGAGTTGATGTTTTTGCCGTCAAGCATACTATTAGTATCGAGTAGGTTAAGACAAGCAGCGTTGTATAGCTGCACGACGCCACGATGATCAGTGCTTAGTACGGCATCGGATAGATTGTTCACTATTGTTTGAAGTCGGTTGCGCTCAATTTCTTCACGCTGTTTGCTACGCTCAAGCTCGGTACGTTCTTTGGCCCGTAAATAACTGATAGAGACTGCAGCTACCCCAACAAGAACCGTGCCTAGCACATTGAGTAGCATCATGCGGGCAACGGCGCCGCTGTGGTCATGAAAATCGATGTCAATCAGGCATAAGAGCGCTAGCGTGGTAACGCTAGCTACGAAGCCAGGTACACTTAAGTACAAGTACGCTAGTAGATACAGCAGCGCCCATCCGGAAAGAAACGCCAGCGAAAATCCAGCCACAAGAGCGATATACATAGCTGCAAAGGCATGGTTAACCACGAGTCGCGAGAGAAGCAAGAGCCGGTCTGACGTAGGGGTGATGTATTGGATGACCCCAAAGCCTATCCAGCCAAAACTTAACAGCAAAAACGGCATAATACCGGCAAAATGATCACCCGGAGCTAGATTGAGGGCTACTAATAGTCCGTAGAGGGTCAGAATGACCGGCGCAGCTAAGCCGACTAAACGCCCCACGTATAGCGTATGGTTATCTAGTTTTGCCTCACCCAAGTTCATACTGTGTTGTATTATACGTTGTTTTATATCGAAGGGCTATGCTCTTTTAGCTCCTTGCGGTGCAACCGATACTCAGGGTCACAACTTTCGACTATACGCCAAAATACGTCAGAGTGGTTCATTTGTTTGGTATGCGCAAGCTCATGAATAAGTACGTAATCGATGAGTTCGAACGGTAAATTCATTAAGCCGATATTGAGGCTTATAGTCCCCTTGCTGCTACAACTTCCCCATCGGCTGGTCGCATGCGAAAACCGAACTGATGAATATGAAAAGTCGTATTGTTCAGCGATATACGCCAAGCGTTTGGGCAAATAGTGATTTGCCTCTTTACGAAGTGCCGCTAGAACCGCCTTTCGAACTGGCTCTTGAAGTACAGGCTCATCAAGGCTAGTGCCGTCAGTCGTAGCAATAATTTGTTGGCCTGAGCGTCGTACCGACACCGCGCTTCCCTGGCGTACGTGCAAGCTGTGACTTTTACCGATAGACATGCCATCTTCAAGCTTTAGTCGAGGCTGGGCCTCAATTAGCTTTCTGAGCTCTTGTCGCGACGATGCGATCATGCGCTTTGCCATGAATAATGGCGCCATTGTCGGTATAGAAACACGCATGCGACCATCTGATGTAAGACTAACCCGCATGCTTCGAGCTAGTCGGTTTCGACGAACCAGAATTTCGCCAAATTCGTCGTCATGGATTGTCGGCATACTGCACCGCCTATCTTAGTACAATTTGATTCCGTGGTGGCGGCATTTGTGGGCGACTTGAGCTAGAGGCAGCAGCGCGAGAGGCGGTAAGGCGTTTTAGTACAATCTTCACTTGTGAAGCGTAGGTGTGTTTACCGCTAATCACCACTGCGGCCTCGCTCTCGTGAGGTGGGCTGAATACGCGTACCCGTTCAGCGTGCTCCATATCTCCGCTCATACCCTTTTTGATGCTGCGAGTGCGAGCGGTCGCTTCGTCGACTTGTACCCAAACAAAGACTGTTACGTAGCCGGCCGATTTCAATGCTTTGGCTAATTCAGTACGGCTCGTGCGAGAGTCAGTAAAAATCTCTAGCACGAGAGAGGCCTGAGTTTTTGTAAACTCGTTTAGCAAACGAATAATAATGTCATTGACGCCATTTTCATCTGATATAAATTTCTCGATTGTTTCTTGGTCGAGATACGGAGCATTAAAGGTTTGGGCAAACTTTTCGGCAAAAAAAGTTTTACCACTTCCCGGAATTCCAACCATGACGATAGCGTGCGGTTTCTCAAGACTCAACGACTTCATATGTAACAGTATACCAAATCTGTAAAACTACCGGCTAGTAATCTGAATCTCGCCCAATTTCTAGCAGCGTCTTTATTAGCTCATTCTTATCAAGGTGAGATGTCTGGATTTGGTTGTGCTGAGCTATTACATAGCCTTGGATAATTTGCTTCAAGTACAATGCGTCTCTACGGAAGAGTGCGTTAATTTCGTAATGATCGGTGGAGTTCATAACACGGCTAGAGATGGTAAGTGTACCGAAAAACGGACCTGTACTAGCTGTTACATTCAATACATCCTCAATACGGATACTTATTACTTCTGACGACCAGAAAAAGGTGCGCTTGGTGATAGTAATCTTGGTGCGATCAACGATTACTGTATCTGGGAAGACGTTTGACGGTAACACAACGGTACGAGCATAGGCTAGAATTTGATGTGTTTTTTCAACGATCTTATTTAAATTTTCTTTTGAATCAAGCACAGGTGTCATTTCAGTCCTGATTTCCTGTCCGAACAGTAGCTTGTCTGGGTGTAGTGCCGACACGTCTTGCTTTAAAAATTCTTTTGTCACATCAAACCCGCGTGTCGCGAACTTGCCCATTTTCCGGCTTTGCCGGATGAGAAGATCATAAGGTGAGAGTTTTGCACCTGGCATAAGGTCGTCGGAAATAGGCGTTGGGTTAATTGAATCTCGTTCGTCCATGCACTACCTCCGTTCGTAGTACTTTCATTATACTACATATGGCGCAGTCGGTGCAATGAAAAACACTATATTTGTTGTTTACTTTCAATTAGCCATAATGCTATACTATGTATAGTATTAAAAACCAGGAGGGATTCATGAAAGCTGCACGTATTTCAGAATATGGCGGACCAGAAGTAATATCAATCGAAGAGATTGCCGAACCAGGCATAGAACCCCATCAAGTACTCGTTGAGGTTCATGCCGCAAGTATCAACCCATTTGATGGCAAAATTCGCTCAGGCGCAATGAAAGACTATATCCCACTCACCTTGCCTGTTACACTCGGAGGCGACATTGCTGGTGTCGTAAAACAAGTCGGAAGCGACGTCACGGGCTTTGCTATCGGCGATGAGGTGTATGGCCAAGCAAATGCAGTGTCTGGAAGTAGTGGTGGTTTTGCTGAAGTTGCCGCTGCTGCCGCTGCGAATCTGAGCACAAAACCTAGCAATGTCAGCTTCGAGGAAGCCGCATCGTTGGTACTTGTAGGTGCGAGCGCACTACAAGCTATAAACGAGCATATAAAGCTGCAACCAGGCCAGAAGCTATTTGTTCACGGGGGCGCTGGTGGAATTGGAACCGTAGCAATTCAAGTAGCAAAACAAATCGGTGCCCATGTAGCCACAACCGCTACAGGTAGCGGTGTTGACCTAGTGAAGGCGCTAGGGGTAGATGAAGTAATTGACTACAAAACTGAAGATTTTTCTACAAAACTTGCCGAATACGATGCCGTATTTGACACTGTTGGCGGGGACGACTTTGCAAAAAGCCTAGGAATTTTGAAAAAGGGTGGCATCGCCGTCACCATGGCCGCTCAGGTAGACGAGGCGACAGCAAGTGAGCTTGGTGTCACTGCTATCGCACAAATGACCGCAACTACTACGGAAGTGCTCGATGAACTCCGAGCACTTGTCGAAACAGGCGTTGTTGCAGCACAAATTGATAAAACATTCTCGCTAGATCAGATTGCCGATGCTTTTAGGGCTAAAGAGGAAGGCTCTGTTAACGGCAAAGTTGTTATTGCTGTCGCTGAAGAGTGATCGCGTTCTTGTGGGTTTACAAAATCGTATTTTGTGGTAAAATATAACCGTGCAACTCTGCACCGACACTCGGAGGTACCAAATGCTGGGACGAGGACGACGAGGTAAGGCCCCCGGCCGACAGGATCGAGGCGGTTCAGCCGCTTCGAGCAATGGCCCCGGTTCCAAGAACCACGGATGGGCTGGCAAGGGGCCGAGCAAGCTGGCCAAGGGCAAGCCCCCTCCGGCAGGAAGGGGTAAGCGATGAGCATGACCAACCCGCGTGCGGGGAGGCGGCCGGGTGGCCGTGCCGGACGTGGACCGTCCGGGAGGGCTGGCAGAAGGCCTGCCGCTCCGGATCGGCTCGGACAGGTCGGCCCGCTGGACGACCAGGAGCCCGACGGTGACGGCGAGTCCTCGGATGAGGACAGCCCCGCCGACGAGTGATGACAGGGTGGTGGCCCGCGCCTGCGAGCCACCACCCTGCACTACAATTTCGTTAAATCCAGGATACGACAACTAACTTGTTGTCGTATTTTATTATCTATCCTAAAGGCATCTGCTGGTATGTGCGGCTTTAGACTTATGCTTGCTCGCATTTCCGATAGTTACTATTATGTAAACTAGATGCGTTCGACTAAAACAAAGCGCCTTGACATACAGGCACTTAGAGCTATAGCCGTACTCTCTGTGGTTCTATATCATTTGTGGCCGGGTAGGCTACCTGGGGGATTCATGGGGGTTGACGTGTTCTTTGTGATATCAGGTTATCTGATGACAAAGACACTTATGCGTGATGTGCACCCGGTGCTTACCGCGAAGCGCAAATTTCATGCACTTGGCAAATATGTCTCTGATTTCTATGCACGGCGCATTAAGCGGTTGCTTCCAGCTGCTTCAGTAACACTGTTGGCAACATTAGTGGCTGTCTATGCGACCGGTAGCTATGAGCTGATTATTAAAACGGCTCGACAGATAGGTGCTTCGGCTTTGTTTTTCCAAAACTGGCAGTTGGCATACGAATCTACAGATTATCTAAAGAGTTCAGAACCACCAACGGCTGTTCAGCATTTCTGGAGCCTATCTCTGGAAGAACAATTTTACTTACTCTGGCCCGTAATTCTTCTAATATTATTGTTCGCTACTGTTAACATATTTATCTTGTATAAAAAGACCAAAGTTGGTGGTGTTATTGCTCCCGTCATATTGCTAACGGTCGCTTCGTTTGTATATGGCTATATGCTAACTCAGACAGATCCTGCAGAAGCATATTTCTCAACACCGGCTCGAGTGTGGGAACTGTTGCTAGGGGCGGTGATCGCATTTATACCCGCTCTTAAGAATTATGATCTTCGTCTACTCCTTCCTTGGGCTGGGTTTGGCCTAATAGCCTATGCCCTTTACATGCTCGATGGAAGTAACTTTCCAGGATGGCATGCACTGGTACCAACGATTGGAACCGCGCTAGTACTTTACAGCGGGATTGTAACTAGCACCTCGCCCTTTTCTTTTAATAATGTGTTTAGCCTAAGCCCAATTCAAAAAATTGGTGACTGGTCGTATTCGCTTTACTTATGGCACTGGCCAATAATTGTATTGTTGCCTGTCTTTTTGAGAGTTGATTTAGATACACATCCGCTGGGAATGTTTATAAAAGTAGCAATTGTCCTGATATCCATTGCTATTGCATGGCTGTCGTACCGTTTTATCGAAATACCTCCACAAAAAATCGCACTGAAAAAAGGTTGGGTGTATGCACTCTTTGTCGCCACGGTCACTATAATCGCAGCAGCGAGTTACTCGTTGTCTTTAAGTACGGCCCAGGCCGCAAAAGAGCAAACAAACGAACTACACAAAGCGGTGATGAGTGCTAGCGAAAAGTGCCTAGGCGCAAAAGCGATAGTAAACGCCAACAAATGTCCGACGGCATTCGGTAGGATAGATCAAAAATATAAAAACATTGGTGCCTCCGATGATTTTTCACATCTCATTGATGAACGTGGAAAGCAATGTCCACGGTATGATCCAAAAGCGGCTGAAACATCGAATCCACGTGTATATTGCGATGTCGGTGATGTTACTTCAGACGAGCAAATTGCAATTTTTGGTGACTCACATGCGATGCACTGGATAAATGCATTTGACGAGCTCGGAAAACGAAACGGTGTTCGGTTTAGAGTATTTGCTACATACAGTTGTTTCATAAGCACTGAAAGCGTGTCTGATACCGTTTGTCGGCATCGTTTTGATTTTATAAAGGGTAGCGGAATGTTAGACAAAAGCAGTGCAGTCATCGTATCAACCTGGATAAGGTATAGCGCAGAGTTTCGACTTCAGCCTACGACTATGACCATTAAGCTGATTCAGTCTATGACTGATACCCCGATTTACCTATTAGAGGACATACCCTTTGCTGGACGTTTAGGCGGTCCAAGTTGTTTCATAAAAGGTTTTTCATGTAAGAATGACGTCAGGAATGCTGTTTCAGAAGTAAAATCTGTTTCGGCTCGGATTGAACGCGAGAAGGTGCTCGATAAAAAACACATCATACGAACAGATGATATGTTTTGTGATGGAAGGTTCTGCTATTCATTTATCGGGGGTGTGTCCACTTACTTTAATACCGTGGTTCAAAATCCTGAAATTCAAGTGGCAGGTAACGATCATCTATCTGCAAGCTACTCCTTTAGCACAGCTCAACTGCTTGAGACTAAGTTCAAGAAACTTGGCCTACTAGACTAATGAGACTAGATATAAAAATATGACTACTAGAAGGTAATCATATTTTTATGGCAGGACATACAGGACTTGTTTCGCAACCGAACTTTACCAGTTTTGGAATTTAACCTACCACTCGCCAAGGACATACTAGAGCGACACGCACTAGCTTACGACATTGAATAAGCGTAGCATAAGCCACGCCCTAACACCCCCCTACCTAGCAGTAGGGCTTTTTTATATACCAACGTAAACGCACTACCTACCTACATTTTTGTCGCTTTCAAAAAATGATTTGTTTTGCCATTTCACCCAACAATCACGAACAGAGGTGGACGTAAAATTTTCGCCCAACTTTGTTTTTTAGCACAAACAGAGGTGAGTATAACAAATAGTGGTTTTTGCCAACAAACTCTGTAGACTTTATTTACCTTGTTCGTTGCGGATATTTGTATTTGCAAAGCCACGTTTAGCCATAGCTTCGTCAAAAGTTTTGTCCATATAAAACAGGTCGCCAAGCCAGCCCATTAGTAGATAGTTGGCACTGATACTACGTCCAATAGCACCCTTTGCGTTACCGAGATACCAGCGGTTAATCGGTAGTATGAAACTACAAGCGGTTAGTATTTTGTATGTTTTGCGGTCTTTCATTTTAGACACTCCTGTTTAGTTGGTATAACCGTAAGAGTGTCTTAAATAAAAAGGGACACCGCCAACGGGTGTCTAGCCTGTTTGTTCCGCAAAGACCCTAAACTACGAATACCTAAGACGTACTAATAGCCACTAATTAACACTAATAAACCGCCCGTTACGGGCGTTTTTAGTTGTACCTTGGTGCTATGAGCAATCTGTCAGCAAAACAAGTCGCCGAGCAAGTCAGTCCTACTGACCCAATGCTACGTTTGGCTGAGTTACTGATAAGAATTGACCGCCGAGAAAGTGTAATTAAAGACGAGGACGATGTTAATGATAACCGAGATACAGATAACACCAGTCAAGCCGAATAACGGTCTAATTGGTTTTGCTAGCTTTGTGCTTTACGAAGCTGTTTATTGTAGCTCTGTCGGCATATACACAAGGCTCGACGGCGGTTATCGACTTACATACCCCACCAAGCAAGTTATGGGGCGTGATATGGACGTTTTCCACCCGATTAACAAAGAGCTAGGTTTAGAGATAGAAAAAGCGGTTACAGCCGTATACGACGATGTAATGAGGTTAAAAAATGCTAGATACGGTAGTGCTGTCGCTGGACATATCGGAGTTTAGGATTATGTCGACCCACTACGGTAGGTGGTCGCCCGATATAACTAACTACCTTAAACCGCCTTACGTAAAACTAGGCGGTCGCAAGTTTGCCGTCTCTACTCGAACACCTACACGAAACGACGAACTAAATGGTATCTACCTGCCACGTCTCAAGCTTATTAAATCGACTAGGACTGGTGGTTACTCTACTAGGTTATACGTAGAGTTCTCAGCACCCAAAATCGTCTTTAATAATAACTTTGATGAGTTAGCAGACAGCGACTTCGATAACGTCTGTAAACAGCTCTCGAAAGCTCTACGTCGCCTAGGCGTTGCTGTAGACAAAGAAACCATAAAGACAGCCCAAGTTAATACTGTACACTACAGCAAAAACGTGATTTTAACTGACGGCAAGCTGGCTAAAATGTTCGTCAGAGAGCTAGCCAAGGCAAACATCTCGACACGCCGTCGTAGCAAGATTAAAACATACGGCAACGACGGCGAGGCTATGTACTTTCATACAAGCAAGTGGGCGTTTGTCGCTTACGATAAGCTCGCAGAGTTTCGACGCTCACGAAATAATAAAAAGGAGCTACTGGAGAAAGACTACTATTGTCAGTTATCTCTCTTTGACGAGTTTACGCCAACTACACCGTTTGAAGTTATACGACTTGAAGCTCGCTATACTGACCGTAGGACTATCAAAACTAACCTAAAGCGAGCTGGAGTAACATTTAGCGAGGAGCTGACGTTTATTGAGCTATACTCCGAGGACACAGCAAAAACGCTACTACTTTATGAGTTGAGACAGTTAGAGACAGCGACACCCGATATTCTATCGACTGAGCGAGACTTAGACCGCTTTATTGAGAGCCTACTAGCTAACCACGCCAAGCCCGACCGTATCGTTTATGCTGTCGGTATCAAGAAAATACTGGAGCAGTATGGCAGTCGTGGGGCGAGGTCAAGGATACACGCTAGCTCTAGCCAATGGTCGAGACTAATAGCTAAAACAAATAGCCTTGGTTTCACTCGTCAACATAACAATACGACAACCACGATACGACAAAGTATCGAGGCGTTTCGTCGTGTCAAATTAACTAACTATAAGGAGTAAATAGTATAATGAAAACAATGAAAAAGGATAGCGAGGTTAAACCACGAAAAGCGATAATTTTCGCTCGTGTATCGACAGCTCGCCAAGAGAAAGAGGGCTTATCACTCAAAGAGATACAGTTACCTCTGGCTTACGAGTACGCTAAAAATCACAATATCGAAGTAGTTGCCGAATATGCTATTAGCGAGACTGGTAGCGAGTACAAATTACGAGCTAAGTTCAACGATATGATTGCTTTCGTAAAACGTCGCAAGGATATTACCGACATAATATCGTTTAGAGTAGACCGTATCACTCGTAACTTTAAGGACGCTGTCGCTATCGACGACTTACGTACAAGTTTTGGTAAGAATATACACTGTATTGACGACCGCCTAGTTTTGACAGAGGACAGTACTTCAAACGACATCACTCAATGGGATATGAAAGTGCTTTTTGCCAAGCAGTTCCTCAACCGAGTTAAAGAGGACGGCAATAATACTAAATACCGTAAGCTGGAGCGTGGCGAGTTGCCTTGGGGTACGCCGTATGGCTACAAGCACCATACTATCAGCCCTCAAAATAAAACTGTTATAGCCGAGGATTTTAAGGCTACTATCGTCCGAAAAATACACACTCTGTACTCGACTGGTTCTTACTCGTTGGAGACGCTAGCGAGAGCTATAAACAAAGAGTACGGCACTAAGTTTTATAAAAGTTCAATCCACCGTATTCTGACCGACAAGTTCTATGTCGGCATTATGACCGATAAAAAATCAGGCAAAGAATACCCTCATAACTACGAACGACTGGTCGGTTTTGATATGTTTGAGCTAAACCAGCAAATCATAGAGGGACACAACGTAAAACCTCGTAAATATGCTGGCATACCGTCAATCTACAGGGGTTTAATGCGTTGTAGCCATTGTGGTTGTACTATTACGTCTGAGCTAAAGAAAAAGACACAAAAGAACGGCGTTAAGCGTGAGTATATGTACTACCACTGTACTAATAAAAGACGTCAACACACCTCGCCAATCCAGTACATTAGCGAGAAAGAGTTAGACGGCGTGTTTAAGTCTCTGCTCGACAACTTTGCCAATATACCAAAGGACGAGATAGAGCGTATCAAAGAGACGCTAAATAGCACTCACGACGCAAAGAATAAGTTTCAAGACGACCAACTCTCAGAGCTTAACGTCAGGCGGTCGCAACTGACGGCTCGTATCCGTAGGACATACGATATGCTTGCTGACGGTAGTATTACCCCAGAAGTTTATGAGGAAAACCGTCAACGTTACGAGGACGAGCTAAATGATGTTAAACGAAAAATCGACCGTTTAGATACAGCCGACAAAGAGTTCTATATTACCGCCTCGTATCTGTTACGATTGTTCGAGAACGCTGGAAAAATCTACGAGGTTGCTGACGAGGACGAAAAACGGCAAATTATCGGTTTGATAAGCTCGAACCTCGAATTAGATAACAAAAATCTTGATTTCAATCTAAAAGAACCCTTTGCTACAGTCCTAAAACTAGCTAAGAGTTCTTTATGGCAGGGGCACGTGGAATCGAACCACGATCTAAGGTTTTGGAGACCTTTATACTAACCGTTGTACTATGCCCCTTTACGATGAGTTATTGTAGCAAATTGACAGATGAAAAGCTACCGTTTGGCCATGCGAACTGCTCGAGAAAAGCGGCGTTCGGCCACTTCGTCTGCCCAACGAGCAATTGGTGGCCGAACCATCAGACGACTAGCTTTCGGCTTCTTTTCATCGCTTGATTCAAGGCTACTAATGAAGTACTTATCGATGAGCCAATCTCGCCCAGGTGCGACCTTTGCAAGGACGGTAATCCTCCATACGCCTTCACCCCACCTCTCCGTAGCAGTAATCTCAGGTGGTTTGACTAGCATAGTCGGGCCAGTTGGTAGCGTTTTGATCACTCGACTCACAAAAGCCTCCCCTTTTGTCTCGTCACTTACAAATACGTCTACGGCCATCGTGCGAACGCCGTTTGGGGTTACATGTACAGCACTAATTTGCTGGTTGTGTATCCAAATAACCTCGCCGCTAATACTTCGAAGACGCGTTGAACGCAGTGTGAGGCGTTCTACTACGCCTTTTACGTCCCAAAATGGCTCTACCTTGATGTAATCTCCCACATTGAACCACCGTTCGGCAATCATCGTGGCACCAGCAGTGATGTCTCGAAGTAATATTCCTAAGGTTTGTCCAGCAAAAACAATGAAAAATGCACTTGCTCCGATTGCCGCTGCTCCGCTACCACCGATTTGCTGGCTAGACTCAGGACTAAGCACTCGCCATGCTACATACGCGACTACTGCAACAATAAGTGCTCTTGCGATAGCCACGAACACTCCAAGATAGGTCTCGACTTGTCGAAGCTTTACTGCTTTTACTTGATCAGTCTCGCTGTCAGACTGGATCGCTACCTTTTGCGCTACTACGACGATTGCTTTGGCAATGAATTTGCTGAGCCAGTACGCAATTACAATACAAACAATGAGTATCAACACTGAGCGATAAGCATTAGGTTGTGAAAACAGCTCAACTACTTCGGTGTAGCTGGCTTGAAGGAAATTTACACTTGAAGAATTTTGCATGATTACTATCATACCGCACCCTCGACGCTAGGGCTAGGTGGATAACAGATAAAAATTCTTTACTCGAAGTGTTGTAAAAGCATAAGCGTTGGGTCTATAATGAAAGCAGAAAATACCAAACGGTCAAAAAGGAGTGGGTAGACTACTGGTGAAGTAGCCTACAAACAAACAGATGAATATATTAATGTTGGGCTGGGAGCTACCTCCACACAACAGCGGTGGCCTTGGCGTAGCCTGTTACCACATGTCAAAGGCTCTTGCCCTCAAGGGTGCCAGTATCGACTTCGTCGTCCCTTACAAAGCTACTCATCCTGAGATTGATTTTATGCGTATTCACAGCGCTACCCCGCTTTCTCCCCTGCATCGCTACGGCATGGGAGCCTATGACAGCAAGTTTTTTGAAGAATCTTTGCTGGGTGGTGAAGAATTGGGAGATGTTCGTGACATCAGAGGCGTTCAGCGTAAATACGTGCGCTATGTTGACCAATTGCTTGATACAGTTCAGCCTGATGCAATCCATGCGCATGATTGGCTAACAATAGAAGCCGGCATGCATGCCAAACAGAAAAGCGGCGCCCCATTAATCGTCCATGTTCATGCTACCGAATTTGACCGTTCCGGCGAAGAGTATGGCAACCCGGTAGTACATGAGATTGAATATCAGGGATTAATGATGGCGGACAGGATTATCGCTGTCAGTAACATTACAAAAAGCTTGATTGTGCAGCGCTACGGAATCCCTGCTGACAAGGTAGAGGTTATTCATAATGCGCTTGATGTCGATAGCTTTGCAAACTACACCTATGATGATTCAACTTACCGATATCTCGAGACTCTAAAGCAAGAAGGCTATACAATTGTTGCTACGGTGACTCGGTTTACTATTCAAAAAGGCCTGACTCACTTCCTTAAAGCAGCCGCTCGCGCATCTGAAAAGTACGACAAGTTCGTATTTCTGCTGGCTGGCGATGGTGAGCAGCGTGATGAGCTGCTACGCCTGAGTGCAGATTTTGGTATTGCCGATAAGGTAGTCTTCACCGGATTTGTGCGAGGAAAACAGTGGCGAGATGCCTACAGCGTGGCAGATGTATTCGTGATGAGTTCAGTGAGCGAGCCGTTTGGTTTGACCGCCCTCGAGGCAGCACACCACGATAATGCAGTAATTGTGACAAGACAATCTGGCGTAGGCGAAGTACTACACAGTATTTTTAGGTACGATTTTTGGGATACGGATGTTTTGGCTGATCAGCTTGTTGGCATTGCCGCTTCTCGAAGCTTGAAATATGAGCTTACTCAGTCTGTCAAACACGAATATGCTCGTATCTCGTGGGCTTCTGTTGCGGATCGGTGTTTGCAGCTGTATCAACGTGTTAAAGAAAAGGCGTACGCATGAGTAAACGTGGCGTAGTGCTTTATCTGCATGTGCATCAACCACTTCGCGTGCGCAAATACAGTATCTTTGATACGGCTACGAACCATGATTATTTCTCTGACCCAGACTTTGCTTCAGAGCGTAACAACCAAGCAGTCTTGCAAAAAGTCGCCGATAAATCATATCGTCCAATGAATGCCCTGCTTCTTAAGATGCTGCAACAACATCCAGAATTTAAAGTTTCCCTTAGCATCACCGGTACATTTATTGAGCAATGTGAGCAGTGGGCGCCAGATGTACTCGATAGCTTTAAAGAACTTGTGCGAACTGGACGTGTAGAGATTGTGTCTGAAACCTACTACCACTCGCTTGCCTTCTTCTACAGTCGAGATGAATTTGAGCGTCAAGTAGATACCCATCGACAGAAGATACGAGAGTTATTTGGCGTAGAAACGTCGGTATTCCGCAATACCGAACTAGCTTACAACAATGAACTGGCGCAGTGGGCTGAAGGATATGGCTTCAAAGGCATTCTGGCGGAGGGTTGGGACCCGATTTTAGGCTGGAGAAGTCCGAATTTTGTGTATCGACCAGAGGGCACTCAGAATATCGGCTTACTACTAAAGAATTATCGACTAAGCGATGACGTAGCCTTTCGCTTTAGTAACAAGGCGTGGGAGGCATGGCCTTTGCATGCCGATACTTATCATGCATGGATGGATGCATCGCTTCAAAATGGCCCAATTGCGAACCTTTTCATGGACTACGAAACCTTTGGCGAACACCAGTGGGAAGACACTGGCATATTCAGTTTCTTTGAAGCATTTATTGGTCAATGGCTCTCTGACCCAAACAACACCTTCTACACTGTTTCAGAAGCGGTGGATGCCTTTGACGCTCAAGGCGAAGTAAGTATGCCCCATACCGTAACCTGGGCCGATACGGAGCGAGATTTAACCGCATGGCTGGGCAATAGCATGCAGCAAGAGGCTCTTAGGCACCTTTACGACCTCGAGCATGATGTCATGCTGACCAACGACATAGATTTGATCGGTGATTGGCGACGTTTGCAAACCTCTGACCACGTGTACTACATGTGCACCAAGTGGTTTAATGATGGTGATGTCCATGCCTACTTTAGCCCCTATGAATCACCCTATGATGCCTTTTTGTACTTCATGAATGCCGTACGAGACATCCGCTGGCGGGTAATGACTCACGGAGGTTTTTATGGCTAGGCATATCGTACTCTCGAACGGCGAGCTTCATGTAGGCCTGAACGTGTACGGCTTGGTGCACGATTTTTATTTTCCGTATGTTGGGCTAGAGAATCACTCGGCTGAAAAATCTTTACACCATCGCGTTGGTGTATGGGTAGACGGTACAATAAGCTGGCTCGACGATGCCGACTGGACGAGAACTACCGTAATGGCCGAAGATGCATTGATAGGTCATATGAGAGTTACTAACGAAAAACTCGGTGTACTTCTTGAATTTGATGATTGTGTTGACGCGAAAATGAGCGCATTCTTAAGAAATATTCATGTGGTCAACTTGCACGAGGAAAGCCGTGAAATTCGTTTATTTATGCATCAAGCTTTCGCGATTGGTGATAGCCGTAGCAATACCGATACCGCTCAGTATTTACCCGATAGCGAAGCTATCTTGCACTACAGAGGCCGTCGTGCGTTTATTATTTCAGGCTCTACTGATGAATCGGATGCCTTCGATCAGCACTCCATCGGTATCTTTGGTATTGAAGGCCGTGAAGGTACCTACCGCGATGCGGATGATGGCGAGCTACAAGGGAGCAATGTTGAGCACGGGCGGGTTGATTCAACGGTACGTTTTAGTGTGACGGTAAAAGGACATTCCTCTGCACGTGTGCACTACTGGATAGCTGCCGGTACATCAATGAGAGAGGCGCTATACATACATAAACAGATACAAGAGCAGGGCCTGGGCACCCGATTACATGAAACGCACACCTGGTGGCAAGAATGGCTAAAGCCGGCTCGCAAGATTAGCGAGTCGCTACCAAAAGAACGACGTCATCACTTCTTGCAAAGTGCGTTGGTGGTGAAATCGCACATTGATAAGCGTGGAGCGATAATTGCTAGCACCGACTCAGAGATGCTGAACTACTCACGTGATGCATATGCCTACACATGGCCACGCGATGGCGCCTATGCATTGTGGCCACTGATACGCTGTGGCTACATCGATGAGCCACGTAGGTTCTTCGAGTTTTGTCGCCGCGGGCTACACCCAAGCGGCTACTTGGCACACAAATACCAAGCCGATGGTGCAATTGGCTCGAGCTGGCACCCATATGTTCACGAAGATGAAAGTGCTCCCCCTATCCAAGAGGATGAAACCGCTCTAGTGCTATTCATGTTTGCACAGTTTTACCACCTGAACCCAGAAAAGAAACTACTCAGTGAATTCTACGATACTTTTGTAAAGCGAATGGCTGATTTCGTGGCAGGCTATATTGATGAAACGACTGGCTTGCCTCGACCATCATATGATTTGTGGGAAGAGACGTACCTAACGACCACGTACACCACTTCTACTGTGCATGCTGCTCTGATTGCTGCAGCTGAGCTAGCCGAGATCATGGAAGATTCCGACAGCGCTGTGAAATGGCGCGCTGCGAGCGAAGATATTCTTCAAGCCGCTCACAAGCATCTATTTTCTAATGAGCGTCAAGCGTTCTACAAAGGCATCATGGCCAAGGAGCACGACATTACGCGCAACGACACCATCGACTTATCTAGCTTCTTTGGCGCTTTTATGTACGGATTATTCTCTGTCGAGAGCGAAGAGCTCATGAAGACGTACGAATCTATACAGCAGGTATTTGGTGTGTCAGATGATAATCTTGCAGTGCCACGCTATGAGAACGACAACTACCAACGTAAATCACCCGACATCAAGGGTAACTACTGGCACATTACTACCCTTTGGCTAGCGCAGTATCTCATTGAGCGGGGCGAAATGGAGCAAGCGATGAAGCATGTCGCGTGGGTTGAGTCGCATATGGGCCCAACTGGTATGCTAGCCGAGCAAATTGATCCAAAAACCGGCGAATCGCTCTCTGTATCGCCTCTAGTATGGAGCCACGCCGAATACATGGCCACATTGCTCGACACTATAGCGGAGCAACCGCATGAAACGTAGGCTTCAAGCTGTTGGTCGAACTCTGCACCCTGCAATCTATTCTTTGACGCCCCGCCACTTAGTTGGGAGGAATGCAAAACGAAAGCAGCTTGAACTATTTGCCGACAAAGTAGGTATGGTGTATTTTGGCGGTGTCAGTCAACAGAGCGATGAGCACCATATTGTACGAGGCCTGACCGTTTCAAATAAACATCGCGATGATCATTATTGCGTCGGCACCTATCGAACGTATGATGTCATTTTCGTCGAGCGTACTGATACAATTCTCACTAATCATACACACACGTGGCACATATTTGAGATTGATCTAAAGTCTAGGAACGACGTACCTCACATGTTTATCGGTTCTGGAACGCATGGCCTTGGTTTTCACTCACTGCTAAAAGCAAAATACCCAACCCTTACACCGGCTCCGTTAAACACACTTGCAAAGTACCCTGATTCGTTTACACACAACTTCGACCTATTTGTCACCCCTAGTCATGCTATCGCTGCGGAGCAAATTATAGACACGAAGGTGGCCGAACTAATAGGTACACACTGCAAGGGCTTAGTATTTGAAATTACCCCAGATTCGGTATTTGTATATTCAGAAAAGCCACATCTCAGCGAATCATTATTAGAGACTATGCTGGCGAATGGTGTTTGGCTAGCCAATACCGTAGACGAAACAAGCCGACTGATTTAGCCGGCTTGTAAGGATATTCTGTTCGATTAGCTCTTTCGAGCTTTTACTTCGTTTCGACCAAGGTTTTTCTTGGTTTCGGTGTATACCGCGTGCTTACGAGCAATTGGATCATATTTCTTGATCTCAATCTTATCAGGGGTATTCTGCGTGTTTTTAGTGGTGTAGTATGTTCGGTGACCACTTAGTGAGCTCACTAAACCAACCAATTTCCGCTTTGTATTCTTCTTCGCCATAGTTCTCTTCTTAGATTAATATTGTAACTTATTAATATTGTAGCACTTTTTAGAGTAAAACACTAGTAGCTAGCTAGTTTTAATCCAGAAGCGCTTCTTGACTGCTCCATTTGGCTCAGTGCGTGAATCTTCGTACACGCCCCCGAGTTTAAGGATAACCCGTTCGGATGCCACATTTTCTTCGTCGCATGTTACCAATACATCCGAAATTCCTACATCGAACGCTATTCTCAAGCATTCCGTCAGCATTGCTGACGCATAGCCTTTCCTGCGCTCCGTCGGACGCACGCTGTAGCCAATATGTCCGCCAAAGTCCTCTAGGTAGGTGTTCAATGAATGCCGCAACTGGATTACGCCCACGAGGACGCTATCTGAAGGTCGGTATGCCAGATACTGCGTGGCTTTGACCAGGTCTCGTTCTTGTGACCCTTTCTTGTTTTCTTCAACATGCTCAAGCCATTCTTCGAATGTGTCATACGTACCCAACGCACCCGAGCCAGGAATGTGAGACGATTCTCGTATAAACTCTTGACGGTAGTCCCACACAGCGGCTTTATCAGAGATTATTGGTTCACGTATGAGAAGTGTTGCGTTAGTTTTCATATCAAAATGGAGCCACGATCGGGGATTGAACCCGAGACCTCATCCTTACCATGGATGCGCTCTACCAGCTGAGCTATCGCGGCAAACGTATTTTAACCTCTGTAAATTGTATCATTCAAGGCCTGGTTTATCAACCGCCGCCTTGTTTGTGAACTTCGGTTTTTTGCTGTACGTTCGACAAGTCTGCTTGCTTCATGCTCTCGAAGTATGCCTGGAGATCTAGCTTGCTGTACTTTTCGACGAGCTTGTCAGGAACAATGAACCATAGCTTGGTTTTACCAAGCAGCGCTTCTACAGTGACGTCAAATAACTCGCCCTTATAATAGCTTTTTTGCATCTTGAAACGATTACCATTTGGCAAGGACATGACTTCACAGTCATACTTGTAGTCATCATTGAGGGGGGCTTCCGTCTGACACACCGCAACGATTTTTGCATATTCGCCGGCTGCTTCTTGGTACACCTTCAAGTTGTCTGGTTTGTATGTAATTTGGTACGAATAGTGTTCGTAGTCGAAGGATGCTTCTTTGATAAGTACAATCTTTTCCTCGAGACTAGTGTTATCAGCAAGGAATTTGGTTGGTTTGTAGGCCACAAAACCTACATCGGCCAAAGGAGCTGTTTTTGGCTTCTGAAAGGTCATCAGCACAAACATCAATATTAGCATTAGCCCAAGCACAATAACACCAAGACTAAAGACCGGGTTATGGTGCTTGTGTGTTGGCGGCAAACTTCCCATCTACACCTATTGTAAAGTGCTGGCGTAAACTTCGCAACTGTAAACATGAGCACGATAAATCGGTAGTGCCTACAACCTAAAAATTGCTCAACCAACGTTAAGCAATTTTTGTGGTACCGGAGGTAGGACTCGAACCTACGAAGCTAAAAAGCGGGAGATTTACAGTCTCCTGTCATTGCCACTAGACGACTCCGGCAAAATAATTGTTAAAACAAAATCTGGAGCCGCTTCACGGACTCGAACCGTGGACCTACTGTTTACAAAACAGTTGCTCTAACCAACTGAGCTAAAGCGGCATACCTGCTCTTAGCAACTGATACTTGTCAAATTCAGTTGGTTAGAGCTTGCTGATTGATAAAACTCGCCATTCGGCTCAGACAGCAACTGAGCTAAAGCGGCATACCTCAAAACATTGTATCTGAAAGAGGTATGATTTACAAGGGTTACATTACCACTCGGCGCGGTTGTTTTACCTTACGAGCTTCGCCTTGTGGGATGATCATTTTTGCTGCTTGCTCTCGCAAATTCGTCGCCAATTCTTCTTGGCCGGTACGCTCGTACGCATCAGCAAGTATTGTAAGCGTCTGCGGATTTTTCTCTAGTTCCATAGCTCTCTCAAGCGAGGTAATCATTCGTTTGTCGTGGCCTAGCTTTTCCTGTACTTTCGCATAGGCGATGTGACGTGCCGCCAAATCTTCTTCCATGGCGAGTGCTTGTTCAAACGCCAAGGCGGCCTTTTCATACACCTCTGTTTCGTAATAGATTAGACCAACGTTATGCAAGCTCGATGCACTCGGCTCTAGGCTCTGAGCAATCTCGAAGCACTCAATTGCGTCGTCATATGCCTGCTGCTTTGCATACAGTATTCCTAAACGGTTGTAAGCAGTTGCATTTCGCTCATCTACTCGCAAAATAGTTAGCAATGCCTTCTCTGCACGCAGGTATTTCTTATCATGCAAAGATTCTTGAGCAATTTCCCAGAGTTTATCAAGCTTCTCAGATATTTTCGAAGGAAAATCAAGAGTTACTTCATTGATGGTTTGTCGCTGATAGAGAGCCCACGCGCCTAGCATTGCAAGTAATAAGATACCGAGCATATAGTGTATATTATACCACGCTAGCTGCTATCTGTAGGCGGATGTTGCCATTGGCTTCAATCGCTTCTTTTAGCTCAATTAGCTTTTCGATTCGAAGTATCGAAGATGTTTTTGGCGACGATACGACTAAACGATCCATAACTGTGAGCAGCCGAGCGACGAATTCAAGACATTGTGGCCGAGTGGCGCTGTATTTCAGTAGTGTTTTTAACTGTGCGTAGCTGTCGCCTGAAACAAACTGCTTTACATCTTCAATCTGTCGACTCACTTCTTTGAAATAAGGTTCGTCTGAGGCCAGTCGAAACAGTTCTGCGGGGTTGCCCTCTGCTACAAAGAGCATCTGTCGTTGTTTAGTCTCGTCTGTCTGACCTAAACTTTGCAATAATTCCCTACTCTGGCTGATGGTAATAGGCGGAACGACCATCTGTTGGCAACGTGAGCGCACCGTGGTTAAAAGTTTGTCGGGCGAATGCGTGGTTAAGATAAAGTGCGTATTGCCTGCCGGTTCTTCAAGTAGTTTTAGAAGCGCGTTTTGTGCTGGAAGCGACATCGTATCAGCGTCATGAATAATAACAAAAGTGGCAGTTTTGCTCTTGGTTTTGGTTTGCGTGTACAAATCACGGATTGCTTCTACCGATATACTTACAGCCGTGCTCGACTTTGAGCTAACTGGCTGTACAATGTGCTCTAGCGTGCCCCATTGGTCTGCAGCATACTTCGCTAGGTGCATCAAGCCTCGACCACGTGGCCCACTCAGCAATACAGCCTGTGGAGGTGTTTCCGATAGTGCACTCAGGCTACTCGCTAGCGAATCGGCGATATATATCACTGGCCGTCTACCTTTTTGTCAAATTCTGCTGGTACTTCAGATACAAATGTCGTACGCTTACCTCCAGGCAGAGTAACCTCTAAACTATGCGCGTGTAGAAATAGACGCTCTGCAGCTTTTCCGTATACAGAATCGCCAGCGATGGGTGTACCAATATATTTCATATGCACACGTAGCTGGTGGGTTCGACCGGTGGTTGGTTTTAGCTCAATCAAGCTATATGCAAATCCACTCCTAAGCACTTTGTAGGCTGTTTGAGCCGATTTTCCGTTGCTATCTACTCGGAACGTACTGGGCTTAGACGGGTCGCGGCCAATCGGCAAGTCTATCAGAGCTTCAGGCTCCTTTGGTGCTCCATCTACTACCGCTATATACGTTTTTTTGGCTTTTCTGTCGGCAAACTGGCGCGATAATAGGCTCGCTGTAGCCTCATTCTTCGCGCCAATCAGCACACCAGATGTTGCTCTATCGAGCCGGTGTACTATGCCAGGTCGATTGGTATCAGCATGGTAGGTGGTTTTGGGCTTAAAGAAATCAGCTACAGTAAACTCTTCATTTACCTCACCTTTTGAGTGGGTCAGCATACCGATGGGTTTGTCTACCACAATTACGTCATCGTCTTCATATAGAATCGGCAGCGTGTGCTCTGAGTAATCGTTTTCTTTTGGTGGGTCAACTTGCACGTAGTCGTCTTCGTCGAGTTCTTGCTTCGGAACGGTTACTACTTCGCCATTCACCCTCACGCGACCGTCTTTAATAAACTTTTGCCATGTCGCACGAGAATATTCCGGCCAAAACTGCGCAGTGTATTGATCTAAGCGCATAGATTACACCTTGGGCCGCAGGCCGACTGCTTGTTGCACACGAAGGAGTGTTAGATTGGCTTGTTCGTTCATAGCTGCTTCAGAGCTTTCGAGCTTTGCCATGACACTGTTGTCGTCGACAGCCACGAGTCTTGCTTGAAAATCTTGCAAAAATGCCTGCATTTCTTCTGCAACCACTTTTTTGAATACACCATATTGTGATTCGCCGGCAAATTCAGCTGCAACTTCTTGCACAGGCTTTCCCCGCAGCAATGCTAAAATATCAAGCAAGTTACTAATACCTGGTTGATTTGCCGGGTCGTATGCGACGTTTGCTTTATCGTCGGTTGTTGCGCTCATGATTTTCTTCACTGCTTCGGCCGGGTCGTCACCGAGGAATATAACACCCTTGCCGGTGTCATCGCTCTTACTCATCTTTTTGGTCGGGTTTACTAAGTCCATTATGCGGAGGCCTTGGTCTTTGCCAAAGAACTCGTGTTGCTTAGCCACCGGTTCTGGCACAACAAACAGTTCGCCAAAACGACTATTCATGCGTTCGGCAATATCGCGACCATACTCAAGATGCTGAGTCTGATCGTCGCCAACAGGTACGTAGCTTGCGCCGTACAGTAGGTAGTCTGCCGCCATGAGCACAGGATAGTTAAATAAACCAACACTTACACGATCTGAACTTAATTTGGTTGATTTATCCTTGAACTGCGTCATGCGGCTCATCTCACCAAAACCTGTGAAACAGTCAAGTATCCAGGTCAGTTCACTGTGGGCAGGCACATAGCTCTGGCGGTACAGATAGATTTCTGGGTTATCAAGTGGCAAACCGGCTGCCACAAATAAGCGTGCATTGTGGATGATTTGGTCATACAAGTCACTATGATCTATGGGCGTAGTAAAGCTATGAAGATCTGGAATAAACATATTCACCTGAAATTCATCGGATTTTTGCTTAGCCATGTCTATAATTGGCAGCATAGCCCCAAAGTAGTTGCCTATATGAAGGTCATTATTTGCCCGTAGGCCAGTTAAGATTACAGGTTTTGTCATGTCTATACGTATTATAACACTAGTGTATGGGTAGATTGCGACTTATCGTTTAAAGTTGTATGATAAGTAAGTCCTGTTCGCTCCAGCCGAGGAGAAGCATGAAGAAGCCTTTCTATGTCGGAAGAGCTTTGGTGGTCGGTCACTTCAGCACCGACATCAAGCCCATCACCGACGCGATCAACAAGACGTGGCCTCTCGCAGAAGTCACAACCGCCTACCGCATCGAGCACTTCCAGGCGTACATCCAGGCCACGCGCCCCGATGTGATTCTGGCAACGAGGTCGCTGCGCTTCGCTCTCGAGCCTGCCGCGCTTCCCTACGTGATGCCGTGGGTGTACGCGCACCGCCACGGGATCCCGTACGTGAGCCTGACCAAGCCCGGTCGGGCGTTCGCGGTGGTCTCACCCGCTACGGCGGTCGATCGGCTCTCACGGCTTCTCACGAAGCACAACGAGCTCAACTCCTCGATGTTCAGCTGAGCCTGAGCAGGACGCGGTGTGACGCTGGCTACGTAGCCGGCGCACACCAAGTCCTTGAATAACAAAATACACCGGTATTGAACCGGTGTATTTCTTTTGTAGTAAGCTTTTAACGCTTTGAGTATTGCTCGCGCTTACGTGCGCTGCGAAGACCGTATTTCTTGCGTTCTTTCTCGCGAGGGTCACGCTTGAGGAAGGTTGCCTTCTTCAAAGTGCTTCGGAGGTCGCTGTGCTCTACGGTAAGTGCTTTTGCAATAGCAAGCTTGATTGCGTCTACTTGACCGCTTAAGCCACCACCGCTCACACGAATCGTAATATCAAACTCTTTCTGCTTGTTTACAAGCGCTAGAGGATCAGTTACTTCGGCGAGTAGGGTGCTGTTGCCGCTTAGGTACTCGGCTGCAGGCTTGTCGTTAATAGTGACGTTACCTTTACCTTTGTACAGGCGAGCTCGGGCAGTAGCGCTTTTGCGTCGGCCTAGGCCGTAGGCGTATTTTGCTTCAGCCATATTACTTTACCTCTACTTTCTCTGGAGTTTGTGCAGTGTGGGCATGTTCGTTACCAGGAAATACCTTGAGGCGTTGCATGCGGTCTGCTGAAAGCTTGTTCTTCGGCAGCATTCCCTTTACAGCGTTTTCGATGATTCGCTCTGGGAATCGTTCACGAACTTCTTTTAGGCTAGCGTCTTTGATGCCGCCTGGGAAGCCACTGTGTCGGTAGTATGTCTTCGCTTCTTCCTTGTTGCCAGTTACCGGCACTTCAGCTGCGTTAATTACCACTACGTAGTCACCACCATCAACGTGAGGGGTAAAGGTAGGCTTGTACTTACCAATCAGGTATTTAGCGATTTCGCTTGAGAGCCTACCAAGTGGTAGGTCTTTCGCGTCAATCAGAATCCAACGTCGAGAAACATCAGCAGGCTTTTGTGAAAATGTCTTAGCCATTACTTTGTCTCCTTTCCAGCTGGTTTCAGTTCATCAACAAAACCAATAGTAGCCATTTGGGTACCGTCGCCCTTGCGTACTCGAGTGCGAACCACGCGTACGTGACCACTGGTGCGTCCTTTTAGCTGTGGAGCAATCTCGTCAACAAGCTTGAAGGCTGCAGACTGAGTAGATAGCCCAGCGATTACCATACGACGGTTCGCAAGATCGCCTCGCTTCGCCTTGGTAATAAGCTTTTCAATGTAACGTACAAGTTCTTTTGCTTTTGGAAGCGTGGTTTCAATCTTGCCGTGTTCAACAAGACTGGTTGCCAAGCCTTTTACAAGTGCTCGACGTTGGTCACGCTCGCGACCGAACTTGCGTCCTTTATATCCGTGTCGATGCATACTCTATAGCTCCAACTCCGCCAACTTGTCTTTTACTTCGTCAAGCGCTTTGCTGCCAAAACCTTTTAGCTCACGCAAATCTTGTTCAGATAGCGTTACTAGGTCGTGTACAGTGCGAATGTCGTTGTTTACCAAGGCGTTCGCGGTGCGAGCGCTGAGGTTCAAGTCTTCTATTGGCGTGTTAAGTTCGTTTGCTTCTTCGTCATCTGACTGACCAAGCGCAGGTGCAGCTTCAACAGTAGTACTGCCAGATAGTGCAGTGTATTGGTTTACCAAAATAGCTGCAGCTTCTTCGAAGGCTTCACGTGGAGTGATAGTGCCATCGGTATCGATAGTGATACGAAGCTTGTCTAGGTTAGTTTCCTGACCAACACGAGTTGGGTCAACCTTGTAGCGCACACGAAGCACTGGGCTAAATACGGCGTCTAGTGCAATCATGTCACTGTGGAGGCGTGAGGTTGATGAATCTTCGATTGTGCGGTAACCGCGACCTGATTCAACCACCAAGTCCATAACCACTGATTTCTTAGGGTCATCAATAGTAGCAATGATTTGCTTTGGGTTAACGATCTCTACGTCTGCAGTTGTTTTAATGTCGCTTGCAAGAATTGGACCTGCGCCCTTTTTCTCAAGGCGAAGCTCTACAGGCTCATCGGTGTGCACTTTTACGCGAACGTTCTTTAGGTTTAGCATAATGTCTACTACGTCTTCTTTCACACCAGGAATGGTGGTGAATTCGTGAGTAGCGCCTTCAACGCGGAATGCTACTACTGCACCACCACGGATGCTTGAAAGTAGCACACGTCGAATGCTGTTGCCTAAAGTGTTACCGTAGCTAGCCTGCAAAGGCTCTACAGTAAAGGTTGCGCTCACGCTAGAGTGCTCGTCGATACCAGCGAGAGCAGGATTGTGAATGGCTTTTGTCATAGTTATATTCTCCTTAGCTTAGCGTGAGTAGTACTCAACAATTAATTGTTCATTGATGTCTGCTTCAGCTTCTTCTCGCTTTGGCAAACCAGTTATTTCAATTTTAAGCTTTTTGACATCGGTTTTTAGCCAGCTTAGTGGGCCTTGGATTGAGTTGGCGACCACATCATCTATCTGAGCGAAGTAACCACTTTTTGCGCTTTTTGGGCGAACAGTAATTACATCACCTGGCTTCAAACGAATTGAAGGAATGTCAACTCGTCGGTCGTTTAGCATGAAGTGTCCGTGACCAACAAGCTGACGAGCGGCGCGACGACTTGTCGCGAGACCAGATCGGTATACTGCGTTGTCGATGCGAAGCTCTAGTAGCTGAAGGAGGTTTTCACCAGCCAAACCATTGCGTGCTGAGGCTTCTTTCATTAATTTAGCGAATTGGCGTTCAAGCAGGCCATACAAGCGGCGAACCTTTTGCTTTTCGCGTAGCTGAATCTGGTAAAGGCTTGGCTTGCTTTGGCGTGAACCAGAGTGCTGGCCTGGAATACCAGGTTTTTTAACAAGAATCTTGTGTGCTTTTGGATGCAGCGCGTAGCCTTCTCGGCGGCTCTGCTTCACAATTGGCGAAGTATCACGTGCCATATACTAGACCCTCCTTGCCTTTCGTGCTCGGGTACCACCGTGTGGTACACCTGTTACATCTTTAATACTGTCAACTTGGATATCGTAGTTGGTAAGTGCTCGTACCGCAGAATCACGGCCTAGACCTACACCTTTTACGAATACATCTACTGATTTGGTGCCGTGAAGGCTTTTTACCATTTCAGCGGCTTTTTCTGCGGCAACCTGAGCTGCATATGCGGTGCCTTTCTTGCTTCCACGGAAGCCACACGCACCGGCACTAGAGGCACACAGTACGGCGCCCTTCTTGTCGGTAAAAGTAATGATGGTGTTGTTGAATGATGCTTGAACATGCATCTGCCCAGCAGGAACTGAGCGGCGTTGTTTTTTACGAGTCGATGCAGGCTTTGCTGCAGGCGTCGTAGTAGTTGCTTCTGCCATATCTCATGCTCCTTTCTAGGTTTTACTTGCTGCTTTAGGTTGAGTACCACCAACGGCAACAGCGCGTCCCTTACGAGTTCGTGCGTTCGTACGCGTGCGCTGACCATTTACTGGCAAACCAGCCTTGTGGCGTAGGCCACGGTAGGCGTTGATATCTTTTAGACGTTTGATGTTGTTTGTTACGAGACGTTGGAGATCGCCTTCGACGGTGTAATTTTTATCAATTACTTCTCGAAGTCGTTGTTCTTCAGCCTCGGTGAGATCTTTCACCCGAGTGGTCGGCTCTATATTTGCCGCCGCAAGGATGTCTCGAGAGTGCTTTTTGCCAATACCATAAATGTAGGTAAGAGCGATATGCACTTGCTTTTCTGATGGGATCGTAACCCCAGCAATTCGAGCCATGCTTAACCCTGCCTTTGCTTATTCTTAGGTTTCTTCTTGTTGATAACGCGTAGGCGACCTTTACGGCGCACTAGCTGGTCATCTGGACTGATTTTCTTTACGCTCGCACGAACTTTCATGAGCTACTAAAAAATCCTTTCCGTTATTTAATGGTAGTAAACTACCGGTTACTATTACGCGGCAACCTGTGAAGGTCGCTCGTCTCGCAGGCGGAAGCTAATTCGTCCCTTCGTGAGATCGTAAGGGGTCATCTCGACTTCTACCTTATCGCCCGGTACCAAACGGATGTAGTGCTTGCGCATTTTACCGCTGATGTGGGCAATAATACTATGGCCATTCTCAAGTTCAACCTTAAATTGCGTATTAGGCAGTGCTTCCACCACCGTTCCGGTCATCTTGATTACTTCCTTTTGGCTCGCCATAAATTACAGTAGTCCATTATACATCAAAATCTGATGCACGTAAAGCGATTTACAAGAGATTCCACGTGATTCTACCAATCCGTGAAATGAACTAAATTGTTAGTATTTATTGTACTGAACGTACACAAAACGTCAAGTTATTGACAATATAATATATATGTGGTATGATTAAAATAGATGTTGCTCACCCGAGTGACACCGACAAAGGAGGATTCATGGGTTCCAGCAACTCCGACTGGCAGATGCCCGCCAGCCCGCCCGAGACCGAGTACAGCGGCACCGACATCACCGGAGTCCCCATCGAGGAGCTGACCGGCAAGATCACCTGATCCCCGCCCGAGCTTCTCACCGGCCGCCTGAGGCCAGAGCCGCCGGAGACACCTGTCTCCGCACCGCTCTGTCTCTGGCGGCTCTTCTCATTTCTTGGTAAACTACTTTTTTACGGATACCGCACGTAGCATGATACGGCGATCGAACTGTTGGTATCGTGGCACCCATTTACCGTCACAGGTAATCAGGTTCAAGCCTTCTTTACTTGGATCAGCTGAGTACATCATGCGGCGCATGCCGCTGTCGTTTACTTCTTCAAGTGGCATACTAATGTTGTCATACACGGCGTAGGTGAGTACTTTGCCGTCACCTCGTTCTAGAATAATTTCGTCGCCCCTCTTTAGGGTTTTTAGCTGAGCAAATACACCGTCGCGCGTTACTCCACCATTATGGCCATCAATCAGCACCGCACCCGTACCGGTACCTGGGGTCATGCTTTTGGTGTACCAAGCAACATCACTAATGTTCGCTGGCACATCAAGCATACCTTCACGGGTTAAGCCAACTTGCATCACCCGAGTTTTCTCAACGCGTAGCTTTGGAATACTAAGATAACGCGGCTCGTACGGCTTCACAATGTGTGAATCTATCATCTTTTGTGAGACTTTACTTTCGTCAACACCAGGATCTGCCGACGCAATGGCAGGTAATGCAATCGGCGGCTGTTCACCTGTCATATACCAGCGGTACCCGAAGTACATAAAGATTGCTGCCATAACTAGCAGCAACAGTACGACAATCCAGCGCACTACATGAAAATCAATCTTGTGTTGTATCTCTAACCCTGTAGCCATGTTTATTTGCTCTTGAAGCTTATGATTATAGTATCATTCGCAAATTACGATTGCAAGACTTTACTTGCATCGTACTGAGACAAGACGCTAAAAGCTGCTACTTGTAGTCGTCGTATGTTACCATCAATGCACGTGAGTTGATCTGGCGAAGCGCTTCAAGCGCCACCGACACCACAATCAAGATACCCGTACCACCAACGGCGAGGTTGGCATTTTGCACGCCGGCAATCTGATATAGCAGGTATTCGGCCAAGAACGGTAATACTGCAATGGTACCAAGAACTAGTGAGCCGAATAGAATCAAGCGATTCATGGTGCGAGACAGGTATTTTTCGGTCTGCAAGCCAGGGCGTACGCCTTCGATAAATCCGCCTTGCTTCTGCAAATTTTCAGCAATTTCGTTGCTATTAAACACGATACCTGTGTAGAAGTACGTAAAGATAATAACAAGGAGGAAGTAAAGCCCAGGGTAGATAAACGCTTGCCAGGTATCACCAGTGAATTGCCCTGGGTTAGGTGTTTGGAACCATTGCACCAGATTATTACCGATATCAACAAAATCGGGATTACCTGTAGCCTTCAGCACCTGCCCAATAAAGGCTGGCAAGCTAAGGAACGCAACCGCGAAGATAACTGGAATCACGCCTGCCGCGATAAGCTTCATTGGCAGGATACTCTTCACACCACCATAACTACTATTGCCCTGCACACGCTTCGCATAGTTGATAGTAACTACTCGCTGTGCCTCGTTTATCTTTACCAGCAAATACAGCACCAGTAGTGAGGCTACGAGAATTGCCGCTGTTACCCAAAAAGCGAGAGGATTCACTGGGACGGTAAACCAGTTGAAAATGTGCATTTTACCGGTTTCAGACGTATCTACCAGTGAGGTACCGATAGTTTGCAAAGTTTGTGGCATCTGGCTCACGATACCAGCGAAGATAAGCAAGCTCAGACCGTTTCCTACGCCTTGCTCGGTCATAATTTCACCAAGCCACATCAGCAGCACTGAGCCTGCGGTCATTGCACCGACCGCTACAATCCATTCGAGAAGGGTTGGGTCACTGAGCGCCGTGGTGTTTCCTGCCAATACAGATTGGCGAAGGATATAGATAAACGCAATAGACTGAACTACCGCGAGAGGAACGCTGATAATACGTGTCCACTGCTGAATCTTTCGACGGCCAGACTCACCGTCTTTGTGAAGCTCTTCTAGCTTTGGAATGGCCTTAGTAAGCAGCTGCGTGATAATACTCGCGGTAATAAAAGGGCTCAGACCCACTAGTACGATAGAAAAGCTCGCCAATGCACCACCAGAGAGAAGGTTCAAGAAGCCACCAAAGTCGCTACCGCTCACCACGCTGTCGATAACTTCTTTCATTTGCGTAGGTTCGGCCAGTGGCACAGGAATGTGAGCCAAGAAGCGATAGACAATAACCAAGCCCAAGACAACCAGTAATCGGCGACGCATGTCGCTATTCTTTAGTGATTTTCCAATTGTTTTCCAATTCATTGTTCGTTGTACTCCCCTTACAATCGTACGGTTCTTTATTCGAGCCGTAGTACTCTGGCATTTTCAGTATAGATAGTTACTATACCCAGTATACTACGGAGCGGTAAAGAACGAGGTTATTTATCGGCTTTTTCAGCTTCTTTAGCTGATTTTGGCAATGGTGTTGCGGTTTTGTTGAATACACCACCAGCTTTGGTAATAGCTTCTTGCACGCTTTTGCTTGCGCCTTGTACGTTCAAAGTCACTTTCGCGGTAAGTTCTCCACGAGCGATTACCTTTACAGTGTGGAACGGTGTAGCAATCATACCAGCTTCAAACAGGCTAAAGTTGTCGACGGTTTTACCTTTGAAAGCATTTAGGTGATCGAGGTATACCACCTGAGCTGGGCTACGGAGGCTTTTAAAGCCTCGGTTCTTTGGAATAGCCTGCACGAGAGCACGCTGACCGCCCTGGAAGGTTGCTTGTAGCTTCTTACCAGTTCGAGCACCCTGACCTTTAGTACCACGACCTGCGGTTTTACCCTGACCAGCAGAGATACCTCGGCCAACACGCTTCTTTGACTTGTTTGCAGAGACGTTGAGTTCGTTGTATTTCATTACTTAGACTCCTTTTTGGCTGCAGGCTTCTTAGCAGGTGCTTTTGGTTCAGCACCGAGCCATTCTTCCTTTGGAACAAGCGTTTTAAGGGCTTCAATAGTTGCATAAGCGATGTTCACTTTGTTGGTACTACCAAGACTCTTTGAAAGCAAGTTGGTTACACCTGTAACACCGATAACTTGTCGCACTACACCACCGGCGATAATACCAGTACCAGGTGCTGCCGGTTTAATGAGCACACGTGCACCAGAGAGTTTTACTTCAGCGTCGTGCGGAATAGTCGTGTTGGTTACCGGAATAGTAATCATACTTTTCTTGGCTACATCGGTAGCTTTTGAAATAGCGGCTTGCACGTCGGCGCCTTTTGAAACACCTACGCCAACCTTGTTTTTGCGGTCACCTACGACAACGAGAGCCTTGAAGCGGAATCGTCGACCACCTTTTACCACACGGGCAACACGATCGATGTTGATTACTACTTCTTCAAATTGCTTAGGCTCCTGAGGTGCCTGATTTCGTCGGTCATCGCGACGACCACCACGAGCTTGTCCACGACCACCTTGACGGTTGCCTTGGGCAGGCGCTGCAGCTGGTGCAGCGGCTTGTGGGGTAGTATCTGCTGTTTGTTCAGCCATACTAGAACTCCAATCCTTCTTTACGTGCAGCATCGGCAAGCGCTTTTAGGCGACCTGCGTAGGCTCGACCGTTGCGGTCGAACACCACTGCTTTTACTTTAGCTTTTGCGGCTTTCTTTGCGATATCAGTGCCAATTCCGGCAGCTTTTTCAGTCATTGTACCGGTAGCTTTTTTGCCTACTGTCGTAGCAGCGGCAACGGTAACGCGCTTGTCGTCATCGATAAGCTGGGCACTCACGTGTAGGTTGCTAATAGTAACAGACAGACGAGGACGCTCTGCGGTACCGTGTACGGTAGAACGTACGCGAGCTTTACGCAAAGATTTGTTCAGTAGTTTCTTAGCTAGACTACTCATGCTACTGATCTCCCTTCTTTTTCATAAAGAAAATAATACCGCCGATCAGAGCTACTATTACAACGAATAAAATCGTTACTTCAACAGTTCCCATTCTATTTACCTGTCTTTCCTGCTTTGCGCAAAATTTGCTCATCCGCATACTTAATACCTTTACCCTTGTAAGGTTCTGGCTTCTTTAGTGCTCGAATTTCAGCGGCAATCTGGCCAACTTGCTGTTTGTCGATACCATTTACGGTAATTTCCATTTTATTGACGGTCAGCTGCACGCCTGCTGGCGCTTTGTACTTCACTGGGTGGCTAAAACCAAGGCTCATTTCAAGCTCCTGGCCTCCACCGTTTACACGGAAGCCAACGCCATTTACTTCAAGTTTTTTCTCAAAACCTTGGGTTACACCCACGACTGCGTTGTTTAGTAGCGCTCGCTGCAAACCATGTTGGGCTTTAGCAATACGCTGGTCATCCTTGCGGGTGACGATTGCTTTTCCATCTTCGATGGCAACCGTTACGTCGCTCAGATGTGGTACAGTTAGCTCGCCCTTGGCGCCCTTTACTGAAATAACATCTGAGTCGACTGTGATTGTCACGCCCGATGGGATTTCAATTGGTAGTTTTCCAATTCGACTCATATTGTATCCTTTAGTTATTAATTCTAGTAAACCTTTAACAGTACTTCGCCACCAAGTCGCTGCTTAGTAGCCTCTTGGCCAGTAATCACACCTTTCGAGGTGCTCACCAGTACGATACCACGGCCACTTTTTACCTTTGGAATGTCGTTTGCCCCTACGTACATACGGCGTCCTGGCTTACTCATGCGAGCAAGTTCGGTGAAGGTGGGGTTTTCGCCATCTTTAGCGATGGTTACTACTAATGTGTCTCGTGGCTTGCCGGCTTCGATCTTTACGTCGGCCAGGTAGCCATGTTTCTTCAAGCTTTCGGCTACAACTTTCTTTAGCTTTGCATTCGGCACACGAATTTCGGTCTTGCCTACGGCTGCTGCGTTCCTGATACGGGTCAGGAGGTCAGCGATTGGGTCTGTTGATTGTAAACTCATATTCTTTACTCCTTTCCTTACCAGCTACTTTTCTTTACGCCGGGAATGTGTCCCTTTGATGCTAATTCACGGAAGTTGATACGGTTGAGGCCAAATCGGCGCATGTATCCGTGTGGTCGTCCTGAGAGGACGTCGCGGTTCTTCCAGCGGGTTGGACTACTGTTTCGTGGCAGTTTTTGCAAACCGTCTTGGTCGCCAAGTTCTTTTAGCTCAGCGCGCTTAGCGGCGTATTTTACTATCATTTTCTTTCGCTTCTCATCGCGAGCAATCATTGATTTCTTTGCCATTACTTGACTCCTCCTGCCTTCTCAAATGGCATACCGAATTTCTCTAGTAGCGCACGGCTGTGTGTCTTATCCTCGTTTTTTATAACAAAGGTAATTTGTAGGCCGTGTAGGTGCTGTGTTTCTTCAAAGCTTAGCTCTGGGAAAATAGATTGTTCGGTAACACCAAGGTTGTAGTTGCCGCCTTTGTCGAAAGCTTTTGCTTTAATGCCGTGAAAGTCACGTACACGAGGTAGGCTTACATTTACGAAGCGGTCGAGGAACTCGTACATGCGAGCACCACGAAGGGTGACAGATACGCCAATTGGCGCGCCCATACCTTTACGGATTTTGAAACCTGCGATAGATTTCTTTGCCAATCGCTCTACGGGAGCTTGGCCGGTAACCTTAGTTAGCGTGTTTTTCACTACTTCAAGGTTACGCTTGTCGTCTTTTGCTTTTCCGGTTCCTACGCTTACTACAATCTTTTCTAGGCTTGGTACTTGGTGTACGTTAGAAAGCTCTAGTTCGGCTTGCAGTTCACTCTTATACGTTGAATCGTAGAGTGCTTTCAAGCGAGGAGCGGTTGATACAGCTGCTTTTGCCATATTACTTGATCTCCTTATTCTTTACTTGGCGTGCTACACGCACTTTGGTGCCATCGGCCTTTTTACTAAATGCCACACGGCTGGTTTTGCTACTTTTGTCATCTACAACAAGAGCAACCTTACTAATATCAACAGGAACATGAATGTCCTTCTTACCACCAGTCGGGTTTAGCTGGCTAGGGCGAATGTGGCGGGTGCCAACACCTACACCTTCAATAAGCACACTACTTTTCTTGCTGTTTACTGCAAGAACTTTACCGGTGGTGCCTTTTTTGCTTCCGGCAATAATCTTCACCATATCGTCTTTTCGAATACGTGCCATATTAGAGTACCTCCGGTGCAAGGCTGATAATTTTTGCGTATCCCATGTCGCGAAGTTCGCGAGGCACTGGGCCGAACACACGAGTCGCTTTTGGCGTCTTGTCGTCATTGATAATCACAACGGCGTTGTCATCGAAGCTAATCGTGCTGCCATCTTTACGCTTGATTTGGTTGCGAGTTCGCACTACAACCGCCTTTTGAACGCTCTTCTTCTTTACGTTACCAGTTGGGTTCGCGTCTTTCACAGAACACACAATTACGTCACCAACGTGAGCGTAGCGGCGCTTTGTTCCACCTAGTACGCGAATACAGAGTACTTCTTTTGCACCACTGTTATCGGTAACCTTAAGGCGTGACTCTTGTTGGATCATTACTTCTCCTCCTTAGTCGCGCTCTCGGCTTTTTCGGCCTTTGGTGCTTCTTTTTTCTCTACTAATTCCGGCTCATCTTTCAATTCAACCGTACCCTTGGCACGTTCTTCAATGTTTACCAGCTGAAATGATTTGGTTTTAGAAACAGGACGGATTTCAGAAATCTGAACCTTGTCGCCTTTTCCTGCTTCGTTCTTTGGGTCGTGAGCTTGGTATTTACGAGTAATCGTGTACTGCTTTTTGTAAATAGGGTGAGTCTCACGGCTCGTTACGGTTACGGTAATCGTTTTGTCACGCGAATCAGAGGTGACAATACCGGTCAATGTTTTTGCCATTACTTCGCCTCCTTCTTAGCGTTTAATTGCGTCATCACCCTGGCGATGTCTTTACGATTTTTCGTAATTGCTCGTGGGTTTACTAATTCACCAGCGGCGTGTGACTTGCGGTATTCTAGTAAGTCGTTTCGAAGCGCAACTAATTGCTCTTCAAGACTTAGTTCTGCTTTTTTCACAGCTGCTTTCTTAGCGGTAGTCTTTTTCTCAGCCATTACGCTTCCTCCCGCTTGATAAATTTGGTTTTCACCGGCAGTTTGTGGCCAGCAAGACGCATGGCCTCGCGAGCTACTTCTTCGGTGACACCCTTCATCTCAAACATCACGGTGCCAGCTTTTACCTTAGCCGCGAAGTATTCTGGGTTACCTTTTCCACTACCCATTTTCACATCTTGTGGCTTTTTGGTCACAGGTGTGTGAGGGAAGATACGGATCCAGATTTTACCACCACGTTTGATGTAGCGGGTCATGGCCTGACGGGCTGATTCGATTTGACGACTCGTAATACGTTCGTTACTTTGTGCTTGCAAACCGTAATCACCAAAGGCAATGTAGTTACCTCGGGTCGCATTTCCTTCGTTTTTACCGATACGTACTTTGCGGTACTTGGTTTTCTTTGGAAGTAACATTACGCATCACTCCTTTCGCCCTTGTAGATCCACACCTTTACACCAACGATTCCTACGCCTGGGCAGTTTGCTCGAGCCACGTGGAAGTCGATGTCGGCGCGCAATGTGTGTAGAGGCACTGAACCTTCGATAATCTTTTCACGACGAGCCATTTCAGCGTTGTTCAAACGGCCAGCTACCTGAATACGAACACCTTTGGCGCCTGCATTCATGGTGTTTTGTGCAGCCATTTTCATTGCGCGGCGGAAGTTGATACGACGTTCTAGTTGGCGAGCAATGTTTTCAGCTACTAATTTTGCAGCGAGCTCTGGACGCTTTACTTCTTCAATGTTAATTCGAACTGGTAGGCTAGCGATCTTTTCGATTGAGCCTTTTAGCTCTGTTACACCCGCGCCACCTTTACCGATTACGACACCAGCTTTAGCGGTGTGGATGGTAACGGTAATGAGGTTAGCTGAACGCTCAATCTCAATGCGGTTGATGGTTGGGCGAGACGCAAACTTCTTTTCAATCAGTTCACGAATCTTGATGTCTTCCGCGAGCCAGTTCGCAAAGTCTTTCTTGCTGGAGAACCAGCGTGAATCCCAGTTCTTGTGAACCTGAAGGCGGAAGCTAATTGGGTTTACTTTTTGGCCCATGTTACTTCTCCTCTTCTTTCTTCTCAGCGGCTGGTTTTGCAGCTGGTTTCTTCTTTGGCTTCTCTGCGCCACTTACTTCAACCAAGATATTGCTGGTTTTCTTCTGGAATGGACGAGCCATACCTCGCATGTGCGGTTTGAAGCGCTTCAGGCGAGTACCAGTAGTGACACTTAGTGTCGTGATGGTCAAAGTTTTGGCGTCTAGGCCGTGGTTGTTTACAGCGTTAGCTTGTGCGCTAGCAATAGCCTTTTTTACAGGCAAGCCAGCACGGCGAGGCACGTGGTCTAGAATAACCAGTGCATCTGCAACGCTACGATTACGCACAAGGCTGGCAACAACGCTCACTTTGCGTGGCGCAATGTCGATACCTTTAGCGTAGGCGCGTACAGTATATACCTCAGCCATTACTTCTTGTCCTTTCCACCGTGCTTGCGGAACTTGCGAGTAGGGCTAAACTCACCGAGTTTGTGACCTACCATGTTTTCACTCACATACACCGGTACGTGTACACGGCCGTTGTGGACGGCAAAGTTTTTACCAACCATCTCTGGGGTAATGGTGCTTGCACGGGCCCAGGTTTTAATAACTGCTCGGTCGTCCGCAGATTGTGCCGCAACTTTTTTCGCAAGTTTGGCGTCTACGAATGGACCTTTTTTCAATGATCGACTCATATCCTACCTCTTCCTCTTAGCTTCATGACGACTGCGGGCAATCAGCTTGTTCGTTGATTTACGGCTACGCGTACGGTAACCAAGTGTCAATTGACCCCATGGTGTGCGTGGAGCTTTACCAGCACCGTGACGACCACCGTCACCACCACCATGCGGGTGATCGGCTGCGTTCATTACCACACCACGAACAGTCGGACGAATACCCTTACGGCGTTTTCGACCAGCAGAACCGATTTTGATGTTTTGGTGCTGAACGTTTCCAACAACACCAATGCTTGCTTGGCACTCAACACGGAAACGGCGAACTTCGCCGCTTGGCATACGAACGAGCGCGTAATCGCCTTCTTTTGCCATAAGCTGTGCTTTCGTACCAGCGCTGCGCACCATTTGGGCGCCTTTACCAGCATTGATTTCAATTGCGTAAATTTGCGTACCAACAGGGATTTGGCTTAAAGGCATACGGTTGCTGCTTTCAATTGCAACGTTTTCGCCGCTAGAGATCTCTTTACCCTTTTCCATGCTAGTGTCAGCAAGTACGTAGTGGTACAAGCCGTGTTGATCTTTCACACGAGCTACGCGAGCAGATCGGTTTGGATCGTATTCGATTTCCTCAACAGTAGCTACAGTGCCTGGAGCCATGCGGTGGTTTACTAATCGATAGTGACGCTTCACACCACCACCACGATGACGTACAGTAATACGACCTTGGTTGTTGCGGCCAGCGTTTTGCTTCTTGCTCTTTACCAAGCTTTTTAGTGGCTTACGAGTCGTAATATCACTAAGGTCTTGGCTTGTCATACCGCGACGAGCAGGAGTGGTTGGGTTGTAGGCTTTAATCGGCATTACTTCTTCTCCTCTTCTGCTGGTTGCTCGAACATCTGAATGCTGCTGCCTTCAGCAAGCGTTACATATGCTTTTTTGGTGTCTTTGCGGCTAGTTGTACCAGGGTAGCGGTTTTTGCCACGGCTGTAGCGTACGGCTTTACCGCTTTGTACTGCAGTTGCAACGTTTGCTACGGTTACACCGTATTGCTCAGCAACAGCTTCAGCTACCTGGTGCTTGTTCGCACTAGTAGGTACGTTAAATACGTACACATTTTTTGCGCTCAGGCCATAGGCCTTTTCAGTTGCGCGTGGAGTTACTAAGATACTCATCTTACTTCTCCTCCTTCGCAGTAAGCCAGTTTTCAATCACAGCTACAGCTTTTGGTGCCAGCACAATGTGGTCAGCGTTCAAAATGTGGAATACGCTTAGGTAATTTGCACGAATCAGAACAACGTTTTGAATGTTCTTGGTTGCACGAATTATCTCTGGCGTCTTTTCATCAACGACAAGTAGCACCTTGCGGTCGAGCTTCTTGTCGGCGAGGAATTTCGCGACTTCAGCGGTCTTACCAGTAGTTTTTACATCCGTAATGACAATTTTCTTTGCTTTGTTCGCTAGCGATAGCGCTTGCTTCAATGCAGTGCGCTTACTGGTAGTCGAAAGCTTCTTAACGTGGTTTTCGCTGCCGGTAGGGCCGAACACGATACCACCGCCACGCCAGATTGGGTTTCGGGTACTACCGAAACGAGCACGGCCGGTACCTTTTTGACGCCATGGTTTCTTACCACCACCGCGTACGTCACCGCGCTCGAGTGTGCGCGGGTGAGCATTGCGGCCAGCAGCGAGATAGCTGTCGTAGGCAAGCTTTAGTAGCTCGTGGTTTTGCACGTCTACATTAAAAACTGACTTTGGCAGTGTAGGCGTGGTTGATTTAGTAGTTTCAGCCATTACGCGTTACCTCCGTCAACAATCACAAGACCTTTACGTGGGCCAGGAACGGCGCCGCGAAGGCCAAGTAGGTTGTTTTCTGTATCTACATACGCAACCACAAGATTCTTTACAGTTACACGCTCGGCACCCATACGGCCTGCCATTCGCTTACCTTTAAAGACTTTTTGCGGATACATAGATCCGATAGAACCAGGCTTACGGACGTTGCCGTTACCACCGTGGGTCTTTTTACTAGTGTTAAAGTTGTGGCGTTTTACCGTACCGGCAAACCCCTTACCTTTTGATGTTCCAGTGGCGTCTACGACGTCACCTAAGCTAAAGCTACTTACGTCGATAGCGTCACCAACCTTTAGTTCGGCTGGCAATTCATCAACGCGAAACTCCCGCAAAACTTGCGGCGAAATTTTGCTAGACTTTACATGTCCAGCAACGGCCTTGCTCAGGTTCTTACCCAAACCAAATCCCACTTGCACTGCATTGTAGCCGTCGGTTTCGACAGACTTCACCTGAGTAACGGTGCATGGGCCAGCTTGAATCAACGTTACAGGTGTTGCAACGCCATCATCAGCTATGATTTGGGTCATACCAATTTTGGTACCGAGAAGTGCTTTCATGCCTTCTTTCTCCCATTTAAAATCCCCGGCGGCTAGCGGTTTCCTCTGTTACCCTAGGTAATTTCAGACCTTCTAATTCGCTCAGGAACGAGTTGTTATTACGTAATAAGTTACCAAATAACTATAGCACACTCCTCCTCGAGGCGTCAAGGGGTGCCTAGTTTATGTCTACAGCACTACGCCCGCGGGCATAAAGTACGTCAAGATTGTCATGAGCAGCAATAATGCATACTCAATTTTTCTGTCTACCTGAAAGTGATCGTGACTGGCAAAAAGCAACCCTATAAATAGCCCGAATGGAATGCCGTATAGAGTAAAAGATCCGATAGTTATAGGAATAGCGAATTTCACCCAAAGCGAGCCGAAAATAATATACATAACAAGCTTCAGCAAATACGAGCCGTCGGACTGCTTGCGGGCTTTCTTTTTTGGCATGTTTCTATAGTACCCGACCATGGTCGAACACACAATGCCTCTTATGCTTGACATTTTGTGCTATATAGTGTATTTTAGTGTACATTATGACTGTAGCGAAGGAATTAGGGTCTACCCAACCGCCGCAAGCAGAAACTGCATCGCAGCTTAATCGCCGTGTATACTTAGAGTCTGTGCTGGGCAAACACCCAGTTGCTCACATGCTTTGGCCAACTACCGACTATTACAGCGCCGACAAGACCGATAAAGTACCAGAAGCTGAAAAAATCGACTTCCTTACCGCAGTAATACAAGACTTAGAACTCGCAGGCGTTCCGCTCTCACGAATTCCCGGGATAATCAATAACCACGGCGCAACTGAACCTACAAGCTTTGAGCGCGGTTATGTGATGCCAATTGGTCAGCTCGTTCACGACGGTCAGTTCGCGACGGCCTTGTCACGCATTGAACCTATACTTGTACAGAAGCTTGAAGAAGTACAAGATGGAAATTAAAATACAGCCACATAGGGCTGCATTTTAATGTAAAAAATTACACTACATTCGAATTTCTGCATCTACACCAGCCGGAAGGCTAAGGTTTTGCAGAGAGTCGATAGTTTTTGGTGTGGCGTTGGTAATGTCGATAAGGCGCTTGTGCACGCGCATTTCGAATGCTTCACCACCAGTTTTGTACACGTGAGGGCTTTTTACCACTGTAAATGTGCTCTTTCGGGTTGGCAGTGGTACAGGGCCAGCTACGCTAGCACCGGTACGCAATGCAGTGTCGATAATTTGTTTTGCTGATTGGTCGATCACCTTGTGATCGTATGCTTTTAGACGGATTCGAATCCGCAGGCCTTCTTCTTTAGCCATGATAACTCCTTATTTGCTACACCGTAACCTCAAGCTCGAATCGGAATGTAGTCATCGTCTGGCTGAGTTGTCGGTGCGATTAGTTTGTAAACAGGATTATACAGTAAATTTTGCTTTTCGGCAATGATGCTTATCGTCCAGCTATCCGTCGGGCTTCCATAAGTGCCGACTCCGAGCGGCTAGGTTTATCATAATACGTTTCGGGCTCTTTATCTGCTCTACCTCGCTCGTAGAATACACTGATGTCTTGTCCGTTCGCGAGAGTTCCATTCGCTATATCAATCGCCGGGCGTATTACTTTTCCAGATTTACTAACCTCAGCTTGAACAATTATAGGGTCGAATCTCTCCCTCACGGCTACTCGAGCAAGTGCGCTTTCAATTTCTGCTATGGTTTCGTCCGTTATTTCCTTTGTTTGAGGTGCTTCATTTCGTAACTCTGTCATAGCAAATCCTATTTGTTTTATTAAATAATGCTGTTAGTATACTCCCGGTTTTCTACTATTGCAAAAGTACGTGCTTGATTTGTCCAAGAATAAAGCGTATAACCATAGCTATAGAGAGGTAAAACAAAAAAACCAAAATGACAGCTGAGGTAATACCTGAACCGAGAGAATTACGGCCTGGCTCTACACTTGAGTTTGTCACTCGATATGTTCTCGAGGAATGTGATTTTTTATATAATCCAGACCTCACTGGTGGGAGTTTTGAACTTCCGGGTATCTACCAAAGGAGAGTAGCTGAATCTGTTGTGCAGAACCTTCGCTCGCACCCACAGTTGCAACGGCGCGGTGATATAGTGCTTGCAATCGTCGGCATAGAAATTAGTGACGAGCTAAATATGTACCGAGTCCAAATCACTTCACTAAACATCAACAAACACACCGAAGAACTCTTTAGAGCCCAACAACCTCTCCAAGATGTTCCTGAAGAGGATAGAGTTACATATAGACGTTGGCTTGAAATATAAAAAATACCCCTGATTTCTCAGGAGTATTTTATTAGGTATCGCTAGATTATTTAGTAATCTTAGTCACAACACCAGCACCAACGGTGCGGCCGCCTTCACGAATAGCGAAGTTTAGACCCTGCTCCATAGCGATAGGCGCAAGAAGCTTCACGTTGAAGGTTACGGTGTCACCTGGCATAACCATTTCTTTGCCAGCTGGTAGTTCAACCTCACCAGTTACGTCCGTAGTACGGAAGTAGAATTGTGGCTTGTAACCCTTGGCAAATGGAGTGTGGCGTCCGCCTTCTTCCTTCTTAAGGATGTACACTTCAGCTTCAAACTCAGTGTGAGGAGTAATTGAACCTGGCTTGGCAATCACCTGGCCACGCTCGATTTGTTCGCGCTCAATACCACGTAGTAGTAGACCAGCGTTGTCACCTGCCTGACCTTGGTCAAGATTCTTCTTGAAGGCCTCAATACCAGTAACGACAGATTTCTGGCTGTCTTTGATACCAACAATTTCAACTTCTTCGTTTAGCTTGATGACACCCTGCTCGATACGACCAGTTGCTACCGTACCACGACCCTTGATAGAGAACACGTCTTCGATAGGCATAAGGAATGGCTTGTCCATGTCACGAGTTGGCTCAGGAACGTAGGCGTCTAGAGCAGCTACTAGTTCCATAATTGCGTCTTCGTTAGCAGCATCACCTTCAAGAGCCTTAGTAGCAGAACCCTTGATGATTGGTGCGTTGTCGCCGTCGAAACCGTTCTTTGAAAGTAGTTCACGAACGTCCATTTCTACGAGCTCTACGAGTTCTGGGTCTGCAAGGTCCATCTTGTTGAGGAATACAACAATCTTTGGCACACCAACTTGCTTTGCAAGTAGAACGTGCTCCCGAGTTTGTGGCAGTGGTCCGTCGTTTGCGGCAACTACTAGAATTGCACCATCAACCTGTGCAGCACCGGTGATCATGTTCTTTACGTAGTCCGCGTGTCCTGGCATGTCCACGTGAGCGTAGTGACGCTTTTCTGACTCGTACTCTTGGTGAGAAGAAGCGATGGTAATACCACGAGCTTTTTCTTCTGGTGCGTTGTCAATTTGGTCGTACGCAACAGGCTTGTTGACGTCACTTGGTAGTTTTTTTGCTAGTACAGCAGTAATAGCTGCGGTTAGCGTTGTTTTACCGTGGTCAACGTGACCCATAGTACCAACGTTGACGTGCGGCTTGCTTCGATCGAAATCTGCCATCTCTGGTTAATTCTCCTTAATTATTATAATTTTCTGCGCAGTCTCTAAGTGACCTCGCAGCGTATGACGTTCATTATACAGTGTTTTGAACGCGAGGTAAAGTGCAAGAATCGATTAGTCTGACTGGGAAAACGAATCAGGAATACGTAGCTCTGCAACCGAACGTGCGCGCCAGGCGCCGATGGCTCGACCAAAGGGTAAAACATCATTATAGCCGATAATATCGGCTGCGTGGCGTAGTACATTAGCAGGCCACCCTGAAAAATGCATCCACTTCCACTCAAATAGTGACCAATTCTTGCCAATTGGTACGATACACGGCGGGTCAATGGCTTTGTAGGGCATAGTGCCACCTTTTATGTGTTTTGCTACAAAGATGGCATCGTGCAGTGCAGTTTGGGCCAAGCCCGCATAAGGTGTGGCAGCATTGTCGCCTATCACATACACGTGCGGTAGTGCCAGCATGTATTCGTTCACGACCACCTTGCCTCTTTTATCGAGCTCGAAATGCCCCTTGTTCGCTTCATAAAATGGTGGATTTGCCACGCCTGACGTCCAAATAACTGTTTGAGTGTTAATGGGCTTGCCATTCACCACAATGGCATGTGCTGTTTGCTTTTCGACTCTTCGATTCGTTTCAACATGCACACCGAGCTGTCTTAAGCGTCGTGCCGCGCTTTTACTAGTTGCTTTCGACATACGCGGCAACAGCCGTGGCGCTGCCTCTACAAGGTTAATTCGTACGCTTTTTTTACGAATGCCGAAGTGTTTTCTGAGCGTTCGAACATACGTGCCGAGTGCTCCCGCTAGCTCAACGCCAGTTGCGCCACCGCCAATAATCACATAGTGACTTTCGTCGTCTTTTCCATCTTCCATTTCCTTAAACAAATGCTTTTGCAGCGCACGTATTTCGCTTTCAGACTTTATGCCATACGAGTAGGTATTAAGGCCTGGTATACCAAAGTAAGTGGTAACGCTACCGAGTGCCAGAATAAGATTGTGATAGCGATATTTCTCGCCCGATTCTCCTTTTACATATTTTTCTTCAGGCTCTACCTTCGTAATGGTGTCATACACCACCTCGATGTTGCGTTTGTTTCGAAATATGTGCTCGAGCGGCACCCAAGACTCCCGGTGGCTATGACCGGTAGCGGTACTAAACAAGGTTGGATAGTACTGAAAACTCTTGTCTTTTGACACGACGGTAATCTGGTAATGTGTATTTTCAGACAGCTCTAAAGCGGCTTTAACGCCGCCAAACCCGCCACCCACTATTACAATTTTCATTAGGCTTATTGTACCGTACCGGCTTATGCTAATACAACGCCTAACGCGCTCATACAAAGAAGCCAAAAGCTCAGTGCTAACGAAACGGCAAACACTTGCTTTGCCCACACGCGTTTATTTTTATGACGTAGCCCTTGCGACGCGACCACAGCCCACCAGCCAGCTGCCACCACCATGCCAACTGCCGCAAATGACTGAAATACGCCTTCGCTTACTGCATAGCCAACCACAACAACATAGAGCACCACGTACATGCTTATTTGCAGAATAACCCGGTTGAGCGGACGTACTACGGCGTATACTGGCAATCCAGCGGCTTCGTACTCTTCCTTCCTGTATAGCGAAATGGCAAAAAAATGTGCCATCTGCCATGCGACTATCAGAGCAAATAGCACGATTGCTGTTTGATCAATCTCACCAGTAACCGCAGTATAGCCAGCCACAATCGGCAAAGCACCCGGCACGCTTCCGATGAGCGTGCTGTGTACCGTGTGGCGCTTGGCAATGCCGTAAATCACAACGTACCAAACATACCCCACAAGCCCTAGCACCAGCGTAAGAATATTCGTGTAGACATGCAGTACTCCTACCCCAGATACAAACAGCAGCAGCGCATACACGGCAGCAATTGGCAGCGAAACTTCGCCCGTAACAAACGCCCGTTTGCGCGTGCGCTCCATGGCAAGGTCAATCCGTCTATCGGTGTAGTTATTGACCACGCACGCTGAAGCAATGATTAAAGCCGAGCCGACCGTAGCCGCAATCACCGTATAGACGTCGACTCCTGCACGCGATGCAAGCAACGCCCCGGCGAGCACATGCAACGAATTGCCGTATACAATGCCGGGTTTAGCGAGCTGATAATACAGTTGAAAGATGTTGCGCAAGTTTAAAAGCCTTTTTTATTCTGACCAAGCATGTATTCTTCCATAGCATGGCCTGACATACCCATTCGGTAATCAAGATTCATCATAATCCAGAGTGAGCCCACCACGACAACAATAATCATGAGTACCGTGAAGATAAATGCTTGTGATTTCCAGTGTGGCTTTGTCTCACTATCCAGATGCAAGAAAAACAGCACTTGAGCAATAACCTGCAGTGTAGCCAGCCCAAGCAATACGGCCGCAATGAGTGTCAGTGGTGCATCTAGCCGAGCTACCGTTACACCATACGCTAGCAATGTTAGTACCAAGCCGGCAACCAAGCCCCATACATACGTTGCTACTTCTCTTCGGAAGTGATCTTGTTTCATGATAGTACTCCTAACAGATACACGATGGTGAAAATGAAAACCCAGATGATGTCAAGGAAGTGCCAAAATAGCGCGAAGAGGCTCATTTTGCGATGCGCGTCGTCATGGTGTGGCGAACGGATAAGGTAGCCTAATAGCGTTGATGCCCATACTAATCCGATACTAATGTGCAGCCCGTGGGTACCAACGAGTGTAAAGAAGCTTGATAAGAACGCGCTCGCTTGCCAGGTGTGACCTTCGCTATAGAACTCGGCGAATTCTTTCATTTCTAGAGCTAGGAACACCAATCCCAGTGCTATCGTTAAGCCCAAGCCCCATAAAGCCAGCGACTGCTTCTTATAGCGTAGAGCCAGGGCGGCAATTCCACAGGTAAAGCTGCTTAGTAGCAGTACAATTGTTTCACTGAGCGCGAATGTAGGGTCAAACAGTTCAGCAGCCGTAGGACCACCTGCCGTGCCACCCCGAAGCACCATATAGGTTGCAAACAGGCCTGCAAACAACATCAAGTCGGTCATTAGGTACAGCCAAAAGCCAAGCTGTGCTGTTTCATGTTTGTCGTGGGCATGCGCTATGTGATTCATTGCTTTCGTCCTTTGTCCAGATGATACAGATGTTCAGCTGATATCCGTCGTTCTGGTTCATCGGCATATGTTCGAAATACAATCAGCGCCACAACGACTAGGAATGCCACAAAGCCGAGCCACCAAATGTGCCAAATCATAGCAAAGCCGAACAACCCAGCAAAAACAGCAATACCAATACCGAGGCCACTATTTTTTGGTACCCATATATCCTGGTAGCTGCTCTTTTTCGGTAGCGCTAGTTTGCTTTCCTTTCGATACCACCATTCATCGCGGTGGGTCACATCTGGCTCAATGGCAAAGTTGTATTCTGGCGCTGGCGACGGAACGCTCCATTCCAATGTTCGCCCATTCCACGGGTCACCGGTAGTGTCACGGAGCTCTTTGCGCTTCCATATGCTCACAGCTAGTTGAAGTATGAACAACCCCACGCCAAGCATAATTACAAGCACACCAACGGCCGAAACAATAAAGAATGGCTGCCAAGAAGGGTCGTCGTAGTGGTCGATGCGCCGCACTGCGCCCATTAACCCAAGAGCGTAGAGTGGCATAAACGCTAGGATAAAGCCTATTTGCCACGCATAGGCGGAATACTTGCCTAGTCTGTCGTGCAATCTAAAGCCGAAAATCTTAGGGAACCAGTACGTGATTCCAGCCAAGAAGCCAAATACCACACCACCAATAATCGTATTGTGGAAGTGAGCAACTAAGAACATGCTGTTGTGTACCTGAAAATCGATGGCTGGTACAGCCATCATTACTCCGGTAACACCTCCGAGCGTAAAGGTAACCACAAAACACAAAAACCAAACCATTGGCGCATCGAACCGTATCTTCCCTTTGTACATAGTAAATAGCCAGTTGAAGATTTTTACACCTGTTGGTATGGCAATGACCATCGTCATAATTCCGAAGAATGCGTTAACGTTCGCTCCTGCCCCCATCGTAAAGAAATGGTGCTGCCAAACAATAAAGCTAAAAAACATTATGGCAATGAGTGCCGCCACCATCGTTCGGTAGCCAAACAATGCTTTGCGAGCAAATGTAGCCACTACTTCACTGAAAATGCCGAACGCTGGCAAAATTAATATATAGACCTCTGGATGCCCCCAAGCCCAGATGAGATTAATATACATCATAGGGTTACCGCCGAAATCTGACGTGAAGAAATGCATCCCCATTAAGCGATCAAGGGACAGCAAGCCCAAAGAGACGGTTAGCAACGGAAATGCAAGCATCACTAGTACCATCGATACCAACACGCTCCAAGCAAAAATTGGCATCTTCATAAGAGTCATTCCTCGTGCGCGTTTCTTTAGTATGGTGACTGTAAAGTTTATACCTGAGAGCAAGCTACCAATGCCTGCAATCTGCAGTGACCATATCCAGTAGTCCACGCCGGGACCAGGATTGTATTCAAGCCCGGTTAGTGGCGGATACCCTAGCCAACCACCATTACTAAAACCCCCGATAACGAGAGAGGTATTAATCAAAATCATTCCGGCTGCAAATAACCAAAAACTAACAGAGTTTAAGAATGGAAAGGCGACATCACGTGCACCGAGCATCAACGGCAGAGCAACATTGATTAAACCAAACATTAAGCCCATGGCCACGAAAAATATCATAATTGTCCCGTGCGCGCTAAATACTTGCTGGAAGGTGTCGGTGGTAAATAACCCGCTGTTATCTCCCACTGCCTGGGCTGTGTGAGCTCGCAGCATTAGAGCATCAGCCAAACCTCGTAGGAGCATTGCGATGGCTACGGCGATGTACATCACGCCAATTTTCTTGGCGTCAAGCGATGTGAGCCAGTTGTCCCACAACCAACGCCATTTTTTAAAGTAGGTAAGCGCAGCAACTATGGCGAGTGCGCTTAGCGGCAAGCCCACCGCGGCTCCTATAGTGGCGGGTTCAGTCGGCAAGTAATCGAGAGATAGTCGACCCAATAGGCCTTCGGCTAATGTGTGTATCATTCTATCTCTCCATTCATTGCATGTTCTGGCATAAATTTCATTTCGATTGCATGCATGAGCGATGTGTTGTGCAATGCATACTCTTTAGGCGAATCAAGCGTACTCGGCTTGCTAAGCTGTTTATACGTTGTCCAGTCTAGCCCGTTTGATGATTTTGCCAGTTCACCGTGCCAATCTACAAATGTTTTCTTGTCTACCGCTTCCACCATAAAGTCCATGCTCGCGTAGCCCTTGCCGTTTATATTCGTGTTGTACCCCCTATATGAACCGGGTTCAGTCGCAATCAGATTCAGCTTTGAGGTCATTCCATTCATTGTATAGATTTGTGAGCCTAGTGAAGGTATCCAAAAAGCACTCATTGGCGCATCTGAGGTGAGGCTAAATTCTACCGGAACATCTACAGGAATAATCAGTTTATCTACCGTCGCGACACGCTGGTGAGGGTACAGGAACAACCATTTCCATTGCAACGCTACGACTTCGATATTCATAGTTTCATTGCTTGACGCAATTCGCTTATATGGATCGAGAGAATGGCTCGTCTGCCACGTAATGACTCCCAGTACTCCAATAATTGCTATAGGTATACCCCACCATAAAGCCTCAAGTCTCGCATCGTGGGTTAGATTAGGGTCGTAGATCGCCTTTTTATTGCCCTCCCTGTACCGAACTGAGAACACTATCAGTAATGTAAATACAGGTACCACGACTATCGCACTTAGCACAGACGCCACTATGAGAAGCGAGCGCTGCTGCTCAGCAATGTTACCTGCAGGCTGCAATACGTCCAAAGTGGCATCGCGCAGAAGCCACCATCCAAGCGCCCCAATCGCGGCCAAAACGACTGCTAGTATAAGAACCCCTCGCGTTTTCATCTGTCTCAATCATAACGCTTATGAAATAGCAGGGCAAGCAAGCTTTTGAAAATTGCTCTAGAAATCGGCTGCTTGTTCAGCCTCGGTAGACTCACTGTCTTCGACATCAGTTGCGTCTAGAGTCTTTTCTACGCTATTCAAATCATCGGCATTTTTCACCGTAATCTTTTCTGCCGTTCGCTCTTCTGACGTTTCGGTCGTGCCAGTATCGGTATCTACGAACTTATTCCACGCAACGTAGCCTAGAGCCCCCACAAGACCCAACACTACAAGTACGATAGCAACTTCAATTACACTAAAACCACGTTGAATGTGTCTCATTACTGTTCAACCTCGCTTTCAGTGTTTGTTGAATCATTAAGTGCCTTTTTAACAACCTGTATCAGCTCTCGCACAGCGGTTTTATACTCTTTTAACGCATCGTGTCGTGTATGGATGGCTTCGCGGATAACACCATTTGGTCGCGAACTTTCAACGTTTGAACAATCAAAGTCTATTTGCCCGACGGCTTCAATTGCTGCGATGGCCGCAGCTTCTTTTTCGTCCGCGTTGGCAACTGCCGCGTCGTAGCCTTCAGCCAATAAGCCTTTTTCAACATAAAAACTCTTTACAGCCTCTTCGATACGCTGGAATACAGCTAGTTTCTTCTTTGATCGCTCTACACCATCGTCAATAAGTCGATTAATATTTGCCTCGCGCTCTTGGCATAGTTCAAATCGTTTACCGGCAAGTTTTTCCTTAATTTCATCGCGCTTTTTGTCGAACTTATCTTCAAGCATCTGTCGTCGCTCGGCTATTTTTGCTTCAAGCTTTGCTTGGCGTTCCGCCCTACTGTCATCTGAGCTAAAGTCTGAAGACTCGTCTTCATTTTCAGCTTCACTAGCATGCTCGGTTTCTGTTTCTTGTTCGTTTTCAACCTCAGAAGAATCTGAGCCTGAAGTATCGTCACCGCCGCGGCGTGCAAAGGCTGGGCTCGTTAAACCAACGGCCAACACCGATATCAAGGCTGTTAAAAGTACAAATTGCTTTATTTTCATATGGTACCTATTTTTACTACTATTTGCGACTAGCATATAGTACTTATGCTTTGTATGCAAGTTGTTTGATACTAACTTATTTCTGATCTACTAAAAGAGCGGCGACTTGCCGTATGAATACGACAAGCCAGGTGAATATCACGCCAGCGCACAACAGTTCGAAAGCCGTAAGGTTGAAGTAACTCAAGGGTCCTACTAACAGCCATAACCCCACCAAAAGACTTGCCATCATAGAGTAAGTAAATACGTAAAAGGCTCTTGAGAAGCCAGGAGCTATCCATGGAATACCCAAGGTAAGGCCAAGGAATATAAATGCCATACCTGCGGCGGCATTATTGTGAAGCTGTACCGATACATCGTATTGAAACAGCCCAACCATTGCTAAAAAGACCCCGATAAAGGCCAATGCGCCTCGCACTACGTTCACCCTTACGTCTTTATATTGTTTTTTTAAGCTTTTCAAGCGGCTAAAATCATTGGCAATATAGTCCGCCAACGCAACTATCACTAGCCCGCCGATAATAAGCGTTGCATTAAAAGTAATTCGTGACAACGCCGAATCACCGCCACCGAGCGAACTAAAGTGAAGCTGCCACCAATCTGGATCGCTTGTAGTAATCATGCTAGTAAGCGCACCAGACACGACGAATAGTGCTAGTACACCTGAGAGCCTTACGGTAGTAAGATTCGCAGCGCTGATATAGGTTAAGTACGACGTCGCACCGACTGTCGCTCCTGTCATGACAGAGGCCGTAACCCAATCTTGCAATAACCCTACAAACGCGAGGCTCAAAAGGTAGAAGAGCCCTGTAGTTAGCAAAAACACCAACGCTGCATGAATAAATGCAAGAGAAAATGTGGCCACGAATTCTTTCGCCGTAATGCTAAGTGCTTTATGCTTTTCTCGTTTTGCACCAGCGTATTGAGCCATAAAATGCGGCATAAAGAATAGTACGATCGTACTAAGTGCCGCGAGCACAGCACTAACAGTGCCAATTGAAGGCGACCCAAAAAATGGTACATCTGTTTTAAAAAATCTTGCCGCGGCTACGACCGCTGCTAGAGCACTCATAATAAACGCAAAATATAACGCCTGCGCTTCTATGCTTCGTTGCGATTGTTTTTTTACTTCCATACGCCTCCTTGGTTCTGGCTAAAGTATACGTCGAACAAACCGTACCTGCAAATAAAACACCGCCCCTAGAGGCGGTATTATATTACATTGCTTCAATGCTTATTTCGAGCTTCGCTTCTCGATAATCTCTTGCGCAACGTTTGGTGGAACTTCTTCGTAGGTATCGAGCTCCATTGTGCTTGCAGCGCGGCCTTGGCTCATTGAACGAATGTCGTTGGTGTAGCCAAACATGCTTGCTAGAGGCACGTGAGCCTTTACTAGCTTCGCGCCGCCAGCGAGGTCTTCCATAGAATCAATTCGTCCGCGACGTGAGTTGAGGTCACCAATTACATCACCCATAAATTCTTCTGGTGTGGTCACTTCTACCAACATCACAGGCTCGAGCAAGATAGGTTTCGCTTGCTTAATACCTTCACGAGCAGCCAGGCTACCCGCCAAAGAGAACGCGAGTTCGGATGAGTCAACGTCGTGGTAGCTACCGTCGTAAAGCGTAGCTTTAATGTCTACCACTGGGTAGCCGGCGATAACACCACCGTCAAGCGTTTCCTTGATACCCTTTTGTACTGCTGGTCGGTACTCTTGTGGAACCACACCACCTTTGATTTCGTCGATGAATTCGAAGCCCTTACCAGGTTCGTTTGCTTCAAAGCGTACCCAAACATCACCATACTGACCACGACCACCAGATTGTTTGGCATGCTTACCCTGAACTTCTGAGGTTCCCTTAATCGTTTCGCGGAAAGCTACTTGTGGCTCACCAACGTTAGCCTCTACCTTAAACTCTCGCTTCATGCGGTCAATCAAGATGTCTAGGTGTAGCTCACCCATTCCAGACATAATGGTCTGGCCGGTTTCTTCGTCGGTGTGCACACGGAATGTTGGGTCTTCTTCGGCAAGACGTTGCAATGCAATACCCATTTTTTCTTGGTCAGCCTTAGATTTCGGCTCAACAGCAATCGCAACAGGCGGCTCTGGGAAGGTGATACTTTCAAGTGCAATCGGGTGAGCAACTTCACACAGTGTGTGACCAGTAAAGGTACTCTTAAGGCCGACAACGGCAGCAATGTCGCCAGCGTGAATTTCATCAATTTCCTCACGTTTGTCGGCGTGCATACGTACGATACGACCTACACGTTCTTTTTCACCAGTAGTAGTATTCAAGACATAGCTACCGGCCTTCAATGTACCGCTGTATACACGAACGAAAATGAGCTTTCCAACAAATGGGTCGGTCGCAATCTTAAATGCCAAACCAGCCATAGGCTCGGTTGCTTCAGGCTTGCGGCTTACTTCATCGCCAGTTTTAGGGTTAGTGCCCCAAATTGCATCTACGTCTAGTGGGCTTGGCAGGTAATCGTTTACAAGGTCAAGTACTTTTTCTACAATCACACCACGGCCGTCGCCACCGGTTACTAGGTAAAAATCACCAGCAAGTACACGTTTGCGAAGTGCTACCTTTAAGTCAGCTTCAGAGATAGCTTCTTCGCCACCTTCAAAGAACTTCTCCATCATTGCGTCGTCGGCTTCTACTGCTGCTTCTACAAGCAGGCTGCGAGCGTTCTTTGCTTTATCAAGCATGTCAGCAGGGATATCGCCTTCAATGAGCTCGTGGTCGGTAAAGTCGTTGTAGGTGTACGACTTCATGGTTACGAGGTCAACAACACCGTTGATATCTTTTTCAAAGCCGATTGGCAGATGTACAGGCAATGCGTGCTTTGAAAGACGGTTGTGAATACTTTCGAGAGATTTGTAGAAGTCGCCACCAGTTTGGTTGATCTTGTTGATGAAACAAATACGAGGCACACCGTACTTGTTTGCCTGGCGCCACACAGTTTCGGTCTGTGCTTCCACGCCCATTTTTCCATCAAATACCACTACGGCACCGTCAAGCACACGCAGTGAACGCTCTACTTCTGCGGTAAAGTCAATGTGACCTGGAGTGTCAATAATATTAATCTTGTGGTCTTTCCAGAAACAGGTAACAGCAGCTGAGGTAATAGTAATACCTCGCTCGCGTTCTTGCTCCATCCAGTCGGTGGTAGTTTCACCTTCGTGAACTGCACCAATCTTGTGGCTAAGACCTGTTCGGTACAAAATACCTTCAGTTGTAGTGGTTTTACCGGCGTCAATATGCGCGATAATACCGATATTGCGATAGTCCTTAAGCGGGACGTCTTTTTGTGCCATTTCTTCTCTCTTTCTCTCTGAGTAAATGAATTAGTTATTTTTTGCCATAAAAAATAGCGCTCTGCCTAATATTGTAGCAAATTTAACCTACTATTACTATAGGGCTAAGCAATCACCATTGCTGCGATTGACTGTAGCGGTATCTTATGGAGGTTATTCGCTTCGTCCTCAACTGTAACTGTAAGATCTTCACCTGTTTCAAGCTTCGACACATCTATTATCGTACCGTGTAAAGTGTCGTCCTTGCCAGATGAAAGAGTTTTAAGTTCAACCGTACTGGAATTCAACATGAGTCCCAGTATATAGGAGATGCTGTCTTTCGCGGCTGTATTGTCGCTTGAGCTGTAGTACTCGGCAGCGGCTTGCAAATACAGAATCCCCTCAGGCGAAAGCGTATCAACTCCGTGTGCATCGACAATTGCATCATAAAAGGAAGTAACATTGTCGGTCAATGTGCCGCCTCGGGTAATTTCCTTTAGCTTCTCAATTTGTTCAAAAATTTCCTTTGCTCGCTCATATCCATCTATGCTGAGCTTAGCGGTTCCTTCTAGTGGTATAGATGCCACTTCGTGCACAAGCACATCCACGACAGGCACCTCATTAGCTTCATAAGGCTGTAAAATCTGCGACGCTCTAGTACCTCGCACATAAAATTCAGCCGAAAATATATCAGGATCTCCTTCGATTTGTACTGGCTTTACAATAATCCCGACCAAACTCACTAATGATTCTTCATATGCTTCAAGAGATCTTGCGTCTTCTATACTTACAATTTGCAAGCCTTTATTGTCTGAGTGAGTGTCATCATCTTCACTCAAGGTACCGTGAACCTCTAGTTTCGGAGGCAATACCACGTCAATACCAGATACTACAATTCGATAATTGTTGACGCCTGTTTGCAATGCCCGTCGAGATATTTCGCTGCCAACTTCAGCTGCATGCACGTGAGCTTCCTGAGCCGTTGCGTAGCGAGCTGTTTTCGTAAAGTTTATTGCCAATGCGTACATTTCGTTTAATCCATCTTGAGCTAGCTGCATGTGCTCAAACCTCTGCCTTGCACTGCTTTCTGTAGTCTCAACAGGTGTAAGTCTAACGTCACCCGCTCCCAAATTTTCAAGGCGGTTGTCGACATCTTTCGAGATACCTCTTATAGCACGATCAAGCACTGATACCTTTGGCACAGTTGCGTATAAACGGCCAACCGCGTCGAGGGGTATATAGCCAACTCGTGCGTAAGCTCCTGATTCGTCTGGAAATCCAGCCATTATCCCAGCTCTATCTGCAGCGATATCGATTTCTGGTGTGGTTATAATTTCTGAAGATCCTTCAGGAAAATCAAGCTTGGCCCAGGTTCCATCATCATCCTGAACTTCAAAAACCTCACCAGGAACCAGCTCAAGTACGCATGGAAGTTCTTTTGAAAATGCTAGCTGTTTTGTTACATATCGCGACAAGTTTGTTCCCAGTTCATGTGTTTCACTCAACTCTGTCTGTATTTGACGCATCATGTTTCGCAGCCTCTGTAGAGACGTAGTGTAGTCGGATGGGGCGACTTCGATGATTTGGTTTAGCTCTGTAAACAATTCTGGGTACGTCTCTTGTAGCCAAACCGATACTTGCAAGTCGGTTATTGTGTCATACTCCACGACTGCGGTGTCGTGATACACAACCAAGCATGGGTCGTCCTCTTCATCACCCTCTAGCCCAAACGCGTAAACAAAACGTGCGTTTTGGTCTTCGTCTTTTTCGCGCGCTACATCAATAACCCCAAAAGACTGTAAGCGAGCATCGGTACATACCCAGTACGTCCCTCGCTCGTCATATGAAGGCTCTCCCCATATTCCTATAAAGAATTTCAGAGTCGCATCGTGCTCGTCTTTTAGGTACACTCTGCCACATACTGTTGCTACCTGCTCATGGAACTCCCAAAGCTCGTTTAATCTTTCTGCGATATGGGTATAGTAGGGCGACATAATGCCGCCGTTAGTGTTAACCTCTCTCTCCACCGCTGCGCGGTTTGCCTCAAAGTCGACAAGGCCTTTGTCTCTACTCGATTCTATTGCAACTCCGGACGCCTGGATAATCGCGTCAAAATCAAAATCTGGAGGTGTTGGGTCTCCCGTAGTCATGAAACCATACTACGACGCACTAACAGATATCACAAGCATAGCCAGAATATGCTATACTCGGGCTTAATATGAGTAAAAAATCGCTTACTCTCTACTGCTTCTCGCCGCCTGTTATGCTGGCCACATTTGCTGTCGAAATAATGTTTGCAGTATACGTACTGTACCGATACAAACTCACAAAAATGGCTCAAATTATGGTTACTATACTTATATGTTTGGCGACGTTCCAAGGTGCCGAATTTGTATTGTGTGGCGGGCTCGGGCTCTCTGGAATAGATTGGGCGCGCGTAGGCTACGGTGCGATTACCCTATTACCGCCACTAGGCCTACATCTTGCGTATGAAATAGCCGGGAAGAAAAGTGATTACTTTCTAAAGGCAGCCTACGGTTCGGCCATAGCATTTTTGGCCTACTACACCTTTTCTAGCTTCGCTATGTCAAATACCGTTTGCTATGCCAACTACGTTATCTTCGACACAGACAGCCTGGGCGCAAAGCTCTACGGTATTTATTACTATGGCTGGTTGCTAACGGGTATATATTTCGCTCACAAATGGGCTTCGAGCATGAAAAAACAGCGAAAAACTGCGCTGTATGCGCTTATCGCTGGCTACGTATCGTTCATGCTACCTACAGCTCTCGTGAATATCATGGACGCTTCTACTGTGGCCGCTATTCCTTCTATCATGTGTGGATTTGCCGTAATATTGGCTATTGTTCTGGTAGGCAAAGTGGCCCCTGAAGTATTAGTAGATAAAGCCGATACTCACTCGCTCAGATTTAGACTGCCCTTTTAGTCTGCAAACCTTGAGTAGTTTACACCATAAGTACGCTATACTATGAGCATGGCGCTTAAGAAGCATTTGGGCTATCACTATTGGTATGAGCTGTATCTGTCGAGAGACGATTTGAGCGTAATCGAATGGCAAAAGGCTTTATTCTCTATATCCCAGTATATCGGTTTCTTGCGAAAATGGGCTGTATTTACCCAAATAGAAAATAATACCGTCCACTACTTCGTGGGTAGCAATAAAGATATCAGCACGCTTTCAAGCAACCTAAGCGGCATGGTCATTAGGCCTATTGACCCAAAAAAAGTAGCACCACCAAGGCGGAGTAAAGCCGAACGACTTGTCCAATTCGTCGCCGGTGGAACCGTTCTAGATATTCGAGAAAAGTACCAAGTAAAGCGAAGTAAGGATTTAGAGTGGGCGAGCTTCACTGTTCGTACCATCAATATAGAGAAGTCGTATACTGAAGTTCAATTCGCTTTCAAAGACAGGGGTAGCTCATATAGCGTTGCCACAAAACGATTATTCGCCCTACCCTCACAGCTGCTAGCAATCGACTTCCTCGCTAACCCGAAATATCTGCGCAAAAAGCAGCCAAAGTACCTCGACATTCAAAAGTCTATGCATATCATGCGCTCAGATTCTATGAATGCCCTTTTCGAAGTAGACACCTTCCCATACCTACCTCAAAACTATTACCTGCCGTTAGAGAGCTACGACTTTGATAAACACTCATTTATCATTGGTGCGAGTGGAAGCGGCAAGTCAAAGTTTCTGGGATTGTTTATCCATCGCCTACTATCGCAAGCAAATCACCGGCAAAAGTATCGAGTAGTGGTTATCGACCCACACGCGTCACTTGAAGATGATTTGGGTGGAATCCCAGGCAGTAACGTGGTGCGTTTTAAATCAAACGACGACGGCGCCGAGTTGTTTGCTGGTTCTGGTGCAGACATATCTGCCGCAACAGAACTTACTGGCACCTTGTTTAAATCTTTAATAGCAGACCAATTCAACCCGAAACTCGAGCGCGTATTGCGGTTTAGTTTGTACGTACTAATGACTGCGCAAGTAATGTCTTTAGATAATTTAAAGCGCTTTCTGACTGATACGGAATATCGGGCACAACTTTTAAAACATGTCGGTAGTTATGTTCCCGCCAATATCATAAAGTTTTTCGGAAGCGATTTTAATGAGCTACGAACCAAACACTACAACGAGGCGATATCGCCACTCGTGTCACTAGTTGAAGAAATGCAAATGCAGCCATCACTGGGCGAACAAAGCGACGAAACCCAATCACTTGCCAAACTCATCTCTACTCACCCGCTGACTGTTTTTTCTTTAAACAAAGTAAGCATGGGAGAGAAGGTAGTAAAAACAGTTGCGGGGCTTTTGATTCAGCAGATTTTCTTATTGGCGCAGTCTCGCACTCTTAACGAAAAAATCATTCTTGTTATAGATGAGGTATCGGTAATACAAAACCCAACTATCGCTCAAATTTTAGCTGAAGCACGCAAATATAATCTCACGGTGTTCCTTTCTCAGCAATATTTTGGACAAATCGAGAAACCGCTCCAAGACGCAATCTTTTCAAACGTTGCAAACTACTACACGTTCAAGGTGTCCGAAGAGGATGCACGAGCACTTGAAGGCAATCTCACAATCGAACTTCCGAAAGACGCTTTGCTCGAAGAAAAAGAGCTAGGTAATAAAGAAAGCGAGCTTCGGGTAAAGATTCTTACGTCCCTGCACTCACGTGAATGTTTAGTACGGCTTTCTAGTGATGGGCAATACCTGCCTTGCGTTAAGGCAAAAACTGTCGATTTCTCAGGAACAGGTCAGGCACAAAATGTTGAAATGAAAAAATACACCACCACACATATGCCCACAAAGTTTCAAGAGTCGATTCAGGCGCAAAGCTCATTTGCTGCATCCCCTAGTAGTGCTACTTTCGAAGTTGCTAGCGATACTCCTCAAAAACCCAGCACGCACCCCACCACCTTAGCCGAATTCCTAGCATCACAAAGTCTTAATCTCGATAGAAAGCAGCAGAAAGGAAAGAAATAATGGACACTACCAAGGCAAAAGAAATACTCGACACCGTAATGGGGGCCGTGTTTGGCTATCAAAACCCCTACAGCCTTGAACAAGCAATGCAAAAGTTTGCCTTCGACCTTTCTCTTCCACAACAAGTACAGGATGCCGTGACGAATCAGCCTACGTGGGCTTCCTCGGTTAACCCTTCTCGATTCGTGTCACTCGAAAATATGCGAAAAATCAATGCGGACAGCGAGTGGATGATTGATAAGAAGCCACTTTCATCGATTGAAGATATTTTACAAGCATGGACGGAGACCAATTACACCACAACTGAACGACAGATTGAGTCAGAAAACGTAGCTGAAAGTGACAGTATAAATAATAGTGAAAATGTGTACCGCTCAGCTATGATTCGCCGCAGCAAAAATGTATTATTTTCTCGCAGCTGTATTGATTCCGAATTTATCGTTGGTTGTTCAGAATCACAAACAACTACTTTTTCGATTCGAGTAGAAGATAGCCAGCTTACCTCAAACAGCTTTAACGTTATTTGGTCTGCAAAAGTGACCAATTCATTCTTTATTCAAGATTGTTATGATGTGATGGATTGTATGTTCTGCTCACATATCGGCGGTAAGCGCTTTTGCATTGCGAACATGCAATTTACGGAAGAAGAATACTACAAGATTAAAGATATAGTTGTTCGCTGGATTTTTAATTCGTAGAGCTGTCCCTTAAGGTGTTTGGGAAGCGTTTCTGTTCTTGTTTAGATAGTTTATTTAAAGCAAACACCGCAAGACTTTCTTCGCCGGGTCTCCTGCCTTCAACTGCGTCTCGAACATGCTCAAGGAACTGTGCTCTCAAAGACTGAAGCGGACGCATTACAATACCCGCCACTGCCGCACCAAGAATTGAATAGCCGATAGCGCTAGCCTCATCGATAGTAATTTCTTCATTTCGAAGACGAAATCTGTCAACATATGCGGCTTTCGTTCTCTCGACGCCTTTTAGATAGCGATAAGAAACGCCCACCACTTTTCGTTGTGATGGGCGATCTTTGAACACGATTCTATTAACCTCGTGCGAAGTGAGCAAAGGCGCGGTTGGCCTCTGCCATCTTGTGAGTGTCTTCCTTCTTCTTGAAGGCTGCACCAGCTTCGTTGTAGGCGTCAACGATTTCAGCAGCTAGGCGCTGTTCGTAAGGAATACCCTTGCGAGCACGTGCGCTTTGGACAAGCCATGAAAACGCGTAGTGTTGCTGACGGTGACCAGCTACAGGGAATGGAATCTGATAGTTGGCACCACCAACACGGCGGCTTTTTACTTCAAAGTTTGGCGACACGTTCTTGAGTGCTTTTTCAAACACTTCAAGTGGATCTTCAGAATTCAACTTTTTCGCGGCACCTTCAAGTGCTGCATACACCGCACGTTCGGCGACAAGTTTTTTGCCATCGAGCATGCTTTTGTTGATAAGGCGCTGCACAAGCACGCTCTGGTACTTGCGGTCTGGTTTTAGCTCGCGCTGAAGCTTTCTAGTAACTTTACGAGGCATTACTTAGTATCCTTCTTGCTGCCGTACTTACTACGACCACGTTTGCGTCCATTTACACCTTGAAGGTCGAGCGCACCACGAACAATGTGGTAGCGAACACCTGGAAGATCCGGTACACGACCACCGCGAACAAGCACAACAGCGTGCTCTTGTAGGTTGTGACCTTCACCACCGATGTATGCCCACACTTCTTGCTTGTTGGTAAGGCGCACACGTGCAACCTTGCGAAGCGCAGAGTTAGGCTTTTTAGGTGTTTTAGTCGTTACTTTGATACATACACCACGCATTAGCGGAGCATTTTGCTCGTAATAGCGGGTTTTTAGTGCGTTGTGAATAGTTCCCAGCGCAGGAGACTTCGATTTCTTCGAAGCTGTCTTGCGTGGTTTACGCACCAATTGGTTGATAGTTGGCATTAAAATGCTTCTCCCATTAGTTATATGGATTCGTTTTGCAACTTACTACTCAGCATGTAGTACTTGCCTCTTTCTGATTACATTTGTAAAAGTGTACACGTTTTCACAAACAAACCAGAGGAAACTCTGGTAGTATTATAGCAATTTGGAATGTTTTTGTCTAGCAGCTAAAGAGATGTGCCTCTAGCACTGGATTTTTCGATTTCAGTTTTGTGTTTAGGTGGCAATACTTGAATTATACGCTCATCGCCTCTACATTTTTGCCCAAAATATATACGTGTCCGACTTGCTGTGTCGCCGGCAGATACTTTCCCTGTAAACGGTGCATTTCCTGCTAAGCGATACATCGGCAGTATCGTGTTATCGTCAATTCTCAAAGGATTAAGATTTAACATACGCTTTATCGCATGCTCTTGTGAGTAGTTTGTTCGGAAAATAGCCATTAATGCACTGCGCAAAAACTCCTCAAGTCGCTTGTCGTGGCTATGTTTTGCAATATAGTCACGGAAACCCTTTGAAGCAATAACTTTATCAACCACAGCTGCGTCAGCACCTTCTTCTCGAAAATCAAGGATTAGCGGCTCTTCCAGGCCGCTTACATAGATGCGTCCCTGGCTGACAACCTGTACATCATACTTATCAATCGTAATCGCCGGAGCGTCTGCCGTAGCTTGATTGGTGGGAGAGCCCGGTCGACGTGAACGTTTCGATGCTTGACTTTGAGTTGTCCTACCTCTATACAAGCTCATTTTTTTCGTAGGGTTAAACCAGCCGGGTACTAGTGGAACTGAAAATGCCTCAAGCACACGCCTATCCTGATCTCGTCGCTGCGCAAACTTTTTTGCCATGTCGGTATTCACAGCACTCAACTTTGATGGGTGTATGCGTTCGAGTAGCCTTTCGCACAGTCCATATTGGTTCTGCGGACACACAACACCTGCCGCTGCCTGTGCTACCACAGCGGCTTCAGTGAGCGACCGTACTGCATCTGGCGAGTGGCTGTTTCGATTGACGTAATCTAAAAGTGTATTTGTTCCTTGTTTGCCACCATCCTGCGCAAAGAAACGTAAAAGCAGGCTTTTCGGACCTCTAGCAATGTCATAGGCTGCAACTAACTGTAAGTCTTCTGGGATTGTGCGTATAGTGTCGGGGTTGAACATTCGTTTCACTGTTTCGGGCTCTTCATCGATAAGTTCAGCAAGTATTAGGCGCGCTCCTTGCTCGTAAACAAACACGCCAGCAAATTGTTCCATTGCATCTACCTTAATCACATTCTCGCCTATTCGTAAGTCGACATCCTGGTTCCAAGTGTTAACTAATTCGCTGTCAGAGAGATCTATACCGCCTACCGTATGAAGAAGCTCACCGATTTTGTCACCAAAATGCTCTCTTTGCTGCCTAGTGCCAGAGAAAGCGATGTCATCTGCTTCCATACTATCAAGCACTGGGTCGCCTTCAATTAACTCGTTAACCTCTTCTAATGCAGCGTTGCGAAGTGGTACAAGAGCATTTCTATAGGCACGAGAGCACTGCTGCGCATTTACATTGATGTACGGATAATTGTTTCGAACGGTATTGAAGGCGCGCGACTCTCCGATGGTGATAGCCCTTTTTGCGGATGTCAGCACCGCTTGCCAATATACTGCGAAATTGCCAAGGTGCTCAAAGAGCTCGCTTGGTTCATCATCGTCATCAAATACTACCTCGCTTTTGTGAGAAATACAGTAATCTGGTCGACATGCATCGGCAACAGGAGCTAGCTCAGTCATTTGTTGTAGTATACCAATCTGCCACACTACGCCAAAGCATAACGATAATTCGGCTGGTCTAGTGTTCTAACTATCTTCGCCAATGATAGATCTCAAGCCTTCGTATCGCTGCGCTTGCTCTTCCGTAAGCTCAGGTGCACCTTTTCGCTCGAAGTAAGCCAAAACCTTACGATAAAACTCGAGCTTCTCTTCGCTATCTACAACGTAATCTGTAAAGTTTTCTGTGGCTTCTTTGCCTTCAACGTGAAAAACATCGACTACGCCGTCGTTATCAATCACATTTGCAAGGCCTATCAAGATTCGCTTGTCAGGAATATCGGCAATGGCAACACCTTTGTTGTAATACAGCCATTCCGAGATTGGATCATATTTTTCCATATTTTTCTATTATAGCATAAATGCAAGTATTATTCAAGTTAGCTCTATTCCGCTACTAAATACTAGCCCCTTTCGAGGCTAGTATTTACCACTTGAGAGTGTAAGACTATACGGCTTCGTATAAGTCTACGTCATCAGCGATGCCGTCGGCGAGGTCTGTGTTTAGATCTGCTTCAGGTACAACACCAGTTCCTACAGGAATCTTGCGACCAATGATAACGTTCTCTTTTAGACCGTGCAATCGGTCGGCGCGACCACTCGTTGCAGCGTTGATAAGCACACGGGTAGTGTCTTGGAATGACGCGGCAGATAGCCAGCTATCGCTCCAGATAGACACCTTGGTGATACCAAGAAGCAATTGGGTGTACTGCGCAAGCTCTTTGCCCTCTTCGGCCAAGGTGCGGTTGGCTTCAACCACAGCTGCCTTAGACACAATATCGCCAGTTACAAACGTAGAGTCGCCCGGGTCTTCAACCTGAACACGGCTAAACATTTGACGCACGATAATCTCGAGGTGCTTATCGGCTACGTCCTGACCTTGGCCAGCGTAGATTCGAAGTACTTCGTTGATGATGTAGCGCTGAGTTGCCTCAGTACCCTTGAAGCGCATAAGGTCGTGCAAGTTGAGTGAACCGAAGGTTAGTCGGTCACCCGCCTCAACCTTGTCACCAGCCTTAACGACTAGCTGAGCGCTGCCAGGGATTTCATAACGAACCGGTGCACCTGCGTTGGCGGCAAGCACAACAGCTGTTTTCGTTACTTCTACGACACCGTCGAATGGTGCAACCAATGGTTTAGCTTCGTCATCAGCGCTTGCTAGTACGTCACCAGCTTTTACACTACTGCCAGCTTTCACCATAACGGTGCGGCCTTCAAGCGCCAGTTTCTCAACATGGCCGTCTTCAGGAGTCACTTGAACAATGTACTTATTACCGTCTTCCCAAACATCTACCACACCAGTTACTTCTGAAATGTGTGCCTGACCCTTTGGTGAACGAGCCTCGAAGAGCTCTTCAACACGAGGGAGACCTTGGGTGATGTCACCACCTGCCACACCAGATGCGTGGAAGGTTCGAAGCGTCAACTGTGTGCCAGGCTCACCCACAGACTGAGCGGCAATCACACCAACCGGTTGGTTGGCTGCGACTAGGCTACCAGTAGCCATATCGATACCATAGCTTTTCTGTGGAATACCTTGCAGATTCTTTGTGGAGAGAATACTCTGAATCTTCACTTCAGTAATAGACTCATCGTTTTCGATTGAATCCGCAACTTCGCGGGTAATCAATTGATCTTTAGCAATGTGACCCTTAATTTCCTGTGCAGTGTAGCGGCCGTATAGACGATTTGCAAACGCAATCATTGTTTGGTCTGATTCACTGCGGTAGATAGTGAAGCCATCGTCATCATGCGCCTCATCACCAACTGTAAAGACATCTTGCGATACGTCCACCAAACGTCGGGTAAGGTACCCAGAGTCAGCGGTCTTTAGAGCGGTGTCGATAAGACCCTTACGCGCACCACGGGTTGCCACGAAGGCTTCAAGGCTAGAAAGTCCATCTTTGAATGAGCTTCGAATTGGCAGCTCAATTTCGCGGTTGGTTGCATCCACCTGAATACCAATCATGGCACTCGCAAGCTTCACGTTTGAGATGTCACCACGTGCACCAGAGTTCACCATCACAGAGATGCTGGTGTCCATGTTGGCAAGCTGTTCTTGCAAGAAGTTTGATACTTGGTCGTCGATGCCACGCCATGTACCTACGGTAAGGCTGTAGCGCTCGTTGTCGGTAATCAAACCTTGGTCGTACTGCTCTGAAATCAATGCAGTCTTTTTGTCACCTTCTGACACGAACTTGCCGATTTCATCGAAGGTAATGTAGTCATCCTTACCAGTTGATACAGCGGCGACGGTAGCGAAGCGGAAGGCTAGACCCTTCATTCGGTCGGCGGTTCGAGCAGTTTCTTCGGCGCCGTAGCGATCGAAGATTCGAGCCAATACCTTCTTGAGCTGCTTCTTGGTTTGCACATTGTTGTCGTATGGGAAATCTTTTGGCAGAATTTCATTGAAGAACACGCGACCAAGGGTAGTCTCACGAATTTCACCCTTGGTGTGGATACGAATTGGGCTTTGCAGTTGCAAGTGGCCGCCGTCGTACGCCATTTCGGCTTCAAACACGCTACTGTAAGCTTTGGTTTCTTTCGTTTGTGCGGTTGGTTTCACATACGTGAGGTAGTAGTTTCCAAGCACCACGTCCTGTCCGATGTTAAGCACTGGAGAACCATCAGCTGGTTTTAGCAAGTTGTTGGTTGCGCTCATCAAATCGCGTGCTTCAGCTTGCGCTTCATCTGATAGCGGCAAGTGAACAGCCATCTGGTCACCATCGTAGTCGGCGTTGAAACCGTTTGCTACAAGTGGGTGAAGCTGAATCGCCTTACCTTCAACGAGCTTCGGCATAAATGCCTGAATACTGAGGCGGTGAAGACTTGGTGCACGGTTTAGAAGTACGTACTTGCCTTCGATTACTGCATCGAGTGCGTCCCATACTAGCGCGTCGCCAGCTTCGATAAGTCGAGTTGCTGAACGGATGTTGTGGGCGTGCTCGCCGCGGATAAGCCAGCTAATGACAAATGGCTTGAACAGTTCAAGAGCCATTTGCTTTGGCAGACCACACTGGTTGATCTTTAGCTTTGGACCCACCACAATCACTGAACGACCCGAGTAGTCAACACGCTTACCAAGCAAGTTTTGACGGAAACGTCCTTGCTTACCCTTTAGCATGTCTGAGATAGACTTCAGACGACGTCGGCCACCGGTTGCATTCACTGCGCGGCCACCACGGGCTGCTGAGTTATCTACCAATGCGTCGACGGCTTCTTGAAGCATACGCATTTCGTTACGACGAATCACTTCAGGAGCATTTAGCTCAACCAGCTTCTTTAGACGGTTGTTTCGGTTGATAACACGACGGTAAAGGTCATTTAGGTCAGATGTCGCGAATCGGCCACCAGTTAGTTGCACCATTGGGCGAAGATCTGGAGGAATCACTGGTAGAACAGTAAGTGTTAGGCTGCTTGGTTTGATACCAGCAGAGTGCATGCCCTCAAGCACCTTCAAGCGCTTCAACAGCTTCTTCTCGCGTTGGCCCTTGGCGCCTTCAACTTCTTCGGTAAGTTGAGCAATCAGAGTTGGAAGGTCGATTTCATCAAGCAACGCTTTCAATGCTGTACCGCCCATGCCAACTTCTACAAGTTCTTCGTATTCTTCTGGCAAGTTTCGGTAATCAGTTTCTGAAATGAGCGCGCCCTTTACGAGGCTATCAAGCTGAGCTTTTTTCGCTTCATAGCGTTCCTCAAGCTCGGTTTGTTCCTTCGTTTGCGCTTCAGCCAATGCTTTTACGTCTGCGCCGTCGGCTTCAGCTTCTTTTTCGTAGCGCATTTTAATCGCAGCGCGACCGGCTTCAGTTTCAGCCTCAAGATCAGCAAGCATCTTTTCACGAGCCTCATCATTGCTCTTCAAGATAACGTAGGTGGCAAAGTACGCAATACGTTCGAGATTACGAACCGTCATGCCCAAAAGCAAGCTCATAGCGCTTGGCGTGCCGCGCATGAACCAAATGTGCGCTACAGGAGCAGCGAGGCTGATGTGGCCCATTCGTTCACGACGTACAATACTTTTCGTTACCAGCTCGCCATTTTTATCGACAGCTGCCTCTCGTGAGCGTACGCCCTTTAGCTTGCTATCGTGCGGGTTGATGTCTTTTACTGGACCGAAGATTCGTTCACAGAACAAGCCATCTCGCTCTGGTTTTTGTGTACGGTAGTTAATTGTTTCTGGCTTGGTAACTTCACCATGGCTCCACTTTAGGATGTCATCCGGACTCGCTACAGCGAGGCGGACTGCATCAAAGTCAGCAATACCAGTTGTAGGGACAACACGTGACATATTACGCCTCCTCCTTGTCTGCATCTGTGTCTGCAAATTCCTCTGCAGTTTCGATACTTAGTCCATCTTCTTCGAGATCAATCTCATCGGCTTCATCAAGCACAGTTTCTTCATCCTCGTCAGCGATTACCGGCACGGCGGGTACTGTTTTATCGGCTGGGCCAGCTTCGGCAATCACTTCTTCGGCGTCGACAACTTCAGACTCGTCAAGCAAGTCAACACGTAAGCCAAGACCTTGAAGCTCTTTCACCAACACGTTGAAGCTTTCTGGAAGCTTTGGACCAACGATTTCTTCATCCTTGATGATTGCTTCGTAGGCTTTTGCACGTCCGTAGACGTCGTCTGACTTAATGGTAAGCATTTCCTGCAAAGTGGTAGCTGCGCCGTATGCTTCGAGTGCCCACACCTCCATTTCACCAAATCGCTGACCACCGTTTTGTGCCTTACCACCAAGCGGCTGTTGGGTAACCATAGTGTATGGTCCGATTGATCGCGCGTGAATCTTGTCTGAAACCATGTGGTGAAGCTTAATAATGTGCATCACACCAACTGTGGTTCGCTCTTCAAAGGCTTCGCCGGTGCGACCGTCAAATAGCTGGCTCTTGCCGTCTGGGGCATAGCCCGCTTTTTCAAGCTCGCTTGAAATGACACTGTTTGGAACACCATTGAATGGTGGTGTCGCAACCTTGTAACCAAGCGCCTTTGCAGCCATACCAAGGTGAGTTTCAAAGAGCTGACCAATGTTCATACGGCTCGGCACACCGAGTGGGTTCAATACTACGTCAATTGGCGTACCATCTTCCATGAATGGCATGTCTTCAACAGGCAGAATTCGAGCCACAACGCCCTTGTTACCGTGACGACCAGCAAGCTTGTCTCCGACGCTAATCTTGCGAAGTTGCGCAACGAAAATCTGAATTTGCATAAGTACACCGGCTTTTAGTTCGTGGCCGTTTTCTCGAGAGAAAATCTTTACGCCAACAACTTTACCACCGCCAGCGTTGTTCATGCGCTGTGAAGTATCGCGCACATCTTTGGCTTTTTCACCAAAGATAGCACGCAGTAGACGCTCTTCAGAGCTAAGCTCTTGCTCACCCTTTGGAGTAATTTTACCTACTAGTACGTCTCCGGCCTTTACCTCAGAGCCTACTTGCACGATTCCGTCTTCGTCGAGGTGACGAAGGCTTTCTTCAGACACGTTTGGAATGTCTCGGGTGACGATTTCTGGACCAAGCTTGGTTTCACGAACTTCAACATTGTAATCTTTGATGTTGATACTAGTGAGGCTATCATCTTTTACCAGGCGGTCTGAAAGGACGATGGCGTCGTCCATGTTGTAACCACCCCAAGGCATAAAGGCAACAGTAAGGTCACGGCCGAGTGCCAACTCACCGTCGGCAATTGAGGCACCTTCGATTAGAATGTCACCTGTTTTAACCTTTTGGCCACGCATTACCCGTGCTTTTTGGTTAATTGAACGGTCGTCGTTGCTTTTCGCAAAGTGAATAAGCTCATACACCTTCACGCCGTCTTTGTACTTAACGTGAATTTCATCTGCATCGGCGCGAACCACTTCACCAGGGCCTTCAGCAACCACTAGTTGGCTGGTGTTTCGGGCAATTTCGCCTTCAATACCGGTACCTACGGTTGGAGACTGTGGCGTCAGTAGCGGTACGGCCTGCTTCTGCATGTTTGAACCAGTCAAGCTGCGGTCAACACGGTTTTTCTCGATAAATGGCACGAGGCTAGCTACTGAACCTAGAATCTGCTTGTTTGCAGCGTCGATGTAGGTTACTTCGCTGGCGTCAACCTGCTCTGGTAGTAATTCGTTACGCGCGCTTACGCGGTCTGAAACAAACTTGCCATTTTTGTCTAGCTCAGCACTACCGTCGGCGATAACTTCAGTGGCTTCCTGGCTAGCGTCTAAGTACACAACTTCGTCGGTTACTTTACCATTCTTTACTTTTAAGTAAGGAGTTTCGATAAAGCCGTATTCGTTTACGCGTGCATAAGATGCAAGGTTAAGCACCAATCCAATGTTGGCACCTTCCGGTGTTTCCACGCTACAGAGTCGTCCGTAGTGGGTTGGGTGAGCGTCACGCACATCAAAGCCGGCGCGTTCACGACTCAAACCACCAGGGCCCATAGAGCTGAGGCGTCGTTTGTGCGAAAGCTCAGACAGAGGGTTAACTTCGTCCATAAGTTGGCTCAACTGGCTTGAAGCAAAGAATTCACGCACTGCAGCAACTACAGGACGGGCGTTGATTAGCTGGCTTGGAGTGACACTTTCGAGGTCACTCATGCTCATGCGATCCATAGCGTTGCGTTGCATACGAAGCATACCTACGCGGAACTGACGAGCAACAAGCTCACCAACTAGTTTTACTCGGCGGTTTGATAACGCGTCGATGTCATCCGGCAAATCTTGGCTGTTGTTGAGGCGAATAATTTCGCTCACAATAGCAACAAGATCGCTCATTTGGAAGACGCGGTTTTCAGTAGTGTTCGCAACGTCAAGACCAAGGCGCTGGTTCAGTTTGTAACGACCAACACGAGAGTAGTCGAATCGTTTGAAATCAAAGAACATACGCTCAATCATTTGGCGGGCGTTGTCTACAGTTGCGAGGTCGCCTGGGCGTAGGCGGCGATACACTTCAATTAAAGCTTCGTTAGAACCACGGGCTGGGTCTTTTTCGAGTGTTGCGTCGATGTATTTTACTTCACCGGTATCAATTTTCTCGAAGAGGGCCTTGATTTCACTGGTTTTGCTGTAGCCGAGTGCGCGTAGCAATGTCGTTACTGGAAGCTTACGGCGTCGGTCGATTTTTACATAAATCGTACCGTTAGCGGCAGTTTCAAATTCTAGCCATGCACCACGACCAGGAATAAGCTTTGCACCGTAGTAGTTTCGGCCAGATTGCGCGTCGGCGGTAAAGAACACACCAGCTGAACGAATAAGTTGGCTTACCACCACACGCTCAGTACCGTTGATAATAAACGTACCGCGGTCGGTCATCCAAGGGTAGTCGCCAAGGTAAATTTCTTGCTCTTTTACTTCACCGGTTACTTTGTTGGTAAGCTCCACGGTTGCGTGTAGAGGTGCATCGAAGGTAATGTTGTTTTCTTTAGCGAACTGCTCGCTATTTTTAGGGTCTTCGAAATGGTATTTGCCAAATCGCAGCGCAAGTTTAGCCCCCGTGTAGTCGTCGATTGGGTTAAGCTCGGCAAAAATTTCGCTCAAGCCTGTTTCGACGAATTCACGCCATGAATCTTTCTGGTGTGCCATCAAGTTTGGTAACGGCAGTGCTGTGTCGTCTTGAGTGAAGAACACTCGACCATTCTTGCTGGTAGCTGTGTTGTTTGTAGCCACGTACAATCCTCTCGTGTTAGTTGATGGTGTTTGGAAAAAGATAGCCCAAGCCCGTGAGTAGGGTTATCTTTTGTGTTCGTTTTCGGGCGCCCGAAGTATCTAGATCTGGTGGCTTTGCTTTAACACGCAAAAACGCCCGCCAATTAGCGTGCGTGTCATCAAACCGCCGTCTATGCAACCTTCATTACTCTTTAGTATGGGTGATTAACGAGCGTATGTCAATATAAATTTCGAAATTCGGTTCGGTGGGGGCTCAGCATGCGCCGAACCCCCACCGAAGTTCGACCGTCAGTCGGTCGAGACGCGCACCATCACGGTACGCGGCCGCTGGAACCTGCGGCTCGTGTCGCTGACCACCTGGGCCCTGACGGGCCAGGATGAGTCTGCGCAGATCTCCGAGTGGTCCCAGGGGTGGCGACGCTCCCTGGTGTTGAAGTTGAAGCGCCACCCGCCGAACCGCTCCCTCAGGAAGGTCCGGAACTTCTTCTTCGGTCGTGCGATGGTGCCCAAGCTCAGTGCAGTCACTGCTCACTCCCATCGTTGGCGAGGTTACCCTCGTATGTGTCGTCCGATGAAAGTATGAATATATTTTCAGATAATGTCAATAGTGGACGATGTCCCCAGGCGCGTCGGTGTTGACGCGTCCGGGGACAACTGGTCGAGCACTCATATGCAAGTAGCTGCTGCCGACATCCCAGAGGGGTGCCAGCAGCAGCTACGAGTTCAGCGAGGCTAGCGGAACAGCCGCTTGGCCACGGCGATGGCGGAAGCGAGCCCGAGGCTCGCCATCACCGTCGTCATCATGAGACACAGCCCCGCACCCTGGCTGTCGCTGGTGCTGCGCTTGTTGGTCTGGCGCTCGTAGAACGGCATTGCAGTACCTCCTGCGTCGTGGTCGCTTGAACTACTGTATTATATACTAAAATTCGTATTTTTACAATTTAAGCTTGTGCAACGACCTTATCTACCAGTCCATAGTCCACAGACTCATCAGCGCTCATCCAAAAATCTCTATCGACATCCTTTTCAATCTTCGCAAGCTTCTGGCCTGTGTTTTTCGCTAAGATCTCGTTTAGGCGTTTCTTTAGGTAGATACCTTCACGCAGAGTAATTTCCTGATCGCTAATTTTTCCTTGTGTTCCACTGGAAGGTTGGTGAATCATAGTGCGAGCATTTGGCAGTATAAATCGTTTGCCTTTTGCCCCACTAGAAAGCAAAAACGCTCCCATGCTGGCCTGCAAGCCTATTCCATAGGTTGCCACGTCAGGCTTAATGAACTGCATAGTGTCATAAATCGCTAAACCGTCATACACGCTGCCGCCTGGACTGTTTATATATAGTTGTATGTCTTTTTTCGGGTCTTCGTAGGCTAGATGAAGTAGCTGTGCCACGACTAAATTTGCCGTATGCTCATTTACCTCTTCGCCAAGAAAGATAATTCGTTCTTTTAATAGCCTTGAGTAGATGTCGAACGCGCGCTCACCATCACGTGAACTTTCAATAACCGTTGGTACCAAGTAACTCTGTGGTTTCATATACTCAGTATACACAAAAATTAGCACTCGTGTAAATAGAGTGCTAATTCTAGTCTATGGGATGCTCCGTGCGCAGAGCATCTATAGATTTGACTTCTTGAGGTAGTAGACATAGCTGGGCAGCCATACGACAAGCCCGCTTGCCACTACCAGGAACGCTTTCAGCTCCGACCATTCCGGGTGTAGTCCTGCAAACAGTGCCGTTCCGACAACCGTGATCATCATCAGCGCAACCACAGCGAAAAACATATTCGCCGCTTGATCGGGTGTGACTTCTTTCATCCCGCCTCCTTCGTACTACTGCGCACGGAGTGGTTATAGTTTACGACTACTTGGAGTTTAGTTCAACTAGGCGGTTAACTGCTTTTTCTGTCAACAATCTGTTCGCAATGTCACGTTGTGCTTCAGGCTCATCAAATTGCTTTGCCATCTCGGGGTTGTTTGCGTACTGTTGCTTGTAAAGATTAATATGCTCAGCAAGCTCGTCGCTCGTGGCTTCGATTTTTTCTTGTTTCGTCAGCTCAGCAAGGGCTAAACCAGCCTGTACGCGTTTTTTCGCTGCTGGCTCAACCTCTTTCTTGTGCCATTCTTCGTGGTCTTTAAAGCCTTTTTCGGCTAGGTACATGTCGAGGCTAACGCCACGATACATCAAGTTTTGAGTCATATCTTGCTCAATGCTGTGCACTTGGTCGTGCAGCAACAGTTCCGAAACAGGAATGTCGCTCACTTCAATAAGCTGCTCCACTAATTGATCTTTCAGCTTATCAAGCGCTTCGCGTTCCTTTTGGGCCAGTAACTCACGCTTGATGTCGTCTTTTAGTTCTTTTAGCGTTGAAAATCGCTTATCGGCTTTTTTCGCGAACGCATCGTTGGCATCTGGAAGTTGCAGTTCAGTTACCTTGTGCACGGTGGTTTCGAACACAACGTCTGCGCCGGCAAGCATTTCTACGTGGTAAGTCTTCGGGAATGTTAGAGCAAGCTCTTTACTATCGCCAGCCTTTGCTCCAATCAAACCTTCCTCAAAGCCAGGAATAAACGAATTACTACCGAGCTTTAGGCTGTACTCTTTTGCGGTGCCGCCTTCAAATGCTTCACCATCTTTTTTTCCAACAAAATCAATCACGACTTCATCGCCATCTTTGGCGGCGCGTTTTACTTCTTTTTTCTCGGCCATGCCTTCGCGCATTCGATTGATAATCTCATCAACATCGCTAGCGACAACGGATAGCTTTTCTTTTTGCGCCTTTAGTTTTTTGTAGTTACCTAGGGTTACTTTTGGCAGCACTTCCGCTTCTGCCGTGAATTCCAGTTCTTGGCGTGGCACGAATTTAAGAATTTCTACCGCTGGACGCTCAAGCGCCTGAATGCCTTCGTCTATATAGCTTTCGGCAACAGCTTTACTTAGTGCGTCGTCGACAGTTTGCTGCATGAGCGTATTTTGGTCGACATGCTTGGCAGCGACCGTCGCGGGCACACGACCCTTGCGAAAGCCAGGAACTTTAATTTCGCGCGCAAGCTTGGTAAGCGCAACTTGTTCAGCGTCGGCTAGTTCAGATTCGCCTAGACTGATGGTTAATTTTACTTTGGTTGGTGATACGTGTTTTACAGAAGTCTTCATACTAATGACCTACTATAACAGAGAAAGTATAGCTGTTCAAAGATAAGCTTAAAGGTCTGCGAAGTCGTCGAGTTCGTCTTTGCTCTTTTTTCGACGGTCTTTGACTTTGCTCACTATTCGCGCAAAACTGAGCTTTTCTTCTGATGATGTGTTAGTGTCTTTGAAATTATAGAGCTCTTTACGAAGCTCTTCTTCGCCCACAAACAACATATAGGGGATTTGCTTTTTCACTGCCGTTTTTATCTGCTTGTCGAGTTTCCTACCGGTAATATCAAGTTCTGTATTCACTCCTTCTTCACGAAGCTGCGCTGCTAGTTTTGTAGCACCCGGAAGTGTATTTTCACCCAGTACAACAATATATATTTCCGTAGTTGAATGGAATTTTGGCATCAAGTCGTGGCTCGCCAAGAATAATTCGGTTGTACTAAGCCCCGGTGCCATACCAACAGCTGAAAGCGGTTCGGCACCGAATAGACCAACCAAGCCGTCATATCGACCGCCGCCAAACATTGCTCGATTATTCTCGGGGTGTGTGTCGAAAAATTCAAAAACGGTTCCTGTGTAGTAATCGAAGCCACGCATGAGGGTAATATCAAACACGAGGTTTTTTACGCCCTTCGTTTCCAATAGTTCAAATAGCTCGGTTACTTCTTGCACCGACTCGTTATCGGCGATTTCTTTTGGCATTTTGCTGATATCTTTCGCCAGCAGTAGTTCAGCAATTTTCTTTAAACCAGCCGGTGCCGCCTCTTTGCCAAATATATCTATGGCTTGGTCGCGAAACTCTTCGTTTGAAATCTTGTTTTTACGGTCAAACAGCTTAATCATCAGCTCAGCCTGCACCGCATCGAGACCAAGGTAGTCGTGCATCATCGCATTAATAATTTTGCGATTATTCACCTTAATCGTGTACATACTATCTTTAGCACCAAATTCTTTCATGATGTCGACACCTATTTGAATCACCTCGGCATCGGCCATCGGACCTTCCGCCCCAAACACATCGGCGTTCAACTGCCAAAATTCGCGCTCTCTACCACGTTGCGGTCGCTCGTAGCGCATGTAATTGGCAATGTTGTATAAGCGTGCTGGATACGCGAGCTCTTGGCGCCGAGCTGCTACCATTCGGCTAATGCTTGGTGTCATCTCGGGACGAATCGCAACTGTTCGATCACCTCTGTCGGTGAAGCTATACGTTTGCTCATTTACAATTTCTTGGCCAGTTTTTGCTGCATATACTTCAATAGGCTCTAATAGTGGAGTGGCATACTCTTCGTAGCCATAGCGTTCACACACACGCTCCCACGTCCGAAAGATGTAGTTGCGCACTCGCATGTCATCAGGGTAGTAATCTCGGGTACCTTTATAGGGTGCTGTTGAAAGAGAACTCATTAGGTTCATTTTCACATTTTCTCTCTGTTTTTGCAAGAATAAGCGTTTTTACAAACGGACGCTTTCGTTGCGAATGCCTTCAAGCTCAACCAGTGGTAGCGGCCTCATGTCGTCATCGCTTAGTTTTGCGAACCGCATTCGTCGAGCAAGCTCCGATACTTTGAGGTTTGTATATCCAATGTCATCTATAGTTTTCAATGCTACTTCACGAGTACTCAAAGGAACATAGTTGAGGCGAAAGGTATCTACTAAAACACCACAGTCTCGAAGGCCTTGGGCTGCAAGCCGAAACACTACCTGCATAGACTTATAATCATCGGATAGTAGTACCTGAATGTCAGGACGGAGTTGTTGCTGATAGCTCCCAACCAGTTCACTTGGCAATTCATCGACTCCTATCGCATCCGTAGGCGTGACTAAAGCACGTGTTGCATTAGGTTCATGGGGGAATAAAGCTCTCAGTTGCTCCTGAAATTGTTCACCTACTGGCACAAACTCTAACGTGCGCCTTCCACCGATTTGAGATACTGTCATAACTGTTATTTACAATATATCTATTGTTGTGTCAACTTATTCTTAAGTAGCCAAGCATACATTGCAATACCAGAAGCCACGCCAACATTCACCGAGCGCGTGCTACCCAGCTGCTCGATATATACTGTCTTGTCAGCAATAGACAGCAGTTCAGCCGAAATGCCTGGGCCTTCCTGGCCAAATATCATTACCGTGTTTTTTGGTAGTGCTGCTTGGCCAAGAGGTGTTGACTCAACATTGTTTTCAATCGCAACAATCAACTTATCTTCTTTTTTCATCACAAGGGCGAAATCCGCGATAATCTCGTGGTAGTGAACGTTTAAATACTTATCCGTAGCCATCGCTCCGCGTTTATTCCACTGCTTCTTACCTATCACGTGAACAGTCCGCACGCCAAATGCATTGGCATTGCGTACTATCGTACCCATATTAAAATCACGCAGCGTGTTTTCTATAGCTATTTCAAGCTCTACACCACGCGAGTCTAGACGTTTTACAATCTCATCGTGATCGAGGCCTTTAAATTCGTTTAAAACGTTTCGCGTATCGTCCATATCAGCCCAGCAATTGAATGTCCCTACCAATGGAGAATGGCGATAGCCTAATATCAATCGGCTCACCTGACTCTGACCTGTTGCCGTGAAGTAGTATCTCGAACGAATCTGAATTATCAATTTCCATGCTATCTACTACAACAGTAATCTTGTCACGCATACCTTCGGGCGCATAGTACCGTGACGGCTCAACAAGTCGTATGCGGCAGCGACCTTGCTTAATTGCCGTCAGCAATGCTTTTACGACTCCTTGCGATGCCTGGTAGTCGGAAATTTCTCGAGAGCTGATCTCAAGCATCAGGAATTGAGATAGGTACATCTCTACGGCTAGCGCCTGTACGGCTGGCGACGCATTGATGTCGGTATTGTTTAGTAACGAACCAAGCTCTGTCTCAAGAGCTTGCTGGCGTTCATCTAAATCTTCCAGGGTACCTTCGGGGTTATCGACGGGCGGTCGTGCTGCGTTTTTTATTCGCCCCAACAAAAATCGCATCGCATCCATATCTGGTTCGGGTTTAGGCGCTTTTGCCAACTCTAGTTCTTCAGTTTCCATGTCAATATTGTATCGCACTCTTTAAGCCCTGAAGGTAAGTATTCAAAAAATCCCCGAAGGGATTCTTTGAATGGTACAGATGAGAGGACTTGGTCACATTCTGCGACCCCGAAACTTCGCGTCGCAAGCAAGCTTGCTCGGAAGATTTCCTTGCGACATGCCACCGGCATGTCTCACCTCGCACGCCCGGGTGGAGGTTCAAGCTTCGTTTGACCACTCAAAAAATCCCGAAAGGGATTCTTTGAGTGGTACAGATGAGAGGACTTGGTCACATTCTGCGACCCCGAAACTTCGCGTCGCAAGCAAGCTTGCTCGGAAGATTTCCTTGCGACATGCCACCGGCATGTCTCACCTCGCACGCCCGGGTGGAGGTTCAAGCTTCGTTTGACCACTCAAAAAATCCCGAAAGGGATTCTTTGAGTGGTACAGATGAGAGGACTTGAACCTCCACGCCCCGAAGGGCACTAGCACCTGAAGCTAGCGCGTCTACCAATTCCGCCACATCTGCGTATGTTCACGAGATTAGCATACACCTCGAGCGCTAAGCGCGTCTACTCATATCCAAGGTGCAGCCACATCTGCGTAATACTGTAAGTATATCTAATGGCGAGGTAATTCGCCAGTAAGTGACGCCGAGAAATCAGAGCGAAGTTGCTTGCCAAGCTCTTGAGGGTTTGTGCCAACTTTGACTCCACGGTTTAGTATGCCATGCGGGTCAAAAATATCTTTAACTTCTTGGAACATTGTCTGGAGTTCAGGATCGAGCATTTGCTTTGCGGCAACAGTGCGTAACCTGCCCTCTCCCATTTCACCAAATAGGGTACCCTCGTGCTGACGTGCCAATAGTGCAATCTCAGATATCAATTTCATGCTTGTTTGTTTACCTGTTACCGTGCCGAGCTTCACTTGAGGTCGCGCCGACCAGTGGCCGTCGAGAGGGTGGCCGTAGAACGAAAGTTCAACATGATGCTTACTTGCAATGCCTTGAGCCCGTGCGCTAAACTCTTCAAAACGGTCGACCGGTACATACAAACCGTCAATGAGCGGTGGCGTGCTAGCATCGTGAGTTGATGGGGTGAGAGTGAAGCTTGTAACAGTCCGCACAGCGTGAAGTTCACTTACCGACTCATCAATCGCTTGGTCTACTACTCCACCAAGGGGTTTGGCTATTTTTACAAATTTCTTTAGCTTTCGTGCACGCGCACGCTCATTGAAATCGTCGAAGGTCGCTACAATCACGGCTTCTACGTCGCCGTTTTGGCGAGCCTGCTCGTAAAAGCTAAACTCTTTGCCGGCGGCTTTGGCAACTTCAAAGTACGATCCATCGATAAATTCAAGGCTGCTTGGTTGAATTTTTTCAGCTGCTTCGATAGCATCATAGGCGCTGTCGAGTTCGTTGAAAGCAATCGCGATAATGGCAGGGTTTTGATTGATATACTCAGCCTTTACAATCATTTCTGAGATGATACCCAATGTAGCCTGCGAGCCAATAAATAATGGCGTGAGGTCGAATGAACCGTCCTTTTGCTTTACATCTGCCAGCGCAAAATAACCAGCGTGCTCGGCGTGCTCTATGTCGCATTTTTCTGCTATTACATCTGCGTAATCTTCAATCAACGCATCAACTTGTCGATATATGTCACCCTCGAAGGTCTGCAAGCCTTTTTTGCGGCTTAATTCACGCTTTGATAGTTTCTTTGTTTGTAAAACATCACCATTAGACAGGACAACTTCTAGTTGCTTCACGTAATCGCCAGCTGCTCGCATGGAGCTGACGGCACCACCAACTGTGCGACTAGGCGGTAGCAGTCTTAGGCCTGGCACTGAAGTGCCATAGAGTGACAAAGCACCCAGCAAGGCCGATATCGACACGCCCGGCTGTAGACGTACGAGTTTTTGTTTCGCATCGTATTCGTAAATATGTCGCATGTGGGTCGGGAAAGAAACAACGACTCCCTTGCCGATTGCCCCGCCAGTTCGGTCTGAGCCACTACCGCGTGGCGTGATTGAAAGAGTGTGACCTTTTTCCGCTAATTGCCAAGCGAAGCGAGTTGCTTTGCGAACATCATTGGTAACCATAGGGTACATCACCATATCAGGGCTAATGGTTAAAATACTGCCATCGGTCGAGTGCTTTTTAATAATCTGTGGATCCGTCGTAACTTCACCCACCAAATGTTTGTTGAGATATTGTGCGATTTTGTTCACTAACTTTTTCCCTAGTTTTGACTGTTTATATCATACCACAAGCGGTTTGAAATATAGGTACTTTATCTTACCCCTCTGTTTTGCTATAGTATGGAATACGCGGATGTGGTGGGTTGCTATGAAATAGCACCATAAGAAACGGTAGACACGTCTACCAATTCTTTAGTCCCATGCGCTTCGTCCGAAGAAGACGCTAAACTACTAGTACATTAACTACACGCGGATGTGGTGGAATTGGTAGACACGCATGCCTTAGGAGCATGTGCCGCAAGGCGTGAAGGTTCAAGTCCTTTCATCCGCACCAAAAGAAAGAACCGACCAATAAGGTCGGTCTTTTCTTTTGGAGCCATGAATGGCCAGAACCCTCACGGTTTGCTTTACAACCCTCTTAAGTTTATACTTTGACTTTACTTCGTAACTCCGCGTCGTGAGCAATCATACGTGGTGTTAGTTTCGATGCAACGAGTATGAGCCCTGCCCACCCGACAAAATTATTAAATAGTGGCCGCCTTCGCTCATTAGAAGTATCTTGAGCGAATGGGCAGCGCTTGTCTGGGTCACCAGCTGGTAAATTGTCGAGCGTAAGATAGCCCAACATCTCGTCTTCCGAAGAAACGTCTAGCCATGAGTCGGCATCTGCAATCAGCTCTGTCGTCTGATTCTGAGATCTTTGAGCGAAGCGAGCAACAGCATCTGCCGAATGAGGATGCGTCACAAACGTTTTAGCTGCCTCGATACCTTGCGTCTTTAATGTTGTCCTTACATATGGGTCAAAGATTGAGCTCGTTTCGTCTATACCCGTAGCGAGGAACTCTTTTTTTGACAATACATCAGGATCTAATGACGGTGAAGTCTCGAGTACCAAGTCAGCAACCGCATCACCAAGCTCAAAAGTTGGTCGACCAACTAATTCACCACCTACCTCTATTGGATCGAGGCTAATGGCCCGCGCGAACAATTGCCGGGCAAAACGGACGCGATTTACACGAACAGACTCAATCAGAGCGCTTTCGCGCGTGGTGCTCTGCTCACCAATCACAGTGGTCATATCTTACTATTATACTACTTATGTTAAATACTGTCAAGTTTCCATGCAAAAAAACAAAAAAGAGCTGTTTAGCTCTCTCGGCGGAAGTAGGTGAGATCCGCATTTCCATAACTACGATTGTCCACCACAACAACTCCGGTTTTGGACGGTGTCTCACCTCTTCCTGGGTGTGATAATACCATAAGCGCTCCGGGTTTGAGTAGTCCCATGAGATGTTCGACTGTGGAAAACTGTGTGTCGTGATAGGGCGGATCGGCAAATATTATGTCAAACTTCTCTTTTGGATTTGTATCAGCCCATGAATATGCTGGTGCTGTAATAAGTGTTGTATTTTCCGCAATATCAAGCATTTGTATATTTTTTGCAATGATTTTTGCAGCAATTCTGTCTTTTTCGACAAATACAACCTCTGATGCACCCCTACTCAAAGCTTCGATGCCGATACTTCCAGAGCCGGCAAACGCGTCAAGCACTCGTGCATGTTGCACCTCATTGCCGATTGAGTTGAACATGGCATTACGGATTCGCTCACCCATGGCATGCGTACTACGACGATCAGGTGCGTCGATAATGCGCCCGCCATATTTTCCCGCGATAATTCGAACATTCATTGTTTTTCCTCGCCTAATGCCCTGTAGTACGCATCGTACCAGGCAAGCGTGACCGCCATAATGATACGAGGCAGCAATTCATGGTTGGTTAGCCGTGCGAGTTCATTCGTCCAACCTGTACGTTTAAACTGTTCATACATGTTAAGCGCGGCAATCTCTTTCAACAGCCGAATATAAATCGTCTCGAAACCGTCTTCATGAAGATGTTCAAAATCATGTTCTGAGGGCAATCCAGAGTTAAACCGAAATGGCTTTGTAGCACTGGCAATACCACCTTCAAATAGCGTATGAGTTGTCATAATGCCCTTTGCTCCCCAATACTGCCAGTTATTTTTCAAAGCCTCACGCTTGCTCTCGCCCGTCATCACCATTTTATTTCGCACTTTTTGTGGCTGATTTCCAGCCGGGCGCTTCATATGCATTATCTGATCTTTGTATGGTTCGTGGTGCGCAGGAGTCAGACCATCAGTGACAGCATGTGCAAGCCACGCGGCTTCAAAAGACGCCCGAGTTGTATCGCCTGCCCGCAATGCAGCAGTAAGATTAACTGAATGATTGTGGATAGCTTCGAGCAGCTCACCTTCGTGAGGCTGGTCGGGGTCAATAAAATGCCATGGCTCATCTTTGCCCGGACTTTTTAATTTCACACCGTCAGGACCACGAGAGCCTTCGAAGTGTAGTATATCTGTGCTTGAAGGAAACCGAAGACGCGGCACGGTAAAATGAGCAATGTGTCGCCGCGCCACACGATCAATTTTCTGATGTGTGCCTAGATGACGGCCTGACCTTCGCTGCCTTGGTAATGGACCAAATGAATACATAAAATTAGTTTAGTGTCGTTATACGTTGATATTGTTCTACTCGAGACGCTAACTCCTTGTATTGTAGCAAATCGTCGCCAGACTCTATAAAGCGTGAAGCCACTTTTTGTACCCGAGAGATGAGCTTCGTATCACCTAGACTGGCGATTTGGAGATTCAAGGCCCCATGCTGAGCGCGACCATAGATTTCGCCTGGACCGCGAAGCCGTAAGTCCACCTCAGCCAGGTAAAAACCATCCTGGGAGCTTTCAATTTCGCGCAGTCGCTGACTTGGCTTATGTGAATCTGACATAAGCAAATAACAGTAGCTCTGGTAGCTCGAACGGCCTACACGTCCACGAAGTTGGTGGAGCTGACTCAGGCCGTATAAATCTGCGTCTTCAATAAGAATGACGCTGGCATTTGGCACATCAACGCCTACCTCAACCACAGTCGTGCTCACCAAAATATCCAGGCTGCCTTCGGTGAATTCTCGCATCACCTTCTCTTTTTCATCTGATTTCATACGACCATGCAACAGGCCGATGCGACGATGACTGAAGACCGAATTTTGCAGGCGCTTAAATTCTGTTTGAACGCTTTTCGCATCGTTTACTGGGTTATCGTCGATAAGTCGACACACCACATACGCCTGGCGACCTTGGGAGATTTGAGTATCAATAGCTTCGTAGAGTTTAGGGCGATTTGTTGGTGCCCACAATTTGGTAGCTATTGGCAATCGATTGCTAGGCTTCGAGGCGATGATAGAAACATCAAGCTCGCCATACACTGTAAGGGCGAGGCTGCGTGGAATTGGGGTGGCGGTCATACTAAGAAGATGTGGCATGTGTTCGGATTTTGCCAACAATTTTTGACGCTGCTCGACACCAAAACGGTGTTGCTCGTCGATTACGACAAAGCCCAGTCGATGGAATAGTACTGGTGGTTGCAACAACGCATGGGTACCAACAATAATGTCAATGTCCCCGCTTTTGAGCGATGCCAATAGTGCTTCACGGTGTTTACCTTTGACCGAACCAGTGAGTAAAGCAACTTTCACGCCAAAATCTCCGAGCAATTTTACGAGAGTCTCGGCATGCTGCGCGGCTAGTAGCTCTGTTGGCGCTAATAGTGCAGTCTGGAAGCCATGGCTAGCCGCCTGACGAGCAGCCAGGCCGGCTACGACTGTTTTGCCAGACCCCACATCACCCTGAAGTAATCGGTTCATTGGCGATGCTTTTTCGAAATCTTGCAATATATCCCACGCGGCACGCTTTTGGTCGGCCGTCAGTGAAAAAGGTAATGAGTCAACAAACTTCTTAACGACCGGTTGCTCGAATGGAATATGCCAGCCTGTCAGCTGAGCATTGGCGCGCTTATTTAGCTCTGCAGCGACGAGTAGCTGAAATAGCTCCTCAAACGCAAGTCGCTGCTTGCTTCGCTCGATGTCGTCAGCGCTACGCGGAAAATGAATACCTAACAGCGCATCACTTGTGCTTGCAAGTTTCTCGGTTTCTACAATTGATTTTGGTAGCGTATCCGGTAGCATAGTCATAAGCGGACGCAGCTCTGCCAAAATTTTGCGTACCACTGTACTTTTTAAGCCCTTAATGCTGGGGTAAATTGGCAAAATCCGATCTGTCTGTACCGGCAGATCACTCACTTTTTCAGCGCTGGGGTTGGTGAGCTGATAACGATTGTAGCTGTATTCAAATTCACCCGAAAAATAAAATTCCATTGAGGGTTCTTTAAACTGCGTGGCACGGTATGGCTGGTTGAACCACACCGCTCGCAATTTTCCAGTAGAATCAACCAGCGTGGCGGTGGTGATGCGCATACCACGGCGAACCGTCCGTGTAGTGACACTTTCGACCGTCGCTTTAATAGTGCGCTTGCCTGGTGTAATCTGAGCGATTGGCGTGACGCTTGAAAAGTCTTCGTGCTTGCGGGGCAAGAAATACAATAAATCCTCGACGGTATGCAGCCCACTCAGAGCAAACTGTTCGGCTGTTTTAACACCAACACCTTTTACATTTTCGAGCGAAGTTGAAAGCCTCATTACTACTAGTGTAGCAATTTCTGGGTGGTACAATAAGAATACGTATTTAAGCGAGGGAGAACTATGGAATTTCCATCACACATATTTAAGGCGTACGACATTCGAGGCAAGGTAGGTACTGAGCTTTCACCAGAACTTTGCGAAGCAATTGGCTCAGCATGTGCTGAGTGGTTACCAGCCCAAGGCATCGTGGCGGTTGGGCGTGATATGCGGCCTGATTCGGCACAGCTCGCCGATGCGGTAATTCGAGGTTTGCGTAAACAAGGCCGCGACGTGTGGGATATCGGTGAAGTCACTAGTGACATGATTTATTTCGCCGTGGGCGCATATAACCTTGCCGGCGGTATGGTTGTTACCGCTAGCCATAATGCCGGAGATTACAACGGCATTAAAATCTATCGTGACAAAGTTACTCCAGTTGGGCTTGATAGCGGACTCGATGCGATTCGTGACTTGGCCCAGACCAATCAATTTACCCCTGCCGAGACTGAAGGCAGCCTGGAACAAAAAACCATTACCGATGAATGGGTACAGCATACGGTGGCAATGGTGCAGCCCGAAACTTGGCCGAAATTTTCTATCGCGATTGATGCAGGCAATGGTATGGCGGGAGCAATTCTACCTACGGTTCTCGAACAACTACCAATCAGCGCAGAGCGAATGTACTTTGACCTAGACGGCACCTTCCCTAATCACGAAGCCAACCCACAAAACCCTGATAACCTAAAAGATCTCGTGCAAGCTGTTACTTCGAACCACTACGATTTTGGTATCGCTTTTGACGGCGATGGCGACCGCGCGGCATTCGTTGACGAAAAAGGTCGACCAGTACTCGGAACTGATTTGATATCGATAGTCGCCAAACTTATTTTGGCTAAATACCCAGGCTCGAAGATTGTACACGATGTTCGAACCAGCCGTGCAACCAAAGAATTGGTTCGCGAATGGGGTGGCGAGCCAGTCCGTACTAAAGCTGGTCGCGTCTACATAGGCGCGCTGGTGCGTGAAGTTGGCGCCCAATTTGGTGGCGAAACTACCGGTCACCTTTTCTTTGCCAGCAACTTCGATGCAGACTCTGGGCTTGTTGCCGCACTGTATGTCATGCAAGCCATCGCTGAATCAGGTAAAAAGCTATCTGAGCTTGTTGATGAGTATCGACGCTACGAAATGCCACCAGAAATTAATTTCGAGACGACCAACAGCAAAGCAGTTATTGCCAAACTTAAGGAAACCTACAGCAACGCTGACCAAGATGAGCTCGACGGCCTGACTGTTGAAAGTGGTGCATTTTGGTTTAATCTGCGTTCAAGCAACACCGAACCCGTTATTAGGCTCAATATCGAAGCTGAAACTACAGAGATACTCGAAGCTGAGCTAGCCAGGATACAACAAATTGTGAAAAGTACGCTTTAGCGTACTAACACAAAGCTGTTCTTGCCTTTTTTCACGAGGGCAAGTTCTTGCAGCTGTACATCTTCAACGGTTTTTTCACCATTCACAGACACGCCACCACCAGCCATTAAACGACGAGCCTCGCCCGCGCTTGTGCAAAGAGCTGAGCGCACCAGAGCTTCGCTCACACGCAATCCTTTTTCGAGTACAGGAATTTCTTCAGCTAGTGCATTTACGTCATCGTCCTGAAGTTCCGTAACCAACCCGCCGCCAAATAACACATACGTGACTCGTTCAACTGATTCGGCGCGAGCTTCGCCATGCACGAGAAGCGTTACTTCATGTGCGAGCCTTTTTTGCAATGATCGTAAGTGCGGCGCTTGCTCATGTGAAGCAATAATTGAATCAACTGTCTCTTTATCGAGCAATGTGTAGATTTTTATCAAGTCTTTGGCTGTTTCATCGTCGGTATTTAGCCAAAATTGGTAGAACTTATACGGACTTGTTTGTTTAGGGTCAAGCCAAACTGCGCCACCTTCAGACTTGCCAAACTTTACACCAGTTTGTTTGTTTACGATCAGCGGAGCCGTGAACACGTGCGCCTCGCCAGATTCAAGTTTGCGAATAAGGCTAACACCAGCGATGCTATTGCCCCATTGGTCGGCACCAGCCAGCTGCAGCGATGCGCCTTTTGTACGGAACAAATGCAAAAAGTCATATCCTTGGATTAAACTATAACTAAACTCAGCGTAGCTTATCCCGTCACCACCTTCACCAATTCGACTTTGCACAAACTCGCGGTCAAGCATCTGCGTCATTGACACGTGCTTGCCAACATCTCGCAAAAAATCTAGGTACCCAATACCTCTGAACCAGTCAAAGTTATCGACAATTTCAAAATCTTTACCTGCAAAAATAGTTTTGTATTGCCCTGCAATAGCTTCTTTATTAGCAGCGATTTCATCCAGAGTTTTTAAGTTTCGCTCCTGTTTTTTGCCATCAGGGTCGCCAATCATGCCGGTCGCACCGCCTACAAGTAAAATTGCCGTATGACCGTGGTCGATAAAATGCCGCACAAGCATAGCAGCCGCCAGATTTCCGATGGTCATTGAATTAGCAGATGGATCAACTCCCCAGTAAAACGTACGTGGCTCGTTGATTGCAGCCACATCTTCAAATGTCGTTTGGTTTATAAACCCACGCCAGGCTAGTTCATCAGATAGATTCATATGCTTTTAGTATAGCGAAAAATAAGATGAGTTCCTATAATTTAGTGCTATAATAGGAGGTAATAAAGCTTATGGGAATCTGTATTCGTGGTTAGAAAAACACCAAAACGTCGGATGAACGTGTATTCAAACCTGTCTCACCGCCGTAAGACAAAAAAAGACCACGCAGCTCGTAAAAAAGCGGAGTACCTGGCTAGTCTGCCGAAACATCCTGTAAAACGTGCGGTTCATCGCATGCACCCCAAGCGAGTAACTAAATTTTGGTTTAGCAAACAGGGTGCCTATATGCTACTTAAACTCGCTGGTGTTGGTGTACTTATCGGTGTACTCCTCGTCGGCGCGCTGTTTGCGTATTACCGAAAAGACGTAGATAAAATCCGCGCCAGTGAAATTGCCAAGCGCGTGCAAACAACCGTCACAAAATACTACGACCGAAACGACGTACTACTGTGGGAGGATAAGGGTGATGGTGATTATAAACTCGTCGTTAAGGGTGATGAAATTGCTGATGTTATGAAGCAAGCTACCATAGCAATCGAAGACAAAGACTTCTATAACCACAAGGGAGTGAGCATTAGTGGTCTTGTTCGTGCCGCAGTAAACAACACTCAAGGTGGCGGTGTTCAAGGTGGCTCTACTCTTACACAGCAGCTCGTAAAACAAGTGTTCTTCGCTGATGAAGCTCAAAAACGAGGCTTGGATGGCATACCGCGAAAGATTAAGGAAGTGATTTTAGCTGTTGAAGTAGAGCGCATGTACAACAAAGAGCAGATCCTTGACCTGTATCTAAATGAATCGCCTTACGGGGGCCGACGTAACGGTGTTGAGTCTGCTGCCCAAACCTACTTCAATAAATCAGCCAAGAAACTTACTCTCGCCGAAGCATCCTTACTCGCAGCGATCCCCAACCAACCAGGCTTATACGACCCGTACAACACCTACGGTAATGAAGCTTTGATAGTTCGTCAGCACAAGGTTCTCGATAGCATGGCAAACCAGGGTTATATTACCGATGCCCAGGCACAAAAAGCAAAGAAAGTACCAATTCTTGACACTATTCAGCCCGTTGCCGATCAGTACAAAGGCATTAAGGCGCCTCATTTTGTTCAGATGGTGCGAAGTGAACTTGAACAAAAGCTTGGTAAAGCTACGGTGGGTCGTGGAGGTCTGGTAGTAAAAACAACGCTCGATTACAAAATTCAGAAAAAGCTTGAAAGCAGCATGAAAGAAATGTTTGCCTCAACACAGCCATTGTACGCAGGCTTTACAAATGGCGCCGGCACTCTTGAGGACGTAAAGACCGGGCAGATTATCGCAATGGTAGGTAGTCGGAGCTTCCGCTACCCAGGCTATGGTCAAGACAATGCCGCAACAGCATTTATTCAGCCAGGTTCAAGTATTAAGCCGCTTGTGTATGCTGAGCTATTCCAGAAGAAGCCAGCTGGCCAACAAAACTTCGGTAGTGGGTCTATTCTCACCGACTCACGCATTAGCTTCCCTGGATACACTCCGCAAAACGCCGACCGAGGCTTCCGCGGCGCTATTACGATTCGTCGAAGTTTAGCACTGTCTAGAAACATTCCTGCCATTAAGGCTATGCAGGTATCAGGTGTGCAGCCGACGCTTAAGACGATTCGTTCTATGGGCGACAAATATTACTGTACTCAAGGTGTTGAAAAAGACGTTGGCTTATCATCAGCTATCGGTGGTTGTGGTACGCGTATGGTTGACCACACGAATGCTATTGCTTCGCTCGCTCGTATGGGTGCTTACATGCCTCATAGCTCAGTGCTTAAGGTAACAAACAGTAGTGGTGAGGTACTTGAGGAATACAAGAAAGAAAAGAAACAGATTGTAAGCCCTCAAGCGGCATATGTAGTCAACGATATCTTGGGCGACAACGTAGCGCGACTTGGGTTGTTCGGCAGGACCATTACCCCAAATCTTGACGCAGCAGGCGTGAAAACGGCTATCAAAACTGGTACCTCAGACATCGAGGGCCAAGCACGCGATATCTGGACAGTTGGGTACACACCTTCGCTTGCTATGACCGTATGGCTTGGTAACCCTGACGTTCGCGCACTGTTAAACGGAAACTCCTCTATACCTGCGCAGATTCTAGACCCTGTGATGGCCTACGCGACACAACAGTATCAAAAAGCAGGGAAAGCAAAAGCTGGCGAATGGTTCAGTGCACCAGCTGGTATTCAGCGCATCGGCAACGAAGTATATCCATCTTGGTACAACAAATCGCAATCTCAGACCAACGCGAAGTTGAAGTTCGACCGAGTATCAAAGAAGAAGGCCACCAGCTGTACGCCTGACGCCGCAGTAGTTGAGATTGCAGTACTGAAGGTGATTGACCCAGTCACAAAGAAACCGGCATACATTGCGCCGGATGGATACGACGCGAATGTTGAGGATGATGTTCATAAGTGTGGCGATACGAAGCCGTCAGTAAATGGCATCTCTGTCGTAGGAGACCGGATTACCGTTCGTGTGACAAAAGGTACACACAGCCTCGCAAGCCTTGAGATTCGAGTAAACCGCAATACGGTAGCCACTATATCGGTATCCGGTAGCGGTACCTACTCAACTCGTTATGTATTCGATGAAGATGCCACTATCTCTGCAACTGTTCGAGATGACGCTTACTATAGTGACAGCGCAACTCAAAGCTACAACGTTCCGAGCGGACCATAATTACAAGATTTTTATTCTAGCGTTGCTTATCAACAAGCTGCAATAAGCTATCTTCAGGAGTTGACGATTTTGCTTGCTTTGATTGTTGCGTCTTACGGCTAGAAGGTTGTTTCCTGCCATTGCTTTTGTGGTGGGGCTTTTGCTGCTGTTTCGGTGAAACAACTTTTGCAAATATCATACGACCAGCTGCTGTTTGTAAGTTACGTACACACTCGACCTGAACGGTCTGACCAATTAGCTTGGCGCCCTGATCTACCACTACCATCGTACCATCGCTCAAATAACCAACGCCTTGAGTGCTATCATTACCCTTCTGTAGCAATTCGAGGCTAAGTACTTCACCCGGCAAAAATGCCAGCCGCAATCCCTGAGCTAGTTCATTTATATTCAGTACCTTTATGTTATCGACTGCTGCGACTTTATTAAGATTAAAGTCGAGGGTACAGACGAAACCTTCGTATTTCTTCGCGAGTTCAAGTAAGCGACCATCGACTCCTGCCGAATCCGTCTCACCATCTGCCAACATTTCAACTTTTACGTGATCCAATGCTTGGAGCTGTTTAATATTATCAAGTCCACTTCGCGCCCTAGCCCGTCGATCGTTGTCAGACGCATCAGCTAGTAACTGCAGTTCAGCCACAACGCTACGGGGTATAACCAGTCGCTCACTGATAAAACCTGTAGCCGCAATTTGCACAATCCGACCATCCATAAGTACTGATGTGTCGATGAATAACGGTCGCGATTTGTGCGATCGCTTAGTTCGTCTGCTTGATTCTGTCATAAGATAGCCCAGCTGAGCTATCACTAAAACTAGCAGTCCTAATGTTACATAATCTATCATCGTTTACTATTTTCCTTTCATTTCAAATAATCTATCAAGGCCTGCCTAAGATCTTTTACCGGTGTCGTGACGCCTTGCTTTGACGCAGTCGCTGGACCGATAATGTGTTTAAAGCCTAATTTCTTCGCTTCCTCGACCCGCCTCGCAGGTGTAGAGACAGACCGTACTTCGCCGCCAAGCCCAATCTCACCAAATACGACAGTGTCGTCCTCGAGTTTACGTTCGGCAGCAGCACTAGCGATAGCCATGCAAACCGCTAGGTCAGCTGCAGGATCTGCCAATCGCAGACCGCCAACAACATTCACGTATATATCTTTATCCGATAACTGCAGCTTGGTACGTCGCTCAAGTACGGCAACAATCAGGTTAAGTCGGTTAAGGTCGAAACCACTAGCAGTACGCTTTGGGTACCCAAAGTTGGTAGGATTTACCAGCGCTTGGATTTCTACTAGAAGCGGCCGTGTTCCTTCCATTGTCGCCAGCACCACCGAGCCATCAGCATTTTGTCGCTCAGCCAACAGCGCAGCCGATGGATTTGCTACCAGCTGCAACCCACCATCGTTCATTTCAAACAACGCAGCCTCATTTGTAGACCCGTAGCGATTTTTGCTCGCACGTACTATCTTGAAGCCACCGTAGCGATCGCCCTCGAACTGAAGCACAACGTCAACCAAATGTTCGAGTATTTTCGGCCCCGCAATGCTTCCTTCCTTCGTAACATGTCCCACGAGTATTACCGCGGCGCCTGATGCCTTTGCGGCCCGTATAATAGCGTTTGAGGCATTGGTAATTTGACTTACCGTACCCGGGGCGCTTGTAATATCCTCTAGACTTAAGGTTTGGATAGAATCAATAATGACGAGTTTATAGTTACCGCTACGAATGGTCGCCGCTATGTCATCTGCGCTGGTGCTACTGACAAAATGAAGTTCACTCGATGTGTGAGCCCCTAGTCTCGTAGCGCGAAGTTTCACTTGGTGGGCGCTCTCTTCACCACTTACGTACAGTACGGATTGATCGCGCGCCACAGCATCTGCAACTTGTAGTAGTAATGTGCTCTTACCGATTCCTGGCTGCCCCGCAAGTAACATTACACCCGCCGGTAATATCCCACCGCCTAATACTGCATCTAGATCCGAGAAAGACGTCGACATGCGTTTTGATAGTTCTTCGCCTTCGATAGAGTTGATTGTTTGCGCTTTTAGCAGCGAGCCCTTGGTGGTACTTTTGGCCAGCGCCGAGCTACCCCCTGCAATGACTTCTTCGACCAATGTATTCCATTCTCCGCAGTTTTCGCACTTTCCTGTCCATTTTGGGTATCGAGCACCGCAATTGCCACATACAAATTGAGTCTTAGTTTTTGCCATATAGATATTATATCTTAGGAGCTTCGTCGAGCGTGCTATCTATGCTGCGATTGAGTGAATCAGATTCACTAGCAACGGCTTGCAACTTTACTCGAAGGCTTTCATACTTATCTACTTTTGCATTAATTTGTTGACGCAGAGACTCAAGCTGGTTACTGCGAGCAATTAGCGCGTTTCTTTCGGCATTGAATTGAGCCTCAGATGAAAACCCGTTTGATTGTTCTGCCCTAGCGTTAAAGGCTACAATATCGGCATTGAGCGCTTCGATACTTCTATTATAGTTTGTCGACCCTGCGTTAATACTATCAATCAGTTTATTTAACTCTGCTGCTAATATATCGGCTTGCGCTGCCAGCTTTCTGAAAACTCCGTCTACACGTGTATTCATCTTCACGATTGCTCCACGGTCGGTAAAGTATTTACTGTAATATTGCTCAAGCTCGTTGCCAAGGTCAGCAAATTCCGTACCTAATATCGAATGAAGCTCATTTTCTCGCTCACCTGGTTCAGCCTTGGCATAATAAGCCATCCGCTGTTTTAGTTCTTTTGTTGCATTCTTTTCGTATGCTTTTTCAAGTAAAGGGCTGAGTTGATCTTTCTCAGACTGACTTAGTCTTTCATATACAGCATGAAGCATTTCGTGAGCGGCGGTTACTTCTTCGATTCCATCGAGTCGAGCATCGTTCACCTCGAAAATGTAGACTTGCTGATTCACGTAGCAGCCCAGTATTGGGCTATCGGCTTCTTTGCGTTCACAATGATGATTAAAGCTCTTGTTTGTGGCTAATACCGGTTGGCTAGCATAAAAATAAAACTTTCCTTGGTCGGTGAGCGTAGTATCTTCTGATAGGCTAGCGATTGCCGCAGAAGGCTCAAACTGTGTGAAGCGTACAAGGTCAATAATATACTGTCGATTAAACCAAACGCCCGCTAGCAATCCAAAAAATACAACTGTCGCTAGCCAGCCCGAGAATAGTTGAGCAATTTTACTCTTTGATGACATTAAGTTTTACAGTACCCTGCTCTAAGCTTGCACTGAGGACGGTGCCTTTGTCAAACATTCCTGCCAAAATTCCGTCGGCTATTGGGTGCTCCAGTTCGTCTTGAAGCGCTCTTCGAAGAGGTCGAGCTCCATATTTCTCATCATGACCTATGGCTATGATATGTTTCTTCAAGCTAGGGGTAATTACAAGATGAATGCCCTTGTGAATGAGCCGGTCTTGCAGCTCTTTTAGCAAGTTGTCAAATATTTTGCTTACTTCACGTTTTGTTAAGGCCTTGAATGTAACGATGGCATCAAATCGATTGATAAGTTCCGGACGCATAATTTTCTCGAGGGCTTGATTCGCTATTTGAGAATTAGATTCATGCACCGACGCCAATTCGTCACGGTCTTTGGCCGTCTGAGCATAAAAGCCAAGGCTCGACTCTTTCATCATTGCTTCTGCCCCAACGTTGCTCGTAAGGATTATGATGGTGTTCGTAAAATCAACATGCCTTCCCTTGCTGTCCGTAACCGTGCCATCTTCAAGTAATTGCAGCAGAACTTGAAACACATCCGGGTGCGCTTTTTCAATTTCATCAAACAGCACGACGCTGTATGGTTGGCGGCGTACTTTATCGGTAAGTTGGTTTGCATCATCATAGCCTACGTAGCCTGCCGGTGCGCCGACGAGTCTGGCAGTGTTGTGTCGTTCGCCGAACTCACTCATATCAATCTTTATCAGAGCATCATCACTTCCAAACACTTCTCGGGCTAACACCCGAGCAAGTTCAGTCTTACCAACACCGGTTGGCCCCATGAATACGAATGATCCGATTGGTCGTTTACTACTCGCTACGCCGCTCCTACTTCTTCGTACCGCTCGAGCTACCTTCTCTACCGCTTCTGTCTGTCCAATAACATATTTACCTAGGTGTTTTTCCAGCTGCCGCAATAAGTGTGCTTCTGATTTACGTACCCTTGTAACCGGAATATTCGTCATGGTCGATATAGCCCTAGCGATATGATCATGAGTTAGCGTAATTGGCGTTTTCTTTTCGTATGCCTGTTTGAGCGACTCAAGCTTTTCACTAATTTGACTACTTCTGGTTTTATATAATGCAGCCCGTTCGTAATCCTCGGCAGCGACCGCTTCGTCCATCTTTTCGTTCAAATTCTTTAATTGGCGTGTGTACTCACGCAGCTTGCTTGGCTTTTGATTTGACTTTACGCGAGTCAAAGCTGCTGCCTCGTCGATTACATCAATTGCCTTGTCAGGCATATATCGTTCGGTAACGTACCTATCTGCCATATACACAGCGTCTTCAAGTACTTCATCGCTCATTTTCACGCCATGATGCGCTTCATAGTAGGTCCGCAAGCCCTTAGCTATAGCAATCGTATCTTTAATTGATGGCTCTGGAACAACTATTGTTTGGAAGCGTCGTTCAAGAGCACTGTCTTTTTCAATATATTTACGATATTCATCGAGCGTAGTCGCACCTATAAGCCGAAGTTCACCACGCGCTAGCGCTGGCTTTAGGATGTTTGCCGCATCTAAAGCACCTTCCGCTGCTCCTGCGCCTACTAAAAGGTGGAGTTCATCGATAAATACAATCGTATTGTTACTTTGCTTTAATTCACCAACTACCTTTTTCAGCCGCTCCTCAAACTCGCCACGATATTTTGTACCTGCAATCATTGAGGTTAAATCTAGCTGGATTACTCGTTTGTCGAGTAGATGATCGGGCACGTCTTCGCGAGCGATGCGCTGGGCAAGCCCTTCTACGATTGCTGTTTTACCCACGCCAGGCTCACCTATAAGCACAGGGTTATTCTTTGTACGTCGTGTCAGTATGGTTATGAGTCGTTCTTGCTGCGCGTCGCGACCAATCACTGGGTCAAGCTTGCCACTTCTCGCTCGAGCTGTTAAATCTGTGCCGTAGGTCTCTAGGGCGCCGCCCCGCTTTTTACGTTTTTCAGTCGTAGCAACGTCTTGCTCTTCATGAAATGCATTGTGCTGTCTGTCAAAGAACTCCTCAAGATCAGCACGAAGCGCATCAATATCAACATTCATGTCTTTTAACAGTGTCGTGGCACGGGCATTTTTTTGACTTAATATGCTGTATAAAATATGCTCTGTGCCCAAATGATCCTGATGAAATTCCTGAGCAATCTCCCAGCCCATTTTTAGTGTGAGTTTTGCCGTTTCGCTCAAACCCACCATACCAGTACTTACGGTAAAGTTTCGTGGTGTTAACTGAAGCGCAAGCTCGGCACGCTCTAAGGTGACATTAGCATCAGCCAGCACTTTTGCTCCGACTGACGAGCCTTGAGCAAGCAAACCAAGCAACATATGCTCCGTGCCAATATAGGCACTACCGTACCCTCGAGCTATCGAATTAGCGTGCTGCAGACTCGTCCGAGCATTGTCGGTAAGTCGAGCTACAAATTCCGCGAAATCATCTGCCATATGTGTATTATTATCCTCCGTTACAATAGACGCAAGTTTGGTTGTGTCTATTCATATATCTAGTATAGCGAAAAATTAGCACTCACGTCAAGCGAGTGCTAATTTTTGTATTCTACTGTCTGTTATTCGGCTGATTCGCTCAGTGCGTCGAGCAAGCTGTCTTCAATATTTTTCTTTGGGGCTTTTGCCTGTGCTGGCTTAGCTGAGCTTGCAGTTTCAATATCGATTTCATAGCCAGTGAGTCGACTGGCAAGACGGACATTTTGCCCTGCTCGCCCAATGGCGATAGATTGCTGATCCTCTTCAACAAACACCTTAGCCTTCTTGTTTGCTTCATCGAGCTCAACCTTAACAACCTCGGCCGGGCCAAGCGCGCTACGAATGAATTCGTCTACGTCTTCGCTAAATGGTACGATGTCGATTTTTTCTTGGTCGCCAATCTCGTTCATGACCGCCTGTACACGTGTACCATGACCGCCTACGAATGTGCCTACCGGGTCAACGCCAGGTACACTAGAGAACACCGCGAGTTTAGTACGACGTCCAGCCTCACGAGCAATCGCTTTAATCTCTACAGCGCCAGTTTCCATTTCAGGTACTTCTTGGCGGAATAGAAATTCAACGAAGGCTTCGTTGGCACGACTCAAGATAAGCTGTGGGCCACGGTTGTCTCGCTCAATGTCTTTAATAAACACCTTCAGGCGAGCACCAATGCTGTAAAATTCGCCTTGAATCTGCTCACTTTGAGGAATAATACCAATGGCTTTGCCGAGCTCAACGCGAACAACTCGTGGCTCAACACGCTGCACTGTACCGGTAACAATGGTACCAATTTTATCTTCGTATTCTTCAAGCACTACCTCACGCTCTGCCTCACGGAGACGCTGCAATACCACCTGCTTTGCTGTCTGAGCCGCCACGCGACCAAAGCTGGTTACATCGTGAGCTTCCTCGATGATATCGCCAATTTGTGCGTCTTTTTTAACTTTTTTAGCGTCTTCTAGGCTAATCTCTACAGCGTCTGAGCCGACTTCTTCAACCACTTCGCGCATCACAAATACACGTGCAGTTCCTTTGTTAATGTTTAGCTCAGCACGAACATCCTGGTCACGTTCACCGTTGTCTCGACGCCAAGCGGCGGCAATAGCCTGCTCAATCACGTTCATCACGGTATCTTCAGGCAAGTTTTTCTCTTCGGCAATAGTATGCACAGCTAAGGTCAGTTGCTTGATATTTAGGTCTTCCATAGGTATTCCTCCTTCTTTTCGGTTTCTATGAAAAATTCCGACCTGCTGGCCGGAAAGTACTACCTAAAATAATAACACGCCACTAAAAATTAGGCAATAGCGTTTATCTGTGGTATATTTTGACACACAACGCACACTTCGAGCACCAAGGAGACCATATGGGCCACGGCGTCAGGGGTAACACCCACAAAGCACGGCAAGACGGCAGCTGGATCCCCTTCAACGGCGGCAAAACCAAGCGCGCCAAGGAGGCCGCAAGGGCAAGCGCGAGCGGCTCCAGGAGGCGCGGCAAGAAGAAGTAGCGCGTCGATCGTGGTGGTGGGTCCAAGTGCGGCCCGCCACCACGATCTGGTGAATCAGCACCTATCTAGAACGTTGTTCATCGTTTGTTTTTCCGCAGCCGTTACCCACAGGCTGTATTTTTGTTTTACGGCGATTTGTCGCATAACATAGCTACAACGAAACGACTTATTTGGCGGCAACCAGCTGGCTGCATCACTATCGGACTTGGCTTGATTAGCTGGCCCGTCCACGGCCAATAAATTCAGCGCATCGTTGGCAAGTTGTACCCGTTTAGTATAGGAAAGTTGCTGCGCACCCTTTTGCCAAGCATCGCTCAGCGCTACCACATGGTCGATCTGTACATCATCGCTAGTATTCGCTCCTCGTACAAATTGAATTGTTTTACCGGTGTATGGGTCGTGCAGCGTGCCAGCGAGAACTTTGCATGTTGTGCTAATCTGAGGTTGCTTAAGGTCTCGAGCTAAAATAATATTTCTCGTATCACAGCCAGCGATCAGTTCCCAGCCATCACCAAATTGCGCTCGCGAATAGTTTGTCTTCGGCGCCCGACCCTTCACAGCCAGACTATCTAACTGTTTTTTAGAAGCCTTAACTTGTTTTGCAGGCACCGATGAAGTCACATCGCCACCAGGTACAGAAGTCGCCGCGAGAGGAACCGCCATCAAAAGTAGTAATATCGTTATGGCGATTAATCGTCGTAGCTTGTACCTTGCGCTCATCTCTTACAGTATAATAGACCTATGTCTAGCGTTTTACATCTCACACAAATTTTCTCACCGTCCCATTACCAACTTAGTCTCGATATCGATCGACCAACCAAAACCTTCAGCGGCACTGTTACTATCAATGGTGAGCTACTTAAGGGCGATACCGTTTTACTTCACGCCAAAGAACTTACCATTACTGAAGCCTTGGTAGACGGTCATCGTGCCGACTTTCAAGCAGGCGTGCACGACGAACTATCCATTTCAACCCAGAATCTTCAAACTGGCAAGCATGTTGTAGTCATCGGGTTTAGCGGCAACATCACCGATAGCATGCATGGCATGTACCCGTGCTACTTCACACACGATGGTGTGCAAAAAGAGTTAATCGCTACGCAATTCGAAAGTCATCATGCGCGTGAAGTGTTCCCGTGCGTCGATGAACCAGAAGCCAAAGCAACTTTCGATGTTACACTTACCACCGAACAAGTTCCTGTTGTGCTCGGCAACATGCCTATCGCTCACCAAAAGACAGAAAACAACCGACTCGTCACTACTTTCGAAACAACTCCAGTTATGAGTAGCTACCTGCTCGCGTGGGTGTACGGCGACATGCTCAGCAAGACTGCAAAAACGAAAAACGACGTAGAAGTAACTGTTTGGGCAACTGTTGCACAAAGTGATGCAGCGCTTGATTTTAGCTTGGATATCGCTGTGCGGGCACTTGAATTTTTCGAGCAGTACTACGGCGTTCCCTATCCGTTACCAAAATGTGACCATGTGGCGCTACCTGACTTTTCTAGTGGTGCCATGGAAAACTGGGGACTAATCACCTATCGTGAATCGGTCCTATTGGTCGAACCCGGTATTGCCGGAGTATCGAGTAGGCATCTCGCGGCGCTTGTTATTGCTCACGAACTTAGCCACCAATGGTTTGGTAACTTAGTTACTATGAAGTGGTGGAATAACCTCTGGTTAAACGAAAGCTTCGCCAACTTGATGGAATACCTTGGCCCCGACGCCCTGCACCCTGAATGGCAAATCTGGAATGATTTCAATAGCCATGAAGCTGTGGCTGCATTGCGTCGAGATGCAATCGACGGCGTTCAGTCCGTGCAAGTTGACGTGAATCACCCCGACGAAATATCAACCCTCTTCGACCCTGCAATTGTGTATGCAAAAGGCGGTCGTCTGATGCGCATGTTGCAGCGCTATCTTGGTGATGAAGACTTCCAAAAAGGTCTTCGCGCATACTTCACGACTCATGCCTATGGCAACACCGAAGAATCCGATTTATGGCGCGCGCTGTCTGACACTAGTGGCAAGGATATTACGAGCTTCATGAGCGCGTGGATAACACAGCCCGGCTACCCAGTTGTTCACGCCAACACGTCAGGTCTATCACAGGAGCAGTTTTTCGTAGGGCCACATCAGAACAGTGTTCGCATATGGCCGATTCCTCTTGGCGCAAACAGTCCTGACCTTCCAGAACTCTTTACATCGCGCACACTAGAGGTACCACTAAAACCCGGTATTCACCTGAACACACAAAGTAGTGCCCACTTTATTACACACTACAGCCCTGAGCTATTAGAACCACTCATCGCTCAGGTACGAAATGGAGAGATGGATGAAACGGGGCGTTTTCAGTTGTTACACGAGCAGACATTGCTTGCGCGCGCTGGCGTAGTATCGAGCGCTACGCTTATTCCTCTGCTAGATGCTTACAGTAACGAAACCGTTGAATCAGTATGGGAAAGCATCGCCCTTACTATTGGTGAGTTAAAGAAATTTGTTGAAACTGATAAAGAGAGTGAGGCAGCACTCAAAGTTCTCGCCGGAAAGATTGCGAAACACCAGTTCGAGAGGCTTGGTTGGACGCAGGCAGAAAACGAAACCGAAACAGATACGAAATTACGAGCAACGATTGTAAGCCTCATGATGTATAGCGAAGATCCAGAAGTGCTTGCTCAAGCGAAAGATTTGTATGATTCAACTGAGAGCATCGAGTCGCTCGACAGCGAGCTACGTAGCCTCATTCTCGGTACGGTTGTTCGGCACTTCCCCTCAAAAGACATAGTCGAAAAGCTACTTAGCATCCACGACAATACCACATCGGCAGAAATTAAAATTGACATCTGTTCTGCACTTACATCAACCAAAGATGGCGTCACTATCAATACACTGTTGAAACGGTTAAAAGGGCCCGTACGAAGCCAGGACGTGGCCCGTTGGTTTGCCTACCTCATTCGCAATCGCGATGGTCGTAACATTTCATGGCAATGGATGAAAGATAACTGGTCGTGGATTGAAAAAACCTATGCCGGCGATAAGTCGTTCGATGATTTTCCACACTATGCCGCGAGCAGCTTTTCGACGAACGAGTACTTGAAAGAGTATAGCGAGTTCTTCAAACCTCTAGAGTCTATTCCCGCTCTTACACGTGTAATCGCAATGGGCAAAAGCGAAATCGAAGGCAGAATTGAGCTATTAGAACGCGACGGGGATGCTGTTCGCAAAAGCCTACGCGAGCTCTAGGAACGAGTCAATGATTGGTGGGTTCCCGCTGCTACTCATCACTGCAAGCTTGATATCAGTTCCGTAAAGATTATTCCAGTGCACATACATTTGGGCGGCAAATTTCATTTGACGAAGTTTTTTTGGCGTTATTGCCGCTAGACCATCGCCATGTTTGGCATTTTTTCTATGCTTCACTTCTACAAAATACAACATGTCGTCTTTTCTCGATACAATGTCTATCTCGCAAAACTTTGTTTTCCAGTTTCGGTCAACTATATCATGGCCAGCTTCACGTAACCAATTAGCGGCTACATCCTCTGCTTCATCGCCCAGCTTGCGTGTGGTTTTATTGCCTAGATCATTCTTCGCAACTTGCAAGGGTTTCGCGTGACCTAGCAAAGCCGCTACCGGCGCAAAGCTCTTGCGGTGCAATGGTGTAACACCTAGTTTTTCAATCGCTTGCTTGTGTACTGCTGTACCATAACCAACATGCGCCGAAAAGCCATAGCCTTCGTAAATAGCATCTTGCTCGCTCATATATTCGTCGCGGGCTACTTTTGCCACGATTGAAGCAGCTGAGACACTTGGAATCAGTAAATCGGCCTTCTTCATGGTCGTTACATACGGTCCCTTACCAGTATCTTTTAGCAAGTTCACTGTGCCGTCTATGATAATCTCGTGATACGGCACATCGATTTGCTCAAGCGCACGGACACATGCGAGGCTAAGCGCTCGCGATAGCCCCATCTCATCTAGCTCGTCTGCATGAACCCAGCCGAGGCCAACACTCGCCGCCTTTTCCAGGATTACCTCGTACAGCTGCTCACGCCTCTTTTTAGAAAGCTTTTTACTATCAGTCAAACCTTCAATCTCTTCACCAAGCACAACAGCACCAACTACTAAAGGGCCTGCCCACGGACCTCGCCCTACCTCGTCTATGCCAACTATCATTTCTTCATTATATAAAAATCCCGCTTTGTAAGCGGGATTTTTCAAAAACTAGTATTTTTTACGCTTCGTTTGCTTTATGCGCAGCTTCTACTTCAGCAGCTTTTGCATCTAGCTCAGCTTGTTCTGCTTCCTTAGCAGCTTGCTTTTCAGCAGCGGCTTTTGCAGCTTCTTCTTTCATGCGCTTCTCTTCTTCTTCAGCGTGCGGGTCACGAACATCGTTTACGGCTTCACGGTCGAAGTTAACCGCAGTAAGACGTGCACTTTTACCTGAACGTTGGCGAAGATAGCTAAGGAAGTTACGACGAACTTTACCACGTCGCACAATTTCAACCTTTTCCACCAGTGGGCTGTGCAATAGGAAGCTTTTTTCAACGCCTACACCACTGGCTATCTTACGGACAGTAATTCGACTCGTGTGTTGTTTCTTGTTGTCAGTGCGGATAACCACGCCTTCAAATACCTGAATACGCTCTTTGTTACCTTCTTTAATTTTCTGGTGAACACGAACAGTATCGCCGCTACGAGCGTCTACGACTGCTGCCTTTTTCTGGGCATCGTTCACCTGTTGAATTAATGCAAAACTCATTCTTCTTCTCACTTAAAGTTTTATATTGCTAATCAACTATCAATTGTAGCATAAAATCGCTCTGCTGAAAAGAGGTATAATAGATATATGAACTACGACGAACTCGCCCTACAGCTCCACAAAGACCACAAAGGAAAAATTACCACCAAGCTTCGCGATGAAAGCGAGCTAGATAAAACCAAGCTCAGCGCTTACTACACTCCTGGTGTCGCCGCAGTATCAAAGGCAATCGCCGAAGATGAAACCTTACTACCTACCTACACATGGACCAATAACCTCGTCGCCGTTATTTCTGACGGCTCCGCAGTGCTCGGTTTAGGCGACATTGGCCCCAAAGGCAGTATGCCTGTGATGGAAGGAAAAGCTCTACTATTCAAGCATTTCGCTAATATCGATAGCGTGCCGATTATACTAGATGTTCATACGCCAGATGAAATCGTTGTAGCCGTAAAAGCAATCGCCCCAAGTTTCGGTGCGATAAATCTGGAAGATATCGCTGCGCCAAAATGCTTCGAGGTAGAAGAACGCCTGAAAGCCGAGCTTGATATACCCGTTTTCCATGATGATCAACATGGCACAGCCGTAGTAGTGCTCGCTGGGCTTATCAACGCCATGAAGGTGGTGGGTAAAGACTTGAAAGATACAAAAGTTGTCACCATTGGCGCCGGTGCCGCAGGTACGGCCATCATGAAGTTGCTGCATACATACGGAGTTGGTTCGATCGTGGCCGTCGACAGTAAGGGTATTATTGGTGATTCGCGAAATGACCTAAACGATGAGAAAAAAGCCTTACTAGAGTACCTCGATACGTCACAGACCGGCTCTCTCGACGATGCTATCAATGGCGCTGATATCTTCATCGGCGTGTCAAAGCCGGGTTTATTAACAAAAGAAATGGTCGCGAAAATGGCAGACAAACCGGTGGTATTTGCACTTTCAAACCCGGTACCTGAAATCATGCCAGATATTGCCAAACAAGCCGGTGTTGCCGTGCTAGCAACTGGTCGCAGTGATTTTGCAAATCAAGTCAACAACGCAATTGCCTTTCCTGGTATCTTTCGTGGTGCGTTAGACAATGGCGTGCAAAAAATAACTGATGATCATAAAATCGCCGCCGCTGAAGTTATAGCCGGCTTAATAGATGCCCCTACGGCAGACGAAATAATTCCAAGCGTGTTTGATGAACGGCTTGTTTCGTCCATCGCAGCAGTTATCGTGTAGCTACACGACTCTGTTTATCTCTTCGAGCGTTGTTTCACCCTTAAGCGCAGCCAGCACCCCCACCTGAAGTAGTGTCACCATGCCACCCCTCTTCGCAGCGGCTTCAATCAGCTCACTGTGTATTTCGTCTTCGTCACCTCTCAAAAAGCGCTGTATATCTTCCGTTACCACCATTTGCTCCATTAGCACTACGCGTCCTTTGTAGCCAAATGGTGCGTCTTCAGATGGTTTCGGTCGCCAGAGCTTAAAGCTATCAAGGTTTGGCTTTTCTACAGACTCTGGCAAATCAGCTAGCACTTCTTGCACCCACCTTTTGGTTGCATCATCAGGATCGTACTCTTCCTTTGTCTCTTCATGGAGCCTACGTACTAATCGCTGCGCGATAAGTAGGCGAATCGCAGAACTAAATATAGGGTTTTGACCGATCAAATCAATCATTCGACTAAACGCAGCTGCGGTTGAATTTGCATGAAAGCTTGATAGCACCAAGTGGCCAGTTATTGATGCTTGAATCGCCGTACGCGCCGTATCCTGGTCACGAATCTCACCCACCATTACGACATCTGGGTCTAGTCGTAAAACACTGCGTAAACCATCGGCAAAACTTTTTCCATCAGTCGTATTAATTGGAATCTGTGAGATCCCGTCAAGACCATACTCGATTGGATCCTCGAGTGTAATAATCTTTTTTTCAGATGAATTTAGAGCATTGAGCATGCTATATAATGTGGTTGATTTACCACTACCAGTTGGCCCCACCATCAATACCATGCCCCGTGGATGGCTTACAATTTCATCGATTTGAGCACGTTGTTCAGGTGGAATATTGAGCCTGTCGAGATTCAAAAGAGATTGGTCGAAATTAAACAAACGTAGTACCGCGTCTTGACCATACATCGTTGGCACGGTTTCTACGCGCAAATTAAGCAAGTGTGTGCCTGCTTCGTTCGTGATTTCTTTTTGCATGTGGCCAGACTGTGCGTCTTCAGATGCAATTGAGATATTTGCCCGAGAACCCAGTGCTCCCAGTATGATTCGATAACGATCTTTGTCGAGCTCGGCAACTTCATGAAGTGCCCCATCGACACGCATTCGTACGCGAATTGCATCCCGCTGATTTTCGATATGTATATCGCTCGCGCCTAGCTTGTCTGCTTGGTCAATAAGATAGTCGAACACTTGGTCAGTACCCACAGAATTAAGCGTCTTACTCACTTGTGCAAGCGTATTACTATCGCCCTCTTTGGCAATCTGAATATCGTCGTAGATAACTTCTTTGGGTGGGTCGAAACGATTCATAAGCGCACGGAACCCGCTGCCACTAATCATGAAGAATTGTACTGACTTACCTTGCTGGTTATATTCTTGCTCTAGAGCAGTTGCCACAGATTGAGGCGTATTGGTCGTAATACCAAACTGATATGGTGCATCATCGGCACCCATCACAAGTGGCACGATTCGACCGCGATACATGTCTTGTATATTTAGCATATCCTTGGCTAAGGGTAGGTCTTTTTCGATTGTGCGAGTGTCGAGATAGCGCACACCTAAAATAGCTGCACGTTCTCGTGTTGCAGTTTCGTCGTGCTCACGACGTTGTTGTTGGATTTTGTCTTCGTCCACTACTGATTAGTGTACCAAAAAGCTCATGGTTTTTATAGATTATAGAGAACCTCGCTTGTAGCCCTGTGCTTCGGTATACTGTAGAAGATGACAGAGATTACACTGATTTTACACAATATTCGTTCTACTCATAATGTAGGTTCAATTTTTCGCACAGCTGAGGGCTTTGGGGTAAAAAAAATTATTCTTTCAGGCTACACACCCTACCCAGCCCACGTTAAAGATACCCGCCTGCCTCATTTAGCCGATAAAATCACCTCTCAAATACATAAAACTGCGCTTGGCGCTGAAACCATGGTGGCCTTTGAGCAATATGACAACCTGTTGACATGGCTCGATACCAATACGCTACCCCTAGTGGCTCTTGAGCAGGCCCCCACCAGCAGTAGCGTGCGTGACTTTTCCCCTCCGAACAAATTCGCTTTACTACTAGGCGAAGAGGTTGCCGGTGTAGATACCGGGCTGTTAGACCGATGCGATCATATTGTAGAAATTCCGATGCAAGGCAAGAAAGAATCGTTTAACGTTTCGGTTGCAGCCGGAATCGCGCTATATCAACTTAGCGCAGCTTAACACTCTCTTTACCAAGCTGAGCAGATAGCTCTTCGATTAGCCCACTACTTTCATCTATTTTAAAAGGTAGTTTTATGGCTGATTTTTTGTCTACCCCTAGGACCAGCACGATGTCTGCCGTGCCCGGGTGTTTAGCGCAAATCTCTTTTAACGCCATCAATCGAGCATCGTCGTCAGGGTCTTCAATGTGCACATACAACTTTTTGTCACTTGGAAGCTGTGGCTCGTACGTAGGGACTGGTACTGCCTTTTTCGTCACCGTAACAGACGAAGCCCGCGGTTTCGGTTTTTTCATTGCCCTACCAGTCGATTCATATCCAGCAAGCTCTTTGTCTGACACTATCATAATTTCATCGGCGATAAGCTTTACGTCGGTCGTCTCGTTGCCATCGCGGTCTCGAGCGTTAACTTTTCCCACCGCTCTCAGTACAACATCTTGCTTCAAATCATTTGCTACCTTGCTGTAAAGATCCGGGAATACCACCAGTTCACTTTCGCCAGTCTTATCTTCAATGCCAACAAAGGCCATCTTCGAGCCAGATTTGGTAACTATCGTTCGGACATTCGTCACGATACCACCTATAGTGAGTTTTTTACCATCGATTTCGGGCTTCATACTCGCCAAGGGTACAGTTTGCTCTTCAAAATAAATATCATAGTTGTCGAGGGGATGCGCACTAATGTAGAGACCAAGCAGTTCACGCTCCCAAGTGAGACGCTCTTTTTGGGTATGCTTAGTTGGAGAAGGGCTTAAGGTGATTGTTGGCTGCACACCCGCACCCGAGTCCGCTTGGAGTGCACCAAATAGGTCTGTCTGGCCGCTAATTGCCTCCTTTTGAAGTTTATTTGCGAAGCCTTGAATTGACTCGAGGTTAAACAGCAGATCAGATCGATCGCCAAAACTATCGAAGCCTCCTGATTTTATCAATGAGTCCCAGGCCTTTTTGTTAAACTTTGACGTGCTAACTCGTTTAGCAAAATCCTCTACACTACTAAATTCACCCTCGTCGCGCGCTCGCAATATCTCTTCGACCGCACCGACACCTACACCCTTTACAGCAGCCATGCCAAAACGAATTTGACTTTTGTCTGGCACTACAGCGAACTCGACGAACGATTGGTTAATATCTGGAGGTAATACCTCGATGCCCATATGCTTACATTCATTGATTTCAATGGCTAATCGATCAATATCATCAGCATCACTCGTCATTAATGCGGCCATAAATGCATCTGGATAGTGAGCTTTTAGGTAAGCAGTCCAATAGGAAATTAGCCCATAGCATGCCGCGTGCGATTTGTTGAAACAGTAGTTTGCAAACTCCTCTAGCTGTGCCCAAAACTTTTCCATATCCTTTCTGTCGGCATCCGAATGTTGAATGGCGCCTTCGATAAATTCCGGTTTAACCTTTTTCATCAAACTAATAATTTTCTTACCGACAGCTTTACGCAGGGTATCTGCCTGACCGCCGGTGAAGCCTGCCAAGTCTTTTGATATCTGCATAAATTGCTCTTGATACACCAAGATACCATACGTGCTCGACAGCGCAGCTTCCATCTTAGGGTGCAAGTAATTAATCGCCTCTTCGCCATGCTTGCGCTTAATAAAGCTATCGATAAATTGCATTGGACCAGGCCTATAAAGCGCCACCATCGCGATAATGTCTTCAAACACTGTTGGCTGAAGCTCTCGTAAATACCGCTTCATGCCTGCAGACTCAAGCTGGAACACTCCAGTGGTATCGCCACGCTGAAACAGCTCATAGGTCTTCACGTCATCAAGTGGGATAGCAGATAGAACAATATCGTTTTTGTATACTTTTTTGATAATTCGAAGCGCATTGTTGATAATCGTAAGGTTAGAAAGGCCCAAAAAGTCCATTTTTAGCAGACCAAGTTCTTCTACGGGATACATTGGGTATTGCGTAGCAACCACCCCTTTTTGCGCCATTTCTAGTGGGGTATAGTTTACGATGTCGTCAGGAGCAATAACGACTCCAGCGGCATGGACACCGTGTGACCGAATCGTGCCTTCAAGTCGGATAGCATAGTCAAAAACGGTTTTTGCAGTAGGGTTGTTCTCATACTCTCGCTTCAAGTCGGCGTCTGCTTCAACACTCGTCTTTAGTGGAATATGCCTGCCCTGAACTGGTGGTGGAATGAGTTTTGCTAAGCGGTCACTCTCAGCATACGGAACTTGAAGCACGCGGGCAACATCACGCACAGCCGCGCGAGCCGCCATTTTTCCGAAGGTAACGATATTAGCGACTCGATCCTCGCCATATTTGTTCGCACAATATTCAATTACCTCACCTCGGCGGGTATCTTGAATGTCGATATCGATATCGGGCATAGAGATACGGTCCGGGTTAAGAAAACGCTCGAACAGTAAATCATATTTTAATGGGTCAAGGTCGGTAATGTTTAGCGCGTACGCTACGATTGACCCAGCCGCCGAGCCTCGACCAGGACCAAAAATAATCCCCTGACTTTTACCCCAGTTGATAAAGTCTTGGACGATCAAGAAATAGCCATTGTAGCCCATCTTTTCAAGCACACCTAGTTCCATGTCCAACCTATCAACGATACTTCGATCTAACATTTTTCGTATTGTATCGTTTGCTGTTTTTTCAGCTTTTTCTCGTGACATGTCCAAATAACGAACAGCCAAGCCCTTATAAACGAGTTTGTCTAGGTATGATTTTTCCGTTTCGCCCTGTGGCACTGGAAACGTCGGAATTAAAATGCCGCCAAGTTCAATTTCTAGCTCGCAGCGATCGGCGATACGCTTTGTATTTCGTACCGCTTCAGAGTGAGTCTTTCCCCATCGTTCGATAATTTCTTTCGGGTCTGTGACGTGAAGTTCAAAATCTCTCAGGCTCATTCTGTTTTCATCAGCCAAAAAGGCGCCCGTTCCCACGCAAAGTAGGATTTCGTGAGCTTCTTGGTCTGAATGATCAAGGTAGTGCCCGTCGCTCGTTATCACGCAAGGGATATCCAGCTCTTTAGAGAGTGTATCAAGGTAACCATTAATTTTTGTTTGAACTTCCCATGCTGTTTTTGATTCTAGATGCCCGTGGTCTTGCAGCTCTAGGTAATATCTGTCGCCGAACACTGATTTATACCAAGATGCTATTGATTTTGCTTCTTCGTAGTTATCTATTCGAAGTTGCTCGCCAAGCTCACCACTTGCACAGCCGCTAAGAACAATTATTCCTTCATTAAGCTCTTCTAACAGCTCATGATCGATACGCGGTTTGTAATACATCCCTTCAAGGTTAGCCTTGGTCGAGAGCTTCATTAAGTTCTGATAGCCAGCCTTATTCATTGCAAGCAACGTAACGTGATAGCGAGCTTTATCTTTGGCAGGATCTTTGTCAAATCGAGACCGAGCAGCAACATACGCTTCAATACCAACAATAGGTTTTACATCTTCAGATTTAGCCGCTTTATAAAACTCTATCGCACCGCTCATTGTGCCGTGGTCGGTAATAGCACAAGCATTCATGCCCAGCGCCTTTACGCGCTGAACTAATTCATCGACTTTCGTTAGACCATCCAGCAGGCTGTGGTGCGTGTGATTATGCAAGTGCACGTAATCAGAAGGCAACAATGCGCCGCCCGTTTGTTTACCCGCTACACTTTTTCCCATACTTCACCTAGTATACCGAATTTGCAGGTTCGATACTGTAGTAAAATGCACTAGCGTGGTGTATTCATCGCATCAATAATGCTCTGTATGAACTCGCCAATTCCGCCAGGAAGGTCAACTAAACTGGTCAGGAGAAATACCGTTACCACAACAAGTATCGTGCCTCCGATAACACTACCAAACCCGAAGAATATGCCACGAATGAAGTTCATTTTATAGACATTAGCTTTTGACGAGCTAAAATCATAAAACAGTTCTTCAAGGAGCGCTTTTCGAGCCCCTCTTTCACTGTCCTCAGCTATTTTTTGGCCGAGCTTCTTTTTCGGTGAAGTATCGTCAGCCATGAAGCTATTTCTTGAGTGGTTTGTTGAAGCCTGATTTTGCACCTTCTACTGCATTTTCGGTTCGGCTTTTTAGCTCATCAGCCTTTGCCTTGACGTCGTTTTTAACAGTGTCTGCCATCTCCACAGCTTCTTTAGTCTTTTTATCTGCCTCTGTTTTCAATTTGTCTGCTTTACGATACAAATCTTCGCGTGTTTCTTTACCAGTTTTTGGAGCCGTCAATAGCCCTGCAACCGCGCCGATAACCGCTCCTACTATAGCTCCGAGTGCAAATTTACCTTTAGACATATTACTCCTTACTTTCGTCTCTTATTAAATTCATCTTTTACCATTTTCGCAATAACTAATGGTGAGCTAACTTTTGTAAAGTTTGTCACGGCAGACTCAATCGTACTTGCCGTACGCTCAGCCGTACCGGTAATTCGCTTTATCTGCTGTGTCACCCTAACCAACAGAACGGTAAGAATAATTCCTACAAGCAAAAATATTGCTAAAAATGTCGAGAGTATTATGACTAGTATTTCCATTGCATCCATAAAAATATTTTGTTCCTATCTTACGTATGAGTATATCACACCGGATGACTACACTAATTAGCTGGCTTTTTTGCCCGTAAACAATTTCACGATAAACAAAAGTACACAGGCACCAATAAACGCCACAACAAATTTGGTTATAAGTCCAGACTGGTCATTAGTACCTGAAAATCCAATCATCGGCAATAAAAAGTTAGCGAGCATCGCTCCTAGTACGCCCACCACAACGTTCCAAATCACGCCCATAGAGTCGTTAGTCTTCATCAGCATTGACGCTGCCCATCCAGCTAACCCTCCGATTATTATAGTGCCGAACCATCCACCTAATCCTGCGTCCATATAACCCTCCTCTTTTAGGTTTACCCTATTAGTATACGCTTTATGCTTATAGGTCGCAATTTAACCGAGACGGTTTTTCAGATACGTTTCGAGTTGCGAGCCTAGTTCTGGGTGCTTTAGGCCAAAATCAATTGTCGTTTTTAGGTATTCAAGTTTGTCACCGGTGTCATAGAAAGTACCGCCTTTTATTTCATAACCGTAAAATGCATGTCCATCATCTATCATTTTTTGCATTATTGGCTGAAACGTAAATTCTCCTATTGAAGAATCGTAGCTTGCCTTAGCTTGGTCAAGGTAAGAAAAAAACGAACCAGGGATCAAATAGCTACTAACGCTCGCGAGGTCTGAGGGCGCATTCTCTCGACCTGGTTTTTCGACAATACTATTCATTTTTATCACGCCGTCCTCTACCGTCTCGCCAGCAGCAAAGCCGTATCGGCTGTATTCTTCCTCATTCTCTACCCGCTTGCAAGATAAAACAGCCCCGTCAAGTCGCTCGGCGGCTTCAATCATCTGCGCAAAACGGCTTGGTGATGCTGCAATAAAGTCATCCGCAAACGTGTAGATAAATGACTCGTCAGGATTGATTAGGTGTGCGGCACACATCAGAGGTGTGGCATTCCCGTAAGGACCCTTTTGGCGTACGTATATAAAATTCGCTAGGTTCGATACGGCCTCAATTTGTTCAATAAATGGCTTCTTTTTTTCACCACCGGCCCTAAGGTTGGCGAGCAAGTCTTCACTTGGTATGTCGAAATGGTCTTCAATGGCGCGCTTGTTGGTACTACCAACAATAATAATATCTTTAATCCCAGCTTCGACAAGCTCTTCAACAACATATTGAATAATCGGCTTGTCGATAAGCGGCAACATCTCTTTAGGCATCGCTTTAGTTTGCGGAAGAAAACGAGTACCAAAGCCCGCCGCGGCAATGATAGCTTTTGTTGGTTTACCCATAGTCATGCTCCTATTGTACGTTATGTTAGCTTTTCGCGAATGAGTTTTTGTGCCAAACCTGGATTAGCTTTGCCGACAGATTTTTTCATTATCTGACCCACAAGATAGCCGATCGCTTTATCGTTGCCATTTCGAATGTCGTCAACCGCCTTTTGACTTTCTGGGTCACTCAAAACTTCGTCTACAATCGCCGCGATTTCACCTTCATCGCTGACTTGCAACATGTTATTCGCTTCTGCAATTTCACGCGGGTTTTTACCGCCACGAATAAGCTCGTTAAATACAGCTTTTGCGTTCGTACTCGATAATTCATTCGCTTCGGTCATAGCCGCAAGCGCAATAAGGTCCTCAGTTTCGGCCTTTATATTTAAATCGCCAGCTTCGTCGTCGTCAGATTTTATGGTACTTGCAAGCCAGTTTGCGACGCGAATTGCAGATGCATCTCCTGCCTCTTGCTGCACATCATACATTATGACCGCGTATACTTGGCGAGACAGGAGTTTATTTTTTACAGAACTATCAAGCGCAAGGTCTTGCCAAGCCGTGCGATAGTCCGACGGAAGCATTGGCACAACGGCTTGAATTGACTGAATCTCTTCATCGGTCAGTACAATTGGAGGGATATCAGCATCAGGCATGTACCTATAATCTTGGGCGTCTTCTTTGCTTCGCTGGCTGAATGTTTTCTGTTTTGCATCATCCCACCCCCGTGTTTCCTGAACTACGCGCTCGCCTTTTTCTAATAATTCTACCTGGCGCTTAAATTCAAACTCTGCAGCTTTTTCAACGCTTCTAAATGAATTTAAGTTTTTAACTTCCGCACGCTTACCGAGTTCAGTCGCGCCTTTTGGTGCTACCGAAATATTTACATCGAATCGCATATTGCCGTGGTACAAGTCGCCATGGGTCACGCCCGCGTATGTCATGAGCCGGTACAATTCCATCGCGTAGGCTTTGGCCTCAGCAGCACTGTGGATGTCTGGTTCAGAAACGATTTCGATGAGTGGCGTACCAGCCCGGTTTAAATCTACTAAACTATAGTCAACATAGTGCGTAAGTTTGCCGGCATCTTCTTCCATGTGTGCGTGATGAATTCGCACGTGAACCGTTGATCCATCTTCGCATGGTGCATCAACAAATCCAGCAAGAATAATCGGCTGGTACATCTGGGTTGTCTGGTAGCCTTTGGGTAGATCTGGGTAGAAATAGTGTTTGCGATCAAAGCGACTCACGCGAGCAATCTCGGCATTCAATGCCTTGCCTGCTCGTATCGCTAAGTCAACTGCCTCACGGTTTAATACCGGCAACATGCCCGGCAAACCAAAATCAATTGGCGACACGACGGCATTTGGCTCTTTGTCACGAGCGTCATTATCGGCGGCGCTAAATAACTTTGACTTCGTCGCCAACTGCACGTGGCATTCGATACCGATGGTCATTTCATATTCGGTACTCATTAAATCGCTCCTACGTCCTTTAGGGCCTGTCGAAATGCAGCCAAGGCGCGACGAGTGGTGTCGTAACTTATTTGAACATCCGATTCATGGGCGATTTTATTACGCAGCTTATGAGCAGTCCATACATTGTTACGATTTGACCATTTATCTTGCGCAGATTTCAATCGCTCACCCATAGTACTACCTTTATAACCAAGTTGCCTCAGTGCTTGATCAAGCAGCTTATCGGCGTTCAAAATGCACAAATGGTAGCTTGCTTCTTGGTTTTTCACAAGTTGGCGTTCAATACCAAGCCAATCTTTACGATACTTGTCTACATTTAGGCTCGACCCCTTGCCTCGGGCATTTGTAATGATAAACAGTATCACAGCGCCCACCACCAGTACAACGACAAGAAATACTATGAGGAGCCATGCATTCATGATTTACTCTCCATCGACTTCGCAAGGCTAAGTAGTAGTGCGTCGTGTTTTCGCTGAGCCATCAACTGCACGCCTACCGGCAAGCCATCCTTGGATAACCCCGCTGGCACGCTCATGGCGGGAATTCCCGCCAGGCTAGCAGCAACTGTCATTGCATCAGATAGGTACATTTTTATAGGGTCTGCTGTGTTCTCACCAAAGCCAAAGGCAGGTGTTGGCGAAACGGGACATAGCAATATATCGTATTTTTCAAACAGAGCATTAAATTCATTTATTAGCAGCGTGCGAGCCTTTTGTGCCTTCTGGTAGTAAGCATCAAAAAATCCACTTGAAAGCACAAAACTTCCAATCATAATACGGCGCTTGTTTTCCGTAACAAAGCCTTCGTCGCGACTTCTTCCGTACACTTCTTCCAAGCTCTTGGCTTCCGTACTTCGTTTGCCATAACGAATACCGTCGTAGCGTGCAAGGTTGCTGCTGATTTCAGCAGGTACAATGATGTAATACATTGCGAGCGTATATTTTGCCGACGGGATAGTTACCTCATCTACTGTATGTCCCGCAGCACGCAAACTATCAGCATACGAATTCGTTACATCGCGAACATCTTTATCTACGTCATCAGTCATGAAATCACTTATGAGGCCGATTCGCAATGATTGTGGAGCTGAAGTTGCTGGCATGAAGTAATCTTCCAGCGTCGTCATATCGCGCGCATCTTTACCAGCCATAATACTCAGCACTAACTCGGCGTCTTCTGCGGTATGTGTGAAGCAACCCATTACGTCAGTACTGCTCGCCATAGCAACTACGCCGTAGCGACTATTCATACCATAGGTCGGTTTTACTCCTACTACTCCATTAAAGCTAGCGGGCTGGCGAATAGAGCCACCAGTGTCACTACCGAGAGCAAATGGCACAATATCAAGCGCGGTAGCCACCGCTGATCCACCACTACTTCCACCCGCAACCTTGCTTTCATCAACAGCGTTTTTTGTTGGCCCGTATGCTGAATTCTCTGTACTTCCTCCGTGTGCAAATGCATCAAGGTTTGTTTTACCGATGCAAATTGCACCCGCAGCTTCCAGCCTTTCAATAACCGTCGCCTGCAGAGGCGCTTGAAATGGTTCAAGGATTTTACTCGCTGCTGTAGTGGGCGCTCCGAATGTTAGGTAGTTGTCTTTTACCACAAAAGGCACTCCGGCAAGTGGACCGCGAATTTCGCCCGCATCTACCTTGTCTGCCCGTTCAAGTGCTCTGGCCTCAGTGTACGTCAAAAAAGCATGATGTGACTCGTGCTGGCGTGCACGCTCAAAGGCTTGTTTCACATTTGCTCGAGCGGATTTTCCTATATAGTCAGAAATTGTAGCCATTACAAAACCTTCGGCACTTTTACACTATTGTTCTGCGCCTCAGGAGCAAGAGCCAGCAAGGCTTCTCTATCAGCAGCATCTTGCTTTGGGCTGTCATCACGCCAAACATTTTCGAGGTCTGTCACCTGGTATGTTGGCTCTAAGCCTTCGGTGTCGAGCTCGTTCAATTGTTCAACATACTCAAGAATTTTCTCAATGTCAGCACGAAGGCTTTCAATTTCAGATTCTTCTAGCTGCAAATTACTCAGCGTCGCCAGGTGAACGACGTCATCACGAGAGATTTGTGTCATAACCTTATTGTAGCGTACTTAGCAGATTACCGCGAGGCCTGTTTTGAACGAATTTCGGCAATCATGTCGCGTAACTCAGCAGCCTTTTCAAATTCTAGGTTGGCACTCGCGAGTTCCATTTGACTCGTTAGGTCTCGCACCAAGCCATCATACTCATCACGCGGTATCTTGTTCAGGTCGAGTTTCGGCTTTTTATCTTCGTCTTTCATCGGTATCAAGGCGCGCAAGCCTTCGTCAATTTCTTTGGCGATACTGGTTGGAGTAATTCCGTTATCGGTATTGTACTGCTCTTGAATTTTGCGCCTTCGATTTGTTTCGTCAATTGCTGCTTGCATTGAACGAGTCGTCACGTCGGCATACATTATCACTTTCCCCTCAACATGCCGAGCGGCACGCCCGATCGTCTGTATGAGCGCACTCTCGCTACGCAAAAAGCCTTCTTTATCAGCATCAATTATCGCTACCAAGCTAACTTCGGGTAAATCCAGACCTTCGCGGAGTAGGTTGATTCCTACCAGCACATCGTATACGCCCGCTCGAAGATCACGCAATATATCCCCGCGCTCTAGCGTGTCGACCTCACTGTGTATATAAGCTGTTTTAATGCCAAGGTCTATAAGGTGTTGGCTTAAATCTTCAGCCATACGTTTTGTGAGTGTAGTTACCAACACACGTTGGCTTTTCGCTGTCCGATCACGAATTTCAGCTATCAGATCGTCTATTTGGCCCTTCGAAGGTCGAATCTGAATTTCAGGGTCAAGCAATCCGGTTGGCCGAATAACCTGCTGAGCTGGCTCTTTACTATGTGAAAGCTCGTAATCTCCTGGGGTGGCCGATACATAAATAGCGTTGTTGATATGCTTATCAAACTCATCAAAGCGGAGCGGGCGGTTGTCCATTGCACTTGGCAAGCGAAAGCCGTGCTCTACCAGCACTTCTTTGCGTGCGCGATCGCCATTGTACATGCCACGAACTTGCGGCAAAGTCATGTGGCTTTCGTCGACCAAGAGCAGCCAATCATCTGAAAAGTAATCTATCAAGGTAGCTGGCTGTTCACCCGGCTCACGGTTCGTCAGGTATCGGCTGTAGTTCTCGATGCCCTTTACAAAGCCGGTTTCTTCCAGCATTTCAATATCGTACTTCGTGCGTTGAGCTAAGCGTTGCGCTTCCAGAAACTTATCGTGCTTCTCGAAATATTTCATGCGCTCATCGAATTCTTTCTTTATACCAACAATCGCATGCGCGAGTTTCTCCTTAGGCGTTACATAGTGACTGCTTGGAAATATCTTTAACTCTTCTGGCTCGCCTAGTATTTCACCGGTTAGTGGATCAATTCGAGTAATTCTATCTACTTCGTCACCGAAAAAGTCTATTCGATACGCTACATCGCTACCAGCCGGAAATACGTCTACGACATCGCCCTTCACCCTGAAGGTACCTCGATGAAAGTCTATGTCATTACGCTGATATTGAATGTCGGTAAGCAAACGCACAAACTTATCTTGCTGCCTGCGCTCACCTCGTTTTACATGAATTGACATCTCTGCATACGCATCGGGCGAGCCAATGCCATAAATACAGCTCACGCTAGCTACAATAATCGTGTCACGTCGAGTCAAAAGTGCCGTTGTTGCTGCATGCCGTAGCCGATCAATTTCGTCATTAATCTTACTGTCTTTTTCTATATACGTATCGCTACTAGCTATATATGCTTCCGGCTGGTAGTAGTCAAAGTAACTTACAAAATAATGCACTTCGTTTTCAGGGAAAAAGCTTTTGAATTCGCTATATAGCTGTGCTGCAAGAGTTTTGTTGTGCGCCAGTACGAGCGTAGGCACGTTTCGATTGGCGATAATATTCGCCATTGTAAATGTCTTACCGCTACCAGTCACGCCCAGAAGGGTCTGTTCGCGCTCATCCCTATCAAGACCCGCCACCAATTGAGCAATAGCTGTCGGCTGATCGCCTGTGGGTTCATAGGGAGTCGCAAGCTTAAAACTTGTCATCCTTATATTGTACAAGATTCTGGGCTATTTTACTTTGAACGTATCAATTGCAAGCTGGAATGCTGCCTCTTCATCGGCACTTGCCTCTTGTGTCGCATGCTCCATGGTTATCGTATATTCTTTACCTGCCTTTTGAACAAGTGCTACGTACCTGTAGCCTTCGTAGCTGTGTTGATATACAAAAGCTTTTTGTCCATCAATTTGAATGGTCTTTGGGGTGGTCATATATGCCATATCCGGTGGAGTGAATGGCGAGACGGCTTTCGTGCTTGATACAGTAATTTTTGCGCCCGACTTTAGCCCCATACCAACATTTGCTTCATAGTTAGCAGAATCGACCCGCGCATCAAGGCCGCTTACGGCGCTGGCCGAACGTTCAATCCAGTCACTAGGGTACTCAAAGCTGAATATACTGGTAGATAACGTTTTGTTGTCAGCATTTTCTTCGTTTCCTGCATCATTTTTGTTTTTATCTACAACTACGAGTTCAGTTTTCGTTGTATCAACTTTTTTCATTATGAAATTCTGCCAAAATATCCAGCCAAGTGCTGTTATCAGGGCCAGCACAAGTACAATTATCACCACTGCGTGAGCTGAGCCAGTTTCGTTCTTTCGAATCATCACAAGTTCCTTTGTTTAAACTGCTTTTATTTAATCAACACGACACTAAAAGCACAAGCATTTTTTACCAAAATCTGTTACACTGTTAGCGAAACGTATTATGGAACCAAAACCAACAACTAAACCTGCCATCTGTATACCTCGAGACATCATGCTGCGTGCAGCCATGATTCGCTTAGGTGATATTGACGAAGAAGTGCAGGCTGGTTACGATGTAATCCGAAAATATCATAAAACGGTCACCGTTTTTGGCTCTGCACGTGTAAAAGAAGACAATCCCTACTATCAATCAGCACGAGATATATCAGCAAAGCTAGCAGAAAATGACTATGCAATTATTACAGGTGGTGGCCATGGCATCATGGAAGCTGCAAACCGGGGAGCCCAAGAAGCTGGAGGTGATTCTGTAGGATTTAACATTAAGCTACCAAAAGAGCAAACACTCAACCAGTACACCACTGACTCGTTAGCCTTTAAGTATTTTGCACCCCGCAAAATATGTATGACGCTATTTGCGGATGCCTATGTCTTCTTCCCTGGTGGGTTTGGTACGTTAGATGAACTAACCGAAATTATCACACTTATCCAAACAGGTAAAACCACCAAAGCCCCTGCAATTCTATATGGCAGTGACTTTTGGCAGGGCTTCGATGGATTCGTTCAAGAAGAATTGCTTAGAAACGGACTTATCACGGATGGCGATGATGATCTGTATCACATTACCGATGACGTAGACGAGATTGTGCGCTTAGTTAAGGCAAACCACACGTACTGCGAACATTAGACGCTGTGCACTAAAGGCTAGACACTTTGTATTCTTCGGGCGCAGACTTTAAGTACTCTGCTATTTCAGCTTTTTTCAGTAAACCTGCTTGTGCACCAAGTTTTTGCACTACGTTCATGCTGTTTATCGGAGCCCATGTAAGTGCAGTATCCATAGATTCGCCGAGCGCAAGAGCGGCCACAATCGTACTCGCAAAAGCATCGCCTGCGCCAGTTCGATCAAGTGGTGGCGCTGGGTCGGGATAATTCGGTATAGTCACCAGCTTATAATCGTATGATGCATAGGAACCATTTGGACCATCAGTAATCACAACAATTTGCGGACCTAATTCGTGTAAGGCTTTTGTAAGGTCTTGGAGAGATTCGTATGGAGCACCTGTTACCTGCACAGCCTCTTCGCGGTTCATCACAACAATGTGGCTACGGCCATACACGCGCCGAAGTTTATCGACTCCCCATTCAAAATGGAAGGTGCCCGGTTGGAATGCTAGTTTAATATTTGGATGCTGCTCAAGATATTCCACCAACTCTTCATGAAGCTGCCATGAATCTTCGCCAATGTATGATAAATAAATCCAGTCGGGTTCGTTCTGTGGAGCAACAAATTTGTAGTCGTATTTTTCACTTTTCACCAACATCGTTCGGTCTGCTTTGTAGCGAAGCACGTACCAGTAGCTTGTCAGTTTGCCCGATTCTTTTTTCATTTCGGTCACGTCGATAGCTTCTGACACGAGATGGTCAATAGCCTCTCGACCCGCTGGATCATCTCCTACCCACGCCATTAGGCTTACGTTCAGCCCAAGGCGAGCTGAAGAAACAGCCGCGTTTGGTGAAGGTCCGACCGAGCGGATAATGTCAACGCGCTCGTAGTGCGGCTTTTGGCCATATGGCAACGCAAGCCATTCTTTACCATCAGCTTCCTTGATTACTTTCGTTGAGCCTTCATCTAGTTGTATAAAAGCATCCGTGAAGATATCACCTATCGCCAGCATAGAAGGTGCTTCAGATTTCTTACCGGGACCCAGCAACGGGTAATCTTTGTCGTCTTCTTGCTTTATTCCTGCTTCTTCTGCCAATCGATGAACCATCTGATTATCAGTCTTATCGTGTTCAGCGTAGCGTCTAATAATTTCAAGACGTAGATGACGTTGCGCGTGTCCGACCAACCGCTGTTCAAAAGGCAATTCGTGGTGCGCGTTTTCTATCACATCGTGCAAGCAGAGCGATACAGGGCCATCTTCAAATCGCGCCAGCACGTAGTGAGTTTCTGCCAATACGCCGGCTGCCGTACCATTTGCAACTGCTGCATTCAGCGCAAGATATAGTTCTTTTCCATGTGTGTCTGCTGGATCTAAGCCCAATGAACGCATTACTGTATGGGTTTTTTCTGTAATATCACCGATTAGTCTTGTATCGACCCCGTCGTTGCCAGCAGCACGTTCTAACTGCACAAGATTATGCGTAAAAAGCGGGTGATCATTTGCAAGCAGGTCAGCTAAAAATTTACTCATAGTCCTCCTAAAATTTCGTTTCAGTTAGCGGCATTTCATGAAGTTTTACGCCAGCATGAAGAATCCCTGGTTTAGCTCCAATTTTCGTTACCACAGATGTTGAATTAGCACTCGCAAACACAATCGATTCTTTTAAACTCTTCCCTTGTGCCCACTGGCTCAAAAAGCCACTACCAAAAGCGTCACCGGCGCCAGTGCGGTCGATTACTTTCACGTCTTGGTACATCCCCGCACGTAGAATCGTTTTGCCATCGCTAGCCATTACGCCATTTGGCCCATCGCTCACAATAGCCACCGGCACGTAGTGCAGCAAATGTCGCACCAGCTCTTCTAAACTGTCGCCTTCGACAATTTTCATGGCTTCTTCTTTATTTACTGAAAGCACTTCGACGTCGTCTAACAAACCTTTAAGTTTTGCTGTTTGCTTAAGCTCGTCCTTGCCTGGATTAAAAAATACTTTGATATCGGCTTTCTTTGCGTGATGAAAAATCGCACTAAGCGCATCCATGCTACCCGCCAGACTTGAAACGTACAACCAATCAGCATTCACTTCAGATACATCAAAGTTTTTTGCGTCATAGTGCGTCGATGCTCCACGGTAGGTCAAAATTGTTCGCTCACCACTTGGCGCCAACAATAGCATAGAATAGCCTGTGTTGTATTTATCAGAGTAGCTAATGTGTCTAGTGTCAACGCCTTCTCTATCGAGATCATGCAACACCGCCTCACCTGCAGGGTCGTGACCGACCGTACCCATAAACAAGGCATTCAAGCCCTGGCGTGCAAACGTTACGCTTGCATTCGTTGCACCACCACCGGTGCTAAAGTCAATTTTATTAACATCTGCCTTCGCACCCAGTTCAAGTTTCAAAAAACACTCGTGAGGATTAGCGCACACAGGTATAAATTCGTCACTGTGGCTCAAAAAGACATCTTGTACAGCCGCACCGATAGAAACAATTGTTGGTGTTTTCCCACTCATCTTGGTTGTATTATAGCACTTATGCTTGAATCGATTACTTATTTTGACATATATTACATCTATGTCGCATGTTGAATTTCCGCCCGAAAGAGTCGTAACAAGGTCAGGCCTTATACTACTAGGAAAGCGTGGATTATGTCTGGCTCAAGAAGTATTTACTCACTACACAATGTCAACGGCCAGAGTGGACACTTTTGCTCAGCTACGCGTTGCATACACTCCTGAAATTAATGGTAAAATTATCTTACCGACTACTTTGGCAGATTTCAGGAATAATGGCCTAATAACTCCAGCATCCAGCTCTGGCTCAATCGGTTCGCTTACCGAAAAAGGCCACGTAGCAATAAGTATGGTAAATGTGTCAGGAGAAGGCGGCGACGTAGATACCTGGCTAGATGAACCGTTTATGGAACTTGAGGTACTCCCCATACTGCAAGATACTCGCCACCCTCTAGCACTTGCCGTAGATGAGTTCCGAAGCGAGTACGAGCGTACTAATTATTAGTTAACAGCCTTGCCAGCGCTGCCAAAGGCGTGTATCTTCTCTTCCACTACCGCTTGCACGGCGTCTTTTACGTCGTTCATTAGTTTGACCACCGCAAATTCATCAGGGTGTAGCTTCAATGCTTCTTCCATGGTAGTACGGAACGCGTAGCGCATATCACTATTTATATTAATCTTGCTCACGCCAATCTTGGCTGCATCTTCAAAGTAGTGTAATGGCGTACCAGAGCCACCGTGTAAGCTAATCTGGCAGCCAATTGCTTCACGGATGCGACTCAAAAGTTCAAGATCAAGCTCTTTCGGTACCGGGTACTTGCCATGTAAGTTACCGACCGCCGCTGCAAATGTATCAATACCGGTTGCTTCTACGAATGCTTTCGCACCGTCAGGAGTCGAAAATGTCTTCTTTATTTCTTCGTAATCTATCTCTTCCTTGTGCACGTTGCTGCTACCACCAAAGTAGTGTGGTTCACTTTCTACAAGCGCACCCGTAAACTTAGCGTATTCAACCACTTCTTTCGTCTGAGCAATAATATCCTCCTCCGACGCATCATGATTGGCTTGTGAAATATCAATGTGAATAAACTCGTACCCAGCGTCAATCGCCCTTTTACAGCTTTCAACGGTAGGGCTGTGATCGAGATTGATATACATCTCTACGCCATATTCGGCCTTATAGTTATCTACTAAATCGCGCACGTTTTCTATGCCGAGAGCCTCTACTTCACCATCGCTTACCTCTACGAGTACTGGCGCTTGAAGTTTCTGTGCAGCCCGCGCAATTGCAATCAGGGTTTCTTGGTTATCGATATTAAATGCCCCTACCGCAAAATGTTGCTGACGACTTCTCTGCATCAAATGTCGGGCTCGGGTAGTATTATCACGGATTTGTCGTATGCTGTGGCTCATTTAATATCCTTTCTTATACTGTGGAACACGCTTTACGAATTCACGAATTTTTTCTGCTAAATGCTTTCCATCTAGCCCAAAATGCTCTAGCACTTCACGAGGTGCGCCACTTTCGCCGTAGCGGTCTTCCACGCCAAGTCGCTTTATCGGTACTGGCATATGCTCGCCTAAATATTCAGCAATTGCGCCGCCCAAGCCACCAGCAATCTGGCCTTCCTCGGCGGTCACTACGCGACCTGTTTTGTGTGCACTCGCTTGAATTGTTTCGGTATCGAGTGGTTTAACAGTAGGTACATGCACCACTTCAGCGTCAATCGAGTGCTTTTTTAATTCTTCAGCAGCCACCAGCAGCTCGTAGGTCATCGTACCCGTGCCGCAAAGTGTCACGTCTTTTCCTTCGCGCAGCACGTAGGCTTTGCCAATTTCAAACGGTGAGTCGGCAGTGCTAAAAATCGGGGTTTTGTCACGCGCTACGCGTAGGTAGGTTGGCTTGCCATTTTTTGCTATTGCAAGTGTGGCTTTTTCAGCCTCTACACTATCACCGGGCACCACCACAATCATATTTGGCATCGTACGCATTATTGCTATGTCTTCGAGCATTTGATGCGTCGCACCATCTGGCCCGGTATAGAGGCCTGCATGACCACCTACTACCTTCACCGGCATGTCGTTAAGCGCGGCCGTGGTTTTAATCTGCTCCCAGTTTCGTCCTGGACTAAATGCTGCGTAGCTTGCAGTAAATGGAATCTTGCCAGCTCGCGCCATGCCACTAGCGACGGTCACGAGGTTTTGCTCGGCAACCCCCACTTCAATATAGCGATTCGGAAACGATTCCTTAAACAGGTGCATCTGCACACTTTCCGTCAAGTCGGCGCATAGTGCTACCACGCGTTCATCTTGCTCACCAGCCAGTTTTAAGCCACGGCCAAAGCCAGCACGAATTGGCTCTGCTTTTACGTCATCTGAGAATAGATTTTCCGCTAAAGGATAATGGCTACTCATGCTCACTCCGAATTTTGCCTCGCAGGGTGCGAAGTTCTTTTAATGCCTCTTTGGCTTGCTCGTGGTTTGGCGGCATGCCGTGCCAATGGTAGTCGTATTCCATAAAGTCGACGCCCTTACCAGGAATAGTGTGAGTAATAATCACACTTGGTCGGTTTTCGATTGCTTTCGCCATACCCACTGCATCTTGAATGCTTTCTATGTTGTGCCCGTCTATCTCTTGCACGTGCCAGCCAAAGCTCCGCCATTTGCCGGCTAGGTCTTCGAGTGGCATTACATCCTCGGTATTGCCATCTATTTGAATATTGTTGCGATCGACAAATACAATTAATTGCGAAAGTTTGTACTTACCGGCAAACATAGCGGCTTCCCATATGTTGCCCTCATCTAGCTCGCCATCACCAGTGATACAATACACGAAGCGGTGCATATGGTTGTCGATGTGCTGCAATACATAGGCTACTCCCGCAGCCTGGCTCAGGCCACTACCTAAAGGCCCACTAGTATTTTCAAGGCCTGGTAATTTAGTGCGCTCTGGGTGACCCTGCAAGCGTGAGCCCCATTTTCGCAAAGTCATCAATTCATCTTTACTAAAATAGCCCGCTTCTGCCATAGCGGCATATTGCACCGGCGCACAATGCCCGTTACTCAAGAAAAAGTAGTCCCTCTCGTTCCATTCGGGGTTTTTCGGATCTATTTTCATTATGTCGAAATAGAGAGTCGTAACTAGATCAGCCAAGCCAAGTGGCCCGGCGCTGTGGCCGCTCCCCGCTTCCTCAAGCATAGCAATAATGTCCTTGCGAAGAACATTGGCTTTATCTTCAAGCTGTCGCAGCGTTAGATTCCCACTCATTTCTAGTTCTATTCTAGCACAAGCGGTTTAGATTACGCCGTGTTTATTTATCTCATCCACTAGTGTTTTATACGTAGAAGCCGGGTCGGCACTTTTGGCAATAGTACTACCAACGTTGAGCACATCTATGCCACCTTGGCTTAATGTAAAAGCGTTATCAACATTCACTCCGCCATCCCAGCCTATTTCAACACCCGGCTTGATAGCACGAATAAGCCGAACTTTCTCAAGCTGCATCAAGCTGGCTAAACCACCATAATGACCCAAATCACCGCTGAAAATCATCACATGATCGGCTATCTCGATTAAACCGCCTACCACAGAAGGAACCGTAGGGCGCATGAGCGCTATTCCGGCTTTTATCCCCACCGATTGAAGTTTTTTCATAATCGGCAGCAGATCTTCCTCTACTTCTACATGGAATATTACCAAGTTCGGCTTTAAGGCAATAAATTGGTCTACATATTCACTCGGCCGAGCTACCATTGCATGAATGTCGGCGTGCCAATTTGCTGGCCACCAGGCTTCATTTGGCGCAATAGTAAAGGTCGGGGCAAATTCACCGTCGGAAATATCAATATGCACACGTTCAGCAAAGCCTTGGATTTTTTCCATCTGCTCTTTATAGCTGGCGGCGTTTTCTACCAGTACTGCGGGTGCTATAACCGCCACTAGGCAAACTCGTCAATCTGCGCATTACGGCGTTTAAATCGTGCGGCGGCTCCAAATGGAGTATTAAGCCAAGTCTCTACAATGCCCTTCCAAAGCTGTTCATCATCTTCTACAACGCGAGCAGGCAAGCACAGCACGTTACTATCGTTGTCATGCCGAGTCATTTTAGCCTCATACGCATCCCAAATTACACTCGCACGAATGCCACGAAATCGGTTGGCCGCCATAGCCATGCCTTGACCACCACCACAAATCAGAATCGAGCGCGGGTCTTTACTTTGGTCACCCATAAGTTTCATCACTGCAAGCTGTGCAAACTCCGGAAAGTCATCGTGTGGGTCGAGTTCTTTGTCGCCAATATCTTCTACGTCGTAGCCATGTTTTGCCAAGTAAGCAAACACTTGTTCCTTCAAATAAAAGCCTTGATGATCCGCACCTAGGTAAATTTTCATACTTTAAAGTATAAGCGTATTAAAAACAGATGTAAAGCTTACGGTTATATTGACATCTCTTATATAATATGCTATAATGAGATATAGGTCTCCCCTCTCTACCAGATCGAGGTGCGGCCTGCACCTCAGAAAGAAGTTCCCATGAACGACCTGTTCCTCGCTGCGGCGATGTTCGTCACCATGCTCCTCCCCAGTCTGACGGTGTTCGGCATCGTGGTCTTGAGCCACAGCTACCGTCGTCCGCTCTACGTGGCGGTTGCCGCAGTGCTCACCCACGCCATCGCCCTGATGGTGTGGATGTACAGCTGGCAAGTGAGGCCGACGTGGAACATCAACACCGTGCCGGGTTTCACCATCACATGCATCGTCATCCTCAACGCGGGCACGATCTGCGTTACGATGGTCCAATCCTGGAGGTTCGACCAGAAGTACGAGAAGGATCGCTTCGACCTCGGGTACGACCCGGAGAGAAGCAGGGTGGTGCCGATTCCGCGAAGGCGTCACGGCGCCTGACCTCTGAGGTGCGACGGGTTCCGGGGCTACAAGCCCCGGGCCCGAAGCCCAAGTTTTACACCCAAATGGGTGTTTTTGTTTGCTATTTATTTATTTTTGTGATATAATTATACTAAGCTTCACCCTTTAGAACTACAAATCAGGGGTGCAGCAAGCACCTCGGAAAGGCACACCATGCACACTCTCTCCGGCCCCATGACGCACTTCGAGAACTTCGCTTTCGACCGCTTCGGTCACTTGAGCGATGAGAAGCTCCGCGAGTTGTTGGTCAAGAACCTGACCAGCACCGTCGTCACAGGGAGTGTCGTTCTTCGTGGCAAGGTCTTGTACTTCGGCGTGGCCGATCGACGAGCAACGCCGCTCTGGCGGAAGATCAACATCGCCGCAATGCCTCTGCACATCGTCATCGTGGCGACTCTCGCTGCGGAGTACCGTCGTCGACGCATGACCGATCGAGAGCTCGACTTCCTCTCGAACACGGCCTACGCCCGTCAGTTCCTGAGCGACCTCACGAACCACCAGCGTGGTCACACCTACCCCGTGCCCCCGCACGAGGCGTGACGTCTCGCCTCGAGGTGCAGGTGACCCGGGTGGCAGAAGCCCCCGGGTCACCACTCTCGAACCCTTACGGACCTATGTCCGCTTTTTTTAATTCAAATGTAAGGAGGGGCTCACCCCTCCAACTTGCTTTGAAATAAATTCAAAGCTACGTTTCTACCCCCTAAAGGTTCTTACCGACGTCGGCAACTAATTCAACCAAGCGGTTGCTGTAGCCCCATTCGTTGTCGTACCATACCATCACTTTGATCAAGTTGCCGTCGACAACTTTGGTCAGTGGCAAGTCTACCGTGCCAGAGTTACTGTTACCAATGTAGTCGCTGCTTACCAGCGGTTCGTCGGACACACCGAGGATTCCCTGATAGTACTCTTGGGCAGCGGCCTTTTTAAATGCTTCGTTTATTTCCTCTACCGTAACGTCTCGTGATAGCAACGCTGTAACGTCTGAAATCGAAACTACAGGTGTTGGCACACGTACACTTACGCCATCGAACTTGCCTTCAAGTTGTGGCAATGTTTTGGTAACGGCAATCGCCGCGCCAGTAGTAGTAGGTACCATGTTTTCAGCCGCGTTTCGACCTTCACGCAAGTCTTTCTTTGGCGCATCTTGCAATGCCTGGCTAGCCGTGTAGCTGTGCACAGTGGTAAGCATGCTTTTTTCTACCCCGAATTCCGCGTCAAGCACTGCCATAACCGCGCCAAGGCTGTTGGTCGTACAGCTCGCGTTTGAAATTACTTCAGTAGAGCCTTGCACCTTGTCGTCATTCGCACCAAGCACAATTGTATCGACACCATCTGACTTGGTAGGGCCGCTAATAACTACCCGTTTTGCACCTGCCTGAACATGCTTGCTTGCTCCTTCTTTGTCTGTGAAAAAGCCAGTGCTCTCGATAACAATATCGACGCCTAAATCACCCCATGGTAGTACACTCGGGTCTTTTTCGGCTAGCACTTTTACCAATCTTCCGTCTACTTCAATGCCGTCATCGGTGGCTTTTACGTCGTGGCTGTACGTACCGTAGTTGCTATCGTGTTTCAGCAAGTAAGCAAGTGTTTTGTTGTCGGTCAGGTCATTTATCGCAACAATCTCGAGGTCACTTCGTTCGAAGGCAATCTTAAATGCATTGCGGCCGATGCGACCGAAGCCGTTTATTGCAATTTTAGTTTGGCTCATGTGTTCCCACTCCTTTAGTGTGTGTAATAACTGTATTGCTTATGATTATACAACATACGCTACAAGTGTATATCACTCGCCCCTTAGGTTATACTAGATACATGGACAAGCAAGAGGTGCTAGAGGCTGCTCGCCAGAGGTTTTCGAAAAGCGATATACGCGAGCTTGAGCGTGCCATTACTGTCGCGACCGAAGCCCATCAAGGTCAAACACGTCTGAGTGGCGAGCCCTACATTCTTCACCCTCTTGCCGTGGCAAAACTTTTAATCGATTGGGAAATGGATATCGACAGCGTGATAGCAGGCGTGTTGCACGACACGGCCGAAGATACATCGCTGAGCTTGAAAGACATTGAAGATACATTCGGGCGCGACGTCGCCTTTTTAGTAGATGGCGTAACCAAGGTTGGAAAGGTTCGCTCTGGTATGCGCGACCTTACAAGCTATTTGCCGGGTACGAAAGATAACTTGACCAAGCTAATGATTGCTGTGGGGCAAGATGTTCGCGTGTTGATTATTAAACTCGCTGACCGGCTGCACAACATGCAAACGCTGGAGCACCAATCGCGCGAAAAGCAAAAAAAGATAGCCCGTGAGACCATGGAAGTATTCGCACCACTTGCCGACCGCTTAAATATGGGACGAGCGCGCGTGCAGCTAGAAGAGCTTAGTTTCCGCTACATGATGCCGAAAGATTTTTCGCGCACAAAGACGCTGATGGATCACCGATTGAAAAAAAGTGAACGCAAGCTTGAAACTGTTCGACGTGAAGTTGCTAAACGGCTCGAAGATGAAAAGATTGAATTTACGATGGATGGCCGAATAAAAAGCGTGTATAGCTTGTTTAAAAAACTCGACCGAGTTGGCGGTGATATCGATCGCATTCACGATTTGATTGCTTTGCGCATTATCGTAGACGACCTATCTACCTGCTACTTAGTAATGAGCGTCTTACACGAGATGTACACGCCAATTTTTGACCGAATTAAAGATTATGTCGCGCAGCCAAAAATGAACGGGTATCAGAGCCTTCACACCACCGTTGAAACCAGCTCGGGGCAAATTGTCGAGTTCCAGGTTCGCACCAAAGAAATGCATGAATACGCCGAACGTGGATTCGCTGCTAGCTTCCATTACAATGAAGCCAAGCTTACCGATGCCTACCGAAAAGGTCATATCGCTGCGCTTCCCGCCGATTTAAGCTGGATTCGTGAGCTGCAAGAAGCCGCAGCCAAAGCGAGTGAGGGCAAGAAGTTTAATGCTAATAAGTTTCGCATGAATTTGTTTCACGATCGAATATTTATCTATTCGCCAAAAGGTGACATTTGGGATTTGCCTAACGGCGCCTTTCCGCTCGATTTCGCTTACCGTATTCACTCGGACGTAGCGGCAAAAGCCAGTGGGTTTCGAATCAACGGTGCCATGAAACCGTTTAGCTATAAGCTAAAGCACGGTGACCAGGTGGAAATTCTTACCAGCAAGACTGCTACACCAAAGGCCGATTGGAAGCAGTACATCGTAACAAATCATGCCAAAGAAAAACTGCGCATGCAGCTTGCGCGGCAAAATCGCAGTTTACTTGGTCTTATCTTGCCAAAGCGGCGAAAAAGCTAACTATTCTAGCTCACCAATTTGTTTAAGATGAGCAAACATAGCCGGGTATGGGTCGCGAATATCGAGCGCAAGTACTTCGTCAGCCGACTTCCACCAATAGCCCTCGTGCTCCCAGCTAATCGTAACCTCAGGCACATTTTCTACATCAATCCGATATAGTAAGCGATTTACCGCCTTGTCGCTGAAGACAAACGATTCAGCAAAAGCCAAACGTAAATCTGATGGGTTAATAGTAATGCCCGCTTCTTCTTTCATTTCCCGCACTGCCCCATCAACATGCGTTTCGCCTGGGTCTACCATGCCGCCAGGAACATCAGGTTTTTGAGACCTATCCGGTCGCTCAGGCCATACACTACCACGTAAGATAAGGTACTTACCTTCGCTGTTCTTCAATAGAACTTTGGCAATGTCGTCTCGTCTCATTTCTATTTAGAGTTCCAGCGCTCGATACATTCCTTGATGGTTACTTTAGCTGATTCTACGTCACCCCAGCCAAGTACTTTGGTGCTACCCGGCTTTTTTAAATCCTTGTAGTGTGTAAAGTGATGTTCAATCATTTGTTTCCAGCGTTCACCTAAATCATCGAGCGATGTAATGCTATCACCAGTGTGGCGGTCGTCGGCTGGCACAACTACTACTTTATGGTCGGCCTCGCCATCGTCTTCAAAATTCAATACGCCGATAATACGAGCTTCCAACCATACTCCCATTGGTAGTGGCTCTGGGCATACAATCAACGTATCCAGCTCATCGCCATCGTCGTCGAGCGTTTGTGGAATAAAGCCGTAGTTACATGGTTTTGCAAAAATTCCTGGCTCTACGCGGTCCAGCATAAACGCTGCGCGTTCACGATCCCATTCAACTTTTAGCTGCGATCCTTGCGGAATTTCAACAACCGTATTTAGTGTTCCTTCGTCTATATTGCCAGGTGTTAAAACTTGGTTAAAATCTGCCATTACTATTCTCCTCTTTTGTATTACTTCTATTGTAACAAATTGCTATACTACGTAGTAGAATGGCTACCAAACCAACATTGCTGTTGCCAGATGAATTTGTCCAAACAGCAACAGCACATATTCTACGCGCTAAAAGCCACGTCTCGTTGGTGTGTATGGTTATGGCAAACGATCCAACTACCGACGGATTTATCGACGCGCTTGCAAAAGCAAGTGAACGCGGCGTGACGGTAGTTGTTGCCGCGGATACATTTACCTATGGTGAGCTTGCTGGGCACGTCATGCCTCACAAATACTATTCAAAGCGTTCACGCGAAACGACGAAAATGGTAAAGCGACTAAAAAAGGCTGGGGTAAAGTTTACCTGGCTGGGTAAATTCAGCGCCTTCCCCTTTACTGGCCGAACACACACAAAGTGTTTAGTTGTAGACGACACAGTATATTCTTTTGGTGGCGTAAATCTGTATGAAGACAATATTTCATTTGCCGATTACATGTTCCGCATCGAAGACATCCAGCTTGCGCTTGAACTCAAAGACGAGATTGGTAGGCTAGTGATCGCTGATAGCAAGAACTTTGCCTATCGTAGCCACGAGTTTAGCTTCAAAAAGAACAGCAAAGTGTTGATAGATGGTGGATTCCAAGGCGATTCAATTATTTATCGTCGTGCATACCAACATGCTCGAGATTCCAAAGAGATTTTGTTTGTGTCGCAATATTGCCCAGCGGGTAAACTGAGTCGAGCCATGAACAAAGCCAAGTCCAGAGTGTATTTTAACAAGCCTTCAAACGCTGATATCTGGAACCGAGCGATTATCGTAGCTGGTATTATCTCAAGTAGGTTCCAGACAAAGTACCACCGCAACAAATACCTACACGCGAAGTTCGTTATTTTTACTAAAAATGATGGCACAAAGGTCGCCATTACTGGTTCTCACAACTTTATGCCTGGCACAGTGTTATTGGGCACAAAAGAAATTGCTCTTGAAACAACCGACAAGAAAATTATCTCTCAGCTAGAAGACTTTTTTGAAAAACACGTACAGTAAACTATTTGCGCTTCAGGTCGTTGAGGTATTCACGGATACTTAGTGCCGCTGCGGCGCCTTCACCAACCGCACTAGCAATTTGCATGGTTGCGCCACTACGAACATCACCGCTGGCAAACACACCTTCCATGCTTGTCTGCAGGTGAGAGTCTGTCTTTATCAAACCTTGTTCGTCTAGCTCGATCGAGCTTCCTTGCAAGAATTGTGTATTTGGCTTCAAGCCAACAAATACGAACACACCATCAACCATCAACTCAGCCGGCTTGCCATCTGACATAATTTTTACGCTAGTTACCTTGCCATCAGTCGCTACAATTTCTTCAGTTGTCGTAGCCAAATGCAGAGTAATTTTGCCGCTATCAACAAATTCCTGAAGTTCGTGCTGTAATACTTCGCTTGCTTTTAGGGTGCTGCGCACTAGCAAGTCGATGTGGCTAGCGAAGCGAGTCAAAAACAATGCTTCTTGTACAGCTGAATTTCCACCACCAACCACAGCAAGCTTTTTGTCACGATAAAATGCTCCGTCACAAGTAGCACAGTAGTGAACACCACGACCATAATATTCAGCTTCACCGGGAACATTGATTTTGTTGTAGTCACTTCCTGTGGCAATCAACACTGTTTTTGCTTCAACCGGCGTGCCGTCAACTACCACAGTTTTTGTATTGCCATTATCGCGAATTTCACTTACGTCACCAAAATCAATATTCGCACCAAATCGTTCAGCCTGTTTCTGCAGTTGATCGGCAAGTTTCATGCCCTCAATTCCTTCAGGGAAACCGGGGTAATTGTCTACCATGTCGGTAATTGCAGCCATACCGCCAACCACGCCCTTTTCATAGAGCACGGTATCGATATCTTCACGAGTGGTATATACAGCAGCAGCCAGCGCACTTGGGCCAGCGCCAATCATTACTACGTCTCGTACTGTATTATCCGCCATATGCGTTCAATAACTCCTGTGGGTACTCGGGTGCTTCGAGTGTTTCTAATGTTTTAATAGGCATAACAATAAATTTAAGTGGTGAGTTGGCAGGAATGTCTCCCTGGCCAGCGTTACCATAGCCTTTGGCAGCCGGTATGGTGATTTCTCGGATGCCACCGATCTTCATACCCTTAGTACCTTCTGTCCAGCCAACTATCACGCCGCCTGGTCGCACAATTAATGGTGACTTCAGTGAGCTGCCTTTTATAGATCCGTCGAATATCTTTCCGCTAGGAATCCACCCGACATAATACGCGGCATAGGTAGTAGTGTCACCGATAACTTCGCCAGTACCTTTTTTCAAGTCTTTCACTACCAGCTTTTTGTTTGCGGCGCCTAGGTCGTACTTGCCCACACGTGATTTGTAGCCAATAAACTCGTCAGCGTACTTTGCCGAAAGCTTTTTCGCATCATTATCTAGTGTAGTTTGTTGCGCCGTCGTTTTGCTCGTGTATGCTTCGGTTGCCTTTTGATATTTTGCATATAAGTCGTTAAGTCGCTTACTGTCTGCTGCTTCGTTTTGTGGCGCCAATATCATAGCTGCAAAACCAGCAACAGTTCCGACCGTTAGCACAATCGCAATAATCCATATCCCTACCCTTTGTCCTGTAGTAGTAGCCATACTTCCCCTGTTTAGTTCAATTGTTACTTACTTTAGTATATCAAATTACGATGCAATTTCGAAGCTCTGGAGACGTGCTTTCGAGCTCTCGCTATCACCTAGCTGAAGCTGCAATAGCTGCGCGTATATACCATTGGTTTTGGCGAGCTGACTTGGTGAACCAATTTCATCTACCTTACCGTTCTTGAGCGTAATAATTCTGTCCACGTGAGCAATCGTGCTTAAACGGTGAGCAATAATGAGCGTGGTACGGTTTTTCATCAAGCGTTCTAGAGCTTCTTGTACCATAGCTTCGCTACGACTATCAAGGCTACTGGTGGCCTCATCAAGTATGAGGATCGGAGCGTCTTTTAAGATAGCCCGTGCAATCGCAATGCGTTGCTTCTGTCCACCACTTAGCTTTAGCCCCCGCTCACCTATTTCGGTTTCGTAGCCGTGCTCAAGCTTGCTAATAAACTCGTGTGCGTTGGCCATTTTGGCGGCCTTTTCAATGTCTTTTGGAGTTGCATGCGGATCAGCATAGGCAATATTTTCCATAATCGTACCACTAAAAAGCGCCGGCTCTTGAAACACAACGCCAATCGAATCACGTAGGCTCGTTTGTCGTACATCGCTTATCGATGTGCCGTCAATGGTAATACTGCCACTTTTTATGTCGTATAACCTAAGCAGCAGGCTGGTGATAGTCGTCTTGCCTTCACCACTCTCGCCTACTAGTGCAACTTTTTCGCCCGGCTTCAGGCTGAAAGTGATATCGGTCAATACTTTGTCGTGTTTATTGTAGCCAAAATTCACGCCGCTGTAGGTAACTTCACCTTTTGTTACTTGCAGCGCAGGCGCGTGATCTTTATCCGCTACTGCTGGCTTTAGCTCCATTACCTTAAAGTAGTCCTTACTGCCCGCTATCGCCCGCTGTACCCCCTCCACAATAAAGCTCATGTTAAAAATTGGGAATCGCATCATATTGACCAGCTGTATTAGTAGAACCATCTCACCAATTGTAAAGACACCCTCGCTCGTTTTTACAAATAAATATGCGAAAATTGCGAAAAAGATAGCATTTAGTACAAACCTTCGCGAAATATCCATATTGTGCCAATAGCGAGATTGCACTTTGGTAATATCAACTGTTTTTTGGAATCGTCGCTCAAAATGACGAAATTCAAGTGTTTCCTGAATAAAGCTTTTTACGACTTTAATTTGTGCTATCACTTCAGCGAAGCGTCCGCTTGCTATATCGGTTTCAAGGTTTTTCTCGTTTTGCCATTTTTGCCATTTTTTACTGGTAAGCGCGGTGAGCCACAAAAATAGTGGGTAAAGTATGAAAAGTAGTAATGCCAACTCCCAGCTGTATGTCAGAACAATCACAAGGGTGAGCAGCATCGTCAGGAACATTTGGAAAAAGTTGTTCGCAAATACGTTCATGAATTGCGTTACTTCAAATATTGTTCGGTTGAGTCGGTTAATAATTGTGCCGGTGAGTTCTTTGTCGTAATAGCTCTGCGGTAGCTTCAGTAAGTGACCGTAGTAGCGTTCTGAAAGCTGCTTTTTTAGTTTGGCGCTCATCATGTCGCCAAGGTAACCGCCCCAATTGGTAAACAATGTGTTTAGCACGTCTACCACAAATAGCGCGACAGCGAGCCACAATGCGCCCGAGACATCTGCTTGGCCTGTTCGTAGTGACTCAACGATAAGGTCGGTGGCATCTTTTATAATAAATGGCGCCGCCAACGATGAGAGACTCATCAGGATCGAGAACAGTATAATACCGACATAGTACGGCCAAAGATGGCGAGCATAGCCCAATACTCGTAACAAGCTGTTCATATGAGCCTATTATGTCAGAGCGCGCGCAGTTTTACCATGACGCCAAGCAGGCATCTACGTCGTTGAGATTTGCCGCGCTACAGTAGACGACTCGAGATATAATACCAGTAAACTGATCTGTGTTTTTAGAAACAGCTGGAAGCGGGTATTTGTTACCAACACTTAAGTAGCCGGTAGCATTGAACGTACCTGAATCACGGTAGGCAAAGACATTACTCACGGTTTGGCCACCAACAGGTGTTACGCTTAAAGTAACAGGTCGTGTTGAGCCAGTTTTCACGTCACGTGCACAACTGGCGACATACATCATGCCATCTACGAGTGCTAAAGTACTTCGAACTGGTTTATCTGTAGAAACCGCACCGCTACCAACAACTCGACATTCCACAAAGGTTGCTTTTTTGTTGGCACTACAGCTACTAAATTGAATCTTTAGCTGACTTGCTCCAGTAGCAAATCGGCCAATTTGGGTAACATTTCGTGAATCAGAAGTACAAGCCCCGGCTGAAGCATCGTACTGAAATTCAACTCCTGCGCCAATTGCATCAGATGCCGTTAGTGTAGCAGTGCTGCCTGGTTTAGCCTGACCAACCGATTGCATGTTTGTTTTGTTGCCATCAAATTGTACACCAGACGAATGTTGTGACCAGTTTCCCTCAAGATAGAGCTTGGTTCCGCTATTTTTTGTTGCCTGATTTACTACTGCGCCGTTTTGTACATTGCGCAAATCGTAGCTGTATTGCGTTTCAGATGTTACTGCATTTACGCGGGTTAATTGGGTTATCAGAAGTCCTCCAACCAATACTGCTACTACTGCCAATGCTGCTACTGAGATTTTTTTCATGCATGCTCCATATATGTGGTGTGATATTACGTAATATAGTACGACATTCCTGCCGAATTGGCAAAATCCGCTACTTTGTTTTTTCCGCTATGGCTTCGTAGGTACGACGACCCACAGTATAAGGTAAGGTAGCAACCCGGGTAAGCCACCTGGTAGCAGCAACGCCACGAAGATTATTCGCACGATTGTTGGGTCGATATCGAAATATTCTGCAATGCCCCCACAAACGCCAGCGATTTTCTTGTCGGTCGTCGAGCGATATAGTTTTTTCATGGTATAACTATATCACAATACTTAGATGCTAGGGGTTACAGGTGCCGCTACCAGAGTCGGTAAACGTTAGGCCAGCAACACTCCTGAAAGTCCAGTCATAGCCATTGTCGCTTAAATCAAGCTCTAGAACTCCGTTGCCACCGTTGTATCGCACTTGGCTATTTGGCTTCGGTGTGCCAAATGGGTATAAGCCACCATTACCACCGGTTCCGACGGTAAACTGACGCGTACCCTGTGAGTCTTGGTTTCGGTTTGCATCTTGCTTATCGAATCGTTCATAGAAGTGCTCATGCCCATTCAACGCTATGTCTACATTGTATTGATCAAGTAGTTGCCAAATTGCCGCAACGTGAGTGCCATCGCCGTGCTTTGTACCGGATGACCATCGGGGATCAGACCAGTATGCCAGCGTACACGGTTTTGTGTTCGCTGCAAGATCGCTAGCAAGCCACTGAATCTGTTCAGAGCCGGCGTCGCACGCTAAGTATGAACACTCCACGCCAGCACTGTTTTTGTGGTTTGTGTTCAATGCTACGAAATGCCAATTATTGCTATCGAAGCTGTAGTAACCCTTACAGCTGGCTCGACAACCAGGTTCAAGCGGCGTAGCCCTATCGCCAAAGTAACTAAAGTAGCCGCTAGCTGTTGTGTCGGTATAGTAGTCGTGGTGTCCAACAGATGGGTAAATTTTGTCTTTAAACTGGCCCCAGGTTGCACCGAAGAACTTTGTGTAGTCAGCAAGACTACCACTGTCGTATTGACCATCGCCTAGCGTTAGTACTCGATCTGGGTTAATCGTCTTTATCAAGTCTGCCGTTTTCTTGTTACCACCGGTAAGGGTCTTTGTTGAGATATCGCCTGCCGCAACAACCTTTTCAACCTGAGCTGGTGGCTCGGTTGAATCTTGGGTGGTTACTATCAGTTGTGCACGCAAGCTTGCGTTGGTAGCCTCTTTGGTCGAAAGCCGAGTCGTAACACTACTGGGAGTGGTTATGACAAAGCTATAGGTTCCATCACCCGTAATCGCAGTTGTGATCGTGGCCTCGTACCAACCTGCCGTAGGCCCGGCAGTGGTGGCAAACACGTCACCAGAAGTTTGCAAACTAGCCGCGTTGTTCCATGTTGCGGTTGTTTCAGACCATTCGTCTGTTACGCGCTGGATAGAAAGTGATGGCACTGAGCTGGTAAGAGCGTATAGACGTAGCTTTGCGCTTACGACAGGCTCCGTTAGTCCGGTAACGTTAAACTTGAACAAACTTCGTTTTTCTGCGGCTGAATCAACAGAACACACGGAGGTGCCTGCGCCACAGACTACTGTTTTTACATCACCTCCTGCGGTAGCATTTGGTGCTTTCGCAGAAATGGTAGTATCTTCGGTCACATAAAAAGTAGTATCGAGTGCTCGCACATTGAGCGACGAGCTAATAACTAGGGCGACTACAGCGCCTGCGCTCAGAAACAGCAAAGACGACATTGCGTTGGTATGTTTTTTGTAAAAGCGGTGAAATGTTTTCATATGCTCGCATAGTACCACAACAGTGATATATTTGCGAGAATTTAAACAATGTTATTCTACTACTATCGTACCGCTATTGCCGCTATGATCGTCTGCCTTATAGCGCCAGCTGCCTGCTGAAGAAAACACACGACTTCGTGACGTAAATTCATTATCTACCGTTAGTGAGGCGACAGCTGGAGATCCATTAAGAGACGTAAATCTGGTTCTTACTTCACCGGAACGTGGCTGAGAATAGATAATCGTCAGCGTGTCGCCCCTATCTAGGCGTATCGATGTTACATTGTAGTTGCCCGATGATGTCACATACATAACATATGTTTGTGGATTTGACGGTGCTGCCGGTGCTTCGCCCTCATCGTCCTCGTCATCATTGTTTGACGAGGTACTACCTGAGGTGGCTTGATTTTGCGTTGTAACACGGCGAACCACTGTCGTTTTTGAGCCACTACTCGATTTAGCGGTTTTTACAGTCGGTTTTTTGACCACCTCAAAGTCTCTATACGGTATGTACTCATAGTACTGAACCTGCAAGGCTATTCTGTATTTACCTGGGTTCTTAAATAAATCTGGCCATGCGTCAAAATTGGTCGTAACGCTCGTTCCAGGCCGAATAAGCACAGTGTTATCTTCTTCTTTGCACTCTCTTGTCTTCGATTTGGAATGTATTCGTTTCCATGTCTTATCTTTGTAGGCGTAGACAGCCAAAGGCTCATAAGGGCAATCGTTTGAAATATTGATAGGCGTCGAGAAGTTATTGGTAACGGTAATAGAGATGGATTCGCCCGCTAAATATTTTGTATACGGCATTGAAAGTTCCACGCTACCTCGGGGAAGCGTGAATAACTGAACCGAGCCTACTAATTGATATAAATATGTGGTTATTGCAAGTAATAGCGAGATGAAAAACACTGCGCGTAGTATTCTTCCCCTCCACAAATTCTCAACATGAGTTAGTTCTTTGCTCATATTGTCCAAGCCCTCCACAACCGTGCTACTACAGCTGCCAGAACGGCGCCGTTAAGAGCAAGCCACAGCCATCGCAGCGGACCAGATGCAAGATCAGTACCAATGAACAAAGCATGAACAAAAACAAATGCAACTGCGATGTACGATAGTAAATGTAGCCACTTCCATGTATGTGGCTTCTTCTCGACCCACAACAGTGAGGTTATAGTGACGATAAGCACCAGATACATTGCCAACACGCCCAGTGCCACATACAACGAACCTAGCTTGACGCCAAATAAAGTCAGCGGCTTGTAGTCAGATAGCCACGGAATGAGGATATCGAGAATATTAAACGATATGAAATGATCGAACAACAAGAGCACTACATGTACCAGCACCGCAACTGTAAAGGTTATACCCAACGCACGGTGTGACGCCCATGCCGTTAGAGGGTCTAGGTATCTAAATGTTCTGCCGGTAATCTGTCCTATTCCGCTGAGCATCAATACTATCAACGCGAGAGCAGCAACCAGACCAGACGCGCGTGATACATACCATGGCCACGACGATTCGAACCGTTCATGTATGCGATTACCTACTGTACCGTTCGGGGCAGCTTCTACTGTTACTTCGCCCGAGCTAACTGCGGCCACTTTTGGAGAAGGAAACAATAGTCCGACTCCCAAAAGACATATCATTACGAAGCCGACAACTCGTTTCATGCCTTCACCCCTTCTAGCTTTGATGTTTCGTGCAGGTGCTTACCTGCTGTCGTAGTATTCATTTCTGTTTGTAAACAATAGTCTGTTACTTCAGTAAGGCCGCTTAAGAATTTCTGTGCTTTTTCGCTGCCGAGTAGAACAGCAGCTGAAGCCAGCACATCAGCTTGAATGGCAGACTTTGCCACTACAGTCGCGAGCTTTATATCAGTGGTGCCTGGCTTGCCTGTAGCTGGGTCTATTATGTGATGCCAGCCTTGGGCTTTCGTTGCATGCGAGTCGCGCCGAAATGTACCAGATGTTGCGATACCTAGTGGAGCACCCGACGTTTCAATGTATGGAAGTTCGGATGTTTCGTCAGCCACTTGAATTGTCGTGCGCCACGTTTCTGCTTCGCTATCTTTGCCAGCACAAACAATATCACCGCTCAACGACAGCCAGTAACCATCAACATCTTCTGCTTCAAGTAGTTTGCTTAGTTTGTCGAGCAAATAGCCCTTGCCACAACCGCCCATATCTATGGCTGTATGAATGGGAATTGTTACAAAACCATCTTCGTCTATATGAAGTAGCTCGGGGCTGACTACTTTTCGCGACCTATAATCATCGGTGGGATCATTTTCGTAGCCTTTTACGGCCGATTTGCTATAGCCGTTCTTTTGCAGCGCTGGCAATATAAATGGATTATGCAACTGGTTCGTTAATGCACTCATGGCATTCGATGCTTGTAACAATTCGAGAAATGATGCAGACACTTTTGTTCGCACGCCTGCCTGGCGGTTAAACTGCGAAAGTTCGCTTGCGGGCACGAACCGGCTAAATTGCCTTTCAAATACAAAAATCTCAGCCCATAGCCGCTTAGCTATTGATTCGAGCTTTGCCATATCTTGCCCTACCAGCATCAGTGTGGCATCACCCCCTAGCGCTAGCTTAGTCTCTACTAGCTTTAGACGCATGTTTTCACTCCACTCTGCGAGGTAGTACACACTGGCGTTGTAGGCGTGGTTGGTGTTGACGGCGTGCTCGGTGTTGAAGGTGTATTTGAGCCAGAAGAAGTAGAAGAAGAGCCACTTGAAGAAGGCACATCATAATACACGACCGAAGACGTCGAACCGCTCGATTGTTGGGCACGTTTTTTGGCGCTTGCAATCGCTTTTTTTAACGCAGTCGATGACTTGGCACTCGTTTTTTCTGAAGGCATCGATGCAATAATATCGTCTAAGTCAGCCTGCCTATTGTTCGTTGAAAGCTCAGCGGTTAGTCTCTTTTGAAGTTCAATACTGTCGTCGGATGGCACAGACTTAGCAATATCCGCTATCAGTATCGCAAAGCTCGCTAGTGACATGCTTGCAGCACCCATCGCGTACATACTAAACGGCCAATCAACCACTTTTCCTGTTTGCCTATTTGGTCCTTGGCTAAATGCCTCGGTACGAATTCGATTCTTTGGTACGCCCAAACCTTGCAGAGTCTTTAGCACAGCATTCATAAACGGCGGCGGTCCACAAATATAAAATGCCGTGTTTACATCCGAAAGTTTTTCGCCTATATGGTTTTTTATTACCTCGTCTGTTACGCGTCCACTCGCCATAAATTGTTTCGAATACTTATTCGTGTCACCTTGGTCAACAACAAACAACGGCCGAAGTAATGCATTTGCAGAAGCTCGCGCTACGATTTCATCGCCAAATGGAATATCATCTTGCGAAGCAGATGAATATAGCAAATCTACTGTTGTGGGTGCTTTGGTAATATCAACGAATCGTAGCATGCTCATAAACGGAGTTATCCCGATACCTCCAGCTAATAACACGACGTGCTGATCGAGGTGCGTATTCAACACAAAACCACCGTAAGGTCCTTGAACATCAACTCTATCACCTACGTTTAGTCCTGAAAGCGCAGTAGTGAACTTACCACGTACTCGCATCGAAAATTGCAGCACGTCTTGCTCGGTAGGAGAACTAACTATCGAGAAGCATCGCACGGGCATTGGTCGTTTATTTCGATAGCCGTTGATAGCGGCATATTGGCCTGGCTGAAACAAAATTGGAGCGCCATCTTCATGCTGCAAGCTCACAAGTAATGTCGAACGAGTTATCTTTTCAACACTCGTTATTGTATAGCCCGACATGGACATCCCCTTTTTGCATAGTTACCATGTGTTTCGTCTTTATAAGTTTAGTTCTATTTGGTTCGAGTAGTTAACACACCCGCTGCCCGTGTACATGCAAACTTTTACGTAGTACTTCCCGCCGTGCGCATCTACTTCACCATACTTCTCGCTTGGATCGCTGTAATAGTGGAAATCACTACCTGGATAGACGGGGTTCTTTGACGTAGACCAGACTAGCTTATATCCTTTTGGCGCCGAGCCTTCGAGCTTCCATTTTACGTTGTTACCTACTAAAGGCGAAAGGGTGAGTGTACCGCTCGGCTCGCCGCTCGAATCAGACTTCGGAGCAGTTACCGCAACGTCGTTGCTGTATTTGCTGCAGCCACTGCCATTGTATATGCATACGCGGAAATGATATGTTTTACCATCTTTTATACTCCACGCGTAGCTCCGACTGCTTGAATCAGACACATACACGGCATCGTCTTCGCCAAACGTCGGGTTGGCATCAAGACTTTTTAGCACCTTGAAGCCCTTGCTAGCGGTGAGGTTTTTCAAACTCCAGGTTAGTTTTACACCCGTGTCATATTTCGCGCCACTCAAGCTTAGGCTTGCGGTGGTGTCGCTACTTTCATCATCTTTTTCATCGTCTTTCGTGGTAGTTTCTTTGTCGAAGTTCTCAAGATAGCCAAGCTCGTCTTTAAATTCGCTAATCTTTTTGTCTTGCTCATAGTTCCATTTTACGAAGCTATCCTTTTTCAACGCATCGATAGAAAGCGTATTAAGCTTCTTCTCTTTTTTAGTATCAATCGATTTGTAGTAATAGTACTTACCCTCGGAAACTTCAACATTCTCTTCGCCAGGTTTTACCACACCCACCTTACTCTCGTATACTTCAACGCCCTGCGTATCCTCAGTATTAAGTGTTACGTATGCGGTGCCCAAGGCAACGTATTGCATGTCATCTATTTTCACTGTAAACGTGCGGTCTGATTTTACTAGTCGGCTGTACATCTCGCCAGAAACATTTGTTACCGCTACCGCCTTCGTGGCTAAGCTGTCAAACTTCACGACTGAGTTGCTGTTTAAACGCACCGCGCTGCCATCATCAAGATTCACCACTAGGCGACTTTCGGTATCGGTTTTGTAGTATGAGCCTTCTTTCACCTGATCATTCACCGCTAGCGGCTTCCATGTTTCGTTATCAAGGCTTACCTGAGCGGTGCCATCTATCAAACTTACCTCTCCGCTCATCTTTTGCACCTTCACCGTATCACTTTTCTTGGTGCTAGCAGTTGTTGCCGTATCATCCTTTAGCAGTAGCCACGCGCCAGCACAGCCTGCCGCAGCAAGCACAAATGTTGAGCCCACCACGCCAAATACAAGCTTTTTGCGGCTCTTCTTAGGCTGTGGGAACACGGCAGCGGGCTGCTCAGGCACTTCTTGCAATTCGATTTCTTGCAACGATGCAGTCGACGGTTCAATCTCGACAACTGGCTGTGAATCAGAACCTTCATCAGTTTTGGCAAGTTCTTCATCGCTAGCTAATTCTGTTTCTTTTTCAGACTCTTCAGTGACTTCTGGAACCTCTGGCAGATTATCAAGCGAGTCAGTCGTAGGCTCAGCTGGCTTTGCTCCACCAATTTTTACTTCAATCTTGTCACCCTCTAGATTCGGATCCTTTTCATCCATCGCTCGCACCTCAATCAAGTATCAATACGCTTATGATACCATTTGTGAGCATAAGCGTCTAGCTAGTCAAAGTGCGTAAATAGCTCGCACCATTGCTCTAGGCTTAGTTGCGATGGCCGTAGCTCGGCCGATATATTTGCTTTGCTTCGTGGGGTTTGGGCAAAATACGTTTGCCGGCGAAAACAATGCGATACAAAATCGCGATAGATATGCGCTTCTTCACGGTCGAGTAGCGGTTCGTCACGCAATTTTATTTCCAGTAGCACCGTGTCGACAGCTGGCGGTGGCGTGAAGTCAGTTTTTCGAAGTGGTTTTCGAATACGCACACTAAACCAGGGGCCAAGCTGCGCTCCCAGCTCACTGGTAAAATGATCGTCACCTGGCACGAGTTTCCGAGCAAATTGTTTTTGCACAATTAGATACATTGTCTTCGGTGGTGAGTTTGTTTCAGTGAATTTTCGCACAATTGCCGCGCTGAGATTAAACGGGATGTTCGCGAAAATTTTATACGGCATGGTCACTATAGCCAGCTTTTCAATATCCTGTTTAACTATAGTGACATTTTCACTATTGCCTACGTTTGCTTGTAGCGATTTCAAGGCCGCGGGCTCGATTTCTACCGCATACACTTGCCTGCAACGACGCGCCAGTACACTGGTTATCACGCCGCTACCAGCGCCCAGGTCGTAGACGGTATCGTTTTTGCGAATATTACTGTGGCCTATTAGTTCTGCAACAAGCCGGGTGCTACGCAAAAAGTGCTGTGCATGGGTATGAAGTCGTGTCATGTATATCTATTGTACGTTAGGCTAGTGTTTTTAGTGTAAATGTTGTATCATTGCACCCAAAGCGTAAGCTCTATGACAAAGAAATCAACACAACGAGTATCGAATAAAAAGCCTACCTCTGCCATAGGTTCTGGCAAAGCCAGGGCACTAGGCAAGCGCTCGATTATTCTCTTCGGTGCGTTATTCGTCACTTTAGCATTCGGGGCAGCGAGCTACCTCAGTGGCGATCAATTCCGGTCTTCAAGCGCGGCCGTACCACAGCGATTTCCGGGCGATCCAAATCCATTAATCTCTGGTAAAGCGTACTTTGGCGCTTCTGGTAATTATATTGCCACCCATGAAGCAGCTGCCGGAAAATCGGTCGCAATCTATAGAAAGTTCAACCAGTGGAACACCGCTTCATCAGCCGTCAGTACTATTAACTCAAATTACAGCAACAATCGCTTAGTATGGATATCGTTCAAAACGCCAAAGTGGTCAGAAGTTGCCGCTGGAACTCACGACTCAACGCTCGATTCGATGCTGCGCACTCTCGATAATGCTGGCAAACCCGTTTGGGTGACCTTTTGGCATGAACCCGAAAATGACGAAGGCCAAGCTAACGCTGGCTCGGCAACAGATTTCGTAAACATGCAGCGTCATATTCGTAGCCGAATAGACGCGCTCAATACCACACATATTGCCTTCGCGCCCGTTTATCAATCGTCCAAAATTGTATCGATGGGCAGCGCCCACAACAACTGGTATGGCTCTGGTATCTGGGATTTTATCGGTTTTGATATTTACCAGCCCAACGACACGTTGTCTATTTTGAATTCTAAATGGACCACGACCATCGCTTGGGTAGAATCCAAAGGCCTTCCCTTCGCTATTGGTGAATGGGGTGTTCGCACCACGGCGCCTTCATCGCAAATTACCGACTTTTGGAATTGGCAATTTACCAACAATAAAGACATGGTGGGTATGTCCTACTTTGACTCAGATGCAAATAGCAACGGCTCATGGATACTTGCCGGAGCTAACAATACGACATTCAATACTATTCTTAAAAGTGACACGAAAGTTATGCGTGTCAACGAGCTTGGGTCGAGTACCGGAGGTGGAGGTGGTGGAACGCCCGCCCCAGACACTACCAAGCCGACCGTAAGCCTCACCTCCCCTTCAAATGGTGAAACTGTTAAAGGAACAATACTAGTCACTGGAACCGCTAGCGATAATGTCGGTGTAAAGAGCGTCTCTCTTCGAATCGACGACAGCTACGTAAAGAGTGATTCTGCCAGCCCTTACCAATTTAGCATCGACACCACTACTTACAGCGACGGCGACCACACCGTGAAGCTTCGAGCGTTCGACGACGCCGACAACCAAGCCGATTCAGCCACCATAACTCTCAAGGTCGATAATGTGCCTGCTTCAACTGGTGGCGGAAGCTCCGGCGGATCTGGGTCGACTTCAGGCGGTTCATCCTCAAACGGAAACACCACGGTCGTATCAACAAAAACAAGCTCCTCAAAAAGTAATCCTGTTCCCGTTGACGGCACTCTAGTTATTAAGCCTAGCTCGCCAAACAGCGACGTGTCGGTAAAGGTTGATGGCAAAGAAGTCGATGGCAATGCCGTTAATACCGAAGGCTTAACGAACGGTACACACACTGTATCTGTTACGGAAGACGGCAAAACAAAGCACATCACCATTGATGTCAATAATCCTTGGTATCTCGCTCTGCTCAATCACTTCTTGGCAAATTATGGTTTGTATACCATGATAACCACGGCTGGTGTATCAGCTATTTGGCTATTCCATCGCCAAATTTCAGGTTTCTTTAGTATTTTCCCTACCCTTCGACTTCGGCATTAAAAACTAGCCTTAGTGGCTGTGATGAGAGCTCGAGTGATACCCATGTATTAACGCGTGGCCCTTGCCTTTGCTTAGCAAATAGCGGTTTACCGGAAAAGCTACCCAAAATGCTACGAACAGTGACAGTGCTAACGTCGCCCAAAAATACAAATCAGTTAAACCAGCACTCATCGCCCCTGGCAAGACTATAATTACCGCATTATCTACTATTTCCATTGTCAGGATTGATAACGTATCGGCAGCCAATACCAACTTCATTGCGCTTGCCAGCGGAATATTATTACGAACTAGTGGAAGCAACGAAAGCGAATAGCCAGATATAAATGCGAGTACTATCGATATCGCAATCGTAGCTATCACGCTTAGCCCTAGCCATACACCTAGTATCATGCCCGCCACTTCACCAATCGAGCAACCAAGCAAACAATGCAAGGTAGCGCTTAACGCCATCTTATTCACTGAATGCACCTATCGATACTCCGGGTTGGAAAATGCCCAGCGCTCGCCGTCTTTCCATTGCTGCGGCAAGTTGCCTTCAGCTGGCAGACCACCATTTGCTTTCAACATTTTTGCTGTGTGCAATAAGTTATAGGTCATAAAGGTAACATTGCGATTAGTAAAGTCGCTCTGTGGCCCGCCAGAACCTTCGTCCAGATAGCTTGGGCCAGGACCAATCGCACCTATCCAGCCAGCATCGGCCTGTGGTGGTATGGTGTAACCAATGTGCTGCAAACTGTAGAGCACGTTCATTGCGCAGTGTTTCACGCCGTCTTCGTTGCCGGTAATTATACAGCCGCCGGTTTTACCGTAGTAAGCCCACTGCCCTTTTTCATTTAGTTCTGCCGAGTTCGAATACAATCGTTCAATCAAAAGTTTGGTTTGCGAGCTATTATCACCTAGCCAAATCGGGCCACACACCACCAATATGTCAGCTGCTTTCACTTTTTCATACAGCATCGGCCAATCATCTTTCGCCCAGCCATGTTCAGTCATGTCAGGCTGGACTCCACTTGCTACATCGTAGTCAATCAAGCGCACCATATCGGCTGTCGCACCAAGCGATTCCATCGTGTTGATGCTCAGCTGCGCCAATGCCTCGGTGTTACTTTTTTCGGGTGATTTTTTCAATGTACCACTTATGAATATTGCTTTGATTCCACTAAATTCACCACTAGCCATGCGCCCTCCTAGTTGCTTAGTACACTAAATATATTACCGGCTGGATCTTTAAACCAAGCGATATCAGGGCCCATACCGGCGGCTTTGCCGCGTAGTACACCACTTTCGTCTTGTGCAGCCGGCAGGTCTTCGTAGTGCTCCATTTCCACGCCGTTTGCTTTTAGTTCGGCAATTGCGCCGTCAATGTCATCTACTTCGAAGTTAAGAATGGTGTACGTTGCGGGCTCAAAATCTATCTTTTCGTATACGAATACTGGGTTTCTGCCTTCAAAGTGAAGTTCCAAGCCCATTGGTGTTTGTTGTACGCTCAGCCCTAGCCGAGTGTAAAATTCTTTTGCTGTTTGTATGTCGTCGACGGCAAAGCCGCTAAACGCTGTTGCATTTCCAAACATCTTACACCTCCTTAAAAGTAGCATTTACACTACCTTTATCTACTGTATTATACGCCCCATTCTAGCCAACTTACAGTTGACATATGGCAACATTTTTTACATAATACCCAACAAGCTTCGCCCCCGACAGAATCGAGGAACGGCATGAGCAGCACCGCATCACCCGAGAACGCCACAGTCGTGGAGGTCACCACGCACGACGTGAAGACCTCGCGCCACACCCTGTGGGTCAACTTCCGCGACTTCAAGCGCCAGTTCGGCATCCACGTCGACACCCAGTTTGGCTTCACGGCCGGCCAGGTTGTCAAGGTGGTCGTCGCCAAGGTCGACAACAATGGCCGGCCCATCAAGCTGGCTCTCGCACCGGCGTGAAGCCCACTTCACTCCAGCCTCCAAGTCCCCATCGACGGCGAACAGCCTCTGGGTCGACCCGGAGGCTGTTTTGCTGGATAGAAATAATAATACACCCGCGGGTTAGGGCGGGTGCATTTGGTTGTTTTTCTATACATAAGGTGCGATGTTTTATCATGACAAAACATAGTAGTCGGCCTGGCCTGTATAGCGGCTCAGCACAAAAATTTTTCTGTTTTTAAATGGTCCTTACCTTTAGTGTACGATTCATGTTCCCTGGCGTATCTGTGCCGTCTATCGGGTGATGAACGCTGGTAGCAAGTAGCAACCGAGCAAAGGAGGTTCTGTATATACGCGTGGTATAAAGAGAAAAACGTTTGTTACTATTCAATATAGCACACTTTTTAAAATTTGTCAAGTATTAGCTAAATGCCCTCTATAAAAGTATCTATGAAATCTATGATACGGTTTTTGACACGTTCAAGAATACTTTCACGATGCAAAACGCTCGGTTGAGCGACTAACACATCCCCTAAGTCATGTTTGCGCGGGATGCGCCCGGTAGATACATAATGGTCCAGTAGCGCTTGCGTCTTTTCTGCATCAAGTCCCTCGTCTTCGCACATTGTGCGGAATGCCTTTACTTGTTCATCGCTTACGAACTCAGCAAATTCCTGCTCTACGTCGCTAGCATCCTCGACGGCCAGCAATGTTCCATTTATAAACCGTTCAATGAGCTCGCGTTTGCTACGCAATTCAGCCGTATTCGCCATCGTATCATCAATCATCTTCTGCAATTCAATGCGCTTCTCCTCGTCGGCACCTACCATGCGTGCGATTAGTCGCAATATGTAACTGACATTCACTTCATCTCGGCGAGTTAACTCAAGTTCGAAATCGATATCATCGAGTATCGAAACTTTTTCTTTTTCGTGATCTTGTTTTACTTTGTCGTAAATGTCGAGATATTTGCCTTTGTAATTTTCAAGTGTTTGCTCATCGATAGCTAGATGTGAATAGTCAAAATCAGCAAATGATATCGCGACATTACGTAGCCGTAGCACTTGCCTGTATGCCTCCACGAAAGCTTTCTCAGCGTTTTCATCTGGGAGACTATCTACATCCTGCGGCGTTGCCACAATAGACTGCAAATGTACAATCGCTTCATTAAGTTTGGCGACATAATCCTCGTACGGTTGCAAGAAGATATCTTCGCGCGCGTCTTTGTTGGCAAATAATTCTAGCGCGTCGTCTGTCGCCTTTTTGAGGTTACGGAATACTACGATGTTGCCCTGCGATTTTGTCTCGTTCAATATACGATTGGTTCGACTATACGCCTGCAGCAAGCCGTGGTAGCGCAAATTCTTGTCAACATATAGCGTGTTCAGTGTTTTACTGTCAAAACCGGTCAGGAACATATTCACTACGAGCAGCAGGTCAACCTCACGCGCCTTCACCCGGTCGGCAATGTTACGGTAGTAATTATAGAAGCTGTCGCTGTCACGTGTGCTGTAGCTTGTGCCGAACATTTCGTTGTAGTCGGCTATGTAACTTTCTAGTTTGTCGCGGCTATGTTGGTTTACGTGGTCAAATAGGTTCAGCTGAGGGTCATCGTCGAGCATGCCATCGGCATCTTTGTCAGTTTCGTTCGCCCCATAGCTAAATATCGTTGCGATGCGGAGGTTGTGCTTTCCAGCCTGCTTTTTCCGGAATGCTTCGTAGTATTTCGTCAGCATGTCCACGCTACTCACCGCCATAATTGCCGTGAAATCTCTGGCATGCGTTTTGCGGTCGTGGTTGGCGATAATAAAGTCGGTGATCGCCTCAACACGCAATGGCGATTCCATCGCTTCTTGGATGTCAATCGCTTCCACGTCTACATCCACATCTTCGCGGCCATCTTTGAACTTGAAGCCTTTATAGTACTCCACGCTAAACTTTAGCACGTTCTCATCACGAATAGCATCGGTGATGACATACTTATGCAGACATTCGCCGAACAAATCTTTCGTGGTGCGTTTGCCAAGTGCATTGCTACCGGCATTGTCCGCAAAGATCGGGGTACCGGTGAAGCCAAACAGTTGATAGTTGCCAAAGTATTCGGTGATGCGTTTGTGAGTTTCGCCGAAGTGGCTACGGTGACACTCGTCAAAAATGAAGATGATTTTCTTATCGCGGTGCTGCTCCATCTTCAGTGCATGGCGGTCACGTGTCACGGCATTGTTGAGCTTTTGGATGGTGGTGACGATTAGCTTTGTCTCTGGGTCGTCGAACTGCTTTACTAGGCTACGTGTGTTGTCGGTTGCGTCTACACTTCCCTCGCGAAAGTTATTGAACTCACGAATGGTCTGGTTATCGAGATCGTTGCGGTCTACTACAAACACTACTTTGTAGACTTCTGGCATATCGCAGATGATCTGGCTCGCTTTGAAGCTCGTCAGCGTCTTGCCGCTACCCGTGGTGTGCCATATGTAGCCACCCTGCGCTTCATTGGCGACTTTATCAACGATAGCTTCGACTGCGTAGTATTGGTACGGGCGTAGCGCCAGTAGCGTCTTATCGGTTGTGAGCACCATATATTTGGTAACCATCTTGGCGAGGTGACACTTCTCGAGGAACACGCGCGCGAAATCTTCTAGCTCGGTAATCTTTTTGTTATCCGCATCCGCCCAAAAGCTGGTGAATTTGAATGATTCTTTCTTGGTCGTGTTATACGCCACCGTGTTGCTGTAGTATTTGGTGTTGCCACCATTACTAATGACGAAAAGCTGCACAAATTGGTACAGGCCGTAGCCACTTGCAAAACTATGACGACGGTAGCGATTGACTTGGTTAAATGCTTCTTTGAGTTCTATGCCGCGGCGCTTGAGCTCTATCTGCACCAACGGCAAGCCGTTTACGAGTATCGTCACATCGTAGCGGTTTTTGTAGCTGCCTTCTTGCGTAACTTGGCTCGTCACCTGGAATTGGTTTTGACACCATTTGGTCATATTTATAAATTCGATATTTTTGTGAGTGCCGTCATCGCGTAGCAGACTCATCTTATCACGCAAAGTCCGCGCTCGATCATACACGCTGCCTTTGTTCAGATAATTCAATATCCGCTCAAATTCTTGCGAGCTAAACTTTGTCTCGTTGTGCAGCTCGAGTTGGGTTTGTAGGTTTGCAATCAAATCAACCTCGCCCCCGATAAGCACGCGCTCGTAACCCATACCGACTAGTTGTATGATAAGATTTTCTTCTAGCACTGCTTCGGACTGCGTGGTCATCTTGTAAATAGCTCCAATACTGTCTGCATTTTCTTTTCAACCTCATCAAAAGTAATTATTTCTACGTCTTTATTGCTCATTCTAAATAGTTCAAACGATCTTTTCTTTGCATCAATTTCTAAGTCGCTCAGTCTACCCACAATCACAACACATTTTGAGTTAAGTGATTGGACAGACGAGCCCTTGGTAAGATTATCGTGCTGTTTCATAAAGTTCGTCTTTTGATCGATTACCTGCACGATAGCACCTGTCACATCCTTCGCTATTGGGTAGATATCAGGCTTGCGATATGGTGCGCCTTGAACCAATTGAGCTTTATGTGTTTTTATTTCAATAAATGCGATATTGTCTGTGAAATTATTTTTATAAATAAAATCCACTATTTTATCGGTACTTCCACTTATTGTGTGCCCGGATACATTGAATTTATCTTTCAAGAATACTGCGGGATAACTAAAAATATTTGAGAATATCCAAGTATGTTTTTTGAAAAACTTATGCCATTTTTCTTCTAGAGACCTTGAGTTATTTTTTTGGTCCTGTATTTTTTTAAATTCTTTTAGCACATCTTCTATATAGACTTTATCAACCACGCGTTTGGTTGAGGCGATAGTTTCAGGTTCAATGTTAAAGTTTCTCGTGATAGCCTCTACGTCATCTTTACCTAGCCTTATCGTATCGCTTGCATATTTACTCATGAATCGAGCAAGTTGACCCTCAAAGTAAACAATATCGCCTGGCTCGTCAAAGAGATCGGGCAGAATTTTGTGCAATATAGACTGATGAACTCTCAGCTGTTCACGCTTGGTTGAATCTGTGAAAAGTTTTGTTCGTGCACGAAGTTTACCAAAGTCCTCTCTTGATATGTAAAGGACGCCTCCACTAAGTTCGGATCTGTCCTTTGTGAATATAACCGCCTCAAGCGTGTCAACACAGGTCTCGAGATATCGAAAAAGCTGAGCGACTCCCTGCGGCCTAGTAAATCCGTAGCCACTTTCTATAGTCGTAGTAAAGCCGACCCTGGGTATTAAGCCATCTTCAGTTGCAATATACTCGATCTTTTCGTATTTTCGCAGGGGTGGTAGTCCACCCTCAAAGTACCTAAATGGATACCATTTGATTAAACCGTCTTTAGTCTTTTCTTTGCATACGAAAGAAGTAACCTTGTCATCAATGACTAGCTTGTATTGAGTGCAGTTCTTTCCGACAACCTTCTTGGTATCAAGTACTTGCCTAGCCATTACGCAAACATCCTCTGTAACAAGCTCTTTTTGAACAATTTTACCTGCTCGAGCTTGGTTTTTTCTAGATTTATCTTATCATCGAGATTCATCAGGAAGTCGGCGATTTTTCGTTGCTCTTCAAGCACGGGAGTATGTATTGGCAATTTTCTTATCTCTGGTGGTCGAATTTCCTTTATCGAGCTACCTTGTGCGTATCTAAGTAGTGTCTTCTTGCTATTCCGCAGCCAGTACTTGATGAACAGTCCATCTGCTTGATCTACAGACAGTTTGATGCCGGCAATGCCCTGCTTTGTTGCCATCGGAATTTTTGCAATACCAACTTCGCCAATAGTGGCACCTGTCGAGAGGATAATTGTATTTATTGGCCATAGTTTGGCTGAAGATCTTTTCAAGCCTTGTTCTGACAGCGTATTTTTTGTGTATGTTATCTCATCTCTAATATCGTCAATCACAGCCCAGCTTATTTCACCACCAAAATTATTTTGATTAGACGTGTCGGGAGTACCTCCGTCACCAATATCTTCAATGATCTCACCAAATCTTTTTGATTGCCAAGCCGAATAGTCCTCACCATCTTCATCTTTAAATCTCAGTTTTTGGGTGAAGATTTTTTGCATGACACCTTTTTTGTAGCGCTGCATTAGCTCCACCTTTTTATCTATCACCGCAATCAGCTCATCCACTGCGGTTAAAAACCCCGCAATTTTCTCTTGCTCCACAATCCTCGGTAGACTAATTTTTATACGGGAGAAAAGCGGATACCACAAATATATTCGAACACCGCCTTCACCGAGCACACTATAGTAATACATGGTGCTATCCTTATGCAAAAACTGATCAAGAAACTCGCCATTGGTATTAAGCTTGGGCCTAAAGCACACGTATAGCGAGCTAATTACTGCCTCACTATCTGAAAGACGGGCGATCGAACCAACGTTGATTCTTGCCGGATTATACGCAAAATCACCTTTCTGGACAATCTTATACGCTGCCAGATCATTCCCTGCCACGGATTTACTAAAATGTTCAGTCTGAAGCACAAAGCCTCTAGAGTTTGTGACCGAGTATATTGGGCCCGATAGTTTTTCTTTGTTGCGTCTAGAGAATAACATCGTTACCTCTCCTAGCTTCTTGACTTCCCATTCCTCGCTAAACTCTGGAAATCGCAGTTTTGGAATGCTTCGACTCATAAGATTACCTCAATAGCAACAGTATTTCTGTCCATATCAATCCAAACGAAATCAATCCTTGAGCTTAGTACGCCAACGAAGAGGCCATGGGAGTAATGCAGACTGGGCGTATTAAAATTGCTTCTAATCTTTTCGATATCACGCTTGCCTCTTTCACTACCTCTGCCCGCTTTCTTTACTTCAACAACCAAAAGGTTACTTTCTGAATCGTTGCGTTTATGCACAATGATATCAGGTCTTATCTTTTTGTCCTCGGTGCTGCGTTTATAGCGGTCGACTTGTCCGTTAATGTTCGTGTTGTATTCGCAATCTACAGCATATTTTGGAAATTCTTCCTCTAAATAGACGGCTAGTCTATGGCTGATAGTCAGTTCATACAGGTTGCCGTCAATCAAAGCCTGCTTGTCCTGTTCGTGAAGCTTCATGACTGCACGAAGCGCACCACTTTTTGCCGAACTGGTCACGCGACAAGTCTCCATATCAATAAGAGCACAAGTGCTGTGCCTGCAAACGCGAGGATATAGCCAAGCATAAGTAGTCTATTTGGCCATTTTGTGTAACCGATCGTTGACGACGTTTCTATGATTCTATATTTTTCGTATTCTTCTGGGCTGATGTGCGTTTTTTTTGTTTGCTTAATAATCGCCTCTACTTCGCCTACCTTTTTTATATAGTGCTTGATCGAATTTATTACTCTGGCTTGCTGCCAGCTACCAGCGGCAAGATGAACCGTTAAGGCTATAGCAAGAGTAGTCGCAGCACTTGCGGCGAGTATTTTTTGGTTATTTTCGAAACCAAGAGTACCCAAGAATGCAAGCTGAGCAAGTATTACCGTGGCCACTAGCGTTTGAAATCTACCAGACATTTCGTTGGAAAGCTGTATATTCTTAATGGCCGCATCAGTAAACTTCTGCTTTTCGCCAAATAAGTCGACTACGTATTTTTTGAACGGACTTGCCATCATATATCCTTACTTGGAGTTTTTTGGTCACGGACTTCGATGGCTTTTTTCTTAGCATCCGGAATCTTGTCATATATCTCTTGGATTTGCTTCGGTTCGGTAATCATGGTCTCCGCAATCTTATTTAACAACCTGAATAATGCTTGTGCAGTGGCCGGATCATCGCGCAGGTCTATTTGCCCAGGGTGTACAGACTCATTGCCTATAACACGCAACACATCAAGTGCTTGTTGAATCGTTGGCGAAAGTCCACTTTTCACAAGATTGCCTATGTCGGTATTGATATCTTTACCGTTTTCACCCAGCTGGATACATAATTTTTGGACCGCTAGTCTGAGCAATGCGGCAGCACCTCTAGGTGATTTTTGGAGTATTGATACAGCTTCACTATAGTCTTGCTTGATTTCCTCCGATAAGTCTTCATTTGGCGATTCTACTTCACCACTATCTGGCAATACCATTGCACCTTCATTCCAGATAGAAAAACGATAGCAGTGCCCACATCGACACAGTTCGATATCTTCGATTATCCCGACTATCCTGGGACTTGTTATGGCATGCCAATTCTGATCCGCATACGCACCACAGAATGGACAATTGAATGCATTATCATGATAGCTTGCGGGAGTGTAAGGAACTTTCGCCATCAGAATGGACTCCTTATGCCAAGCTCTTTAGTGTATTCTGTTATTTTTGCATCGAGCTCTGCGCTAGATTTATCGAGCTTGCGGATTTCATCTACAACCTCATCTAAGTCAATCTCCACCTCCTCTTCAAACGTGTCGACATAACGCGGAATGTTCAGGTTGTAGTCGTTTTCTTTGATTTCATCCAGGCTGGCAACGTGACTGTATTTATCCTTTTCGTTTCGCTGCTCATATGTCTCGAGAATCTCATCGATGTCGCTTGAGCGCAGACGGTTCTGGTTTTTGCCCTTTTCAAAATGCTTGCTGGCGTCGATAAACAGCACGTTTTCGCCAGTTGGGCGGCACTTTTTGAACACCAATATACAAGCTGGGATACTAGTGCCAAAGAATAGATTTGCGGGTAGCCCAATTACAGCATCCAGGTAATTCTTTTGCTCTATCAAAAATTTGCGAATATGGCCCTCAGCTGCGCCGCGGAATAGAACACCATGAGGCATGACCACTGCCATCGTACCGTTTTCGTCAAGCTGGTAGATCATGTGCTGAATAAAGGCGTAGTCTGCCTTGCTGCTTGGGGCAAGCTTGCCGTACTGTGCAAAGCGCTCATCACTGAGGTGAATTGCATTTGCCGACCACTTCGCACTAAACGGCGGATTAGCGACTATAGCTTCAAACTTATATTCGAGGTGCTGTGGATGCTCTAAAGTATCTTCCTGTTTGATGTCAAAATCTGCAAAGTGTACATCATGTAATATCATATTCATCCGAGCCAAGTTGTAGGTAGTGTGTATAGACTCCTGCCCAAAAAACCTGTCGACATTTGCAAATTTTGCTACACGAAGCAGAAGTGAACCTGACCCACAGGTAGGGTCGTAAGCACTCTTCAGTTCCTTTTTACTGGCAGAAACGATACGTGCTAGGATTTGAGAAACTTCCTGCGGCGTGTAAAATTCACCGGCTTTTTTTCCGGCACCACTAGCAAACTGGCCAATCAAATATTCGTACGCATCGCCAAGCACGTCAATTTCGGAATCTTCCAGACGAAAGTCGATCTTATCGAGGTGCAGTAGTACTTTTGCGATCAACTCATTGCGCTGGCTCACCGTTTTACCCAGGCGCGTAGCATTCAGGTCAAGCTCTGAGAATAAATGCTCAAAATCTTCCTCACTATCCGTGCCCATTGTACTCTGCTCGATACTATTGAGAATGCGCTCAAGGTCTTCGTTGAGATTGTCATTCGTCATGCCATTTTGAGCGACATGATGGAACATTTCGTTTGGAGCGAGGAAATAGCCGAGCTTATCAAGCGTGGCTGTGCGAACAGCGATGATATAATCGCCTTCTTTCGGGTCGCCTAGTAGCTCGGCGTATTTTTTATTATCTGGACGTAGCAACTCATCGGCGTAAAGTTCGATTTTCTCCGAAAGGTATTTGTAGAAGATAAAGCCGAGGATGTAATCGCGAAATTCATCAGCATCCATCTTACCGCGGAGCTCATTCGCAATATTCCATAGTTGAGTTTGTAGCTGTTTTTTCTGATCTTCCGACATCATACCTCCAAAGTATATTTTAAGTATACCCTCGCCGCCTCTGTATTTCTACCCTATTGTCGCGATTGAGGGGTCCGGAGCAATTGGCTTCTTGGGTCTTGGGAGCACGACCACCCACATGGCGAGGTGCACCAATTACGGAATAATTCACGAGATCGCAGTTTGTCGTCTGTAACTTCAGAAATTACGACAAACCGACCAACGGGAGTTATCTCGTGACCGTAGCTGGTGCGCTGAGACATATGGCGTGGTAGTGATACCCCAAGTCGTTCTTCTGGTACTCTTATCGAAAAAGAGTACGTTTTTGTTTCTTTTGACACCAAAAGAAATGGTTTTTGCTACTTTTGACACGCAAAAGTAGCCGTTTGGTTCTTTACGGCAAAAGAACACCCATAAATATTGCATTTTAATACCGTTTATGCTATAATAGTAGTTGAGCTTAACCGCAGTACCCCAAAAGACCTACCTAGAGGAGCACACATGTTGGACCGCATCAGGAGACAGCTCGCCGCGATCGTGGAGCGCTTCGGCAGCCACAAGCAGCCGATGGCGACCATCGAGAGCGTAGTCCCTCAGCAGCCGCTGAGCGAGCTGAGCACCGACTACGTCGACGCCGTCACCTACAGCATGGGTTCGCTGGACCCGTTCCACCGCACCGTCTACCCGCCTTCCGGCACGTTCCAGGTGGGCGACCAGGTACCGCTCAACAGGCTCGAGCACTGGGCACACGCCCACTGACTCTCGCCCCCAGTCACACCGTGACGGCCTACGGCCTCCGGTATGACCGGGGGCTGTTTGCTTTTTTGGTGCTACAATAAAAGTACAAACTAACGAAAGAAACAGCATGAAGGTTCGGGGGAAAGTAATAATCGTAACCGGTGCGGGCGGCGGAATTGGCGGCGCGCTGGTGGCACACCTATTGCAACGCGGCGCAAAAGTAGCCGCCGTAGATCTGCGCGAAGATAGTCTGCAAAAACTGAAAAGTACCGTAGACGCAAATGCCAGCCTATCACTTCATGCCATAAATATTAGCGACCGTGCGGCTGTAGAAGCATTACCTATCGGTGTACAGCAAGCGCATGGCCAAATCGACGGCCTAATTAACTGTGCTGGGATAGTGCAGCCATTTGTACGAGTAGCCGACCTGGATTTCGACACGATCGAGCGTGTAATGAACGTGAATTTTTACGGAACGCTATATATGGTAAAAGCATTTTTGCCTGAGCTACTGAAACGACCAGAAGCGCATATAGTCAACGTGTCGAGCATGGGCGGTTTTTTGCCAGTACCGGGCCAAAGCGTGTACGGCGCATCAAAAGCAGCCGTGAAACTACTGAGCGAAGGCTTGTATGCCGAGCTTTTGCCCACCAATGTGGGTGTAACTACCGTATTTCCGGGTGCGACCAAGACCGATATTACCAAGAATTCTGGCGTTGATGTAAGCGCGCTTGCCGATAAAGCCAAAGACTTCCCTATGCTAGCGGCTGAAGACGCCGCCAAACTAATAGTAGACGCCATGGAGCATAGTAAGGCGCAGCTATTCACCGGCAATGACTCAAAGCTGATGAACCGACTATACAGACTAAATCCGGTATATGCTACTAAGTTGATAACGAAACAAATGAAGTCGTTACTACAGTAGTTGTATAGCACAATATTGACTTTTTATACAACTTATGCTAATATATGTATCAGGCTTCTGTTTGACCAACCCCTCACAGAGCAGTACCGCCCCGAGAAAGGTATGAGCTGATGACCAACGTTTGCAAGATTCGCGAGGCTGCTGGCCTCACGATCGACCAGCTGGCCATGAAGGCTGGCGTTTCGAGCAATGTCGTGCGTGTCGCGGAGGGTCGAGACCCGAACCGCCCGTACCGCACCAGCAACGCGAGCGCCACACTTCTCGCAGCAGCCCTCAACGTCGAGGTCAACGACCTCTTCGACCCCCTGGAGCTGTCCGACCTCGGACGGCCCACCGGCACGAAGAACGACGCGACGGGCATCGGCTGCGTCACCGCCGAGGCGATGTGTCCGGACTGCTTCATGCTCGTCCGAATCAGCGTGGGCTGCCTCGACTGCGAGGTTAAGCCCTCTCGACTTCTCGCGATGGCAGTCGCCTGACCCTACCCCCGAAAGGAGCATTCCCGTGCATCAACACGACGAGAGAGCCCCTCCGGGGGTTTTCTCATGGTTAAAATATTGACAAATTTGAGTATCAGTGACATAATCTGACCAAGCTTAGCGGAATCAACCCCCAGGCAGTACCCCGTGAGGAAGAAGGTCTGTTTTGACAACCTCGGAAAAAACCAGACTCCAGATTGCCCGTGAAGAAGCGGGGATGACAGTTCAGCAGCTGGCTACGAAGGCAGATGTGGCAGAGACTGTCATCAGAAATGCAGAAGGTCGCCGTGCCACGCGGTTCAGGACCAACAGAGAGTGCGCCGAGAAGATCGCTACCGCACTCGGACGTCCGCTCACGGCACTGTTCAACCCAGAACACGACATCTCGAACAAGGGCAACCCAGGCCACAACGGCCACAGGGAGCAACGTCAAGCCGAGAGCCCTGTCGAAGTCTGCCAAGGTTGCTACATGCAGCTACCCACCAGTGGCGTTTGCTGCGACTGAGCCCAACTACCCCCGAAAGGAGAGCGCTTCGGCGCTAGAGACCCCTTCGGGGGTTTCTCTTTTAACAAAATTATTGTTCCCAGGCGAAATCACTGTGGCCGAAGTGGCCATAACGTGCTGTTTCTTCGTACATTGGCCGCTTCAAATCAAGCGCTTTGATGATGCCATTTGGTGATAAATCGTAGCCTTCGACGACTTCTTGCACGCCATCGATAGTAACAGTGGCTTCAAGCGGCTGGTCGTAGCCAATCGCATAGGCCAAATGGCAAAATACTTCGCCTGCGCCACGGCTCTTTAGATAATCAAGAGCGATTTTGCGTGCCATGTAGGCAGCAGAACGGTCGACTTTCGATGGGTCTTTACCGCTAAAACAGCCTCCGCCAATAGGAATGCGTGGGCCGTAATTATCTACCACCAACTTGCGACCTGTGAGGCCGGCATCGGCGTCGAAGCCGCCTTGGTGCCAATCGCCCGCTGGGTTGGCGTGTACTTTGAGGTCTGCGCTTGCGGATGTGCCGCATTGCTTGGCCCATTCGCGCACGGCCACTTCTAGCTCGGCATGCGGCGCGTTTTGAAAGCTTGCTACGAGCGCGACGATTTGGCCGTCTTTTAGGGTAACCTGCGTTTTGCCATCAAATGGCCATTTGTCGTACAAAAATTGGTTGAGACCGCGAGATAATACAACTTCTAAGGGCAGGTGCTCGGGAGTGTCGCTGCAGGCGTAGCCGACCATTATTCCTTGATCCCCCGCGCCACCAGTATCGACGCCCTGGGCGATTTCAGGGCTTTGTTTTACTAAGTGCACCGTAAGCTCAACATCGCCAGCTAGGCGCTGTACGATAGGTGGAATATCTGGATGCGACGTGCTAGTTACCTCACCCGTAATAAATACTTTGCCATGGCCTCCGACAGTTTCGACGGCTACGCGCGCATTGGCGTCTTCTGCTAAATACGCATCTAAAATGGCGTCGGAAATTTGGTCGCACAATTTATCTGGATGTTTTGGCGACACGCTTTCAGCAGTTTTAAATTTAGTCATATATCTCCCCTTTCGTGGGCTGAATGGAGCACCTGCCGAATTCGGCGGTTGCTAGCGGGTCAACGAGTCAGTTCTCTCATCCGCTTCGTGATATTACATTGATGTTCTACTAGTATAGCAAACCGCCTGCTCCTCTAGCAGCCTTGACATGCCGTATATGCTTTAGTAAGATAGTATTTGTGTCTTTTTTCAGGCGGCTTCGGCCGCGCAAGACACGACCTCTGATTTAGAAACGAAATAACAATAAAAGCACACGTCCTTTCATGAGAGACGGGGACGTATGTATTCAGAGGGGGAATAAGGAGGAACCCACGATGCGAACATTCGCACCACTTGTGGTGGGAGTATTTGCTGTTGTGCTGTCTGCAGTTGCAGGCAACCCAGCGGCTGCTGCCCCACAGCATACCAACGTAACCAAGAAATCGCCTATTCGGACTGTTTATGTAGTTCGACCAGGTGATACACTCACCGCAATCGGTAAAAAGTACAAACTAAGTTACTCTCGCTTGTTTAATGCGAACCACCAGATTGCCAACCCCGACGTGATAGACGTGGGTGATAAAATTAAGATCCCGAAAGCAAGCGCAAAGTTTGCGAAGCGAGAGGTTGCCGTAAGCGCGCCTGTGGTGGTGACGGCAAGTTACACTGCTAGCGCTTCAAGCGCACCGGCTGCAGCCGCGGTTGCAAGCGGAAGTGTATGGGATCGATTGGCACAATGCGAATCCGGCGGAAACTGGCAAATAAACACCGGCAATGGCTACTACGGTGGTTTGCAATTTACGCAAGGCACGTGGGCAGCGAATGGTGGCCAAGGTTCACCACAAAACGCCAGCCGTGAGCAACAAATTGCCGTGGCGAAAAACGTGCAAGCTTCACAAGGCTGGGGTGCCTGGCCTGCTTGTAGCAGCCAACTTGGGCTTCGCTAAAACTTCTAACATCTTTCTAAACCTTTAACGTTTGTTAAAACCTTAGAGAGACGAGCTGAGATACCCTCAACCGCTTTATGGCGGGTTGGTATCTCAGCTTTTTGTTTTGAGCGAGGAACTCATGTGGTTCCTCGGGCTTCGTTGAACTACTTCAACGCGCCCCAGGTTGGCCAGCGGCCGAATCTCACTCGATGGATTTCGAGAAGTTTCGACCAACTGGCCAACCCGAGCTCGTGCGATCCCACTTCGCCGCGCTCACGGATCGACTCCGTGTTCGCGTAGTGCCGGGAAGGGATCAATGGGGTTCCCGTCGGCGTCGCGTTCCTCGTAGTGCAGGTGGACGCCGTAGGCATGGCCGGTTTCGCCGGCGATGCCGAGTTGCTGGCCGGTGCGCACAGTGTCACCGACTCTGACAGACGTTGAGCTGAGGTGCGCGTACCACAGGGTGTGGCCGTTTGAGATCTCCTCAACAACGTAGTTGCCAAAGCCGTCTGGATCCCAGCCGACCGTGATGATCTTGCCGTTGGTGGCGGCGAAGACCTTGCCACTGTTGCCCTCGGAAGGAGCGAAGTCCTCGCCCGTGTGGGCGCCAGAGGCGTAGTAGGTCTCGAGCTGACCGAAGTGATTGGTCAACACGTAGGGCTCCGCCAGCGGCAGAGTCCATGTTCCGTCAGGCTTGATGCCACTGACGTTGTTGAAGCTGAACCGCAGGGCGCCCAGGAAGTTTGCCTTGCGGACAGGTTGAACCGTGATCTTACCATCGCTAGCGCGCGGACCGACGTAGTAGCCAAACTTGTCTGGCTGGCCAGCCTGGGTTTCTGCCGGCGGTACGAGCGAAGCGGTGATGTAGACCACTGGGTGATCAGATGCAGTTTGGTTTTGACTGATGACTGCGTAATCTGTCACGTCGACGTCGATGGACGCATAGACGTGGTCAATACGACCCACGCCCAGTTCCTTCGTCGTCTGCATCGGGCAGCCGGTGCGCTTGCGGACGGCGTCGTAGCCGTTCACCATTGCTCCCGACTTGGTCATAATGCACCAGGTCAGGTTCTCGCGCTTACCCCCAAGAGTGGTGTTTGCCTTGTGAGGAGCGGTGACCACTTGATATCCGGAGTTGAAGTCTCCGGTGAAGAACGCTGTTTCGCCGGCGGCGACCAGTGCGTCCATATCGCGGGCGTGTTGCTCGGCATCGCGCTTCCGCAGATCGGCATTCTTCTTCTTCGTAGGGTCGTGCGTGTTGGCTACGGAGAATTTTCGCCCGGTAGAGATCTGCCGGAACTTGACCAGCGGGATATCCCGAGGCATCCTTTCACCGGCGAAGTAGTACGGCATCGGGAGAGATCCACTCTCGCCCCGAATGAGTTCTACCTGCGTGGTGTCGTAGATGATCGAGTTCTGACTGTTCGGCAGGTCATCCTGCTTCGAGTCGTAGTAGATCGGCTCCTCAGGCCAGATCGCCCAGTTCTTGCCGAGCTCCTCCATGAGGACAGTGCGCTGGTTTCGCTGCAGCTCTTGCAAGCCGACTACACTGAACCGGTTCCCGACAATCAGCCGAGCGGCGTCGACGATGCGGTTTGGGCCAGAATTCTCTCCCGTAGCCGCAGTGTGGCTGGAGCCGAGCACGTTGTACGAGGCAATCTTCAGCTCAAGAAGCGAGCTTCCGATGTAGATGCCAGTCTGGGTTGGATTGTCTTCACTTCCCCAGAACAACACATCGCCTCGTTCGAGTGAACCAATGCCACTCGCGGGTATGAACTTGACTTCGACACCAGCTTCGGCGTCGCCTTCAAATTCGTACAGCTTGGCAATCTCAGCCGGAATGCTGATGCCCTGCGTCGCAAACATCGCGGAAACGAAGCTCGCGCCGTCGGCCGGCAGCGTCCAGGTGTAGCTATCTCCATCGTGCGAAATCGCTTCGTTCACGATTTCGCTGAGGATATCCACGGTGTCGCATCTGCCCGAGCTACTTTCGCTCGTGTAGGCTTCAACGATTGCCGTGGCTTCCTTCAGATGCGTAGCATACGCATCAGGGTACCCAGAGTGTTGCACGGCTTGCGCCGCATCCCCAGGCTCCATGTCTTCCCAGCCATCGATGTCGGTGAGACCGGCCTGTCCGGCCTGCCCTCCGAAGAAGAACATCTCTGTCGACTTCTCGGGGTCATGACGGTCAGTGTACGGCCCCCACGCTTCGATTTGCTGGAACAACCCTATACTCGTGCTACCGGGGTAGCCGTAGTCGAGGTTTTCAAGAGTGGACTCTTGAATAGCTGTCATGATGGCGACGACCATGGCTTTCACCGGAAGATCGTTCGCCTCTGCTACTTGCATGATGGTCTCGGCGTTGTCGCGCTGAGACGCAGACATGCGCACACCCTTGACGGTGAGCGCTGCCGGGTTAGTCGTACTCGGGCTGACACAAGGAGATTCGGGCTCCTTCATCAGTCCGACGCACGTCGCTAGAACCAGCAACAGCGTGAGGATCATCATGCCGAGAACAATTCGCCTCAGTGAACGCATCTGGAGCCCACCTCCTCTCGTGTAGGGTTGGCCGGTGGGGTCAGTTGAGCGCGTCGACGAGCCAGCGACCGCCTTGCCACTTCAGGTCGAGGACGACCGTCATGGTGTACGGACGCTCTTTCGTTCCGTTCGCTTCGCCTTCCACGGTGACCTCTGTCACGAGAGCCACGTGTTCCATGTCGATACCGACGTCGGTCGGAGGGATGTAGACCGTGGCCGTGATCACTCCGTTGTTCTGTCGCACCCACTCGTCGCTCTCGGTCGAGAACGACGGTAAGAATGACTGCAGGAACGCGTCCGTCACCAGCGGGTTCTTCTGGTTTGTCAGGCGACGAGCCAGCTTCTCCTGCGTTGACGAAGCATCGCGGTAGTAGTACGTCTGGACAAACTGGTCCACAAGTGGGCCAATCTTGCCGTAGCGTTCGCTTAGGTCGTCTTGCGTAACCGGGGGCGATGTCTGAACCGAGGTTGGGCTCGGCTTCGGGGCGCTGGGCGTCGGGTCATCGTCTGAACCGCTCGTGACGAGCAGCCAGATGACAACCGCAGCGATACCGGCGACCACGAGTGTGAGCACCACGTCGGTGACTCGAATTCGCACGGGACGCTGGCGGTTCATAGCCGCGCACCTGCCAGTTCAGCCGTCCGCTCGTCGAGCAGCCGTACACCGTTGGCGTTGGCGTATGCCTCGATTGCCTCGATGCTGCCGATGCCGGGACGCATGAGCAGCTGTTCGTTGGACTGGTCGGTCTTGAGCAGTGGAAGCTCTGCCGCCGTAGCGAACACCCGCATGAGAGTTGCCGGGTGCTCCTCGCTCCCCTTCAGGAACATGGTGTACTTCGGCAGGTTGGGCAGCAACACTCGCTGCGGTGCGGTCAGCATGTAGCGCTCCTGAAGCTCGTCCAGGAATGCCGGCTTGCCACGCATGCGAGCGAGGAACGTCGCGCCGTTGTCGTCGAGAATGCTCTCACCCGCGCGGTAGTGCGGGCTGTCGGGCAAACCCTTCAGCAGGTCGGTGGGACGCTGACTCGCGCCGAGCCAGATGAGCGGCAACGACCTGGCAATCTTGCTCAACCAGGCGATCGCTTCCGCGCTCACCGGGTTCGCAAGCCCCTTGTGGAGCTCGTCGTTGAGCTCCATGTGGGGTAGCAGCTCGGTCATGCCGTTCTCGATGATGAACGTCTTCAGCTGGGCGTCCAGCGTCCGCATGATGGTCTCGCCGTCTCCGCCAGAGGCGAATCCGACCCACTGCTTGACGCAGGCACGCTGGCCGTACATGTCGAACATGCTGTGGCTGTCACCGAAGATCTCGGCGTCGGGGCCCGAGAAGACGTCGTCGAGCAAATCGAACAACTTCTCCTTGGCGGCCAGCGTCTCGGGGGTCGAAATGGTGACCTCCCGGGCCAGCTGATCCTTGAACTCGACGTCGAGCTTGCGCAGCTCGGCGTCGGTGAACTTCGAAGTGGCCTTGAGACGACGGCGGCGCTGCGAGTGCTCGACGATGAGCAGACGACGCGCGCGCCGGTGGTAGACATCGACATCCTCTTCCCGAAGGGTTCGGATGATGTCCAGCAGCATGGCCGGTGACCACAGCTCGCGGTTCATGTAGTACATGCGCAGCACGGCGACGCGCAGGGCGCGCTTGGTGCGAACGTCGAGCTTGTCCGTGGTCGAGAAGCTGGCGAGCAACTGGGCCATGGCAAGCAACTGCGAGTAGGTCTTGCAGATGCGGTAGTCGAACGGGTTGACGCGCATGCGCGACATGACGAACGGCGTGCAGCCCATGATGTGGGCGATGGAGTCGTACTCCATGCCGTGCTCTCTCGAACCGTCGGCTCTGTCTTGCTTGAGAACCTTGTGGTCGTTGATTGCCACGCGCAGCTCTTCGAATCCAGCGGTCAACATGGCCAGCCGGATCAAGAGAATCTTGAGCGTCGAGGACTTGCCGTACCCCTTCACTCCGAAGAACAGGAAGAACATCGAGTCGATGTAGCCCATCATCTTGTCCCACGCCGGGTCAAGGCAGATGAGCTCGCGGGAAAATACGTCGATGCCGATGGGCATGCCGTACTTCCAGATCGGACTGCGCGTCGCCAACGGGTGACGCAGCGTCAGGTGCTGGGTTGGTCCCATGAGGGACTTCACCTTCAATGACGACATTGTCGTCACCTCCTTGTGGTTGATGGGTGTTTGTGTTGGTCCGATAACGTTAAGGTGCTGCACTGCTTGCTTCTTTATACTGCAGCACTTCATAAGTTAGCTATTGCTATAGCAAACCAATGAAATGTTGAAGCGGTCTTGGTGGGCGCCGGCGCGATGCCGGCGCCCACCAAGACGATGAGCCGTGTGCTTCCTTCCTTCATAGGCGATTCACCCCCAGAACGGCGGTGATCAGTGCAGCCAGCTGACGCGCGCGCCCTCTGACCTTGGAGACCTTGATGCCTTGGTTCTTCATGTCGGTCCGGTACTTCTTGAACCGTCGGTTGAGCAACTTCGGCTTGTCGAAGGGCGCCGTGATGTGCGAGATGGGCAGGTACCGCTGGTTGGTGCTCTCAAGTGATACCTGCTCGAGCCCGAGCTGCGCGCGCCGTTGACGGCGACGAACATTCGGGTTGACGATCAAGCGGCGACGGTTGCGGTGCTCCTCGAAGCTCCGTACCGCCGTCTCCTTAGCCATGAGCATGTTGGTGTCGATGGTGCCCGATGTGCGCTCGCTGACCTCAGCGTGTCCGCTCCACTCCCCCGGAGGGGTGGCGAAGTGAACCTGCTGAGCCCGCGTGGGGTGCTCCACCTCAGGGGTCTGGGTGAAACGCAGCATCATGAACCACGTGTCGTCGATCAGAATTCGATCACCCTTTACGACGATGCGCTTCTTCGGCCATGCCGGCAGCTCCGTGAGGATGGTGCCGATGTCTGACTTCTTGAAGCGATCAGGGTACTGCTTGACCGTCTCGGCGGTGACGACCTCGAGGTCGTCCTCGTTCGAGACGAATCGTCCTAGCACCTTGTCTTCGTAGTAGCGGTCGGTCGAGGCGAGGTCAGGGATCAATGCGCACCTGGTGAACTCGGCCAACTCGATGGGACTCATGACATGCGGATTCTGAAGCTCCAGCCCCGGGACAGCCCGGAGCTCCTCATTGAGCATCTTGCCGAGCTCGATGAGAGGCATGTCGTTGATCTGTTCGTCGTCGAGGCCGCCCTTGATGGCACGGCTCGCGACGCGCTTCCATTTGAAGCTGATGATGAACACCATCCAGGGACGCGTTGCCGCGGCCCTGCGGGCGGTCGGCTTCAGTAAAGCGAAGTTCTTAGAACGGAACTCCGCCCAGCGCTGGCTGCCCTCGTTGAGGTCGAACTTGCGCTGAAGCGGGTCGATGTCGGCGGGAAGCCCATCCGGGTAGAACATGAACGGGTCACCCGACTCGGCGATTGTCTTGTCGATGACGGTCAGGTCGGCGGGGCGTACGAGCCGAAGCTCGGTCACCCCAACGCGGCGGTCGGCCGTACCGAAGAACGCATTGAGCGCCCGCGACATGTCAGCGTGGATACGCTGTTGGTCGCGGAAGTCTTGGTCACCGTAGGCGCTACCATCGACACGAATGCCCATGTAGCCACCATCGGTATCGAGCTCGTCGAGCACGCCGTAGCGCTCTCGAACCATCTGGCCATCCTCCATCTCGACGAGTGCCTCGACGAAGTGATGAGCCAGCGGGATTGGCGCACGGCGGTCTCCATCTCGCAGGTAGCGACGATCACGCAGGAAGCGCTGCAGACGGTTGCCCGTCGGCTCGGCCTCCCACAAGATGTCGTTCAGGAAGATGGAGATGTAAGCGCCAGCGAGGAGTTTCTGAAGCTCCTCGTACAGACGCTCGTACTCAACGTGTGCGTTGAACAGCAGGCTGAAGGTGATGAGCAACGCCCAGCCCCAATGGAGCCGGTCGGCGTTCACCGCAATCCAGCCAGCGACAGACGATAGGACGGTGATCACGAGGACCCAGTAGTCTCGTCTCCTCCACCCCGAAAGGTAGGAGGATTTCGCTTTGTTGTTCGGGTTCTGGTAGTACTGCTCGGCAGTCAGGTCACTCACTGGAATCACCTCCATCCTTCGGACTGGGCTTGTTCATGTTGTTGACCATGCCGGCGACCGTGAGGGCCACACCGGCGGCAGCGACGTAGGGGTTACCTGAACTGACCGCTGCCTGTAGACCAATCTGCTTGCCCAGCTCCTTGGCTTCGGTGCCAGGGTCGTTCTCGCCGGCAGCGATAGCGCCGGGGAGCTCGGTGGCGAACTGTCGGATGTACGACGTCTTGTTGCTGGCGTCTTCCGATCCGATTTGGTGCGTGTTGACGTCGGGCATCGAGTTGACGTCGATGCCCGACTGGTACCGCACATCTGAGTTGCTGAACGTCTCGCTGACCTTGTTGTAGGCCAGCCAGAGGACAACGACTGGGGTCAGCGCCGTCACGAGACCAAAAACAATCCCGAAGAACAGCGACGCAAAGCCTCCCAGGAATGGGTAAAGCTTGTTCGCGCTTGTCGTGGCCACCAGCTGAACAGACAGCAAGAAGGCCACCACGATGAGCGACAGTGGAATGCCTACCATGCCCGCGGTTGCAAACCGGAACACGTTAAGCCCTCGGCTGCCGAATGGTCGAAACACCAGGCTCAACGGGTAGAAGAACGTGATGATGACCATTCCGACGGCCATGCACACCAGCTCAATGAAGATAGTAGACCCGAAGGCTCCGTTGATGAAGCCAGCGAGAAACTGCAACGCCATGTTCCCCGGCGTCAGTGCTGCTACCGCCGAAGCAGTGAGCGATGACGTCGTGTCGTCGGGCGACTTCGCAGCAAGCGTGAGCCCAGCTTGACTCATATCGGTGACTGCAAGCGCACCGAAACCGTAGAACACCGGAAAGACAATCGTGAACAGCAACAACCCGATGGCGGACGAAGCCGTCTTGGTAGCGAATTCCAGGCGCCTGCGCCTGAAAGTGGCAATGATCGACACGAAGCCTGCCACTACCACCAACACGTACAAGATCAGCACAGCCAACCCGTAGGTCGAGCCGAGCAGGACCGAAAGCGGCCCTTGGAGTAACGTCTTTGTATCCGGTAGAATTCCGCCGGAAAGCGTCGTCAGATTTGCCTTGATTGCCCAGGTCGCCCACGCGGTCATCGCGTCGGCAATGTTCTGGGCGATCTCGCTGATTCCTTCGACGATGGCATTCTTGAGGCTATCAAAAATGCCCATCACTACGACTGCCGGCATGGTGCCGACGAGTCGGATAACCATTCCGTGTGTCATAGCTTCCTCTCTTGTTTCAAGTCGGGGCACCCCGGCCGGCCGAGAGCCGGCCGGGGTTGCACGTCACCCGAAGACGGAGGTGGGGCAGACGCTGCTCACCATTTCGAGGCCGATGCCGAGCACCAGCAGCGACAGCGGCACCGCGATCACGACGACCACGATGCCGATCAGCCACTTGAAGATGTTGGCGATGCTCTCGTTCTTGACCACCAGGATCAGCCCGTAGATGGCACCCACCACGATGAGCGTGCCAGCGACGACGGGGATGAGCCCGCCGATGGCACCGGTGATGTTCTTCGCGAGGGGCCGGAGCGGGCCGACCAGCAGGTCGTTGCTCGGGTAGCACTGAGCCACCAGCACGTAGCTGGGGCCGGTTGCGGCCGAGACGTAGACAGCGGCGATGAGCGTGATCACGAAGGTGGTCACGCTCCTGACGATGAGGGTGTACCGACGCTTGATCCGCGCCGAGACACCGTCGAAGGTTGACTTCATGGGTGTGCCTTTCTGTGTGTGCACGGATGTGCGTCAGCTGGAAGTGGTCAGGTCTCCGACCACCTGCGGGTCCCTGGGGACGTCGAGCTTCACGGTAGCCGGGGGTTCCGGCGTCCGCTCCTGCTCGCTGTCCTGGGACTCGTCGACGGTCGAAGCGACCGACGCGTAGATCTGGTCGTTGAAGTGGTCGGGGTGCAGCTCGTTGAAGAGCCGCGCCACCCGTGCCTCCACCTCGGCCAGGTGAACCTCCGCGAAGAGGCTTCGAATGCCCAGTCGCGGGATGGCGACCTTGTGAGTGCCCTTCAGGTCCCCGTGATGGGGGATCAGGACGACATTGTCCGGGTCGACCTCGAAGCGTTCGGCGAAGGCGTACTGAGTACGGGTGTTGAACTCGTTCCACCCGACTCCGCTGATGACGACGAGGACTTGGTCGATGCGGTCACGCAGACCGTAGCCCTCATCGTTGAGGGTCTCTTCGATGTCGTCCATGTCGTCTGAGGAGTGAGCGAGGCCCACCACCTCGAGGACAGTGCCGGCCACGGCCGCACCCTCCTTCATCGAGTTGCCCAAACCTGGGCCAGTGTCGACGAAGAGCGTGTGGCAGTTGTGCTTGTGATGCCGGATGGCGAGAGCCGTCTTCTCCGGGGTCGGGTGCTGCTTGGTCGGCTTGCAGTAGAACACCTGCACGCCGGTCGAGTCGTCGCCGAGGAGGTCGTGGACCATGTTCTCGTAGGTCGGCATCCAGCCCTTGTCGGCGATCTGGGTGATGGATCCCTTGCTCTCAAGCGTCTCGGTTCTCTCGAGCCCGAAACGCTTGGCGGACTTGCCGCCGCCGGAATCGACGTCGAACACGTTCACCTGGAGCTTGATGATCCACATCAGGATCGCGGCGCTCCACGTCGACCGCGTCGTCTTGGTGGCACCACCCTTGATGGTGAACACCGTGACGATGGCCTGCGTGAGCTTGCGCACCGCGCGGATCTCCTTGCGTTTCCGCCAGATCGCGACGATGTAGACACCGTGCGGGCGGGGCTGCGGGATCGCCTTGATCTTGTAGAGCTTGAGCCACAAGTAGAGGTACCACAGCATGCGCCGTGGACCCTTGCGGATCGGCTTGCCAGCGAGCACCCACGCGGGTGGGGGCTGCTTGGGCTTCTTCTTGGGCTTCTCCTCGTGTGGCTCGGAGTCGCCGGATTGGTGCGGATCGTCACCCGTCTTGGGCGTGTAGCCCTGCGGGTGGTAGACGCCGTGCTCGTCGGGCACCATCAGGTGCTTGCGAGGCTTGTCGGCGCCCGTGGTCTGGTCACCCCCTGCCCTGACGACACGAGTTCGTCCAGCGGGGGTGCGTTCGGTTGACTCACTCATGGAGTGTCACCTCTTCCGGTTGGTCTTGGATTTTCTATGATGGAAAGAATGTTAACGTGCTCGCAGTCCGCGAGCAACGAAAACATTCATGCTCGAGCGGACGTAACCTTTTTAGGCGCGAACCTAAAAAGTCCCGGATTCTCGTCCGGTCTTTACGTTGATAAGATTAGAATGACTAAAAATTCAGCAACAAAATCGCACGACAATCGTAGTGTTGTTTACGTTAGGTTCGATATTGATTTTCATTGTTTATACTATCATCTTTTTGTAAGGAATGCAAAAACAAGTTCTTTATCGTTATTTGAACTACTTTACATTGCTTTGCTAAATATACAAATTTAGTATAAGGTATAGTTAAGTCCTGTCGGTGCTGCCGCTAGGGCAGCCCTTTTCGAGAGAGGTTCACGTATGCGATCTTTGATTAATCGCGTCCTGTACGACTGGGATGCGACGACCAGAAGGCGTGCCATCATCGCCGCCACTGCAATACCGACCGGTCTGGTAGCCGCACTCATGCTGCACCTGACAACTAACCTCGGCTGGTGGGCATCGGTCGTGATCATTTCCGTCCTCACAGGAGCTGCAATGATCATCAAGCACATGGGCTACCAACGCGTCGCCGAGGTTCTGTGGTCGGCACGGCGCCGACCGACTCCACCGATGGAGCCGGTTCTAGACGAGTGCGACACCGTCGTCGACCCTAAGCCCATCCCACCTGTCCACCCGGGGCTTCCACCCGACTACGACGAGGAGTTCCACTTCCTCTACGTACTTGAGGTGGCCGTTCCGGCCATGACACTTTCAAGCTTCTGCCTGTGGGCGTTCACTCGCCTACCCCTGCCGACCTCGGCCTGGCTACTGATGGCAGAGTGCCTGCTGGTTCTGATCGGGCCGTTCCTGACGTACCGACGAATCATCCTGCGGAAGTGGCGCCCTGTGCGCTACGACCCCATTAGCAACATCCTGGTGCTCCACCAGAGAGGGTCTTACTGGCTGCTCTCGATCGACAGCCCTCCTGACCCTAGCCCGATGGCGAACTATGCCATCGAGACAGCCAAGAAGAGTTTCATCGAGCAGCTCTTCGGCTTCAACTCGGTGACCGTCTACCTCAACCCATTCGGTGGGGGCAAAACGAAGAAGATTCGCCGAGTCCGTAACGTCAAGGCGCTCTTGGCCGTTCAGGACGGTGCTGCTCGCTACAAGAACTACCTACAGGAGAAGCAGGCGTACGACTTGGCGCTCATCGCATGGCAGCAGCGCAACCCCGGGCTCGTCTAGTACTCCCGTCTACCTCTCCCGACAGAGACCATCAGCTCGGCGGCGGCGTGATGCCGCCGCCGAGCTGAACATCGCAATAGCCGAAATTATTGTCATTATTTAGCTTACGCACCTCAGCAGAGGTTGCAAAGAATTTTTATACGTTTTATCATATTATTGTCCAGTTGCAAACCAACAAGGGAGCACAGCGTGCACATCGAAAACTTGGGAAGGCGGGTGATTGTTGCCCTCATCCTGGTTGGCTTCATCGGGTATGTGTTGATCTACCCGAACCAAGCCGCGAACACGGTCAACAGCTTCTTCGGTTGGGCCGAGGGCGTGGGTGAAGACCTCGTTCGTGGCCTGGCCGACTTCACGAGGGCTCTGCTCAACAACTGAGCATGGCTACTCCATGCAACCTGGCCACTGCGACGGCAAGACCAAGACAGCGCCATCGAGCGCATGCCGGACGCAGTGTCGGCCGCAGCTCTGGGACATCCCATTGAGCTGCGGCCCGACGCATAATTAGGCCTATTTACTCGTCCCGATTGCGACGAGTTCTTTTTATACTACGCCTGCGCTAAGCTCGTTATTAGCAGACACTGCGATTGAGTCCATAACCGCAGCTGCATGCGCTTCGGTGAGTGTACGTTCGTGGTGAGTAAGTGTTATACGGAAGGAAATTGTTTTTGATTCGGTATCATTTTCAGCCTGATAGATACTAACTGGGGCAATGTCAACTTCCGCTCCATCGGCCGCCGCTAATGCTGCTTTTTTTGTAGTTTCAAATAGATCTTTATAGGCTACATTTTGCGCTATTTTAAGTGAAATATCCTGCCAAATACTTGGGAAGCGCGATAGTGGTTTATAGGTGTTTGATCGTGCATTCAAAACATTGATATGTACTTCAAAGCCTGCAGTTGCCTGTGGCAGCTTAAACGCCGCTTTTACTGCTTCAGAGAACTCACCAATCACACCCCAAATTTGGCCGTCTTTCACCAAGACTGCACTGCGTTGTGGAGCATAGGCAGAGGTAAGCTGTGCGCCCCATTCGTCGGTGCTTACATCAAACTCGGAAAGTGGCTGCAGGTGTATGTCATCTAAACTTGTAAGTTGCTCAAGGTACTTTCGGGCCTGGTAGTAGGCACTACCTGTAGCGTTTTTGTTGCCACTTGTTAGCACCAGTGCCACGTGCGTGTCTTCGTTTGGAACGTCGGGTTCGGCTTCGTCCATTTCGCCTTTGAAGTGAGTTTTACCAATTTCGTATAGTGCAAACGCGTCGTGGCCAGCGCGGAAGTTCATGGGTACTTTATCGAGCAAGCTAGACATAAGGCTGGTTCGGTAATATTGCAAATCGGGGCTGAGTGCGTTTGAAAGCTTGAAAGCATGCTCAACGTCTTGTCCAACTTTTTTCATAGTATTTTCGTGCACAAAGCTGTAAGTAAGTACTTCGTTTGCACCAGCTTTTGCGAGCGTTTCGCGAATGCGTTGCTTACGCACTTGCGAAGCGTTTTTTGGTGCTGGTTTTGTACTCCGTTTTGGCAATTCACGCGGCAATTTATCGAAACCGTACAAACGCCCAACTTCTTCAACAATGTCTTCGGGGTCTACGATATCAGTTCGCCAAAATGGCGCGGTGAATGTTCGCTCGCCGTCAGCTGGTGAAATAGTAAATTCTACATTTTGTAACAAAGAATTAATTTCTTGTGATTGTAATGCTAAGCCAAGTCGTGCATTGATAAATTCGTCCGATGCGGTGACCTGCTGTGCTGCGTGCTGCGAGGCTGTTTCGTCAAACATCTTGCTTGCCTGCGCACCACCAGCTACGTCATGAATAGACATCATCAGTAGGTTAATAACGTTCGGGTTTTGTAGCGGCGACTGACCTTTATTGAAACGAGTTAGCGCGTCGGTAAACAAACCGTGACGCATGCTACTTTTTCGTACGGCGTACATATCAAAATTAGCAACTTCCAGCACGATATTTTTCGTATCACTTGATACTTCGCTATTGCCACCACCCATAATTCCAGCTAAGCCAACCGGGCCTTCGCCATCGACGATAATAATATCAGACTCGTCTAATTTGTATGTTTTGCCATTTAGCAATGGCAGCTCTTCACCGGCTTGTGCCATTCGTGTACCTAAGAAATGGCCGCGAAGTTTGTCGTAATCGTAGGCGTGTGTAGGCTGTGCAGTGAGCAGCATAATGTAATTGGTGACATCTACAATATTATTAATCGGTTTTGAGCCCATCGCTACCAACGCGCACTGCAGCCACAGCGGGCTCGGCTTTACTTCAACATCTTTTATCGCAACGGCCATAAAGCGCGGCACAACATCGGATGCTTTGTTCTCAACATGAAGTTCAAGGCCTTCGCCAATTGCGAAATCTGGAAGATTTTTGTACCAATCAGGGCTAGTAAACGCAGTGTGTCCAATGCCTGCGATCTCGCGTGCCACACCAAGCTGACCAAACAAATCTGGGCGGTGGGTAAACATTTTGTTTTCAATATCGATAATGGTGTCGTCTAGTCCAAACGTTTCAGCAAAACTGAAACCAATTGATAGAGTTTTTCCGGGGAGTAAATCTGTATCGGTTAACTCTACGATACCTGAGTGATCATCGCCCAGCGCAAGTTCTTTCGCACTGGCTAGCATACCGTTGCTTACCACTCCGCGAAGTTCTTTTGGCTCGAGTACAAATGGCTCCGGATCATTAAACGTAGCAGGAACCGTGGCGCCAGGCTTTAGCCATACAACCGTCAAACCTTCGCGTACATTTGGCGCACCACATACCACTTGCGTAAGCTGCCCGCTGCCATCATCAATTTCACACACACTCAGTTTATCTGCATTTGGGTGCTTTTCACACTTCACAACTTGGGCAATCACCGCACCTTCATAGCGCTTTCTTAAATCGATTACATCTTCAACGCCACCAAGCTGCTGGTTTATTTTCTTCACCAATTCATCGACTGGCAAATTGACTTGGGTAAACTGTTTGATTGTATTTAGACTAACCTTCATGCAGCAAGCCTTTCGTCTAGCTCGTTCATTGTACTATGGAATGCTTCTTCTAGGTTAAGGCCGTAACGACCAGCTATGACAAGCAGCGACCATAATACATCTCCTAATTCATGGCGAATTTTTGCATCGAGATTCTCAGCACTTCGCTTGCCTTCAGCAGCCATAACCAATTTAACTAAATCACCTACGTCTCCAACCAAGCCAGCAATGTAATCAATGTTATTCCATTGCGACTGTCCATTCTTAGCATTGTATTCGTCATATTTTGCACGGATTTCTTCGGCTCGTTTTTGTAAATCTGCAATATCACTCATTCAAACTGCCTCAAAAAATCTAACTTCGCACTTTCGAAATGACGCACGTCTTCGATTTGATATTTCATCATAACCAGACGGTCGATACCGCAGCCGAAGGCAAACCCCGTATATTCGTTCGGGTCGATGTCGGCGGCTTTTAGTACGTTCGGGTGTATCATGCCGCAACCCAGCAGCTCGACCCAGCCTTCGCCGCTGCATACTTTACACGAATCGTCCTTGCCTCCGCAGAATGGACAACTCAGCGCGAATTCGAAACTTGGTTCGGTGAATGGGAAGTAAAATGGGTTAACGCGAACGTCGAGTTCTTTGCCATAGTATTCTTGCAAAAATTGCTGGAGTGTCGCGATGAGCATACCGGCATGCACACCTTTGGCTACATACACGCCCTCAACTTGGTAAAACGTGTGCTCATGGCGAGCGTCTAGGTCTTCATTACGAAATACACGGTCTGGCACGATGGCTGCGATTGCTTCACCTTTTTCCAAATTCTCTCGATATTTTTTGAGTATACGATTTTGCATTGTGCTGGTATGCGCAGGGGCCACAAAAGGTTCACCATCGGCATCCTTTTCGACGGTCATGAATGTGTCGTAATCGTCACGCGCTGGGTGGCCTTTTGGAAAATTGAGCGCTTCAAACATATGGTACTGGTCGTCGATTTCGCGCGACTCTTCAACTACATACCCCATGCGATAAAAAATGTCACTCAGTGTAGCTATTTCTTGCGTAAGTGGATGGGTAGTGCCGTTTTCGCTTGGTAATAGCGACGGCATTTCACCGTTAATGTCAAAAGGCGCCGTTACATCGATTGGTGGTAACGCGCTTTTTTCGTGCATATTAGAAAGCACTTTTTCTTTTAGCTCTTGCTGCAATGCGTTGACCGCTTGGCCATACGCTGAACGCTGACTTGGTTCAACATTGCGAATACCTGCTAAAAGCTCTTTTAGCTCGGGGGATTTTAAAATATCTGCCTTTGTTTCAAGACCTTCGTAGCGAGAAAGTAATGTTTCTCGCACGCGAGCAATGTCATCAGATGAACTCATCTAGTAATAGTATAGCGTTAGCGCGTGTTCACGACAAGCAAAACAAGGCCAACAATAACGAACAAACCTATGAGTATCCAAACCCACGCTAACGAACTTGTTTTTTGCGTATTGTGCAAGTATGCAGAATCTTCTACGCCGTCTGGACGATCGCCATTTAGAGTGTCTGCTTTCTTCTTTGCCTTTTCAGCGAGTTCAGCAGCAATGCGCTTTTGAAGCTCGGTTCTTTCTGATTCTTGATTCATGAATAATGCCATATATTCAGTGTAGCACTCTTCCCTTCAGCTTGCGTGTGTTATACTGGAGGCATATTTCTATATAAGGAGGGAAATACATTCTATGGCAACCAAAAAAACTGCCTCGACTGCCAAGAAAAAGTCGACGACAAAACGAAAGTCGGCTCCAGTCGCCAAGAAAACAACAACTACTAAAGTAACAACGTCTAGCGTTAGTTCTGCTGCTTCAGTAAGCCGACGCTTTAAGTTTAGCCAAGCTCCATTGCTCGCAGCATCAGTTGCCGAATTTGTCGGTACTTTCTTGCTTGCCGCAATCGTGATTGCAGTATCTGGCCAGCCACTCTTCGTGCTGTTCGGTCTTGCAACTATCGTGCTAGCAATCGGTGCAATGTCTGGTGCGCATGTTAACCCAGCACTCACTGTTGCTGCATGGGCAACCAAGCGAATCGACGCAGCTCGCGCCGTTAGCTATGTAATTGCACAAGTACTTGGTGCGATTCTCGCACTTGTTGTGCTGAACGCATTCCTCAATGGTGCTCCAGAACCAAGTGCACAAGCTGCACAACTTGGCCAAGCTGCTCCTGAGCTATTCAAGGCTGCTGCAATCCCTGAAGGCAAAGAATGGTTCGTACTTGGTGCAGAGCTAGTTGGTATGGCAATCTTCGGATTCGCTGTTGCTAGCGCAATGCGCATGAAAGAGACTCTTTCAGCTGCGTTTACTGTAGGTGGTGGTTTGTACCTAGGCCTTATTGTTGCCGGTACTGCTACGTCATATGTAAGTGCTTCAAGCATACTAAACCCAGCAATCGCTGGCGCGCTTCAAGCAGTTGACTGGTCACTATGGCCAATCATGATTTACGTAGTAACTCCACTTGTAGGTGCAGTTCTAGGCTTCGCGTTGAACGACCTAGTCGCAAAGGAAAGCAAAGCGTAAACACAGCGTTCGCTAAAAAAATCCGCTCCCAAAATAGGAGCGGATTTTTTATTATACGTAGAAAGTTTATTCGTCGGTAGTAGGTTTTTCAAGCAAGAGTGGTTCGATACTTTCGCTACCACCAGCAATCTTCACCACATCTTTATCTACCCGAGCAAGCTGTTTTTGCGCGCTATTAAAATGACCAACCGTAGCGCCCAGGCTGTTACCAAGCTTCTCTAAATACTGCTGGAAGCCGCGCATGTGAACGCCTAGTTGCTCAACGTTCTTACGAATGATTTCGGTATCTTTTTGAATCTCTAAACTATTGAGGCCTTGCGATATTATTTGAAGCATCGCTGAAAGCGTACTTGGCCCCACTATCGTCACCCGTTTTTCAACCGCTGCATATTGCATGAGGTCACGACCATTCACGCCTGCCGCACCGATTTTATTGGCTAGCAGATCATAATAAATTGCTTCGGATGGAATAAACATGAGAGCCTGTGCAAGCGTGCCCTTTTTTGTATTAATGTATTTCGCAGTTTCATCAATCCGCTTTTTTAAATCGTCTTTAAATGCTTTTTCAAGCGCCGGTCGATCTGCTGGTTTTGCATCGATAAGACGGTTGTAATTCTCTAGACTAAACTTGCTGTCGATTGGCAAAATTTTGTCATCGAGTCGTATCATAGCATCTACCACCAAGCCTTCGCCAAGCTTGTATTGCAATTCGAAAGTACCTGGCGGCAGCATGTTTTCTAAAATTTGTTTCAAATAAAACTCGCCCAGCACACCACGCTGCTTTGGATTTGCCAAGACATTTTGCAGTGTTTTTAGCTCATCGGCGACATCTACCACCCGCCGGTTCGTCTCGTCTAATTTGGCAAGTCGGTTTGTCACATCACTCACCAGTTTGGCACTTTCAGAAAGCTGTTTTTGCACCGAACGCTGAATCGAATCATTTGAACGCTGAATGTTGTCGCCCATAGATTGTTGCAAGTTTGTAATGGTTCGCGAAAGTTCGGTGACATCGGTTTTTAAAAGCTCAACCGCGCTGGATTTTTTCAAGTCTCGAAGTTGGGTACTGAAAAAATAAGCCATGAGCCCAAACCCCACAACCAAAGCCAGTAGTACTAAAGTTCCTATAAGCTCTAACGTCATACTAGTAGTATAGCATTAGCTTGTCAGCACAAGCCGCGTGAGCACCACCACGAAAGTAGCGAAAACGAGTGCGAAGATAAAACTCGCTGGCTGCACAAGCCAGGCAAAAGTAGCGTAGCCTAGCGCAAATGCTACTGCCACTACGGTGGTGGCAAGCAACCAAGGAAGCGTAGCTACGAGCATGAAGACCCCCCAAAGTGCTAACATGCACGCAATCACCACCAATAGTGGACGATAAGCGCGCTCACGAACCAAAAATACTAAACCAACCATTGAACCTATAACAATGGCAACCGCACCGGCAAAACTCTCTTTACTTTCACAGCGTACAATCGCACCTGTGCCACGGCACATGATTGGTTCGAATACTAGTTGCAACAACAGCAGATACAGTGCATAGGTAACAACCCCTACCAATAAACCTACGATAAAAATATTAAGGAGTGTTCGCCACTCCATTGTTGCCCACGCAGCTTGCGGTGGTTCCGCCTCAATAACTTTTGCCACGATACACTCCTTGTTTGGCTATATTGTACTGGTTTTTTGAGGTTTCGTCGAGTCTGTTTGCAAATACCACAACGCGCCAATCCAAGCAATCACGAAACCGCCTACAACATCGAGCGGAGTGTGTACTAATGCAGCGACACGGCCAAAAGCCACGAGTAGTGTAAGCACCGCTAATAATGCCGCGATGCCACGCGAACGAGTCTCAAACCACACCGCTAAGGTGATTGCTGTACAAAATAATACATGATCGGAAGGAAAACCCGGATTATTTAGAAATGAAGCACCAGCCTCAACGCCAAGTTGCTCGAACGGACGAGTTAGCTCTGGCTGGAACACTGCTCCGATTAACTTGGCGAATGCGAACGCCGTTAAACCTGCCATAAGTACTCTTGCGTAGGCATGGTAGCGCCGTTTGGCAGGAACTTTAAATATGAGTGCCCATGCCCCGATAAGTGCAACCGGTATTACCAGTCCGTCAGCAATCAAAGAAACGAGTGTATTTTCCATAGCTTAATTCAATGCCGAACCAACTATTTCACAAAATCCAGTTGTAGCATTCGCACTTATCGAATCATTACCCATGGAATCACCAGCATCACTCACGTATTCGAAAGTAGATGGACAGCCTGTATCTGGAAAACTCGAAAAGTTCGATGCACCTTCAGGGCACAAGTCGATATAGTAGTTTGCTATGTCGCCAGTTCTTTTACTCTTCACCTGCACCATTGCTGCACATGGTTCCCTACTGTCGCCAAAATAGTCAGGAATTAACACACTCACATACGATGAAACCGTAGAATTTCCAATTCCGGTATACTCGACATCCTCAGAATCTTTGTAGAGTGAAGGCTTGAAGCCGTTAGCGTTTTGCCAGGTTGAATTTGTGATATCTGATGTCGAGGGCAGCTTACCGCCGTTCTGAATTGCAATGTGCTCGAGTGAGCTTACAAACGACTTTGCATTTGCTTCGTTCTTCGCGTCGCGCGCGCGGTCTTGATAGCCACGATACGCAAATGTAGTACCCGCGACGATAAGGCTTAGCACCACTAGTACGATTAAGATTTCTACGAGCGTGAAGGCTTTTTGCGACAATCGAGCAGCATTCATAATGCTTATGATTATATACAACTAAGCCCCAAAACTAAAGAGCTACCTTCTGGATGATAGCTTACGTGAAGCTAGGCTCCAAGGGCTTGAAGAACGTGGTAAATGACGATACCAGGCCACACACAGGCTTGCAAAAAGGCCATGATAAAGTCGCCAAAGTCTTGTATGCCTTGTAGGAAGTAAATAAACGCTCCTACGAACGCAGTGAAAAACACAAATCCAAGTGGACCGTGATCGTTGATAACTTTTACTGTTTTTTCATTGTGTGCCATGAAGCCTCCTTGTTATATTCGCAGTATACACCCTCACCTGTCTCGCTGGATAGTGAGAGCTTTTGGGTCGAAATTTGAACATGGAAGCGCCCTCAGTCGAGGTAGCTTCCATGTGGGAGTTACTTAGCTGTTCGAATTTTTGTCATTAACTTTAGGTTCGACACATACTGCCGGCAGTTAAGGCTTGGGTACATGCTCATGTATTTCATGTGCTTATCAACGAACGTAAGGCCGTCTTTGTTGCTGATTGAGTACATGGTACGAGTATTGTACTGCGCACTTTCTGTCATTTTTATTAATTCTTTGCGCAGTTCAACGCCTTCGACTGATTGTAAAAATATACTTGTTCGTGTGTTGATAACTATCCTGTCGTTAAAGCTGCGTAATCTTATACTCATTATATCATAAATATTGTAAAAAAGTCCACAATGCTTCATACTAAGCGTCTAACCCTATTGGAGGCGCGTAATGGCAAAGAAACGTAATCGACACAGCGCAGATATAAAGCGTGCGCGGAAGAAAAAGTTGAAATCAAACAATCAGAAAAATGCATAAGTATTGAAAAATCGAGCTCAAATGGCTCGATTTTTCTTGGCTGGGGATGAGGGATTCGCTTTTGTCAATCAATCTCCAAAAGTGCCGGGGATATCCACTGGACATCCCGTTCGAATCCTCATTGCTCAATCACGAAAAACGACCAACAAAAGCTAGTCGTTTTTCGTGGCTGGGCCTTAAGGACGCTAAGATAACTTTCGCTGGCGAGATTTTAGGTCCAGACCGGATGGAGGCCGAGGTGCGGGAACTTAAAGAATTACTTGCTCAAGATACGTCTTGACCACATACGCATTACGCTTTAGCCCAGTCTACCGCTAATACGGCAGGGGTGCACATTGTTGAAATCTATGAGATTCGCAGTGCCGTGTCCAAGGTCGAGAATAGCATATCTACACGTCCTGCTTTTTGAGGTTGGGCTGGCAGGTGGGTCAAGATACGGCCAGCTTCGGGAGGAGCATCTTGAATTGCTCTTTTCACGAGGTCGTCGCCGACGGTAGCATCACTACTTGCCAATTCGATCGCAAGCGCAGCATAAACGATTGGGCCCAAGATATGGCGCGCTTGGCGAATTCCTTGCAGGCCTGTCTGCAAATCGGTATGAGTGTAGGCAACCGAAGCGGTCAGTATAGCAGCCTGCACTGCATGCGCAGAAGCTGTATCTATGTCTTTTCTTGATTTCATAGCAGCGAAGGCAAGCGTACGCAAATTCTTGTCGCGTTTCTTGCCACCGCCAAACTCGCGGCCGCCCTCTATTGCCTCGCGCGGCCGTGCATCGCCAGGATGGCGCCTTTCAAACACAATAACGGCCTCTTCTGCGTATTTTGCAGCCCAGGAAGCAATTGGTCGTAATAGCTCTTGTTCTTCCGTGGAACTTCCGAGTATTTCTCTCATTTTACTATTGTAACGTACCCGCATCATTAAGGATTCGAACTCATGCAACAGATAGGCAAAATAAAAAGGCCTCGCTATTCGCGTGCCTTCTTATCTGTAATAATCTCATGGCTGGGGATGAGGGATTCGAACCCCCGATCACGGGACCAGAACCCGGTGCCTTACCACTTGGCCAATCCCCAATAGCTCTGAATATTGTACTACGCTACCTCAGTTAACTCAAGAGCGGTGAAGCAAAACATTTCGACTATTGTACAAAACATAGCTTAGTAAACCTGCCAGCAGGAATGTCCAACAAATTGGTAGTACACCTCCACCAAGACTAAGCGTCGCGCCAAATACACCACTTTCTGTAACGCTTGGCGTAAGCAAGCATAGTAGCAGCCAAAAATAACTCACCAGTATACCAGCGAATGCACTTACCGCTCGTAGCAGCATGCTTAGCTTCATTTCTAGCAAAAATGGAATGGCCAGTAGCTCAAGTAACACAATTTTGGTAGCGAGCAACAATGCATATGGCTCACCTACTCCAGTAAGTGTTGCCAAAAGAGCCGGAAAGCTTTCAAAAGTGAACAACTGGCACACCAACATTACCACTAGCATGCCAGCAGCAATCCAGGCACACTTTTGTGGCAAACTGCGGCGTTTTACGGGAAATACTGCTTTAATCTTCACTGTGTTTAGTATATCGCTCATCAAGGCTAAAAAGTGTTGTTTTTTTCATCATAATGCTTGCGCTTTTAGGGTGAACGGCGTAAAGTTCTTTATAGCGACATTACAAAAACAAAAATGTTTTAAACAAAAAAACGTAATCGTTCGCTATACGATATCCACCACAACTCTTTTTGTAGCGCCCCATTGTCTCGGGGCGCTATGAGCTTTTTAGGAGGGGCTTGCCCCTCCGTTTGTATGTTGAAATAAATTCAAAATACGCCCCCTCCCCCAAACGTACGAAGGTTACCTTCGTACGTTTGCTCGTGCTAAGCACTCGTTGCTATGTAAAGTAGCTTAGTCTTTAGATGCTTTTTTTGAGTTTGCCGCACGCCATTTAGCGATTTCACCGTGATGACCGCTTAGCAGCACATCGGGCACCCGCATACCGTTGAATTCTTCTGGCCGAGTATACTGCGGATACTCTAGTGTTTCGCCATCTGAAAAGCTTTCTATTGCCGCACTCTGCTCACCGCCTAATACGCCCGGAATAAGTCGCACGATGCTATCAATTATCGTCATAGCAGGCAATTCACCACCGGTCAATACATAATCACCTACACTCAGCTCGGTATCTACTACTGTCATGATTCGCTCGTCGTAGCCTTCGTAGCGCCCACAAATGAAGATATAACCACTGTCGGTATCAGCATACTTTTGGGCCGTGGCTTGCTTCCATCTCTCACCACGAGGCGTCATCAGCAATACTTTAGCAGTCGGATCGTTAGCCTTAGCTGCTTCTACCGCCGCAAAGAGCGGTTCTGGCTTCAGAAGCATACCGTCTCCACCGCCATATGGGGTGTCGTCGACTTGCTTACGTGGGCCAAGGCCGTAATCACGCAGATTTATCGTGCTCAGCTGTACGTGCTCACCATTTTGCGCTTTCCACATCATACTACTACCAAAAACTCCCGTAAACATTTCGGGGAACAAAGTAATCACTTGAAACTTTCTCATCGACTATATTATACAGCAAGAGCACTAACTGAGGTCGCAAGGGAGCTTTCTTCATTTTTATGGCCTCGTAGGGTATACTGCTTATGTAGTGCAACCAAACATAAAAATTCAGGAATCAGAAAATACCCCGCACGCACAAGTCGAAAAAGGCTTTGTGCAGCCTTTGCATGACCAAGCAAGTGCTGCAACCGAAGCGCCGCACATTATCGATAACCCCCTGCAACAGTTCGAATTCGACAACGACGCCACGGTAGGAACTCCCGAACCAGCGATTGTGCCACCGAAATCACACCACGGCTTAACCATCGGCATTGCAGCCAGCTTGTCTATGCTATTCGTATCTGGCACATTCGCCGCCTACATATTGTTATAACTTAGCAGTCTATCAAAATAACCGCCTATTTCGGGCGGTTATTTTGCATATAAGGCTCTCAACTCTTATTAAGTTGCTCGCATAGAGCTGTAGTTCTCGCAGTTTTCTAGAACTGTTTATGATTATATATCGAGATCGTCGAGCTCTGCAAGCTCTTTACGAGTGTTTTTTGCCAATGTTGACTCTTCGTTTTCCACAGGTTCATCTGTAGAATCATCCACAGGCTGGCTAGTAGAGTCGTCTGATGACGTGGTATAGCTTTCACGTTGGTCGTCGTTGTTGACGATTTTTAGGTTGTAGCGGGCATCATTTTTCGTACCAAGTGCACGCAGTAGCGTACGCAGGCTTTGTGCTGTCATGCCCCTCTTACCGATTACTCGGCCTAAATCGTCCGGATTAACGGTAAGGGTGAGAAGTACTCCCTTTTCGTCGATTGTCCGCTCAATAGTTACATCATCTGGATGTCCCACGAGTGATTTTACGATATATTCTACAAATTGCTGGTCTATGGTCGACATGTCTTCCCTCCCACGGTCACTTACTGGTATTTGTATTTTCATTGTAGCACAAAACAAAACCACCAGCGCTGGGCTGGCGGCGTTCAAATTCGAGTGTATTTATTCTACTTTTTCAGCTTCTTCGGTTGCTGGCGCCTCTTCTGGCTCAACAACTTCGGTAGGTGTTTCTTCAGCTGGAGCTTCTTCTGCTGGTTCTTCAGCAACTGGCTCTTCTTTTGGCTGGTTCTTGCGAAGTTTTTCAGCGTTTCGGATGGCTTTTTGCTTGTCGGTTGCAGCTTTTTCTACCCACTTTGGTAGCTTTACGCCTGCATCTTCAAGTAGCTTCACTACACGTGGAGATGGCTGCGCACCGTTGTCGAGGTATTTCTGTGCAGCTTCTTTTTGAACGTTAGCTTCCTTAGTGTGTGGGTTGTAGCTTCCAACATAGGCAACAACACGGCCACTTGACGGGTGACGCCATGCTTCCTGAACAGCTACACGGTATACTGGGTAGCCCTTGCGGCCGACACGTTGCAAACGAATTGCGAGCATAAAAACAAAACTTCCTTCTCTTAATTTATAGATTTATATCTAGCTTGTAGCTAATTGTACGCTATTTCACCTCAAGAGTCAATCCGTGGGACGCGTGAGTCTCCGTACATGTTCTACAGCAAGAGGTAAAAGCGTAGTGCAACCCCATTCATTCCTGCCCGTGCGAAGAATGAATGGGCGTGTAACGCCTCTTGCGATGAACATGCACGGAAAGACGAGCCGTATCGCTCTAGCGAGCAGCGTACTTCTTCAAAGCAGCACGAGCAGCTTGTTGTTGCGCAATCTGCTTTGAATGGCCGCTGCCTTTGCCCATAAGTTTGCCGTCGACATATACACCCAAAGTAAACACTTTGTCGTGGTCAGGACCTTCTTCTTCAAGCACTTTGTATTGAGGTGTTGCGTTGTCGATACGCTGCGATACTTCTTGTAGGTGTGATTTAGGATCGCGCCAGCTACCGGTGCTCAAAATACCATCGAGCTTGGCAATAATGTGTTTGTGAATAAATTCTTCGGCGTCTTTGTAGCCTCGTTCCAAGTAAATAGCGCCAATTACCGCCTCGAATGCATTTGCTAAAATTTGCTGGCGAGCTCGGTCGCTTCCTTGCTTTTCACCTCGGCTCATCCGTAGCAGCGATTCGTAGCCCAGCGCATCACCAGCAGCACCAATGCTTTCGGTACGCACCAAAGCAGCGCGCCAGCTGGTAAGCGTGCCCTCTGGGTCGGTAAAATTGTGGAATAAGTAGTCGGTTACTACGAGCTCGAGTACCGCGTCGCCTAAAAATTCGAGCCGTTCGTTGTGCTCGCTCACGCTCTTTTTGTGTTCATTTACATAACTTCGGTGAGTCAGCGCAGTAATTAGAAGCTGAATATCTTCAAATTCAAAGCCCAGCACGGTGCGTGCAAAATCTTGGTATGGCGCGGTTGGCATTCCTGACATTACTTTTTTGCCTCGTCTTCGCGAATACGTTTTTTCGCGAGTAACATTAATTTTCCAATATCTTCGTACTCGATTGCGTCGAGTGCGTCATTGAAACTAAACCATTTTATGCCATTCATCCACTCTTCTTTTTGAATCGCATTGGTGTCGCCCTTTGCTTTCACCAGGTAGATTTGGGTAGTCATTAGCACTAGTTTATCTATACGGCGGTAGCGGAAGTGAATTTTGCCCAGCCAACCAAGCACTTCTACGTCGCTCAGGCCAGCTTCTTCGCCAATCTCGCGCTTAGCAGTTGTTTGCGCAGTTTCACCTTCTTCAATATGACCTTTCGGAATCGTCCAACGGTCTTTGGCGTCTTGAATCAATAAAATTTCTAATTCGCCATCTTTGTTTTTGCGATACACAATACCGCCCGCGGTTGGTTCGCGAACAATTTCTTGAATCGATGGTTTTTTACCTCTGCCGGGTAAATACTTCTTGAACTTATCAAGTTGTGGCTTTGGCATCTGATGTTCCTTCCACAAGTGTTCGGTAGGCCGTGCCCAGCACGCCATTGATGAACTTACTTGAGTTATCAGAACCAAACGCCTTGGCTAACTCTACGGCTTCGTTGATTGCCACCTTTGGTGGTACCGTTTTGCCTCTATGTAATAGCTCGAATAGGCCGATACGCAGTACGTTTCGATCTACTCGCGCTATTTGATCTAAAGGCCACCCGGGAGCCATTGGCTGCAACGTTTCGTCGAGTTCATCCTGATGCTTCAACACGTCTTTCACGAGTTCTTCGACAAAAGCTTTGTCGTCTATCGCATCATGGTACCGTGAGATATTTCGCTCAAGTACCTCGCTCAAATCAACGTCTGTGTCATTCGATTGAGTACGAAACTCGTACTCGTAAAGTGTCTGTAATGCGACGATTCGCCCAAGATGTCGATTTGAAGCCACGGATTTGGTTCTTTCTTGCTATGTTAACTAATCTAAATACTTCTGCAAACTATGCAGATACGGTTTTCTTTTTGCCAGTTTCACGCTTGGTAGTGTGAACTTTTACCGGCGATTTTGCGTTGACCATACGGGCCAATTTCAAACGCAAGTGACTACGGCGTAGTCCGGTTTTTCGCGCACTGGACTGCTTTTTAGGCTGTGCCATGAAATGTTCTCCTTCTCAGGTTGATATAAACTTACTCTTATTATAGCAAAAATTCCTGTCTCACTCAAGAGGAATGTTGCTTTTTATATGAATATATGCTATAATAGTATTATCGGCGTGTTTTAGCACACGATACTTACCAGTTTGCCCGGTACGTAAATCACCTTCTTTGGTGGTGTTTCACCTACGAATTTCTGCACATGTTCGTCCGCTAGCGCGGCGTTTTTTATCTCATCTTCGCTCGTCGATTTATCTACTTCTAGTTTGGCGCGGAGCTTGCCGTTTACCTGCACGATTATCGTCATAGTGTCAGCTACCAGCAGGCTATCGTCCCAGGTTGGCCAACCGGCTTTTTCAAGCCAGCTTTCATTGCCAAGCTGCTGCCACAGCTCAGCGCCCATGTGCGGAGCCATTGGAGCGAGCAGTCGTACAAGCGCATCGATTGCTTCATCCCATTCATTGCCACCAAACCCTTCGAGCTTCCATTTGTATAGATCGTTGGTAAATTCCATCAGTGCCGCGATAGCCGTGTTGAAACTGAGGCGATGGTAATCGTCGGTCACTTTTTTGATTGTTCGGTGGGTAGCAGCGCGAATATCAGCGGCGCGCGGAACAGCATCAGATTTTTCGGTTTCCATGTACTCTTGGCTAATTGTCCACACTCGGTTCAAGAATCGGTAAACACCGGCGATGCCCTTGCTACTCCAGTTGGCGTTCAACTCTATTGGGCCAAGGAAAAGCAGGAATACGCGCAGTGCATCCGCGCCATAACCCTGGTCGATTACTTCCAGCGGATCAACTACGTTGCCCTTGCTCTTGCTCATTTTGCTGCCGTCTTCGGCGTTGATATAGCCGTGGTATACCAGCTTTTTCACTGGTTCATTGAAGCCAGTTAAGCCCATTTCTTTAAATACGTGCGTCCAGAATCGTACGTACAAAAGGTGTGCCACCGCGTGATCGCCGCCTACGTACATGTCGAGCGGTGCCCAGTAGTTAGCCTTTTCGGCTGCCCATGGCGCTTGGTCATTGCGAGCATCTGTGTAGCGCATTAGGTACCAGCTACTACACGCGTAGCCGTCCATAGTGTCAGTTTCACGCTGTGCCGGGCCACCACATTGTGGGCAAGTGGTATTTACCCAGTCGGGTTCGCGAGCCAACACACTTTTGCCATCGCCCTTTGGCGCGTAATCTTTTACCTCTGGCAGTAGCACTGGCAATTGGTCTTCTGGCACCGCTACGGCACCGTCCTTTTCACAGTGAACAATAGGAATTGGCGCACCCCAGTAGCGCTGGCGGCTCAGTAGCCAATCGCGCATTTTGTAGGTAGTTTTGGCTTTTCCTACGCCCTGGCTTTCAAGCCACGCAACAATTTCTTCACGAGCATCACTACTGCTCATGCCATCAAATTGGCCCGAGTTCACTATGCATCCCTCACCGTGATATAATTCATCGCCTGATTTCGACAGGTATATGTTCCAAGCATCTTTGTGGTGGCTTAGGGTGACGGTTTTTCCCACATCGGATTTATCAACCCAAATTATCTCATGCTTACCTTCGTCGGCTTCTGAGTGCTCATTTTGGCTCTCATCTACCTCTACCTCATAAAATGCGCCCCACGTATGCTGATTTTTGCCTTTTTTCTCGATATAAGCTTTAGCTGAAATGTAAGGTGTTACTTGTTTGATTGACTTAACTAAAGAGTAGCCTGTTTCTTCAAGAAGCTCACGCCGGATTGCTTCTTCTAGAGTAGAGTCACTACCCTCAACTCCTCCGCCTACAAAATATGTTTCATCATGACTCGTAAGTAAAAGATACTTATCATCCTGATTTCGAACAATCACGTCAACTACTTCGCGTTTTAGGTTGTCTGCGTCTTTACGAATTGCTCGGTAACCGTCGGTGATGTCTTCGTGTTGTGCCACAACTTGCGTTACTGGCAATTTGTACTTATCAGCAAATGCAAAATCGCGCTCGTCGTGGGCAGGTACAGCCATAATTGCGCCGGTGCCGTAGCCATACAGCACATAATCAGCGACCCAAATAGGAACTTGTTTGCCCGAGGCTGGGTTTATGGCATGTGCTCCGGTAAATACGCCGGTTTTTTCTTTGCCTTCGCTCATTCGCTCTATTTCCGAACGTTTCACGGCTTCAGAAACGTAGCTTTCTACTGCAGCTTTGGCGTCATCGGTGGTAATTTGTTTTACAATCGGGTGCTCTGGCGCCACAACCATAAAGGTTGCACCAAAAATCGTGTCGGGGCGAGTGGTAAATACTTTTAGCAGGTCATCGTGGCCGGCGATTGTAAAGTCAATCTCGGCACCTTCACTTTTACCTATCCAGTTTTCTTGAGCAGTTTTAATCTTGCTAGGCCAATCGAGTGCAGGGAGTTCTTCTAGTAATGCGTCGGCATAATCAGTGATTTTCAGGAACCACTGCTTCATTGATTTCTTTTCGACTTCGTTTTCACAGCGCCAACATCGGCCGTTTATTACCTGCTCGTTGGCAAGCACGGTTTTATCTACCGGGCACCACCACTGCATACTTTCTTTTTGGTAGGCTAGGCCACGCTTAAAAAATTCGGCAAAAATCCACTGTGTCCAGCGGTAATATTCTGGGTCAGAGGTATTGAGTTCGCGCGACCAATCTAATGATGCGCCCATGCGGTTGAGCTGATTTTTGAAGTTGGCAATATTTACTTTGGTTACTTCAGCTGGTGCGGTACCGGTTTTAATAGCGTAATTTTCAGCTGGCAAGCCAAATGCGTCCCAGCCCATAGGGTTTAGAACATTGTGGCCGTGTTGGCGGTGAAAGCGCGCCATACTGTCGACAATGGCGTGCTCAAAGGCGTGCCCAGTGTGCATACCAGCGCCACTTGGGTATGGGAACATACAAGAAATATAAAATTTCTGCGCATCGGAATCTTCCGACACCTCATAGCGACGCTCTTTCGCCCAACGCTCTTGCCACGTCGGTTCAATAGCCGATGGATTGTACCTTTGCATAACTATAGGTAGTATAGCAGATTATTACAGAGGTTAGCTGTTGAAGCTTTCAAAAAATTCTTGCTTGGTTTGTTGCCACTTCGGGCTTTGGCGTACGAGGTCATGATCTTCATGCGTTTCATGCAATACAATCTTCAGCGCTTCCTCTAGATATATTCCGCTTTGAGAGCCCTTGGCGAGCACTATGGCGTGCGGCTCTAATACGCCCGCTACAAACTCACCTGCTTCAATCGCATTGGCACAAACTTTTACTTGGCAGCCACGAGATTTCGCAATCGGCGCAATGTGTTTGTTGGCTTGCTCACCCACTGTTACTACCCACGAAAGCTGCGCTGGGTCGCATAATTTTCCTAGTGCCTCGTGTTCGGCTGCCGAGCTATCGCCAAGCTCGTTCATGTCACCTAAAATAGCGATTTTTTGCGGACCTTGCAGTGCGTAAAGCGCCTGCAATGCCGCGCTGGCTGAAGCTGGGCTGGAGTTATAGGTATCATCAATCAATATCGAATCTTTTAACCCGCGCAGCACATTCATTCGCCCGTTCACCGGCTCTACATCTTCCACACCGTCGGCAAGTGCTTTGCCACTCATGCCAAGTTTTAATGCTACAGTTATTGCTGCGGTAACTGGGCGCAAACTATGCTCGCCTAGTACACGAACATTTACTGGCAATGGCTCTTGAAGCTCTGGCGCGATTACACGGCCGTCGTAGCCGTGAGCTATGTCAAAATTGTCTATTTCTATGCGATATTCAGCCGCGCTTGTACTGCCATACGTGTCGATAGCTGCATTTTCCATGTACGTCGCAAAACGGCCATCTACATCGTCACGGTTGATAATGGCGAGCTTGCTACCATTGGCCAGCGCCAGCTCTTCTTTGGCTACCGTTTCAATGTCGTGGAAAAATTCCATGTGTTCAGGCGTTACACCTGTTACTACGCCGATGTCTGGCTGCAAGTAGCTCATAAAATGCGCAATTTCGTCTGGGTGGTCGGTGCCAAGCTCTTGCACTATTACATCTACGTCGGTCGGCTGCTTCACGCGCTTTCGTGCTGCCCAAAATACGCTTATCCATGCCGGAATACTATGCACATTTTCGGGGTATTCTATGCCCAGCATGGCTAGTGGCGCGCTCATATGCGTGTTGTGGTTGGTGTCTTCCATACGCACACGAAATTGGCGAGCCAGCACTGTAGCTATAGCTACTTTTGTGCTGGTTTTACCCACGCTACCAGCAACCGCGACTAGTTTTACCTCTGGGTGAGCTTTAAAATACTGCCGCACATAGTGTTCTAGTCGTTTTTGTATAAAATCTTTAAGCATAGTCTCTATTTATGATATCACTATCGATAGCTTGCTACTTGGTCACAATGAGTAGCTGGTACTTGACTTCTCTCTTCTAATATTGTAGTATCATTTAATAACTAAATGGTGAAGCAAGTTTATGGCTGAACGTAGTAATTCAGATGTATATAAAACTACCGATGAAGTACAAGAAACCTTTCTTGATTTCTTCATGTCGAAAGGCTACACCCACCACCCCGATAGCGGTATTATTCCTCAAAACGACCCTACATTGCTACTCATAAACTCTGGTATGGCGCCAATGAAGCCTTTCTTTACCGGTGAGGCAACTCCCCCAGCCGAACAACTAACAAACGTACAAAATTGTATTCGTACCGGTGACCTAGATGATGTTGGCGATTCGCACCACGGCACAAGCTTCAATATGATGGGGTCTTGGCAATTTGGAGGTGCATTCAGCAAAGAGCGGGCTACCGAATTAGCGTACGAGCTAATTACAAACGGTTTTGGACTCGACCCCGATAAGTTGTCTGCCTCTGTATTGGACGATAGTGCCGAGGGAATTCCAGCCGACGAAGAGTCAATCAAGGCTTGGCAGCGTTTAATGCCTGCCGATAGAATTGTACCTCTGCCTGCTGCTGATAACTTATGGGGACCGGCTGGCACAAGTGGTCCGTGTGGACCCTGCACAGAGGTCTTCTTTGACCGTGGCCCTGAATATGCCGATGCCGACGACGTGAACGAGCGACTTCGCAGTGGCCAGCATATCGAAATATGGAATGCTGGCGTATTTATGGAATATCTGAAGGATGAAGATGGCACTATTTCTCAGCTTGCATCACCAAGTGTCGACGGTGGCGCTGGACTCGAACGTTTTGCCATGGTGCTACAAGGCGCACCAAGTATTCACGAGATCGATCGCTGGAAGCCTGCCTACGACCAAATTTTTTCCGACGTTAACGATGTTCGCGCCGCTCGAATCGTGACCGATCACTTGCGTACATCAGAAATCTTACTTCAATCTGGCGTTATGCCCGGGAATCGGCTTGCCCCGTATGTACTGCGACGTCTAATTCGCCGAACTGCTTCAGTAGTAGCAAATTCTGGCACCGATCTATCTTCGATTGGCGAATATCAAGACACTATTCAAGGGCAACTTCCTGTAGTACCTGGCACCATGCGCTCTGAGGCAGAAACGAAAGAAGCCCTTCGCGCTGAATTAGCTATATTCTCGAAAGTACTTGCCAGAGCTGATAAGTTGCTTATTCCTTTCGTAAATCGTGGTGAAATTTCAGGTGGTGATGTACAACAGCTACACTCTACACATGGAATTCCTGCAGACCTAGTACGCGCTGTATGTGAACGTAACGGCATGGTATTCCCTGAAGAAGAGTACGAAGCGGCTCGCCAAGCACACGCCGCGAAGTCATAAACTGGAGTGATATGAAACTAGCGGATCGTATATGTATGGGAACGTGGCAGTTCGAATCATTGAGCAACACACAAGCTCAAGAGCTTATTGCGACTGCGAAGCAAGCTGGTATCCATCAATTTGATACAGCTCATGTGTACGCAGGCGGTAGAGCCGAGCAGTTGCTTGGTGACGAACTTGATGCTGATGATACGGTTATTACTAAACTCCCCGCCATAGACAAGCGCGCAGCCAGGTTTCAAGATGCCTACCCAGGCCGGGATGAAGCACTTGAGACGTTAGCGCTGTCGGTTCGTCGGCTTCGCATTCCACCAAGTATTTTGCTACTCCACAACTGGTCAACGCAGTGGGAAAATCAATCCTCTTCTCGCCTGGGTGAACTAAAAGAACTCTGTATTGATCTTGGCATTCAGCAGTTTGGCGTATCACTCCCAAACGGATATGATGGAGAGCTTGAGACAACCGAAGAGTATGGCGTGTTTGACTGCGTAGAAGCACCCTTTAACGATTCGTCGACCGAAATCACAATGCCGCGACTCACTGCAATGGCCGATGAAAAAGTGGTATATGTTCGTAGTTTATTCAAGCATGGCGCAGACGCAACCAACATCGCACAGCGCATTCATGCATTTGACGATACACCCTTAAAGCTCGTAATCGGAGCGACTCAACCTAAGCAAATAACAGATTGGATGAACGTATGAGTGAGATGCCACACGCAGAAAGGGCAAATACAGAAGTATTCGTAACAATCGAAGGCCCACGAACCGGTAAGCAGTTTGAAATGCGCACGTCTACCTATGGCGTGTTAGACCCCGATCCCGAAAGCCCCCTATCATGTGTGAGTGTGGCCAACTCTTCACTCAGTATTGATATTTGGAAAGGCTGTGCCTGGCAATGTAGTTATTGTCACGTGCAGGGTGGTCTGCAAGATCTCGACCAAGACACTCTCACCATGCCAAACCGTCCTATGAAACGGTCACCTTTCGAAATAAACGACATAATTGATGCACTAGAAAACCACCCATTCTTTGAACCTGATGTGTCGGTAATTAGTATTGGTACAGCAAGTACCGAACCATTCGCGCGTGGCCCAGTTTCAGAATCAACCTTTGAGATTATGGAACACTTCAAAGACAAGGGCTATAAAAACCCGTTCTGGATTGTTACCAAAGCTGGCTTTCCTGCAGAGTACGAAGAAAGGCTTGCTGAAATTACTGCTCATGGCAGCCAAGTGATGGTTTCTGTCTGTTGGGCAAACAACCCAAAGCATATCGAACCGGTACAAACAAACCGTTTTCGCAATATCGACGCTATGAAACGAGCCGGCGCAACTGTTGGCTGGTATTTGCGTCCGCTTGCCGAAGGCTGGAGTACTGAGCCGGAACACCTAACAGAGACTTTCCGTTTAGCAGCAGAAAACGGAGCGGGCTTAGATATGATTGTGCCGGGAGGCTTACGCTGGACCGAAGGCATCGAATACGGTGTTGAGGAAATCCGCGGCCTTGAAATGCCCGACATTCCGCACGACGACAACGTAAAAGAATTGTCTGACGAAACGTGGGAACTCATTGATAAGCTGTGTGCCGAATACTTCCCCGATGTTCCTGTGCTTCGAAAATCATCATGCAGCCTCAGCAATATGCTTAAACTACCCAATCACAATTTGGTACAACGAAAAAATGTTGATATGTGTCAAGCGTCGGCTTGCCCTGCCTCGCAACGTGAGATATGCGCTGGTCACGAGTTGCCAACCGTAGAAGTGTTGCAAGGTCGCCTTGCTCAGGTTGGTCTGGGCCACATTACGGTTGAACATATCGACCCCGAAACTGGCAACGTGCAAACCCAACCTCCGCTCGATACAATGACATTTGCCTTGCAGCATATTACCGAGATTCAAACAGCAAGGAACAGTTAAGTCGTGTCTTCTTTGCAGCGGATTGAACTCATACACGATATCGCTCAAGCTCATCCAGGTGCCGGCGTACTTTCAACCGGCCACGAACCAGATTCTTACACAGATTTTTTAGTTGTTGATCAAGTCGCACGTGAAGATTTTTTCGACGAATTGCGACGTGACCTACAGCGTAATGATATAGAGCCAACCGCGATTGTCGAGAGTGACGATGCACTGATGATACCCACTCAGGGGATAGGTATAGCGTATCAAGATGCAGATTCTTTCTACGCGAAAGTAGCCGCTATTCATGACGGCGCCGATGTTGACCCAATTGTTAAGCCTTGGTCGGTTGGACCGTGGTTGCCTGAGTCATTTGCGGGCGATCTAGCTCGATCTCTCGTTATAAAAACTGGTGAGGTTGATGTCGATTCATATGTACAGCTATTTCATACCTACCCCACTGGCTTGCGAGCAAGTTTACTTTCTACCACCGCTCAAGAAATTACTAGCAAATCTGACCGGCTAAAGCTTGTCGGCGAAGGCCTTCAATCGCATTTTTTGATGAGTGACGTGTGTCTTGCTGGCATCCGGTATGCGCATGCGTTTGACGAAGTATATTTTGGCGGCCTTCGCTATGTTCGCGCAACCATGGACGAACTTTCAGAGCAAGATAGTCGTATTGTACGAGCGCTAGCCACCAGCGCAACAAACTACGCTATGGCAGCCGAACTACTTTCTAACTAGTTGGCTGTCGACTGTCGTATCGTATCCACAATAGTGCTATCAAGGCCGAATGTGTCCTTTAAATACGCGTAACCAGTCTCATCAATCACGTCGCCATGACGAGCCAAATACGTTGTTACGTGGCGCGAACCTCTAGCAATGAGATTCGCTATGCGGGCGCGTTCTAGCTCTAGCATGTCAATTGCGTCAATGGCTACCGAGCTAAAGCCGTGAGCCGATACAACATCGCGTACGACCTGTGCCAGGTCTGCACCCGGATATTCCATCTCGCAGCGAATTAGTTCTGTATATAGTTTTCGTGCTACATAGGCGTCTTTTTTCGCGCCTGGCTGTACGCCCGATTCTTGCAGCGTGCATACTGCACGGGTTAGGTCGGCTATTCTGTTTGCAACAGTGTCTGGAAGTTCTTGCAACGATTGCTTAGACTGTACCCACGCATCCGCTTCAAAGTTAGTTGCTGCGCCATCTACGGCCGCCACTAGCCTGTCTACACTCGCACCCGAATCAAAAGCCACAGCCTCTAGCGGCACTCGGCTTTGGTCTATACCTTCATACAGTGTAAATACTATATTCCACATTTCGGTTGGGGCTCCGTCAACATATCGACCAAGCTCAACTCTATATCCACTTCGACGCCGTTGGTTGCATACATGCACGTTCGCAGTATCTACCAGCACTTCCATGCCTGTAGATTCGAGCAAATATCTTGACTCAACATCGTCGGGATGGCATCGTGCAAATACGTTTTCAATGCCTAGTTGCTGCAGTATTTCTATAGCAGGCAATATAGCCAAGTGTCGTGCCTCTGCGCCGTCTGCTTCATAAAAGCTGAAATGGCCAAGCATATCAAACGACACGTGGTGTCGGCCAGACACGCCGATTTTATCTAAGCCATCGGTTCGTATACAGCGCTGCAGCGAAGCTTGGCGCGGATATTCTGGCGCAGCTTCATCGCCTGCCAATACATCTTCGTAAATTACGCCACCCGAAATCATAAAGAGCAAATCGTGATTCGTAGTTTTTACGTCTGTATTTGTTTCAAACATGTAGCCGTAGGCCTGCAGCACATCAGAGCTAATGGCAAGTACTCGCTCTCGAGTATCGCGCATGTCCTCGTAGCTATAGTTCTCGCCAGGTGTACTCATACGATATTTATTCTATTATATCACTTTTGCTAAATATTTACAAGTTTCTCCCTTGGCGGAAGTTGTTTGCTACTTAAGTTGTATCGTCAGCGAGTCTTCGTTTGATGACATGCCAGATGGATTGTCTTTTTCGAGCACTAGCGACAGCGCGCCTTTTCGCGCAGTAGTCCAGCTAAGTTTTGCGTTGAACGGCACAAGCGCAGATGTCATCCAATCGTCCAGCAGCGTGGCTTGACCTTGCGCGATCACATTGCCGGTTTCGTCTACCAGTTTTATAGGAAAGCTCGCTTCAAACGACCAGCTGCCAGGCACTTTACCACTTACATACAGCGGGCTACTCACCTGCTCGCCTTTTGTTGGCGTATATACCACCAGCTTTACCCCCTTGCGAGATGTGTATTCATTCGTCGCTGCAGTGGTAGTGGGCGTTTTGCCAGCATTCACTTGGTTTTCTAGCTCATTAATGTCGCTAGTGAGGTTGGTATTTTTATCTCTGAGCGTGTCGATTTTTTGTTGCTGCCAGTAGTACACCCCAGCCGAAGCGCCAAGCGCCATCACCAAGCAAACTAGTATTACGAGTAATGTTTTTGCGAATCCAGACATGGCCAAATTCACCTCCATTTATGTGTACTTTTATTATACGCCTACTTACTTGCGATTAACACGCCATGCTGGTCTTGAAAATTAACCCTATATTCCCTATAATCGTGTCTTGAAACAACATGCGGGTTTAGCTCAGTTGTTAGAGCGCTTCCTTGCCATGGAAGAGGCCAGGAGTTAGAGTCTCCTAACCCGCACCACGAACGAAATCATTGGCAACTACGAACCCTTCCCAGGGTTCGTTTAGTTTTATGGTCACTGTTGACCCCTTACGAAAACCTTTTTCGCCTGGTGTGATGGTGAAATTAGAGAAGAAAATCCGTAGTAGTGCATCCATCACCTTCATATCGCGTATTTTACCAAGTATAACAGGGGTCGTTTCCAAGAGTTTAAGATATTCTTCAAAGGTTGGTATGGCGCTCTTGATATTGTCTCGCTGTTTAGTGGCTTTAACGAAGTCTTTCCTTATTTTCTCAATCTCTTTGCTGTACTTATCTAGGTCGTAATGCTCTTTTAGTTCGGGGTTCTTCAGTATTAGCTCTTTGGTTTTTTCATACGATTTCTCTTTATTTGCGATTGTAATTTTTGACCGAGCAATAATACTGTCAAACTCTGCAGACTTACGCTTTGCCTCTTTTTCAGCCTCCTTAACAAAGTGGGCATAGTTACCCTTGGTGATGAATAGGTAGTCCTGAAAGAATTGCTGCGCGGCATCAACAACAAGCCCAGCACGGGCGGAACTGCCCTCAACATCACAACCTTCGGTCTCACATTTGTAGTAATAGCGCGATTGAATAATCTCCTTGGTTTCCTTATCTCTTTTATCAATCAACATTGAAGTGAGAGTCTTATTACACGCCCCACAATAGACCTTGCCTCTTAGTAGGTCTGCGCGTATATTGCCGCTACGAGGTCTGCTTATCGCCAATATTTTTGATGAATTGAGGCTATCAACCTTGTTAATTTTTAGAAAGTCATCTACTGAAATCATTGCCTCAAACTCATAAGCGTCAACAAGGTCAGTAAAGTTCTTGCCCCATTTATGGACACCTGCGTAGTGTGGGTCTCGGATGAGCTTTGAGACATCATCCTTATCCCATTTGTGAGGCTCGTACTCACCACCTGGGCGCTTTTGAACCGTGTAGCCTTGCACGTTTATCCATTCGCGGATTTGCTTTTGAGACTTGCCCTCAACAGCCATAGCAAACATATGTTTAACCTTCGTGAAGTTGCGAGGGTCGGGCTGGAATGTACGGTTAATATCTACGGTATAACCGTGCTTGAATTTGCCAATAAATTCACCGTCTTCAACCGCTCTTTTGTTGCCACGATCAACGCTCTCAGCCAGGTGTTCTGAATACTGCTTTGCCATAACGAATGTGATGCCGAGCAGCATCTTACCAGCAGGAGTATTTTCAAAAGTAAAGGTAGGAAAGCGGAGGTCTTTTAATACGCCTCTGTCTACGAGGTCAATAATCGCACCAGCCTCTTTCATATTGCGAGCTAACCTATCGGGATGCCAGGCGATAAGCCCATCAATGTGACCGTTCTCTATCTCGTTAATGAGTGCCTTGAATTCATCGCGCGTATCAGCTATTTTTGCAGAGAAGCTCTCCTCGTATACCTTCACGACATTTAAATCGTTAGGCACAACAACCTTCTCCATACACTCTTTTACCTGGTCTTCAATGGATGAGGCTTGTCTATCTTCGCTAGTAGTGGACTTTCTAGCGTACAGGGCGTAATTAATAGTACCTGTATCAATGTCTCCTGGGGCTTTGGGTTGATTGGCTTGTAGTAGCTCTAAGAGCCTTTGGGTACTGGTAAGTTCTGCCATACCCTAAGTATATAATTCTTTACACAGTTTGAGCTGCTTTAGGCATATGTCTATAAAATGATTTTAATACCGTCTTTTACAAGAAACGGTTTCTTTTGGTTCTCTATTTCTGAGTATTTGGCAAGTATGCTCAGCAACGAAACCATACTCAGTTCATAATTTTTTTGTAATAAAAAAACGGACATTCCGTGACCCCTTGAAGTGAAAACTTCAGTTAGTCCGCTAGTAAGTCCGTTTTATACCGAGTCGTCCTCGTAATTCCTACACAGTTAATTCGCTGTAAACGCCCCTGAAGTTTTTTGAAGCGGTCCAGTCTCCGCGTTGGCTACACAATGAATTCGGTTGATTGTTAATGTAATTTTAGTTTAGCATATACCTTTAGTTAGGTGTTTTAACGATAATTAGCTTAACAGTATCACCAGTTTGGGTAATACCGCTGACTACGAATGCATCAACTGATTTTCGGTCATCCGCCTTATTAACATCCAAAGGTTCAAACATTGTTGAGGCTTTGCCATTAATGTCAGTCAGCGCCTGATTTTCAAAATCAGCATCAACTGTGTAGCCTTTGGTTTTTAAGTCTTTATATACCACCAAGCCTTCTTTTCCCGAATAGTCACCTTCGCTCAGTTTCGGCAGAGTACCAGTTACCTTACTATCGGTAGGCTGCTCAGAACTGCTCGGACTATCATTTGTTGTTGTTTCGCTACTTGATTGAGTTGCCGCCCCAACTGCACCAAGAACCACTACCACAAGTACCCAGAACCACCATTTTCTAAATATCTTCTTGTCTTTCACTATATGGACCTCCGTTTAATTATTGTTAAGCGGTGTCCATAAAAAAGGACGACCCGCAGGTCGTCTAAAACCAGTACCAGCTTACGCCGAATACTTTTACGCGAGTCGCCCATTTTTTGGCATAAACACGCAAAAATGCGATTGATGATACTGGTTTTAGACAATACTGATTATATAGTTTCTTGCTCGTACAAGCCATAGCGCGATCTTTTATAAAATTTGGTCATTTGAGACAGAGAGACAAAAATTCGGTACTCCTCATTTTCTACAAAAAAAGCGTGGTCATTTTGCCCCCACAAATAGGGTATATATACAGCGGAGTCTCATATTAACAGAGGTGAGGGCGGCTACCCCCCTTACTTGATACAATATTTACCAAAAAACTTTAGGCACAAGTTTATTAATTATTCAGATGATTAACTCGCTAAAATCTGCACAAAAATCGTCAAATAAAGCGATGAAAGCAATAGTATAATGAATATATATGAGAAAGATAACCGAGATTGCTGGAGGCATAGCTCTATTGGTATATAGACAGCAGCGCCTTACTCCAAATGATATGGACTTTATGGGTTTTAGGTTTAGATATGATGAGTCACAATGGACGGACAAGCCAGTGTACGACAAGTTTCAGCAAAGCCTGCTAGATATAGCAAAAGATAACTTAGCTGATTTACAAAACGCATTAGATTATCTGAATGATGTAGGTGTAATGACATTTACTGACGATAGTGATAATGCTCAACGCGGATATAGGAAATTCCACCTTACTGCCAAAGGCATTCATCTAATTGAAGGGGTTGAAAATAAACTACCTGAAACAAAGAAACAATTTAATATTACTTTTAATTTCAATCTAGAGAGCTTGGCGAAGATTGAGCCTACCTTAAAGGCGCAATTTGGACTAGTGAACTTATAGCTACTTTGACTTAGGTTGAACATCTAAGACCAGAAGAGTACATAGTATGTGAATAAGCAGTGCCGCCGATGACTTATCAAATGATATGTTTAAGCCGTGACCGATCCTATTACGCAAATTGTAACCATTCACATCTACTAATGAGTTCCGCCAGTACCTTCGCAAGTTCTCATCAGTAATAAATCCTTGCATACTACCTAAAATCTCACCCAATCCTCTCACGCCTCCAGGCGTGCTTCTAGAACTACTCGGTAATTTAGTAGTGGGTATTCCTACGCGTCTAGCAGAGTGCCTGATAATCCTTTCAACAATCGGAGCTAAACATTTGGCGGCAGTATCTACATCGTCAGAAAAGTAATAATTAATCCCACGAGCAATTGCCTGTGCTTCATTTTCATCTATTAAATCACTCTTGAATGCAATACTCATCGCTTCAGTGTCAGGATTAAACTTAGCTTTAATCGCATCCAAAGCGCTCATAACGAAAATGCTGAATACTTCCATTTCATTCTTTTCACTCTCAATGATATTCGCCTCTAGCTTTTCATCTTGTGATGCTTTTGTATTAATAATACTGTTTGCTTCACCCATATTGACTGATTTAAAGAGCATTAACATAGGGTGGTTATCGGCATTTTTTTCTGCCTCTTCTTTGCTCTTTTCGTAGTCTGAAATTGCCTTAGAATAACCTAGCCTTATAAGGGCATTCAGCAGATCATCGTCCGTTGTGACTGCTTGCGCGAAAGCATCAGTCTGCTCTCGTGGTATTTCAAAAGTATAAGTATGTTCCTTCAACTCCATTGCCTCTTGGGGAATAGCTTCCGCCATAGCAATGGCTTCATTCCTAATATCTATTAATCCGTGAAGCTCAGCGAATGCCTCTACTTCGTGAAGCTGATAGAACTTTTGAAATCCATCAGGCGTTTCCTTGGCTTCGTTGAATAGGAACTCTGCTTGGGTACGATATAGATCCTGTTTTTCTTCAGCAGTGGCAAGTAGTTCTTGGATTTGATGAGCAGTATCAATTGCAAAGCCATTATCCTTGAACTTGCCAATCGCGAGTTCATTCAGCCTTAACACCTCAGCTTTATCAACATTGTTAGACTTGGCTGCCTCTTCTAATAAAGAAAGACTTACGCCTGGGGAGGCGTCATCTGAGGAAAGGTTTGCTTTCGCAAACTCAATTAATTCGTTAGTGATTGCTTCTACGAGCGGTTGCTGATTGAAAGTCTTGGCTAGTTCAAACGCTCTGACTAATGCGTCTTTCTTGTCTAAGTCGGATGACCAATCAGATTTCGCAAACTCTCTATAGTAACTGATTGATTTGATAGCATAATCAAATCGTTCTCTGCCAGTCTCGCGATACACCACCAAATCAGCATACCTAGCTCGTGAGTGAGGGTTTATATCCAGATCAACCATTTTCTTCCATAGCTCTATTGTTTCGGTAGCTACGGCAGACACTGGCTTTGGGAATACACCTTCGGGGAATTCATACCTTGGAGCGAGATAACCGTATTGCTCTCTTTTCTCTTCAAGTTCTTGAGAAACCTCCATATACATCAGCGCAAACACGATAGGATCTGATGAAGCATCAGAAAGCTCCAGGGATTTTTGTACCTCATCGCCTAATAAGTGAATGATTGGCGTATCTGTATTAGCAACGCGATCGTATGCAGTATTGATAGCCTCTGTATATTTATCTAAGTCCATATATTTATTTTAAACCTTTCTTAGTAGATACCGATTTATATTGACGCATTGCATATATTCATATACCCTAGGGGGGTGTATGAATGATAATCAAACCCATCATCACGAAAGCACCAATGCTATGGCGGTAAGCGCAACTCTACACTGTCTAACAGGCTGTGCGATTGGTGAAGTGCTGGGGCTAATTATCGGGACAGCTTTTGGTCTTAGTAACGGCATCACTACGTTAATAGCTATAGCACTTGCATTCGTATTTGGTTTTGGTCTTTCAACACTTCCTCTCGTGAAAGCGGGTATAGGTTTTGTAGTGGCACTCTCAATCGTGGTCGCCGCTGATACCCTATCAATTACCACAATGGAGATTGCAGATAACCTTGTAATGTATGCCATTCCAGGCGCGATGCACGCTACGCTTATTGATCCGTTATTTTGGATTAGTATGCCAGTTGCGCTAACCATTGCGTTCTTTGCTGCATTACCCGTAAACAAGTATCTTCTTAGCAAAAATAAAGGACACGCACTAACGATGAACGCAATGGGCGGTCATAAACACCATTAGGGAGATGTATATGCAGCAATATGGATACGCAGAAAACAAACCATCATTACTTAAGCGGCTCAACAGAGTTGAAGGACAAGTGCGTGGTGTTTCAAAAATGGTAGAAGAGGATAAGTATTGTATAGATATCCTTACACAAGTCAGTGCCGCTAAGGCTGCCCTTGACAAAGTTGCGCTTGAATTGCTTCGGGATCACGCGCGGCATTGCCTATCAAATGAACACGTCCACGCTCAAGGCGAAGGCGACAAAGCCGATGAGCTTGTGAGTGCAATCGGTAGAATGCTTTAAATAATATAAAGGAGTACAACAGATGCAAACTAAACCATTACTTTACGGACTTATCGGATTTTTCCTAGGAGGACTACTTGTCGCTATTGCGGCTACAACCTTCAATAAGCCTGAACAAGAGACTAGAGCTAATACAAATTCATCAATGAGCAGTATGTCTATGGACGATATGACCGCTGACCTAAAGAATAAAACAGGAGATGAATTTGATAAGGCATTTATCGCAAGTATGATTGCACACCACGAGGGTGCGGTTGAGATGGCAAAGCTATCCGCAAAGAATGCTAAGCACGAAGAGGTTAAAACCTTATCAAATAACATCATAACCGCTCAAGAAAAAGAAATTGCCGAAATGAAGCAATGGCAAATGGATTGGGGCTACTCATCTATGATGATGGACCACGGCTCAATGAGCCACTAATAGATTATTGTTTCTTTGATTATGTTCGCTGCAGGGATGGTTGGTACGCTTGAAAGCCGACCATCTACGAGCGATCCAAAAAGTTTAAGTAAATTCTGTAGCTCCGCACCAAATAGGAATTATCGGACGCTTCGGCGTCCTTTTGTTTTCCCCAAAGTGCTAAACTTAAAAGATACAACTTTAAAAAAGGAGTAGGCGAAATGGCGAAGTATGTAGATGGATTTGTGCTGGTAGTGCCCAAGGTCAAAGAGGCAGAATACCAAAAAATGGCAGAAATGGGCCGCGACTCCTGGATGAAGCATGGCGCGCTGCAATATTTTGAATGCCGGGGCGATGACCTGAAGCAACAAAAAATGGGCGACGTAAAATCTCGCGCATTTGCCGAAATGGCAGGTGCAAGCGCAGATGACGATGTGTGGTTTTCGTGGATCGTGTTTGAGTCGAAAGAACACCGCGACGAAGTAAACGCAAAAGTAATGGAAGAAATGTCGCAAATGAATATGCCGGAAGATCTTGAAATGCCCAGCGACATGACCAAGATGGCGTATGGTGGTTTTGAAGTAGCCGTTGAAGGCTAGGCATGAAACTGCTACATAAAGTATCTGTACGAATAGTGATTGCCTTAGTTGTTGGATTTTTACTTGCTGGTGCATTAACAAAAATTACTTATACGTGTACACCAATAGACGACAGTGTAAATTGCGTAGCATTTGACAAAGCAATTATGCACCCCGCTGATTTACTGAATAACAAGCAAAACAGTCTGGTTAAATTCTCTTTGATTTTTGCAATATCGGCCGTAACCATCTTTGCGATACTAACAGTTATAACAAAGTACCACGCCCGTGGTATCAAATAGAAGACGTGGGACCCATAGTAGGTGCCGAAAAACACCCGCCGAGAAAATAGTAAAATCGACAGCTCTCAGGGTTTGAGCTCTATCTATCTTGAGTTTATGCCGCGATGAATGAGCGCATGCCAATGCTACCCATTTCTATCACGTCGTTGAAATACGTCAATTCTTCTGAGCTATCGAGTAATGCCATAGCTGCGAGCATAGGGCGATAATGGTCGTCCATTTGCACTGCTACCGCAGCCGTGCTAGATATTTTGCGTGGATTTGCCAGTAGCTCAAGGTTGTGCAAGCTCATTTGCTCACTAGCTTTTGCGTCGAACTCTAATGCCCAATCAAACACTTTGTCATCATGAAAATTCAGCATGCGCAGGTTGTGAACCAGATTGCCACTGCCGATGAAAATAACTCCTTTTTCACGTAGCGGTTTGAGTAGTGTAAACATCTCTGCCATTTGCGACAATGACTGATTAATATCGAGGCTGATTTGCAGTACTGGCACTTTTACATTTGGCGCCATGTGCTTCAAGACCGACCACGTGCCATGATCGAGCCCCCAGGTGCTATCTAATTGAGCTTCGTAATGCAAAAACGCATCACGCAGGGTACTGGCAATGTTTGGATCACCCTTAGCCGGATATTTTACCTGATAGAGCTCGTCGGGAAAGCCATACATATCGTAAATAATCGGTTGCGTAGGAGCATCAGTTATTTTTGTGCCGCGAGTAAGCCAATGCGCACTAATGACGACGAAAGCCTGAGGCTGTGGCAAGCTTTTGCCCACTTCAGCCCAATGCCTCGTAATATCATTGTCGAGTATCGCGTTCATAGGATTGCCGTGGCCAACAAAGAGCACCGGCATTTTAGGGCTTGGCTTGAGTGTATGTGATAGTTTCTGTAGTGTTTCCATAGTTGGGATGTAAATTACTATACTTTATATAGTATATCAGAAGCCTGACCATGGAGAGTAGGATTTGTTACAATTTGTGTATGACAGATACCCCCGCAAGCGTGCAAATTGACGACATAATAGCCCTACATGGCGGCTGGAAAAGTGACGTACTTACGCAACTTCGCGAAGTGATTACCGACACCGACGAGCGGATTGTAGAAGAAGTAAAATGGAAGATGAAAACTCGGCCAGAAGGCTTGCCTGTGTGGAGCTACGAAGGAATACTTTGCTTCGCTGAAATATGGAAAGATAATATAAAGCTGATATTTCACAAAGGCTCTTCCCTGCCAGACCCAGATAAACTATTTAATGCTCGGCTAAAGAGTACAGACGTGAGAGCAATTGAAATTCATGAAAGCGACGAGATACATAAAGCTGGCATACAAGCTCTTGTAAATGCTGCCATTGCATACAATTCAAACAAAACTGCTCGCTAAACATACATCTTAAATAAGTGCTGAGTTATGTTTCTGTAGTATTATTGACTATAGTAAGCATAAGCAACGTATTGATGACGAAAAAATTAAACAGATTCGTTAAGTCGGAAAGACTGCTAAACAGGCGCATCAACAGAGCTGAGCGCCAAGCTGTTTCTGTTGGCAAAGGCTTTTTGAACATCAAAAAATATAACCGCTTTTTGCGAGTGCTAGGCCCGGGGCTCGTCACTGGCGCAGCCGACGATGACCCATCTGGTATTGCCACCTACTCGCAGGCCGGTGCCAGCTTTGGCTATGGCTTACTGTGGGCATTCCCCTTAATGTATCCGCTGCTCCTTGCCGTACAAGAAAGCTGCGCACGCATTGGTGCTATAACCGGCAAAGGGCTTGCAGCCGTAATAAAAGAAAACTACAGCAAAAAACTACTATATATGTCGGTAGGACTGGTGGTAGTTGCAAATACCATAAATATCGGTGCCGACCTTGGTGCAATGGCTGCAACCACGCAACTATTTGTGGATGCTCCGTTTGCCCTACTGGCCTGTTTATACGCGCTGATAATAGTGCTGCTCGTGATATTTGTTAGCTACAAGCAATACGCGAAAATACTAAAATGGCTGGCGATCACGCTACTTGCCTACCCTGTGACCGCCCTACTAGTTGGTCAGAATTGGCCAGAGGTGTTTCGCGCAACGTTTACTATTTCTCCAAAGCTCGATTTTCAAACAATATACATATTTGTCGGTATGCTTGGCACAACGATTTCACCATATTTATTTTTCTGGGATACGTCTGAACAAGTGGAAGAAGAAGTGGCCAAGCGCAACTTGAAAAAAATTGGTGAAGCACCAAATGCAACGAAACGCTACCTACATAATTTACGGCTTGATAATTTTGTCGGTATGACGCTGGCCAGCTTGACCGCTTGGTTTATCGTAATCGCGTGTGCTTCAACGCTCTATGCAAATGGTATAACCCAAATAAACACGGCTGCCGATGCCGCTCGCGCGCTTGAACCGCTTGTTCAGGGATTTCCTGATGCTGGATTGGTAGCGAAGCTTATATTTTCAGTTGGGGTAATTGGTCTGGGCCTTTTAGCAGTGCCGGTATTAGCTGGTTCGTCGTCTTACGCGATAAGCGAAGCCTTGGGCTGGAAAGAAGGCTTGTACAGAAAATTCAAACGCGCCATTGGCTTCTATGCAGTGATTATCGCTTCAACACTAGTGGGCTTAGCGATTAACTTCCTGGGGATTGACCCCATAAAAGCACTTGTATTTACCGCGGTATTCAACGGCATTGCTTCTGTGCCACTGCTATTTATGATAGCGAAGGTAGGCAACAACAAAGCAATCATGGGCGACTACAAGAACGGTGCTTTATCTAACATTGTAATACGATTAGCATTTGTAATCATGACCGCGGCGGTACTTGTATTGTTTGTATCGTTTGCAAACATCGGCTGAACTAACCTGCTTCATATTTAAAGCGTTTGAGACTATACTGGTGGCATGGCTGAGCTAAAGACGAAGGTCAACGACGGAAGCGTAGAAGATTTTATAGGTAGCGTCGAGAACGAGAAACGACGTGCCGACGGCTTTGTGTTGCTAGAAATCTACAAACGCGCAACCAAGCAACAACCCAAGCTTTGGGGCACAAGCATTATTGGCTTCGGTATGTACCACTACAAATCTGAACGTAGCTCGCAAGAAGGCGACTGGCCACTCGCTGCCTTTTCACCAAGAAAGCAAAACTTAACACTATATGTATACCCAAACAATTTCCCTGACCTTCTAGAAGATCTTGGCAAATATAAAACAGGCGGAAGCTGTTTATATATCAATAAAATTGAAGATGTAGACTCGAAGAAGCTAGAGGCTTTAGTGGCCGCTAGCTACAAATGGGCGCAAGAAAATCTTGGCTCGAAATAAAAAATATTTACCGCTCACACAATTGATTGTTTTTACTATCGAGCACATAATTGGTGCGGAGGTTTGCAATGGAAAAAATTGACTATAAGAAACAATTGACGCAATTTTACAGCGGTAAAGTTGGGAATATGTTGGTAGTTGAAGTGCCGTCGCACAACTTTTTGATGATTGATGGACATGGTGACCCAAACACATCGAAAGAATACATCGATGCGATTCAAGCACTCTACCCTGTTGCGTATACTTTGAAATTTATGAGTAAACGAACGTTAGGCAAAGATTTTGGCGTGATGCCACTCGAAGGCCTGTGGTGGTCTGACAATATGGACGACTTTTTAACCGGAAACAAATCTAACTGGAACTGGACAATGATGATACTCCAGCCAGAGTTTATTACGAAAGAAATGCTTGATACTGCCAAAGAAGACGTTACAAAGAAAAAGAACCCAAAACTTATAGATAGAATACGACTTGAAAGTTATACGGAAGGTCGTGCGGCGCAAGTAATGTACGTGGGGGCGTACGCTGATGAAGGTCCAACTATTAAAAAGCTACATGAATTTATAGTGGAAAATGGCGGAAAGCTCGACGCAAGCAGCAAACATCATCACGAGATATACCTTGGCGACCCGCGTCGCACCAGCCCAGACAAATTAAAAACCATCATTCGACAGCCTTTTTGATACTATAGCTATATGAAAGCGATAATTTTTGACTGCTTTGGCGTGCTTGTGGGAAGAGGTTTTTGGAATGTGTATAAAAGTCTGGGCGGCGATTTAGAAGCAGATGCTGAATTTATCGATGAACAACTTCAAAAAGTAGACTTGGGGGAAATTTCAGGGCATGAGTTTAGCGAGCTAATGGCAAATCGGCTACATATACCAGTGGATACCTACCTGGATACGTTTGCGAAAGATGAAAAACCAAACGAAGATGTATTTGAATATATAGAAATGGAACTAAAGCCACATTACAAACTCGCGCTAGTGAGTAATGCGACAGGCGATTCTGTGCGTAAAAGAATACCTGAAAATAAAATGGCATTGTTTGACGAGGTGTTTATATCTGGCGAAGTAGGAATACTAAAGCCAGATCCGCGATTATTTGAGATGGCACTTAGGGCACTCGATGTAGACGCAAACGACGCCGTATTTGTGGACGACCATCAAGAATATATCGATGGTGCCAAGGCCGTAGGGCTACACACCATTTTGTTTACGAGCTTAGACAACCTTAAGCTAAACTTACAAACTCTTCTATAGTAATGATTCAGTTACGCAACGTGAAGTAACTGATCGAGAATGTTTTTTGCATGTGCCCAATCTTGCATATTTGATTGATACCGCTGCCAACCACCTACGGTGATTTGATAGTATTTCCGCCGTCCACCATTTGTTTCATCACCCCAATAAGAAGTAATCAGCATTTCCTTCTCTAGTCGCTTCAAACTTGAATACATCGTGGGTTCCTTTAGCTGATACTTGCTTGCTGTTATTTCGTTCACCATTTTCATAATTTCATAGCCATATCTATCGCCATTGCTAAGAAGTTTTAAGATTATGGTATCAGTGTGACCTCTAAGAAGATCGGCCGTGAGGGTTTTATTGTTCATAGATACACTGTATGTCATAGTATTATGCCTGTAAAGGTACTTTTACAATACTCATCTGGCGTATATTGATTTTTTTAAATGCGTAAGTAATGATATTACTAATCATATGCAGATCTATTCCACCATGATACATTCATAATTGCCTTAAACCACTTTTATGCAAAATTGAAAGCCCTTGTGCTTTCAATTTTTCATTACGCACTATATAATCCAAGGCAAAGTAATTACCTCTGGTGGAAGGCTGTAAGGAGTTATTGTGTTAGAACGTACTAAAAGCTATATAAATTCACGTAAGCAGCCAGTAAAAGTGCTCGCTTTTTCAGTAGGAGCAGCAATTGTATCTCTGGGCCTGGTTGTTTCAGCGTGGGCGGCGTCACTTGAGCTTCAAGATCGAGCTGTGCTAGCAGGCATAAACTACCCTTCTACACCATCTTGGGATGTTTGTACGGCAGATTACAATAATGACGGCAACGAAGATTTTCACGCAAGCCTACACATGAAAAGCGCTGGAGCTCTGTATACAAATATGGGCGATGGCGGTTTTAGCAAGGTCGTAACTAACATCGTATCACCACGGCCTACCCCAGGGTATGGCTCAAAAGCATTTGTTGATCGCCATGCTTGTGCTTGGGCTGATGTAGACGGTAATGGGCTACTTGATCTTTACAACTCTGCTGGTCGCTGGGCATCAAACAAGTACAAAGATGCTGGTATTGATAACGAACTCTACCTGCAAACCGCACCAGGTGTATTTACCGACGTAGCGACTGAAAAAGGCGTGGGTGAACCGTGTACTCGTGGACGCTTCGTAGTTTTTGCCGACTTCAATGGTGATGGAAAGCCAGAGCTATTCCTAGGAGCGCAGAAAGAACGTGCCGATACTACCGATGTATGTAACACACTTGCCGACAGCCCGTACAACGAGCAGTCAAAGGTATTTGTTAACCTTGGCAATGACGAGAATGGAACATGGCTTGGTTTTCGCACGGCACCTGAGTACAACGTAAGTCTTGCGAACACCGGTAACCGCTTTGCTGTAGCATGGGACGAAAACAACGATGGTAAAGTAGACCTACTGACCCAAACCTTCGTAAACAACCGCCCTCTGCTCTACCGCAACAACGGAACTAGCTTTACTGAAATCTCACGAGCTGGGACCAAAAAACTTCCTGCTATGAATGGCGTGAAAGTAGGTGACATCAACCGTGATGGAATAAATGATTTGGTTTTTGCCGATAATAATGGCTTCGCTTACCTACGCGGTACCGCAACTGGAATTACAACTGTTGCAACTCGTATCGGCAGCAATGTAGCAAGTAACGCCGATGGCTGGAACGTCGCAATCGGTGACATTAACGGCGACGGCCTACTTGATGTGTATGGACAAACAAAGGCGGCCTCAGGCAGCGTAAACCCTGACGACATCGTGTATGTCGCTCAGCCAGACGGAAGCTTCGTGCCTTATGTTGCCCCTTCGGCTACAGGTGACGCAAATGATGTTGAATCAGTGCTTGTGAACGGCCGTGCACAATTTGTTGTTCTTAACGGTGGCAACGATGAAAAAGAAGCACCTGGCCCAATTCAACTTATCTACTGGGTTGACCAGCAAAGCTCGTCTCTTTGATAGGTAGCTCTTATGAAGTTAGTTGACCGCTGCGTATTCGTGGGTGGGTTTGGCTCTAGCGAAGAAACTGTTGTTCCGGTTGCTCATGCGCTAGAACAACGAGGCGACTACAAGAGTATCGAAGCAATTGGATTCTCAGAAGCTCGAAAGAATCCCGAAATATTCGGCCGGATGACTGCTGATGCTGCCGCAATACTCACACATTCTGCCGGCGTGCTGCTCGCTCTTGATAGTGCACCAAATGGCCAGAAAATACATGCAATTGCTCCGCCGATACGACGTAGTGCGATCGAGCTCGCAACAACTAGAACGGTTCGTAAGGCAATTACCATGCATCGAAACATTGATACGACTTTGCGTCGGATAGCTGTTCAAGATTATGAGCGAGCAAGTGCTAGAGAACTACTGCATCACCCTTTTGCAAATTTCTCTCAACTGGGGAGAATTGCCGGCTTTGATATACGCGATCAAAGCGGTTTTAACCGACCGTTCTACGTAGGACTGATGGATCAGGATGAATTTTTCGGCATGTCTGAAGAGGACTATCAAACATTAATTGGGTATGGCAACAACGTTCAATATTTTCCACTGGCTGGCGAACATGACGAGCTACTTCTTGACCCTCAGATGACACTTGACGAGTACTATGCACGCCTTAGTGAAGTGTACTAGCGTGCTACAATAGGAATAATGTTCAGAAAATCAAAACCAAAAAATGAGCTTGATATCGACGTACGTTTCATTTTGGCGAACGAGCGTACATTGCTGGCATGGATACGAACGGGCCTTACCCTTATTGCTGGTGGAGTAGCTGTCGCTTTTATTGCAACTGATTCAAATTACGGCACGCTGGCCGGGCTTGGGGCTATAGCCTTTGGTGGACTACTTTCAGCAATCGGTTACACACGATATAGAGCTGCGGATTCTGCGATTCGTGAGGGCGTTCTTCCAAGCACCGGCGTTGGTGGCTTGCTTGTAGTAGTTGGGGTTATTGTTTTCGCTGTAGTGTTAATTTTGCTTCAAGAGCTGACGAATTAACGAACAAGCCCAATAATTAGTCCCATAACCATGATAGTGACGAATGCGTTTGCTGCATTGAGCAATGTTAGCTTAACTGGCCTACCCTCAAAACTATCACTTACCCATAATCTTGTGGCCATGAAGCCTAGCCAGACCCAAAATGCTGTACTTAACGCATCTTGCAAGAATGAGTTGTTGAAGAAATGGTGCGAAAGAAATGTCACGTGAGCGAGGACATATGCTGTTAGTAGCGAAGTGACCAGCGCTCCTACATACAACGCAGCCATTTGATTCGTCGTAACTTTTTTGCTTGTATCAATTCGTGCCAGCTTGAACCACATTTTTCCAAATGTATTTGGCATATACCAGATTGAGCCAATGATCATTGCAGATAGCGCCGCCAGCACTACGGCACCTAGACTTACTTCAACTTCCATAGTTCCTCCTTATATTTGCTAGTATTGTACTAAATTTTTCGTCAAACAAAAAATCGACCGCAAAGGTCAATTTCTTGTTTGGTGGCTCCTCCCAGACTATCGGCTTACGCCTCCTCCGCTCAGAAAGGGACCCGTGCAAGCACGTGTTTCCTTTTTGGCTACACGAACTGCCAGTTCAAGTCTCTTGAGCATACTCAACCCAAAATAAATTACCCTAGCAAGCTAGAGTAATTTATTTTGGTGGCTCCTCCCAGACTTGAACTGGGGACACAAGGCTCTTCAGGCCTCTGCTCTACCAACTGAGCTAAAGAGCCACACTGTGGTATATTCCAACTTCTACATGTCTCTGACAGTAGGCAGGGCCTCTGCTCTACTATTTTTTCTCTGCTGATGCTTCGCATCAATGAGCTAAAGAACTAGGTAGAATTTGCTTTACTTATTCTACCTGAACAGAGGCGAAAGCTCAAGCCTCAGTTGCAGTACTCTTGCTGATTGGCTAGACTGGTATAGATGACTATTGATACCAACGTCGATGAGAAAATTGCTGCCGAAAGACACTCAGCACTTGGGTATTCATCATACTCTAGCGGTTCAGTGCCCAACAAAAAATCTAGCACATCTCCTTTTATTCGCTTATCCTACGTACCGAAAAAGGCAGCAATCTTCGGAGGGCTAGCAGTACTAATTCTAGCTGTAGGTACCGTTGGAGCAATAGCCGCCTATCAATCTCGCACTAATGGCTCACTAGCAAAGAACACTGAAGCGCAGAATAAGGAATCTGAGGAGTCTGAAGGCTATATAGAGTATGATGGCAACGAAACAACAAATGATGGAACCGTTATCGAAGATTCAACTGATACTGCCGCAACTAGTAGCGATGATAGTAGCAATATTGTCTCTGATACATTCGAAGCTATGGGGCTGATTAAAAAAGAGACTTCTAGCTCTACTGGCTCAGGCACTAGCACCCCAAGTTCAAGTACTAGCGGTAGTTCATCAAGCGGAAGCTCGTCTAGCTCCGGTGGCTCTAGCTCCGGCGGCAGCAGTTCAACCCCATCAGCGCCCGTTCCAAAAGTGACCAAACTTCTCGTTTTCTTGGCCGAAAATCACTCTTACTCAGCAATGAAAAATGACATGCCCTTCACCTATAGTTTAGCGAAGCAATACGCTCACGCTACCCAGTACTTCGCTACTCATCGACCATCATTGCCAAACTATATCGCAATTGCATCGGGTAGCAATCGCGGTATAAAAGATAATAACCCGCCGTCTGATAATAAATTTGAAGGTACGTCGGTATTTGGCCAAGCGATTCGCAATGGTAAAACCGCAGCAGTATACTCCGAAAGCATACCTTCGAATTGTGCAACAAAAGATAGTGGTAAATATGCGGTAAAGCACAACCCTTGGCCATATGTAAGCAACGAGCGAAGCTGGTGCAAAACCTATAATCTTCCGATGTCAGGCTTTAACAGTGCCGTAACAGCGGGTACATTACCAAACGCAGGAATGGTGGTGCCAAACATGTGCAACAGTGGTCACGACTGCCCTATATCAACTACCGATACTTGGCTAAAAAAGCGCGTTGAAAATGCCATGTCTGGCCCCGACTGGAAAGCGAAGCGACTAGCCATTGTGATTCTTTCCGAGGAAGCAGCGAAGACGAATACAAGTAATCATGTATTTTTCGTACTTGTGCACCAGTCACAGAAGGCAAACGCAAAGAGCTGCAAGCTAAACCACTACTCGCTTAGCCGGTTATACTCTAGCGTTACAAAGACTTCACCGATTCTTAACGCAAAGTCGGCAGCGTCTGTTTCTAGCTGCTTCAACTTGCCTATTTAAGAATATTTTTTAGGTTCGTAAGCTCACTGGGAAGTACGACGAGTGTTTTCTGACTTGGCTCTACAGATATCTTTTCAAGAGTTTGCAGCGTACGAATATTGATTCCTCCTGGGATTTTTGACAGCATCGCCGCTGCGTCTGCAACGGATTGTGCCGCTGCCTTCTCACCTTCCGCGGTAATGATTACTGCTCGACGTTCACGTTCTGCTTCGGCTTGCTTGGCCATCGCTCGCTTCATATCGCCAGGGAGTTCAATGTTTTGAATCTTCACATTTTCAACATCAATTCCCCACTTGTCTGTTTCTGAGTCGACGATTTCTTTAATCTTTTGGCTCATTTCTTCTCGCTTCGACAACAATTCATCCATATCAGCATTACCGGTCACATCTCGTAAAGCGGCTTGGGCAAACTGACTTGTCGCGTAGATGTAGTTTGTGGTTTCGAGTACCGCTTTACTCGCATCAATCACTCGAAGGTACACAACGGCATCAACGCCAATCGTCACGTTGTCTTTAGTAATAATTTCTTGCTTTGGTACATCAATAGGAGTAGATCGAACATCCACTTTAATAAGCCTTTGAAATATCGGTACAACCACGCGCAAACCAGGTGCACGGATACCTGTAAAGCGTCCCAGTGTAAGTACCACGCCTCGTTCGTATTGGTTAATAACTTTAATACCAGACAGTACAAATATTGCGATGGCGATTAAAACGTATACGAAAAAATAATCCACGAGAACCTCCTTATTCCTATCTTCAGTATATCAAAATTGCTTCAAAAAACTTGTGTCGAATGTGGTAATCAGCTTTTGACGTTCGTCAAATCTCGCAATTGCAAACTCGATTAATTTTTCGACGAGTGCAACATTGCTGTACCCGGCTTTTGCCCAGTTATGGGCGTACAGACTGCCTGGCAATGGATTTATTTCGTTAAAGTATACCTGGTTGGCCTTTTCATCAATCAAAATATCAACACGAGCTATGCCACAACAACCAGCAGCCTTAAAGCCTGCTACGGCAATGGATTCAACCTCGGCGTAGAGCTCCTCGGGAAAGTTCGCAGGGACATTGCTATAGCCCTGTGCACCCTGCTTGCCGCTCATCTTGCCGCCAGCCTTTTTACCTCCCTTGCCGCCACGGAGATATTTTGTGTCAAAGTCAAAGAATTCATCACTATTAAACAACGGCTCTTCAAGCAACGCAGGAATGATGGTGTCGCCGTAACCCATAATCGGCAGTGTGGCTTCTCGTAAATTAGCAACCGCCTTTTCGACGAGCACGTTATTGTCGTAATGAAGCGCGGTGTCGATTGCTTCGGTGAGGCTAGCTCTGTCGATTACTTTCATGACTCCAACACTTGACCCTAAATGCGGTGGTTTTACAAAGGCAGGAAATGATAATTCCTGTTCAATACGATCTAACATACTACTTGAATTTTCGTGGTATTCGGATGCGGAGAACGTTACGTCTTGCACAGTAGGTAATCCAGCTTCTTTTGCCACTGCTTTGCTCAGTATTTTGTCCATGGCAACAACACTTGACTGGAGATCGCAGCCTACATAGGGAACGTTTGCCATATCGAGCAGCCCCATCAGAGATCCGTCTTCACCAAACGTACCGTGCATGGCTGGAAACGCTATATCAATTTTCATTCGCTTCTGGCCGAATCGCGTAGATTGCACCAAGCTAAAGCCACCATCAAAATCTATACTAACCGGCTTAATGGATGCAAGAAGCTCTTCAATACCCGAACCTTGGTATTGCTTTATGTCTTTTAGTTTATCGTGCATGTACCAACGTCCGTCTTTTGTTATATAGACTGGCGCCACTTTGTACTTTTCTGTTAATTCAAGTGGCTTTATGACACTTGAAAGAGCCGTGATAATTGATACATCGTGTTCAGCTGAACGCCCACCGAAAAATACTGCTACTGTTTTCATCTAGTCTTATTATAGCAGTTACGCGTAATTGTCAGACCAGTCGTTTTGCAGTAATACCACGTCACCCGAGGCAACGTAATGAGAAAGATTGGTGTAAAATTCCAACGGCTCATCTACTATACGCGTATGACCTTGGTAGCCATTTTCTTTCATCCCTTGGGCTATGTATTGAGTGACGGAATTATTCATGAGCACTACCTCATCAATATCGCTATCCGCTATCATGTGGCCTATCTTTACATGATTTACTTCTTTAAGTTCGCCCTGCTCAACTAGTCCAGGGGTAACGTATATTTTTCGATTCGCTTTAGCGCTTTTGAGTACATCAATCCCCGCAGCCACACCCTTAAGGTTTCCATTGTAGGTATCGTCGATAATAGTTGCTCCTAGAAGCGTGTACGGTTGCATCCGATGCTCGAAGGGCTTTGTTTTCTTTATGCCCTCGGCTATATCAGTCACACTTAGCCCAAGCTTGTCGGCAATATCAATGCAGGCAACCAATGGACCCACCTGATGACGGCCTATCAAAGATGTATGTGCCCAAATAGTCTTGTTGTGCTTTGTCGCTACAAATGAAGTACCCTCTATCGATGTAGCTATTTTGCTTACTTTCCAACCGTTTACGCCTTCTTCACTATATAAATGATGGTCAGACGCAGGTATGACGGCGGTTATAAATTCATTCTCGCCGTTTTTGTACACGTCATAACTTTTTAAGTACTCGCGCAGCTCCAGTACCGTTGAAGTTACGGCTTCCATAGTCTTAAACGAACTAAGGTGTGCTTCGCTAATTCCAGTAATTACACCCATATTCGGATGAGTGAGTTCACAAAGTCTTTTTACGTCGCCAACCCGTTCTTCGCCAAATTCAAAAATCAACACGTCCTCAGAGCCATCAAGTTTTTGTATAAAGTTTGCCAGGCCAATTGGCGTATTCATGTTGCCGGGACTTGCTGCAACGTGAAGAGTTTCGGAAAGAATTGTAGCTAGCGTTTCTTTAAAAGTAGTCTTACCGTAGCTTCCTGCTATCGCAATTTTACGGCAATGCTGTTTTCGTAGCCGTGCCTGAGCTGCCTCGAGCATTCGCCTTTCTTTCGGTTTTTGAATCGCATACTGTCCAACAACAAGCGGAATGACGAGTAGATAAGCAATGATAACCGGCAATACGATAATAAGCGCAGCACTTATTAGTACTGCGAGACCACCTTTTAGAGCAATCAGAATAGCGATAATGATGGTCGTAAGATAAACGGCAATACCAATGAACACAAGCAGCATCGCTTTTTGCGTGTACACAAGAGATTTCCTGCGTATTACTTTAGAGAAATCACGTGTTCGATGAAACCACGAAAGATACGAACCGATGTTATACTCGGTTGCCTGTAACATATACACGAGGTTTCGCACAATAAGTGGCGAATATGTAGCCAGCAGCCATCTCACGATAAAAACTCCGCAATCCACTTTTGAACTTTTTGTGGATTATCATTGTGCACAAAGTGGCCTGCGCCTTGAATAATTTTAAGTTGAGAACCTTCAATAAGTTGGTTAAATCTTCGTGCATCGGCGAGTGGTGCATCTTGGTCTTCAGAACCCCATATAAGCAGTGTGTCTGTTTTTATATTTGCAGCCATTTCCTGTAAATCTTCTCGAATGGTGTTGAGAAATACTTGTTGCATTTCGCCTGCTGATGCATAATCGTCGCTTCCAGTTTGTTGGTGGAGTTTTGCTCGTGCCGTATCATAATGCTTTCTCAGTAAAGGTAATTTTAGTATCGCCTTCCCTGTTTTCGCTATAGCTACAACAGCTCTGTTTCGTAGGCTCGTACTATGTTGTATGCCAGCCGACCCAATAAGCACAATCTTGCTCGGTGAAAAAGTATGACTACCTACTCCTTTTATGCAAACTCTACCGCCAAACGAATGTCCTACGATTGCGTGAACCTGAGACACGTCCAATGTTTCAAGAAACGCTTGGATGAAGCTCACGTAATTTCCGACAGACCAATCTTTTGGTGGCAAGGCTGATTCGCCAAAACCTGGCAGATCAGGAACGATAACGCGAAAATCTTTTGCCAAAAAATGCTGCAAATCCTGAAGGTTTTCCTTGCTTGTGCCCCATCCATGTAGAAGCACCACAACCTTCCCGTTACCTTCATCAACATAACTCGTGTTGATACCGTCGACGGCTATATTCATATCTGTTATATAGTATACTACGCATTGAGGACATATGGGTAGAATACCGTTAGCAGAACAATTACGCCCACAAACACTCGACGAGGTAATTGGTCAAACTCATTTGCTTGGCAGTGCTGAAATATTGCGACGAATCGTTAAACAAAAAGAGCCCGTCAGCCTTATCTTGTGGGGACCTCCTGGAACAGGAAAAACTACGCTAGCACGAATAATAGCACGGGAAGTTGAGGCCGAGTTCATTGAGCTGAGCGCAGTAACAAGTGGCAAGAAGGATGTTGAGCGTGTGGTAGAGCATGCGCGTCAAAATTGGAACTTGAAGCTTCGAACAATTCTTTTTGTGGACGAGATTCATCGTTTCAACAAGGCGCAACAAGATGCTTTTTTGCCCCATGTTGAAAGTGGGTTGATTACCTTGATCGGCGCAACCACCGAGAACCCAAGCTTTGAAGTGATTAGTCCCTTACTATCACGAACTCGGGTGCTTGTGCTGCAACCTCTCTCGAAAGATGAGATAGTGGCAATACTCAAACGTGGATTAAAATTGCTCAACAAAACCAAGCAGGTGACCCCAGCTGGTTTGGACTACCTAGCAGAACTCTCGGGTGGAGATGCACGCGTTGCGTTAGGAAACTTAGAACTCGCCCTTAGCTTTGGAGAAAAGGTCACGCCCGATATCGTGAAAGCAGCCGCACAGAAAAAAGTTCCTGGTTACGATAAAAAAGGTGATATGCACTACGATGTGATAAGCGCATTTATAAAAAGCATGCGTGGTAGCGACGTGCGCGCAACGCTCTATTACCTTAGTAGAATGATTGAAGCTGGCGAAGACCCGAAGTTTATTGCCAGGCGAATGGTTGTGTTTGCGTCTGAAGACGTAGGGCTAGCTGGAAACGGTGCCTTGAGTTTGGCGGTTGCGACATTCCAGGCAGTTGAGCGAGTTGGCTTACCTGAAGCAAACTACAACCTATATCACTGCGCACTAGCCTTGGCACGCAGCGAAAAATCTCGTGAAGTAGCCGAACTGATGACTGAAGCGAAAAATCTTGCTACGACCTATCCCGATTCACCCGTGCCACTTCATGTACGTAACGCTCCCACAAAGCTCATGAAAGACTTAGGCTACGGAAAGGGATATAAGTGGAAAGCTGACTTTAAACACGATAATGGATTTTTGCCAGAGGAAGTAGTTTAGTGCTCAGCTAACAGCGCTGCAAGAACTCCATTTGTCCAACCGAAGCCGTCTTGCAGTGGGTATTCGCCGCCGCCGCCTAGACCATGCGCGCCCTCAACGTCGTATTTTTCAACAAGTTTATGATGAGAGGTAAACACCTTCATGTTTACACGAATCCAGCGATGTTTGATTTCATTTGCCAAGTCGTGATGACCATAGTGGCGTAGCCCTTCAATAGCAATAAGCTGTAGCGGTGCCCAGCCGTTTGGCGCGTCCCATTGCTCGCCACTATTTACTAAGGTACTCACTAAACCACCTGGTTTAAGAAAATCTTTTTCAAGGCGCGCAGCAACCGCATCGGCCTGTTCTTTGGTAGCGATACGGGCGTACAAAGGGAAGACTGCTGCCAGGCTTAACTGCCCAGTTGGTTTGTCATGATGAAAGTTGTAGTCGACAAAAAATTTTTCTTTCGAATCCCAGCAGTACGTTTGAATAGCCTTTGCACGGCGTTCGGCTAAGTTTTGAAACTTACGCGCCAGTAAGGGATTTTTTATCGCCCGGTAGCTTTCGGCTATGGTTTGTTCAAGCTGATACAAAAGACAGTTTAAATCTACAGGCACTATATCAGCCGTATGAATCGAGGTAATATCGAGTGGATTTTCAAACCATCGAGAGCTGAAATCCCAGCCAGATTCAGCAGCAGCACGTAAGTGCAGATATAACCTGTCGGCCTCACGGTGAGGTGTCTCATCGGCACGCATTGTGTCTTGTACAAACGTGTCAGGACGCGGCGTCATTTTATTATCGTAGTAGCGGTTCAAATACATACCGTTTGGCATTTCAACAACCCTTGCATATGCTTTGTGCTCGGCTTTTTCAAGCTTTCGCTTCCCTTTTATCCAGAATCGATACTCGGCCAGCATATAGGGTAGATACTCGGCCAGCACCCTGGTACGCCCTTTGTGACCAGCCAGCAACTTAACCATGTGGCTAAAAAATGGAGGCTGTGATCGACTTAGGAAGTACGTGCGATTTGCCGTAGGTATATAGCCAAATTTGCGAATCATAAACGCATAGTTTTTGACCATGTTTTCAATCATCACCCATTTTCTATCTGCTGCGAGGCCGCGCATTATAAAATAGGTGTCCCAATAAAATAGCTCCGAAAAGCGTCCGCCTGGAACAATGTAGGGATACGGCAAGGCTATCAAAGAGCCTCGATTGAGCCGATTGCGCCGAGTTAAGTGCTTCCATAAAATGTGAATATGCTGCGAGACACTTTGTGTTGGGTCCGCGTGAAACTCTTCGTTTTTATGGGGAGCAAACTCATAGAAATGACGATTAACAAATTCTCGAAGATCAAAGTTTGGGTCATCTTTGGCAAGCAAATATTCCTTTTGAATGGCCTTCATTCGTCCGCGCGGTACTAGATCGATAAACGTTTTATTATCGTTATACACTTTCGATGTTTGCACATCTGTAAATAAATCCCCCAGTGCTTCATCAGGGCTTTTATCTGTCTTTAACAAGCTGCCGGCAGTCGTCACCAATGCAGTCTTCAATCTTTCGTCACGGGGCAGTTTAAAAGCAATTCGCCGGGGCATACTCTTATTATAGAAAACCTTATAAGAGGTAGCAACGCTTATGCTTAACTTTATTGTTTGCTTTGGCGTTTTCGTTCGTTCGCATCGAGATATCGCTTGCGAAGTCGCAGACTTTTCGGGGTTACTTCTAACAGTTCATCATCTGCCAAGAAGTCGATAGATTGTTCAAGACTTAGGTCTGTAAAGGGTGTAAGCTGTACGGCACCATCGCTACTTTTTGAACGCATGTTGGTGAGGTGTTTTGCCTTACAAACGTTTATTTCAAGATCTTCTTGTCGATTGTATAAACCTACAATCATCCCTGCATAGACATCAACGGCGGGTCCCACGAACAGTACGCCTCGGTCTTCCGCATTTTGGAGTGCGTACGGAGTTGTAGTGCCTTGTTCGAAGGCAATGAGCGCCCCACCACGAGTGTTGTTAAGGCTTGGTCCTAATGGCTGGTAACCGTGTGGCACGCTGTTCATAATTACCGTTCCCTTGGTTGCCGTAAGCAACTGGTTGCGTAGCCCTATCAAGCCACGCGTACTAATCCGATACGTTTGCCGGATAGTGCCTGAACTCGTCGTGTCTTGGTGAATCAGTTCACCACGACGCATTCCAAGCTCTTGGCTAATCGTTCCAACAAATTCGGCGCCAATTTCAACCACCAAGTCCTCAACAGGCTCTTTTGTCACCCCGTCTTCTTCAATGGTGACAACTTGTGGTCGCCCTACTTCAAACTCATAGCCCTCACGGCGCAAAGATTCGATTAAGACGGAAAGGTGTAGCTCACCACGACCGCTCACAATAAAGCCAATACCGCTGTCTTCTACACGCAAGCTTACGTTCGTTTCAAGCTCTTTTTTCAAGCGATCACCAATTTGTCGGCTGGTAGTGAATTCGCCTTCTTTTCCCTTGAATGGGCTCGTGTTTGGGCCGAGATACATACTAATAGTTGGTGGTTCGACATCAATAATAGGTAATGCTTCTGGGTTGTTTGCATCTGCAATAGTTTCACCGATGTGAGCAGCGCTAATACCCGTTAGGGCAACGATGTCACCAGCGCTTGCTTCACTGAGCTCTTCTTTAGCGAGTCCACGATAGCCAAACACCTTCTCGATTCTCGCAGAAACAGTCTCTCCACTTCGTTGCATCAATACAACCGCCTGGGAACGTTTTACGGTGCCCCGTGAAATACGACCAATTGCGTATTTACCGAGGAATGAGTCGTAGTGAAGGCTGGTTACGAGTAGTTGCAGTGAACCGCTCGGGTCAACCTGAGGCGACGGAATGTCGTTAATGATTGCATCGAAGATAGGCGAAAGATCGGCGGATTCCTCGGGGTTGGCTGGCATATCAACCCACGCCTTCCCTTCACGCCCAATCGCGTAGTAGGTCTTGTAATGAAGCTGGTCATCAGTGGTTGCAAGCTCTAAAAACAAATCAGCAATCTCATCGTTTACTTCATCGATTCTGCGCGATGGTTTGTCGATTTTGTTTATTACGACGACTGGCTTTAGGCCAACTTCAAGCGCCTTTGAAAGCACAAACTTCGTTTGAGGCATTGGGCCTTCCTGCGCGTCCACGATGAGTAGCACGCCATCTGCCATGTTTAGAGTTCGTTCGACTTCGCCAGAAAAATCCGCGTGTCCCGGAGTATCAATGATATTAATCTTATAGTCATTGTGAAAAATTGAGGTTTGTTTTGCCGTGATAGTGATGCCTCGCTCATGCTCTTGGTCGCCCGAATCCATAATAAGTTCTTGGTTCATTTCGGCTTGGTTGTCGCGAAACGTCTTGCTTTGTTTCAATAATCCATCAACCATGGTTGTTTTACCATGGTCAACGTGAGCGATGATAGCTACATTTCGAATTTTGTCTGGCTCTGTCATAAAATAAAGGCCTGTGATGTGAACTAAAGGCCTGTCCTTTTTTTATTATAGCACAAATAGTTTAATTTGTAAAGTATGGTGGAGCATAGCGGATTCGAACCGCTCACCTCTTCGCTGCCAGCGAAGCGCTCTAGCCAAATGAGCTAATGCCCCATAACTAAGAAAAGTCTTCTTAGAGGTATTATATCATCTGTTAGATAACTCTACTACCCGACACTGTATAGCGTGGATCCATTGCGGATAACTCGCGCGTACGAGCCAGCGCTTGGTGAATTCACGATGTAGTTTGAACCACTGTCGACAGCGACTCTTCCACTTAAGTACACTTCTGGCGATCCGGTAAATACAACGCCACGGTTTTGAGGTGACGCTGGAGTCTGGCCACGATCGAATGCATGAAGCCCTTCGTATACACCGCTGCTCTCAATAGCAAAGCCACCGCCCGCCGAATCATTGCGTGCATTTGAGTCTGCTACTAGGCCTGATGCCGTGACGTTACTACCCGTAAATCGAAAGCCCCAGCGGCCATTGTCTTGCGCGGCACAGTTAGCAATCTCGCAGCGGCTTGATGAGATTGAGAAACCATCGTGGTTGTCGGTATAGTAGGCCTTACAATTCGCGATTTTAGTATTACCCCCACCAAGGTCGAATGCGGCATAGCCATCACCACCATTTGCACGACAGTCGCTAATTTGTGAGTCGGATGAGCCATCGATGAATAGTCCTTGCTGGTCACAGCTCCAGAATACACAATGCATGATCTGAGTTTCGCGAGAACCACCACTGGTACCGCTAATCCACGCGCCCTTACCTTTCGCGAAGCCTATCCAGACGTTTTCGATGCGATTGTAGGCATCGTTACCAGATTTGATATCGTAGTTGTCACCCACGCCAGACCCTACATATTTAATGCCGTGGCCTTCCCACTTGACAGCCCCCGTACGTGCAATGGTAAGATCTGAAACCTTTGTGTGCGAAGTCATGTTATCGTAGAGCTCAATCACCCCCCTGTCGATTCCGACAGTAGTGAATTGTGGAGATATCAGTGTACCTTGACCAAACCCAAACAAATGAGTGTTTGGATACATCGTTATAGAAGTCGAGTTGTTATTTCCTACATAAAAAGTTGGCCCCACCAAACACACTCCTATACGACCATCGCCACCAAATCCGTCGTTCGCGCGACTAGCAGCTTGAAGCGCCTGGTTAATAATCGTTTGGTCGTTGGTGCCGGTACAAACATAGTCGCAGGCGTTTTGAACGGCAACTGGGGCATCTGAAGATGCAACCGTTACTGCTCCGGAAGGAATCGCTCCGCCGGCGCCTGGGGGCGTAGCCCACGTGCCGTCACCTCTCAGGTAGGTAGTGCCGCCAGCCGTTCCTGAGGCTGACAACTTCGCAATCGTAACGTTACTATCGGCAATTTTTGCGGTAGTAACTGCATTTGAAGCCAGTTCGGTTGAGTCGACAGCACCTGCCACGATTTGAGCGTTGCTAGCTGTGCCACTGAGATCCCCGCCCATGGTGGGGTCAGAACCACCCGGCAGGGCAAAGTACCCTTTCGTACCCGTTCCATCCGTACCGTAGTATCGACTATTGCCAGGTGTAGCGCTGTCGTTGACGAGGCTAAGTGTGCGGTTGGCCGCCAGGCTACCACCACCCGTGATAGAGGTAGCTCCCGTGATGGTGGTTGTCGTGTCGGCTTTGCCGTTGAGAGCCGTTTGTGTTGCGGTAGAAACAGGTTTGCTTGCATCTGAGGTGTTATCGACGTTGCCCAAGCCTACATCAGCAGCACTTAATCCCAGGTTGGCAGTATTAACATCAATGTCAATTTCGTCATTTGGGCCGTCGTTCGTAATGGATATCTTGTTGCTGCCAGCGTTCAGATTCTTGAATTCAAAGTTTACACCTGTTTTTTGCTTATATATACCAACTCCGCCAGCACCAACATTGCTCGCCGTATTGGTCTCTCCGCCGCCACCACCCCCAGATTGGGTAATCCATTCAAATGAACCAGCATTGTAGCTAAGTACCTCACCGTCAACTGGCGTATCAGAGTTAAGCTTCGCCGGTGTAATTGTGTCGTCAGCTATCTTTGTAACCGTTACCGAGTCTGTGGAAAGTTTGGCTGCTGTTACATTCGCATCTGCAATTTTAGTTGTCGTAACTGCACCTGTCGCAATTTCGGCTGAGCCTACTGCATTGGCTGCGATTTGTGCGTTCGAAGCTGTACCCGTCAGATCTCCACCCATAGCAGGGTCACCAGCCACCGAGTTTACTTTGGCGGCAAGAGCAGAATCTAGCTTTGCCTCACTAATAGTAGCGTCTTGAATCTTGCTTGCACTGACAGTGTTGTTTTTAAGCGATCCGTCGGCATTGTGGGCGGCCTGAAGATATGAATTGAGAATATCTCCCCAAGTACCTTCGTCTGAGCCTGGAATCGGTAATCGTGGCATTCTATCCATAATAATATAGCCCTACCACAAGCACAATGGTTAGAAGTAAAATACACCTCAAGAGAGATGTATTTTTGCTGCTACGCGCCCACCCGGGGGCACGGTTTTGTTTTGAGCTGTTTGTATTAACGAAACGGTAGCCCCGTTTAAGCGTACCAGCTTGCTATAAGTATGCGCTTATGGTTTAAAGATTGCAAGCCCTCTGGTAAATACTGCTTGAGTATGCTTAACTATATGAGTTCAGAATGCTAGCATATATACGTTTCGTTTGTGTCTAGAGGTCGATCTGAGAATAACAAAGTACAAGTGAAAGAATATATGCAAAAGCAAAATCTTTTCGTTGGAAGTCTAGCGTACGCAACCAGCGACGATAGCCTAAAAGCCTTTTTCGAGTCAGTTGGCCCAGTTGCCAGTGCTCGTGTGATTACCGACCGCGATAGCGGCCGCTCAAAGGGCTTCGGTTTCGTTGAAATGGAAAATGAAGCTGACAACCAAAAAGCAGTAGACCAACTAAATGGTCAAGAGCTTGATGGTCGTTCAATCAATGTGTCGCTTGCTCGTCCAAAAGAAGACCGTCCAAAACGAGACTTCTAGTTCGATACAACGATCAATAATACTCGTTGGCTAGCAATAGCCAGCGGGTATTTTATTTAGAACCAAGGAAGTGGTGACCGTAGCCACTCTAAATGTAAACCGAAGAAATCGTTTAGATATCCGTAGCCATTGAGAAGCCATACCGTAGCAACCACAATAGCTGCCGTAAGCAGCCACAAAGTTATACGAAGAAATATCGATTGCTTTTCGACCCATATCTCCCAAGCCGTGTAGTATGATTTTAGTTTTGTTCGGAGGTTATGCGCCCACTCAAATTCAGTTGATAGTAGCGCGAGAGCACCAAACACAATCAACCAACCCGGACCTGGATATGGAATGGCCACGATACCGACCAGTAACAAAAATCCACCGATAATTGCGATTCCCAAGCGTTTTACACGAGAGCTTTGGCGTGCCTCACTGTTCATTTGTAAGCCTTTCAAACCTTGGTCGTAGTACACCACCGAGCTCCACCTTTTCAGTGAACATATCGAACGGCCGAGCAAAAAGCTCGTATTTCGTATCGTAGAGTGGACGATAAATTACCAAAGGTTCGTGACTTTCAGAATGCATTGCGACTCCGATTACTTCATAGTGATTGCGACTTTTTGTGTGCAAATATTCGCCAGTTTCTATTGTTGGCATGTCAGGATCATTTGAGGACACTGACATTACTTCACCCTCCGACGAAGCGATGCAGCTCCCAGCACAATCGCGGCGAGAATAAACGCACCCAGTACCCATACATCGCGCCAAGCTTCGTTAGACAAGTCAGTTTCAGAGACAACCCGCTGCAACGCGTCAACCGCGTAGGTTAATGGTAGGTAGTACGCGATGCTCTCAAGCAGCTCTGGCATCTGGTCGAGTGGCAGCAATAAGCCACATACCAAAAACTGGGGGAAGATGAGCGCTGGCATAAATTGAACGGCCTGAAACTCGGTTTGAGCAAATGCGCTCACAAACACTCCCAGTGCCGTTCCAACCAAAGCATTGAGTAGCGCAATCAGCACCACGAACCACTCTGGCCCTGCCACATTCATGTCGAGGAAAAATATAGCGACACTGCTCGCTATAAGTGACTGAACTACAGCCAGTAGACCAAAGGCAAGCGTGTAGCCCAAAATGATATCTAGCTTAGCAATTGGGGTGACAAGCATGCGTTCGAACGTTCCGTTTGTACGCTCGCGAAGCGTCGTAATGCTCGTAATCAAAAACATAATTGTAAACGGAAATATACCAAGTAACGCTGGTGCGATACGATCAAAAACCGCGTCGTTGTCGCTATACAACCACCACAACAAGCTCATGAGGATTACTGGCATGAGAAATATCAGTGCAACCGACCTGTGGTCGTGCGATAATTGGCGAAGTATCCGCTGACTCGTTGCGAGTACAGTAGAGATATGATACATCATTTTTTATCTCCTACCAGCTGTAAAAATGCATCTTCAACGGAGTGGGTAGAAGTAGACTTTAGCAGATTGGCTTTCGATGCCTGCCAGAGTAATTTGCCGTCACGAAGTAATAACACCTGCTCGCAGCGTTCGGCTTCGTCCATTACGTGACTAGAAATGACGATTGTTTTTCCATTTTTTGCTAAATTGGTAAACAACTTCCAGAGTTTTTGACGAAGCACCGGGTCTAATCCAACCGTTGGCTCATCTAAAATTAATACACTGGGATTACCAAGCAAAGCGATTGCCAAGCTAACCCTTGCACGTTGACCCCCAGACAGTGTTGAAGCAAGTTGTTTGCGCTGAGGCTCTAGATCTACTGCTTTAATAACACTACCTATGCTTTGCTTTGGCGCAGTAATAAGCTTTGCAAAATACGCCAGATTCTGTTCGACAGTTAGATCATCGTAGATAGCTGGATCTTGAGTGACATAGCCAATTTCACGGCGTAATGTACTGCTGCCAACGGATTTTTCGTTCACCATCAGCCCTCCCTTCGAGGGAATTTGCAAACCAACAATGGTGCGCATTAGAGTCGTTTTACCAGACCCACTTGGGCCAATTAACCCTGTAAGCACCCCCGGGGAAATACTAAAAGACAACGAATCAAGAATGGTTTGTCGCTGTTTGAGCACCGAAAGCCTGTCTGCGCGAATCCCCTCTGCCATATATTTACTATACCATCTAGGCGAAACTACACACTATCAATCATGGCTAGTACTTCGCGAACGTAAGGGTCGAGATTAGCCTGCATTGCATTCTCGATGGTAAGCCACGCGTAGTCACTGTGCTCATTACTGAGCACTACTTTACCTTCAGCTTTAGCAACATACGTAAGTCGAACCACCCGCACGTTTTTCGCATTCACAAAAATATCTTGGGCCGCTAGCAATTTATGAACAGCTAGTAAACTAAGGCCTGTTTCCTCGCGAATTTCTCTGGCTAGCGCTTGCTCAAGCGGTTCGTCTACTTCTATTCGGCCGCCAGGAATGTCTAGGTGTGGCGTTGATTCAGTATCCATTGCTTCTACCCTTCGCAGAAACAAATATTCGCCGTCTTTATTTTTGATTAACGCTTTTACGCCGATTTGAAGTTTCATATTTTTGTCTTTAAAAAGTTTCTTACTTCGTCAATCGCTCTCACTTTAGCATACACATCGTCATATTCTTGCCGCGTCAGCTCCGCACGGCTCCTACCACCATATCCGTCTACACAAAATATTGGATCGGAGCCAAATGCATACTCCGCATTGCCTTTGGGATGCGTAGCTAAATCGCCCCTTACTTCACCGTGAATAATCTTTAGTTCTTCGCCATCAAAATAACCAAAATACGCTCTGGCAGTCACACGCCTTGACTTAAGTCCATCCGCCATACGGCAGAGTTTTTCTAATCCATCTTCAGCATTCACAAAAAACTTTATAAATGGACCCGGCAGTCCGTCAAGTTCGTCAAGCCAAAGTGAATAATCATCAACAAAAAGGGGTTTTTGTAGAATTTCATAGGCTTCCATCACTTTGTGTCGTATAACGTCTTCGGGAGATTTTGCCTGTATCTCATCTAGTTCAAGCGCTTCGTGTTGTATAGGTAAACCGAGTAGATTAGCAATGTGTTCAGCCTTGTGAGCGTTGCCAGTGATAAAAACAGGCTGTTTGCTCATAGCAATTCCAGAAACTCCGCTTCGTTAATAATGGCTGTCCCGTAACTTTCGGCTTTTTTGCGTTTGCTCTCTCCAATATTCCCACCGGCAACTAGATAATCAGTGTCTTTGCCCACCGATGTTTGAAATGTACCGCCAAGCGCTCGAATTTTTTCTGCCGCATCATCTCGACCCATTGATTCTAACGTACCTGTAATTACAAAGCTTTTTCCGTTTAGCTTACCTGATTTCTTTTCATAGTATGGCTTCACGCCAAGCTCATCAAATTTCGCAAGCATCGCGACGTTATCCTCATCCGCAAACCAAGCTAGTACACTTTCGGCGACAACTTCCCCCACACCATCAACCGACTTGAGTGTGTCTACAGTTGCGTGTGCAAGAGCATCAAGTGATCCGAAACGATTCACCAAGTCGATAGCAGTTTGCGTACCAACATGACGAATACCCAAACCATACACAAATCGTTCGAGCTCTGGTTCAGTTTTAGCAGCAATCGCATCAATAAGTTTTTGCGCTGATATGTCGGCAAACCGATCAAGAGACAGTAGCTGGGTTTTTGTAAGCCGATATATATCTGCTAAGTCCTTCACAAGATTCGCATCAACTAATGCAACCACGTTTTTTTCACCCAGAGTATCTATATCGAGAGCACCCTTTGATGCAAAATGCTCCAATGCTCGCTTAAGGAGCAACGGACCAGATGCGCCCTTTACCCGATACACTGCTTCACCTTCAGGACGCTCAAATTCGAGCTCGGGGTACTGGCGGGCTAGTTCTTTTGGATAATCGAACGCTTTTGTGCCATTTGGTCGCAATTCAATAAGTACTCGTTCAACCTGAGGGATAATGTCACCAGCTTTGAAAATGATTACTGTATCACCGACCCGAATATCTTTTCTAGCGATTTCATCTGCATTGTGTAAGCTTGCATGCTGCACCGTTGTTCCAGCTATATCAACGGGATCAAATACCGCTACGGGTGTTGCGGCCCCCGTGCGACCAATTGATATGACGATATCTTTAACGATGGTTGTCGCCTCTTCGGCGGCAAATTTGTAGGCAACCGCTCCTCGAGGTGTTTTCCCTACCACCCCAAGCTTTTCGTATTGATCTCTGTCGTTTACTTTTATCACCAACCCATCAGTATTGAATGCCAGCTTACTCCTTGTCTCGTTTACTTCATCAGCGTACCCCATTACTTCGTCGAGAGAGCTCAAGATACGCGTTTGGCGACTTGTAGTGATGCCTATTTCGTTCATAACATCATAGCCAATTGCATTTGACGAAACGTCACTAGGATTGTCGCGCAAAACATCATAGCCAACAAAGTGTAATGGCCGCGAGGCAACCAACCTTGGGTCGAGCTGGCGTATGGTGCCTGCGGCTAGATTTCGCGGGTTTTTAAATAGTGACTCCCCATGTTTTTCGCGCTGTGTATTCAAACGAGCAAAGTCGTTTTTATACATTACAATCTCGCCACGAATTTCAGTGCGACCACGTAGTATATATGCGTATTTCTGATTTTCACGCAGCGCAAGTGGTACATTTTCGATTGTGCGTACATTCATCGTTACATCTTCACCAACCTTGCTATCACCACGGGTTACGGCTTGAACTAGTCTGCCATCTTCATATACCAACGCACATGCTAAACCGTCCATCTTGATATCGCATAAAAATTCGTGCTGTTTGCCTGGGAGTATTTTGTCCATCCTCCTTACCCAAGCTTCGACTTCCTCGCGATTAAACACATCGTTTAGGCTAATCATTGGTACTTTGTGAGTGACTTTCTTAAACTTGTCGAGTGCCTTTCCGGCAACTCGTTGCGTTGGACTATCTGTAGTAACTAATTCAGGATACTGGGTTTCGAGTTGAGATAATTCGTGCTTTAAGCTATCGGCCGCTGCTTCGCTCATCGTCGACTCATCTAGTACATGGTAGTGGTAACGATAGTCGTTAATTAGTTCACGTAGTTTTTCGATTCGCTCTTTAGGCTGGTTTTGCGTCATCGTCGACAACCTTTCTATATAGCAAATAGATATAGCTTGCAAGCCATACCGTCGAAGCACTTGTGAGTAACAATATAACCATCGGGGTGATGGTTAGCCAGTCAAGCCATTTAACTGAGTGGAGTAGTCCTTCGAGCAAAATGGTTGGTACAACCACCAAAAACCAACCTATACCAATCAATAGTCCGGCCCAAGCTAATCGAAGTAATATTCGAATTCGTCTTCCGACAACCATATCACCAGCAGTTCGAAGTGCCTGCATTGGATACATGCCTGGTAATGTCACGACTACCATTGCCATTAATGTTGAGGTAAGCCAGTAAAGCGAAATAACCCCGAGCAAGCTTGCGATTATCCAAAATAGCATTGAGAAAAGTCCAAACTCAAGCATACCTGTGCTATTGGCCGCACTAAAACCGATAACAGCGATAGCTACTGGTACAAGCTGAACCATCGAGACAACCATAAGCATTAATGTTGAGAGCGCTGGGCTACCGGAATTGTACAATGCATCTCGAAGCTTAACGACTTGTCCGGCAAGCTGTGCTCTCAGTATCCACACTGTCGTCAGCCACGTGAATAAAAATATAAAGCCCGCGTAGACCTGCTGCACATCAGTCAAACGTGGCGAGGTTGCCGTAGAAACCACTGATACTGCCAACAGTCCAGCCTGGGTAATTTGCCCCCAGACTCCGCTAAACAAGTTTTTACCGGTTTCATCGAGAATATTACGAAGCTCGGTATAGTTCGACTGTGCAGTCAAACCAATCATCAAAGCGCTAAAACCGGCATACAGCAATATCAGCAAGCCAAACGTTCGCTTGTTTTTAAGCAGTAAGCGTACGACCTCTAGAGTAAATGATATGTAGCCGGGCAATATCAATGAGCGAACATAATCGCGGCGATATGTTCGCTGGAAACTTCTATGCGGCCGGCGCGCTAGAAAATCAGCACGGCGTTTTTTTATGTGCTCAACGCGTGATAATGGCTGGACAACCTTTGGTTTTTGCTTTGTCTTTTTGCTATTCGTGCGTGGTGGAGATTTTTTTGCCATGACTTTCTTATAAACTTCCCTAAAATTTGTTGCCCATTGCACGAAGTCGAGCGACGCGCTCTTCCACCGGAGGGTGTGTACTAAACAGCTTGGCGATGCTTGCACCCTTCAATGGGTTTGCAAAAAATAGATGAGCCGTAGAGCTGTTTTGCCTGCGAAGACCCGAGCCGTACTGGCCGATTTTTTCGAGTGCTGTAGCTAGCCCTTCAGGGTCACGCGTTGTCATAGCACCCGTCGCATCGGCTAGATATTCACGCTGTCGGCTAACAGCAAGTTGCACTAGCATAGCTATGAATGGCGTAATTAAAGCTGCAACAATACCCAGTATCATAAAAATTGGTGAGGAAGATCGGTTATCGTCGCTGCTAAACCACATCATACGCAGGAATAAGTCTGCGATTAGCCCAATCGCACTGACTAGTCCAAACACTATCATCATGACTCGTATGTCAAGGTTTTTTACATGCCCTAGCTCATGTGCCATAACTGCCTCAAGCTCGCGATCATCCATAATCTCCAAAATCCCGCTGGTTGCGGCAACATGAGCATGCTTAGGATCGCGGCCTGTGGCAAAAGCATTTGGCGCTGGGTCATCTATGACGTAGACTTTTGGCATCGGCATGCCATTTGTAATAGCCAGATTTTCGACTATTCGATACAGGCGAGGATTGTCGCGTTTGGCAATTTCTTTTGCACCATTCACGCCAAGAGCGATTTTCGCAGCCAAAAAATACTGCATGAACGCATAAATAGATGCGCCAACAAGAGTGCCCCAGAATATGCCCGTGCTTCCATACACCTGTGAAAAAATATAGCCGAGTGCAGCAATTATCATAATAAAGACTATCATGATAAATACCGTATTGCGTTTGTTCGCGGCAATCGCTTTATACATAGGCCTCCGTATTAAAACTTAACGTCAACTGGCTTTTCAATACTAGCCAAGTCTTCGACTTCAAAAAATTCTTTGCTTTTAGAGCTAAAGATTGATGCTACCAAGTTGGCAGGAAATTGTTGAATCTTCGTGTTCAGATCGCGTACACCCGCATTGTAAAAGCGGCGAGATGCCTGAATTTTGTCTTCCGTATCTACTAATTCATCTTGAAGCTTTTGAAAATTCTCGCTGGCACGTAGTTCCGGGTACGCCTCGCTCACTGCGAACAGGCTCTTCAAAGCAGACTCAAACTGGTTTTCGGCCTTGGCTGTAGCTGCAGGGCCTTCTTTTGTTGCACTTAGTACATTTGCGCGCGCTTCAGTAACATCTTGAAATACTTTCTTTTCATGAGACGCATATCCCTTAACTGCCTCAACGAGGTTTGGGATTAAGTCGGCACGACGCTTTAGCTGTACGGTAATGTCGCTCCAGGCTTCTTCTACACGTACCTTTAGTGTCACCAGGCCATTGTAGGTAACCCATACAAATAGTACGAGAACGACAACAACACCAAGTGCTATCCATCCAAAAATCATTTTTCTCCCCTTTACAAGTTAGTGATATATCACTATTAATTATACGCTTTTTTACGTAAAAAATCGAGTAAATAACAGCAAAACAACCCTTGCGCAACTACCAAATAAATACGCCAGCGTTGCTGGCATATTTATTTGGTGCGCAAGGCGGGACTTGAACCCGCACGGCTGTTTAGGCCAAGGGATTTTAAGTCCCTCGTGTCTACCAATTCCACCACTCGCGCACGTGGAGGCACCTACGGGTAACGCTCCCGTCTACCTGGTTTTGCAGACCAGTGCCTAACTTCTCGGCCAAGGCGCCATATATGATGATTATACCTTATAAAGATGGTGTTTTTTAATGTAGTCTTGTATTTTTGGATGGAAACTTGTAATTTTGCTACGCACTTGTGAGGATGCTTTGTCGGTATTTTTCGTATGAATGATGCTATAGCCAGATGGCAGCACTCCAAGGTGCGCCATCAGTGTGTGAATACGTGTTTCGTCTGCTTTGTTGCGTACACCGACGGCTAGGTGTAGCTTCGATATAATATCTTCCAGCTCGGGCCATGTTTTAAGGCCAAACACGACATCACTTCCGACAAGTAAGTGGGTTACTTTTTTAAGTTTGGCATCTCGCATCATTCCAGCAAACGTTGAAAATATTTGGTCATTTGGATATACGCTCACCTGTTTCGTGTCTTCAAAGGCAAGCTTAAGCATCGATACCCGATCGGCGATAGGGCTTACCTGCTGTTTTCGACGGGGTTCATGCTCGGGAACAATGTAAATTTTCTCAAGACCTAGTGTTTGCAACGCATTTTTTACAAACTCAACATGCCCTTCGTGCACAGGATCAAACGTACCAGCAAAAATTCCTATTGGCGTCTTCACACTACTCCTTATCTTGGTGCGGCGAAGAGGACTTGAACCTCCACGAGCGCAATGCTCACCAGCCCCTCAAGCTGACGCGTCTACCAATTCCGCCACCGCCGCATAAAAATAAGTTGTACTGTACTCGTAGTTTATAGTCTTTGCGGACCTTTCGACGCAGCGTCTACTTATACGCATGGTCGTGCTTTGCACCGAACTCGCCACCACCAAATATAGTGCGTAAAACTCGCTGTAGTATACCCTAATTTATGGTGTTTTGTAAACCTGTGACTGCTCGGCTGACCAGTATAATATATCGCTAAAACGCTCACTCACAGAAGGTATGCTGACGTCACTGATATATGGCTGTACACTGGGACGATGGGCGTATCCCATAACTGATTGATACAAGCCAATCGCTGGCACGTCATCGAGCCATTGCTGAGCAAACGCTTTATACTTTTCATTACGCAAATCTGCTTCGCTACGAGACCGCGCACTCGTCAAGGCGTCGTCGCTAAACGCACTTGAGTAGTTCGCGAAGTTGTACCCCAATCGGGTAGCTTGACTCGAGTGCCAATACGCATATACGTCTGGGTCGGCACCAATCACTAATTCATAGACTAGAACATCGTAGTCACGTGGCTGTAGTACAGTTTGCACAAAGTTTCGGTTTGTCGCGTTAGGGTCAACCGACTCGGTTTGAACTTCGATTCCTAATGCAGTCCACTGACGAGCCAGTTCATTTAGTACACGTTCGTACACAGAATCGTTCACCGTCACAACATGAAGTTGTAGTGGTGCTTTCTGTTTGTTCGTGCGGATTTTTGAACCAGCGCGTAATTTCCAGCCTTCTTTATCTAGTAATCGTTGTGCTTTAGCGACGTTATATTTTTGTGGCCTAAGAGTCTCTGCACCTGTGAGCTGACTATTCACAAATGGTAAATCGAGACGAGGCACCGATGGACCAGCTTGATCTTTTACTTTCGTAATGTCAGTACCTAGCTGCAGGGCTCGTCGAAGGTTTTTGTCTTTTAGTACAAGACTACGTGTATTGAACAGTGCATACACTCCGCTATTGACCGGATATGTTTCAACGGTGAATTTTTTTGTAATAAGCGGTGAGCGTACATCAATATCGACCGCCGCACTTACCTCTCCCGTACGAAGTGAGCGAAGCAGGTCGTCTTTTTGGTCGAATGCATGAAGTTCAAAACGGTTTACGCGCGGCGCACCAAGATAGTAGTTTTTTGAGCCCGACATGTTGGCAATTTTGTGACGACCATCTGACGCTAGCTGTAGCAATCGGAGTGTGAAAGGACCACTGCCGACTGGACTTACACTAAACGTATTTTGACGCATGGCTCCCGCAGGAACTGATTCAAGCACGTGTTTCGGTAAAATAGCAAAGGTTAATGCGTGAGGAAACGCCGCGTACGAAGACGGTAGTTCAAATACAACTGTTGTGTCGTCGATAGCCGTCGCCTGAATATCAGCCCAGCTAGCTTGAAGTGGTGACCGAATTTCAGGATTTTTCATTAAATCAACAGTAAACACAATATCGTGTGCTGTCACTTTTTTACCATCACTCCATATGCCATCTTCGCGTATAGCAATCGTGTAAGTACGTCCATTGGCACTACGAATAGTTTTCGATGCTAAATCGTTCACTAGATGTCCGGTTTTGTCATATCGGTACAATGATGAAAACAGAAGCCTACCTGCAGAAAGTTCAGCATCCGTCGTTGCATACAGTGGATTGAGGGTATCAATAGGGCCTTGGACCGCTTCTGCATAGGTACCTCCTTCAGACCAAGCATCGGCGCGGTAGGCCTTTTGGAACCAGAACATTTGTACACCAACAGCCACTATCAAGAACACCATGATAGCCAACCAAGTAACGATGTGCTGTTTGGCGCTACGAAGCGAGTCTAATTTGGTGATAACAAACTTGTGCGCGTGTTTGGTTGTTTTTGTCTCGGCTCTTTTCGCACGTCGAGACAACGCCTTGCTACTAAAGTTAAGACGCCTGTAACGCTTCCACGTACCTTTTTCGTCCGTCACCCTTTTATGCGCTCCTTGTTACCCACCAAATGAGGGCACAATCAAGCCAGCCAGAATTGAAAGGACAAATATCACCGACAAGATGATAGTAGCTTCAAACAAGCTTTTATCAAGGCCTCGTCGAGTCGTGTATAGCTCGCCAGAGCTACCGAACCCAGCGCCAAGGCTTGCCCCTCGCTGCTGAAGCAGTACGCAAATAATCATTAATAGGCCTGATCCGAGCGTTATGTATTGTAATAGTAAGCCAAGTTCCATTAATTCTCCCTTTGAACTGATTGATAGCGAAGTTCTAGTGCGCTACTTACTACATAGTTTATCAAACTTAGTAGCACACCTGCCAGTATTGAATACCAAAACGTCATCTGTATACCTGGCGCAAGCTTAAGTGACAAGTACACCATAAAGCCGTTTACGACGAACGTAAAGAGTCCCAGAGTTATGAGGATAGCTGGTAATGAGAGGATAATGACAAAGGGACGCAAAAGACTATTGATGACAGAAAATATTAAACCTGCAAACAAAAAGCCGCCTATACCCGCGGTGAGCTGCTCTTCTGCGTACCCAGTGCCAAACAACCAGACGGCTAACCACAGGCCGAATGAATTTAGTAGCCATCGGATTAAGAATACGAAGAATTGTTGTCTCATAAATCTGTCTTTTATTATACCTAGCAACTAAAGTGCTGTCGATAGGCTCTTGCTTAGGTTTCGTATACCAGATTCGGTAATGAGAATATCGTCTTCAATACGAAAGCCCAATTTTTCGTCTGGGACATAAATACCGGGCTCAACGGTCATTACCATACCAGGCTTGAAGTAACGTGGCGCGCCCATACTGTCATGAACATCTATACCGAGGCCGTGGCCAATTGCGTGTGGGAAATATTTGTGTAACGCATCAGTATCATCATGGTTTATTAATTTTGCTTCCTTCAACGCCTGCATCATTCGGTTGTTTACTTTAGTCATATACTCCGAAACGACCAGGCCAGGCTCTACGTAAGAGATAATGTCATGGTGCGCACTCTCAAGTGCCGCATGGATGCTTTGAGCCCTTATGCTTGCTTTTCCTTTTGCATACGTTCGAGAAATATCAGCAGCGTAGCCATCGACTCTAGCGCCAACATCCAGTAGCACCGTGTCGCCAGACTTTATTTTTGCTGAATTAGCGGTGTAGTGAAGCGTGCAGGCATTGTAGCCTGCGGCGATTATAGGGTCGTAGGCATGCTCAGCAGCTGCCTTGAATGTGAAATAGTGTGACATATCAGCTTCAATCTCATACTCATGTGTATACGACGACATTGCTTGTTTCACGTTCGAAAATGCTTGCATTGTTAACTTAACTGCTTTTTCAATTGCCACAATCTCTTCAGTTTGTTTAATTGCCCTGAGACCCGTGAGTTCCTTATTACAAAGCTGGACAGCGCTAAAAAGTCGTTCTAGTTCTTGATGCAATTGGTGCTGCGCTGGGTTCTGATGAAAGCTGAAGTGGGCCGCATATTCAGGCTGCGAAACTGTGTGTACGACACTATGTTTTTTTGCCATTTGACGCAATGTAGCTTGGGCTTCATCGTGAGTAATCACTGCATCAACTCCACTTAATTGTTTTGCTACTTTTTCGTCAAGTACGCCATCGAATAAACGGTGCTCATCGCTAACATCAGGTAGCACTAGCCAAGATTTATGTGATGTGCCGTCTACAATCAACTTCCAGTCTGGTTCTTCTATACCGGTGAGGTACCAAAAATTGGCCTCCTGCGTAAAGCCAAAGGCCATATCGTTTTGGCGTTGCATAGCACTGTATGCTGTTGCAACAATCAAGCCGCCTCCAAGTTTTTCTGCTAATTTTGTGCGGTTAGACTGAAAAAAACTGGCCTTCATGGTCTTTACTATAGCACTTGCTTTATCGTGCGTGCCAAGCGTAGGCCAACTTCAGCAGCGAGTTCTTCTTCGCTTGCACTTTTAATCGCTCGAACACTTCCAAATTTTCTAAGCAGTTTTCGCCTAGTTACCGTTCCAACACCTGGGACTGTATCTAAACTACTCGCTGTCTGGCCTGCGCGCTTTAGTACACTGTGATAACCAACGGCGAAGCGGTGTGACTCATCACGAACTCGCTGCAATAATTTAATAATATGAGTGTGATGTGGCAGGTTGATTGTTATGAAGGTATCGCTCGTTTCAATGCGCCCATCAAGCTCTGCAAGCACTTCCTTGTTTACCGACAAGTTAGAGCGATTAAAATCTATGATTATCTGTTCGTATCGTTTAGCCAGTCCCACGAATGGTATGACACTCCCCGCAGCGTCGCGTGCTTTCAGCGCCGCATCGAGCTGACCTTTGCCACCGTCAATTACCACCAAGTCTGGAACGCCCCATAGTGATTGGTTTTTGTTGCTCATGCGTCGTGAGATAGTTTCGTTCATGTTCGCAAAGTCATTGTTGCGCTCGACTTTTGTTTTGAATTTGCGATAGCTTGCTTTGTCCGCAACGCCATTACTAAAAACCACCATACTCGCAACAACATTCGTTCCACTCATATGACTAATGTCGAAACCTTCAATGCGCTTTGGCGGTTCTTTTAGCCCCAGCAGTCTAGCCAAGTCGTTCAATGCCGTATCTTTTGATATATCCAGATATTCGGCATCACCAAACATTACTCGCTGCTGCAACTGCTTCATCGCCAACAGTTTGTTGCGATATACCGCTGCCAATTCAAAATCTTCTGCCTTCGCAGCTTGCTTCATTTCAACTTCAAGCTCGCGAGTTATCGCTACACGATTGCCTTTTATGTAGCTCATGAGTTTTCGCAAGTTCTGCAAATACGCCCCGCGTCCATCGCTCCTACGCGGGCTCAACCCAAGCTCTTCGTCTAATCTAGACGATTCTTTGCCGGGTACTTTGGTGTAATACGGAAATATTCGCCGCAAATAGCGTAGCGCTTTTTTAACCGCGTAGCCATTGTAAAATGGCCCGATGTATTCGGCTCCATCATCTGCCGGGTTGCGAGTGAAACTTACGTGAGGCCATTCGCTTTTCATATCTATTCTCACAAAAAGCTGACTCTTATCATCACGCAGCAGCACATTGTAACGCGGCATGTAGCGTTTTATCATTTCGCTTTCTAGGAACAGTGCGTCAATCTCGCTCTCTGTTTCTATCCAATCTGTATCATGAATCTCGCTAACCAGTGCATAGGTTTTTGCATCGCGTGAACGTGAATTTTGAAAATACTGTCGAACTCTATTTTTCAACACCGCGGCCTTACCCACGTAGATAACCTCACCGGATTTAGACTTATGAAAATACACTCCCGGTGTTATCGGTAGTGTTTGAAGCTTTGATTTTAGTTGATTATTCACCTATATAGTATATACGATGCAACCCGTCAACTTATTTGCTTAGCTGCTCTACTCGAAAATGCACAACTTTTCGCACTAACTCAACAGGAAACGCTTGGTCGAGCGGAAACTGAACCGAGCCTTTGCCTTGCTTATACTTGGAAAATTCTTCCTTGAATGCTTCATGACCGTTTGGCGTTGCATAAAAGCCCGTATGGTGAGCAAAGCCTCCGAAATACACTAGCGGCTTTTTGTTCAATTTATAGCCTACAAGCCCATAGCTGAAACTTTCTTCTGCCTGTGGTGCTAGTTCTTTTACAATCGATCGCATAGTGTCGAGGCGAATTCGAGCTTCACCGTCAAAATTGTTCAAATACTCATCGACTGTCATGTTATCCTCCAGTGTTTGCTTAACCTGCTTTGCTTTATAACATTAGTATACAAGCAGTCGTAATTTGGGTGTATACTTATTTCAACATCATAAAGGAGGTGTGTATGGAACTTTTACAAACGATATTTAGCGACGTCAATTGGTGGGTTGTACTTGTAGCGGTACTCTCTACTCTGCCAGTCGGTTACCTCTGGTACGACCTAAAAATGGGCTTTGGCAAAAAATGGGCAAAGCTCGTAGGTGTAACTGAGAAGCAGATGAACGACACAAGTGACATGGGTAAGACATTCGGTGTAATGTTATTCGTATCCCTTCTTACCGCACTCCTCCTCAACGTACTTCTTAAAGAATACGCGGTGACTGATTTTGTAGACGGCCTCGTGTTTGGTGCGGTCGTGGGCTTAGTGCTTCGTGGCGGCTCACACTTTATCCACAATGGCTTTGCGAAGCGCTCGCTCGAGCTATCGTGGATCGATGCAGGTCACGATATGGTTTCTGTTGCGGTAATGGCAGCTATTCTTGCCGTTTGGGGCTAGCGAGCTAAGGCAGCTTTTACTTCTTGTTCAAGCACTGGAGCTGGTCGTAGACCTATTAGCTCGTCAACGACTTTGCCGTTTTTAAATAGTTGCATATTTGGTATGCCCTGCACGCCATATTCTGCGGCGAGCTGGTTGTTCTCCGGCGACTCTTCGACGTTTACCTTTACGACGTCGATGTCGCTATCCATCGATTTAGCAATCGACTCAAGCGCTGGTGCCATCATTCGGCATGGCGCGCACCACGCGGCCCAAAAATCAACTAAAACTAGTTTGTCACTTTTAAGGACCTTTTCGTCAAATTCTTTTTTCGTAAGTGTGTTAAATAATGCCATTCTTCCTCCTTATGAAATCCATGCTTTTTTACAATTTCCACACGTTCCGCTTACCGCTAGTGGTCCGCTTACCGAGCAGTCGCCAACATTGCACTGAATAATAGAACGACACGCATGAGGGATTGAAATATCGCGAACCATGTCGCAAAGCCCGCACACGAAATGATCGTGTGGCTCGGTGTTAATATCGTATCGGCACGATCCGTCGCTTGCCTTGGGAGCCTTACCAATCTCTCCATCCTTGTAGAGTCGTTGAGTTACCCTGTGTATGGTAGTGGCGCTCAATGTAGGAAATTCTTCACGTAACGCCAACACAATTTCTGCGTTTGTCGCGTGACCTCGCAGGCGAATCACCTTCATCACCCCTGTTACATATTTCGTAGTTCGACGATCTGCCAATTGCATATTACTATTGTAAATAATTTACAATAAAATTACAACAAAGTATCCTGGTTAAAATCAAGATTTACTATCTTCTAGGTGGCAAAGGTATCAGAGCGCTCGTGCGCCCTTTGTAACTAGCCCAGCCAGGTTTACCAGCGGCTCTTCTTTCAGCTGGTGGAATACCAGAGACAAAACAAATGAGCAGCGTCAGTACCAGAGGGCCAGCGAAGCCTATGATTGGCCAAGCACTACCAACAGCAATCACGGCTATTCCCCACCACTGTAATAACTCACCAAAGTAATTTGGGTGCCGACTGTAACGCCATAGCCCTGTTTGCATTAGTTTACCTTGATTGTCTTTGTTTTGAACGAAACGCTTGAGCTGTGCATCGCTAACGGATTCAAAGATAAAACCAACCGCCCATACGACAACGCCCAGTGAGAGAAACGTGGTACTGTACGATTGACTCGCTACGATTGCCACTACCGGTATGCTCACCAGCCCTGCCAGTAGAGCTTGTACTACGTATACTCTGCCAAAAATCTGGAGGTTCCGGTATTTTTTTGGCCATTTTTTCATTAGCTCATCATAGCGCGGATCTTGTTCAGACGATGCCAAAAACCTGCGAAAAATATGCCAAAATAGCCGTAATGCCCACACCGTAACTAGTAGGATAGTTACACTACTAGCTAGGTTCAGTGAACCCACCTGCAGCGCCGCTTCAAGCGCGATTACTACAAAAACTGGACCCCAGAACGAATCGATTAAGTCAACGCGTTTTAGCCATATTGCGGCTGCAAATACCACACTTAAGAATAAGATTGCCGCTCCAATGCTACCAATTAAAATATCTATGAAAACCACTGTTGTATAACCCAAAACGTCACCACACTTACCACGCCAGTAAGTAGTGCGCCCCAAATCATATCAATAATCACAATCTTCACTGGCCAATCTTTTAGCGTAGCAAGGTTGGTCAAGTCATACGTTGCATAGGCCACAAAACCAAATAGTGCGCCGTAGCCGAGTGCGTATTGCCAAGAGTCCTTTTCCAGCGCTGGGTTCACTGCAAACATCACAATTCCTACTACATAGATGACGTAAAATGCCACCGCAGCCACCATGTTAGGTTTTTCAAGCAGTAATTTTCCTAATTCACTTCGATACAGCTGTTTGGCAATAACACCAAGCCATATGCCATCTATGACTCCCATTACTCCACCAGCAATTAATAGCTTAAGTAGTATGTCCATGGTTAAAGTATAGCATTTTATCTTCGATGTTAGGTAGAGCGAAGCTTCTGTAGTTCATGCGCAAGCTTCAATACTTTCGTTCCATTGGCCTGCTCGATAATAATCGCCGGGTCTTCCACGCTACCGTTTCGCGTAATGGTCTTACCTTTTGTCTGTAGATACGTTTTCTCGGGGCGTATGTCTACTACTTTGCCATGGGCAATTCCATTTCCCCATTTCCAGCCAACGTAATCGCCAATTTTCATCGTTTTATTGCTCCAATAAATGCTTCGTGTACCCACGCTGTACTAGCTCTTCATATGCTTGCCATACTTCATTTGGAATGTGTTGCTCTACCTGGAAGCCTCGAGCCGGATAGACTTTAATTCGCTGTAAATCACCTATCATAATATTAATCGTCTGTGAAACATCCTCTAATCCATCCACATATTCTTCCATAGACGAGTCTATAGCGCTATAACGTACCTCAGGCATGCTTTCATCTGGCCATTGTTTTAGAAATGTCGCATAAGCACGCCGCAGCATGTAAGGTTTGGTAACTATCACGAGTCGTTGTGGGAGCAAGTTTCGCTCTTTTAGCATTTCGTACGCGTGAGTGATATTCTCACCGGTGTTCGTAGATGTGTTTTCGATAATGATAGCTGATTCCGGCACGCCTAATTTCATCGCTACTTCGGCATATCTATCGGCTTCATTCCCTAATAAATCTTCAGTCAGTCTGCCTCTACCGCCACAAAAGATAATGCGTGGCGCAATACCCTTCATATATAAATCTGCACAATGTTCGGCCGTTCGGAGGTCGTGACTGCCAAGCCCAATAATCACATCGACTTTTTCGAGCGGCTGCTCAAGCCGCAAGTATTCCCATACAAGTCTTGCAAGCTCCGTATCCGACTTATCGCTCGCTGTCGCCACCTGGTGCTCCGTGTTTATACCATGCACCCTTACTTTTAGGCTTCTCGAGCGAAAAATGCGTCGCTTCTACCCGAACATAGCTGTTTAAATGTGCTAGTAAGAACTTATATATTTCATAGACGTCTTCGAGCGCTTCACCACTTTTGGCGGCTTCTTCCAGCTCTGAAAGGCTTAGCCAGCGAATATCTGATGATTCATCACTGCCCATCGTTCCCTGCGGAAGGCTGCTAGCAACAAATCCATAGCATGAATCTGAGTGAAAGTGATCATTGCCAACGTTATGTGTATTCATACTAAACGGCGTTGGATGGAGCACATTTCCCGTGTCCACTACTTCGTCTTTGGTGAACTGAAGAAGAGTTAGCTCTGAAAGTTTGTAGCCACTTTCTTCTTCAATTTCGTGAGCCATCGTCTGCCAAGGAGTTTCATTTAACTCTATGTGACCCCCGATCTGCATCAGCTTCTCAATTTTTTTATGAAAGTGCACCATACACTTCCACTCGCCATTCTCTTCACGCACAATGTACGCACTGACTGTCATGTCGTGCTGGCCTGGCTCTGTGTGTATATGTGGCATTAGGCTACCGCTTTTGCGTGCTCTTTTTGACGACATTCTTCAGTATGGAATAGTAGGTCGGGATTTTGCTTGCAGGTTTCGCATATTAGCACTAGCTCGTTACATTCAGTGTGAGCACAATTTTCAAAGTTACTGGTCTTGCCGCCACAATGCGTGCACTCGCCAATTGTTTTTGTGTGATCTGAAAAATTCACCGTCATGCGATCATCAAATACACGCAAAGAGCCTTCCCATAGCCCATCGTCGCCATAAGCTTCCCCATACTTCACAATGCCGCCATCGATTTGGTAGACATCATTGAAGCCACGTTTCTTCATCATGGCCGAAATAACTTCACAGCGAATACCGCCCGTACAGTAGGTAATGATCTTCTTGTCTTTGATGTCGTCGTATTTATCGCTTTCTAGCTCGGCTATAAAATCTCGACTCGTATTGGTGTTTGGAACAATCGCATTTTTGAATTTACCAATCTTGGCTTCGTGTGCATTTCGGCCATCGAAAAATACCACATCGTCACCATATTTTTCTATCATTTCGTTCACCTGCTTCGGCTTAAGGTGCTTACCGCCACCAATCACGCCGTTTTCGTCAACTTCAAATTCGTCGTCTGAATTTTTAAAGCCAACCAGCTCGCGCCGCGACTTCACGCTCATACGCGGAAAATCATCGCGGCTTCCGTCGCTCCATTTAAATACAATGTCCTTGAAGCCTGGGTATTGTTTGGTGGTTTTAATGTAGCCCTTTAGGTCGTTCATATCGCCGCCAACCGTCCCGTTCAGGCCATGTCGACTTACCAATATGCGACCTTTTAAATTAAGGCTGTCACACAATGTCTTTTGCCATAGCTTCACTGCTTCTGGGTCAGAGATTGGGGTGAATTTATAATACAGTAGGATTTTTTCCATCAGAGGTAATTATAGCAATATTTGACTTTTTTGTAAAAATTTGATATAATCAAATTTTGAATGTGTTACACTAGTAATACTATGAAGCATACGCTTCCTCTATTCGCTCACGTTTGGACGAGCCAAACCACTAGCGACATAAACATCGTATAATATTTACTAAAGGAGTTTGCTTTGCAACGAAAAGCACTGCAGTTATTTTGGCGCTACACTAGGCCCTATTCATTTCGGCGTTGGCTTGCGTTAGCTGGCGTTACTGTTTCCACGGCTGTCGAAAGTTACGTGGCTCCATTCATATTGTCTCTTTTTATCGCCAATCTTGAAGCCGGTAAAACTTCGCTTGATACGGCATGGCCAATTATCACTGTGTATGGTTTTACTCTCTTGTTTAGTACTGTCATCAGTTGGCGAATTACTCTGTGGGCAACATGGACTTTCGAGATACTAGCCCAACGCGACTTGGCTGGCGACATCGTGTCTCATCTTACTTCTCGAAGCTTATCGTTTCATGCCGACCGATTTAGCGGTTCACTTATTAGCCAGTCGACCAAGCTGCTTGGAGCAATCGAGCGTTTTTGGGATGTGGTGATTTGGGACTTACTTCCTATACTCACTGGTATCGTAACATCTACCGTGATACTGAGTTTTATTTTCTGGCAGTATGCTGTATTTCTTCTTATCGTTTCGATTGTGTTTTGCTTTGCAGTCTATCTCGGTTCGCGTTTTATGCTTGAACTCAACAAGCAAGAAGTGTCGTCGTGGACAAAACTTACAGGTCGTATCGCGGATGTTGTGACAAACGTGTCTACCGTAAAAGCGTTCGGCAACGAAATACCTGAATACAAGTCGGCCAACACAACTTCCGATTTCTGGCGACAAAAAAGCCAGGCTTCAATGCGAGGATTCTTGAAGGTAAGTACAGTTTGGTCACTCCTGATTACCATTGCTTATATTGCTGCTTTGATACTAACGGTATTGGGTATCGAACTAGGTACGCTCACTATCGCCACGGCGTTTTTGGTACTTACCTACACCATGACGGTGATTCGACATTTGTGGAACTTCAATGGCGTACTAAGAAATTACAACCGTTTAATGGGCGACGCTCATGACATGGTAGAAATTTTAAACCAAGAACAAGAAGTTATGGACACATCAACGGCCCTATTGGAGCCGTCAAAAGGCAAGATAGAATTTCGTGATGTTTCATTTACTCATGACGACGGCGAAGGGGTACAAGTATTTAATTCGCTTAATCTCACCATGGAAGCTGGCGAGAAAGTTGGTGTGGTCGGGCACAGCGGTTCAGGTAAAACTACCTTTACCCGTTTACTGCTGCGTTTCAGCGATATTGATAGCGGTGAGATATACATCGATGGTCAAAATATCGCCAAGGTATCGCAAGCAAGTCTTCGCAAGGCAATCTCGTATGTTCCGCAAGAGCCGCTTCTCTTTCATCGAAGCCTTGAAGAAAATATTGCGTACGGTAAGGCTGATGCGACTCACAGTGAAGTAATTGCGGCCGCAAAAAATGCTCACGCCACTGAGTTTATAAAAACATTGCCCGATTCATTTGCAACAATAGTCGGTGAACGTGGCGTGAAATTGAGCGGTGGGCAGCGTCAACGCGTAGCCATTGCTCGCGCAATCTTAAAAGATGCGCCGATATTAGTACTCGACGAAGCAACCAGTGCGCTTGATAGTGAAAGCGAGAAATTAATTCAAGACAGCCTTGGCGAATTGATGAAAGACCGCACTAGTATCGTTATCGCGCACCGGCTTTCTACCATTGCCAAACTCGATAGAATCATAGTGTTGGAAGATGGCAAAATAGTTGAAGACGGTAGCCACGCTGAACTACTGAAACAAAACGGTATATACTCAAGATTATGGAATCACCAAAGCGGCGGGTTTATTGAAGAATGAAACTCTATAGCAGAACAGATGGTCAGACAACTCGTAAAACCCTAGCAATATTTCGCACCGTACTAGGCGAAGAAAAAAAGCGCCTACTAATTTCAAGCATCTTTATACCTCTTCAGCATTTATTGTACTTGGTGATTTTGCCGCTATTGATTAGCCTTTATGTGCAGTCACTCCTTGAACATTCATTCAACACGCCCTATCAAATGTGGCTCATTATCGGTATGGCCGTAGCTGGTGTCGGTTCGCTGATTGCTGCCCGCATTGGCTTTATCGCAATGTTTAATCACGAAGAAGCCATGACCACCAAATTAAGCGAACACGCGATGAGGGGTCTTTTGTCGCAGAGTCATACGTTTTTTGCTAACAGCAAAGTCGGTGCCCTTGCCGGCGATGTAAACACGTTTAGCCGTTCGTATCTAAGCCTGCTCGATACTGTTTTTCTGCAAGCGAGTAGTATTGTGGTCAACTTTGTCGCGAGCCTCATAGTCGTTGCTTTTATTGCGCCAATTATGCTTCCTGTCATGATTGTGTTGACGTATTTTGTCATCGCTCTCGCACTAAGGTCTTACAACCGCCGGAGCCCACTACGCAACGAGCGCAAAGAATTGCAGTCTAAACTAATGGGGACGTTTGGCGATATTATCGGCAACCAAACGTTGGTGCGCATGTTTGGTCGTAAAGATACCGAAATTCAAAGTGTACTTGAACAACGAAAGAAAATTGAAAAAATCGCTACTGAAGAAATTCGCATACTAGAAAACGGTGCTGAGTTGCGACTCGGCGTGTTGGTTGCATTTCAAATTGTCGTACTTGTGCTGTGTGGGTGGCTCCTATCAATTGATATGCTAACGATTGCTGGGCTGGTATTTATCGTCACCTATCTCGGTAGAGTGACGGGGAGTTTGTTTGCTATAAACGGCGTGGTACGTACCACCGAGCAGGCATTTTTGGATGCATCAAAAATTACAGATATTTTGTCAAAAAGCGTTGAAGTCGTCGATGTGCCCAATGCTGCAAAAATGGAAATTAGCGACGGCGCCGTTGAATTTCACGAGGTTAATTTTGCCTATTCTGATGCCAAAGATCAAGCGATATTCCGAAATTTCAACTTGCGGATCCCGGGTAGTCAAAGCATCGGCTTGGTCGGAAGAAGCGGTGGAGGAAAGTCGACACTCACTCAACTTGTCTTGCGCTACATGGATATACAATCCGGCGAAATAACCATTGATGGTCAAAACATTGCGCAAGTAAATCAAGATAGCTTGCGTGAGCATATTTCGTACGTGCCACAAGACCCGTACTTATTTCACCGAACTCTGCGTGAAAATATTGCCTATGGTAAAGAAGATGCATCCGATAACGCTATCAAAAAAGCGGCGGAGCAAGCATTCGCCATGGAGTTTATACAGAAACTTCCCAATGGGCTTGATACTGTCGTGGGTGAACGTGGCGTGAAATTGAGTGGCGGGCAGCGTCAGCGCATTGCCATTGCCAGAGCAATATTAAAAGATGCCCCGATACTGCTTCTGGATGAAGCAACGAGCGCGCTTGATAGCGAAAGCGAAATGTACATTCAAAAAGCACTCGCGGGGCTAATGCAAGGCCGCACAAATATCGTCATTGCGCACCGGCTTTCAACCATCGCCAAACTTGATAGAATCATAGTGCTCGATGACGGTAAGATTGTTGAAGATGGCACACACAAAGACTTATTGAAAAATAACGGCGTCTACGCAAAACTCTGGAAGCACCAGAGCGGTGGGTTCTTAGAAGAATAAAATAGCCCGCGATGTACTGCGGGCTATTTTCGTTGAGTAAAGTATTATTCTTCAGTTTTTGCTTCTTCACCTTCGGCAGGTGCTTCAGCTTCACCGTTTTCTGACTCTACTTCAGACTCGTCGGTTGCATCACCGGCCGCCGCGTCGTTTGCAGCCGCTAGAGCGCTAGGCTCCCACGCGCTTGCAACCATAAGGTCGGTCACTGAAGATTTTTCTTCTTCCTCTTCATCACCATGGTGGCTATCGTGCTCAACGAATTCAACACCTTCTGGCAATGTGGCATCGGCAAGAGTTACTTTATCACCAGCTTCCTTCAGGCTGAGAATTGAAACCTCAACCGCTTCAGGAAGATCCATAGGTAGTGCTTTTACCTCAACTTTTTCAATATTTTGTAGCACAATCAAACCGGCTTTTTCAGCTTCGGATTCACCTTCACCAATCAGGTGCACAGGAACTTCAGCAACTACAGGGTCGCTAGCTTTCACCGCGTGGAATGATACATGTCGAATGCTTCCCTTCACTGGGTCGCGGTCGACATCTTTAATCATTGCAATTTTCTTCTTGGTGCCGATACTCAAGTGAACAGGCGTGTAGGTACCCGCTCGGCGGTATACTTTGTCCATAACACCTTTTTCAACTTGCACGCTAATAGGTTCGATACCTGGGCCATATACAACAGCCGGCACAAGGCCATCTTTGCGTAATTTTGCTACTTTTTTGCCATGAACGTCACGTTCATCAAGTTTAAGATTTACTTTATCTCCCATCTCTCTCCCTTTCTTGGATACTTTTACGGAAATAGTTGTAAGGTTAATTATACCACACTTTTCGTGGTATTATAAGAGGTAATGATACCTGGCGTAGATTTAGTCGATTTTGTCACATGGGCAAGCGTGTGGGGCGTTGCCGCGGTGATATTTGCTGAGTCAGGTTTGCTCGTTGGATTTTTCTTGCCGGGCGATAGTATTCTTTTTACTGCAGGCTTTCTGGCACACGCGGGCGTGCTTAATTTCAACATCCATTTGATGGTTTTAATCTTCTTTATCGCCGCAGTAGCTGGCGATAGTGTTGGCTATACTTTTGGACGCAGAGCTGGTCCACGTATTTTCAAGCGGCCAAATTCGTTGCTATTTAGAAAAGAGAATGTTGACGCCGCATCGGAATTTTATGAGAAACATGGCGGCAAGGCCATTATATTAGCTCGTTTTATGCCAGTCATACGCACCTTTGCCCCGATCGTAGCGGGCGTTGGTAAAATGAACTATCGCAGATTCCTCACCTTCAACGTGATTGGTGCTCTCATTTGGGCTGTTGGTGTCACCTACTTTGGCTACTACGCCGGGGCGTGGCTCGATGCCATGGGTATCGATATTGACCATATTTTGCTACCCATCGTAGCCTTCATTGTAATCACCTCCGTCGCACCACCGCTTATTCATATTTTCAAAGATAAAAAACATCGCGATGCTTTTTGGTCAGCGCTGAAAATGCAGCGTGATAAATTGCTTAGACGTAAGTAAGTATAAAATCGCTAGCGCTTGTCGATGATGAGGTGCGTACTCTATACTTTTTTTGTGCCAATCCCTCGCGGGATAGTGATCGAGTTCATAAGAGCCCTACGGGGTGACTGCGGACGATAGCGACAAGTCAAAAACATCGTCGCGACAATACGGAAACATCGATCGGCACAGCCCCGCAGGTCGCGCGCAGTGACAACCAGGAGGAAGGCTCGGTGAAGCCTGTCCTTGAAAGAGTGCGTAATAGCTCACTGGTCAAGTGTGCGCCTGCGGGGCGCACCACCTATAGCATCGATTTGAGATATTGCCCCGTGAAGCTTGTGGGGATTTTTGTTATGTCTTCAGGCGTACCTTCGGCGACTACTTCGCCACCACCAAGTCCACCTTCCGGCCCCATGTCAATGATATGATCGGCCGTCTTGATGACATCGAGGTTGTGCTCGATAATAATCATACTGTTGCCACCCTCTACGAGTTGCTGGAGTATCCCGAGTAGACGCTTCACGTCTTCGCTATGCAGACCAGTTGTTGGCTCGTCGAGGATATAGAGCGTTTTACCTGTTGAACGACGAGATAGCTCACTCGATAACTTGATGCGCTGGGCTTCACCGCCACTAAAGGTGGTGGCAGGCTGGCCAAGCGTAATGTAACCTAACCCTACATCAACTAGCGTGTTTAACTTGCGCGCAATAGTTGGAATGTTAGCAAAAAACTCTGCCGCTTGCTCGACGGTCATTTCAAGCACGTCAGAAATAGTTTTTTCTTTATATTTAATCTCTAGCGCTTCACGGTTGTAGCGCTTGCCTTTACACTCGTCACATGTCACATACACGTCAGGCAAGAAGTGCATTTCAATTTTAATCACGCCATCGCCCTGACAATTTTCACAGCGACCACCCTTTACGTTGAAGCTAAAACGACCAGCTTTGTAACCGCGAATGTTTGCCTCTGGCGTACCGGCAAAGAGCTCACGAATAGGTGTAAATACACCAGTGTAGGTTGCTGGGTTTGAACGTGGCGTACGTCCAATTGCCGACTGGTCAATAACAATAACTTTATCGAGATGATTAATACCTTCGACATTTTCGTGCTTGCCTGGTACGGTTTGTGCACGATGCAACCTGGCCGAAAGTTCTTTGGCCAAAATGTCATTTACTAGCGTACTTTTGCCGCTTCCACTTACACCACTTACTACAGTCATGAGCCCCAGTGGAAATGCGACATCAATCGTCTTGAGGTTATTTTCAGCAGCTCCACGAATCACAAGTTGTCTATCGGCATCTCGCGTGCGGCGTTTTTTTGGAACGGCGATTTTTTCTCTGCCTGAGAGATACTTACCGGTAAGACTGTTTGGATGTTTTGCTACTTCATCCGGCGTACCATGCGCTACTATTTCACCGCCATGCACACCAGCATGGGGGCCGATATCGATAAGATAATCACTTGAGCGAATAGTGTCTTCATCGTGTTCTACTACTAGTACTGTGTTGCCAAGATCTCGTAAGTGCTTGAGGGTTGCGATAAGGCGATCATTGTCGCGCTGGTGCAAACCAATTGAAGGCTCGTCAAGTACGTACAGCACGCCCTGCAAACCCGAACCAATTTGTGTTGCCAAACGAATACGTTGCGCTTCACCACCACTCAGCGTATTGGCCGCACGCGATAATTCAAGATAGTTCAGGCCAACGTTATTCATAAAGCCCAATCGAGCAGTAATTTCTTTGACAATTTGGCTCGCGATAAACAACTCTTGCTCGGTGAGTTTCAAATCATGCTGGAATAAATCGAGAGCCTTATCAACGCCAAGGTTACATATGTCCATAATGTTTAAATCGTGCACTGTGACTGCGAGGACGACTGGCTTTAGGCGAGCGCCATTACAGGCGTGACATTTTCGCTCGCGCATAAATCGTTCGATGTCTTTTCGCATAAATTCGCTGTCAGTTTCTTTGTGTCGACGCTCGAGATTAGGGATAACACCTTCGTAAGTTGTATCGTAGCTGCGGCCGCTACCAAGGTCGACGTTGTATCGCTGATTGCCGGTACCATACAATACTTTTTGCAAATCTTCATCGCGTAAATCACCCACCGGAACACTCAGGCTGAAGCCATGCGCATCAGCTACTTTACTGAGTCGCTTCATGTACCACGCATCGGCACTCACTCGGTTATATGGTCGTATCGCTCCTTCGGCTATGGTAAGTCTGGGGTTAAACACTAGGTCTGGGTCAACCTCGAGTCGACTGCCCAACCCGGTACATACTGGGCAGGCACCATGAGGTGCGTTAAAGCTAAATAGTCGTGGCTCAAGCTCAGGGATATCTTCACCTGGGTGATCCACACAGGCATAGCGCTGTGAATACGTTGTGGTTTCATTTGTGTCAACGTTCAAAACCTCAACCACACCATCGGCACTATCGAGTGCTTGTTCGGTTGATTGTGTTACTCGGCTTATTTGGCTTGGGCTCATGGCGATACGATCGACGACAATCTCAATGTCGTGCTTGAACTTTTTATCAAGCGTTGGAAACTCGTCGAGTGAATAAATCACGCCGTCGACACGTGCCCTCGCAAACCCTTGCCTAGCGTACTGCTCTGGAATGTGAGCGAACTCGCCTTTCTTGTCTTTCACGATAGGAGCCAAAATCATCACTCGAGTGCCTTCAGAGATTTTCATAATTTCATCTATGATAGTCTGTGCGGTTCTGCGATGAACGCTCTTACCGCAAATAGGACAGTGCGGCACGCCAATACGTGCATACAGCAGACGTAAGTAATCGTAAATTTCAGTAACCGTTGCTACAGTACTACGTGGGTTTCGGCTTGTTGATTTTTGGTCGATACTAATCGCTGGACTTAGGCCATCAATCTGATCAACGTCGGGCTTTTCCATAAGCCCAAGAAATTGCCTGGCGTAGCTAGAAAGGCTTTCCACATAGCGGCGCTGGCCTTCGGCGTAAATCGTATCAAACGCTAAGCTAGATTTGCCAGAGCCACTTAAGCCAGTAATAACGACTAGCTTATCGCGGGGTATCTCAACCGATACGTTTTTGAGATTGTGCTCCCTTGCTCCAACAACACGAATAACATCCGACATAGCTATGTATTATACCATTTTTACCCCGTCTATGCCCAGTCCGTAAGCATGTCGAATAGGATATGATGATTCATTTTGCTTATGATTGCATTTTCTTGCTATTTAAGCTAGAGTAGTATGAAATAATTTGGAGTTGGCCATGCGAAAGAACATCATCGTAGCCAGCCTGGTGGGCTGGGCAATCATATTCGGCATTACATCTGGAACCTTTAGTGGTTTGATGATGTTTCTTCTTGTCGGTATTGTACCTGGCACAGATACCGTTTTGTCACCAATGCAAATGGGCGCGTTGCTTTCGCTCATCGCCAGTCTTTCAATCATTATCGTCCTGAGTAAGCGGAGCAAAACAAGCCTTGAGCAACGATACTCAGCGCTTCGTGAACGTCTCCCAAAACGACGCTTTCACCGCATTTAGTAGTCTGCATCGATTGGTACAATCGCTTCAGCCCAAAGCTGTAGTTCTTGCAGTATAAACTGCTTTGAATCATCAGTTGTATTGGCAGCGCAACGCTGCAGTGCTTTTGCAAATGCTGGCAGTTGCGCTTCTAGATGTTCAGAGCGCCATTGCTCCCATGCCCCGATTTCACTTTCACTCAACACCTTAGGAAAGTTTCTTGCTTTATAGTGCAGTAGCAGTGGGGCCAGGCGTTCGTCTTGAAACTCAGGGTGAAAATCTGCCAAACTATTCTCGTCGGAATTACGCACCGTTTCAACTCGCAGTTTGTCTCGGTCATTCACGAAACTATCGTACAATTGACCCTCCGGGTCGGTTGATGGCGTGTAGTCACGTGTTCGTTCATAAATTCCACGAAGAGTTTCAGCGAATTCGGGGTGTTCGAGCAGTATTTTTTTGTGTCGTTCCACCGCCTCAAGGTCAAGCCCTACTCGCTCCCACCCCTCGTTCTGACCTAACACACCCAATGGTGCGACTGCCGGACAGCGATTGTACTGCAGTATCTTAGTGGGCAGTTTTACAAACCCGTCTGCTTTGCGCTCCTCCCAGGTGGCAAAAATCTTTTTAGCGAGCTCACTGCTTGAAAGCTGTACAAAATCTGTCGGGTCGTAGCGCAAATCATACACCACGACATTGCCATTAGGTGCACTCGTAAGCGGAAAGGCCACGGTAGTTTTATGAAATTTGGTCTCGAACCGACCGCTTACGTAGACAAATGGCTGTTTTTCATCGAGATTAATCAGCTGTTGAACTTTCTTTTTGTCTCGCATCGCGAGCAGATGCTCAAATAGTTTCGGCTGGTTTTGTTTTATTAAGCGCGCAACCCCAATCAGTGCTTCAACATCACTCAAGGCATCGTGAGCCTTGCTATGTTCAAGCTTATTGGCTTTACTTAACAGTTCAAGGCGGTTGGTCGCTACGCCGTCTGCGTCAACTGGCCATTCTATACCTTCGGGGCGCAATGCACGGGTCATTCGTACTACATCTAGCATATCCCAGCGACTACGACCATCACTCCAGGCCCACTCATATGGATCGTAAAAATTCCGCCATAAGGTGTGGCGAATAAATTCGTCGTCAAATCGAACATTGTTAAAACCAACCGTTATCGTATCGGGGGTAAATACCTTGGCAGCCAGTAGCTTTACGAACTCAGCTTCACTCAACCCATCAGCTTGCGTCGATTGTGGTGTAATACCTGTTACGAGTACAGCGTCGGGGCTCGGCAGAGTGTCATCACTTAGTTTTACTAATATATTGATCGGTTCGCCAACTGGTTGTAGGTTCATATCCGTTCGCTGACCAGCAAATTGCATAATTCGGTCGCTCGAAGCACGTAATCCGCTCGTTTCAAGATCATAAAAGAAAAATGTATTGGCCATTACTACCTAGCATATCAAAAACCGCCCTACTATGGGCGGCTGAGGCTTGCGAATGTCTTGCCGAAAGATCGTGGCCAGAGGCCGGGACGCGCTGGGTAGCGCGCCCCGGCTCTGGGTGGGGGTGGGGGCGACGACGAGGTCGGTCAGGCGCGCCGGTGGAACCGGGTGCCGAGGCCGTGGTGGGTGGTGGGGGTCATCGGGTCGACGAAGATGAAGGCCGAACCGGTCGTGGTCGAGCCGCGGGTCCGCTGCGCCTGCTTCGTGGGTCCGTGCATGGGTGCTCCTTGTGTGTCTCGACGGTTGTGGTGCTCTCCCGAGAGAAAGCGCCATGGATCTTCGAAACAAACCACCAAGTGGTCTGAGTCGAAGAATGCAGGCACGCTTTACTCATGCGCGCATTTTTCGACTCAAACTATCCTCTAGTAATCTTTCGGCAAGTTAATGTACCTTGGGATCAGGGTTCTCCACCACTGTTCTACCAAAAGTATGGGTTAATTGTACCCGCATGTGTTCGAAAGCGCAAGCCTTTTTTTATTATTGTTCAACCAGTGTGAACTCGTCACCGCCAATTCGAACAATCGAGTCACCTACCGCTCCTTGACGAGTAAGTTCATGAGCGATGCCCATTTTCTTCATAATATCGCGCAAACGATTAACGTTTTCGTAGCCAGAAAAGTTCGTACGGCGAGCAAACTTTTCGATTTTGTGCCCAGAGACTACATATACAACGCCGTCCTCATCAACACGTTTTTTAACTTTCCAAGCTAAATCTTTGGCTGTTTCCGGCAGAGTAATCCTTACTATATCGTCATTTTGCTCGGCGATTTCCTCGCTGCGTGCTTTTGCAGCTTGCTTCACATGACGAGCAAGCGAACGCAATACTTCACGAAGACCCTTATGAGCTGTTGCGGATATAGCGAATACCTCACTGTTTGGCGCTGCTTTTTTTATGGCGTCGAGCTGCATCTGTACAATGTCAGCATCAAGGCCCTCGATCTTGGTGAGTGCTACGACCTCTGGCCTCGAAGCAAGCTCAGGGCTGTACTGTTGAAGCTCGTTTCGAATCGTGGCATATGCTGAAGCGACATCGTTGCTATAGGCATCAATGAGATGAAGGAGCACCGATGTACGCTCGATATGGCGTAAGAATGCGTCACCTAGGCCTTTGCCATCACTCGCGCCTTCTATCAGGCCTGGAATATCCGCGATGAGCAAGCTGCTCGAGTCGATATCGGCTACACCGAGATTAGGTGTAAGCGTGGTAAATGCATAATCAGCAATTTCAGGGCGTGCGTTGCTCACGACGCTCAAGAAAGTTGATTTACCCGCATTCGGGAACCCCACCAAACCAACATCAGCCAGTAGCTTTAGCTCTAGCTCAGCCTCAAACGTATCACCAGGCTCACCAAGCTCAGCGATTTTAGGTGCCTGCCTGGTAGAGCTTTTAAAGTGTGCATTACCAAAACCACCATCACCGCCTTTTGCAATTACGGCCTCTTGTAGGTCGTCGACTAAATCGGCTATTACTTCACCGTCTTTTCGCACCACCGTGCCCATAGGCACCTTCACTATCAGATCTTCACCAGATTTGCCTCGACGATCACGCTTCGCACCATTTGCACCAGGTTTTGCCTTTAGTTCTGGTTTATACCGGAAATCAAGCAGCGTGTTTACATCTTTTGAGCCACGAAAAATGACATTTCCACCTTTTCCGCCGTCGCCACCGTCTGGGCCACCCTTATCAACATAAATTTCATGCCTAAAACTGACGGCACCATCGCCGCCTTTTCCAGCTTGAATAAACACTTTCGCAGTATCGACAAACATATTGTTATATATTATAGCATAGTTTAAGCATTTTTACCACTGTTGTATCGACTTCGGCTAGGCGCTGAAGCATTTCGAGTTCATGTGCAGTTTCTCGTCGAAGCACGCACCGAGCTGTACAAAAGTACAGCAAGGGAGTACTACAGGCGAAAACTGTGCAGGAGCCGAAAAGAGCGGCAGAGTTCTAGCTCTGCCAGAATCTCCGCCGCTCGATGCTTTAGTGACTAGTGGATATAGGTGTAGGCGCCAGCTTGCCCAGCTGAAATAGTACGCTCGTTCACAATGTTGAATCCACCGTACGCATAGTTGTTCATCTCGGTAATCACAATGTCACCGTTGCTCTTGACTCGCTCGACGACACCAACGTGACCAAAGTAGCCAGCCATGTCGACAAGTACTGCACCAGCTGCTGGACGGTTGTTCACGAGGTAGCCAGCAGCGCGGGCGTTTGCAGCCCAGCTTGCGCCGTTACCCCAGAAACTACCAACGGGACGGCCTAACTGTGCACGACGCTCATAGGCGTACCACGTACAGTTACCAGGCGCGTAGCGGTTACCAGCAGAAGCGCCAGCAAGGCCCGCGTCGATAACCCCACCACTTACGTCGCCAGGTACACCAGCGAAGTTGTTCACAACAGGTGCAACTGCGGCTGGCTTGATACCACCAGGTACAACAATTCGTCGACCAGCAGTTGGGCCACTGAGTTCAAGGTCATTGAAGGCAATAATGCGATCTTCGCTTGTGCGGTACTTACGGGCTATGTCAGCAGCGGATTCGCCACTTTCAACCGTGTGCATAATACCGCTCACTGGCAAAATGGTAAGTTTACGACCAGGTTCAAGGGCGTCGGTATCAGAAAGATTGTTCGCCCAACGGATAGTGTCGCTTGAAATACCAAACCGCTTTGCAACAGATGGAACAGTATCACCACGCTTCACCACATACTTGGTAAGCGAACGATTGGTGCTTGTAGGCTTGATAATTTGAGGTTTTGTAATCGCTGTAGTGTCGGTTTGAGCTAGTTCGTTTTCAGCAGCTAGCGAAACCGAAAGGTTAGCAGCATTTGAGGCAATAGGAAGATTAGCGCGTTCTGCCAAGTCGGCAGCCACGTTGCTCGCAATAACATCATCGACTGATGGGGTATTGTTTGAAGTAAGGCTAGAGTTGACCGCGCCTTCAGTGACGCTAACAACCTGACCACTCACTTCTTGTGGTGATTCATATCCCACAGCTACTACGGCCACCAGCGCAACGAATGCGCCAGCATAGCCTACAGTGCGGCCCAGGGGAAATCGGGTTTTCTTCGTTTTACGGTGTTTTGCAAACACCTGCTGCTTCATGTCTGCAGCTTGTGCAAGAGCGTTGCTCGATGCAATTTGGTTACGAATTATCGTTCTCCTGCCGCTCGGATTACTCTCGAGGGCTCTACCTTACTTTGTCTTTACTTCTCGCAAAAGAACAGGGCACGTGTGTCGACCAAGATATTAGTTAATATTGCTTCTACGTTGTTCTAATTCAGTGCCCGTGCGACAGTTTGGGTAGGCTCATTTACAGGTATCGGCATTCCTCTCGCAATCGATGAACTTCACCGACAGTCATGCAACTAACCATAAATGTGCTGATATCCATTGTAACAATGCTTGCTTTTTGTGTCAATAGATTTTATAAGAATGTTTTTAGATAGAAATCCTTGCCTGTAAAGGGTTATCCTCTCTTTGATGGGCTATCGAGGCGGCGGCCGAGCTTTAGGGGGAAGAATGAGTTTTTGGATTTACTCCAAAAACGAAATGGAGGGGCAAGCCCCTCCTTATAAAATTAGGCACTTTTTCTTACAATGATTTTGAATATTCGCCTCGTGCTCGGCTGCAGTGCGACCGAAGTAGGTCTTATCATCGTCACCACTAAGGAAAAAGAGATAATCGCTAGAGGTAGGGCTACCCACTGCTATTAGAGCTCCCTTGCCTGGTGAAGCGATTGGCCCTGGTGGCAAACCAGCATATCTGCGGGTGTTGTACGGTGAATCTAGGTTTGGATCACGGTCTACTCCCGTTTTGTCTGCAATATATTGGTAGGTCACATCTGATCCTAGGTTCATATCTTGCTTCAAACGATTGTAAAATACCCCTGCTACAAGTTTTTGGTCGCTATCGCCCACCACTTCTCGTTGCACGATTGAGGCAAGTGTAATACCTTCGTATAAACTTAGCCCCTGTGCCTTATACTTGCGCACCAAATCGCCGCTCTTCACCACCTTGTACATCTCGTCGAACGCACGGGTGAGAATGGTTTCTACGCTTACATCGGTAGGAAACTGGTAGGTTTCACCGTAAATATACCCCTCGAGGTCTTTGCTTGCAGGCTTGCCAGCCAAAAGCGGGTGGTCGTATTGTTTCGCGAGCGCGCTATCTACCTCACGCTTAGTAAATCCAGCCTCTAAAAGTGCCTTTCGGTGCTTGGCAAGTGTGTTTCCGGGCAAAAATGTGATGTCAAAGGTCTCTGTGCGCCCCTGTACAATTAATGCCACAATAGACGGCACATCCGAGCCTCGATTGATTCTGTACGAACCTGCCTGTAGTTTTCCACCGTAACGATGCAGCCTCACATACCACTCAAAAGCAGCGCTATTTTTTATGGCGTCTTTTTCTTTTAGTAGCTTCGCTAGCCCGGCGGAATCTGTGCCTGGTACCACCGTAATACTCACCAGTTGATTTTCCCCCGGGGCAACTGGCTCAAGCTGCTGTTTGTACCAGAACCACACAGCTCCGCTAACGATAAGTGCGGCGAGAAATGCAATAAGCGCTGCGATACCTAGTCGCTTCAGCCAATTTCGCTTCTTGGTTACCGGTTCTAAGTGAGGCTCTTGCTCAAGGTCCGGTAACTCAGCAGGTTCTTCAGTAGGAACCAACGGCTCCTTGGTAGGTTGCGAGGGTTGTGGCTGACGTTGAGGTGGTCGAATATCGTTCACGAGTGCTGCTCCAGGTAATCTTGGAGTAATATGCTCGCCGCCATCTTGTCGATATCCGCTTTCTGGTACGGACCACCTTGCTGTTTTAGACGATCTTCTGCCAATACGCTAGTTAGCGATTCATCTTGAAATACCGTATCTGCATTTAGTTGTAGCGAAGATGCGAACGCCTCTACGAGCTCGGTTTGCTTTGTGGTTTCTCCTGATTGGTTACGAGGATAGCCGATGACGACTGTGTCGATATTGTGTGAATTCACTAGCTCTGCTATTTTGTCGAGTTCGGTGCCATCAACAGCGAAGGTGGTAAGTGGGGTTGCCAAACACACCTGGTTATCACCAATAGCTACCCCTATTCGAACCGTCCCCACATCCAAACCGAGAAATTGCTTACTTCTGCTCATCGAGCTTGAATTCAACCTTTATCTTGGCAATATCGTTTGGTACCGTACTCACCCAGAATGGGAAGAAGTTTACCTCGACATTTTCGACACCTTGTATTGATTCAATATCCTCTTGGATGGCGCCAAATTTCTTACCACGTGACTGTTCTTTCACGTCATTTTCGTCAATCTTAGGGCCGATCGCGGCACTAACGATTAGCGTGGCCGATACAGTGCCTCCTTTTACCTCATCATCCTGGAATGATGCATCAGAAGCACCGTTGTCATACACCTGTTGATCGGGGTTGTTTTTCAGTTCATTTTTCAAATATTGGTCAAGGAAATCGTTCATCTCTGCCTTTTCAACGCCGTACATGCGGTACACCACGCTACCGGTGAGCTTTGCAGTGTCACCAGTTACTTCTGCGCCAATTGCCGGTGAGGAAACGACATCTTTATAGTCAGTCTTGAAGCTGTTGCCAAATATTGTCACGTCGCCTTTGAAACTTGATTTTAAGTCGCTCTCTATTTGGTCGGTACCTTCGCTCACAAGCTGTTCTTTGGCACGTTGCACATCTGAAGCCGTAACAACCTTCACGTTTTTATCAGTGCCTCCAGAGGTTGGTCCAGTGAGGTTCGCAGAGATATTGCTTGGCGCACCCGACATAGCACCTGTTGCAGCATTGAATTTCGCACCATTCTCACTAGCGGTTACAGTGGTTGGCGCACCGGTGTAGTTCGAGATAGTGATGGTCACCGAGTTGTCCGTAACAAACTTAAGTCCACCCGAGCTTGTGAGCACAGTTCCAGCCGGAATAGTTGTTCCTAGCGCTGAAATTTGGCTGGTTGAAAATTCAACTTCACCCGTAGCTTTTTCGCCGATGTTCTTCTTGCCTGTTGGCGTAAACTCTTGTGAAATCTTTTCAGATTTTTTTGCCTCGCTTGCTTTAATAGTAAGCTTTTCGAAATACGTTTTACCGGTTGTTTTGGCCGTAATCGGCGTGTTGATTGACTCATCTGAGGTTTTTGCTTGAATCACTACCGTTGCACGTGGAGCAATCACAATTGCCCAGACCAAAAACGTAATTAGCGCTACAGCGCCTACCACACCTAGCGCGAGTTTTTTGCGAAACGTATTGAAGTTTGGCACGCTCGACTTTTTGCGTGCACCTTTTCGGGGAGTCACCGCAGGAATCGAGCCTGCGCTGTCGGTTTTAGAAAGCTCATCGACCGCCGAGTCTGAAGAGGCTACATCAGTCGGCAAGCCAGCGTGTTCGCCTACGGGTATGTCGTTGCCATCTATGATGTCTTCGCTGTCGTCGCTATCTTCGGCTGGAGCAGCGGCAATCTCTGGTTTACTTTGAAGATTTTTCGCTACAGGAAGTGATGCGGCAGCAGCAAGACCAGCTAAAGCATGGTTGTTGGTGATGAGTACAAGGTGTTTACTGTCTTGCTTGGCAGCACGAGCTAGTAGTCGCAAATTTACGGCACTTTGCAATACCCCCACGTGCTTTGGCGGTACGAGGGCAACAATTTTTTCCTTCGAGGCATTAACCCGGCTAATAATCGCGGTTATGTCGTCTTCGGCATCGATATATATAACGTCTTTTTTCATCTGTTATATGCGTAGAATCCGGTTTAATTTTTCTTTTATGCTACCAGGGTCGCTACTACCTTGTATTGTATCATAGCCAACCCTCAGTAGGCCCATGGCGGTGATGAAGGTATGGTCTGTGACGCTACCGGTAGCGTCTTTGATTCCGACTACTTCCTTGGGTGATATATGGTGTACCGTTGGCTTTTTGGTAAACGGCAAATTCTTGTGCCATTCCCGCTCTTCCAATGCCTCAACTAATTTAGTCAGACTAGCTCCACCGCCACACAGCAATATTCGATTCGGCAAGTGGTCAACTGCGTCAAATTCGCTCAATGCGAGCTCGACGCCGGATAGCCAAACATCAAGTGTCTTGCCTATCGCTGCTTCAGCTTGCTGCTTAACGGTCGGTTTTATTTGGTCATTATCAAGATTTATCTTTAATTTTTCGGCGTCTTTGTAGGTCAGATCCATTTCGCTTGAAATTGTACGGGTAAAACTACGCCCACCTATACCAAACATTTTGGTGCCCTCCACGCCGCCGTCGTTTACCACGGCAATATCGGTAGTACCACCGCCGACATCAGCTAATATGGCAGTAAAGTTGCTGCTGGCATCGCTACCAAGCACGCTTCGGCTCACGGCGAATGGCTCAGCTGCCACTGCGAGAAGTTCAAGGGCTAGCTCGTCAGCCACGCGCTCTAACGCTCCAATGTGTACCATAGGGGCAAACGCCGTGTAAATTTGCACCGCCACGTCTTTGCCCTGAAAGCCAATTGGGTTAGAGACTTTGTATCCGTCAATATGAATACTTACCAGAGCAGAGTTGACCAGCTTTACCTCGACTTCGTCGTTGCCTGTCTCGAGGGCAATGCTTTTTTGCGCCTTCACTTGGGCGCGTTCCTGCACCTTTTCGATGATAAATTCCATTTCAGGAATATCAAGCGGTCGGTCGGGCTGTGGACGACGATAACGAATAGTGCTTGTTGTACCCTTTACTAGCTCTCCTGCAATACCAATAATCACTCGTTTTGCTTGTAATCCAGCTTGATCCTCTGCCTCTGCTAGCGCCGTTTCACAGTTTTGCACTACACCGGCTATATCGGCTATCGCGCCTGAATGCATGTCACTGACATCTTGGCGTGCCCTGCCCATGCCAACAATCGTAAGTTCGTCGTTGTCGAGCCTAGCTATGAGCGCCTTCACAAATTCGGTTCCAATGTCGAGCGCAACAATATGTTGCTTGTCATCGGCCTCAGCCCGAGCTTGGCGCATTTCGCGCAACTTTTGTAAAACCATAAGTGGTACCATTATATACCAAAAGAGGTAATCGTAGCAAAATTAGTTGCTTTTTTATTAAAAATATGCTATAATGATACTATGGACTTAGATCCTTCCAAAGAAGCCCTGAAGGCCATCGAGCTTACCCGTCGCGTTGGTCGGGACATTGAGTTATCTCGGGATGCTCGAGATGATGTTGATATTGTGCTGAGTGAAGCGGCTGAAGAGCTGAAATATTTTTCAACAGCCGATGTGCTAAAGACGTCTCATACCCTCGCCGTAGACGAAGAGATCGTTTTCCCAGCCCAGGGTGATAATGGCGAACGGATGTTCTTTTCAATTCCCCAAGGAAGCCTGGAAGTGTGCGTCACCCGTACAAGCCGCGGAAGAGCTGTTAACCTAACCGGCAAAACCACAGATAATAGGGCCGCATACTCTATTAGACGTACTTCGAATGGTATATGGAATTTTAGCTATGCTGCGGGTAACTCTGATACTGAGCCTGCCTTTAACCCAACAAATCTTGAAGTACTTCACTTTATAACCGGTGTTGCAAACATGAGTGACACTAAGCCTGGTGATGCATGGCGCGATAAGGGCTATCCTGCCGAGAGTGACGAAATGGCCAGTATCGCTATAGCTGAACTCGCAGAAATTGCGGCGGTGACAACTGATCGCGAAATGATCTTCCTTGACCCTAAAGTTGTAAATATTGTTGATTACGGACCGGATGGCGAAATTACAATGTCAAATCCTAGCGAGTTGAAACGTGGGATCAGTATTCACGAATCGAACGACGTCGAGGAAGTAATGGCATTATTTGCTGAACCGATGTTGATTATAAGCACCGACCCTTTACACTATGCGAAGCGTACTGTGTTTGCTTCAACAAAACGCCGTAAAGGTATACACACCAAAAACGTTTCTGCCAAGCTCGTAATGGAAGGTACTCCAGATAGAAATGCCCTGAACGAGCTATCTCAAGCCGAAAATGACGAGCTGCTTCGCAATGCTTTGTTAAAAAATATACGTGACTTCGTAGAGCGAAAGCGCTCACACACTGCTGCTTAAAGGAGGACGGCCTTGATCCGCCGAATACCTGCGCTTGAAGCTTCTTCTTTTAGAATCTTGAACTTCTTACCATCTTCAATCAGTTCGTGTGTGTGGTCTACATGAGGACCACCGCAAATCTCGAAGCTAAATGGGCGCTCCTCGGCAGGTGACTGCGGATCTTTCATGCTATACACTTTTACCGTATCGCCATAACGATCGCCGAATTGGCCCAATGCGCCTAACGGCCCGGTTGCTTCTTCGGTAGGGTACTCAGCAAAGCTAATTTGCAGGTCTTTGGCAATTTCGCGGTTTACAATTTCCTCTACTTGATCAAGCTGCTCGCGCGTCACCTTCTCTGGGTGAGAAAAATCAAACCGTAGGCGCTCTTCGGTAATATTACTGCCTCGCTGCACCACGTGGTGACCCAATACATCGCGGAGGGCTTGGTACATGAGGTGCGTAGCAGTGTGATACTTTTTGTGCTGCAAGGTTTGGCCGCCAAGACCACCTTTGAACGTTCCTTTTGCGGCGGTTTGCGAGCGTTCGCGCTGCTCTTGCATCTTAGCGTCGAATTCTTGGCGCCAATTCTCAGGCAAATCTACACCCCGTTTGAAACATTCTTCAACCGATAACTCTACAGGAAAACCGTATGTATCATATAGGGTGAACAATATGGAACCCGTTGTTTCAGAAGGGGCTTGCCCCTTCTCGGGTGCAACTGCTTCGCTGCGTTGCAGCCCGCCTTCCCCCGGCTCGCTTTGCTCGCCGCCCGCACGACGCGCGGGTGAAAAAGCTTCTTCAAGCTTTTTCAGACCCTTTCGTAGAGTTTGGCGGAATACTTTTTCTTCTTTCACTAGCACGGCGATTATTTCTTCACGCTTAGCGGCTACTTCAGGAAAATCGTTGTGATACAAATCGGCAATTACCGGCACCACTTCTTGCATGAAATTCTGTTCGATTCCTAGCTCGAATGCAAAGCGAATAGCTCGGCGCAACAAGCGACGCATTACATAGCCTTGCTCTTTGTTGCTTGGCACGCAGCCATCGACTGCCAGGAAGGTTGCTGCTCGCAAGTGGTCGGCAATTACACGCATGGCATTGGTATGGCTGTCGTAGGTTTTGCCACTCAATTTTTGAAGTGTTTCAATAATTGGCCACATCAGGCTAATTTTAAAGACATCTGGGTCGTTTAGTTTGGCTGCAGCGATACGCTCAAGGCCTGATCCGTGGTCGATATTTGGCTTTTCAAGTGGTTCAAATTTGCCTTCTGCCACCTTCTTGTAGGCCATAAACACATTGTTGCCAATTTCCATAAAGCGGCCACAATCGCAGTTTGGGTGACACTGCTTGCCGAAGCTCGGGTCGTGTGGTGTGCCAAAATCGTAAAACATTTCACTGTCTGGCCCGCATGGATCGCCAATTGGAGTATGCTCAGGCGCACCATTACGACTCCACCAGTTTTTGCTACCATCGTAGAAAAAGATACGCTCACCGTCGTTAATACCGCGATCATAGCCATTTTCTTCGGTGTCGATGTCTGCCAAACCCGAACTCAAGCCCTTCGATTCGAACAAACCTTGCCACACTTCGGCTGCTTCAGTATCTTTTGGAATACCGTATTCAGGTGCGCCAATATAGCAAGTAATATACAGTTTGCTGGCATCAAGGCTAACGACTTCAGTCAAGAATTCCCACATCCATTCGATTTGCTCTTTTTTGTACGAGTTTGGGTCACCACCCATATTCCAGTTGCCGAGCATTTCAAAAAAGGTAGTGTGGCGATTGTCGCCAATATCTTCAATATCCATGGCTCGGAGGCAAGTTTGGCTATCGACAATACGATTACCGCTCGGGTGAGTTTCACCGAGAAGATAGGGGATTATAGGCTGCATACCACTGCCGGTAAAAAGGGTAGTTGGGTCATCTTTAAGAACCAACGGAGCACGCTTAATGATTGCGTGGCCACGATCTTCAAAGAATTTTAAGTACGCGTTTCGGATTTCTTGAGCATTCATTAGTTATATTGTAACAGAGGCCACTCGTTGTGAGTAGCCTCTTGGTTAATTTCGAAACAAAGCCTCTAAGCTTGTGGTGTTTGAGGTGGTTGTGGAGCCTGAGGTGGCTGTTGGTCGTTATTTCCGTCAACACCAAGTGCGTCTTTAATCTTGTCGTCTACATTTGTGCCTGGAATATCTACGCTGGCAACGGCGTCCTTGGCCTGCTCAACTACTTCACCGGCTTTTTGCTGCACATCTTGTACAACTTCTTGGTTTTGTACCCATTCTTGACCTTGCTGTACTGTATCTTGCACTTGCTGTACTACATTGTCAGCTTTCTTACCGCCAAACATACCTTTTATGCTATCGAGTAATCCCATTGTCTATCCCTCCTACTAACTGTTTAGGCTTATTATACTACACTACTATTCCACCGCCGAGACAGATTGCCCCGTCGTACATAACCGCCGATTGCCCTGGGGTTACCGCCCGTTGAGCCTCAGAAAGGGTAATGGTATTTCCCCGCACCGTACAATCAACTAACGGTGCACGGTGACGAATACGCACTTGGTAGGTCTGGTTTTCGTTTGGTGCATCGTTGATCCAATGCACCGATGCTAGGGTAAGTTGTGTTTGCCACAGAGATTCATCATTGAGATTGGTGGTGACGTACACGATATTTTTGTCCATGTCTTTGCTCACAACATAATAGGGTAAGCCGCCACCAACGTCTAATCCGTGGCGTTGGCCGAGCGTGTAGAAAATTGCTCCGTCGTGCTTGCCTACTATTTTTTCAGACTGAATATCGACAATATCACCTGGTTTTGTTTCAACGTATTGACTTAAGAATTCGCGGATGCCAATTTGGCCAACGAAACAAATGCCTTGTGAATCTTTTTTTCCGGCGGTGTATAAGCCCCGCTCTTCGGCCATCGCGCGAACTTCGGGTTTGGTGTATTCGCCAAGAGGGAATAGGGTAGAGGCGAGCGCTTTGCCACTAACACGGTACAAAAAGTATGTTTGGTCTTTGTTGGTATCGGCTGCCTGAAGCAGTTTACCCTCTTTTGTTGCTGCGTAATGCCCCGTGGCGATTGCATCAGCGCCTTGCTCAAGCGCTGTTTCAAGAAATAATGTAAATTTTACCTCTTGGTTGCACATAATATCTGGATTGGGCGTATGCCCCCTTTTATATTCATCAATCATGTACTGCACCACTTTGTCACGGTATTCTGTTTCAAAGTCAAACACACGAAAATCGATGCCAAGCTGAACGGCAACCCGTTTTGCATCCGCCAGATCTTCCGCCCAAGGACAACGCATGCCAGGCAAGTCTTGTGTCCAGTTTTTCATGTACACGCCGACCACTTCGTGGCCTTGTTCTTTCAACAGCGCCGCGGTCAGGCTTGAGTCGACTCCACCGCTCATGCCTACAAAAATTTTCACTGACTCTTCCCCATGTGGAACATCATAATCTTGACGATTTCGCTGGCAGCGAGCCACCACCCACGAGGTGTCGTCCACCACCAAGCCGTCCAATCGTCGTCGTAACTAGTGGGGTGGTTCAGCACAGTTACGCTTTCGCCAACACTGGCACGAAACTCAAGGCCAGCCCTGCGCTGGTGGTACCCAGAGGTCACCAAAATAACTCGCTGGTAGACGCTTGAATCGAGCAATGCTTCGGTTTCCTCGGCATTTTGCTTGGTAGTCTGTGATGATTCTTCGATAATTATGGCTGCTTCGGGTACGCCGCTACGAACTGCTTGTTGGGCCATTGCTTCTGCGTTGCTCGGGCCTGAAGTATCTTTGGCCGCACCTGAAAAAACCAATACGTCTGCCCAACCTAGTTGATATAGCTCTATTGCTTCTTTAGCGCGATCGGATGTATTGCCACCGCTTACGGCAACTATCGCGTCGGCCTTTTCACAGCCTTCTTTAGCATTTGGCGTGTCACCACACTTTGCTAAATCATCGGGCGACAAATACGCACTGACCAAAAAAGTACCAAAAAAGAGTAAGACAACTAGTAATACGATTGCTTTTATCATGATAGGTTCATCCTGCTTTGTTCAGCCGATACTGCCGAGCTGATCTCTTGGATGGCTCGGTCGATTTGTCCAGCTGTAGTGAGGCGACCGAGCGTAATACGCAAGCTGCCGTCGGCAACTTCCGGTGCCAAACCAATGGCGGTAAGAACATGCGACCTGGTGCCTTTGTTTGCTGCACAGGCGCTGCCTGTCGCAACGCAAATTCCCTTCGTTTCAAGCATAAATACCAGTCGCTCGCCGTCGATACCCGGAAACGAAATATGTAAAAAGTTGGGAAGTCGTTTTTTAGTAGAGCCTGAAACGATTGCCTCGGGAAATGCTTCTACGAGCGCTGCTTGGAGGGTGTCACGCAGACCCGAAAGTCGCTCAGCCTCAGTTCGGCGGTGTGAATCGGCTAGGCTCGCTGCCTTTGCAAACCCAATTACCCCAGCAACATTTTCAGTACCGCTACGTAGGCCGCGCTCTTGCCCACCGCCAACAATCTGTGCTTTTAGCAATACGCCTGGCTTAGCCCATAGCAAGCCAACGGCCTTAGGACCATACATTTTTCCAGCATTTAGCGTAAGTAGGTCAACACCTAATCGAGCCACATGCACGTCAATATGGCCAAAGCCTTGCGAAGCGTCTGAATGTAGCAGCAGGGGAGTGTTATTCCCCACTTCTGCCCTTTTCGCTCGCTCATCTCGAATCATTTCTGCGATGTCACGAAGTGGCTGAATGGTGCCGAGCTCATTATTGGCAAGCTGAATACTTACAAGGGTCGTATCTGGTCGAAGGGCAGCACGAACGGCATCAGGTGTAATACTTCCCTTTTCGGTTGGTTGCACCAGCGTATAATCGTGCTCGGCTGCGGCTGCCAACACAGCGTGGTGTTCAATTGATGAAGTTACGATGTGCCCACTGCTACTATGAATCGCGAGGTTAATTGACTCAGTTGCCCCGGCTGTTATCACTACCTCATCTGCTTTTGCGCCAAACGTCGCCGCTAGCGTAGCTTTTGCGGATTCATACTTTTTACGAACCTCAATTGCCGCAGCGTAGGGGCTTGATGGGTTGAAAAACGCATCACTAAAATAGGGCTGCATAGCAGCCAATACTTTCTCGTCTAGCGGCGTTGCCGCCGCGTGATCCAAATAGATAAGCGCACCCAACATTACTCTATTAATTATAGCAGTTTCTTGCCGGTTGAAGGGTCGCGCTTGTAGACTTTTCGTGCAACCTGTTCGAAGTACATGTTGATAGCAATCAGAAGATTATCGAGCTCTTCGCCTTCAATGTAGCTATAACGAGCGCCGTCTTGGGCTTTTAGTACACCTTTTTCCTGAAGTTCGTAGCGTGTGGTGGTCGATTGTTTATTGCCGTTAGCATCCAGGTATTCTTCATACCAAATCCACGTGTGCGGATCGAGGTTGAAAAACTCACGTCGGTGACCAGACGGCACTGCGCCAAATAGTTCACGACCTATCTCGCTTTCGAGTTGGATTAATTCACGCTCGGTAATAGCCTTGAATGGTCGGCCCTTTGGCAACTTCATAAAGTCGGCTGGACTGTCTGAGCCGATGAGAAGTGCGAGCGTCTTTTTAACCAATCGTGACATAAGTACTCCTAAGCAGCGAGTTCAAATTCTTCGCGGCGCCATTTTTGTAGTAACATGCCTTGTTGAATTGCAACAGCAGTTTCGGAAAGCTTTTCACCACGTCGAAGCGCATCAGCAGCTTCAGATCGGGCACGGGCTTCATCAAGGGAAAGCAGATCGGGAGAAGCAAGGTGCGTGTGAATTTCATCCCCATCATTAAACTCCGTCTCATTTCGAGGCGGGATTTGGTAGGTATGTTGCTCTTGCTTGTACGGTTCTGGCATGCATTCTCCTTAGCAGCTTAGTAAAAGTGGTGTCGAAAAGACTTTTTGCTGTTGGTGTTTAAGAGAGTGCTATTTGGCTAGACGCCAAATAGTGTAGATGCATTTGCGGATGTAACTCGTGCGAGGTGTTCGAGCTCTACCCCACGCCTAGACGCGTGATACTCGGCTACATGCCTCACAAATGCTGGCTCATTCACTTTACCACGATGTGGCGAAGGTGTCAAGAATGGTGCATCAGTCTCAAAAAGCATATGGTTTTCAGGGATAGAATCGAATATTTTTTGCTGATTTTCGTCTTTTGTAAATGTACTTATGCCGTTTAAACCTATGTATAGCCCTTCTGAGAGACCTCGCTCTAGATTTGACGTATTGTCGGTAAAGCTGTGTAATACGCCTCTAAGGCCACGAAAATTGCTGAAAATGGGCCAAAAATCGTCGAAAGCCTCGCGGACATGAAAAATAACCGGCAATTTTGCCTCATGCGCCATCTGTAGCTGTGCTTCGAACGCTGCAATCTGGACTTCACGTGGACTATGCGTGTAAAAATAATCTAGTCCGATTTCACCAACCGCGACAATAGAGCTGTGTTCATCGCGTAGGTGTAGCAGCTCCCCTACCCTTTCAAACCCGTCTTTGGCATCATGTGGGTGCGCTCCCACGCTTGCCCACACATTTTCGTGATTCCGTGCAAAATTGACTGCTTCCTCAGAGGTAGTATTATCAGTTCCGACGCAAATCATTTTGCCAACACCCATATTATGCGCACGCGACATAACATCTCCGACATCAAGTGGATAACCAGCTTCGTGGATGTGGCAGTGAGTATCGGTAAGCATTATGTTGCCTTTTGATGCGGGTCGGTTGTGTGTACGTACTTTTTAGGGAACATCACGCCTTCTGGTGGCACAACCACACCAGTTTCAAATGTTTTGTGAATGAATGCCGCGGTGGTAGGCAAAAATGGCACCAGTAAGTCGCCAATTTGCAGTAAGTTGCCTACGCAGTGAGCTAACACCTCTGACAAATGGCCGTCTGCGTCGGGGTCTTTTTCTTTGCTTTTAGCAATTTCCCACGGTTTTACGGTTTCGATGTACTGGTTCACGCTGCGAATCATTTGCCACACTTCGTCGAGAGCTTTATTAAACTCTAGGCTATCCATGGCCTTTCGGTAGGCTTGCATGTCATGCTCGCCCTGAGGTGAATCACCAATTACTCCGGCTTGGTAACGGGTCAGCATATTAGCAACGCGACTCACAAGGTTACCTAGGTCGTTGGCGAGCTCAGTATTGTAAGCTGTTTCAAACTTTTCCCACGTGAAGTCTCCATCGTCGAGTGTTGGAATATGGCGAGCAAAAAAGTAACGGAAGGCATCTACCCCGTACGTATCAATTACTTCGTTTGGATCGACCACATTTCCTACGGTTTTGCTCATCTTTGAGCCACCACTCGAGATGTGGCCGTGCACCAGCAGTTTCTTTGGTAGAGGCAGGCCAATGCCAAGAAGCATCGCTGGCCAAATACCAGCATGAAATCGCAAAATGTCTTTGCCAACTACTTGCACATCGGCAGGCCAGTAGTCTTGCCAGCCATCTTGGTCGGGGTAGCCGAGCACCGTGATGTAATTGCTCAGCGCATCAAGCCACACATACATCACTTGATCGGGGTCGCCAGGCACCTGTACCCCCCAGCTCAAGCTCTTGCGCGGACGTGATACCGACACGTCTTTTAAGCCATCTTTAATCAGCTCAAGGAATTCTTTCTTGCGAAACTCTGGTACGATTTGCATCTTGCCCGTTTCTATCGCTTCACGAATTTTGTCGGTAAACTCGCTGGTTTTTAGAAAATAGTTTTCTTCAGCTACTTGCTCGTACTGCGTTTGGTGATCAGGGCACACGCCACCGGTGGCTTCGACTTCTTTATCAGTGAAAAATGCCTCGTGCCCAACACAGTACCAACCTTGGTATTTACCTTTGTAAATATGTGGCTGAAGCTGTTGCCAGATGTACTGAACTGCGCCTTTATGGTGACCTTCGGTGGTACGAATAAAATCGGTGTATTCGGCTCCGACCTTTTTCATGAGCGCTTCAAAATTACCATACATTTGGTCGGTATACGCCTGTGGATCCAGACCTGCCTCGGCAGCCTTGGCGGCTATTTTATTGCCATGTTCGTCAGTACCAACCTGAAAGCGAACTTCACGGCCATTTTGTTTTTGGTAGCGTGCCCAAATATCGGCAATCAGATAGTCGAGCGCATTACCAATATGTGGCGTGCCGTTGACGTATGGAATAGCAGTAGTAACGTAGAGGTTTTTTCCCATTACCACTAGTGTAGCAAAGTTAACGCAATTGAGCGACTACGGCGAAACGACCATTCGTATCGCCTTGTGAATGCGAGAAATAGTGCGGGTCGGTAGCGGTATTCACATTTGAAACGTAAATATTCGCTTCAGGCACCCCTGCCCTTACGGCAAGTGCTTTGTTCAAGCCACTTAAATCGAGGTGAATACCGTCTTGTTCTTGACTCACGAACCCTTCCCAATCCTCATCTGTTAGATGGTCGAACCATGTCAATATGTAGTCATGCTTGGCTACGCTTGGTGCCATCCAAATAGTAATATCTTGCACGTCGCTACCCTTTTGCTTGAAAAATTCAATGGTTTTGGTGAGTGTTTTGGCTACTGATGCGTGGCGGCCAATGTGCGCCAGCGCCAACGCATGGCGGACTGAATCGTAAACTACAGTGCCCACACAATCAGCAATTGGCAAAAACATTCCTACTCCCGGTGTTTCGGTATAGAGCACATCAGCATGTACACCTTCGCTATCAGGACGAGTCACTTCGCCAATTGTATCAAATGTATTGCCATCATCGTAGCTAATAATCTGGTACACGCATTGGTCGTACTCTAGGCCAGAAGCAGCACAAAATCTTCGACGATTCTCAACCATCTCAGGGTCGTGACGGTTGTCCCGAGTTCGATCGAGTACCGAGCCGTCTTCACGTGACGACACTGCCACAAGTACGTTTTCAGGAAAGCAAGTAGGTTGGTCAGTCGAGATCATAAGCAGCCCTGTAATTTCTTCCAATCCTCAATTGAAAGTTCTTGGGCTCGCGCTTCGGGGCTGATCTGGGCTGTCTTCAGTAAATCATCGATAGCAGCTTTATCTCTGTGCAAGCCCGCAGCTAGCGAGCTGCGCAGTTTTTTACGTCGCTCCGCAAAACCGGCTTTTATTAACCAAAAGAACCCTCTTTCCAGTTCAGGGCCAACCAATGGCTGCTTACGAGTTTCGAGCACCACGACCTGTGAGTCAACTTGTGGCGGAGGAGTAAAGAACGCGCGTGGTACTTCAACCCCTAACGAAGCTTCGGCATATACTTGGGCGCTAATCGCTAGTATGCTCATGTCTCCCGGCTCTGCGACTATTCGCTCGGCGACCTCTTTCTGGACTAATAACACCACTTTCGAAGGTTTGTTGGTTGCTGTCATAAGTGTGTGAATAATTTTACTCGTAATGTAGTAGGGTACATTTGCTACGACTTTGTACCCAGCCGGTAACTGTGAGAGATCAAATGATAAAATGTCTTCGTTTTTTACTTGCAGCTTCTTACCAGGAAATTGCCCAGGCAGTTTTCGAGCTAGCGCTTCATCAAACTCTACCGCCACAACTTCTTTGGCTCTATCAAGCAAGACACTGGTGAGCGTGCCGAGACCTGGACCAATTTCGAGCACGATATCTTCTGAGGTTAAGTTCGCAGAATCGGCAATCGCCTCTAAAATGAGGCGATCATGGAGCCAATGTTGACCAAGAGCTTTGTTGGGTGCGCTCATTAGCGATAGGTATCTGGCAAACTAGCACCACACACTGGCCACGGCTGCCAGCCCCGGCGTACATAGGTTTCGCGAGCCGCCTGATCTTGCTGAGCAGGTGTTGCATCGGCTGGGTCATAAATACCATACTTGTTTGCCCATGTAGAATAGCTAAACTGGTAAGCACCTCGATAAAGTGGGTTGTTTTTATTTGCATAATTACCGCCCGACTCACACGAACGAAGCTTCGCTAATGCTGCAGCGAAACCACCGCTAAAGCTTGGCTTTGCTCCAACGATTTCGACTTGCTGCACGGCTTGTTTTATTACTACAGTCTGAAGAATCTTTTTACTTACTTGTTTACCATTTTTCATGATGATTTGGTAGGTCACCATCTTCTTTCCCGGTGTTCCTTCTTTGGTAACTTTTCGGTAGCCAATTTCGCGGTCAACGTCTTGGATTTGTTTTACCGGCGGCTTAATTGGTTCTTCTTTGGTAACCGTTTGCTTACCGTTGCGCCATACTTCTATACTCATTCCATCTACAATTGGCTGAGTGGTTTTTACAGAAAGTGTATCCTTTTCCTCTAGGCTGATGCCCTTCTCTTTCAGGAATTCGGCAACGGTTGCTTTTTGAGTATATACCATGTCTTCTTTGCCATAGAGTGTTAGCTCTACCGCGCTCGCGCGACGAATCACCATCTTTACACTGGCGCCGTCGGCAATCAAATCATTAGTTAGTTCAAGCTCAGCTTGGTCTTCGTCGTGTAGGACAATTCCAGCGTGTTCAGCGATTTGTTTTGGTGTCTGATAGGCGGTCATTATCATCTGCTTGGTGTTGCCGTCTTCGATTACTACGGGCCGAGCGCGATAGATATTAACCTGGTAGTTGTTGGCGACGAGTTCTTCATCGATACCAGGTTCAACAATATCATTTTTATCCAGGACGATATCGGCTTCCTTAAATGCGTCTCGCAGCGTTGTTGCGGTGGTGATAATGCCCTTTTCGTCACCTCTGTCATGTATGGTTATGAGTCGTTCGCCACTGGCACGAGCAGACTCGGCCTGCGCTCGGGGCATCAATGCAACGCAAAGAGCCAACAACAGAAATGCTGCTGCTACAAAAATTCCATACGTTCGTACTAGTGTAGGTTGGGTAATCCTCATACAATGAGTGTCTCTGTGCGTGCGCACTGAGTACTCGTTCCAGTATAGCAAATCTTGGCGGTAGCTTCTAGGTTACAGCTTGGTTAGATGAGCATATTCTACGTTGAGTTTTTTTGTCTGACCGCTGTCGAAACGAACGGTTACCGCTAGACCATCGACATCTATAATCTCTCCTTCGCCAAACTGGCTTGATCGCACACGGTCGTTAATATCAAAGTCTGGCAAAAAACTCTCGAATTCACTTGCTGACTGACGCGAAAATGGCGAGGATGACGCATGGCTCATGACTGAACTGCCCATGTCACTAATAAATCGCGAAGGTGGATTGTAGGCACGTTGGCCAAACTGAAGTCGGCTGGCTGCATAGCTTAAGTGAAGTTCCTCACGAGCCCTAGTCATACCAACGTAGCACAAACGACGTTCTTCTTCGAGCTCGCTCGGCCCAGATTCGTACACTCTTGAATGAGGAAAAATACCCTCTTCCAAACCGACAATAAATACCACTGGAAACTCCAAACCTTTTGCCGCGTGCAGAGTCATAAGCGTCACACTGTCTTGTTTGGCCGTTTCATCGACACTGCTCATCAGAGCAACTTCTTGCAAAAAATCCGGTAATGAGGCAAATGTTTTCGCATCGGAAACCAGTGAGCTAATGTTTGCTTCGCGGTCTTCAGCCTGAGGAGAACCATCTCGGATGAAGTTTAAGTAGTCGGTGAGCTCTAGTAAACGCTCAATTATCACGGTAGGCTCGTTCTCGGCTGTTACAGTTCGGTCTACTTCGCGCAAAATGTTGCCAAGTCGCGAGAAGGATGCTTTCGCCTTGGGTGTAAGGCCATCGACTTCCTGAACACGCTCAAGCGCAGTGATGATATCGAGACCGCTGCCAGATTGCCAAGTTCCGAAACGCTCGAGACTTGTAGCGCCAAGTCCGCGAGTGGGCACGTTGGCGATTCGGCTAAAGCTCATTATGTCGTTTGGCTGGTACACTACGCGTAAATACGCAATGATGTCTTTAATTTCTTTACGGTCGTAAAAACGCACTCCACCTACAATTTGATACGGGATTCTAGCCTGTAAAAATGCTCGCTCTATGGTGTAGCTTTGCGCATTGGTTCGGTATAGCACCGCGAAATCTTTCGGCGAACGCGCTCCAATCATTGTTTGTGCACCTATTCGGCTAGCGACTATTTGTGCCTCTTCAGCTTCATCGTATACCTCATGAAGTTGTACGGGAGAACCTGCGCCCTCGGCTGTCCACAGCTTCTTGTCGGTGCGTTCTTTGTTTTTAGTAATAACATTTTGCGCGGCTTCAAGAATCGCGCCGGTGCTTCGATAGTTCTGCTCGAGTTTTATTACGGTAGCACCAGCAAAGTCACGTTCAAAGTTTAATATATTCTTAAAATCAGCGCCGCGCCAACTGTAGATTGACTGCCAGTCATCACCGACCACACAAATATTTTTTGCCTCGTTTACTAGGCTTTTTACTATCATGTATTGTGCTGAGTTCGTGTCTTGATACTCGTCTATAAGCACATGGGTGAATTTGTCGCGCCATTTTTGCCGTATTTCAGGCTGTTCTTTGAACATACGTACTGTCTCGAGCAATAAATCGTCAAAGTCGAGAGCACCGGCTGCTTTGCGAAGTTTTTCGTACTGGGTGTATATTGACGCGACCGATTTTTGGAACGGATAGTGCGCCGTGGCTTCATAGTCTCCCGGTGACACCATCTCGTTTTTCGCTGATGAAATCGTGCTACTCACGATGCGCGGTTTAATATTAGTTTCTGAAATTCCTAGTGATTTCATAGCCTGCTTAATGAGGCCCTGTCTGTCGTCTTCGTCATAAATAACAAAGTTTGGAGCTATGCCTATCGATTGACCATCGTAGCGCAAAAGCCGCACGCATATACCATGAAAGGTACCCATCCACGGCATAAAGTTTCTTGGAGGAGCCTGGCCATCGCGATGTTCACCTGTATGCAGTAGCTTCCATAGCCGCTCACGCATTTCACGAGCGGCTTTATTCGTAAAGGTTACCGCAAGGATTTGATCAGGCCACACCGATTTTTCTTGAATAATATAGGCAATTCGGTGCGTTAATGCCTTGGTTTTGCCACTACCAGCTCCTGCCAATATCAGCAATGGACCGTCTGTATGCAAGACGGCTTGTTTTTGCGCATCATTAAGACCCTCAAGTATGTCCATTACTCTAAGTATACTAAAGTATCTTGGCTATATAACACCCATCAGGTATAGCGTAATTGCACCGCCAACACCAAGGGCAAGTAGTAGCAGGATCCATACAACCCACAGCCAACTTGCTTTCTTTTTGGCTGGGTGAGCGAGTGGTTCTGAGTAGTTTGCAACATCATAAATCGCGGTGTGATCTTGATCGCCAGAGCTGGCTTGCTCTTTGTATTGCTGGCTTATCGAGGTGACAGCAGGTGCGTTTTTCGCTTGGCTTTCTTCTTTGTCACGTGGTGAATCAGTGTCTTCAAGAGGGTTATCTGATTCGACGTGCACAACATCACCGCTCAACTCCGCAGGCATTGGTTGATTTTCGACAGGAGCTGTAGGTGCTGGTTCAGTTACTGCTTCGGTAGTATCTTCATCGGTCGGTTTTTCGTCTTCTAGTTTTAAGTCTGGCGTAAGATCAGTACTTGCCTCGGCAGTAGCAGGCTCGCCACCAAGCGGTCGCTTTTCAACTTTAGCATCCGCTATAAATGGTGATTCTGGTGGTGTCTCGGGTTGGGTAAGTTCGGTTGGTTCATCCGTGCTTTCACTATCAGAATTTTCCGGCTCAGCATCTACTTGTGCCGTCTCACCAGGAGTTGATTCGCTTTCTGATTCTTTTGGACTCGTCATCTCAAGTGGATCTGGCCAGTTAGTCTCGGTTGATGCTTTTGTGTCTTCTACTGAGGTCTCCGAGGTGTCTGAGTCTACGCTTGTAACCACCGGTACTTCAGGCTCTGCGATTGGTACTGTATCTGTGGTACTTGTAGGTGGGGCGATACTAACACCGGTTCGTGAAGGAGCAGCTAAAGGCTTACGAGCAGGCGCAGAACCCATAACATCCATAAATCGACCGCGTTTTGCAGCTGGCGCTGCCGGTTTTGCTGCAACGGGTACTGGTGTCTTTACTTCTGGCGTCGGTGATACAGCAACTGGTTGCGGACTTTCTGGCTCGGTAGCTACCGCAGGTGTGGCTGCGGGTTCTTCAGGTGTTTTACCCATCAAAGAACTTACTGCTTTATCAAGCTCGTCGAAATCTATGTCTTTCATGCTGCCTTCCTCGCCAAATTCTTAGTTTCGTTAAATGTATGCGCAAGCTCAACCATAACTGAAAACTCTTCCGCGTTCAGGCTAGCTCCACCTACCAGCAAGCCGTCAATTCCAGGAGTAGTGAGATAGCTTGCTGCGTTATGTGATGAGACGCTACCACCGTACAATACTCGCACTGATTTGCTTACTTTTGCACCATATAAATGCGCTATTTGGTCTCGAATGGTTTGTGCTGCCTTTTCAACATCTACTGGAGTTGCGTTATTGCCGGTACCAATTGCCCACACTGGTTCATAAGCAATCACCATGCCGTTTACTTCGTCTGCTGTAATGTTAGCTAGCCCACCGACAATCTGATCGTGCAACACTGCATGAGTTTCATGTGCTGCCTTTTCGTGAGCAGTTTCGCCTACACAAAGAATTGGAGTAATATCGTGGCGAATCGCAGACTGTACTTTCCCTCGGGTGTCTTTATCATGCTCATGAAAAATGTGGCGGCGCTCTGAGTGACCAATAATTGCGTATTCAACTAGGCCATTTAGCTGATATGCTGAAACCTCGCCTGTATACGCGCCTTCATCTTTCCAGTATAAATTTTGGGCGGCGAGTCTGAACTGACGACGATTTACCTGAAGGCTTAGTGACTGAAGGGCAAGCATGCCTGGCGCAAGTACAACTTCTACGTCTCGGTGAGTTTTAATCTTTTTTTCGAGTTTGTGGACATACAAACTGGCACCTTGGACGGTGAGATTCATTTTCCAGTTGCCAACAATTAGTTTCTTTCCCGACACCCTAGTAAATTCTGCTTAAGCTTATTTGTTTATAGTGTAGCAGTTGTGGGGCTATGCGTCTAGCAGATGTTCAACACCTGGAAGTTTTTCGCCAGCCATTAGCTCTAGGCTTGCACCACCGCCGGTAGAAACATGACTAAAGCTCTCACCCTTCTTCTCATCCCAGTGCAACACGAAATCGGCTGTATCTCCACCACCAATAATGGAAGTAATGTGGGTTCGACTGGCGATTTCTTCGGCAATTCTTTCCGATCCGGCAGCAAACTCAGGCCTTTCTGCGTACCCAAGCGTGCCATTCCACACCACTGTTGCGGCTCCGTCTATTACCGACACGAATTCAGCCGCGGTTGATGGCCCAATATCCAGGCACATGTCGTCGTCATTGATATCGCTTAAGGGAACTTTGCGAAGTTCGGTAGCATCGGGTGACTTTGCCACTACGACGTCACTCGGCAATACGATAAACTTTTGCACACTTTCAGTGCCAACTTTCTCGACAGCTGCTTCGTAAATTTCACGAATAATATCACTTTGGTCATCCTCGCGCTTGCTTGCACCTACATTCACGCCGTTGTAAGCCAAAAACGTATTCGCCATGGCTCCACCAATCAAAATCGTGTCTGCCTTATCAACAAACTCCCTGATAACTTGAATTTTGTCACTTACTTTTGCACCGCCCAGTATGGCGACGAGTGGGCGTTTCGGATGTTTCATAGCGCTCACAATTTGCGTGTACTCTTTCTCAACTAGCAACCCCGCAACGCTCGGCAAAAATGACGTGATAGCCGCCATACTCGCGTCACCACGGTGTACATTCCCAAACGCATCCTGAACAAAATATCGCGCGTCAGTATCTTGCGCTAGCTGTCGAGCAAATGACTCGTCATTGTCTTTTTCGCCAGGGTTAAACCGTGTGTTTTCAAGCACAATAACACTGCGTTTCGGTGCCTTTTTAATTGCCATACGGACTTTTTCACCGACTGTTTTGTCGACAAAACGAACTGGCTCACCCAATAATTCGGATAGACGTAGTGCCGTTGGTTCAAGACTGAACTTAGGATCCGGGCCTTCAGGACGTCCCAAGTGAGCGATGAGCACTACTTTACAGCCATGCTTTAATAAATACTGAATCGTGGGCAAACTAGAGCGAATACGAAAATCGTCAGCAATAGTGCCGTCTTCTTCCAGTGGTACGTTATAGTCTACCCGGACTAAAATAGTCTGGTTCTCAAGCGGAACTGATGTTATTGTTTTTTTCGGAAACTTCATGCCCACCCCAATTTCTTATTCTAATACTCGAACACGTATTGTATCAGTTGCACCCATTAGTCCTGGCTGTCGCCCACTTACCAGAACAAATGTTGCTGGTGATGCGAAAAAGCCTTCTTTCATGAGTTCTTTCGCAAGCTCCAAACCGGCCTTTTCGCCATCAGGACGCAGAAAACTTTTGTTGGCATACAGAAGCGCAAGCTGTTGTGCTACTCGTGGCGTACTGGTAACGGAAACGATTGGTCGTGATGGGCGGTGAGCCGCAATGCGCACGGCAGTGGCGCCCGACTTTGTTTCGGCGATAATAGCTTGAGCATCCAGCTGCGTAGCAAGATTTTTTGCTGCGGCGCAAATACCATCGGTTTGTGATGCTTTCTTTTCTGGCAAGTCTAGTGGTCGTACTGGCGCATGTTCTTGCGTGTGCATAATTACGCGCTTCATGCTGCGAATTGTCTCGAGTGGATACTTCCCCACTGCTGTTTCATCTGAAAGCATGACACAATCAGCTCCTACGATAACCGCGTTGCTTACGTCACTTACCTCAGCACGGGTTGGCTCAGGGTTGTCTACCATGCTACTCATCATTTGGGTTGCCACGATACTAATTTTTGCATGTCGCTGACATAGACCAATAATACGTCGCTGCACCACAGGGACTAGCTCGGCGCCTACCTCAACGGCTAGATCACCGCGTGCAACCATAACAGCGTCGCTCGCGTGAACGATTTTTTCTAGCTCATCTGGTTCAATCGCGGTTCGCGTTTCAATCTTTGCCACGATTTGCGCGTCTGAGCCTTTTTCAGCCAAGTAACCCCGCAGTATCTCGATATCGGTAGCGCGATGCACGAAGCTCAGGCCTACAAAATCGATGTCTTGGTTTACCCCATAGTCGATATCTTGGTAGTCTTTTTCGGTCAACACATCGCCACCAAAATCAGTATCAGGCAGGTTCAAACCTTTACGGCTCATGATAAACCCGTCGTTTTCTGCTCGAACTACCACTGTGTCGCCCTCAACGGCGGTTACTGTTGTTTTTATCTTACCGTCGAAAATGTAGATTCGTTCGCCAGGTTTTACTTTGGTGCTCAAATCGTATTGAGTTGGCAAGATTTTACCGTCGTGTTTAGCACCGTAAACAAGGCGAAGTTCGTCGCCTTCGTGAACGTCCATATGATTGCCTTCGATTTCACCAAGACGTATTTTAGGTCCTTGTAGGTCTTGGTAAATTGCTACTGGCTTGTTATATTTTTTGCTCGCCTGACGAATCCATTGAATTTGCTCGTCTCGGTCGGCGTTGCTACCATGCGAAAAATTAAGTCGAAAGCCATTCACGCCCGCCTTCAGCATACCTTCTATCATCTCGTAGCTGTTTGTAGCAGGACCAACGGTCGCCAGAATTTTTACACGTTTAAATTTGGGTGTTGAAACTGTATCCATTACGTATAGTGTACCTATAAATGCTCACCAGGGCTACCCTGGACGCAGGCGTAAATAGTATTATCTGCCTAGTTTTTTCTCTGTTGCGGCTAGGTCGATTGTAGTTTTTACCACTGTGTCTGGTGCAAGCGAAATACTGTCGATGCCTACTTCTACCAAGAAGCGCGCAAATGCCGGGTAGTCTGATGGTGCTTGGCCACATAGCCCAACCTTCACTTTTTTGCGTTTCGCAATGGTAACAACCTGGCGAATGAGTGCTTTAACGGCGGCGTTATTTTCGTCGTAGACATGCGCTACCGTGTGATTGTCGCGATCTACGCCAAGTGTGAGTTGCGTAAGGTCGTTGCTTCCGATTGAAAATCCATCAAATAGGTCAGCGAACTGCTCGGCTAAAATCACGTTAGAAGGAATCTCTATCATCACGTATGCTTCAAACCCATTCACGCCTCGCTTTAGGCCACTCTGCTGCATGATTTTAAGCACTTTCTGCGCTTCGGTTAAATCGCGACAAAACGGCACCATAGACTTAATGTTAGTAATACCCATCTCATCACGGACCCGTTTGATAGCTCGACACTCGAGTTCAAATGCTTCGCGGTAGGCGTCGCTATAGTAGCGACTTGCCCCCCGCCATCCTATCATCGGGTTGTTTTCGATAGGCTCAAATTGAGTACCGCCAATCAAGTTGGCATATTCATTTGATTTGAAATCACTAAAACGAATTATCACATCGTTTGGATAAAACGCAGCACCAATCATTGCCACGCCTTCAGCTAATTTATCGACAAAATAGTCAGCCTTGTTCGAATAGCCCTTTGTCAGCTCGTTGATTGTTTGTCGAACGCCAGGGTCTTTTACTTTATCAAATTGTAGCAGTGCCAATGGGTGAATTTTGATGTGTGAGTCGATAATAAACTCTTCACGGGCCAAGCCCACTCCATCGTTTGGAATTTGCGAATACGCAAATGCGTGGTCTGGCGACCCAATATTCATCATGATTTTCGTTTTTGTGCGAGGTAAGTCTTTGACATTAGTACGCTCTACTTTGTACTTTAGTATGCCTTGGTACACACTGCCCTCGTCGCCTTCCGTGCAGCTCACTGTAATAGGCGTGCCGTCGGCAATCTTGCTACTCGCGTTGCCAGTTCCAACCACACAAGGGATGCCAAGTTCTCGCGAAACAATTGCCGCGTGGCAAGTACGTCCGCCCTTATCGGTAACAATCGCACTCGCCATCTTCATAATCGGCACCCAGTCTGGATCGGTCATTTCGGTCACCAACACGTCGCCTTCACGGAATGAGTTAATGTCGGCGACGCTCATTACTTTATTCGCCTTGCCTACGCCAATTTTATTGCCAACACTTGTGCCGTGCGCAAGCATTGGACCTTCTTGTGTAAGTTTGTACTCTTCGACAATATTAACATCGCGACGAGCCTGGACTGTTTCAGAGCGAGCTTGCACGATATATAGCTTACCGTCATCTTCATCGAGTGCCCACTCAATATCCATTGGCTTCCCGTAGTGTTGCTCGATAATCATGCCCCAAGAGGCAAGTGTGTTAACTTGTTCATCCGTAATCGAAAACCTGTTTTGGTCTTTCTGAGCGACAGCAAGGTTTTTTGTTTTGCTCCCTCGAACGGGCACCATCTTCATCTTTTTTGTTCCAACCTTGCGCTTTAAAATTGCCATCGTCGGTTTGAAAACGATAAATTCGTCAGGGCTAACGTGGCCTTGCACGATATTTTCGCCTAAGCCATAAATTGAGCTTACTACTACTGCGTTTCTAAAGCCGGTTTCGGTATCGATGGTAAACATAACGCCAGCGCATTCAGAGCGAACCGCGACCATCTGTTGAATACCAACACTCAAGGCAACTTGCATGTGGCTAAAGCCGTTTTCGACACGATAGACAATCGCGCGATCGGTGAATAATGACGCAATACATTCTTTCGTAGCGCGAAGCACATGTTTTTCGCCACTAATATTTAGGTATGTTGCCTGCTGACCAGCGAATGATGCGTTCGGCAAGTCTTCGGCGGTCGCAGAAGACCGAACAGCTACTACTAAATCACCTTTCGGGTGTCCACAAGCTTTACTTAGTTCAGCATAGCCGCGTTTGATTTCCTCTTCAAAATCACGTGGAAGTTTTGCCCGAACAATCATTGAACGAATTTTTGCACCACGGCTTTTGAGCTGCCGCATGTTTGTGACATCAAGTCCTTCTAGAACTTTTTCAATTTTTGCGTCTAAGCCAGATTCGCGCAAAAAATAGTAGTAGGCATCAGCTGTGGTTGCAATGCCATTTGGTAGGTTCACCCCCTTCGGCCGTAGGTAGTGATACATTTCGCCTAGAGAAGCGTTTTTGCCACCGACTTGAGGAATATCGGTCAATTTTAAATCCTCAAAAAATTTTATGTAAGTGTACATAGAGTGCCTTTTTTGATTAACTGTACTTTTATAATAGCACTTATGCTTTTGGGAACCTATTTCCTAAGCATTTATCTGGGCGCTTTCAACAGCGTATTCGGATTTTGATTTCATTTTTCCTTCATCGTCAACCGTGTACTGCAACAATGTTCCGGTTATCATTTCAATATCACCGATGCCTTCATCGCTTACGGATTCAATGTACTTTATCAACGCACGTATGCTGTTGCCATGCGAAACAAGCAAGATATTTTTGCCCGCCAAGAGCTCTGGCAAGATAGTTTCTTTATAAAAGGGCACCGCTCGTTCGTATACCATTTTTAGCGTCTCGCCATCTGGGATTGGCTCGTTCCAGCCACGTCGAATCTTTTGAAATTGCTCTTCGCCAATCATTTCGCGCATTTCCCATTTGTTTTTGCCAGTGTAGGTTCCATAATCACGCTCATTTATTGCCGATGATCGTTCGTACGGAATTTCAAACTGGCCGGAAGCATCCAATATACCGCTCATAGTCTCTAGTGTGCGAATTTGCTCAGAGCAATACGCTTTATCAAAGACGATGTTTTCGTCCTTTACTTTTTGCCCAAGCACGCCGGCATCGTAAAAACCCTTTTCGCTTAAGTGGACGTCTGTTACGCCAGACCATTGCCCGGTCGCGTTCCATTCAGACTCTGTATGGCGCGCAATCGTGAGCGTACCGGTTGGTTTTGGTGCAACTTTTACAAGATTCGGTGTGTCGTTGTACCAAAAACGAATGATGTTTTCACAAGTTGTGTTGTTAATACGGCTAATGGCCCCGGTAGTATTAAATGCATTGTGTGGGGTAACGATCACATTCGGCATCTTGTGAAGTGCCAGAAGCTCGACACTATACTGCATCGCATCGTTATGAACACTTTCACTTCGAAGGAGAGTTACTTCTTCTTCCAAGCGCAGAAGCTGCTCACCTTCAATTACATCGAGTGCCGCACCAGCTAGCTGTTTACTCGATAATTTATCGATGAGTGCTTTCGTATCAACCAGTTCGCCACGTGCTGTGTTTATCAACACCGCTTCAGGTTTCATCAGCGCAAGTTTTTCGGCATTTAGTAGGTGGCGATTCTCTGGGGTATATGGTGCATGAAGCGTTACCACGTCACTTTTAGTTAACAAGTCATCAAGTGCCAGGTAACTAAAGCCAAGTGTGTTGGCTGCCTCATTGTTTGGATATGGATCAAACGCGACTACCTCCATCCCAAAGCCACGAGCAATCTGTATGGCCGAGCGACCAATATGTCCCGTGCCAATTACCCCTATAGTTTTGCCAGATAGGTCCCAGCCTGTTAGCGTATCGGCCGATACTTCGTTATCAAACGAATCAAGTGCTTGTGGTAATTTTCTAGCGAGGGCAAGCAGCAATGTAAATGTATACTCGGCCACCGTTTGCTCGCCATAAGTTGGCACATTTACCACTGTCACCCCGTGGCTTTCGGCAGCCTGCATATCGATGTTATTGAAGCCAGTTGACCGACAGGCGATAAGTTTAAGGTTTGGAAGCTTTTCAATTATTTCGGCCGTGACCTTACTACTTACAAATACCGAGATCACCTCTGCGCCAGGGTCGATATTGTCAACGCTAATAGCATCCGCTTCATATTCCCAGCGGTGGTCTGTATCAGCTAGCGCTTGGCTAAGCTGTAGCCTATCGATGTCAGTCGCATCGTAAAAGTAAATGAGAGCCATCTGTGATTATATTATGGCACAAGCATGAGCTTTATGAGAAGATGAATGTATGGAGATTGATCGCATTGTTGCGCGACAAATCATTGACTCTCGAGGTACGCCCACAGTAGAAGCAGATGTGTACCTCGTAGGCGGCGCTATGGGAAGAGCTGCCGTGCCGTCTGGAGCGTCAACCGGCGCTCACGAAGCACATGAGCTACGTGATGGAACGAAAGCATACCACGGGTTATCAGTTGAAAAAGCCGTTTCGAACATTCACGACGTATTGGAACTAGCCTTAAAAGGGGTTCGAGCCGACGATCAATATCTGCTTGACCAACGCATGATCGACGCCGATGGCACAGCAGACAAATCATCGCTTGGAGCAAATGCGATTTTGGCTGTTTCGCTGGCGACAGCCCATGCCGCCGCGGCGGCTAGAGGCTTGCCGCTCTATCGTCACATCGCGGATATCGCTCACAATTCACAGCTTTCTCTACCAATGCCGATGATGAACGTTTTGAATGGTGGCAAGCATGCTGATGGTTCAACCGATATTCAAGAATCGATGATTATCCCTGTTGGTGCTTCGTCGTTTCAAGATGCAATTCGCATGAGCGTAGAGGTTTTCCAATCACTAAAGTCGCTGCTGCGTGAAAAGAAATATGCCACGACCGTAGGTGATGAAGGAGGCTTTGCGCCACATATTCGCGATGGCAATGCCGAGGCTTTCTCGCTATTGACCCAAGCCGTTGAAGCGAGCGGCTACCGTCTGGGCGAAGACATTGCTTTTGCCGTTGACGTTGCCGCAAGTGAGCTATTCGAAGAAGATACCTACGTATTCAATGCCGAAAATAAACGCTACCAAGCTGAGGAACTGATAAGTTGGTATCGAAAACTGGTAACGACCTACCCGATAGTGTCGATTGAGGACGGACTTGCTGAGGATGATTGGGCTCACTGGCAGCACCTCACCAACCAACTTCATAACACGCAATTAGTTGGTGATGATCTGTTAGTTACCAACGTTGAGCGACTGCAACGGGCGATTGATCTGCGCGCGGCGAATGCAATTCTTATCAAACCAAACCAAATTGGTACACTTACAGAGACAATTCGTGCCATTCAACTCGCCAAAGAAAATGGCTGGAACACGATTGTTTCCCACCGCTCTGGCGAAACCGAAGATGTCAGTATCGTGCACATTGCCGTTGGAACTGGGGCTGGGCAAATTAAGACTGGTAGTCTTTCTCGAAGCGAACGAACAGCTAAATACAACGAGTTACTGCGTATCGCTGAAGCAGACCCTAGCTTGCCTTTGGCTCATCCTTTTGAAGCTCGTCTATAAGCCTGTTCTCTACCATCCAACGGTAGTTCCACCTGCCGGGCTTCTCTGTTTTGTAACTCCAATAGCAGGTAGCAATAGCCGGTTCATACGCCGCCGTTTGTGCCAATGCAAACTTCTTAGAGGTCTCAGGTTTGGCTGCATATGGTAACATAGCACTCCATTCGCCAACCATCACGGGCTGCATGAGCCGAAGAAACCTGAGTAACCAATTGCTATATCCAACAAGGTGTAGTTGCTTTTCTATCGCCCGTCGCCTACTCCGCTTGCCAAAGCAGTAATACAGATGCGTATCCAGCACTACCGGAAAATCCTTATGTTTCATAAATGCGAATGTGTTGGTAAGCAAATGTGGGCTAAATGCATCCGAAAAAACAATATATGTGCCTGGTCGAGCTACTTTCATGAGTGCTTTATAGGCCGCGCGATAAAAATGTATTAATCGAAGCGCGCTAAAATCTCGACGAGGTTCGTTTAGCAACTCAATACCCCACACCTGTGGCGAATCTTTAAAATGCTCGGCAATCCGTACCAAACTATCTATAGTTTGCTGCTTGGCTTGCTTATTTTTTAGCCATGCCTTGCCCTTTTTCTGGTTGCCACTGCCACTGTGCGCTTGGCTATTCTGCGCTTCGGGCGCTGCATGTAAGTCGATCAAAACTTTCAGGTTGTACTTACCTGCCATCTCTACGAGCCACTCAAGCCGAGCGATAGTGTCCACATATGGCTTTGCTTCGCCAAATAACCAGTAGCCTACCGGTACTCGCAACAGTTCAACACGTTGTGCGGTGAGCCAGGCTATGTCCGCTTCTGTGATAAATGTTTCGTGATGTTTTTTAATTCGCTCACGACCTTTTTTCAGGTTCGAGAGTTCGTATTCATTCTTTGCCGAAGTGCCCTTAAAAAGTGATGGTGTCATCCACTTTTCAAGCACCAACCAGCCACCGAGGTTTACTCCGCGCATAGTTCAGCCAATTTACGCGCCGTGTTCACATTTCGTATGGTCATTTGTTTGTACAGTGGCGTACCCATAAGTTTTAGCAAGCAGCTGCGACCTTGGTTGGCACGCTTCACATGCGATAGCAACGCACCAGGAACATATAGCACCGTCTCAAATTCTGGCCGGTACCCAATTTGTTTCACTATTTCAGGCTTGTCAGCGTCTGAGAACAGATACAGCACGTCCGATTTCGCTTGTTCGCGGTCATTTTGCCATTCCTTTGGCACCGCCTCCGCAATGTCGCGTATTTGTTTTGCACTCAACAGTAGTACCGGGATATCAAACCCAAATTCGTCTTTTAACATTTGCTGTACGTCGACACTTGATGGCGCTTTTGCACTCTCGAACACGACATTACCCGAGTTAATGTAGGTAACGACATTTGTTGCGCCATACGCTTCAAACACCTTCTTCAATCGCTGCATCTCAACACGGCGATTACCGCCAACGTTGATTGCTCGAAGTAGACATGCGTATTTCATAGAACTAGTATACCTGGTGTGCCTGTGCAAAGTGGAACGGTATATACTGGCATCATGGACATATCGGGTTTTATTACGAAAGCAGTCGAAATAAGCAATCTTGATGATTACGAATCATCCTACACCGAATTAGGTGGTGGCGAGCTTAACGAGACATTCTTATTACAGTGTCGGGCTCGAAAAGTCATTCTGCACATATCACGCTACAATGACCACAATAATTTACGTGACGAAGCCTCGGCGTTGAAAATTTTAGCCAATGTACCTGGCGTACCCAATCTCATATTCTTTGACGAAGATAGGCGTATAAATAATCGACTTTGGATTATTGAAGAATACGTCGCAGGTACCCATAGCAACAGGTTGTCTGTCCAGCAGTTTCATGCCCTTGGCGCACTTTTAGCTAACGTGCACACCGCAGGGGTAAGTAATAAGCTCACCACGCCATGGGAGATGTTGATAAAAAATTGTCGTGGATTTGGAAACGAAGAGTATTTACTCAATCACCCAGACCCACAGTTAGCTCGTTCCTTTAATAAGGTAAAACTTTTGTGTGATGCATACTCTGAACCAAATATAACAGTACTGGCCCACTGTGATATCACACCTTCAAATACGCTTGTCTTTGGTGACGATGTACGACTTATTGACTGGGAGTTTGCTAGCTACAGGCATCCCATGGCCGAGTTTGCCTCTGGCTATTACCGTGATATTGATTTAAACAATGGCAAGTGGAGACAGTCTATTTCCGACGAAGAGCTTAGTTCGCTTTTAGACGGCTATAAAGGGGCCGGAGGCGAAGTTGATGAGTCCCTCCTTGGCCTTTATGAAATCATTGATAAGGTTGGTGTGACTGCGTATTTATACTGGCGCCTCAATATTTCAGATTGGCAACCTCTCGAGGGTATGAAAGAACAGTACATGCTAGATTATGCGAAAATTCTAACGTCCATCAATGGTGATCCCAAGGAGAAATACGCATAGATGATATAACTATCCTAGTTCTATCATCTGCTAAACTTTGTCAAATCTATAGATTATGACAAAGTTCGAACTCGAGTTCGATTCGTTTCTCACCTGAGAAACCACCATGAAAAACACCCCAGAAAACTGGGGGGCTTTTCATGGTGATCCCAAGGAGAATCGAACTCCTATTGCCAGGATGAAAACCTGGTGTCCTAACCGTTAGACGATGGGACCAAAATCTGAGTAATGCGTGTCAAAAATCAGCTTGCTTATTTTTGACCGAATTCGAGGATTTGAAGTCACATACCCTAGTATGGGACTTGTCATTGCCTAAGTACATGGCTTCACACCATATTTTAAGCCTACATCTTGTAGGCTTCCTGTATTCTAGCAAATTATCAAGTATTTGAAAAGGGTTGTTGCCGCGAGGGCGACGAGTGCGCTCAGAGACTCTTCGTCCCGATCGCACTCGTCGCGCCTCACGTGTTCACGGTGGTGGTTCAGGCGAACCTGGCGGCGAGCGCCTGGTCGTGAATCACCTCGTTGGTCATGGTCTGCTGACCGTGGCCGGGCCTGCCGTGACCGTTCAGGCCACGCTGTGCCTTGCGACCCCCCTGCTTGCCGGCCTTCATCTTCCGCATCTTGCGCTTTGCGCCTGCCATGTGAATCTCCCGGTTACTCGGGTGTACGATACCTCCTGATGACACCGTACTTGCGTGGCATTGTACGCTCATTTGACATTTCTTGTCAAATAGTATTATATATAGCGTCTGTTTTATTCATGCCACACTAGATGTAGCGTGCTCTTCTCATTTCGCTTGTGCTTATTTGACAAAAGTGGTATAAAATATTGACATTTATTGATTTTTGTGGTAAATTGGAAGTTAATCACCTTATGAGGAGGTGGAATATATAGTAATTACAAACCTGCGAGGAGGAATTTTGTAATGAAAGGTAAACTATTAGGGTTCGCCCTTGCCGTACTATCCGTTGCTACTATCGGTGTTGTACAGATGCAAGCGAACGCCGTCGTGGACAGCAGCCCAGACTGTGACCAGTGGGCGGTAATTTGGTGTGGTAGCTACAGCCCAGCTGACGCTCGAAACGCCGTAAAAAATGGTGCAAAAAACTCACCAAATCTTGCCAAAATTTTTGGCGCACTTGGCATTCAGGCCAGTGAAATCAACGGTGACTACCGAGCAGGTATCGTCTACCAAGACGGTCGGATTGTGGTAAACGGCAAAGTTGTTGCCACCAACGCTCGTATGGCAGCACGTAACCTAGGCGGTAACCCGATTGCTGGTACCAACGCCGGTGTAATGTCTGTTAATAAAATGGGTAGCGCACAGACTGCTATGGTGAAATTCGATAGCAACGGACGATTTGTTCACGCTATTATGAAGCCTTGTGGCAACCCTGTAGCGGCAACTCCTACTAAACCAGAGCCAAAACCAGTGGCAAAATGTGAAAGCCTAAAAGCAGTAAAAATTTCTGACAACCGCTTCCGTCTTGAAGCTAAAGCTATGGCAAAAGATGGTGCAAAGATTAAAAGCTACCACTTTGTTGTAATGCACGAAGGCAAACAGGTATTTGCTAAGAACGTTGACACTGACAAAGAAAATGCACACGTAGCTTTTGAAAGTGCTGACCCAGGCAACTACAAAGCGTCAGTTGTCGTAAAGACATCTGAAGGTCCACGTGATGGCGCACAATGTACCGATACTTTCAGTATTCCAAAGAAGCCATTCGCCGTATGTAAGGATCTAACTGTTGAGAAGATTTCTCGCACCAAGTTCCGCTTCAACGCTAGCGCAAACGCAAAGAATGGTGCGACTATCAAAGCCTACACGTTCTCTGTATACAAAGACGGCGCTCTAGTACAAACACTTCCTCAAGTAACTACAAATAAAGAAACTGCAAGTGTTACCTACACACAAACTACTGCCGGCAACTACGTTGCAAAGGTTGTGGTAAAGACAAGCCTAGGCAACCGCGATGGCGAGCAGTGTGAAGCTCCATTTGAAGTAACCGAAAAACCACCTACTCCTGTAGCAACTTGTAAAGATCTTACGGTTGACGTAATCGAAGACAATGCGAAGTTCCGCTTCAATGGTGAAGCCGAAGTTAGTGGCGGTGCTACAATTAGCGGCTACGAATTCGCTGTATACCGTGGCAACAGCCTGGTTGACACTCTTCCAGTTAGCTCTACTGCTACAACCGCAAGTGCAGACTACAGCCAAACCACTCCTGGTAACTACACTGTACGCCTTACGGTAAAAACTTCTGAAGGCGACCGCAACGGTGATCAATGTGTGGCAACCTTCAGTGTTGACCAACCTGAGGAAAACCCAGGCGTAAAGGTTACGAAGCTTGTAGAGGGCGTAAAGAACAAACGAGTTGGTGTAAACGTAGAGTTTACCTACCAAATCGCTGTTACTAACACTGGTGACGTAGACCTAGAAAATGTACTAGTTACTGACACTCCAGAAAGCCAAGTGGCCTTGATTGCTGGAAATGTTGGTACGGTTGCAAACAACACATGGACATATACTATTCCAGTGCTGACTGTTGGTGAAATACAAGACTTCACACTTACCGCTAAGGTACCTGCAGAAGTTGCCAACCAGATTAAAAACACGGTTTGTGTGGACGCCCCAGAAGTTCCTGGCAACCCAGACGACTGTGACGATGCATATGTAGACGTAAAGAAAGTACCTGTGTGTAACCCAGAAACTGGCGAGATCATCCGCGTGGATGAAAGCGAAGCTAGCAACTACGAACCTGTTGACAGCCCTAAGTGTGACGAGCCGGAAGTTCCTGAAGAACTGCCACAAACCGGTGCTGCCGAAGTTGTTATGCAACTTGTTGGTGCTACCTCACTAGCTGGCGCAGGTACTTACTACCTAGCAAGTCGCCGCAAAATCTAAAAGAGACTGACCGCTCATTCTAACTCTGAGAGCTTATGTCTCAGCCGATAACTCCCCGTACAACACGGGGAGTTATTTTGGTAAACGGAATCCGAAGACACTGCCCTCGCCTTCGGTTGACGAAAATACGACGTGGCCTTTGTGTCCATCAATAATTTTTTTAGCCAAAAACAACCCAATACCTGTGCCGTCTGGGCGCTGCTTGCGTGCATTGCTGGCACGGAAAAACTTGGTAAACAGCTGTGGCTGCTGCGCCACTGGCACGCCTATGCCCGTATCAACAACCCGGAAGGTAACGTCGTGTGGTCGCAAGGTTAATTCAACCACAATTTCGGTATGTGGCCGAGAGTAAAACACGGCGTTGTCGATGAAATTCATGATGACTTGGCGAATTTTGTCTTCATCAAGAGCTAGCACCAGCGATTGCTTTGGAATTTTGCGACGAAATGTTAGCTCGCGGGCTTTGGCAGTGCTTTCAAGCGCGTCAATTTCTTGGTTGATGAGTTTTACAATGTCTACTTCGGTTCGCTCAATCACGAATTTACCAGTTTGAATACGAGATACGTTCAAAAAGTCGCTGATAAGTCGCACCATACGTTCGCTGCTAGTAAAGGCTTCGGTAAGCAGCTTGCGTTGAACGGCACTAATCTTGCCAGCATCGCCCTCGAGCACCATACTTAGATACCCCTTCACACTGGTAAGTGGGGTGCGCAATTGGTGAGAAGCCATGCTCAAGAATTCATCCTTGGCTTCGTCAAGCTGCACTAGCTGCACGTTAGACGTGCGGAGCTCGTTGGTAGCGGAGTCGATTTTTTGCTGCAAATACACGCTCAAATCATGCTTGGTTTGCATCAACACAGCATTTTCCATGGCCATTGCCATGTCGCCCGCGAGTAGTTTAGCAAGTTGTAGATCTTGACGAGAAACTTTCACGCTTGGAGTTTCGTGCAAAAATACATAGCCGATGGGCTTGGTCGCACGCATGAGTACAATGACAAAATCAACTCGATAGCTAGAAAGAATTTGGCGAACAGGATGGTGTGAATCAAATTTTGCTCGTTCCAATATCACCTGCTCTGGATGACTGGTGACATATTCGTCAAGCTCAAGACAATCCCGCAAAGAGGGATGACTTGCGTGATGCGTGCCAACGCTTGCATAGCGATTTTCGTCTTGGTACACAAACAACACGGCACTTTTAGCTGGAATTATTTGGGTAAGCTCGTGCAATAAGTGTTGCATACGTGGGCGCAGAAGTGCTGATGAGCCGAATACTCGCTTCAAGCGCATGTGTGCACGCCGCTCACGATGGGCTAGGTGGTACATACCCGCAAGTAGCCAAGCAGCTAAAAAAGCCAGTGCGCTACTGCTGAGCAAAATAACGATTTCCCACCACGACATATATACGAATTATAGCGTGCAAGCGACAGAAATGCGAACTGAAGTTATGCATATGTTGTATGCTAATAAGTGATGACGAAAATCGCAATTATCGAAGACGATCCTGTAATCCACCAAATGTACCGCATGAAATTCGAGGCGGCCGGCTTTGAAGTACAACTTGCTGGTGATGGAGAGCAAGGTGTTGCCCTGGTTGAATCGTTTCAGCCTGATATTATTTTGCTTGATGTGCAAATGCCGCATAAAAATGGCGTGGAAGCCCTAACTGAGATTCGTGATGCAGAGTGGGGCAAGTCAATTCCAGTGATTATTTTGACTAACCTTGGACCAGAAGAGGCACCAAAACAGCTGAAGAGCCTTGGTATTCATAGCTACATTGTTAAGGCTGCGGTAACCCCGAGCCAAGTAGTTGATAAAGTAAAGCAAGCTCTAGCGGTGCACTAGTCGCCGACAACCTGTTTTCTAGCAGCACGCAGCACGTTATCAAACAACGCTGCTACTGTTAGCGGGCCTACTCCGCCCTTGTCAGGCGTGATAGTTAGATCGTTTCTATCGCGCACTTCATCAGCAACATCGCCGAGTATTTTGCCGTGTTCAGAAGAGGTCGCAGCATCGACTACCACTGCGCCAGGCTGTACAAACATTGAAGTAATAAGTCCTGGTACTCCTGCGGCCGATACAATCACGTTGCAACGACGAAGTTGTTTTGCCATATTTTTGCTGTGTTCATCAAATACAGTCACGTCGTAGCCAGTCGCCTTCCATAATTTTGCCAATGGACCACCAACGAGTCTCCCATTTCCAACAATCCCAATCTTTTTGCCTTTTAAATCGACATTGAAGCCCGCCAATAGCCAATCGATAGCCATGGCTGTAGCCGGTGTCAGCTGCGCGCGAACGCCCAAACCATCGACGTCTTTTTCTGGTGCAACGAGATCTACTGCTTCTTGGGTTTGCGACTCGTCTGCCAAAGGAAGCTGCACGATAATTCCATGCACCGCCGCATCGTTGTTGAGTGTCTCAATCGTTGGCAGTAAGTCTTCAGATTGCACCTCGTGACGGCGTACCTCAACTTCAATATCTTCACCGTACTGCTGCTTCATGCGTACATAGGTGCCAATCACTGGGTTATCTGACGTTTGCACAATCGCAAGCGTTGGCTTAGCGCCGTGTTCTTGTCGAAGATTTCGTGCCTGACGCAATTGACGTTCTTTAATATAATCAGCTAATTCTGAACCAAGGAGTAGTTTCATCTTTTCTATTGTAACAAAGGTGCTACAATGAAGACATTATTAGTAGGTACAAACTACCAAGGGGGAGAATATGTACGACACGACTTATCAATCAAGCTATTACACGACATCGTCGGCCGATCCGGCTGTACTGGCAGGCGTGTTCGCTGTCATGGGCGTATTCTTCTTAATCGCCTACGTGGTATGTGCCATTTTCTTGGCAATGATTTTTAAAAAAGCTGGGGTTGACCAGTGGAAAGCATGGGTTCCTTTCGTAAATGGTTGGGCGTTCTTTGAACTCGGTGGACAAAAGGGTTGGATCTCACTTCTAGCACTACTTAGCTGGATTCCACTACTTGGCTTCGTTGCATCGATTGTTGTACTCGTATTCTCAATTATGGCGGCGATTAAGGTTGGCGAGGGCTTTGGGAAAGAGGGCGTGTTCGTACTACTCTACGTCTTCCTGCCTCTGGTATGGCTTATTTGGTTGGCGGTCGAGAAAAACAGCTGGAAGGGTGTTCCCGCAGCGGCAAAACCAGCCACAGAAGCGCCTAAGGCTTCGTCTGAGTCATAGCTGCTAGCTTCGGACGAATTGCGCTAACGAGATAGAGCGAGCCGGTAATCACTACCGGCCGCTTTTCTTGTAGAGCCGATTCCAAAGCTTCGTCTAGTGAACTTATCGCTGTAGTGCTGAGGCCTTTTTGCTCAGCAAGTTCGGTGAATTGTCGTGCCGGGATACTTCGTCTACCTTTTATGTCTTGTCCAACAACAAATTCAGTGCATATTAGATGTTTAATCTGCAGCGAAGCAATTTCATCGATACAAGCATCGATTTTCGTATCCGGCGCTTGCACGAGCGCAGCAATCCATACTGCATCAAGGTTGAAATTTGTTGGTAGTGATGCAATCAGTGCCGCTAGCTTCTGTGCATTGTGAGCTCCGTCAAGCAGCACCGGAGTACCTTGAATATCATAGCGCTCAAACCTACCGGGGGGAGCAGCATTCATTGCTTGTTCTAATTGCTCTAATTGCAAAACCGGTAACGCATCACGCGCTGTAAGTTCGTCGTACACTCGCACGGCTAACTGCCAATTTTGATGCTGAAATAGTGCCAATGTAGGTAACTCTTCTTCGTGAACTTCCACGTATTCTACCTCCGTGTCTTGCTCTTCAGCGGCTGCATCCAGCGCTGCTTTCGCTCGCTCATCTTGTTCTGCGCTAAATACTCGTTGTGACTTGCCTATAATCCCAGCTTTTTGCGTCGCTATTGCTTCGAGTGTTTCGCCAAGTACGTTGGTATGGTCAAGGCCAATTGGTGTGATAACACAGATTTTATCGGATCGACTAACCACATTGCTCGCGTCGAGTAGTCCGCCCAGGCCTGTTTCTATTACCGCATAGTCTACCTGCTCTTTTGCAAATACCCAGTAGGCAAACGCCATGAGTAACTCAAAATAGGTTGGCTCTAGTTTGCTCGCAGTGACTTCGTCTAGAAATGTTTCAAGGTAAGCTAGAAATGTCGATTCTTCAAGCGGAAAGCCGTTAACCTGCACTCGCTCGTTTATTCCCGTAATGTGCGGTGATACGGTCAGGCCAGTGCACTTGCCTGCTTGTTGTAGCAGGTTTCGTATGAAGTAAGAGGTACTGGTCTTGCCTGAGGTACCTGCTACATGAACAACTGGGTATTCGTGTTGCGGATTGCCTAAAAACTCCATCAATTTAATCATTCGCTCAATCGTATAGGTCTCGCCTCCCATTTTTGGTGGTGAATATTGTATGAGAAGCCGTTCAGCGTCAGCTAATGTAGATAGTCTTGTCATTACTGTTATTAGCGTACCATACCTATACATTACTAGCCCCGGCATACACCGGAGCTAGTAATGTATTTTACCCGTGCTCTACTTTGCGAAGTGGCTTCGTACTTGGAACAGGATGTACCAAGAAATAACCGCGCCCAGCGCAGTACCTAATAGGCTGCCAAAGCCATAGTACGGCAACATGAGATACACAACGCCAGTGATTACAGAGACATAGCTACTATAAAGTAGTAGGTTCCAGCCTGACTTTTTGTGAACTTTTAGCTTTTGAAATGCCATAAGAAGCAAAACTGCTTGCACAAGCATAGCTGCGAATACGACATACCAGAAAACGCTTAGGTCTTGTGAATACGTGTTTACACCGTATACTTGGCTGAGTCCGTTAAGGAATTGACTTGCTGTGTGACCTAGCTGCCAGAAACTCCATGCACCCCACAAACTCACAACCCCGCCAATCAATGCCAGCCACCAGCTATTGTCGGCAAGCCATTTTTTTGCACCGTCAGGTAGCTGAACAGGGAATTTTTTGTTGAGATTTTCGTCGAGCCACTTCTCTAGCGCCATCGGCTGAGAATCATACTTTACTTCACTCATAACACGTCCTCCTTGGTTACTACCTATGATAGTACGCTGAGAGGGCTGGTTTGTAAATAAATCCATGTAAAAACCGCCCCGAGGGACGGTGCTTACATGGAGGGCCAGGAGGGGCTTGAACCCTCGACACCCTGCTTAAGAGGCAGGTGCTCTAACCAGCTGAGCTACTGGCCCAAAATACTCTAAAAACTATAGCAAACAGAGGCCAAAATGTCTAGAGTTGGTCTTTTTTGGCGCTAATGAAAGCACCCCATTGGCGAATCAATCGAAGTACGGTTTTCAGCGGCAACTCAATCAACATATCGAGCGCAAGCGCAACAATATTTACCCGTGAGTACTTATCGCTGATGTAGCGACCTACTACCACGAATGGCATGTACAAAAAGTCGCGAACAATTGTTACGCCGTTTTGGTAGGTATCAATCGATTCCATCTCTCGGATTAATCGACTGAGCCTAAAGCCCAAGAAGCTGGCTGCAGACAAGAATACAAAGAATACTGCCAAGTGGAGTAGCTCGAACTGGAAGAATTGCCACAAAACCCATGCGACGGTACCAAACACGGCAACAAAAAGTGCTCCATATACGACGTTGTAGCCAGCTCCGAACTTCTGGCTCGCTCTTCGCTCAAGGTGTCGGCTCGTGCCCGTATCGTACAGCATCATCTCAGCTTGCTCGACCAAACGCTTAGTATTGGCTGGCCCGGGGAGCATAAGCGTAGCACGAAGCAAAATCATATAGAGCGGCGGGAAGAATAGATTAATGATAAGTGGAGTGAAAATAATAGCATCGTGAATAAAGTAATCGTACGGCACCTCAATTGCGATACCGATTATTACCTTCGTAATGATAAGGAACACCACGCTTCGAATAATACCGTGATTTACTCGAGAGTTTATCGCTTCATAGTCTTCGTTGACTTGTTTTTCGAATAGCGTTAAAAACTGGTCTTTATTTGGCAACACTTCGCTAAGCGTCGGGTCGTTGTCGACCATGTGACGAAGCACACGAAGCGGTGCACCTCGACGGTCTACGATTCGAAACAGTTTTTCGGTAGTCGACGAATCGAGCAGCGCGTCGATGTGTCGGTTTGTTTCTATAAAAGGTTCTAGGTGTTCGGGAGATTGTTGGTACCGTTTCAAAAGACCTAGTCTTACCACTGCGTCGTCCGATTTTAACAAGGCACGGTGAATCGCCACATACAGAGCCGTTTCTACTTCTTTTGGTTTGGTTTTAAATATCTGTGAAAAATCGAGCGTGGATAGAAAATGACTATGGGCAAATTGGGTAAATGCCTGTAAATGGCCTGTGTCATGTAGCAACCACTCGGCTTCAACGGCCAATAGCTCAATTGTCCATCGCTCTACCTGCTGATACGAAACCGTGCGTCGCTTCGAAAGAGTGAGGTAGGCTTCGTAGTACTGCATTGCAAACTCACTTATTGTCGCGACGGTCTGCTCGGTGATGCTATCGTTGGCAATATAACCTGCTTGCGTTAGCTCAACAATAAGCTCGTCGCCACTTGATGCGATTCGCTTTTTGTCACGCAGCAAAAATATTCTTTTGTAGAATCGCCGAATAGCGCGTTGCAAAAGCAGGTGTTCTTCTGTGTACTCGGCCGCATTCCGAAGCTGTTCGTAAGCAGCGGTAATAGCAGCACCTGCGCCGACCACGTGAACAGTTTGCTGATGCGTATGTTCAGTGGCGCGATGGTTTTGTTGGGCATACGCAGCCCGCAGTGACGAGGCAAGCTGATTTGCCATGGGTATATCGTTTTTCATACTCAAAAAAAATGGTACACCCGGTACGATTCGAACGTACGACACCTGGTTCCGAAGACCAGTGCTCTATCCACTGAGCTACGGGTGCGTAAATTTTGCAAAATACAGAGGTAATTATAGCACGTTTTCGTCTAGTTGCGCTATACTCGTGCTATGGAAGTGCACACCAATATTCCTCTAAAGAATTATGTGACTATGCATCTAGGTGGACCTGCCCGCTTTATGACTGATGTGTCTACACCCGAAGAATTACAGCAAGCCTGTGACAACGCAATCGCAAGAGGAGTTGCTTTGTTTATCTTGGGTGGCGGCAGCAACACAATCGTCCACGACGAAGGCTTTAATGGCTTAGTTATTCGCAACCGTATTCTTGGCTTCGAAGTGCTTGAAAAAACCGCTGCAAACACTACTATTCGAGTTGGCGCTGGCGAAGACTGGGATAGGGTGGTGCAACGAACGGTTGAAATGAATTTGACAGGCATAGAAGCAATGTCGGGTATTCCAGGTACTGCCGGGGCCGCTCCGGTACAAAACATTGGTGCTTATGGCCAGGAGCTTGCTGATACATTTGTTGAACTTCAAGCCTATGATATTGAACAACAAACGATGGTTACGTTAAACACAAATGATTGTGGCTTTTCCTACCGCGACAGTATTTTTAGAAATGAAAGTCAAGGCAGATACGCCATTGTTTCTATTACCTTGCAGCTATACACAGAGGCCCCTAAGCCTCCATTTTACGCAGCTGTTCAAGAATATTTTGATGCTCATGGTATTACCCTATATACGCCGCAAGTAATTCGCGATGCCGTACTGGCTATTCGCAGCGACAAATTACCCGACCCCAAACAACGGCCAAACACCGGTTCATTCTTCAAAAACGCGATTATAGAACAATGGCAACTTGATGAACTTCGCAAGACCTGGCCAAGCATGCCAGCCTATGATCTTGGCGAAAAACGGTTTAAAGTGCCGACCGGATGGTTGATTGAACAAACCGGCTTAAAAGGAACTCTTCACCACGGCATTCGCATTCACGATAAAAACGCTCTAGTACTTATCAACGAATCTGCTTCCAACTATCAGGATCTCTCTAGCGCACGTGAGGTAGTTGTAGGTGCAGTAAGAGATACGTTTCGCATTACCATCGAGCAAGAACCCCTCGAATTATAAGCTGTTTGCTCCGTAGTAATTTGCGCTATAATAAGCGTAAGAGGAATTTTACACGTGGGAAAACCAAATCGAGCAAACACTCATGGCTATACATTGATTGAAGTGTTAACTGTAATAATGGTACTTGCTGTCATTATTGGTTCTGGCTGGGCACTGAGCGCTGGATACGTAACCTATCTACAAAAAGCGCGTGATACCGAACGTCAAAGCGATGTGGAGGGCCTAGCACGATATTTCGAACAGTATTACAGGATAAACGCATCCGTCAGTGGCCCTACCTACCCTACTACAACGCAGGTTAATTCATCGCTCACAAGTCTGATTGATCCTTCGGATACATCGATTACCCGCGCGCCTGACCAGTCTTCAAATAGCGTTTCAGTTGCCGCCGACACGAACGCGGCGCGTCCATCATTCGACCAATATATTTACCAACCTATTACTTCCGCAGGCGCAATCTGCTCTGCCGCCCCCTGTGTGCGTTTCGTATTGTATTACCGGTCTGAAACTACCGGTAATGTTGTAACCGTTGAAAGTAGGCGACAGCAATGAGGCAATCCGAATCTGGCTTTAGTTTGATTGAACTTTTAGCAACTATCGTCGTGTCGGTAATATTCCTTGTATCTGCTTATCAATTGGTAGGCGCAATCACCAGTCTGTCCGTAACCGCGTCTCAGGTGAGTATTGCTGACGATTTAGCATACGCGAACATGCGTCAGTACGCAAACGGCAATAGCCCAATCTGGTTTACCTGTGACCCCGTGAACCCAACGACCTTCGTGACATTACTATCTAGTTCATCAGATGTTAATCGATTGCCAAGCCCTGTAAGCCAAGTTGTTCGTGCTAATGCACCATATGGCTGTTCGGGTACTGCGAGCGGTATGCCGATTTATGTTGAATCGTACGTAACGTTTGGCCCTAACTCTAGAAAGGTAATACATGGCACGTATGTTACCTACTAATCGCCGTCTGTCTTTTGGCGTAACTATTATTGAGCTAACGGTGGTTATTACTATTCTGCCAATTATTATTGCTTTGTTCATTTACGCGGTATTTGCGAGTGTAAACGCTTCGACAAAAAGCAAAGCTCAGCTGGAACTCGACACTGGAGTACGCGATGCTATGAATGTAATTGAGCGTGATGTCCGTTATAGCGTCGCTTTCGATAAAACCGTCCCAGCCGAATATTCAGACCCGTATGGCCCAAACAATTCTGGCACGAATGGTGCCGAAGCCTGGAACTTTACCGGTGTTCCTGCTGCATCATCCGACCGAATTTTGATATTGTCAGTACCAGCTACTACTCAAGCTGGCGTATCAAATGCCCGTGAGCCAGTGTACGTGGATGGTTCATACAATTGCTCTACCGAAAGAACCTACAACCCCGAACATACGTATATTACAATTTACTTTGTTAGGGGCGGTACTCTATATCGACGCATCTTAACGGATACCACAACTACCGTTTGCAACGGACCGCAAAACCAAAAACAATCATGCCCAGCAGATATCTATCCTTGGAACGTCATATGTGAGGCTAAAGATGAGGTGATTGCCACTAATGTATCGAGTTTTTCAATTGATTACTACGTTAATCAGGTAGCAACACCCATTAGCAACGTGTATACCTCTTCTGACCCCGACATATTGAACACCGCTGATGACGCAGAAGTCACACTTACCCTCAGCAGACAATTTGCCGGAGAAACTATATCTGGTACATCAACCCTACGCATAGCAAAGGTTAATAAATGATTCGCAACAACTCATCAAGCACTGGTTTTACTCTCTCTATCGTATTGATTCTTTCAACCGCGCTAATGATTCTTGCTGTTGCCTTGCTGCAAACAGTCTCAATAACTCGAAAAGATAACGTGCAGCAATATTACTCTAAAATGGCCGAGGAGGCCGCTGAGGCCGGTGCGGCCTATGCACAATCTTGCCTTGAGTTAAGCGGTCACCTGCAAACCTGGGGGCCTGCCGCATCCGGTGGGGCAAAGCCAGACTTGCTCCCTTCGAGTGACTGTGATGGTACTGCCAATGCCTTCCCGTCAAAAGCTTATGTATATACGGACAACTACATTCAGACACGATTTGTCGTAAGCGACCTTGAGGAGTCAGAACAAAACAGTGCGGTAATATCCGTTACTGGTTACACCGAGGTGAAGCAATACGGTACCAGTACTGTAGTAAAAACCTACACCCATGTGATCAAGAAAACGATTGTCTGGACACCAGACCTAGCGGCTCAGCGCTCTACGAGTGGTCAACTGCGTACCTGTGCCTTACTTGCAATAGATGCTTACTGCTGGGGTAATAACTCAAGTGGAAAACTTGGTAATGGTACTACGACTGATAGTCTTGTACCTGTGAAGGTCTCCCGACTCACCTATCCGGGTGGAATCGGTGACAAAAGCATTCTCGATATTGAAGCTGGAGCTACGTTTACTTGCGTCATCATTGATACCGGTGAAGTGTACTGCTGGGGTGATAACGCCTACGGACAGCTCGGCACAGGAAATACGACCGACAGCTACACACCTACAAAAGTAGATGGTGGTGGTGTACTAAATGGCAAAGTGGTTACTCAGATCGCTCTAAGTGCCTACACGGCGTGCGCCCTGATTGACGATGGTGACCTTTACTGCTGGGGGCGCAACAGCGTGGGTCAAGTAGGCAATAACTCTACGACTAACCGAACAAGCCCTGTTCGCGTGGGCGGATCTGGACATGCAGGCACAGGTGCACTGGCAGGTATCGATGTCGCTAGCCTGGCTAACAGTAGTGGGGCCTTCAACAGCCATACGTGTGCTGTAGGTGTGAACGAATTAGCCTATTGCTGGGGAAGTAATGTGAATGGGGAAATTGGTACAGGTGCCACCACATCGAGCTATCTCGTACCGACCGCCGTGAACACTGGCGCAAGCAGTGCATTAAATGGCAAAAAAGTCATCAGTATCCAGGGAGACGGAACCCCAGCCGACGATGTTGGCGACTCGGGAGCAAATATCGATGGGGACGCCCATACCTGTGCACTTGCCTACACCACTACCGCAGCAGATGCTAAACCATATTGCTGGGGAAGTAACCGGCTGGGGCAACTGGGCAACAACGGCACCTGGGCAAGTGGTAGCGGAACCATGACAGCGCGCTGTACGAAGTGGAACTATTGTTACCCGCAAGCGGTTACCGTTAGCGGTGTCCTCGCCAGCAAAACTATTACCGAAATAGCAGCAAACGATGAAGGTGGCTGTGTAGTCGCCTACCCGAACTCCGGAACCCTAGTTGATAGAAGTGTATACTGCTGGGGAAGTGGTAATGTTCGTGGTGATGGATCTAGCGCTAACACAAAAGTCCCTGTCACTGTTGTTGACGTGCTTGGTTTATTCGCAACCAATACTGTCGACAACGTAGTAGGTGGAGCGCGACGTTTCTGCGCACGTGCACTGGGCAGGGCCTTCTGTTGGGGTACGAATGGTATTGGACAGATTGGTGATGGCACCACTGTTACGCCGCGGCGTCAACCTACAGAGTCTCTCTATTTGCGGCCGCAGAATAACGTATACATTTTCTAGTTCACAAACCCCTTGTGCTTATACTCATCATGATGTATTATCAGCTTATAAGATTAGTAACATTTAGGGGGCACTAGAATGACTCTTACAAATATCAACAAAAGAAGCGACCGTGGTTTCACCATCATCGAGCTCCTTATCGTGATTGTGGTTATCGCCATCTTGGCAGCCATCACGATTGTAGCTTACAACGGTATACAGAACCGCGCGAAGACCACTAGTGGTAATTCACTCGCTGCAAACATCTCAAAGAAGATTGAGGCCTGGAACACTGTTAACTCAGCTTACCCAACCTACTGCCAGCTTGTAACCAACTCACTTTCACCAACCGGTGCGGCACCTACTGCAGGTACTGCTGGTGCTGGTACGTGTGCAGCTGGTGGTTCAACCGCTGGTAGCGAGACAAAGCTTGACCAAGTTAACTCAATTGCTCCTGCAACCAACGCTACTACTAGCGCTCAAAGTGGTACAGTAGCAAACGGTGGTACAGTAGTAACTCTACACAACTGTTCAGCTACACTCGGCTACAACATATGGTACTGGGACTATTCAGCAAGCACTCCAGCTGCTGTGAAAGTCACTGTTGGTACTGGTTGTTAGTACACATTCGAACATCAAATACTCCCGGTATAAATCCGGGAGTATTTTTTACACCTCACTTTTCTTAGTAGGGTAATGGAAAGTCTTTTAGAAACGCTTTTACCTCAGCGCGGAGTGTCGAAAGTGTCTTCTCGTCATCACGAGCATCGATTGCCTGCTTCATCCAATCGGCAATTTGTGGCATATGCTTTTCGGTTAAGCCACGCGTAGTGAGAGCGGGTGTACCTAAACGAATACCACTTGGTTTAAATGGGGGGTTTGGATCATCTGGAACCGAGTTCTTATTTAGTGTGAGGCCAATTTTATCAAGCGCTTCTTCGGCTACTTTACCATTTATGTCAAAGCTCTTTTGAACGTCTGCCAAAATCAAATGGTTACTGGTGCCGTTTGTCACTAGTTTGAAACCACGTTTCATCATTTCATCAGCCAGCACACTCGCGTTTTTAACAATTTGCTTTGAGTACGTCTTAAATTCTGGCTTCAGTGCTTCACCAAATGCCACAGCTTTCGCGGCTATTACATGCATGTGCGGCCCACCTTGCATGCCAGGGAAGATAGAGCGATCAATCAGAGTAGGGATGTTCTCGAGTGTTTTTTCAGGTGCTTTAAGTGGGTTCCCCACTGTTCCCCTACTCAAAATCATACCCCCACGTGGCCCACGAAGCGTTTTGTGTGTGGTGGTGGTGATTACGTGAAAGCCATAGTCAAAAGGATTCTTTGCTACACCAGCTGCAATGAGCCCAGCGATGTGCGCCATATCAGCCATCAATAGTGCTCCTACTTCATTGCCGATTGCAGCAAATTTTGCATAGTCAAGTTCGCGTGGGTACCCGGAAAATCCAGCTAGTACGATTTTTGGTTTATGTTTGAGTGCCAGTTCTCGCAAATGGTCGTAGTCTATCTCACCCGTTTCAATATCTTTCATTTTGTATGGAATGAAGTTATAGAGCTTTGCACTTCTGGTCATTGGATTACCGTGAGTCAGGTGTCCACCATGGCTCAAGTCCATCGCCAGCACTGCGTCGCCTGGTTCAAGCCAAGCGCTATACACCGCTTCGTTCGCTGGTGCGCCTGAGTGCGGTTGTACGTTGGCGTGATCTGCCTTGAATAGTTTTTTAGCGCGATCAATTGCAAGTTGCTCAAGTGGATCGGTAAAGTCTTGCCCACCATAGTAGCGTTTGCCAGGGTAACCTTCGGAATATTTATTAGTAAACACACTTCCCAGCGCTTCAAGCACATCTGTGCTTACATAGTTTTCGCTCGGAATCAGTTCGAGTCCATCTCGTTCGCGTTGCTCCTCACCCGCGATAAGTTTCGCAACAACATCATCTTGCATTTTGGTCATACTACTCCCCTTTTTCGTGTAGTTTAGTTAGTTCCCTAAGATGACGTAAGAAATTACAGCATACATCCAGTATAGCACTTTTATCTTATATCGTATGTGATATACTTTCCCTATGAGTGTATTAAATTACAAGCAGCAACTCGGTCGGCTCATCTCACAAAACCGCACCGAAAAAGGCATGACTCAAAGTGAACTTGCCAAAGAATTAGGTACGTCACAGTCTGCTATTAACCGTATCGAGCGAGGTGGGCAGAATATCAGCCTTGAGATGTTGGCTCGTATTAGTGACGTGCTTGGTAGCAATCTGGTGATCCTGAATAAGAGCGGCAAGATAAACTTTCGCGTTAAAGGTGGCCACAAACTTTCTGGCTCAATCGAAGTAAAAACCAGCAAAAATGCCGCCGTGGGCCTGCTGTGTGCTAGCCTGCTGAATAAAGGACGTACCACCCTCAAGCACGTTGCTCACATTGAAGAAGTGAACCGTATTATCGAAGTGCTCGAGAGTATCGGTGTAAAAATCCGTTGGGTGAATGATACCGATCTTGAAATCGTACCACCACCAAAGCTAAAGCTAGAAGCTATGGACGTAGAGGCGGCAAAACGCACACGCACAGTGATTATGTTCTTAGGGCCATTGCTGCACCAATACAGCGAGTTCAAGCTCCCATTTGCCGGAGGCTGTAACCTTGGTACTCGTACAGTCGAACCTCACATGGTTGGCCTTGAGCCTTTTGGTATGAAGGTGGAAGCTGCACCAAACACAGACTATTACCACGCAACCATACGACCTGCCGGTCCGCAGCGCGCAATCGTCCTTACCGAGCGTGGTGACACCGTGACCGAAAATGTTATTATGGCGGCCGCGTTGTACGACGGCGTAACTGTTATTCGTAACGCCAGTCCAAATTATATGGTGCAGGATGTCTGTTTTTTCCTAGAAAAACTAGGCGTACAAATTGAAGGCATCGGCACGACAACCCTCACTATTCGCGGCAAGCGCCATATCAACACCAACGTTGAGTATTACCCAAGCGAAGACCCGATTGAAGCAATGAGTTTTATCGCGGCAGGCGTGGTGACTGGTTCACACATTACCATCAAGCGCGCACCGATTGAATTTTTAGAGCTTGAGCTATCCGTACTTGAGGGCATGGGGCTGAGTTATTCGCTGTCAGATGAATACATGGCACGAAATAGCAAAACTCGTTTGGTAGATATTACTCTAAAGCATTCGGATCTTGTGGCTGCCAAAGACAAGCTTCATAGCATGCCCTTCCCTGGTGTAAATATGGATAACTTACCGTTCTTGGGGCTAATTGCCAGCGTGGCAGCTGGGCGTTCACTGCTGCATGATTGGAGCTATGAAAACCGTGCGATTTATTTCACTGAGTTGTCTAAGCTGAATGCAAACATTGAGCTCGTCGACCCTCACCGCGTGTATATTACCGGCCCGACCAAGTGGAAGCCAGCCGACATTGTAGCACCCCCTGCCCTGCGACCATCGGTAGTGATTTTACTCGCTATGTTGGCCGCGCCTGGTACCTCGACGCTTCGCGACGTGTACTCAATCAATCGTGGCTACGAAGATTTAGCGAATCGTTTAAACGCAATTGGCGCTCGTATCGAAACAGTCCAAGATATCTAGTCTACCTCTATAAATTGTGCTACAATAACTCTTGCATATTTATGGCGGGCGTAGCTCAGTTGGTTAGAGCGTCGGGTTGTGGCTCCGAAGGCCGTGGGTTCAATTCCCATCGCTCGCCCCATAATAAGAATGTTGGCGCTAGCTAGCATTTTTATTATGGGATGTGTGCTGAAGAGATTGAATCCTTGCCAAGGCTGGGGGTGAGAACTGCCAGCGACAGTTCGCAAGGAAACCTTCCGATGAAAGCTATGCTTTCAATCGTGAAGTTTCGGGGTCGCGGAACGTGACCAATTCCCATCATTCTCCGCTTTCAATCTGTTATAATTAATCCACAAGCGGGTGTCGTATAATGGCTAATATATCTGCCTTCCAAGCAAATGATGCGAGTTCGATTCTCGCCACCCGCACCATATGAAGAAGACCTCTTGGTCTTTTTTATATGGTACGTGCCGGAATTGATCTCGCATCAGCGAGCAAAGCGAGCCAGATGCGAGGTCGATAGCGAGGAGCAAGGCAGAAAAGTTTACTTTTCTGAATGCGACGAAGATATATTCATATTCTCGTCACCATAAACACAAGTGTTACTACCTCGTCTGCACTTTGTTATTATGAGTATGAGTGAGTAATGAAGGTTAAATCTACCAAGCGTATCAGCAAGTGGGAAAGGCTAGGCTGGATATTCGTTATCCTTTCCGGCTTAACTATTCTTGTTGGTGTAACATTCATAGCCTATGCAATTTATAATTGTACGACAACTGGTTGTGAATCTACACCAGACTACGAAGGTAAGCCTCAAGCAGTTACGCGTGCTGTTAAGTACGCTAAAAAAGTGTGCAAGAAATCTTATGATACGAAAAATTGTGACGCACTAATTAGTACCCATGATTCTTTATACGTATGTGGTAGTTTTGGGGGTATGTGCGGGTGGATTATTGGTATCAATAGCCCCGAACATTCTGACTTTATATACAAATCAACTGCTAGCTTGGAGCAAGGTTTTATGACTGGTTACTCTGTTGTACAGTTTAGCGAAGATGACTCAACAAATTCACGCAAAGCGGCAGATATTATTAATAAGATGTGTAAAAGCTACGAGCCATCACGTAAGCTAAATTGTTTTAAAGATCAATTCGGCTTAGAAAGTGCTGTTATTCACTGGTATGAAGACTCTGATGTCGGAAGCATTACCGAGTACGTTGATCCTTATAGTTTCAACTTGGAGATTTCTCGTAAAGGCGTTATTTTAGATGCAAATATCACGAACTTTGAAGATGAAAGTGAAAAAATCCTATACAAGTATCCTGCAATAAGGCGCTATCTTCTGAAGGATAGGTCTATTTAAAGGAAAAGCAGCAGCCCCACGTCATCGACGCGGGGCTGCTGCTCGCCGCGGCTGTGTGGGGCCGATGAACGTGGTCAGGGTTGTCGCCAGAAGTCGTGCCATGTGTCAGCGATGTCGTCGACCAGATCCTTCGCCTCGTCGTAGACAATGCCTCCCGCGGCAACCGCGTAGAGAAGCGGATTGAAGACGACCATCGCGACACGCTTGACGCGTGTGTCTTCGATGCGATCTCGCTGATGGACCGGGGTCTCGGCCTCCATCTTGATGACGCCAATCGCGCCAGCCGTCCATCCGAGCACGCCCGCACCCACCAAGAGCTTACGCTTGAGGGACATGCCCTCACCTGCCTTTCGCTAGGGAACTACGTTCACAGCAAATTGTGCGTTATTCTTACCAAATACGCAAGAATAAGCAAATTGGCCTTCTCGCTGTTATATTATAAATTTGCTACACTTTTTGTATGACACACAACCTTACAAAACACAGCAACATTCCAACCAAAGATAAATTTAGCATTCATCTCGATGTATACCCCAATACAGGCGACTGTGGATTTGTGATTGTATCGACCGAAGAAGGTCACAACCAAGAATTTTATGACGTTGCTTCCACGTTCGTCTACATCGTCCTGGAAGGCTCTGGTACATTCTTCCTTGATGATGAGCCAGTCGATGTCGCCGTAGGCGATCACTTGGTTATTCAGCCTAAAACGAGAATCTATTACAAAGGCAGTATGAAGCTCGCTCTCATCACCAACCCAGCCTGGCGCCCAGAAAACGAAGTCGAAACCAAAGCCAAAATTTGGTAGCTATCTCTGTTATAATGACAAGTGCCGCTATACCTTAAAGCTTTAACCGAGCGTCAGCGCTGGCTTTAGGGGATAGGAGGTTCTATGATGAATTCATTTCAGCGTAGAATCGGGAAGGGCAAGCCCTTCCCTAAAATATTTGCCCCGGTAGCTCAGTTGGATAGAGCAGAGGACTTCTAAGCCTAAGGTCGTAGGTTCAATTCCTACCCGGGGTACCAAAATGCAACTTTTTGCGGAAATGTCGCCCGAAAGGGCGATTTTTTCTTTGGCTGCGCGGAGCGCAGACCAAATGTTCTTAGGGGGAGAAACAGTTTGGGCAGCCGCAGGCTGCGCCTTTTTGTTTTTTAGAAACAGGTTCAATCCTTCAATTTGCGACAATGCGTCCTTTTGCTGCGCATAACTTCCGTTCTTGGCGATTTCACAGAGAGAAGTAGCTAATTTTAGCCACTGGCGCAGAGGTTCAACCCACGCGTTGGCGGCAAGCGTCAGCTTGCTTATTTGCTCCTCTAGCGACTTCTTTTCACTCATTAACTCGGCTTGTTTTTCTTGGTAAGTCGTGCGGTCTATGTCTTGGTCTAAATAACTGTCTAAAAGTCGCTGTAACTTGCCCTGTAAGTTACTAATGTGTGCTTGAGCGTCAGCGATAAACGCGCCCGAACTCTGTTCGGCTTTGCGTTCATCGTCTGCAAGCATTGTTTCTAACTCCTCTGCCCAGTCGTTCGGCAGGGCGTAGCCCTGCAAGATATTGGCGAGTTGCGCCGCTAATTCTGGTTCAGTTATGGCTGGCTCGGTGCATTTTTTGGTTTTGCTCTTGCGAGTACAGCGATAATACACATATTCGTGTCGGTTGCCGTTTTTCTGTTGTTTGACTTTCTTTTCGGCAGTAATCGCCATATTACACATACTACAAGTCAGCAAACCACAAAATGCCTGCGGAGCAGTTGCGCTCTTTTGCGGATGGCAACGCTTGGCGATTATTGCCTGTACTTGGTCAAACAACCGTTTTTCAATTATGCCTTTATGTTTGCCCTCGTGGACTTCGCCGCCATAGCGGAAATGTCCGTAGTAAAAAGGGTTGGTCAGCATTTTCTTGATTTGATCTTTATGGAGCGGCTTTTTGCCTTTGGTCATAATGCCTTTATCTAGCAAAAAGTCGGCTATGTTTTGCATGCGCTGGTCGCCTTGCGAGTACAACTCAAATGCGGCGACCACAAAAGGTGCGCGGCGTTTGTCTATAATAATGGTTTTGTTCCGCACATCATTTATGTAACCAATAGGCGCAATACTTGGATATTCGCCCCGCCGCACCTTTTGGCGTAAGCCTCTTTTTGTGTTCTCGGACAAATTGTCTACATAGTATTTGCTCTGTCCAAATGCTATGGACAGCATAAACTTGCCTTGACTGGTGTTCTCAAACCAAAAACTCGGAAACTTAAGTGTTCCAAGTTTACCACTATCTAAAAGGTAGACAATCTGTCCGCCGTCTACGGAGTTACGAGCCAATCTGTCGGGGTGCCACGCCAGTATATTGCCGCCGCCACGCTCAATTTCTGCGATTAACTGCCCAAATACTGGTCGCCCTGTAACTTTGGCTGAACGTTTTTCTATGTATTCGGCGGTAATATACAAGCCCTCACGCTTGGCATATTCTCGTAATTCCACCAGTTGCGCCTCAATGGACAAAACTTGTTTGTCCTCTACATCTGTACTCTTACGAGCATAAATGTAATATTTTTGCTGGCTTTGCATAGTTACCCCCTTGTACTTAAATAGCCGCCCCGCTGGACACAAACTAGGCAAACCCAATTTGTACGGGACGGCTATTAAAGCCATCAAAAAAGATTTGCCGAAATTAGTTTGTGTCCACTCTTATTGTACCAAACAAAAACCGCCAATGGCGGCTAAAAAACAAAAAGGCGCAGCCTGCGGCTGCCCAAACTGTTTCTCCCCCTAAGAACATTTGGTCTGCGCTCCGCGCAGCCAAAGAAAAAATCGCCCTTTCGGGCGACATTTCCGCAAAAAGTTGCATTTTGGTAGAGTTTTACTCCTACGCTAGAACCTATTTTAGCACGAAGTGCTGAACCAAGCCCCGCCGTTTAGCACGGCAAGCCGTGCTGCGCCCCGCCAGAAAAAGCCTTTGCATTTTTGAGATTTCCCCCGCCGATTTTTTTTCTAAGGAAAAGGCTGTTTCTGTCGGTGCGCTCAACGGCTATGCCGTTGTTTGCGGCTAAAAAGAGTTCCTAATATCTATAACGTAGCGTTTCGCCATTTGCTTGTTGGCAAGTGCGTCCCACGCCTTGTTGATGTCTTGTATTTTTATAACTTCAATTTCTGGTAATATGTTATGTTCTGCACTGTAAGCAAGCATTTCTTTGGTTTCCTTTATACCGCCAATTCCAGACCCTGCGATAGATTTTTGCCCATGAATTACATCGCCAGAGTGGTAGCCTGGCATTGGTTCTATCGGACCTACCAGACAAATTGTGCCGTGTATATTTAGGAGTTTAAGATAAGGCGTTAGGTCATGCGCCTTTGGTATAGTGTCCAGTAAAAAGTCAAACTTATTGGCGGCATCTGCCATATCTTTTTCGGACGAAGAAATTATTACACCGTCTACGCCGTAAGATTTAGCAGTTTCGGCTTTATCGGGAGATGATGTAATAACCCACACTTTTGCACCCATAGACTTTGCGTACTTAACGCCCATGTGTCCAAGCCCGCCAAGCCCGATAATGCCGACTGTCTTTCCTGCACCGACCTGCCAATGTTGCAGCGGCGAGTAGGTTGTAATACCAGCACATAAAAGCGGTGCTGCTTGCGCCATGTCCAGACTTTCGGGCAAGTGCATTACAAAATGTTCAGGAGCAACCATTATGGTAGAGTAGCCGCCTTTGGTATCTGTGCCGTCAATAGGGTCTTTTGAGCTGTACGTCCATATTACTTCGTCAAAACAGTTATTCTCAAAACCTTTTTTGCAAGCCTCACATTTACCGCAACTATTGACCATACAACCTACGCCGACACAGTCGCCAGGCTTAAACTCTTTGACGTTCTCGCCAACACGAGTAACAATACCTACGATTTCATGTCCTGGCACACATGGGTATTCAATCTCGCCCCAGTCGCCACGAGCCGTATGTATGTCGCTGTGGCAAACCCCGCAATAATGGACTTCAAGTTCAACATCATTAGAGGTTAATTCTCGGCGGTCAAACTCGTAATATTCAAGTGGTTTATCTGCGGCTGGTGCTGCGAATGATTTTGCTTTCATATTCCAAATTATAACAGATTTCCTATGTTTATGTGTCGCTTGCGACACATAGCGGCTTTGCCGCTCCGAGCCACGCCGCCTCTGCCGTTTACGGCAGGCGCACCGACAGAAACAGCCTTTTCCTTAGAAAAAAATCGGCGGGGGAAATCTCAAAAATGCAAAGGCTTTTTCTGGCGGGGCGCAGCACGGCTTGCCGTGCTAAACGGCGGGGCTTGGTTCAGCACTTCGTGCTAAAATAGGTTCTAGCGTAGGAGTAAAACTCTACCAAAAATCGCCCATGACAATGATGGACGATTTTTGTTCTCCGAATATTTATTTTCCGGCGTATGCTGCTTCCAACATCGCCAAATCAATCTTGTGCATTTCCATAAACACCGGCATTACTCTCGCTACCGCTTCTTTGTCGTCGCTACCTAACAACTCGCCAAGACGTTGTGGTACGATTTGCCACGACATGCCGAATTTATCTTTGCACCAACCACACTGCTCCGATTCTGGCACGTGGGATAATTTGCTCCAGTAATAGTCAACTTCTTCTTGATCTTTGCAATCAATCATAAACGACACCGCTTCGCTGAGCTTAAAAATTGGGCCACCATCTAGACAAATGAAATCATTGCCATCTAGTGTAAAATGTCCGTTGATAACCTTGCCCGACATTCCCACAAAATGCTCATCAAGCGACTCGTCAGGGTAGTAATCTATGCGATTAATTTTTGAATTTTTAAACACGCTTACATAATAGTTCATTGCCTCTTCGGCGTCGTTGTCGAACCATAGGCACGGGGTAATTTTTTGCATATTCAAGCTCCTATTCTTTTACGTTATATTCTCATCATCTGCAGGGGAAGTGGGCTCTGAGCCCATACTGCTCTGCACCTGTGCCCCAGTAATCTTGATAGTAGTACCCGGTGCCACCATACCCGCTAACATGGCTTTAGCCACATTATTTTCAATCACCCGCTGAATTACACGGCGCATAGGTCGAGCACCGAGGCGCGGGTCGTAGCCTTTTTCTACCAGCATCATCTTAGCGTCGTCATCCACGCTCACACTCACCTTTTGTAGCGCCAAGGTTTTGTTTACGCCCGCAATCATCAAATCAACAACCTGCAGAAGCTCTTGTTTGCCTAGTGGAACAAATGTCACAATTTCATCGAAACGATTGATAAATTCTGGCTTAAATTGACCTGATGAAATAAGTTCGTCTATAAATTCTTGCTCATAGTGCTCCATATCATGACCACGTGTAATGTATTCGCGAATTCTGTCGGCACCGGCGTTGCTTGTGGCAATCACGATGGCATCACGAAAGCTAATTTCACGGTTTTTCTCGTCGCGCAAAATACCTTCATCAAGCATTTGTAGTAAAGTCGTAAGTACTTGCGGGTGGGCTTTTTCAATCTCATCAAGTAGCACCACGCTAAAAGGCTGCTTCATCATTTGTGCCGTCAGACTGCTCGGGTCTTCTGCACCGTCGGCAATTAAACGTCGCACATCGCTACTTTGCACAAACTCGTTTAAATCAAGCCGTACAATTCTATCTTCGCCATCAAAGTATACGTCGGCAAGCGCTTTCGCAAGCTCGGTTTTACCCACGCCGGTAGGACCCAAAAATAGAAATGTGCCAATAGGACGGTTTTGATTGCGCACGCCTGCACGTGCACGCCTTAGCGCATCGCTCACCACACCAACAGCTCGAGTTTGGTTTACCATGCGTTTATGTATAAGCTCTTCAAGGTTTAGTAGCTTTTCGCGGTCGTCTCGGTCTGATGCTACGGCAATTTTTACATTCATCGTTTGTTCGATAGCTTTTTGCACCGAGTTCATAGTCACCAAACCTTGCTCGTCATAGCTAGCGGCAGACTGCAACAGTTTGAGAGCTCGCCCTGGCATAGCCAAATCGTGTACGTAGCGTTCGCTCAAGCGGTATGCCTCTTCAAGCGCTTGGTAGGTGTAGGTGACGTGCTTCTGGAATTCACTTACCAGCAGCTGGTCTTGCATCACCCGCATTGTTTCAGCTTTTGATGCTTGCTGTACATTGATACGATTTAAGGCATTTGCCAAATTTGGGTTGCGCCTAGATATTTGCAAGAATCGTTGTTCGTCCATGGTTAATATAACCCGCAAACGACCTGCTTCAAGTATTGGCTGCAAAACGTTGGCAATATCTACCGAGCCAATGCCTTCTTCGAAAAAGAGCTGCGCATCGTCTAGGCAGATAATTATATTTTTTGCCGCAAACGCCTCGCCAAGCACACGCATCACTAGGTCTTCTAGCTCGCCCCGACCAGGCGCTGCTGCGATTAGTGAAGCAGAATCGAGCACAATGACCTGGCGGAACTTTAATTCAGATGGAAGTTTAGAAGAAGCATCGAGCAGGCGCTCGGCAAAGGCATGCACAATGGTAGTTTTGCCTACGCCCATAGGGCCTACAAGTACTGCATTTTGCCTTCCTCGATTTGAAAATGTTTCAATCAGCTGATCTAGCGCATCAGCGTGTGCATCGAGATCAACAGTTAGCAATCCACCACGCGAAATCTGCTCGCTAATATTTTGGCCAAAACGAGCAAGCAGCGGAATAAATCCAAACGACCAATCCCTGGCAATGCCACCAGTGCGTCGCGGTGCGCTATGGTGACGTGATAATTCACGCAGATGATCTTGCCAGTGAATACCAGCAATAATATCGTCGAAGCTTAGGTGGAGATGCGCGAGTAGTGCCTCGGCTTGAGGAAACTGTTTACACAGTGCATAGATTACCATGCCGGTCGTAATTTCTTGCTTGCCGAGTTCTTCTTTTAGCTCGACGGCTTGCTCCCATACGCGAGCGGTGTCGCCCTGATCTGGACTCGCTATGTCGCTCAGTAAGTTTGGGGTCAGGCCAAAACGCACACCATAAAACAATCCGCTCTGAATGCTACCTACGGCGATGGCAATATCTTTTGGCGAAGGATTTTTTGGCAGTTTACCGAGCAATATGCCCTCGAGCGACGCGTCGATGCTCTGCTTATTTTCTGGTTTTAGGCGTTTCAGCTCTCCATTATACCATTCCACCACGATAGCTGGAATTGCTGCTAACCCAACTAGCAGCCAACCTAGCGAAACACCAAGCGCGACAACAACGATTCCTACAATAACAATCGCAACAGTTGAAACCGTAAGCAGGCGCACCATAAAACCATCAAGCGTGGCGGCTAATCGTGCTTTGTGTGCCCGTTCGCTTTTGTATTGCAACTCTACAGCCATGATGGTGCCCACCCTGCAATCGCAGCGATAAATCCAATAATCGGCAAAAACGGAACAAACGCCCATAACACAAGCGCCACCACGCCGAATACAGCCTGTAACACCACCCACACGCAGCCTACAACGATTAAGATAGTGCGCATAAATGCTCCGATTGCACGCGATATCAATCGGTCGACAAAATAGCGCCAGCGAACTTCAAGCGGACCATTTACTTTGCCAGCTGATATTTGACGAAATGGGGCAAACAAGGTGCGTACTAAAATATCAATCGAGAAATAGTCGATAGTGCGAGCCATGCGTTCACGAAAAAGCAGCGCACGAGCCTTCCAGCCAGCACCGTACCACCACGAGAGGGCCCACACTACTATCATAGCTTCCATTGTAGCGTACCTGGGGTAAGTAATCTATAATTTGCTCGGCTTTGTACGCTATAATAAACATATGCCAAAACCTCTTGTCACCATCTTGGGCAAATCTGTTAAGACTGTCATGAAGCTCCGTGGTGGTGGCTCTGCTTTGCCTGGACTGGTTGTTGAACGCATCGATCCCGACTTTCTACGCTCTTGCCTTGAAACACTACCACGCGGCGTAGTGCTTATTAGCGGCACAAACGGCAAGACTACTACCACTAAAATGGTGGTTGAGCTACTCGAAGGGCAGGGGCTAACGGTATTTACCAACCGAACTGGCAGTAATTTCACCCGCGGTGTTGTAGCTGCCCTACTGGGCGATGTAGACATAGCAGGGAAGTTGCATGCCGATATCGCCGTGCTTGAACTCGATGAAGCGCACGCAGTGCATTTTGTTAAAGCAGTTCAGCCCAAGCATGCATTGTTCTTGAATGTTATGCGTGACCAACTGGATCGCTTTGGTGAAATCGACACTACTGCTCGCCTGCTTCGCAGTGTCGCCGAGCATGTGACTGATGGTGTAGTAGTAAACCGTGATGACCCTCGACTAGGCTCAGATGCATTTCGTACTGGATTGCAAGCTGAGGTTCGAACGTATGGCGTTAACGAAGAATTGCTTCACGCCTTCCCTTCTGATGATGCTCTACATGATAGTTCGGCAGTAGTATCAGTAGGTGAACCGGCCGCTGATGATGTGTGCCTCGAAGCTATCGACGATCATACCGCCACCATACGAATAGGTTCAGCCGCCCACGAGACCGAACTAAAATTGCATGGAATTTATAATATTTTAAATGCTGTTGGCGCGGTTGCATTGTGTCGCCTGGTAATGGGCGATGAACTGGATGAAGCAAAGATGCTGAAATCTCTGCAATCGGTTGAGCCTGCGTTTGGCCGTGGCGAAGCGCTCCTGGTGAACGGCCAACCACTTGAACTTGTTTTAGTAAAAAACCCGGGCGGATTTCGGCTTGGCCTTAGCTCATTTTCACCCGATGGATACGCAACAATGATTGCTATTAACGACAACTATGCCGACGGGCGCGATATGAGTTGGTTGTGGGACGTCGACTTCACTTCCCTTTCACGTGGGGTAGCACTTACTACAGGAATTCGTGCCTATGACATGGCACTTCGGCTGCAATATGACGAGATTCCGATTGGTACGGTTGAACCAAACCTCACGCTAGCATTGAAGCACTTTTTGAACGAGCACGCCGATACACCAAAGCGTATTTATTGCACCTACACAGCGATGCTCGCGCTACGTCGTGAACTAAGCAAGGTGACAAAAGTAGAGGTAGTATCATGAAGCAAAAAACTATTTCGGTGCTACAACTTTACCCACGCGATATGAATATTTATGGCGACTGGGGCAATGTGCTAACCATCGTTCGCCGCCTTGAGTGGCATGGCTACACACCAGAGTTACTTACCTACAACCAAGGTGACGCCTTTCCCGAACATGTTGATTTAGTACTTGGTGGTGGTGGTCAAGACGCTGGGCAAAGCAAAATACAAGACGATTTGCTAAAAATTGGCCCAAAGCTTCACGAACTTGCCGAAGCTGATGTACCCATGCTCGTGATTTGTGGCTTATACCAGCTATTTGGAAAATTCTTCAAAACAAGTACTGGTGAAATTATTAAAGGGATTGAGCTGTTAGATCTTGAAACCTATGCAGGTAGTGAGCGTTTAATCGGTAATATTGTTACCCAAAGTGATGATTTTGGTGATATTGTGGGCTATGAAAATCATAGCGGGCAAACATTTCTCGCTGATGGGGTGAAGGCATTTGGTACGGTAGTTCGTGGCGCAGGCAATAGCGGCAAAGACGCAACCGAAGGTGCTCGCTACAAAAATGTCATTGGTAGTTATTTACATGGATCATTGCTACCGAAAAATCCGCAAGTTGCTGATTGGCTAATAACTCAAGCAGTTCGACGAAAATACGGAGACTTTGAACCAAATGTTATCAACGACACGTTTGCCTTGAAAGCACGCGGTATCGCTGCTAGTCGGCCTCGCTAAAACGCTCCGCTCCCATAGCCACTACTGGCCTTCATATGCTTACGCAGTTCACTAAGCACTTGCTCACCATGGCCAAGCGGCGTGACTCGGCCGTAAACTTTTATAACCTGTCCTTCTGGGTTAATCAAAAATGTTTTTCTCAGTATTCCCTCTTTGCCAAACATCTTTTTACCCCACGCACCGTACGCTTCGATTGCCGTGCCTTCCGGGTCGCTCAATAGCGTAAAGTTCAGCGAATGCTTGGCTTTAAATTTTTCATGACTCGAAGCATCGTCCTTACTTACCCCTACCACTTCCGCACCAAGTGCGGCCAAATCATCACGCGCGTCGCGCAAGCTGCAGGCTTCGACGGTACAGCCAGGTGTATCGTCCTTAGGGTAAAAGTATAAAACGAGCCATTTTCCCACAAAATCTTTTAGAGTTTTCTGTTCACCATTGTCATTTTTTAGTGCGAAATCGGGCGCTAGGTACGGTACATCTTTCATACCTTCAGTATACCACTGGAAATCTCTCTCTGTTTAGGCTATAATCTAGCATGAATTACCCACACTATCGGGGTGTGGCGCAGTTGGCTAGCGCGCGCGGTTTGGGACCGTGAGGTCGAAGGTTCGAGTCCTTTCACCCCGACCATATAAAAAAGATATCGCTTGATATCTTTTTTATATTCGCAGTTGCATAAATCTTACTTAGTTACAAATACCGTGCCTTTCATATGTGGATGAGGGGCGCAGTGATAACCGTACGTTCCAACTTTATCAAACGTAAAGCTGTATGTCTTGTCGGTTGAAAGTAATGGACCAGAAAGATCTGCTAGCTTATCACCAACTACACTGTGTTGTACGGTGTCTTTGTTTGTCCATGTAACTTTTGTGCCGACTTTTACGCGAATTACGCTGGGGCTATAGGAAAAATTACTAATCTCTACCCTGTTTGTCTCCACTGCATCTTTCAACATTGTTGTGTTTGAAGACATGTCGTTACTTCGAGATGATGAAATATATACCGCAGCTCCACAAATGATTACGACTACAGCAGCGAATATAGTTATAAGTTTTTTAGGCATGGTATGCGCTTTCTGCACAGAGCAGGGTAGACACGAATTGTGTTCTACCCTGCATCTAAGCGAGTTCTCTTAGAATTTGTCAGGGAATTGTTTTACAATCCCATCAGCTAAGGTTGAGAATAGACTTGTAAGGTGTGTTGCGCCTTCGTCGCGTAGCTTGGTTGCCGCAGCATAGTCACCTTTTGCCTCATTGTCAATCATTACAGCAGTCATATCAACATGTGATTTTAGGCCACTATATAACGCGTCTTCAGGCAGGTTTGGGTTAGCTTTAGCTAAGTATGCAGCCAGCGGTTTCGTGTACATGCTGTCGATATTCGATAGAGCTTTCTTTTTAGCCGTTGCATCGTCTTTACTTGCTGCAACAGCATAGTTCACAAATTCATCAAGGTGAAGTTTCCATACGCTATTAAATGTTTTTTCGGCATCCTTGCCATATACGCTTCCTACCGCCGCACCTAGGTCTGTACCATTTTTGTAAAGGTCTGCAGCATCAGCGTCTGCGCTCTTGGTTCCATTCAGCGTAGAGGCGACAGCACTATACGTGAGATCCATATGTTCTACGCCGAAGCCGACCAATGTAGATCGAAGACTCGCGGCTTTATTGCTGTCATTACTCATCATTGATGCAGCATGATCATGACCATGCTCGTTTTGACAGTTCATATCGGCTATCCACCAACCGATGCCACCCCCCACTACAAGGCTAAGCACTGCTGTTATTACTATTGCTGCCATTTTACTGTGAGATTCCATAATCCCTCCTGGTTAATTAATTCTAGGGTTAAGTTATAGAGTAATTACTTTACTTAATTAACTTAACTTGTTACTATAGTATTATAGAATTGAGTCATGAGTCAAGCTAATTTATGAAAAAAGATATTTCCGAGATTTCTACCTACGAATCGGGCGTTGTGCAATCAGCTGCTCATCGTCAGACAATGAAAGTAAAAACCACGTACCTATCCCAGTATGATTTGACAGGAATGCAGTGGTTTGTGCTTGGCTTCGTGTATGAGGCCGGAAAAGATGGCATCGCCCTTACCGCACTAAAAAATATCCTGGATACTACCATGCCTTTCATCACAAACATCGTAAACTCGCTCGAAGCAAAAGGATATATACATAAGACAAGTAGTCAATCAGACAGCCGTGTAAAGATTGCAACACTTAACCAGGCTTACGCTCACCAGGTTGAGGAAATTGAACTCGGTCTCAGGGATGCTCTGCGCAATGAGTTATATATTAGGGATAACATTTCCCGTGATGAACTGAATACGTACATCCGCGTGCTGTACAAACTTGCCCGAAACTCACTCTCTGACGATAACTAACACACTCTTATCTGCTAGGATATAAGTATGAACGTGACGAGCATCTTCAAGCGTCTTGCCCAATTCTTTATGTATACAAGCTACCTTACCTGCGCCTTACAATGGTTTTGGCTAGGTATTTTAGTGCTCGGCGTTTTCGCGCAAAACGGTATGCTCGATACACTAAATCAGCATGAACCTGTGGTAGCCCCTGTGCCAACACATGAACCGGCATCACCCGTGGCTTTAGCGATTGGTGGGATCGTGACGGTGGCAATGATTATTATTACGGTTGTTGTATTAATTCGCTTGCCTAAAGCTATCGCGAAAACGAGCCAAGTAGTAACCGAACGAGCAACTGAGACTATACTGCCGGTTGTCAGTCATCATAAAAAGCTACCAAAGAAAAAGAAACTCCAGCTAAGTGCAAAACTCACCTTTTATATTCGACTAGCTCTGATTGCTCTTCCCTTTTTGCTACTACTAGCATTGCCTCAAAACGAATCTATTAAACCGCAACTAGTTATTTTTGTGGGTGGTTTGCTGGCCATAACAACACTGACTCTCCTTGCGGTAGAGTCAGTAATTGCTTTGGCTTTGCCTAAAAAGAAACGGTAACTACTTCGCAAATTCGATTGCACGAGTTTCGCGAATCACGTTTACCTTAATCGTACCAGGGTACTGCATGGTACTTTCAATCTTTGTAGCAATGTCACGGGCGAGCTTTATACTCGATAAGTCATCGATGCGCTCTGGCTTCACGATAACTCGCACTTCCCTACCCGCTGAAATTGCATACGCCTTGTCGATACCATCAAAGCTGGTCGCCACGTTTTCAAGGTCGCGCATACGCTCGGCAAAGTTTTCGGCAGAAATATTGCGAGCGCCAGGGCGAGCAGCCGATGCAGCGTCGACTACACGAACAACCAACGCTTCTGGTGTGGTAGCTTCAATATCGTCGTGATGAGCTTCAATTGCGTGCACGATGTCGTCTGGCATGCCGTACTTCTTAGCAAGCTCTGCACCAATATGGTGATGCTTGCCTTCAATTTTGTGTGTAACCGCCTTACCAACATCATGAAGGAGCGTAGCGATTTTAACAGTACGAACATTCGCGCCAATTTCTTCGGCAATCATGCCGGCGATATGCGCCATCTCCGTGCTGTGCATCAGCACGTTTTGGCCGTAACTGGTACGGAACTTTAGCTCACCGAGTAGACGTAGCATTTCTTTTGGAATACCCACAACACCTACTTCGCGAGCAGCATCTTCACCAGCTCGATCGACTTCTTTGTCGATTTGCTTCTGTGCTTTCGCAACAACTTCTTCAATACGGCCCGGGTGAATACGGCCGTCTTTCATAAGCATTTCAAGCGTTAGGCGTGCAACTTGACGACGTACAGGGTCGAAGCTAGAAAGCACAATCATACCAGGCGTGTCATCAACAAGAATATCTACGCCAGTCGCGCGCTGAATTGCTTGAATATTTCGGCCTTCTTTACCGATAATCCGACCTTTCATTTCGTCGTCGGTCAGCTTGATTGCCGTGACCGTGCGTTCTGCGGTAACTTCACTACTCATACGCTCCATTGCGGTTAGAAGTACTGTTTGTGCCCGCTCTTCAGCATCCTGAGCAGCATCTTTTTGAAGCTTATCAACCAACCCAATAAGGTCGTTCTTGATGTCGCGCTCTGTCATTTGCATCAGCTTGTCAGCTGCGTCTTTTTTCTTTAAGCCAGCGATTTTTTCGAGTTTTTCTTGCTGCTTAGTGCGAATGTCACGAATTTCACCTTTTAGGCTCTCTACTTCATCTTCTTGTGCGCGAAGCTTTTCAGATCGCTTATCGAGTTCATCGAGTTTTTTATCAAGAGAGGTCTCTCGTTCGGCAAGCCGATCTTCGACTTTTTTAAGCTCTTTGCGGCGTTCTTTTTCAATTTCAACCGCTTCGTCTTTTGCCTTTAGTACAATGTCACTTGCTTTGCTTTTGGCTTGAGCAAGTTCTTTCTCAATTTTATTTTTGCCTTGGGTAGCTTGTTGCTTATCGTAAGCGAATTTTCCGCCCACACCTAATACGACTCCGACAACAGCGGCAATAACCTCTATTCCCATACTGGTTCCTTTCTCTGTCTCACTCCCGCCACGTGTTCGTCGTAGCGATATAGTTTAATCAAGAATGAGCAGATCGTTTCAAAATATTTAGTAAATCTCAGTCCCAAAAAATCAGACTATTTATATTGTAGCGCTTTTTAACGTGGCGGGGCAAGAATATTTTTCGCTATTTTCGTGGAGTTGTGATGTTGGCCTCACGACCATAAAAGGGCATAACGATTTGGTCGTTTTCACCTGTTTGTAACCGTCTTATGGCGTCGACTTCCCAACTTTCACCTTGCGCACCTACTATCGGTACAGAGAGCTCAGCTGCGAGCGTGTTTAGCACAGTCAGTCCAATACGAAGACCAGTAAAGCTTCCAGGCCCTTGAAAGGCACCAATACCCGATATGTCGTGGAGTGTTTTGCTCTGAGATTCAAGTTGCTCGCGAAGATAGCGGAGTAGATTGTGGGCTAGTTCACGATGTGCTTCCCACTCGTTATAAACTCGGTTTTCACTATCGAGCAATGTTAGCTTACAGGTAGGTGATGAGGTATCAAGCAATAGAATCATGCGAGCTCCCCGAGCAAACGTTCTGAACGTGGGCCATGTGCAGACATTACAAGTTCCCTGTCGGTTTCAGACGGACTAGCAAACACGATTTGCAAGTGGTCTTCTGGCAACACAGCCCGAACCACGTCACCCCACTCGACCACTACTACTGCACCGGGCTCACGCGCGGTTTCATGCAATTCGTCTGCCATAATACCGGCATCTGCTAAACGATAAAAATCATAGTGGGCAAGTAGTCGATGGTTTGTGGCACTGTACACTCGATTGATAGTAAAGGTTGGGCTTTGCACCGTTTCAGAAATCTCCATACCGACCGCAAGACCTTTTGTGAGGGTCGTTTTACCTGCACCAATATCACCTATAAGCTCGATAACCTCGCCGCCTTCAACTAGTCGTCCAATCTGCTCGCCAAATTCTTTCATGGCCTCTTCGGAAGAAATTTGTTTTTTCATCTCTATAAATTATACCATTTGCTATACTAGAATCTGATGATACGACTAGCAAATGACACCGACCATGCTGGAGTTGAAGCGCTTTTGGCTCTGATGCACCGAAAAATAAACGATGAATTGTTCACACAGTTGCTTCACGATGAAACGCGCGCGATCCTAGTGGATGACCAAAGTGGCGAACTTTCAGGAATGGTGCTTTGCAATATTGTTTATAAACTTGACAGAAAAGAGTGTCGCCTTGATCGACTTATTGTTCGAGAAGAATTCCGAGGACAAGGTATAGGTACTAAACTCCTCAGGGCCGCCGAAGAATGGGCCTGGAAGCATGACGTGAAGCGAATCGAATTTACTAGTAGCGCAAAACGTCCTGAGGCTCATCATCTGTATACGAAAAATGGCTACGAAAACCGAGATACGAAAGTATTTGCGAAAACAAATGGCGAAATAGAGGCTGTATAGTCGATGGCAAGAGTAAAGCTATCTGAGTATCGAGCAAAGTCTCTGTTAGTGGATAACTATGCTGGCGTTTCGCTGCGGCTTTCATCGCTTGACGACGACATCGCAACGCTTGATGAGAATACTCCTTACGTTGTTAAGGTTGACCAGGGAATCAAAAAGCGCGGCAAGCAAGGTCTGCTACGACTTAATGTGAGCAAGCAAGCTGCTCGTGCGGCTGTTGAAGAGCTTGCTAGCAAAGGCTTTACGAGGTTTATTGCCGAGCCCATGTTTACTCACGAGGAGAATGAAGAGCGCTACGTGAGCTTCGAGCGAGCTCGCGAGGGTATTGCTGTCCAGTATTCAGAGCAAGGTGGCGTAAATGTTGAAGAAAACCCGGCAAGTGTCCAGACGTTTACTGTTGATACAGTACCTCTACCAAAAGCATTTGTACAACACGTTATCGATGTAATGAACCGTGAACACTTAAGTTTTGTAGAAATTAATCCACTGATTGTACGCGATGACGAATGTGTGCTGTTAGACGCAGCCGTGCTTGCTGATAGCGCCGGTGAGTACCAGGCTAGTTGGGACGAAGATGACGTCGTTGAAGCTCGACAGCCAACTGAAACTGAAGCCGCTATCGCTAAGCTCAATCAAAATTCACCTGCGGCTTTTTCGTTTCGGATATTAAATGAAGATGGGGCACTGTGGTTACTCTTGAGTGGAGGTGGAGCAAGTATTACCATCGCCGACGAAGCAATGAATCAAGGCAAGTCTAGTCTCGTGGGTAATTACGGTGAGTACAGCGGTGGTCCGTCAACGGAAGAAACATATCTCTACACGCTTGATGTTCTCCACCAAGCGCTGACTTCGAAAGCTCCAAAAAAGGCAATTATTATTGCTGGCGGCGTAGCAAACTTTACCGACGTAAAGAAAACTTTTGGCGGTATTATTCAAGCGCTTGACGAAAAACTTGGCGATCTTCAAGAGCAAGGAATTCGCGTCTATGTGCGGCGTGGTGGGCCAAATGAAGTAGAAGGACTGGCAATGATGGAATCATATTTGAAGAAAAATAATCTATTTGGAAGTGTTCACGGCTCTGATATCGTATTAACCGATGTTATCAACGAAGCTCTGGAGCATGTCGATGCGTAATATCAGCTCTATCCGCCAGAACCCAGGTAAAATTTTAGCGTTTGGAAATTACGCAGCTGGCTACCAAACAATCCTTGATTTTGACTATTTATGTGGCAAAGATGCTCCTTCGATTGCCGGAATCGTAACCGCAAGCGCGAAGTTTCAAAAGTTCTTCTGGGGCAATGGGGAAGTGCTAATACCCTGCTTCCCTACCGCCGATAAAGCTAAGGCTAGTCTGGGCTCAGTTGAATGGATGCTCAATATCAATTCCGGCCGACGAGCATTTCAGTCTACCGTATCGTTTTTTGATGCATTTCCTGATGCTCTTGGTGGCCACATTTTCGCCGAAGATGTACCCGAAATCCATGCCCTAGAACTCTACGAGCGCTACCAAAAACAGGATAAAACCCTTATTGGTCCGGCTGGAGTTGGTTTGCTTGTACCAGGAGCTCTAAAGCTAGGAGTAGTTGGCGGCGTCGACTGGCGACAACTTGAGAAAAATCATTTAATGACTGCCGGAAACGTCGCAGTTCTCTCGGCATCTGGTGGAATGATAAATGAAATTATTACTATTGTCGCGACTAGCGGACATGCGATTAGCTTCGCCCTTTGTTTTGGTGGCGACCGCTTCCCTTCCACCAGTCCTCGTGAAGCGTTTTTGGCTGCCGAAGCCGATGAAGCGACGAGCCATATCGTGTATTACGGTGAACTTGGTGGCCAAGATGAACACGAGTTAGTAGATCTTATTACCAGCGGTAAAGTCACAAAACCAGTCGTCGCTTACATCGCGGGGGTTATTGGTGAAGGCTTTGATCAACCGGTGCAATTCGGGCATGCCAAAGCGCTCGCAAACAATAAATCAGAAACAGCAAGCGCGAAGCGACGTGCCCTTGCTGAAGCTGGAGTAAAGGTAGCAGATTCAATGACAGACTTTAGTAAAGCAATTAAAGACATCCCTCAAAATGAAAAACCTGAGTCGGTTGATGCCACTAGCCTCGCGGGTCGGAAAGCTAGTCTCTTTTCATCTACTATTAGCAAAGAAAGCTCCGAAGGCTACGAATTTATTGGAGCACCACTTCAGCAGTGGGCTGATGAAGGCGACATTGCTTTGCAAATCACTTCCGCCCTGCTTGGTAAACGTCCCTCTTCACAAAAAACGACTGAATTTATTCGAACCGTTTTCTTACTTTCTGTCGACCATGGCCCTCAAGTTTCCGGTGCACTCAACACCATTGTTACGGCGCGTGCCGGTAAAGGCCTAGTAGATTCACTTGCGGCCGGACTACTCACTATCGGACCTCGTTTTGGTGGCGCGGTTAGTGATGCTGCGCGTGAGTGGTTCGAAGGAGTTACCGAGGCAAAAATTCCTGAAGAACATGTTGAGAGCTATGCAAAAGCAAAGAAATACATTGGCGGCATAGGTCACAAAAAATACCGTCTTGGGCTACCAGATCCTCGCACGGCCAGACTAGCAGATTTTGTTGATGAGCTTCCATCGCATCGTTACTACGACTACGCCAAAGCAATTGAAGCAATAACCAGCTCGAAAAAAGGCTCGTTAATACTCAATGTTGACGGCACCATAGCCGCCTTAATGCTTGATATCCTTGAGCAAGAAGAAAAGCTCACCGAGGATGAGCTCCGTCAATTGATTGACGCCGACTTTTTCAATGCGCTATTTGTGATTCCACGAACCGTTGGCTTCGTCGCGCATTACCTCGACCAAAAGCGATTAGACGAGGGTCTATTCCGCCTATCCGACGACGATGTTCATTTAGCCTAAAAACTACTGGCGAATTCTCTGTTAGCACGCTATACTAGAGCGTAAGCATTATGCGCACAATTGCTGATAATATCGTTGAAAAACTTGTGTTAGAGGGTGGGACCATAACATCCGATATTATTCAGACGTCCAAAGAGACTGCTACACGTACTAAAAAACCTCTGCAACAAGTACTCCTCGAAAGTGATGTCATCACCGACAATGACCTCACAAAGCTTTTTTCGAAGTACACTGGCCTCCCCTACGCCGACCTCAATCCGGGTGATATTCCATACGAGGTCCTTACGAAAATTCCTGAACGTATCGCCAAACAGTACAACGCAATCCTATTCAAGATTGACCCTGATGGCCTACTTCACCTTGCCATGGAAGACCCCGACGACGTTCAGGCCGTCGACTTTATTGAAAAAGAAATTGGTGAAAATACTAAACTCTATATCGCTACTCATGCTAATATTGTGGCTTGCTTGGGAAATTATAGAGGTGATGTCCATGAAAAGCTCAATGATGTTATTGATATTCAACGAGAAGAAGATGGCAGCGAACAAGTCGTCAGTGACTCTGATATCGCCGAAGATTCGCCTGTTGCTCAGACAATCAATCTGCTACTCGAATACGCAATCCGTTCAAATGCCAGTGATATCCACATTGAACCTCGTGAAGGTTTCGTGCAAATTCGCTACCGAATCGACGGTGTATTAAAAGAAGTGAATCGCTTACCGCGTAATGTGCTCGGTGCGCTAGTGAGTCGTATTAAGATTTTATCCAACCTTAAGATTGATGAACGTCGCGTTCCGCAAGATGGTCGTTTTAAGATAAATGTTGCCGGTAAACAATACGCTCTTCGTGTCAGCACACTCCCTATTGCCGATGGCGAAAAGGTTGTTATGCGTATCCTTGACGAAAGCAACCAAGCCGTCACACTAGATGATCTTGGCTATTGGGGCCGAGCTTTAAAAACCGTTACCGACGCATTGACCGAACCAAATGGTATCGTACTCGTGACTGGGCCGACTGGCTCAGGAAAGTCAACAAGTTTGTTTAGTATTCTGACTAAACTTAATACGCCAAATGTGAACATTTCGACAATTGAAGACCCTGTGGAGTACAAAATAACAGGGGTAAACCAGACTCAAACCAACGTAAAGGCTGGCATGACGTTCGCCAGTGGTCTTCGCGCCCTGCTTCGTCAAGACCCGAATATTATCATGGTAGGTGAGATTCGTGATGGTGAAACGGCTAACCTGGCTGTCCAGGCAGCATTGACCGGTCACCTTGTCTTCTCTACTCTTCACACTAACAACGCAGCAACTAGCCTTCCTCGTTTGCTCGATATGGGTATTGAGCCTTTCTTGATTGCGAGCACCGTGAGAGCAGTTATTGGTCAACGTCTGGTGCGTAAGCTCTGCATGAACTGTCGACAAAGCTATGCCCCGTCTCAAGAAGAAGTTCAAGCGTTGTATAAGACCTTCGGCATCACCACACCCGAAGCGATTAGTGTTGTGCATAAGCTCGACCAAGAAGCCATTGCCCAAAAGCTGGGAGGTGACACACCGGCAGCTACGACCGATACTACCATCTCGAGTCTTTGGCGACCCTCACCTGACGGCTGTGATGAATGTAACCACACCGGTTTCAGGGGCCGAATTGGCATCTATGAGGTACTTGGCTCGTCTCAAGCGATCCAAAAATTAATTGTTACCAGTGCGACAAGCAGCGATATCCAGGCTCAGGCTATAGCCGAAGGGATGACAACAATGCAAACCGATGGGCTCATTAAAGCGCTGCGCGGTCAAACAACCATTGAGGAAGTACTTCGAGTAACCAGAGAATAGTATGCCTAATTTTTCGTTTACTGCCGTCGGTGCAAACAACAAGGTCGTCAATGGAAACATTGAAGGTGCTAATCGAGATGCGGTATATAAACACCTTCAAGAACAGGGTGTTAGGCCTCTGAGCATCAAAGAGACTAGCCCACCATCAAAAAGTCTATCTATCGCAAAGCTACTAGCTCCCGGGAAGGTAAAGTCGGATCATATCGTTGTGTTTACGCGTGAGCTAAGTGCCATGGTAAGTGCGGGTGTTCCCTTGCTTCGATGTCTTAACTCTTTGGCCGAGCACACCGAAAGTGCACAGCTGAAAAAAATACTTGGTTCAGTTATCAAAGACGTCGAGGGCGGTGCTCCTTTGGCCGATGCACTAGAAAAATTTCCTGACACGTTTTCAACTGTATACGTAAACATGGTTCGGGCTGGTGAAGCAGCGGGTATTCTAGATGAGATTTTGAAGCGTCTTGCTACCCAGCAAGAGAAGTCCGCAACCATGCGAAAGAAAATTAAAAGTGCGATGACCTATCCGACTGTACTCGTAGTCATTACGGTGGTAGCGTTTTTTGGGCTTATGATTTTTGTTATTCCACAAATTGGTAAAATCATCTCTGATCTAGGTGGTCCAGATGCCCAACTTCCCCTCATTACGCAAGTTATGCTCGGTATTAGCAAGTTTGTAACTAGCTATTGGTTTATTCTCATCCCTTTGTTTGCGGCTGGGGTATTCGCACTACTCCGCTATATTCAAACCAAAGATGGCAAACGACAATTTCATACCCTCATTATCAACCTCCCTGGTATTAAAACAATTACTCGTAAGGTTGCTGTAGCCCGCTTTGCCCGTACCTTTTCGGCGCTAATTGGAGCAGGTGTGGCTGTACTTGAGGCGCTTGAAGTGACGGCTCATGCCGTCGGTAACGTTGTGTATGAAAAAGTTCTCCTCGATGCCGCTGAAGAAGTAAAAAATGGCGCTACACTGTCATCAATTATTGAAAAGAGTCCCCTATTTCCGGCAATCGTACCTCAGATGCTTTCTGTCGGTGAAGAAACCGGACAAACAGATGTGGTATTAGTGAAGGTAGCTGACTTTTACGAGGAAGAGGTTGATGTTGCCATCGATGGTTTGAGCTCTATAATCGAACCGGTGATGATTGTGTTCATGGGTGCCATGGTGGGTCTTATTGCGGCAAGTGTTATGTCACCTATCGCTAATCTGTCACAGAACATACGTTAATCATAGCTTTTCACATACCGCTCATGTATACTTATAGAGACGAAATAAGAGAAGTGGGCAGCCCTAGAAGTGGCAAAATTATTCTACAAAGATAAACCAATCGTAGGCCTCGACATCGGTCAAACCGGTGTGAAAGTAATGGCGGTCGATACCAAGAAATGGCTCGTAACGGCGTACGGGTCTATTGACCTCGACCCTGCTAAAGTGCAGGAATCTCTTGATAAGCGCGACAACTATCTCTCTGATGGTATACAAACTCTTATGCAGAAGAATATTATTGGGAATCTTCCTAGCAATCACGTCGTTGTAGGCATCCCGGCGTCGCGAACTTTCACTCGATCTTTTACTATTCCAATAAAAGCCATGAAAAAGTTGCGTGATGCCGTAGAACTTGAAGCCGAACAATATATTCCGATTCCGGCCAACCTGCTTTATATCGATTTTGAGATTATCCATAAAACCAAAGATACCGTTACTGTACTGATGTGCGCTGCGCCAAAAGCTATCGTTGACCAAACTGTTGAAGCAGCTGAAATGGCAGGATTTCGTGTGTGCATGGTTGAACCTAGCGTCAACGCAGTAGCTAGGTTGCTTGAGACCACCGAGGAGGGTAATTTGCCCACTGTAATCGTTGATATTGGTGCAGCAAGCACCGATATTGCTATCCTGGACGGATCAATTCGTGTTACCGGTGGCGTAAGCGTTGGTGGTAATACTTTCACGCTTGATATTGCTAAAAAGCTCGATGTAACACTTGAAACAGCTCATCAAATGAAGGTGTTGAATGGATTGAGTCCAGGCAGCAAACAACACAAGATAAGTGGCGCTCTCTCTCCAAGCCTCGAAAAAATCGCCGATGAGGTACGCAAAATCATTCGCTACTACAAAGAGCGTATCAATGAAGACCGAAAGCTAGAGCAGGTGCTTGTTGTTGGTGGTGGAAGTAACGTGCCTGGCATCGGTGAGTTCTTCACAAACGAGCTAATTATGGCAGCTCGAGTCGCAAGCCCTTGGCAAACTCTAGATTTTGGTAAATTACCTCAGCCTGCAAAACAATTTCGCCCTCGCTACATTACCGTAGCTGGTCTGGCCAGCATTAAACCGGAGGATGTTGTACAATGATAAATCTCCTACCAGTTGAACGAAAGGCAGACCTATCCGCGGCACGCACCAACAGCATTTTAGTGCGTTATTTGTTTATGAGTGGCTTTGGCATTTTATTAGTCGCCATCATTTCTACCGGGACTTTCTTTAGCCTCAACTTCGCGAAAGATAACGCTGAAAACCGCATCAACGCGAATGACGCAAAATATGCTAGTTTTACAAAGGTAAAGAATGAAGGTGATGCTTTCCGGACAAACTTAGCTACTGCAAAAGAAATTCTTGATAAACAAGTTACCTATTCAAAGCTGGTGTATGAGATTGCCGCGGTTATCCCCAGCGGAACAGTGCTTGATAATCTTAATCTCGATACAAAGTCCTTCGGCTCTGTCATTATCATCGAAGCTAGCTCGACTTCATTTTCAAATGCCGTCAAGCTAAAAGATTCACTTCAGGCTAGCAAAAAACTTTTCAGTGATGTGTCGCTTCAGAGTGTTAGCGAAGAAGGTAGCAGTGAAAGCTCAAGTGATAAATACCCTGTCAAAGTATATCTTCAGGTTAAGATTAACCAAGGAGCTCTGAAGTGAAAGATAAATTCACCGCTCGAAGCTTACGAATCGTCTTAGTCATATTGCTTGTGCTCACCTTTGTTGCAGGCATTGCGGCATTCTTGTTTGCAAAAGACTTCCTATCCGCCTACGCGACAAAGGTAAGTGAGCGAAACGCACTCGCTAATGTTGGTGACTCAAACTTACAGGCGCTGAACAAGCTTGAAACGTATCTTGAAACGAATAAAGAAGTAATCGATAAAACAAAGAATATCGTCGCCGACAGCAAAGAGTATCGCTACCAGAATCAAATTATTAGTGATTTAAATAGCTTCGCAGCTTCTGCCGGTGTAGCAATTGATAAGTTTGATTTCGTGACCAACCAAGCTGAGGCAGCAACCGATAGCGCAGCCCAAGAAACAACAGATGCATCGGCAACGACACCCGCTACCCAAACGAGCAGTCTTAAATCGACTCGTGCGACAGTTACTGTGACCACTCCTGTCTTATATAATTCTCTGCTGAAATTCATTCAAAAAATCGAGCAAAACAAAACGAAAATGCAAATTACGAGCATTGGCCTTATTCGTTCCACAGATCCGACACAACCAACTGGCTCAGTTGATTCACAAAGTTTTATAATTGAGGTGTACATACGGTAGCTTATGAATTCTCCAGACCTTAGTGAAATCGGTACATTGCTCGCAAAGTTTTTGCGACGCTTCCACGGAACAATGTTTTTTGTTTTATTGTCAGGACTTCTCGCAGCCGCTATTCTCACGATTATTTCAATTAATAATCTTGTTAATCAACCTCCTGAATCAAGTACTCCAGTGGTTTCAAGCAGCTTTGATGAAGATACGGTTATGCGCGTTAAAGATTTGGGTACTTCAAACCCTTACACGCCAAAAGCCGGCTCTCGTACTAATCCGTTCCTTGAGTAGATTGACCAAGACGCTTATACTAAGACTATGCTAGTAGCGTATGATCGATTTATCGGGTCGCCCGTAATGAGCCTTCAAACAGGCTCTGAATTAGCTCGTACCGTGCGTGCTCTCGTCGATCCACGTGATTTAACTGTTCTCGCCTATGAGCTAGAAGGGCCGATGCTCACCGAGCACCCCTCATTTCTAAGAGTGCTTGATGTGCGCGAGTTTAGTAATATCGGTATTATCGTCGATAGCAGCGATGAGTTTGTCGGCCTTGACGACGTCATCAAACTAAAAGAAGTCTATAATTTCCACTTCGACCTAATTGGCTTAAAAGTTGTTGACAAAAGAGGGCGAAAACTTGGTAAGGTTACCGGCTATACTGTTGACAGTGATAGTTTCGTTTTACAACAGTTGCGTGTGCAGCGTCCTCTTCTGCAGAGCTTCAATGAAACTGAACTGCTAATCAACCGGTCACAAATCGTCGAGCTTAGCGACCAACAGGTGGTCGTTGAAGACGGCAGTCATACAATGCCCGACCGTGAGCCTGTTCGTAACTATACGAATCCATTTCGCCAATCATCGGCCCAGCCCGAAGCGATTACTCCTCCTCGCGAGTAGAATCGAGTGCAGCACGAATGTCACCATAACTGAAGCCTTGGCGCGCCAAATAGTTTAGCAGCTTCTCTTCTGAATCGTATTTCAAGCGCTTTTTGGTGAGTATCTTTTGTAGTTCGTCACTGTCGTTTCGACTACTCTGCTGAAAGGCTTGTTCAATACTATCTACCGCGACACCTTTGACTCGCAATTCATTTATAAGCTTGCGCTTACTGCTACCCTTGGTTTGGTTGCGATGCTCCACCCAATATCGAGCAAATGCATCATCATTTATGTAACCTTTGTCTTTTAGTCGATCGTACACTCTATCGGCTATTGCTTGCGTTATCCCTTCGCGCTTTGAGCCGTTCTTTTTTAAGCTGGAGCGAGTCTTTCGCCAAAGGTAGTCTTTTACTTCTTTGCTACTGTGTGGCCTCATAAGGCAATATTCAAGTGCCCGAGCATATGTTTTGCCGAACTGGCTTTCATTCAAAAGATCCGCTAACTCTTCTTCTTCGTATTCTCTACCGACTCGAACACCGAGCTCGCCTACCTGATACACATCTAACGAAAAAGCGTACGTTCCATCAACCGACACATTCACACGGTCTTTATTTTTTGCTTGAAGAGATATATCCGTAATTTTCACTACTATCCCCTTCGGTCGCTACGTGGTTGTATTATTCAGACTCAGCAACTTGCTTACGAACTTCTTTTTCAATTTCGTCGAGAACCTTTGGATTTTCTTTCAAGTAAACTTTCACTGCTTCTCGGCCTTGGCCAATTTTTCCATCTTTGTAATCAAACCAAGCACCCGATTTACCAACAATTGCTTTTTCAACAGCTAGATCGAGTACGTCGCCAGTGCGAGAAATTCCTTCATTATACATAATGTCGAATTCGGCAGTTCTAAATGGCGGTGCAATCTTATTTTTCACCACTTTCACCTTTGTTCGGTTTCCAATAATGTCTTCGCCTACTTTCAACTGACCAATTCGTCGAATATCAAGACGTACAGACGCGTAGAACTTTAGTGCATTACCACCAGTAGTCGTCTCAGGATTTCCAAACATTACACCAATCTTCATGCGAATTTGGTTAATAAAGATAACGGTTGCCTTTGATTTATTAATGATACCCGTGAGCTTACGTAGCGCTTGACTCATCAGTCGGGCTTGCAAGCCCATGTGGCTATCACCCATATCACCGTCAATTTCTGCTTGTGGTACGAGAGCCGCAACCGAGTCAACGACTATTAAATCTACTGCGTTTGAACGCACGAGTGTTTCTGCAATTTCAAGTGCTTGCTCACCATTGTCAGGCTGGCTAACTAGTAGATTTTCAGTATCAACTCCTAGCTTTTTCGCGTAGGCTGGGTCGAGCGCGTGTTCGGCGTCAATAAATGCTGCCGTGCCACCCTGCTTTTGAATTTCAGCAATCGCATGCAAGGTTAGGGTAGTCTTACCAGAGCTTTCGGGTCCGTAAATTTCAATAATTCGGCCTTTTGGATAACCGCCACCAAGTGCCAAGTCAAGACTCAGCGCACCGCTAGGTAAAAGTTCGATGTCAACTTTCTTTGCTTCTCCAAGCTTCATGATTGAACCATCGCCAAATTGCTTGGTGATTTGGTCCATTGCTAGGCCAAGTGCTTTCATTTTTCCTTCATTGTCAGGTTTTTCAGTCGAAACTGGATCTTTAGCAGCCTTTTTTGCCATACTATTTCCTCTCTTGGTTATATTCTCATTATACGGTATTTTGCTATAATTAATCTAATGAAAGCTCGTGGTTTTACTATTCTTGAACTGCTGTTCCTCACAGTTGTACTTATCGCCATTGGCGCTTTGTTTTGGACACAGAAAAACAATATTGAAGTTGCTGCGCGTGACGACAAACGTAAAATTGCCATCAATGCAATGTACTACTCACTGGAAGAAATATTTCACAAGCAAAGTGGTTACTACCCAATGGAGTTAACATCTGAGACATTGCCTTCCGTAGACAAGAAACTATTTACCGATCCAAGAGGAGTCCAGTTAGGTGAAGGTGGCTCTGACTATCGCTACGAGCCTTCAAACTGTACAGACGACAAATGTCAGTCCTACACCCTCCGTGCGAATCTTGAAAACGAAGCAGACTACGTAAAAACAAATCGCTAGTAAACGAGTTAATTTTCGTAGGGATCTACTGGGCGACCGTTTTTGAATGATTCAATTGCATTATTTAACACGGCAACTTGATTACGTGGATTTGCTACATATGAAAACCGGTAGGTGGTTTCTTCGCCTTCGGTACTTAGTCGAATTGTCCCATAGTTAAGAATTGTTTGGAGAAAACCAGATTGACGAAAGCTTGCATCTTCGATGCTACCAAGACTAACGGTCTGCTCGTGACGAGAAAATACACTGTGTTGAATTTCCTGTACGACACTTTCATTGGTCATGTAAAATTGGTTCTGTAAATATACCCACACTGCAATAAAACCGCCAGTGGCTGTTAGTATCATTAGTAATACAATAGGCCACAGCACAATATCAAAGCTTGGCAGACTAGGCACGGTAGTCTCTGGTGAGGCAGGGTACAAAATAAGCACAATCATTTGAACTATTAGAAGCAACGCTGTTGCGCCGACGGGTATGAGCAGTCCAATCGGGTGGCGTTTTATGTCTAAAATAACAAACTCACCTTCGCTAAGGTTGAGATGTGGGTAGCGCTTTTTTGAATCTATCGAACGCAGCTGTACATCCTCAGATAAAGGCTTATTGGCCGGCTCAACAGCTCGTGCCGCGTGAACCACGTGCGGTTCATTAGAGTACTGGGCACGAAGCTGCGGGTCATAATTCTGTCCAGATACTTCTTGGGTTGCTGCTGTGACATGAGATGACAGCCTCGGCTCCTGGTTAGACTGAGGAGGCACTACCTGAGGAGCTGCATAAAGTGGTCTCCCATTAGCGTCGTAGGCAACTGGTTTATTTGGATCTTCCATGTCTTTTTAGTATAACAAACCTTATGTATCGTTTGATTTAGGTGAACGTCCTACATGCCTGTGTGCCTTCAGGGTCGCTTTTCTTCCTCGAGGAGTTCGTTCAATAAAGCCTATCTGTAGTAAGTACGGCTCATAGAAATCTTCGATTGTAGTCGGCTCATCACCAGTAAGTGCCGCAATCGTGTTTAGGCCTACCGGCTCGCTACCGTAATTTTCAATCATACTCATAAGCATATGTCGGTCTGCGGGGTCTAGTCCCAGTTCATCAATTTCCATCAGCTCCAAAGCTTTTGTTGTCATTACTGTATCTATGATTCCGTCACCGTTCACATCGGCGTAATCTCGTACTCGCTTCAGAAGGCGATTGGCGATACGTGGTGTGAGGCGTGCGCGTGAAGAGAGTAGTGTAGCAGACTCTGCTTTTATTGGTGTGTTTAGAATCTTTGCCGCTCGGGTGATGATTTGAGCAATTTCGTCCGCCGTATAAAACTCTAAGCGGTACAAGTGTCCAAATCGGTCACGAAGTGGGGCAGCAAGACTGCCAGTTCTTGTGGTGGCACCAATAACGGTGAATTTTGGTAAATCAAGACGCACACTACGAGCGGCCGGACCTTTACCAATTACGATATCCAGCTTGTAATCTTCCATCGCACTGTAAAGGACTTCTTCCACTGCCCTTCCAAGCCGATGAATTTCGTCAATAAACAGAATATCGCCGTCACTCAAGTTTGTCAGAATACTTGCGAGATCGCCGGCACGCTCAATCGCGGGACCGCTGGTAACTCGCAAACCGACGCCCATTTCATTGGCAATTACCGTTGCCATCGTCGTCTTACCTAAACCAGGAGGACCGTACAATAGTACGTGATCGATTGGCTCGCCGCGTTTCTTCGCTGCATCAATCGCAAGTTTTAGATTTTTCTTTAGGCGCTCTTGCCCGATATACTCGTTAAAATTCTGCGGCCGTAAGGTAACTTCAATCTGCTGCTCCTCGGCATCATCTTCGTCAATTGTTGTTGTCACAATTCTATCAATTGCCATTACAAATCGTCCTCGTTGATAAGTGCAATTATTTCAACTGGCACTTCTTCGTATGGATGAACGCTTTTTAAAGCTGTTACGACAGTCTTCGCAACGCTTCTCTCGCACACAACTTCAACTCTCTCTTCCGCTACTTCTTCCGCCTGCCCTGGCTTACCAATTGTAGGATGAGCGTTATTTGATGCAAGAAATCTGCCCGTACCGCTGCTAGAGAAACTGCAAAAACTGTATTCGCCCAGTCTCCCCGCCCCAGCTTCTCCAACTGCCTGACGAAGCTTTTCGGCGGCATCATGTGGTACGTAAGTAATGATTTTAATCATTTCAGCACTCATGATTTAAGTGCCTTTCTAACACGCTCACTGGTTGAAAGTGAGCCATCTATGTTCTCTAGCATTTTACTAGCATCCGCGAGCGTATAGCCAAGTGCCATCAAGGCCTCTAGCGCTTCGTCGCTGGTATTGAGTTCGGTTTGCACTGCACCAGAGCTGTAGTGTGTTGGCAAACCAACTTTATCACTCAAATCTACCACCACTCTATCTGCTGTTTTCTTGCCTACTCCAGCTGCTTTAGCGACGAACGCGCTATCACTGTGCGCTATCGCATTTCGCACGACTTGCGCATTTCCCAGGCTCAAAATCGCCAGCGCCGCCTTCGGACCAACACCCTGCACTGTAATTAGCATCTCAAATAATTTTTTTGCGGCAAGACTGCTAAAACCATATAAATCTTGGGATTGTTCGCGTATGTGGTGATAAGTATAAAGTTTTACATTTTCTTGTAAAGACATTTGCTCATAGTCTTCTAGAGCCACCTGTACCTCATAACCAATCCCACTCACATCAACAATCACTGAGCCAGCAAATTTTTCAACGACTGTGCCAAAAACGTGCGCTATCATTTCCAGCTTCTCCCTCGAATTATTGCAGCAATTCCAACCATGATGATAAACAGTACTATACCAAGCTGTGCTTTCATAGCACTATTATCTCATATTACGTCGTAGTCGCCTTCACAGTTGGTCTTCTGAACAGCCCACTGCATTCACAGTCGCCCCGACCGCTGTGTTTGGACACTGATCAATATCATCTGTTACACCATCTGAATCAGCATCATCACCTTCTACACAATTTGGATCATTGGCAGCTAAATCTTCCTTGCCAGGAACACTACACATATCGACGACACAGTTTTCATCATCAGCGGTAAGGTCTTCCTTACCTACAACAGTACACATCGCCGTTTCTTCATCTTTTTTGGGTTTGTCTTTTTTCTTATCAGGCACGTTACAACTTTCTTTTGGTTGCGCAGAGGCAAGGAAGTATTCATTAAATGTGCCAGTACCGGCTCGGTCTGCTTTTTTACCGTTACTACAAACAAGTAGTTTTACAATTCCTGCGGGTTGCTTGAATGCCTCGTTTGACGTGCCATCTAGGACAGATTGCATAAAGCTTCGCCAAATTGGCCCGGCCATGCTTGAGCCACCATTGTACATTGCTACGTTATCGTTATTTCCTACCCATACACCAGCCGCGATACTTGGTGTGTAGCCTATAGTCCAAGCGTCTTTCGCATCGTCGGTAGTTCCGGTCTTCACCGCCACCGTATGACCAGAAACTGTCAGTGAACTTCCAAAAATTGGTGCCCGCGCATTGTTGTCGGAAAGAATGTTTGATATTAGAAACGCGCCTTGTTCACTTACGCCACGTTCGCTTGTTTTGTCTTCAGTAAAAATTGTTTCGTCAAATTTGTTATCGATTTTATCGATAATCGACGTGTTGTAATGCTCACCTTGATTTGCAAAGCCTGCGTACGCATTGGTCATTTCTTCAAGTGGAATTTCGCCCGATCCAAGTGCCAATGGTAAGCCATAGTCCGAAGCACTACGATTCAATGTAGTAATGCCCATTTTCTTGGCAGTCGTAATCGCGTTATCAACTCCTAGTTTTTGCATGACCTTAATTGATGGAATGTTTAGAGAGCGTGATAATGCATTGCGAACGCTAATCGGACCGCTAAATGTTCGGCTTGCGTTTTGTGGAGTGTAGCCACCAAAGTCAGTTGGTACGTCTTGAAGGACAGTTGCAGGAGTGACCAAACCACGAGCCAGCGCTTCCGAGTAATAAATTGGTTTAAAGCTCGAACCAGGCTGACGTGGCGTAGTAACCATATTCACCATACCCCACTTCGGATTATTGTAGTCGGCGCTACCCACAAGTGCCCGAATTTCACCAGATTTTGGATCGATTGCTACCAAACTCGCATTGGTACCATTGTTTGCCTGAATGAAGGCCATATTACTTTGAACCGCTGCATTTGCCTTTTTCTGCATACCTAGATCAAGCGTTGTCACGACACGATAGCCAGAACGGTTAACCTTTTCTTCACCGTATTTTTCATATAATTCGGATAGAACCATTCCGGTAAAGTGTGGTGCACCATTGTCGATTGGGTCACGCTTCGGCGCATAATGAAGTTTTTGCTTGAGCGCAACTTGTTTTTGAGCTTCAGTAATTTTGCCATTTTTGACCATGCGAGTCAGCACCGTGTTTTGGCGTTCATATGCATACTCCTTCACACCCGAGATAGGTGAGTAGTTAGTAGGGGAAGGCAGGATACCGATTAGCATTGCACTTTCACCAACCGTTAAGTTCTTCTGGCTTTTATTAAAGTACGTTTTGGCTGCGTCCTTAATACCAAATGCACCTTCTCCAAAATATACAGAGTTCAGGTACATTTCTAAAATTTCGTCTTTTGAATAGCGCTGCTCAATGGCTAGAGCTACAGATAGCTCTTGGTATTTACGCAAAAACGTACGCTGATCGGTCAGGACGGTATTTTTCGCGAGTTGCTGCGTTAATGTTGAGCCACCGTAGTTATTCCCACCGCTGATGAAGTTCGCATACAGCGCGCCCAGTATGTTACCCAGAGAAAAACCTGAGTGTTCATAAAAGTTCTTATCTTCTGATGCGATTACAGCTTTTTCTACGTTGTCTGAGATGTCCTTCAGCTTCACAATGTCGTGGTGCTTAGACCGACCAAAGCTATATATTTGTTTACCTTTTCTATCAACTATCTCAACGCCTGTATTATTACGGTTCATTAGACGTTCTTGATCATCAATATCTCGCGCAAAGTAAAGATATGTCGCGATTGGTGTAATTATCAAAAAAGCTAGTATTGGCGTTGAAACCAGCAAAACCTGCTTCTTCCAGCCTAATCGCTTCCACCAAGCAATCTGGTGTTTAAAGGTACTTTTGAGCCCACGAACTGGTCCGCGTTTCTTAGTGTATTTTCCCTGTCGGTACATAGTATCTAGTATAGCAAAATACTGCCTCCCTTTTCGTATTTGGTGACAGTATTTTGCTTTGTTTTATCTATAGCTTAGACTAAAATGATGCCTCGTTATGAGTCCATGTGTTCACCACGATCACCGCGAGGGCCACGTACTGGCAAACCCAAGTCACTCATTGTAATGTTTTGAGCTTCCATCCACTTTCTCAACGCTTCCATTTTCTTATGGATTTTTTCACGATTTGCGTCAGTTTTATCCTTATCATGAAGTGCATCTATCTTTTCCCATGCCGCCACAATATGATCATACTGAGCTTGAGTAATTTTGCCATTACTCAACGCCTTTTTCAGTGCCGTCAAACGCTCAGTTTTCATATCCTTATCGTGAGCTTCACGTGCTTCATCAAAGACAGCTTGCACATCACTTTTCTTCAGATTAAATTTGCTAACTAACTTGTCAATCAAACTGCTCATTGGGTCAGTCGATGATGACGTATCAGACAATGCCGATGTCGTGGCACTGAGTCCAAGACCTGCCGCACCGATTGATACAACGCCACCTGCTACTAATAATGCTTGCTTCGTTTTGTTCATTTCTATACTCCTTACTTGCGAGACTATGTGGTATTTCGTAGAGCGCGCCTACAGAAGCCTACTATAGCCAAGCCACCTGACAAAACGCTGAGAGTATATTTACCGACTCATTAACTGATGAGTAATCGCTGCGGCAATTGCATCCGCAGCATCGTCTGGTTTTGGAATTTCTTTCAAATTTAGTTGCAATCGAACCATTTCTTGCACTTGCTTTTTATCAGCCTTGCCATAGCCGGTAAGGCTTTGTTTTATTTGCATTGGCGTATATTCAGCAATAGCCAGTTTGGCTTTACGGCCTGCTAGCATAGCAACACCGCGCGCATGCGATACGCTCATGGCTGTCGTAACATTCCTAGCAAAAAATAGATGCTCGATACTCATTACATCTGGCTTTGTTTCAGCAATAATTTCGGTTAGGCCATCGAAAATTTCTTCCAGACGCTCATCGAGTGGCGTGTGTGCTGGTGTACGAATCACGCCAGCGGTTACTAGCTTGCTTTTGCCAGCCACAACATCAATTACCCCAAATCCCAATATGCCAGTGCCCGGGTCAATCCCGATTATTCTCATGTTGTTAGTATACGCTACTTAGCAGACGCTATTGGTTTAAATAGTCGCTTCATTCCTTGGCCAACTTCATGACGCCACTCCCAACCAGCATAGCCTACGGCCAACAGACCAACTCCTCCAAACGCCCACCAACCTAGTGTTGCTTCGGCCGTATCCTGTACGGCTTCAACCGGGAAATCTGCTTTTATTAACTTTGGTACTGTGCGGCAACGGTTCGTCAGAGGATTTCGTTCTTGGTTTGGAGCACACGGCTTTAATGAGCTAGCGGCCGAGATTGATGAACGGCAACGGTTCGTCAGAGGATTGCGAGTTTGGCCTGGTTTGCATGGCGTGAGAGAGGTTGATGTTGATACTATGTTACGACAGCGATTAGTTTCTTCACTACGATATTGCGTAGGCAAACAGGGTGTCAGTGAAGTTGCGACTTCAATTTTGTTACAGCGACCCGTCTCAAAATTACGTTCATAGCCAGTTTCGCAAGGTGGATATTCCGTATACGCGTTGGTCTCACTGGGCGTAATGGTAAATGTTTGAAGCCATGTCCCTCCAACCAAAGAGAGTGATGTATTTTCATCCAAATCTTGATAGCTACGAGCGTCGACTTCCACAGTTCCGTCTGAATTTAGCACATATACTGTACCTTCTGTCGTTTTGGTAAGCTCCAGTTCGGTCGTTGCTATATCGATTGTTGCGTATCCGTTCGCTGGTAGCATAGTATTTTCAGGAAACACGAAGCTCGCGGTTTGACTACGATTGGTTTGTAATTGACAGCCTGAGACATCGTAGTTTGTATTAGAAGTATTCACGACTTCAATGAACTGCTGGTCAACATTTGCGGCAATTTCAGACAGCCTCAGACTTGTGCATTCATTCACCAAGCCACCAAGACTAAATTGGGTTTCTGCGTCATACGGAGTTGGATATTTCGTCCATTGCCACGTATCTATAAGGTTATTGTATGCCCATGACCAACCTTCGTGGCTTGATGCGCTAGGATATCCGACAATTGTTTGATCATAACGATGTAAGCCATATTTATCTTCCAGCCATACCCAGCTACCGCTATCTGTTAGGTTAAGCTTCACAACTACATAGCTTCCTGACGGAATCGTACCACTTAGGTAAGTCGTATTGCTCGAGCTGGATGCTTGACCCGCCGCCCCTACCCTCAACCTCATATCATCAAGGCTAATCGGCACAGGAGCGCCATTGTATAATTTTACATAGTCATAGCATAATGCACTCGTGTCGTTTGGTGCACATGAAACCGCGTCTGGATAAATTTCTGTTACTCTAATGTCGGTGTCAAGAATTAGCGTGTATAGCGGGTCAGCTTCGACAGAAAAATTTGCTCCCGGTACGAATGCGGTGAACGTGGTGAGGTAATTACCTGTTGAACTTGATATGTTTCGCGAGAAATAGAATACTGGCGGTACCGACTCAACCCGTGGTGTCCGACTAGTGCCTGTTGTGTCGTTTATCGATGGTGTAACGACATGCTCGTTCAATAAACTTCCGTCTGGTGGAATTAATCTAATATCGATAAGTCTGGGATCTGATGCAGGCGAAGGTTGTGTAATACTGAACGTTGGTAAAGTTACTACCAGGCTATCTGCTACTAAAGCCTTCTTTTTGGGCTCTAAATAACCCGTCAGGGGCTCACTAAGCCAGCTACCTCCACCAGTCCATCGTACTCCAATTCGCCAACCTTGAAGATCAGTGATTTCATTCAAATCATTATAGATTTGCACGTACCTAAGGTTGTGCCCCTGGAATGAGTAGGCTGTAATAAGCAAAGGACCATCGACTTTTACGGGTTCGCTTGGAATAGTATCGATGGCATGGGCAGGCGATGAATAAACAATAATTGCAACGACAAGTACAAGTAGCCCGCCCAAATACTTTTGCATAATTAGTTTTAATTGTACGCCAGAGTAGTCAAAAATCAACTACAAGTCTGCATTTGTGTGAACATTCACTACATCGTCGACATCATCAAGCGCGTCAAGTACTTTCATAATCTTTTCGCTGGTTTCATCGTCTGATACTTCGATGGGGTTATTCGCAATATATTGTAACTCGGCATCTTCAACTTTTATGCCAGCCTCTACTAGTGCTTTACGCACCTTCATCAGATCTTTTTGATCAGTGTAAACAATTATCTCGCCGTCTTCTTCAGTTGCATCTTCAGCACCTGCATCGAGGATAGTCAGTAGTGCGTCTTCGCCAGTTTCAGCTACTCGAATCACACCCTTGCGCGTGAATTGAAACATCACGCTGCCAGCATCAGCAATTCGTCCGCCATTTTTTACCAAAGCAGTCTTCACTTCAGGTAGCGTGCGGTTTTTATTATCGGTCGCTGCTTCAATAATAATTCCTACACCACCCGGCCCCATACCTTCGTACGTAACTTCCTCTAACACGGCAGCATTTTTGTCGGCCACTCGGTCGATGCTGCGCTGAATGTTTTCTTTTGGCATGTTCGCTTGGCGCGCTTTTTCAATTGCCATAGCCAAGCTAGGGTTCATGTCTGGGTCTGTACCACCGCGTGCGGCAATAGCAATTTGGTTACCAATACGCGTAAAGACTGCACCGCGTTTAGCGTCGTTAGCGCCCTTATCACGTTTAATCTTCGACCATTTGCTGTGTCCAGACATGAATATGCTCCTACTTAGAATTGACAATGTAATTATCTATAGTATAACAGATGTGAGCTAGCTATTCCACCAAGCTCGAGTTGTGTAAATCATACCCAGTTACCTTCCACATATACAATGATATGCCGATGATTGCAGTAACTAACAGACCAGCACCAATAATCCCGATTGGAATTTCTTGTATCGCCCACGGCAGAGACCCGAAAAATAGTATAGTTTGAGTCATATACGACAGAATAATCTCTGCCGGTAAACCAATTATCCCTGCTACACTGGGCAAAATTATTCCACCGATTCCTGCAATAAATGTGAGTAACATTGCGATGGGTACTAATGGAAGTATTAGTACGTTTGCGATGGGCGCCACAGCGCTCGTCTGACCAAAGGCAAGTAAAATAATCGGCAGTGTACATATCTGGGCTGAAATCGTTTCGACTAATATTCGGCCAAGTGGCCGCTCTTTTTTATCACCAAAAAAGTACGAGTTTGCAAATGGCGCGACGATCATAACTCCAGCAAAAGCAGCAAAACTTAATTGCCAACCCAAGTCACCCCACGCATAACTTGGATTCATTAGTACGGTTATCGCAATCGCTAGTGGCAAGAGCACAAATGGATGAAAACGACGGCCGTAATACCAAGCGACGAGGCTTAGTGCAGCCACTAATCCTGCTCGGGACATGCTTGGACTCATTCCGGTAATCGCTATGAAGCCAGTTATCATTACGACTGAAGATATGAATGCAAGATACTTGGAAATTTTTTCAAATAGACGCCTGGCCAGGCGTACCAAAATAGTAAGGTTATAGCCGCTGGCCACCACGACATGAGTTAACCCAGCTGCCACCAGTGCCGTGTCGAGTGCCTCTGGTAGTCCGCGACGTTGTCCAACCAAGTAACCAAGACCAAGGCTTGCTTGTGGTTCATGCAGCGCTTTTTCAACGCCTTGGCCAAACCAATTGCGAATCTTAAGTGCAATGTCGCCTGGCTCTGGTCGTCGAACACTCAGTAACTTAGCATCATACATAGTCGCCGCGAAACTACCAAAGCCTTCTTGAATTTTTCCATGAACAGCTACAATGTCGCTGCGTTGAATGTCATGATGTTGCTTGCTTGTTATCCAGATTGTGCCGGCAAGCTGTGTGTTATTAATCCTTACATTAGTGAGCCGAATCACGCTTTGGTTTCTGGCGTTGCTATCAACATCATCACTAATCTTACCCGTCACTGTAGTCGTCGTATCAAAGACTTGTCGGTACAAGGCCAGGTCACTTAATGCCAATGATCCTCTCCATAGACCAATCAAAACACCTCCTGCAAAGACCAGAGCTATCAGCCATACTTTTGGCCTCCACACGGCAAATGCCATGAGCGTAACTCCTGTCAGTAACCAAGCAATCGACTCAAACATTCTTGAGGACACCATTGATGCGGCGATAATACCAACAAATATCCCTACACAGCCAACTGAGACCATCCATGAAACATGCACCTTGCGGCGCAAGTAAGTTGTAAGCATGAGCTTAGTATAGCAAGTCGATTTTCTACTGTTTTGTTATAGTGTGACACTTTTCGTCAACGCGTGCTAAAAGCAATAATAACTTCCAATGTTTTTGTATTGGAGTGTATTTCTTTAACAGTATGTGTATAGATTGCCTAGTCCTTACAAGTTGCTAACTTTAGTGCGGAAAAGTAAATTCACCTACGAGAAAAATGAGTAGAACAAATCCAAAAATCGATGCTAGGAATATAATGAAGGAGCGCTCATGCTGCTTGAAAATTGCAACGATACCAATAAGAGCAGAAAACAATATGCAACCTCCGGCTACTATTGCCGATATAGCAAGCCAAAGGTTATCAGTGAGCGTATCGCCTCCTGTCTGTCCCAGCGTTACTAAGAATTGCATAAATAAAAACATAACTACTGCAATATATAGCAGCATTGACGACCACTTCCCAAGTATTGTTGTGGGTAAAACCTTCATATCACTAGTATACTCTCGTTCTAACTCGCATAGAAAAATCGCCTACAAAGCGTAGACGATTTTTCTATGGAGGGTCCAGTGGGGCTTGAACCCACGACACCCTGCTTAAAAGGCAGGTGCTCTAACCAGCTGAGCTATGGACCCATAGGTATGAGACAACCCTACGGTTTTTCTCATCGTGCCGGGCACTGGCAAAGCCAGCTGCTCGGACTGCTCTTTTCTCTAGAGCTCATGGGGCGTGTAAAACACTCTAAAAAGAGTATCGTAATAGAGGTGAAAAGTCAATGCTTGCCGCGGCCTATGCGGTGCCCTGTATGCGTTGCTAGCACGTCTACCAGCGCGATTACGAGACCTGCTGTCACTATGTATACGCGGTTTTGGACGAAAAAGTCGTACACGACTTTGCTTTCGCCGGTTAGCACCAACGCAGAACCCAATGGTTCAACCAATAATGCTATGGCGAGTGCTGCAAAACATGCCGCCCCAGCAATTCGCATAGTCATGTCACGATAACTAGGGCCGCTCGAGAGTAAAATAACCGCTGGCAGAAGCACCAGTGCTATCGCTACCAACGTGGCTAGTGGCGGACGTTCCACCATGACGCCAGTCTGTTCTATCACAGGAGTCAGAGCTTGTGCCCATAAATCACTCAACATCGCACCCGCAGCGAGTGCCAAGCCTAATACACCGAATCGTCGTTTCGTAAGATATGCGAGACCAAACAAAAGGGCAGTAACAATGAGAAAGACAAGCGCGACATTCATGCTACTAGTATAGCAAAAGCGTTATTATGCGCCGATTTTGTCTTTTCGAGGTCGACGCTTCGCGTTTTGTTCAACGTATTCAATAATCTTTTCAGCGACGTTGCGTCCGGTAATCAACTCTGGGGTCTTAATACTAGCACTTGAGTTAACCTCGAGTACTAACGGGCCGTGCTTTGATCGCATCATATCTACACCACAGATTGGTAGTCCCATGGCTTTGGCGGCTTTAATGGCAGTTTTTCGCTCTTCCTCAGTCAGTTTTACTGCCACGCCTTCACCACCTTGATGTGTGTTTGAACGAAAGTCACCGTCTAGGCTTTGACGTTTGACGCTCGCTACTACTCGCCCACCTACAACAAGCGCTCGAATATCGGTACCGGCAGATTCTTCAACGAATTGCTGCACAAGGAAGCTCACGCCTTCCACATAGAAGGCTTGCATTACCGCTTTGGCTGCTTTTGGTGTTTCAGCTAATACCACTCCATTGCCGTGTGTTCCGCGTGCTACCTTAATGATAAGTGGTGTACCACCGGCGAGTTCAGCAATGTCTTCAAAGCTGGCTGATTCACGAGCAAATACCGTTTTGGGAATTCCTACCCCTGCTTTAGCAAGCACTTGGTAGGCGCGCAACTTATCACGTGAACGATTAATCGCCAGGCTAGTGGCAGTAGTGAACGTACCTTGCGATTCAAACTGACGTACAATCGCGGTGCCGTATTTGGTGTAGCTCTGAGCAATGCGCGGTATGATTACATCAAAATGCTCAAGGCTCGCTCCCTTATATCGAACGACGTTGTTGTTGGTTTCAACCGCGGTGTAGCAATCTTTGTACTTGATTACTTTTACTTCGTGTCCGCGCTTGATTGCCTCTTCTTTTAGGCGTTTGGTCGTGTAGTTAGCTGGGCCGTTGCTTAGGATTGCGATTTTCATTCCGCCTCCGTTTCGTTAAATTCGTTTGCTTCATCAGGATACTTGTATATCATTGCCTCTCCTGGGTCGGCGCTATCTACAAGGAAATTCCCTCGCAGCGTGTTTCGTCCTATTAAAATTGGGTACGTTTGGGTTGATCGGTCAGACAGCGTAAATTTGGCATGAAGTCGTTTGCCGTGCATACGTATCGACATTGTCACCACATAACGCTCTTGTTCGTGGCCGGTCGAACTGGTGACTTCGCGTGTACCAACAACCTTTCGGCGCACAATTTTGCCTGTGTAATACGGCGAACTTGGGCCAAATAGTTTGAAGGTTGCCATACCATTCTTTATGCGAACATCGGTTGCCCACAACGATGAAGTGCGAGCACCGGTATCGATGCGTGCCGCGATTTGCTTGAGGTTTTTATACCCAGCAAAATCAACCAGCGAGGAAACGCCGATGATAGCGCTTGCTTGTTTTCGTTGTGTTGATGGCACTGTCTTCATTGTAGCATTCCTCCCTTTTACGCAGCCTGCTTAATACAAGCATTTACATGTTCCATTTCACCACCTTCAGCCTCATCAGTGTGGTCACACTTGCCTACCAATGAAACTTCAAGCGCAGTAGCAATATTGCCCTTGTGGTTCATGTAGTATTGGCCGTTTTTTTGCAGACCTTCATAGTACATTTTTAGCTTGCGATAAATAAGGCCGGGGGTTGTTTGTGGCGTGCCACGAAACGCGTTATCTACATGTGTAAAGGCTGAATCTTTAGCTTTGGCAATAATGGCTTCGGTCATGTCGCCATCTTTCGCCATACGAATGGCAAACATACGCCATGCTAGCTCATAGGTTTGGCGAGCATCCCGTGGAGTACCGTCGGTACCCCGAGCCAGACCAGCCACGATGTAGCGATCACGAGCACGATCAAGCGATGGGTTATCAAGGGTGCCAGCAACAGCGCATTCAAACAGTACGCCTTCGCCTTCTTCAACATCACTATAATTGGCAGTACCAAACTTCAACGCGTGTACACCAGTGTCTTCACCGTTTTGGCCACGACGAGCATGTACGCCAACTTCGTGTACTATCAAACGGCGAAGTTCATCGGCTGTGCGCAACGTATTAGACGGAAGCTTAACGAGTTTCTTATCAACTTCGGTAGAAGGAATTGATACGCTTGCATCAATCTTGCAGCGCCAACCCTTCTCATACAAATCGCTGGCTTTAAGCGCGTTATTGATAATGGCTTCGCATTGTTTGGCATCATACTTTACAGATGAATCAGTTTCGGGCACAACGCTAAGTTCGCCTGCGAAACGCTCTAACACTACTTCACGAAGCTCGTCAAATGCATTTTGGTCGATAATTGGCTGCTCTTCAGTGTCAAAATGTTTATCAGCAAAGTACTCTTGCAACTGAGCTTTTACACGAGCACCAGTTTCGTTTGCTGGCTCAAATGCACTTACCCGTGCTTGTTCGGTGGTAAGCATGCTGTCAAATGTTTCTGGGTCAACGTCACCGAACAACTCTATATTCAGGTTAGAGAATTCTTCTTCGGCAAGTTCACGTTCAGCCGAGCTACCAGGAGCTTGCAAGCGCTTAGCAGATTCAGCGAGTAGCATTTTCTGTAAGTACGCTTCGTGAGTTCCTGCTGAAAGTTCGTATAGCTCGTCAGAAAACTTGCCAGAAGCACGATTGGCTTCAAGTTCTAAGATAGCCTCCTCAGTTTCTCGTTTTTTATCTGCAAAAATAAATTCATCTTCCTTTGGTGGAAGCACGTTACCCTCTTCGTCTACTTGCGCCTGTGGAGTGTCATAAAGATGTACCAGCTCACCGTAGCTGTAACTAGGTACATATACTTCATCAGCAATAAATGCGGCCTTCTGGGCAGCTAGCTCGTCTTTTGCACGGGCAAAATCTAAGTACTCAATAAAAACGCTATCGGTGTTAGCGTAGTTAGTTTGGGCTTTTTTGCTTTTGAATTTGCTCATGCTTTAATATTAGCATAAATTGGCTAAAATGTCAATATTATTTCCCCTTTTCACCTCCCTTCTTCCATGCTATGCTTCAGGTATGAGTGAACTACCCTCTTTTCGTCAGCTCACACAAGATGACTGTGACATTCTTGAAAAAGCATTGCCAGAGCCCGGCGATGTTGACTTTCAAACCAAACTGTCACGTCAAACTCCTACCGGTTATGGCCTGTATGGCCTGTTTCTTTATGATCAGCTCATTGGAATCGGGCAAATACGCCGGCAAGGACCAAATGACCCAAAGGCAGCATCACATTCAAGTTACCCAGAAATTGGAAATATCTACATTGTTCCAGGGATGCGACGAAGGGGGTACGCTCACTTACTCATTAAACATCTTGAAGCAATCTTGCGGGGCGAAAACTATGTATTGGTGGGTTTGGCGGTGGGTGATGACAACACGGCCGCCTTAAGCTTATACAAAAAGCTGGGATACCATAAACTGGTCTCTATCGGTACAAAACCACCTCACGGTACAGTGGATCGCCACTACCTACAAAAAGAACTTTAGACTACAGATACTGCCGTATTTGCTGATGTATGCGTTGATTACAGTCGGGCTAATTGAGCTTAAGATTGCTTTTGTACGAAAATAATAGTATAATTTGTACTAACAGCAACCTCTATCGTTGGCCACAACTACATTTCTCAGCTCATCATCGAGACCTCGCGGTGCCCATCTTTAACCGAAAGGTCTATTTTATGTCTGAAATCGAAAAACTAAAGGTCTCTACTCGAGTTATGTATGATGAGCTCGTCAAACAACAGGCTAACGTAAGAATATTGGATGCTTCCTCCAGCATGCTTGAATTTAATGACAATTCAGGGGTAAGTCACTTACTATTTAGTACATCTAGCGACAAATCAAGTAGTGCTGGCGCTATGATTGCACGCAATAAGAACCGCGGGAAGTTTATCGCTCACAGTCTGGGCATACCAGTACCCGACGATTTGATTTGTACGACGTTTGCAGAAGCTGCCGCCTTCTTAAAAAAACATTCGCAGGTAGTGATAAAACCGCTTGATAATAGCGGTGGTACAGGTATAACCACTCATATTACCTCCTTGCACAGTCTGCGCACGGCATTTGCCTACGCAACTGAATTTGGCGAAAAAGTTATCGTTCAGCAGCATGTTGATGGGAGCGACTTTCGTCTGCTTGTCGTTGCTGGTACATTCCGCTCCGCCGTGGAGCGCCGTCCAGCGAGCGTTGTTGGTGATGGGATTTCTTCGCTGAGAGCTCTGATCGAAGCCGAAAATTCTCGTGACGGTCGTTCATATGATTACTCAACGAATCAAGGATGCATCGATATGGGCAGTGCTGAAAGACATCTGTCTTCAAAAATTGAATCTGTGCCGGCGAACAATTCAGTTACTGAAGTAGTGGGACCCGCCAATATAAGTCTAGGCGGCACCGCACATGAAGCTACTCACTTGGTAACTAAAGCAATGGTTCGCGATGCAGAAAAGATATCTCGGCGACTAGGTTTAGGTATATGTGGAGTTGATATGATGTGGGACAAAACTACTGATAACTACTTTTTTATCGAGGTTAATGCAACACCTGGTATAGATATGCACAACGATCCGTTCTGGGGCACGGCAACGGATGCAATTGAGCACTACGTAACCTGGTTACTGGACCCTCTTGGGCAAATGGCAATTTAGAAGAATTTCTTTTTGCCAGAACTGCCAAATTCTTCGAGAAGCTCTTTTTGTTTCTTTGAAAGCTTAGTTGGCGTGTCGACGAGAACCGAAACAATCTGTGCGCCACGTCGATCGCTACGCAGGTGAGGTACACCATGGTTTGATAGCTTAAAGTCGGTGCCACTTTGTGTACCGGCTGGTATTCTCATGCGCACCGTACCATCAACGGTTTCTACTGTAATCTCCGTTCCCAGCGCAGCATCCACCATGCTGATATGCTCTTCACTCAGGATTAAATCGCCTTCACGTGTAAATTTTTTGTGTGCTTTCACCCGTATATGTACGTACAAATCACCTTTTGGACCGTTTGCCATGGCTTCGCCGCGCTCTTTTAGGCGAATTGTTGCCCCGTCGTCTACTCCAGCTGGGACTTTTAGGGTAATCTTCTGCGTCCGACGTTCGGTGCCCTTGCCGCGGCATACGCTACAGACCTTTTCAGGAACTTTGCCCCGCCCATGGCAGGTTTCACAGGTAACCGCCTGTTGAATGGCGCCAAACATCGTGTTCATCACGCGAGTTTGTTGGCCTGCACCCTTACACGTTTCGCAGGTTTTCATTTGATGGCCTGGTTCTACTGTCGTGCCCTTGCAGTGGGTACATTCGTCGTCCATGGCAAGTTCAATTTCGTGCTCAACACCAAATATTGCCTCTTCAAAGCTTAGGGTAATGCTGGTTTCAACGTCACGGCCCCGGCTTGGACCACGCTGAGCTTGAGCTCCACCGAAAAATTGGCCAAATATATCACCAAGTCCGCCATCACCAAAGTCGAAGTGAACATTTTGGCCACCAAAGCCGCCATTGAAGCCTTCAAATGGATTGCCACCGCCAGATGAACCGCCAACACCAGCATGGCCAAACTGGTCGTAGCGCTGACGTTTTTGTTTATCTTTCAGCACTTCGTAGGCTTCGTTGATTTCTTTGAATTTTTCCTCACTGCCGCCTTCTTTGTCTGGGTGGTGTTTAACAGCAGCCTTGCGGAAGGCTTTCTTTATTTCGTCGTCGCTAGCTGTTTTGCTAACACCAAGAACTTCGTAATAATCTCTTTTTGACATCTGTTATTAGTATAAGAAATTAGCACTCAAAATACAAGAGTGCTAAAATTTTTCACGAATGTGCGAGAAGCTAAAGTCCCAGCTCGCGTCAGTCTTTTTGTGCGGGTTAAATATGTTGTCCGGGTCGTAGAGCTTCTTGATTTCTTTCATGTAGCCAAGGACTTTTTTGCCATACATTGCTTCTAGCCATGGGCCGCGCACCATACCATCGTTGTGCTCACCAGAAACGCTACCACCGTATTTAATCACTAGGTTGTTTACTTCTTTCATGGCCGGTTCTAACTTAGCGCGCTCTTTAGGGTCTTCAATTTTCATCAGTGGAATCACGTGGAAGTTGCCATCGCCCATATGGCCTGCGATTGTGGCAAACAAGCGATACTTTTTAATAATCTTGCGGAGTTTAGGCAAAAATACTGAAAGATGCTGCGGTGGCACCACGAAATCGTCAATAAATGGCGCGGTGTGCTTGTCTTTTACCTTGCTGCGAAGGAGCTGGAAGCTGTTGCGTCGCATCACCCAAAACTTTTCACTGGCATGTTCGGTGGGGGTTTCTTCAAAGCCGTTGATTTCGTAACGGGCACGTTTTTTTTGAAGTTCTTGATGCAGTGCATGCACTTTTTTGCGCACTTCGTCTTCTGTTTCGCCATTAAATTCAACCATGAGTACGAGTTTTGGAATACCGTGTAGAAGCTGAAGTCCATCGGGGATAAGACTGAGCAATAAATGTATGAATTTTTTTAGCCCGAGCATCTTCAAAAAGCTTGGCATAAATTTAATTGAAAGTAGTAGGGTTTGATCGTCGAAGCTTTCGAAGGTGGCAGGTTTATGCTTCAACACAGCCGGAATTAGCTCGCCCAAATCATCGATATCACGAAGGAACAGTACCAGCAAACCAGAATGTGGCTTGTGTGGCACGAGGTTTACTGTGGCTTCACTAATGAGCCCAAGCGTGCCTTGCGCGCCAACAAATAGTTTAGTGAGGTCAAAGATTCCTGTTTCGCGGTTCCACACATTCCACAAGTGATAACCAGTTGAGTCTTTTGTTACATGTGGGGCAGCTGCTTGAATCTCGTCGTAGTGCTCTTCCAAAAGTTCAAATGTTTCTTTGTAAAGCTTTCCTTCAAAATCTTTTTGACTCATCTTTTTTATAAGTTGCGTACGAGTGAGTGGCTTTAGTGTATACTCATTGCCGTCAGATAATATGACTTTTAGCTCGGTTACAAACTTATCGGTTTTGCCGTACTCAAGCGATTTTTCACCACCAGAGTTGTTGCTGACCATACCGCCAACACTGGCAAGTTCACGACTTGCTGGATAGCTAGGCAGCAGTGCACCTTTTTTCAGTGTTTCGGCTTCAAAATCACGGTACATCATGCCCGGTTGTACAGTTGCTTCGGCTTTCGACACTGCCAGCAACTTATTCATATGTTTGCTGACGTCGAGCAAGATTGAGTCGCCAATTGCAGCACCAGACATATCGGTACCTCGCGAGCGAGGTGTGATATTTAGTTCGGGAAATTTCTTTTTGTGTTTGTTGACAAATTGTACGACCGCCTGAAGGTCCTTGCTGTCTTTTGGAAAGCCTACTACCTCTGGCTTTAGTTCGAACAAACTTGCGTCGTGAGAGTAAAATTCTCGAACAGAATCAGTGACGTCGAGCTCGCCTTTAAAACTGCCCGCTAGTTCAGATTGTATATCCATAGTTCTTATGGTAGCACAAAAAACGCTCACTAACCCTAGTGTTCTATGGCGTCGCGTGCGTAGGTGGTGCATAATAGCGCTATGGCCAAGCAAAAAAAGTATTCCGCGCCCATAAGTCAGCTGTGGAATCTCTTTTACTACAGGTATTTCCGCCGCCATGCTAAGTTTGATGGCAGCGCTGAAACCATTTGTCGAGCTATCGTTGATAAATGCTGGAACGGTGCGTTTTACTCTACCAGCTTGGGCAATTTTGACTATTTCTGGATACGAGACTTCGCGACTGTTGTGAAACCACTACGAGCACTCGGGCATGTCGAGCGAGTACGTGCCACCATTCAATGGGCACTGGGGCACTACATGCGCGAAGGCGTGGTAACACTTTGTATTACGCCGAATGGCCGATTATTTGACGCACCGAAAGCTGGTATTGATACACTACCGTCACTTATTCACTGTGTTTGGTCTGCTAAGTACGAACTGACCGATGACGAGACTAATTTTTTGAACAAACAGCTCAAGCAGTATATTCATGACTATTTAGATCCAAAAACTGGCGCGCTTCTGCCTCACCACGGCCCAGCAGAGCTGCGTGATGGTGTAATGTATGACCGCAGTGCCTATGTAGTGGCCATGGTAGAGCGTATGGCTTGGTCGTGCAAACATCTCGGCTTGAACTTTCCGTTTAAGCATACCTACTACCGTGATGAGTTGCTTAACCATTACTGGAACGGAAAATACTTTAATGCAGATTACACGAACACGGCGTTTAGTGCTGAGTGCGCTTTGATTCCATTCATTATGCGGTCGGTTGAAGACACCAAAAAACTAAATGCTACGCTCGATTACATTCGTGATCAAAAAATGGCTGAACCGTACGCCTTGCCCTACACTAACACGCCCGAAAAATTTCAGTACCGATGGTGGGCGCGAACTGTCATGCGTAACTATGCTGGCGATACGATATGGACATGGCACGGCGCATATTACCTTCGCTTGCTCTGGGGTCAAAACCGTCCCGAGGCCGCCAAGCACGAACGCAATTTCGCCCGCATGATAGAGCACTATCACACCTTCCCCGAGCTGCTCAACCCAAATGGCACTATGTATAATTCACTGCTCTATAAAAGTTCCGAAGGAATGATATGGGCCGCTATTTATTTGACGGTGGGTAGTTACAAACCGAAGCACTAATTCAGTGTTGCATCCCATGGATTAGAATGAGTATTGCATTGTTTATCTGCACATACCCATATAGAGTTTTTAGCACTGCTCCTTGGCCACGCCTTTTGCATCGGTATAACTATCTCTTTAGCAAAACACGATGGACAATAAGGCTGAAGCTGCTCTTTATCATCAGATTTCCAGTACACGCTTTTATCCAAATAATAATCTTCCTTGTGTTCTAAAGTTTCTTTGAGAGATTTGATTTTGGATTTTAGTTTTTCAATTTCTTCATTCTTTTCATGCATTTTTTCTTGCATATCCAAAGCTCCCTTTTGGACATCTAGGACTTTTTGAACAAGTTCAATATTATCCGCTTTCTGAGCAATCTTTACTGCGTCTTTTGCTGCTTCATACAGACTCATATCTTCTTCCTTTAAAAAGTGCCGCTTGCGCGGCACTTTGTTTAGCTATTTTTCGTCGACGACTTCGCCTTCTACGGCTTCGTCTTTTTTATCCTTTTTGTCAGATTTCTTGTCGTCTTCCTCTGCAGGCTCTTCGGCAGATGCAGCTTCGTACATCTTGGCACCAATTGGCATAATCGCATCGTTGAGTGCTTTCATGGCCGCTTCAAGTTCGTCTTTATCTTCAGAATCTTTGTGCTTTTCCGCTTCGGCTACAGCATCTTCAATGACTTTTTTGTCGTCATCAGAAATCTTATCTTTGTATTCGTCTGGCATTTTCTTTGCCTGATAGATAGCATTCTCAAGGGAGTTCTTGATATCAACCGCTTCGCGCTTTTTCTTGTCTTCATCGGCGTGAAGTTCAGCTTCTTTCTGTGCCTTTTCGATATCATCTTTGCTCATATTGCCAGAGTTTTGAATAGTAATAGATTGTTCTTTACCAGTGCCCTTATCTTTGGCAGTCACGTTCAAAATACCATTGGCATCAAGGTTGAAAGTAACTTCAATTTGTGGAACGCCACGTGGGGCTGGTGCAATACCGTCGAGTACGAACTTACCAAGGCTCTTGTTGTCTTGCGCAAATTCGCGCTCACCTTGCAGCACATGAATTTCTACTTGTGGTTGGTTGTCGGCTGCGGTAGAAAATGTTTCGCTCTTTGATGTAGGAATAGTTGTGTTTCGTTCAATAAGCTTGGTAGTAACATTACCCATAGTTTCGATACCAAGGCTCAGTGGTGTTACATCGAGCAGCAATACGTCTTTAACATCACCAGCCAGCACACCACCCTGAATTGCTGCACCAATCGCCACAACTTCATCTGGGTTCACACCCTGCATTGGATCTTTGCCAAAGACTTGTTTTACTTTTTCAACTACCGCTGGCATACGGGTCATACCACCCACCAACACTACTTCGTTAATTTCGCTTGCTTTTAATCCAGCATCTTTTAGTGCTTTTTCTACAGGTGCTACTGTTTTTTCAATCAAGTCGGCTACAAGTTCTTCAAGTTTCGCGCGAGTAAGCGTGTACTCAAAGTGCTTTGGACCGTCAGCATCGGCGGTAATAAACGGTAGATTAATATCTACTTGAGGCGTGCTAGAAAGCTCTTTCTTGGCTTTTTCAGCTTCATCCTTTAGACGTTGCAAGGCTGCGTTATCCTTCTTTAGGTCAATGCCTTCTTGGTTTTTGAATTCTTCAATAAAGTGATCAACAATACGGTTATCAAAGTCTTCACCACCTAGGTGTGTATCACCGTTAGTGCTTTTTACTTCAAATACGCCATCGCCAAGCTCTAGGATAGACACGTCGAACGTACCACCACCAAGGTCGAATACGGCAATCTTTTCTTCTTTGCCTTTTTCTAGGCCGTACGCAAGTGCAGCAGCAGTTGGTTCGTTGATAATACGCTTAACCTCAAGGCCAGCAATTTTACCGGCGTCTTTGGTAGCCTGGCGCTGTGAATCGTCGAAGTATGCAGGAACGGTAATAACAGCTTCGGTAACAGGCTCACCCAGATGCTTTTCAGCATCGGCTTTTAGCTTAGAAAGAATCATGGCTGAAACTTCTTCTGGCGTGTAGTCTTTGTCACCCATTTTTACCGCGACACCAGTGCCTTTTTTCACAATCTCAAAAGGCATAATGTCGTGGTCTTTTTGAATTTCTTTATCTGTAAACTTGCGACCAATCAAACGCTTCACACCATAAATGGTGTTTTTAGCGTTGGTAACGCGCTGACGCTGTGCAACTTGGCCAACGATTCGCTCACCTTTTTTCGTAACAGCTACTACGCTTGGTGTAGTTCGGTTGCCTTCGGCATTTGCAATAACCTCTGGTTTGCCAGCCACCATGTACGCAACAGCGCTGTTGGTTGTACCAAGGTCGATTCCGATGATTTTACCCATATGTATATTCTCCTAAATGTTATCTGCTTATCGTTGGCACTCCTCGCAGGATAGTGCCAAGTTCTACCCCTATAATACACAAATTAGCACTCTACTGTCAAGAGTGCTAATTCGCTGTTTTACCTCTGTTATTTAAACTTTTATAGTCTTTTTCTTAAAGAGCCATGTAGCAACTGGTATAGACACTACTAGTATAGCGAGTGACCAGACAATCGCTAGCCAGCCATGATCGTCGATAGGCGTGCCGATCATAAGACCACGCACAGCTTCAATTACGTGCGTAATTGGCTGGTTCTCTGCAAATGGCCGAATCCACTCTGCCAGCGAGTCAGTTGGAGCAAATGCACCAGAGGCAAAGGTAAGCGGAAACACTATCAGGAACGACATCCACTGTACACCCTCAACGCTCTTCGCTAAAACACCCATAATGGCAGAAAGCCATGAAAACGCGAGCGTGAATAAGACTAGGATTCCGATAATCAACATCCAGTCTGAAATGCTCGCATCTGGTCGAAAGCCAAACAACAAACCAGTGAGTAGCATGACAGTAGTGGAAATGCCATTTCGAAATACGTCAGAAATCACATGTCCGTTCAACACCGCAACGTTACTCATAGGTAAACTTTTAAAGCGGTCTACTATCCCCCTCTGCAAATCATTTGCAACGGCAATCGACGTGGTAGTAGAACCAAATGCAACCGTTTGCACAATAATCCCTGCCATCAAGAAGTCGAGATAACTAATATCTTTTGGCAGTGCAAGCCCAACAGCATTAAACACCGCCGTAAACAGTACCAAAAACATAATCGGTTGGAAAAATGTACCAAGCAGCTGGTCTGTATTACGAATAATATGTGTAGAGCTACGCTTTATCATCAAAAGAGAATCGGTAATAGCCTGCATGAACTTTGGCTGCTTAGAAAATACAAGTTCTACTTGGGTTTCTTTTTCGTTCATTACTTCTTCCCTTTCTTCGCTTTACCGGTAAGGCTGAGGAATACGTCATCGAGGGTTGGCTTATGTATGTCCATAGACTCAATTTTTAGCTGAGCTTTTGTGAGCTTATTTAGCACATTCGAGACGTCTTTGTTTGTATCTGAAATAACGAGAGTTATGGTTTTTTCTTCCTCATTAGAATCAAAAATTTGCTTGCCAATCGAATCGAGGGCTTTTTTGTAAGTAGCTGTTGATGCAAAGGTGAGTTCAAGCCTGTCTTTTCCAACCTTACTTTTAAGCTCTTTGGCGGTGCCCTCTGCGATTACCTTACCGCCATCAATTACCACAATATTATCGGCAAGTTGGTCCGCCTCTTCAAGGTACTGAGTAGTAAGTAGTATGGTTTTACCACTCTCTTTTAAACGATTAATAATGTCCCACATAGCGATACGAGAGCGTGGGTCTAGCCCCGTAGTTGGTTCGTCGAGAAATATAACTGGCGGCGTGGCTATAAGACTTACTGCTAGGTCGAGTCGACGTCGCATGCCACCGGAGTACGTTTTAACAGAACGGTCGGCTGCATCAACAAGATCAAATTGCTCAAGTAGCTCATTTGCCCGTGCCTTGGCGCTGTCTTTTGTCAGCCGATAGAGTCGACCCATCATAATCAAGTTTTCGCGACCGGTTAGAATCTCGTCTACGGCAGCCGATTGGCCCGTGAGCCCAATAATTGCGCGTACAGCGTCTGGACTAGCCGCTACATCATGTCCTTCAATACTTACCGTACCAGCATCATAACCAAGAAGAGTGCTCATAATTCGAACCGTTGTGGTTTTACCAGCACCATTTGGGCCAAGAAGCGCAAGCATCGTACCGCGTTCGACAGTTAAATTAATACCGTTTAACACTTGGTTTTTACCGTAGCTTTTCTTAAGATTTTTTACTGTAATTGCATACGATTTTGCCATGCGCTTCCTTTCATAGTCATAGCGACTAGTATAAACGAAATGTTCACTGGTTCAAAACAGCGAGTGATAGACTATTTTCGCGTTACTTTTACCATTGCATGGCGAATTGGCATTGTGCCAAGCAAGTAACCGGCCTGAAGCTCTTCGGCGATAACTTCGTGCTCGCCAGACGCTTCTTCGTCAAATTGGATTGCTTCATGAAGTTCAGGGTTAAATACTGAACCAGGAGTTGCATCAATACGGTGAACATTTAGATTCTCCAGCGACTTTTCTAAGTTTTTCCGTAGATTCACTACTCCTTGGGCCCACGCATTATCGGCAAGTTCAGCCGGCAAATGTGCAAGCGCTCGTTCGATGTTATCAATAACTGGTAGTAGCTTAAGAATACTGCTTGAAGCACCGGCATCGCGAGCTGTTTGCTTTTCAGTCTCTACGCGCTTTCGGTAATTTTCAAAATCTGCCCGCGTGCGCTGCAAGTCTAGCGTTAGTTCCGCCAACTGTTGCTCTAGTTCATCTTGTTTCTTACTTTTTGGCACTGGTTTTATTCCTTTTTCTTGTCTTTGTGTCTGTAAAAGTGAGAATAGTGTCAAGCCAATATAGCGTGCTGCTAATCATATCACCTATACTCACAAGACCTCCTCGAGCATAGCTCCAGTTTGGCGGACCAAGCGCATTACACGAGCGTAGCTTTGGCGAGTCGGACCTAGCACGCCAATGTAGCTATTGTCAGAATAAGGAGATCGGAATCGGCTTACAATCAGGGTTGCACCACTGCTTTTGCCAATTGGGTTTTCGCTACCAATAAACACGTTAAGTGGCTCGTTTGGCGCAGCTTCTTTCAGCCACGGCTCAAGGTTGTCGAGTAAGCGTGCAACCGATTGCGCATGTGAACCGACCATAAATTCTGGTTGTGAAAATAGATTTCCCATGCCGCTAAGATACAACTCGTCACCGATTGTCGCTAAGCCCAAATTATGAGTTAAATCTACTAAACTATCTACTGCGCTACGAATCGCTCTATCGGCGCGATTGCCATGGGTCGATACGCGAGCTTCAATCGCTTTCGTGCTTCGATCTTGCAACTGAGCATCTTCCTGCTGAGTAAGTAGATTTACGTAAAATCGATAGCCTTTGTCGGTTGGGACTCGACCGGCGCTTGTATGTGGTTGAGCTATCAAATCAAGTTCTTCGAGCTTAGCCATTTCACTACGAATGGTAGCGCTTGAAACGTTAAACAACTTTGCAAGTGTTACGCTTCCAACGGGTGACGCAACTTCTGCGTACTGCTCGATAATAGCTGATAGAATGGCGATTTGACGCTCTGTCATGGGGTAAGTATAGCCCAAATTGGCACTCAAAGTCAATGAGTGCTAGGAGTGCGCAAGAATGTCTTCGAGCAAATCTCTTGCGAGTAGTCGCTTCTCATCATCTTTACGGTGAAACCTATCATCATTATCAACAATCTTCATGCAAGCATCTACCGCCTGCTCTAGCTCATCATTAATTACAAAGTGATAATACGGAGCTTCAAGTGCTTTTTGAAGTTCCATAATTGCACTTTTTCTTCGATTTGGCCAATCTACCAAAAAATCTTCTTCGCTATCAAATCGCTGTCTTATTCGGGCTTGCCATTCTTCAAAGCTTGGTGGCAACACAAATATTGCAATCACATTGTGTGAAAGCTTTTTGTATTTTTCTACACCAAGCACTGTGATATCCGCGATAGCTATCTTGTCTGCGTCGCGGGCTCTGCGAATTTCATCAACTGTTATTCCATAAATACGATTATGTACAGGGCTAACCTCAACGTATTCACCTTTTCGAATTTTTTCAACAGCTTGATCCTCGGTAAGAAAATGATAGTCTACCCCATTTTGCTCAAGCACACCGTTATTCATTCGTGGCTCTCGTGTCACACTTGTTACCATGTCATGAAAACGTCCTGTTTTCATCATTTCACTCAAAAGCGTATTCTTCCCTGCTCCTGTGATACCAACCAAAAGCACGACTTTCTCTTGATTCAATAGCTCAACGCCCTCTTTGTTTGGGTGATACGACTCAATCATTTGAAGAATTTCGTCGGATAGTATAGGTTGTGGTGCAGAAGTTGTACTCATTCTTTTAGTGTATCACGGCGAAGTTGTTACTTTAGATGCGCAAAGTGTCTCTGCTGTATAATAATAGCTAGTGAAAAAGCAGTTACAGTCTATTTCAACTCGAGTATTTCGAGTTATACGTTCAGACCGTTTCTTTTATGTGACTGTCGGTTTATTTGGTCTTGCTAGCGCTTGGGTGGCAACGGCGAGTTTGTACCCAATGGCATTTGATGAAGAGTTTCACTTTGGGTTAATAAAGATATATAGCTCTCACCTAACACCCTACACTCTTGAACCAACGCGCGACATGGCCCAGTACGGGTTGGTGTCGGCAGATGTATCCTACTTGTTTCACTACCTTATGAGTTTTCCTTATCGCGTTATAAATGCACTGCAAGTTTCAGAACAAGTAACCATAGTACTCTTGAGATTCATCAATATTGGTTTTGTATTGTGGGCACTGTTTATCTATCGAAAAATCTTACACGAGCTAGGAGTTTCAAAAGCTATTAGCCATGTGACGATTGCATTCTTTACTCTTATTCCCATAATGCCCCTACTGGCTGGTCAAATTAATTACGATAATTTACTGCTAGTTATCATCGGCTGGTCTATGCTACTCGCCGTTCGAGTGGACAAGAAGCTACGAGAAAAAGGTAAAATCGATGTTTGGCCTCTCGCATGGCTATTTATTTTGGTACTGTTCGGCAGTAATGTAAAATATGCTTTTTTGCCTATTGGCGCGATGCTTATATTGTGGATTGTTGGTCACATAGTGTACAGATATAAACGGAGTGCCCGCCGCATTGGACTAGATCTTCAGAAAGGCTGGAAAGCAACTGAAAAGTCTCAAAAACAACTACTGGTTGGCTTAGCAATACTTGGAATTCTGCTGTCTGGCCGGTTTGCGACAAACCTTATTGAGTATGGTCAGTTTATTCCGCGTTGCCAGGCTGTATTTGATTACGAAGCTTGCAAAGCATACGGGCCATGGGTTCGAAATGAGCGTATGCACGCAAAACTTGATGATAACTTTTCACCAAAATCTTTACCTGAGTACGTAGTAATTGATTGGATTCCTGGCATGGTACGACGTTTGTTCTTTGCCATTGCCGGACCCACCAATAGCTATGCAAACTCTAACCCACTTCTTGCGCCATTGATTACATACATCTTGCTCGCTGTCATTGGCTTGGTTGCATTTTTATCTAGAATTCGTTCTACTTTTAAAGCGCATCCTGCGCTTCTGATAGTTTCAGCAGTTACCATTGCTTACATCGGATCTCTCGTATATAAGCTTTACGGTGTATATCTATATACAGGCGGTCCTGTTGCTATAAATGGTAGATATTTGCTACCTTTTATTCCCCTAATCATCGCTGTGTTAGGCACTAGCTTTATAGGTGTGCTACGAAAGCAACTTATGCCAACTTTTGCGGCGCTCGTTTCTCTCTTCTTAGCAATCGTAGTGACTCAAGGGGGAGGAGTTGGTACCTATATTCTTCAAGGTGAATCTGCGTGGTTCTGGCCTGGGTGGGGAATGTCAACACACGCTTTACTACAAAGCGTCGTTAGTTTGATTATTGTTTAGCTTAGGCTAAAGATCGTTGATGCGTTGCACGCGACTATCATTTTTTAGTATATCGCGCCATGTGTCGAGTCTTGGACCTTCAAGCTCCCACGAGCCTTCCGGACTATTTAAGGCTGAGTCGTAGTATGAATAGCCAATGCCGTCTTTGTTATTAGCAAATCCCCAGTTCCAAAAATCTTGCATTTCCTTTGCGGCTTGAGTTGCATCCCCGTAATCTCTAGTTCCCCATTCACCAACTGCGAATGGTAAGCCTTTCGCCTCTATCCAATTCACTGCATTGTAATAACTTTCTCTAAGAGGATCTTGATTAGCATTGTCACTATAGTGATCGAAAGCGATAGCATCCCATACTCCAGCTACATACCAATCTTCTGGATTAAAGCGAGTTACCTTAGCCCATGAATAAGCAACATATATTGGCATAAATGCGATATTCTTCGTGTTAACGGCATTCATGCGTTCGCGTATCTTTTTTTGCATAGCTCGGAAGTTTGCGGCCGTATATTCACCCGTTGTAGTGGTGTCGCCTTCAAATTCATGGTGAACCGTCAGCCAAACAGGCTTACCATCAGCAGCAGTATCTAGCGCGCGTAGCATTGCATCTATTTCTGCATCGCGACTCCCTGAGGCAAGCGTGCCCCAACCCGGGGTCTTTATTGATACCCACGGCAAGCGATTATGTGAATGGTCATCTTTAATGTTAGTCACTAGTTGTGACGTTTTACCCCAAGCGTTTGCAAAGGTTCGGTGTATTGATACCGACTTACTCGTAGCAGCTTCGTGTTCTGCCATCCGAGTACCAGAAGCACCCCAATATGCTTTTTTGGTTACTTTCGGGTTAGGGTCACCAGGGAATCGTCTTTCGGGAGCCGTAGAGTTTTTTACGGTCGTTTCACCGGAAGCTACCCCAATATTACCCGTGGTATCGTACGCTTTAACCTGGAGCTGGTAGACACCGTCTTTAACACTAGTTGTATTCCATTTTACCGAATATGGCGCGCTTGTGTCCGTACCCAAAAGTGATGTTCCAACATAAAATTCTACTTTACTTACACCATTTTCGTCGTATGAGTTCGCCATGAAGTCAACGGTACTTGAGACGGTTTCGCTATTTAGTGGTTTAGTAATAACGGCCGTAGGCTTAGTGCTGTCTTCGGTAGGATAGGTAATGTGAGCGGAATACCCTTTTTTGCCGGCGAACACACCACTTACCATCCTAATCGAAATCGTATACGTATCTGGTACGACTGTGAGGTTCGCATAGACGTCTTTTTTGCCTATACTTTTTAAGGTTGTTAACGTTCGACCAGAACTACTAATGACACTTAGAGAAAGGTCGGCCGTATTGTTGCTAAATGCAACATTCATGGCACCACCACCTGTAGTCAGTTTATACGTTGCCGATCTATTGCTGGTAGTTAGTATGCCCCAGTAGTCTGCTCGGTTGCTCGCAGCGAACGTCTGATACAACATGTAGCCTACGCCTACAGCTCCAAATAAAAGTACGACAAGTAGTAGTCGTGCTTTTATTGACGCAAACCAGTTGTTTTTTCTTTTTGAGCTTTTCTTTGCTTTTCGGTTGGTTGTCGCCATTTCTTTCTCCACGTGGCGGATAATTAAATCGTACCTGCCATTTCTTAGGCAGGTACGATGAGGCTTGTTACTTTAGTTCGTTGATTCGTTGTACACGAGTATCATTTTGTGAAATGTTCTTCCACATCGTAAGACGATCGTTCGCTAACTCCCATGTTCCATCAGGGCTGTTGAGGCCTGAGTCGAAGTATGACATACCAATCATGTCCTTCTTGTTGGTAAAGTGCCAATCCCAGAATGCTTTTAGCTCGCTGGCAGATTGTGCTGAATTTCCGTAGTCACGTACGCCATATTCACCGATTGCGAACGGCATATTTCGCTCTTCAACCCAAGCAACAAATTTGTACCATCGTTCACGAAGCAGATTACTATCAACACTTTGTGAGTAGTGGTCAACACCAATTGCATCCCAGATGCCAGGTACCCAGAAATCGTCTTTATTCCACTTGTCGTGATTGTCCCAGCTGTGACCTTGGAATATTGGCATGAAAGCAATATTCTTCGTGCCCACCGCCGTCATCCGCTGGCGAATTTTAGTTTGCATTGCACGGAAGTTTGCAGGGGTGTATTCTCCAGTCGCCGTACTGTCGCCCTCAAACTCGTGGTGAACTGTGAACCAAACTGGTTTGCCGTTCGCAGCGCTATCGATTGCACGAAGCAACGCGTCGATTTCACCATCACGACTACCTGAGGCGAGTGTTCCCCAACCTGGTGTCTTTACAGAAATCCAAGGTAGGCGATTCTTCACATGAGCATCTTTAACGGCCTCAACCAATTTGCTCTGTGATGGCCAAGATGAAGCGTATGAACGGAACAACGAGACTGACTTACCTGTCGCAGACTCAAGTGCCGCGGCATGCGTACCTGAAACACCGAAGTATGCTTTACCGTTCACTTTTGGATTAGGGTCGCCAGGGAATCGGCTACTTGCGACTGGTACTGCGTTTTTGATAGTAACTTCACCAGATGCGATGCCGATGTTTCCAGTGGTATCGTATGAGCGCGCCTCAAGCTGATACACGCCATCTTTCATGACAGTCGTGTCCCATTTTGTTCCATATGGAGCCGTAGTATCTGTATCAAGCTTAACGCCTGAAGCGTAGAACTCGACCTTTGATACGGCAGTATCGTCTTGGGCGTCTACCGTGAAGTCGACTGTACCCTTAAGAGTACTCTGGTTAAGTGGCTGCAAGATTACAGCCGTTGGCTTTACAAGATCTTCAGTAGGATAGGTAACATGAATCGAGTATCCCTTGTTCGGCCCATTTGATTTATAAGCAACGGTAGATTTTAAACTAATTGTATACGTGTCAGGAACAACTTTTAGTGTTAAGAAAACGTCCTTCTTGCCTATACTTTGCAACGTACCTACCACTTTATTGGCGCTGTTGGTGACATTAAGCTGTAAGTCAGCTGTATTGTTGCTGAATGCGATGTTCATGTCGCCGGCACCAGTCGTTAGCTTATAGCTAGCGGTTGGGTTTTTGGCGTTAAGCGCGCCCCAGAAGTCTGCCCGGTTGGTAGCAGCAAAAGTTTGGTATAAAAAGATGGCCACTCCGACCAATCCAAAGATTGCTACTACTAGTAGTAATCTCGTTTTCGACGATGACAGCCAATTGCTGCGCTTCGTCGACCCTTTCGATGTGCGTTTTTTGGTTGATTTTGTCTTCGCCATACTTCGCCCCTATTCACTCATTTAATTATGTAGCTTAGTTGAAATTATAAGCTTATGCTTACTGTTGTCAAGAGGTACACTGATTATGTGAAGAAGATTCTGGTGCGCAGAAGAGCAAGACGTATAACAACAATCATGAGATGTAAGCTCGCGCTCATAAGCGCCACCGCCGTCAAAGCAAGTCCAGTAGCTTGCAGTGTCGTAGAGGTAAGGGCCATTTGTGCTAGTACCACCACCAGCGGCAGGACTACTTGCATGAGCAGTGTATAGACAAAGAAGAATGAGCAAGCTGCGACCACGCGCAGCAGGGTGTGTATTAGTGCCTCGCGTTCAATATCTCTTTTGCGTCGCTCTGAGTACTCAAGATCTTCAATAAAATCTTGCGTGTTTTTTATCAGTCGAACCACCCCAATAATTAGTGAATAGCCAATTAATCCAGCAACTCCCCATACAATAAAGACTGAACTATCGGCGGCGAACCGACTACTATTTACCGCATTGCTCGCTTCAAGCGATTGCTTATAAAAACCACTTGGATGCTCTTTTATGTACCCAAGGTAGAGGTCGAGATTAGCTATTTCATAAAACTTTGGCGTCATAACGGCAAGAAGAATGAAAAAAGCAAAAACAACTGTCAGCAAACCACCTGTTCGTGATGGCGTAAGCAGCTTCAAAAACAAGCGAGCATTTTGCTGAGTCTTTGTCTCCATAGCTCTATGGTATAGAACCATAAGCGATTTGAAAACATGCTCTAGTATTTATCGTTTAATCTCGCTTTAGCATTACGGTGAAAGCTTCTGATGGAATATCAATCTTGCCGAATCGCTTCATGCGTTTTTTACCCTTAGCCTGTTTGGCAAGAACTTTCTTTTTGCGAGATACGTCACCACCATAGAGGCCGGTTGTAACATCTTTGCGATAAGCACTCAGATCTTCACGGGCAATGAACTTCCCACCTATTGCCGCCTGCAATGCCACCTGAAAGTTTTGCCGAGGGATTACTTCTTTTAGTTTCGTAACAATGTCCCTGCCTAAACGCTGGCTTTCAGAGCGATGAACCATGATGCTAAGTGCATCTACCATTTCACCGGCAACATAAAAGTCCACACGTACAAGATCTTCAGCCCTATAGCCACTCAGTTCGTAATTAAAACTTCCGTACCCACTCGTTACGCTTTTTAGTTGGTCGTAAAAATCGGTCAATAGATTCGCAAGTGGCGCATCAAAACTAATCAAAGCACGCTCATCGATGTAGCTAATATTTTTCTGCAATCCACGTTTTGATACGACCAACTGAATAACCGAACCGATATATTCTGATGGGACAACAATTTCGCCATTAATCCATGGCTCACGAATTTCACGAATTTTTGTAACATCTGGTAGGTCTGAGGCTGATTTAATATCAATATCTTCACCGCTTACCATCACCACCTGGTAATCGGTACTAGGATTGGTTACAACCAGGTCGAGGTCGTATTCGCGTTCGAGCCGCTCGCGCACAATGTCCATATGAAGTAAGCCCAAGAAACCGATGCGTACGCCGAAACCTAGTACCGGAGAATTCTCAGGTTCAAACTGAAGTGCTGAGTCACTTAAACTTAGCTTTTCAATCGCTTCTTTTAGCTCGTTGTAATCTTCATTTGACACTGGAAAAAAGCCAGCATACACAAATGGCTTTACATTTTTGTAGCCAGGAAGTGGTGCGTTAGCGTGATGACGCTTTGTCGTGACCGTGTCACCTACTTTGGCGTCTCGCGTTGTTTTCAGGTTGGTGACAATGTAACCAATCTCGCCTGTTGCAATGGATGCTTCAGGTGACATAGTCGGGCTTAAAGCGCCCACTTCTAGGGCAATGCCCTGAGCACCAGTTGCGAGCATTTGTATCGTGTCGCCTTTTTTCAACTCACCATCAACCACGCGTGTGTACAATATTACTCCACGGTAATCATCGTAGTAGCTGTCAAATATAAGTGCGCGAGTCGGGTCTGCATGCACGCCTACGGGTGGGTTGATACGCTCAACCACAGCGTTAAGTACACTTTCGACGCCTTCTCCGGTTTTCGCACTAATTTTTAAGATGTCTTCATCGCTGCAGCCAAGTAGATTTTTTACTTCGGCACTGACACGAGGAACATCTGCCGCTGGCAAATCTACTTTGTTAAGAACGGGAATAATTGTTAAGTCAGCCGCCAAGGCTAAGTACACGTTCGCGAGTGTTTGTGCCTGAATTCCCTGACTCGCGTCTACCACCAACACAGCACCTTCACAGGCCTCAAGGCTTCGACTTACTTCATAACTAAAATCAACGTGCCCGGGCGTATCTATGAGGTTCAGATCATAGCCCTTGTGTGTCATTCGCACTGGCGCTAGCTTAATAGTAATTCCTTTTTCACGTTCAAGATCCATACTGTCTAGCAGCTGGCTTTTCATGTCACGTTTATTCACCGTGCCAGTTAGCTCAAGCATGCGATCGGCAAGCGTAGACTTGCCATGATCGATGTGAGCAATAATACAAAAATTTCGAATGTGTGATTGGTCCATGGTATCAGAGGTAGATTATACCAGTTTTTCGTTGTCAGGACGAGAGCGCCGACTGATTCGCTGCACAATTTTTTCAAACGGCGCAACTTCATGAAGTCGCAACATCTTGCTGAATATAATATAAGAGCCAAAGCTAGTCGCCACAATCAGTGCGAATTTTGGAAAGGTGAAGTAGAAACTACTGCTATCACCGGCTTGCAGTGGGAAAAGCGATACCATGAGGTACGCAACAATTGCCATAAAGCCTGTTGCACTTGCCATACGCCAAATCGCATTCCAAAACATTCGGTCAAATAACTTATCTATCCGGGCATTCATTACTGCAAACAGTATAATAACCTCTACGAATGCCATAATAGATTGCGCCCAAGCAAGACCATATGGACCCATTTGTAGTTTGACCGTAAACCAAACCGCCAAGAAAATATTTAAACCGATTGAGAATATGGAGATATAAAATGGCGTTTTCGTGTCTTGCTGAGCGTAAAAGCTTCGTGCGGCGATATAGTAAATTGAGCGAAAGAGTATCGCCACGGTAAGGGCGCCCAATAGTCCTGCCATCAGTGGGTCACCACCTGGATTTATGAAGTTTACCAAGTAACCACGGGTGAAGTAAGTGATTACCGCCACAGGAAGCGCGAGCCAGATAATGATGCGTAGCACCGTTTGCAGTTCACTACGAAATAAGTCGAGCCGGCCTTCGCTTAATCGCTCGGTCATCTTTGGAAATGCGGCGGTAGAAATAGCCACGCCAATCAAATTAATAGGAGCAAGGTGCAGTACTGTTGCCTGGTTGTACGCACGTACTGTACCGGCAGCCATACGTGAAGCTAGGTTAGTTTCTACAATACCTACCAGGTAATCCATGCCTTGATCGAGTGAACGAGCTGGCAGCAGCTGCAGTACCTTACGAAAACCTTTGTTCCGCCAAAAAATCTTGAACCGATAATCAAAGCCAAGACCTATTAGCCCAACACAGCTCACCAATAGTTGCATCATTGAACCGAGTACGACCCCGAGTGCAACCCCCATGATTCCACCTTCGAATATCTGCCAGCCAAAAATATTTATACCATTGGTGAAAAAGACGATGCCGATAATAATGCCGATGTTATAGATGATTGGGGCCAACGCATAAAACGTAAAACGCCCTAGTGCTTGCTGAATACTTGCAATCACCGTAGCAATAGCAAACAAAAATGGGTTGATTGCAATAACTCGCATCATGCTGACCGCCAGCGCCATACCGGATTCGCTTAAGCCTGGTGCGATGATATACCTCATGAGCGGTTCAGCAAAAATAATAATAAGCACACTGGTTATAAGCGTCGCCACAGCCATTAAATTCATCAAGCTAGTTGAAATTTCCCAAGCAGAACGCTTGTTTCCCCCAGCCAGTCGCTGATTGAACACAGGAATAAACGTGACACTCAGTGCTCCAGAAACAAGAATGAAAAACATGAAATCTGGCACAGTAAAGGCGGCGGTGTACGCGTCGAGGCCTTCTGGGTAGGTACCGTAGTAGTAACTATTTAGTAAACGTTCACGCAAGAAACCAAAGAGCATCGACACGAAGGTAGCGCTCGCTAGTAAAGTAGCAGCAAACTGTACCGTCAGCTTTTGGTTTGCTCGGGCGACTACACTTTGTACGCGTCCCATGGTCGCTTACCCTTATGCTGCGTGCAGCATAGCCTCTTTCGGGAGTACAGAGCCTTTAAGAATCCGCACCACTACGTCTTCTTCAATGGTTTCTTCTTTTATTAGTGCCTCAGCGAGCGCTTCGAGACCAGCAATGTTTGCCCGAATCACAAGTTCGGCGCGACGTGCTGCCTCTTTAATAAGATGTTCAACCTCAGCGTCAATTTGCCTTGCGGTATCGTCGCTATATGGTCGTTCGTGAGTAATTTTATCAAACACCATGCCGCCGTTGTCTTCGTGGAACACTTGGTCACGAAGCTTACTGCCCATACCTTGTTCGATAATCATATCGCGGGCAATTTCGGTTGCTTTGCGTAGGTCGTTACCTGCACCAGTGGTAATACCGTCATCGCCATACTTTATTTTCTCGGCGATTCGGCCACCCATAGCCCTGGCTAGAATGTCTTTAAATTCGTATACATTTGTGTAGCTCTTATCTTCAGGTGGCAAGAACCACGTTACGCCGCCGGTACCACCACGAGGAATAATGGTAACTTTATGCACTGGGTCGCTATCGGGCAACACGTGCCCTACAATAGCGTGGCCAGCTTCATGATACGCAGTGAGGAGTTTTTCTTCTTCGTTCATCACCTTTGCTTTTCGTTCTGGACCAATCGCAACTTTTTCAAAGGCTTCAGTAAGATCCTTGTTAGTAATCTTTTTTGCGTTTCGGCGTGCTGCAATAATTGCCGCTTCGTTGGCAATGTTTGCAAGGTCGGCACCACTACTTCCAGCGGTTTTTGCCGCCAACTTATCTAGGTCTACCGTGTCGTCAGTTGGCTTATTTTTGAAATGAACTTTCAAAATTGCTTCGCGGTCGCGTCGCTCTGGCAACATAATATTAGTGCGACGGTCGAAGCGGCCTGGGCGAAGAAGCGCTGGGTCAAGCACATCGGCGCGGTTGGTAGCAGCAAGCACAATCACATTAGTGTCGGTCTCGAAACCGTCCATTTCTACCAAAATTTGGTTGAGTGTTTGCTCACGTTCATCGTGACCACCGCCCATACCACTACCGCGTTTTCGACCAACGGCATCGATTTCGTCAATAAAGATAATAGCTGGTGCGTTCTTCTTTGCTTTTGCAAACAAGTCTCGCACACGGCTTGCGCCAACTCCAACGAACATTTCAACAAATTCTGAACCAGAAATACTAAAGAATGGCACGTTTGCTTCGCCGGCTACGGCCCGCGCGAGCATGGTTTTACCTGTACCTGGGTGACCCACTAGCAGCACACCCTTTGGTATTTTCGCGCCAAGTTGTTGATACTTTTTCGGATGCTTCAAAAAGTCGACTACTTCTTCAAGGTCTTGCTTGGCGCTGTCGTTACCAGCAATGTCGGCAAACACTACTCGCTCTTTGTCGAGCCCATATAGTTTTGCCTTACTTTTACCAAAGCCCATTGCTTGGTTATTTTGCCCCTGAGCTTGGCGCATCATGAACATAAACAGCAAACCTATCAAGATAACAGGGAGTAAGATCCCAGCGATTGTCCATAGCGCGTCACCAGTTTTTGATGGCTGCACAATCTTCACTTCTACATTCGCGTCTTTGTTGAGACCTTGGTCGTACAAGCTACTATTGCTGTCTTTGATCGATTTTTCGGTTGGTTTGTCTTGGCCTTCTGGCGTTACTTTTACGGTGTCGCCTTCAATCTGCAGCTTGTCAATCTCGCCTTTGTTCGCACGCGCAATCACGTTTGAGATTGAAACTTCTTTCAGTTTTTCCTGTGGGGCAGTAAGTGCCAAAACAGCGAGAGTAGTACCAACAAGTAACACCCAAAAGAGCGTTAATCGCAAGACATTACTAAACTTATTTTTCGGTGGTTGTGGTCGAGTGGCCATGAGCTAGTGTGTATCGTCCTTTCCGGGCAGAATTTCAAGAGATATTTCGTGTATTTCTACTCTTTTTATAATAGCAGTTATGAACCTTGTTTGACAATGAACTCTCGCTTTGTAAATTCAACGTTACCTCGCCCGCCTGGCTGGTGTTGACTACCGGCCGAAGCTGTTTTAATTGCCATGAGCAATCGTTGTCGTTGTGGGCGTGGCAAGCTCATGCTCTTTTGCAGCAACTCAGCACGCAATAGCTCGATTGCCGCTGCTTCGTCAATCATCGTATAAAAATACCGTGATGAGCTTTTTGTTTCAAGCAATTCTGCGCATTCTTTGTCGATAGCATCACGCAGTATGCTCTGTTGATACCACAGCTCTTTGAGCTTGATTTTTCTACCATCATCGAGTCCAGCTATTTTTTTTCGAATTTGGTTTCGTAGGTATTGTTGTGATTGGTTGGTTTCGTCTTCAACCCATTCGAGGTTGTGGCTCAAAGCATAGTCATATAGTTGTGATTTTGTGTAGGCAAGTAGCGGCCGAGCAACATTCGCATTACCAAACACCGCCAAGCCGCGCCAACCGGTCCCGCGTGTACTATTAATGGCGATTGTCTCTAGCAAATCATCATGGTGGTGTGCAGTCACAACTTGCGCGTTATGTTTTTTCGCAAGCTGGTCCAAAAAATCATAGCGTCGTTCACGCGCTATTTCCTCACTTGCGTTGGCGCCAAGTTCTTCGCGCTTTGTTTCGTACGGCAACTCGTATTTTTTTGCGAGTTCTTCTACAAACCTTGCATCAGCAGCTGAATCATCACGAATACCATGGTCAAAATGCCCAACTATTAACTCGTGCTCACCCTGATGAACCAGCATATCAAGCAATACCACCGAGTCCACCCCGCCACTTACCGCAACAATGTACTTCACCGGCTTAGCCTATTCGTTTGCCAATCCATACAGCGAGCCATATGCCAAAGAAACCACCGAGCATACTGCCCAAAATACTCCACCCGCTCAAAAAGTCGTTGTCACCAAACAGCACCGGTATATAGGCACCAACCGTTCCAAAAACTCCAGCGAGTAGCAATATGACTGATTTATTCATACATCCAGTATACGCTTTACAAATATCTTGTACTACCAAACGGTATTTTTTGCTTTACATACATGTCGGTGCCCAGTGTATTTGCACTGTGAATCGTGCGGCCACCATAGCGCGCGTTGATTTCATCGATTGCGCTAGTGATATGGCGTTCACGAGCTAGTTCATCACCAAATAAACTCAGTTGTGGGTCTTTGTTGTCGCTCAGTTCATAGCAGGTTACGCCAATTTCTTTTACATCGCTGGGTGCATTGGCAAAAAGCTGCGCGGCTTGTGCATAAATTGCTTGGTTAGAGAAAAACGGCATACTTGCCATGTGGCGCGCGTGCCAATAACCCGTGCTTCGGCTGCGTGCATGCACAGCTACGCCGCGAGCTTGTTTGCCCTGTGAGCGAATTTTATACCCAACGCTTTCTGCTAGATGATGCAGCCGCTGTAAAATTTCTGCGTGCGTAAGATTGAACTTTTCGAGTACATATTGCCGGCCAGCTGTGCGCATAGGGAAGTCACGTTTGTCTACTTCCCAACCCCGCAACCGCTGATGCCACTCGTCACCACAAATACTTTTAAACACCATTTTTCGTAAGGTCACGGGGTCGGCGTCTAAAAATTGAAGGGGAGTGTAAATACCTACAGCGTTTAGTCGCCGTTCCATACGCCCCGCGATTCCCGTAATGTCAGTCAGCTCTATGCCAGCAAACGTCTCTCGCAGATTGTGCGACGTTAAAACATCAAGTCCATCTGGCTTGTGCAAGCTGGCCGCGGTTTTTGCTAAAAATCGGTTGGGGGCAATACCAACGTTGCAGCGCATGGCACACCCTACTTCTTCTTTTAAGCGCCGTTTTATCTCATGACCTATGTCTACAATGTCTCTGCCCTGAAGTACTTCGGTGGTTTCTGAAAAATCTATTACTCCCTCGTCGATGCTTTTCATACGCACATGTGCAGAGTAGTCGTTCATGATGTCCATCAATTTGTGATACACAAATCGATATTTTGCCGGGTCACTTTCTAGACCAATAAGTTCTGGGCATAGCTTTTTAGCATCGCGAAATCGCATGCCCAGCTTCACGCCCATCGCTTTTGCTTCGTAGCTACAGGTTACTATCATGGTATGTTCGGTGCGACGGTTCATAATTGCCACCGGCCTGCCTCGCAACATTGGCCTCGCCTGTTGTTCTACTGTCGCAAAGCAACTATTTAGGTCTATGTGCATAATTTGGGGCGGGGAAGCGTTGTAGTTAGTTCTCAACATGGTCGCCCTCCATGGTGAGTCGCCAGGTAAGCCGTTCACTGTCGAATTCTAGTCGATAGTCTGCCCCGCCATCGGTCACGTCAAACATGTGTAGCATGCGTTTGCCTTGCTCGGTTGGATGCCGCAAACCAATTTCGGTTATTTCAATCACCCTCCCACTTGGTCGCCGAAAGCGCACCGGCGTACATGGGTTTAAGCCCACGCCAAATGTAGCCACCACGTCAATGCGTTCGTTCATAAAAGTTTCATCATTCATTGTCAGCAATCCTCTAAAAGTTTGTTAGAGAAACGATTCTGAAATGTTTTGCCCGTTCACTTGCCCGTTTCTAGCGAGTATCCGAAGACAATTGATGAATCACCCGGAGGGACGCTTTGCTAAACTAGCCAGTGTGTATCGCTGGGGATGTATGTTTATTATACCATTTTTGGTAAATCGTCCGCTGTAATGACGACAGCTTGAGCGTCAATTCCACACTGTTTCAGCATGGCCGCAAGGGAAGTGGTGTTAAGCCCCATTATGGTATCAAAGTCACCTTCAACATGATCAATCAAGGTACCATACAATCGCTGCACACTATACGCCCCTGCCTTATCCATCGGATCTCCTGTCGCGATATATTCGTCCACTACCGCTTCATCAAATGGTGCGAATACAACAGTGGTGGTGGTGGCAACCGAAAGTCGTACGTTGTCATTAATGCACACCAGGCTTATACCAGTCGTAACGTAGTTTGATTCACCAGCTAAGAGGCGAAGCAGCTCCTTGGCATTTTCTGGTGAAGTTGGCTTTTCAAGCTGCTTGCCGTTTATCGTCACAATCGTATCGGCTCCAATTACATAGGCATCGGGATAATATTGTGCGACGTCTAATGCTTTTCCCAGGGCAAGTTCTTTGGCTACTACTTCTGGGTCTCTACTGTTGTCGAGGTGCTCTTCGAAATTGCTCGGTACAACACTAAATGTTACGCCCATATCTGTTAGTAAGTTTTTGCGGCGCGGTGACTGACTGGCAAGGATTATATTCTTCATCCCTTTCATTATAGCAACCACCTCTGGAAATGCCGACCTGTATTTGCTACAATGATTCAAGCAATTGCGGCACCATAGCTCAGCTGGTTAGAGCGCAGGACTCATAAGCCTGAGGTCGGTAGTTCAAGCCTACCTGGTGCTACCAAGAAAAATACCCCACTTTGTTGGGGTGTTTTTCTTTGTTAGTTTTCTCGTCTTTACTAATGTTTACTCAACATCAAGGTGGTCGGGTAGGGAAGTGAGCTTGTTTGAAACATAGCTACGAAGTTCTTGCAGGCTTCGTTCCCTATTCCAGCTGTCTTGCTGTTGGGCGATAGTGGTTTCCATGGTGGTGGTCTTTCCTTTTTTGTGTTTTATTGATTTATAGTATTATATTAGCATAAGCTTGTTAAAAAGTCAATACCTTTTTGTGATTTCGTAGTGTTTTTTGCAATTATGGTGCCGCTTATGGTATAAATAAACAGAGGTATAGCCCACTAGAAAAACATAAAAATGACGACGTTTGACCTATTTGTAATCATCATAGCCGCGGCGCTTATCCACGCAAGTTTTCAACTGAGCGTGAGTGTTCTTACGTTACTGAGTAGCCACACTCTGGGGGCAAAACGTTCTCAGGCTCGCCTGCTTCGACTTACCAGCTCGTTCGCATCTGGCGTGGGAGTTATGACAGCGCTCTTACTTGCCGCCACTGCATTTACGGTGAGTGTGTTCGCGCGTCACGGTATTGACCCAGTACTATGGGTTGCTGCGTGTGGGCTTTTGTTTGGACTTGGCTTCGCGGTATGGGTATTTTATTTCCGACGAGATAACGGCACGACGCTATGGATTCCTCGCGGTATGGCGCGCTATCTTGAAGGCCGTACAAAGGCAACTTCACTTAGTGCGGAAGCATTCGGGCTAGGTCTTGGCAGTGTACTGGGCGAGATTTTGTTCGTAGTTGGTCCAACGCTTGTGGCCGCACTCGCGTTAGTGCAGCTGCCGAGCGAGTTTCAGCTAGCCGCGATTGCGTTGTACACTGTTTTATCTATGCTATCTTTGCTGATTGTGCATGTGCTCGTAAGCGGTGGTCACAAAATAAGTAAAATCCAGCGCTGGCGCGAAGATAACAAGAACTTTCTACAATTTGCCGCTGGTAGCGCCATGATTGCACTTGGTTTTTATATCTATGTTGATCATGTGCTCACACACGCCGTGCTTGCTGCGGCTGGAGGCGTGTAATGAGTTCGCAGCTTATCGATGTAGTAAAGCGCGGTGGTGCTCGACCAACCGAAAGTTTTCAAGCCGAGAAACTAGTACAAAGTATCCTTGCTGCTTGCAATAGCGTACAAGCTCCCGATGGCGAAGCAGCAACTGCCGCTCGTTCAGTTCACACTGCGGTGTTAGTGTGGTGCGACGATAAATCCGAAATTACCTCGAGCGACATCCGTAGAATCGCAGCTCATCATTTGAAAAAAATACACCCCGAAGCCGCCTACATATATAAACATCATCGTTTGGTGCTATAAGGAGAAACATGGCAAAAAAATCATTTGATTACGACCTGATAGTTATCGGCAGTGGAGCCGCTGGAAGCTCAGCAGCTACCGTTGCTGCCCGTGCCGGCAAGCGTGTTGCCATAGTAGAAGCCGATACGTTTGGTGGTGACTCGCCCAACTGGAGCGACGTACCTACCAAAGCATTACTGCACGCAGCGCAGCTATTTGATGAAGCTCGCCATGGCGCACGTTTTGGCCTGCGTTCGAGCACGTTGGGCTATAACTACCCTAATTTACGTGCGTGGAAAGACCTTGCCGTAAAACGAACTGGGGCAGGGGGGAATAGAAGCTTTTACGACAAGGCAGGGATTACGACCTATGCCGGTAGTGCCCACTTCCTTAGCCCAAATGAAATTAGCGTCAATCGCCGTCACCTATCTGCTGCAGAATTTGTTGTTGCTACTGGCTCATCTTGGATTGCACCAGATATTCAGGGGCTAAAAAATGTTAGTTACCTCACCCCACGCACAATTTTAGAGTCGCTTCGCCCACCTAAAAGCTTGTTTGTTATTGGTGGCGGAACTGTGGGCGTAGAACTGGCGCAATTAATGGCGATATTTGGCACCAAAGTCTATATAGCCGAAGTCGCCAGCCGTCTGCTACCAAAAGAAGATGAAGAAGTCGGTACATTGCTCGAAAGACTGCTGCATGAACACAAAGGCATTACTACCCTTACGCAAACTCGTGTTTTGACTGTGCAAAAAGAAGGGCTTGGTATTAAAGTCACCTATTCTCGTGGCGGTGCTGAAAAGTCGGTTCGTGTTGATGAGATATTGGTGGCAGCTGGTCGTCAGCCAAATGTAGATTTGGGGCTCGATAACGCCAGTGTGCGCTACTCACCAAAAGGTATCGATGTAAATACCTACCTACAAACAAGCGCCAAGCATATTTTTGCCGCTGGCGACGTGCTGGGGCTTGGCAGCTATACCCACACCGCCCTCATGGAAGGTAGAATTGCTGCACACAATGTATTGCACAAACAAAAAGTTGCGCCAGACTATACTGCTACTCCCCGCCTCACCTTTACCTATCCGGGCGTGGCGTCAGTTGGTCTTTCCGCCGACGACTGCCTGAAACGAGATTTGCGTACTCATACCGCCATTGCGCCGCTTAATAGCGTTGCTCGCAGCAATACCAGCGATTTTCGTGATGGATTTGTAAAACTTATCAGTGATTCTACAGGGGTGCTACTGGGAGCAACGGTGGTTGCACCACATGCCGCCGAAATTGTACATGAATTGGCGCTGGCCATCAAACACCGCATGACCGTTATGGACATTGCCGACACACCACACGCATTCCTCAGCTGGAGCGAAGCCGTGCGTGTGGCTGCCCTACGTGTGAGCAAACAATAGTTCATTTATAAACCCGCAAGTAAATACCCCCAGCAGCCGCTGAGGGTATTTACTTGGTTGCGGGGAGAGGATTTGAACCTCTGACCTCGTGGTTATGAGCCACGCGAGCTGACCAGACTGCTCCACCCCGCGATATGGGTAATTTATATCATGACCTGGTCTCTTGTTCCGTCATAACCACCGGTTATGAGCTATTGATCCGACGTGGAGCTGACCAGACTGCCCTACGTCGCGATATAGAGTATTTATGTATACTTATTCAATAATAACAGATGTGAGCTACTTTTTCAAGCTCTCTGACGCACCACCAAGCAGGAAGTTAATCCACTGTTGCAGATTGCTCGGCACCGCCCGTACTGGCAGTAGCTCTTCTGTTTTGGTATCAGACTCTTTTGCGGCGGCAGTATTTGGCGGTAACACCAGTACCTTTTCGCCCGGAAGCGCGAGGCCCAGCTTTTCGCGCACGGCAAGCTCTTTGTACTCATCGCTTTGGTAGTAACGCTGCTGGTATTTTAAAAGTTCGGTTTCCAGCTCCACGAGCCGTAGCTCACGGCGCTTTGCATCGAGCTCTTTTTCAAGCGCGTAGTTGCGCTGCATTGCCTGCACCGAGCCCCACACCCAGCTTGCAGCAATGAGTAATGCTATGGCAAGTACCACGTTGTTCATGGTGAAATAATTGTGGCGAATGTGGTAATAAAGTTTGCGAAGCTGTGTGTATTTCATGCGATTTCTCGCTAATCATTATAGCCCACCTCTTAAAAATGTGCTATGCTATCAGAGGTAGCCGCGGGGGTGTAGCTCAGCGGTTAGAGCAGCGGGCTCATAACCTGTTGGTCGCTGGTTCAATCCCAGCCACCCCCACCAAATTGAAACAATACCAACCAGCATAGGCTGGTTTTTGTTTACGGCTCAACAGGTGGATTGAGTCGATTTAGCGCGCTTTTTGCTCTCGCGCCCACAACCGGGTGGTTTGCCGCCTGGGTAAGCTGCTCAATCCAGAAAAGTCGGCGAGCTGTTTGCTCTTCGGGGGTTGCTTCTACTATTGAACGCGCCTCAAACACCATGTACGATGCAAGCATGTCTTCAACAGCCGCAGTAGCGGCCAATTTGTCTAGTTGTGCTTTAGATTCAGAACCGGATTCAATAAGCTTACCAACGGCGAATTGGCGAGACAGCTGCTGAAGACCACGGCCAGTAATGGGCTGATCTTTCCATCCACTCAAGCCAGATACTTCAGCGAGTATACGCTGCTCAGGTTCACCTTCAAGCGTTTCACCAACCAACTTCAGAGCTGTTCTTGTACCGGTAGTATCGTACGCAAACTTTTCCATGTCAGCCACGATGGCGTGAAGTGCTCCTGACGCATCACCTTCGGCTGTTTGCAAATATTGATGCCATTCAACGTCTTCAAGAAATCGACCACGCTCTGATGCGCCGGTAATGCCTTCATTCCAGTAGCCTTTTAACGCGCTCGATATCAGACTAAACTCTCGCCCAGATTGCGGAAAAAAGCCAAGTTCCTCGCGTATACTGGCTAGCTTTTCAGCGTCGGTAGTGGGTGGCGTACGATACGCATCGTTTGATGTTTCGCCGTTGTGGTCTGCCATACTTTCATATTACCATAAACAGTATAAAAAGTCAAGCTACTCTATTGCCCCATTTTGCATAAAGTGTTATTATACGCGCAACTTTGTTGAACTAAGAAGTTCCAAGGTACTTTGACAAACAGACGCAAATAAGGTGAGTTTTATGCGGGTTAATTGTTAGCCTGTATTAATCTCATCTTATTGTCTACGAAAACAATATCTCACCCATGTGAGGGCGGTCTTCCGCTGATGAGCCACAGAAAGGTTTGCCGAAGCAAGTCAATCGCTGTAGCGAAACCCGAGGAGACACACCATGACGATCAACACCGCAGCCACGTACCGAGGTGCGCGCCAGCGCATCGTGGACCGTGGCTGGACGACGCACCAGTGGACCGGACCGGCCGGCGAGGAGTGCCTCGTGCAGGCGCTCGGCATGCACGCCGGCGTGACCAACGAGGGCGACGACACCACCACCCAGCTGCCCAAGGCCGTGATGATGCCGCTCGTGCGCGAGCTCGGCCTGGAGCCCGAGGAGCACACCCGCCTCGCGATCGCGGCCGCCCTGTGGACCTGGAACGACCAGCCCGGTCGCACCGTCGACGAGGTCACGGCGCTGCTGCAGCGCGTCGCGAGCCGACTCGAGGCCGAGGCCGAGCCCGTCTACGTCCCGCAGAGCTGGCTGCACCGCCGGCTCTTCACCGGCTCCAAGAAGGAGCCCGCCCAGGTCGCCGCCTGACCATCCGTCCCCTACAAGCGGGCGTGGCAGCAGACGCGGTGAGGACCTGTTTTCGTCCCTGCCGCGTCTGTTTGTCACGTTCGCCCCTACAGTTGTAGGGTTTTATTTTTGCCTATTACTCCCAGCGGAAGACACGGAAGGCGATGATGTAGATAACTACTAGCCAGGCACCCATGATGCCGAGTTGCGGAAGCAAATCAACATAGTGCGCGTTTTCGGTGATGATAAGCCGAATACCATCGATAATTGGGGTAAGTGGCAAGAACGCCGAAGCGTCTTGCAACCACTCTGGCATAAGAAAACGTGGGAAGAACGCACCTGAGAGGAACATCATAGGAAATACCAAAATGTTTGAAAGTGGCGCAGCTTGGCGCTCGTTTTTGGCCCAACCACCGATAGATAAGCCGATACCTAGCATCAGTACAATGCTGACGATAAGAAAGCCGATGAGCTCGAACGGATTACCTGTCATGTTGAGCTTGAAGATGCTCAGAGCCACCGCGAACATAACTGCCAGCGATACCATACCAATAATCGTTTGTGATATTGCCATTGATGAAAAGTACTGCCACACCTTTAGCGGCGTGGTAGAAAGTCGGCGCAAAATTCCCTGCTTTTTTAGCTCTGGGAATACGTTGACCGGGCCAAAAATACCGATACCAAGTAGTGAAAACCCAAGCAGTCCGGCAAAGGTGTAGTCGAATTGCGATAGCGATTTGTTTTTCAGCTTTTCACCAGTAACAGTGAATAGGTCTACCGAACCAGTCAGCTTGGTGTTGATAGACTTAAAACTTGCTTGCAACAAGCTACTAAGCGTTTGGCCGGCCTGCTCGTTGTTTTGCGTGTAGTACACCTTGGCCTGCCCCATTGGACGTTTGCTTTTTGCATCGACCGTACCGAAATCTTTTGGCAATATAATTGCAGCGTCGAGTTGCGAGCGTATCATCTTTTCTTTAGCCGCGCTGAGCGTTTTTGACTCGGCGTCGATATCGAACACTTTTTCCTTTTTCAGACTTTTAGCGAAATCTTTGGCAAAAGCACTGTCGGAATTGTTGATGAGCGCTACACGAAACGAAACATCGCTGTTTTGGCCAAAAATACCGCCGAACACGAATAGAAAAATGAGTGGGAACAAAATACCGAAGAAAATTGATAGCCGATCGCGGAAAAATCGCTTGGTGTTGATGCGCGCGAAGGTAATGATAGTGAAAAGTGACTTGTTCATACGCTAATCCCTAAGAGCCTTTCCAGTAAGATCGATAAAGACGTCTTCGAGGTTTGCTTGTTCTACTTCTTGCTTCTTCTTGAAACCACGCTTAATCAGCGCTTTAATGAGGTTTTTTGGCGTATCAAGCGCGATAATCTTGCCGTTATCCATAATGGCGATTCGGTCACATAATATCTCGGCTTCGTCCATATAGTGAGTGGTCATAATGACGCTGACTCCGCGCTCACGAATGTTTTCAATGAGACTCCACAAATTGCGACGGGCTTGTGGGTCAAGACCCGTGGTTGGCTCATCGAGGAAAAATACCTTCGGACCATGCACCAGGGCGGTAGTAATGCTCAGCCGTTGCTTTTGGCCACCCGAAAGCTGCTCGACAAATGAGTTTGCCTTGTCTTCAAGCTCAACATCACGCAAAAATTGCATGACGTCTACTTTTTCACCATAGGCGGCGGCAAACAGCTCAATCACTTCACGAATCTTGGTTTTATCTTGAAACGCCGGGCTTTGTGGCTGCACACCAATAAGTCGTTTTATAGTATCGGGGCCTGTTTCAACATCAACACCGTCGATAAACACACTTCCCCCATCGATTGGCCGTAACGTTTCCATCATCTCGAGCGTAGTAGTTTTACCCGCTCCATTTGGGCCCAAAATTCCGAAGATTTCACCTTTTTTTACTTCAAAACTAATACCATCTACCACAGCTTTGCCGTCGTAGCGTTTTACGAGATCCTTAACGGACACCATGGCTTTCATTAGTTCTAGTATAGCACTTTAGATAAACAAAAAAGCCCCAAGCGGGCTTCTAAACAGGAACCACACTTGGGACGTTTTGGCACCTGTTTGTTTGTGATACTAGCGTATCATTAAACGCGCTTATGGTGCAAGCATTATGCCTTTTTAACAACAAACACCACCTTCCGGAAAGGAAGGTGGTGCGTTACAAAGTACTAAGTTAAACTTATTTCTTCTTTGAAACGGTAAGGAAACCGTTACGTGGGTTTTCTTTTACTTCGCGGTCTGCTGGTAGATCGCAAGGTTGACCCTTTTCGTTTTTCTCTACCTTCGCAAAGAAGTAGATAGTTTGTGGTTTGCCGCCACGAAGGGTAACTTCGGTTTTGTGCAGGTAGTATGTGATGCCCTTCGAGTTAGTGTGACTGTAAGCCATTATGGTTATACCTCCTATTAGTTCTTACATCTGATAGATTACCGCCCTATAGCCTCCCTGTCAACACCTAAACACTACTGTAGTGTTTGCGAAGCAACAAACGAAGCCCCACAAGGGCGAGCAAACGAGCGATGATAGCCACGATGATAGCCACGCTCACCAGCACTGAAAAGCCTGCGAAATCTGGTGACCAGGCTGGGCTAGTAAACTCGTGTCTATAGAGGTCGACATTGGGTAGTTTCGCTTTATCAGGAGTGTTTGAAGCTGCGGGATATTTGGCAAGCTCGTTCGCAAAACATTGCACGTAGGCTTGTGAGTATCCACCGTAAATTTGCTTACATACTCGATCGGCTTTTGCATTGATAGTAGTGCCATTACCGTCAGCGGTGGCTTTTTCTATGGCGGCCTGAGTGTCACGACGATACTGTGACTCGAGGTACACCGCCCCACTGCTCGCATTCATATGTTCGGCAGAGTAGCGCTGTAGATCGAATAATCGAGCTTTGGTAGTTTCGGCGTTACCTGTCTTGTCGGCGTTGATTACCGCGGTGCGTCGTTCTATCATGCCAATATTATTGAGGCGAAGAAATGAAGCACTCAGTAGTGCAGAAATCAAAAATAGCACTACCAACTGCCACGTTTTGACTTTTTGCAGTTGTTTGATGCTTTTTTTGACTTGACGTTTATCTGTCACGCGTAACTTGCTCCACCCATGTGTATACCGTTAGTATAGCATGTGCCTGAATAGGATTTTAGGCTATACTACAGATATGAACATCTATTTCTCTGGCATTGGTGGTGTGGGCATTGGCCCATTGGCAGAAATAGCACTCGATGCCGGGCACCATGTAGTCGGTAGCGACCAAGGAGCCTCAGCAATGAGCAGGCAACTTGAAGGTCGTGGAGTTGATATATCGAGCGACCAAGACGGCGAATTTTTGGCCACGCAGCACGCTAAAACACCGTTTGATTGGTTTATCTACACCGCGGCACTGCCGTCTAATCACCCAGAGCTTGTAAAAGCCAAAGAGCTAGGAATTAGAGTTGGCAAACGGGATGAATTGCTGGTAGAACTGCTTCGCGAGCATAATTTAAAGCTCGTAGCGATAAGTGGCACGCATGGAAAAACAACTACTACTGGCATGATGATTTGGACTTTTAAGCAACTCGGCGTACCCGTAAGCTATGCGGTAGGTACAACCCTCAGCTTTGGGCCAAGTGGTGTCTACGATCCTGCGAGCGAATATTTTGTGTACGAATGCGATGAGTTCGATCGCAATATGCTGAAATTTGAACCATACCTTTCTGTTCTCACGACTATCGGTTACGACCATAGTGATACCTATGCTTCGCCAGATGATTACCTTGCAGCGTTTTCTGAGTTTGTTGGGCAGTCTGGTCATAGTATCGGCTGGAAGACCGACCTTGCCAAACTTTCGAGTAAGTCTAGTAGCACCTGGCAGCTTGCCGATGATGAAGTATTAGCACTCCCCCTTCCGGGCATGTTGAGCCGCCGCAATGCAACCTTGGTTGCGAAAGCGTGTGAGTATTTAGGCCTAGGCGATGCTGCATCGGCACTTGCGAGCTTCCCTGGCACCAACCGACGCTTCGAGAAACTGGCCGAAAATCTGTATAGTGACTATGCCCACCACCCCGACGAAATCGCTGCGACTTTACAAATGGCACGTGAAATTTCTGACCACGTAGTGGTGGTGTATCAGCCACATCAAAATATTCGCCAGCACGAGGTACGAGACCAATATACCGATTGTTTCGAGCTAGCTGAAGAAGTCTTCTGGCTACCGACCTATCAAAGTCGTGAAGACCCGGCACTGGAAGTACTCACGCCTCAGCAACTAAGTTCAAAGCTTACCAACGCTGCTAGCGTAAAGCTTGCCGATTTAGACAACGCGCTATGGGACGAGATTCAACGAAAACGCGATGAAGATAAGTTGGTGCTGTGCATGGGTGCTGGTTCGATAGATGCGTGGCTCCGTGAAAACATGAGCATCGGCAAGGTTGGTAGCGTCATTGTAATCGATACTGACAACAACTTTGTACTGCAACAACGCGACGATAAGCCTACGATTAGCTTTCCTGGTACCATTACGGGCTTTGGTGGTGCTATTGAGAATGACGAATCGTTGCGGGAAGGCGCGGCGCGAGAATTGGCTGAGGAAACTAATCTTGATTTTGATACTGCGGAATTAGAATATTGTGGAACGTTTTACCAAACGGGTACACTTGATGGTAAACCACGCATGGTGAGTTACTATGTGCTTCGAGACGCCGATACTTCAAACATAGAAGTATACGAAGGCCAAGGAGCGGCAAAAATTCCTTTAAGCGCTGATACATCTGTATATAACTTGGCGCCCTCTGTGCCAGAAGCGCTCGCTAGATTGACAAAATAGCATTTTATTGCTATAATTATAGTATGGAACCAATCCCAGGTTTTGCTGACGATGGCAATACGCCGCAGCCTTCTATTGATGAACAAACTGCCCTGCTTCTTGATAAGCAGGCTAGTTTAGCTAAGCTAGCAAAACGTTACGCAGAGGCCCAACAAGCCGCAGAAGAAGTGAGTGCTTCAAATGATGACATGCTGCGCGAAGAACTTGCCGACGCCGCTGAACATTTGCGAGTCGCTCTGGAGACTGAAGCACAAGCCTATGATTTTATGCGTATGCTGCTTGCCGACGCTATGGCTGATGCCGTTGAGGCCGGGGCGATCAAGTTTGATGAGGCCGTGAGCCTACTTGAAACAAACGCGCATTTAACCTATTGTGGTGAACCTGCCACGTTGTACGAAGACTATATAGCAACGCTTGCTACGGGCGAACTTATCTTGATTACTCTACCAGATGAACCAAGGCAAAAAGGCATGCTCAACCGCGGCGCTGTGCTTGTACCGAAATGCTACGGCGGTGACGAATTCTTCCCTGTTGCTCGACTCCACTTTGTAGGTAAAACTTTTGATGATATCGAGGAAGTAATTTTAGAACGTAATAAAAGTGGTGATATTGAATCTCCCGTACGTGTTCTACCTGTTTCCGACGAAGACTACTAACGGTTGTCGCCGCTGCCGCTTAGCATGCCGCGAGCTTTGCGGCTGGCTAATTTATCAATGTTACCTTTGGCAACATCTTCGAGATTGCCACCGAGTAAATGGGTAACCGAGTTGACATACCACAGTATGTCACCAAGCTCTTTTAGCAGCTCGGTTTTGTCTGCCTCACTTAATTCCCCTGCCTTGTCGCGCAGGATTTTTTTGAACTTTTCGGCTACTTCGCCGCTTTCACCTACCAGGCCTAGAATTTGCGCCATGAGCTCAGCCGATACGTTACCGTATTCGTGCCTTGCGGTGAGTGTAGAAATTGCTTGTTTAGAATAATCGTTTATCTGCATGTACCTATTGTATCAATTTCCGAGCAGCTAGAAAGTTAGTGAGGGCACCTTCCTTGAGCCAGCGAGTTTCGTAGGTTGTCAGTATTTTGTAATCATCTGCAAGGTCAGATTCATGCAAATCAAAAGAAAGCTCATCGATATGCCATTTTGATGTAACTAACTGCTCGAGGCTCCAGGTAAAGAAACTGAGGTTGTCGTGCTTTAGGTAGAATGTGCCATTCTTTTTTAGTACCTGTGCGTACTTGTCTAAAAAATACGCATGACACATGCGGCGGCGTTCTGAACGTTTTTTCGGAAATGGGTCGGGAAATGTAAGCCAAAGCTCGCTGGCTGAATGAGCTGGGAATAACTCGGTAATTTGATCTGCGCGGGCACGAATAAATACGATATTTTCTAGGCCACGCGCTGCTGCTTCGTAGGCACCTTTTTGTAACCGATCCGCTTTTACATCGATAGCAACATAGGTTTTTTCAGGATGACGTGTAGCGAGCTCCACACTAAACAAGCCAGTGCCGGCGCCGAGTTCAATCACATCGACTGCACGCTTTTTCCATTCATCAAACTCAAAACAAATTGGCGAATTAAAAAATTTCGCGAACTTATATTTTTTGCGTTTTCGGGTGATTATATAGTCATTTGGATTCATAGTATCTCTCGGGGTTATCTCAAGTTCACGTGCTATACTACCACATATGGACATCACACAAAATCAATACATTATAAACGGACTTCAAAACTGGCTGGCAGATTATTGGATTGAGCTGCTGACAATTTTAATAGGCGCATTACTTGCCTACTTTGTAGGAACTCGGCTGGTAACGATTGCGATTCGACGAATTGTAAAGGGCGGAAAGCACCGCGAATGGCACAAGAAAGACATCGAAAAGCGGCAAAAAACACTGGTAGATTTATTTATTAATATTTGGCGGATGCTTATATTCTTTACCGTACTGTATGCACTTGCGAAGTTGTTCGTGCCGAACATTAGCGAAACGCTGGCGCCGCTATTTGCCAGTGCCGGAATTATAGGAATCGCACTGGGTTTTGGAGCGCAATCACTAATAAAAGATTTTTTGAGCGGTATATTTATTATTTCAGAGAATCAGTATCGCGTGGGCGATGTAGTAGAGATTGAGGGTTTTAGCGGAACGGTAGAGCGTATTGGTAGCCGCTCGACAGTGCTTCGAGACGTCGAAGGCCAAGTGCATTACTTTCCGAATGGCATGGTACAGCACGTAATAAACAAGACGATGGGCTATAGCATGGCGCGTTTTACAGTAGCAGTTCACCCTGATGCCAATATAGATACAGTGAGCGACATTATAGATACGCTGGGCCTCGCGCTGAGCGAAGAAGATGCCTGGAAAGATAAGATTTTAAAGGCGCCATCTTTTGTGTCGATTGGTGAGATTACTGGATCTTCTGTAGAAGTGATTGTTGCTGGTAAAACTCAGCCGTCTGATCAGTGGAGCGTTGTAGCAGAGATGCGTAAGCGATTGCTTGAAGAGTTCGAAACAAAAGGTATTAAGCTAGCCACCGTCCCTGTGCAAGCCGGAGCTTCTAGCCGCAAACGACGCTAAAGTCGCAAGGATTCGTCGCTGAGAACGTCGCCTGAAAATGCGTCAATAGATTGAGCTTCTTGCTGTTTTTCGCTGTAGAGTTCGTCGAAAACACTGAGTGATTTTTTGTTAATCTCGCCTTCTGGGCTGAAACCTTCAAAGTTTGACTTTGTGCGTTCGGCCTCTTTTCGTGCTTGATCGTAACCTGGGCGACTTAAGTCTAGCTGGATTGCGCCACTGGTACGGTAGAGACTAAGCGCAACGTATACGAAAAATAATGAGAGTACAATAACGCCTGCAATCATTGAAGTAAATTGATGGTTGCGTATGTGTCGCACTGGCGCGAACTCTTGCGACTCAGACTTTACTTCAGTTTCTGGCTCGTTCATGATTGTTCCTCACTAAGGAATTCAGCGCGAAAGCTATCGAACTCTTTTTTATATTCACCAATAAGACGAACCAGTTCTTTATTGCTAACACTCAGTTCGTCGCGCTTTTCACGAGTATCGAGCAGCGCATTGTAGAACGCGACTGGCTCTTTGGTACAATTTATCGATAAAAGCTCCGTTAGTGATTCGTCATAGGCAATGTAATCTTTGAAAAATCGACCGTAGGCATCGTTGTATGCTACTGTAATTTTCGTTAGCTTACTAGCGTCGAGGTCATTGCTACTAATGCGCGCATTTAGCGGAGACATCAGCTTGTCACCAATGCTTCGGTATAAATTGCCTCGGTTGTTGCGAAGAGACGTATCTGTTTGGTGCAGACGGTTTAGCGATGCTTGGTTTTCAACGCAGTTTGTTTTGATACGACCTACTCGCTCGGGCGTTACAATCACAGCAGCATTCGCTTGCCACGCAAAACTCACGGCAACGATAGCAGCGATGCTAGAAACTACAAGAATTTTCTTCACCTCATTAGTATGAAGTGAAACTACGCTTTGGTCAAATAGTATGAGGCACCTTTTTTAGTAATAATACTATCGCGAAGCAGCCCTTCGAAGGCTTGACTGGTACGGTCCGCACCAAATAGTTTTTCGATAGATTCATAGCTGAGCGTTTTATCACTTACTAGAACTCTTACTATATGCCCACGAACCTCACGCACGCTGCCGTTTAATGGTGACTGTTTTTTATACTGCTTGCTGCTTGATATATTACGCACGCCATTTGCTTTTAGCCAAGAGCCGTAGTCCATTAGGCTCCAATAAAACTCACGTGGATGTTCGTGGCGTATCGTTTCGGCTAATTTTTCTAGAATTTCTTTGTCTTCAACATCAACCCTGTCATTAAAAAAATGATGAATATATACCGTGCGAATGTTGGTTTCGATAAAAATGCTTGGCTGGTTAAAACTATAGGCCAGTATTGCGCCTGCCGTATTCTCACCTACACCCGGTAACGCTATTAGACCTTTTTCGTCTGTTGGAAATTCGCCTAGTTCCACGATCTTTTTTGCTGCCTCGTGCAAGAATTTGGCTCGGCGGTTGTAACCCAGGCCTTGCCAGCTCTTCAGCACATCCGCAAGGCCGGCGTTTGCAAGCGTTTTTTCATCGGGAAATGCTGTAATGAAATCGAGAAATTTTGGAATAACGCGCGACACTTGCGTTTGCTGTAGCATTAGCTCACTCACCAACACGTAGTACGGCCTGGTGTCTTCACGCCATGGCATGTTGCGATAGAGCTGTATGCCTTTTTGTGTAAGCAATTCTGAAAATTCTTGATTTGTCACTTGCTCTATTATAATAAACCTATGAAGCTGACAAAGTACGAACACGCCTGTTTTACGATAGAAAAAGAAGGTAAGCTAATAGTTGTTGACCCAGGAAATCTAACTACTGATCTCCCGTTACTTGATAATGTTATCGGTATTGTCGTCACACACGAGCATCAAGACCATTTCGACATTAAAAATATTCAGCAACTAGTCAGCAACAATCCTGGCGTGATTGTCGTGAGTCATACTGGAATTATTGAAAAGATTAAACTTACCCCTTCGAAATCTGTGGAAGCTGGTGATTCGCTAGAGTTAGGACCTTTTGTGCTTGAATTCTTTGGTGGAGAACATCAAAAACCCTTTGAGGATTCTCCTGTCATGAAAAATCTTGGAGTACTTATAGATGAAAAGGTGTACCACTCTGGTGATTCGTTTGTATCGCCCTCAAAACAAGTGCAGGTTCTATTGTTACCAGTGAGTGGATCATGGATGAAAGCAAGTATGGCACGTGACTATCTGTACAAGATAAAGCCCTCAATCGCGATTCCAACTCACGATGCAATATTGTCTGAGGTGGGCAAAGAGCAAGTAGATAAGTATTGGCCTCTCCACTGTGACAATATTGGTACTACTTATGTGCGTCCTAATGGTTCAATCGATATAGATGGATAAGCCCCTCTCTCATTTGAAACAAAAAGATGATAAGCTCTCAAAACTTATTACCACCTACGCCGTCCCATCGTTTAAAAGACATACAAATTATTATCATGAGCTGGTAGATAGTATTATCTCGCAGCAGCTAAGCGTAAAAGCAGCAGCGACGATTGCTGGTAGGTTTAAAGATTTATTCGGCGGTAACTACCCATCGCCAGAGGAAATTCTACAAAATGATATTGAGGAACTTCGTAGCGTGGGGTTGAGCCGACCAAAGGCTGGCTACATACAAGATCTGGCACGACACGTGCTAGACGGCACTGTGAAATTTGATGAACTTGATAAACTGTCGAACCAAGAAATTATTGACGAACTAACAAAAGTAAAAGGCATTGGTGAGTGGACTGTGCATATGTTTTTGATGTTTTGCATGGGCAGACTCGACGTGCTTGCATACGGTGATTTAGGCATTCGAAATGGCTTGACTAAACTATATGAGCTAGACCACACGGCAACACCAGATGATGTGAAACATATCGCGAAGAAAAATAATTGGCACCCTTACGAATCGGTAGCGTGCTGGTATATTTGGCAAAGCCTCGACAACACGCCTACTACTTTGTAGCGGTACGAATGATATGTGGTGCCAGAACTGTGAGACACAAGAAAATCGTAATAAAATGACCCGCTGTCCATAGCCTGTGATGGTTTGCTTTGGGAGTCTGGGAATGCTTAGGTGAAATAACTTCATCGAAGGCAGCGAAATAATTGTGCACGGGAGATTTAATTGAACCGGTACGCAACTGTGCAACTGCTTTGGGCAATGCCTTCGCGCGAGCCTCGAAAGACGGACCAATATGAATATCACTATTGGCAACACCGCATACCGTAACTACCCCGTGAAGTTGAGGGTTTGTTTGTGCCACTAGCAGCGCGATAGCAGCGCCGCCACTCTCGCCGACTAAGCTAACGGTTTTACCATCTGCTACTGCTCGAGCGATGGCCGATTCAACTGCTTGTAGCTTCGGCTGCAAGTCTGACTCACTCGCCCAATTCATTGCAACATGCTCTGCTGAAACTCCATACCACTTCCACGTTTTCAGCGCTCTTACCCTAAACGTATCGTACGAATCTCCGAGACCAGGGATGTAAATAATGTGATGCTTTACACTAGACATGTCGCCGCAACCATTCGTCTATTGCCTGCATTACCTGAGATAGTTTGTCAGAATATTCCATACTGTCAGCATCACGATAACTATGCTGAAAACCAGGAAGTATCGTAAGTGTTTTATCGTCTGAAGCAATCGCGTTCATAAATATTTCTTGATTCCTTGGAGGACATGGCTCATCAAACTCACCAACAATATTTAGCACTGGCATGGTGAGTTTATCTGCATGTGCAAGCACGTCGAACTTTTTCAAACTTTCGTTTACCTGCCAACCAATGCGAACCGACTTGCCCATAGATTGGCTTTCCACCTCTTGGTAACCAATGGCTTTCCAGTTATCGATTTCCTCAGCCGAACGAGTATTGACCCATAAATCATAGCTAATCGTCGGTGCCATAGGAAGTAGAAGTGAAACATCTTCAGGGTGATGCTCGGCATACCATGCTGTTGATTGAGCCCCCATACTGTGGCCACATAATGCAAACGGTTGCGTAAACCATTCTTGGTCCTGTGCCCAGGCAATAACATCTTCTAGGTCGGCTATATAGCCATCGTACGTGACGTCTTCAAGCTCACCTTCACTCTTATTCAACGAGTGAGTGGCGTCGAATCGGACAACGGTATAATCATTTGCCAAAAACGCATCAGTAAATGCCTGAATATGCGGTTGTTGCATGCTGCCTTTTTGCCCATGCGCTATGAATACGAGTTTACCCTTCGCTTTCTGACCCTCAACAAGAATGGCAATTTTAAGGCCGTTTCTGTTGCTTATCTCGTACTCAGTCATGGTGCTAAGCGGTTAATGTCACGCGGGAAGAGGGTGGCTTCTTTAATGTTGCCAAGTCCAATGGTTTTTTGTACCAAACGGTCGATGCCAAAGCCACAGCCACCGTGTTGTGGGAGGCCGTATTTAAATGCTTGCAAGTAATACTTGAAGCCGTCGGCAGTAACATCAAGCCCAGCGGCTGTCATTTGCTCAATCATTTTTTCGTAGTTGTTTTCACGCAGCGGCACTGTAGCGATTTCAAGTCCACGGAATAATAGGTCGGCCCACGCAACGGTATCTTCTTTGAACTTGTGATAAAACTTTCCGGCTTCTTTCGGAAAGTCGGTTGCGTACACAAGGTCACTTCCTAATTGTTTGCGTGCGTATTCGGCAATCCAACGCTCTTCGTCTGGAATAAGGTCTTTCTCTTGGGTGGTGTCGGTACCAGTTGCCTTACTGTACATGTCGTGAATTTCGGCAACGGTAAACGCAGGTACTTCGTCGGCGAGCTTTAGCTCTGGTGCGTTCAAGGTCTTTAAGTCGGCCGCGTGTTGGTCGTACACTTTGGTTAGTACCGCTTTAGTCATACCAGTTACCATGTCCATGACTTCTTGGTGGCTTTTTACAAAACCCATTTCGATATCAAGCATGGTAAGTTCGGTAAGGTGACGGGTTGTCGCGCTAGGCTCGGCTCGATAGCTATGCCCTATTTCGAACACACGTTCGAACACGCCAACCATAATTTGCTTGTAGAACTGTGGGCTTTGTGCCAACGTTGCGGTTTGACCAAAATAGTCGAGTTTGAAAACTTCAGCACCGCCTTCGGTTGCACCTGCAAGTAGTTTCGGCGTGTCGATTTCAACAAATTCGTTTTGCTGTAGATAGTCGCGAATGTACCGCACTAAACTTGCTCGAATTTTAAATATTTTTTGTTCGTTGATATTACGGAGGTTTAGCACTCGATGCTCAAACAACGTGTCGAGATTTTCAGACTTGTGCAAAATGGGCTTGTCGACTTCGATAGGCGGTTCATCGGTCACAGGCACCTGCACCTCAACCGTTACGTCATGAAGTTCTGCACCGCCCGGTGCACGCTCATCGGCAACCACTGTACCAGTGAGTGTAAGCACCGTACCAATTTGCAAACCGCGTAGTTTTTCAAGCTCGCCTTTGTTGTCGATAAGACTCTGTGCCAAGCCACGTCGGTCACGAAGCGTAATAAAGTTTAAGCCGCCAAGTAGGCGCTTCTTATGCAACCAGCCTTCAAGCGAAACAGTTTCGCCCACATGCTGAGATAGTTCATCGGTCATTGTTCGTGTCATAGTAGTGCCTATTTTACCATTTGCAGTGGCAGAAATATAGAGGTCGAACGCTATTCCGTGTGAGCAGCTACCGCACGTTTATCATCGTAATCCCCAAAGCTACCGTGCAAGCTTTTGCCTATTAAGGCTTCGAGTGTGTCGTGCAAGCTCAATATACCCACAACTTCTTCGTTGCTATCAATAACGATAAGCAGGTGGCTATGCGTGCTCATGAACGCACTTAGCGCAACCGACAACGATTCGTTCTTGTGCACATAGAACAACTTTTTACTCATAGCAGTTTCAACCATGGCGGTGTGTTTACGGGTTGTGTCGAGTGTTAAAACATCGCGTACCGAAAGAATGCCAACGATATGCGCGTTTTCATCCACTACCGGAAACTTGCTGTGCCCGCTCTTATGTAAATCATCTAGTACAAGTGGGCCCAGGATTTCTGTACGCTTGATTGTTTTTACGTTTGCAATTGGCGTCATGCTGTCGTGAACACGCTTTGTAGTAAACTGAAGGCCTGCCTTAATACGTGTCTTCTCTTCCTCCGATAAAATTGCATCGGATGTATCAACCAAATGTTCAAGTTCCCAGCGTGAAGTTATTCTGTGCTCTTGATGGTGATTCGAGCTTGAGCTAACCCACCATAACAGTTTTTTGTGAGAGAGTACGAAATTAACAAGCGGGGCTTCATAGTTGTCATAAAACTTTTGCGCGGTTTTCTTGCACAATGGTATTCGAGTAAAAAGCTGCAATAGACAGTAAAACACTAGAGCAAATAAAACGCCCAAACCTGTGCCAAGCCAAGCAACTATGTTTGAGACAAATAGTACGCCAAGTATGCCAAGTAAAATTTGTTGTAGGCTGCGAATAAAATGAAACGCCTTGTTGCGTCTTTCGTCGTTCGTAGCACGTGAATCACCATTGTCTGCACGACGACGTAGCTCGTAACTACTCAAGGTAGAGCGATGTGGCCGTATTGTACTTACTAGTACTATAGCTGTAGCAAATCCTATCGTTATGATGCCTAAAAGTATTGGTTGCATAGTGCTATTGTACCGCAGATAAGACTTGTTGATAGAGAGCTTTATACCGTACAATAGATGTAATGAAGGAGAATTATGAGTAAACGAGCTTGGATTATATTTGTGGCGATTTGTGTGATTGGTTTTGGTGGACTGGTAGTGCTATCGCAACAAGGCAAAGTGGATGTTTCAAACGTCAATGTCGATAAGATTCAGTCTGCAAAGGCCGATAACGGTAAGATTGCCGACCATGTGTATGGCAAGGAAGATTCTAAAGTAGTACTAATCGAATATGGCGACTTTCAGTGCCCTGGCTGTGGCGCCGTTCACCCTCGCGTGAAAGATTTAGTAGAAAAATATAAAAGCGATATTACATTCGTATTCCGTAACTACCCCCTAACGCAACTGCACGCCAATGCACGAGCAGCCGCCGCCGCCGCTGAAGCAGCTGGACTAGAGGGTAAGTACTGGGAAATGCACAACACCTTGTTTGAAAGCCAAGACGAATGGTCTGAATCGTCAACTTCCGAGCGGGGTGATCTGTTTGCCACTTACGCGCAGCAGTCTGGCGTGAAAAAAGCCGACTTTACCTCGAGCCTTGAAAATAGCAACGACCGAATTAACAAGAAGATTAATTTTGACATGGCACTTGGCAAAAAAGTAGATGTTTCGGGTACGCCTACCTTCTTCCTTAACGGTAAGCAGCTTACCGAGGAACAAGTTGGCAGCGACGATGCCTTCGAAAAAGCGATTACCGATGCTTTGAAAAAAGCGGGCGTAACCGTTGAATAATAAGCTCTTATAACGAAAATCACCCCGGTGCCTTGGGGTGATTTTCTTTTTGGATGTAGGAAGCTTATCAGCTTTCTACGAGTTGAACAAACGTTCTATTGTTCGATATACTTTTGCCATTCGGCAGGCACCACATCCACTGCTATCTTTTTGCTCCGTGATGGGGCAAAACTGATTGCTATTGGCATGTGATTTCAATGCTCCTTTTCGCATTATGTACGGTCTCTCTACGCTTCGACCTTTAGTTACTTTGCCATAGTTGTAAAGAGACGCAGAACCAATAATAGCAAACATATAAAAAGCAGTCAAGAAACAAGCGGGGACGCCGCTTACGCTTATTCTATCTTAAAACACTTTTAAGCGTTTTGCAACAATATACACAAGCAATACCAAAAATGTCGTGGCGCCAATGATACCACCGTACACCCATGGCTCCTTGCCAAATGGCAGTACCACGTTCATACCGTACATACCGAACACGACGTTTGGCAACGTAATAAGCACCGTCAGCACAGTAAGAGTTTTCATGCGTTGGTTCAGCGTGTTGTTAGCTACTGTTCCATACGCATTTCGAATGCTCTCAACACTATTTACATGACCGTCGATAGCGGCAAGTAACTGGCCAATGTGTAGCGCTATGTCGTCGAGCGCTTCAAGACTTTCGTCGGTCAGTGTATCACCGTGGTGCTCGTGTAAGCGATGAATGGCAGCCAAAGTACTTTCAAGGTTCATTTTGTCGCTGTGTAGGTTGGCTTCTACTGTAACAAAGTGTATGAAGTCTTTATTGGTAACTTCGTGCGAGCGCAAGCGACTGGCAGTATCGCGAATGGTTTCTGCGGTGTGCTGAATAAGATCTTCGAACTTTGCTACACAGCCGGCCATGACTCCCAGTAGGATTGTTTGTGGCTGTTCGGTAGAAATCGGTAGCGTTGATAAGCTCACTGCTTCGGGTGGAATGGTATCGCCCGTTGAAATACTGACGAAAATACTTGGGGTAACGACGCATAGCAATGGTAGCGTCACAATTCGTCCTGTTTTGCTGAGTCGCGGCACACGAAGAAATATATATACATTTCCGTCTGAAAACTCAACGCGTGGCAACTCATTCGCATCACGTACGTCATTTACCACATTCATGTCCAGGCGATAGGTTTCAATCGCATTGGTTATTTCGTCGATAGTGGCGTTTGAAACATCAACCCACATATCCTTCTGTAAAGGACGTGCTATTGTTTCAAATTCCTCACCCGGTGAGCGCTTTGCGTAATACGCTAACATGCTTAGGCTTAAGTATAGCGCTAACGGTTACATTTCGCCAGGAGTTGCCCCAGCGGTAGCGTGCTTGAGCTCTTTTTCTCGAATAAAGAACACGACTACAGCGGCGATGAGCATAAGTGAGGCAGAGGTAACGAAGATACTGCGCAGTGACTTTGAGAATGCATGGATAATCTTGTCGCTATATTCGCTTTGGTTTTCTTTAAATTGCTTGGTTGCCGCGCTTTTGACTGGTGCTGGAAGACTTGCAACAGATGTTTCAAAGCCTTTGGTGATTTCGCTTTTTATATCTGGCATGTTCAAGTTTAGCTGCGTATTTGGTTCGCTCAGATCACCAATTTTGCTTGCCGCTGGTGATTGCTTCAGTGCTTGTATATAAGCCGTGTCTTCGATGCCTTTTAGGTTTGCGGTAAGCCCGGCAGTAAGCATGGCGCCAAAGATAGCGATACCAACGGTAGAACCAAGTGTACGGAATAGCTGCACGGAACTTGTTGCTACGCCCAACTCGCGCTGTTCAAACTCGTTTTGTACGGCAATGTTCATGATTGGCATAACCAACCCAAGCCCAAAGCCAAGTGCCACCATAATAATTGCTTCGTGCCAGTACGGGCTCTCAGGTGTTAGCGTGGTGAGAAGCGCAATCATGATCGTAGCGAGCACCACACCAAACTCCATGAAGCGTTTGTACTTGCCAGTGCGCGAGATAAGCTGACCCGAACCGATAGCCGACACCATGATACCAGCCACCATAGGTATAAGCATGAGCCCAGATTCAGTAGGACCCGCCCCAAAGACTTGCTGGTTAAATTGCGTCAGGTACAGGATTGAGCCCATAAAGCCCGCGCCAAACAGGGTTGCTACTATCATTACCAACGAGTAGGTACGATTCTTAAAGAATCGAAGTGGAATAATTGGCTCCTCAACCCGTGATTCTGTCCAGATAAATGCAGCTGTTGCGAGCGCGACAATGCTACCCATGATGAGCCTAAGACCTGTCAGGCTAAGGTTAAATGTGTCCATCACATTAGCAAAGATTGTTTCAGTATTGTCTACCGCTAGTACTAAGGTAGCTAGTGCGATGGTAAGGAATATGGCGCCGAAGTAATCGATTTTTGGTTTGTTGTCGTGCTTCAACGGTGGGCAGAAGGCCATAATGAGCAGAAATGCGATGATAGCGACCGGCACGTTAATAAGGAATGTCCAGCGCCAGTCGGTGGTGAGGCCCAAGATAGCCTGACCGTCGGTAAGCCAACCACCCAGTAAAGGACCAATTACCGATGAAAGGCCAAAGACCGCACCAATCATTCCCTGCCACCGGCCACGCTCTCGCGCGGCAAACAGGTCACCGATAATCGTAAATGCGTTGGCGGTGATAATACCTCCACCAATACCTTGCACAGCACGCCATAGCACTAGTTGGTTGACGTCGCCAGCCATACCACTGAGCAGCGAGCCTGCGCCAAAAATGGCCACACCAGCCAGTAGTACAAGTTTACGGCCAAATAGGTCAGACAGTTTTCCGGCGATTGGTACGGTGATTGTTGTAGTAAGCAAGTAGGCGGTGACGATCCAGCTCAGTGAATCGTAGGCGTTAAATTCTTCGACGATTTTTCCTAGTGCAGTCGCGATGATGGTTTGATCGAGCGCTACAAGGAACATACTGGCCATAACGCTGGCCATAATAATAACTTTGCTTCGTAAGCTTAAATGATGGTGCATAGATTAATCCTCGAACTTTTCTTCGTCTGCGGCGGGATTGTTTAGTAGATTTTTGTAGTTTTCAAGGCCTTCAGTAACGTGCTCGACGATCTGGCGCAATTGATCTTCTTTGATAAAACCAACCCACCCTTTTTCGGTAACGCCAACCACATAGAGGCGGTCACCCGCCTGAATGCCAAGCTCCTCGCGAGCATCGGCCGGTATAACCACCTGTCCTTTTGTTCCTACTGTTGCTGTTCCATAGAGTTTTTTATTGTGCATACTGTCTATTGTATAGAAAGTATGAAAAGTATGTCAAGTATGATTTATCGTTTTCTGAGAAAATAGATACTTAACGTGCCGGCGAACAGTACACTGATGCCAACAATGACCCAAAATGTCAGTGGCGAGTCGGAGCCTTCTGGCAAAATGACGTTCATACCAAACAATCCGGCAAGCATAGTAGGGATGGTGAGCGCCAACGTAATAACAGTGAGCAGTCGAATGGTTTCATTCAGGCGAGTATCCATAACGGCGCGGTAGCTATCGCGCACATTGGTAATCGTACGCAGCAGGCTTTTACAGCGGGCTATCACCTGTTCGAGGTCAATTGAAAGATCTTCCACCAGGTCTTTGTCGTCTTCGCTGAGCTTGAGAAGCTTACCACCCAGCAGGCGCTCGACCGCGGTGTTGGTTGGAATCAATGCGTCAAGGTAATCGTTGAGCTTGCGTTCGTATTCGGTAATCACGGCGATGTCGGCTGAACGCAAACTGACAACATTGCCGGTAGCTGCGCGCATTTGGCGATTGATGTGCGCCACGCGGTTTTGGTATGACCGTGCGATAGTTTCCATCATCAGAATAAACATCGTCGCGCGCTCACCGGTAGAGACGCTTGTTTTGTCTATAAATGGCTGCCACAAACGGCCCAAAGTATCACGGCTAATAGTTACCACGTATTGCGGGCTTAGCGCTACCATCATAGGCGTGGTGAAATCGTTGAAATCATCGCCAATGTCGGGCACGCGCGTAATAAAGTAGGTCCAATTGTCTTCAACTTCAACGCGCGGTACCTCGTGAGGGTCGAGTGAGTCGGTAACGATGTCCTCGTCGAGACCTAGCTGTAACAAGTCGCGTATTTCATCTTCGGTGGGTCGTTCACAACGAACCCAACTCCCCGTTTGGGAGGACTTAATCGCTGCAATCGATGGCTTGGCACTCGTTGAACGTAAGTAAGTTAACACTGTTTCATCATAACAGACCGATATACTACAAAACCGGGAGTTTTCGAATGTAACTACCCTGCTCGAGTACGTCAACGATGGCGCCTGCTACCGTAGCCCGTGAAACAAACAAGCTAGCAGGACCATAGTCGCTGGGTTGAGCCTGACGCTTTTTGCCATTAGTAAGTTTGAGCACCCGCACGATTGTCCAATCGAGGTCGCTATTTTCAATCACAGTCGCATGGGCAATACCGTCACGAATTCGAGCTGGATCTACCAAAAGCACAGCTTTATTGAGTACTATATCGAGCAAAGATGGTTTATCGCCTTGCCAACGTACGCCCGTACCGGTAAGACTTACCAGGCGACGAATACCTGCTTGATGCATACTTTCGATAACTACACTAATAGCAGTGGTCTGCATGCTAGGGCCACTGTTTTTTACATGGCCAATAACACTAATAACCGCGTCGCAACCGCTAATAAGCGTCGTCACGTCATTCTTGCTGGTTGCGTCGCATTGCACCACTTCGAGTTCTGGCGCTTGGGTGAGATTATCTACTCCATGCACTCCCGCCCGAACATGGTGCCCACGTGCAAGCGCTTCCTCGACGACGCGATTTCCTGTTCGACCGTTGGCACCAATGATGGCGATATTCATGCTCCCCCTATGATGCCGATAAGAAGAAAATAACGAGTAACACGAGGGCGATAGCGCCCACCACAACGACTAGCTCAAGTGTGGTGAACCCCTGTTGCGATGATAGATTCTTGCGCATGCGGTTTGCTCCCCTTCTGTAAGTGAAATTATAGCATAAACAATACGTAGTCGACGGGGCTAATTCTTGCTATACTTTAAGATACTGCTATGGGAAATACACAGATTGTACGTATTGGAGTGGGCACGGTACTTGGTGTGTGCCTATTGGCCGCTTCAGTTGCGCACGCAGTGACCCCTATCTCACAAAGCTATCTTGCTGATACAGCGCTGACCGAAGGCACGATTGTAAGCCTAAAAGAGAACTCGACCGATGAGGTAGAACCGTCGAACAGCAAGAACGTTGACAACATTTTTGGCATTGTGGTGAATGCCGACAACTCATTGATTACCATTTCTACTAAAGATGCCACCCAGGTGCAGGTTGCTACCGACGGCACTCAGTCGGTGCTTGTGTCTGATATTAACGGAGCGATTAAACGCGGCGATCACCTAACGGCCTCGCCTATCAATGGCGTTGCCATGAAAGCCACGGGCAACGTACGTATTGTTGGTATAGCGCAAGGCAGTATGCGCAATCAAAAAAAAGAGAGCATCAAGGGTGCTGATGGTAAAAAAGAAGACATTATGTTGGGCGAAGTACCGGCCCTCGTGAACGTGGCTTACTTCTTTAAAGAACCAGACAAAACGATTATTCCGGTTGGTATACAGAACGTGGCAAACGCGCTTGCTGGACGCGAAGTAAGTACGTTGCCTATCTTGGTTAGTGCCGGAATTTTTGTTGTAATGCTGGCAGTTGTGTCGAGTATCGTGTATTCCATGATACGAAGTAGTATAATTTCAGTAGGTCGCAATCCTATGAGCCAGTCGGCCGTCTATCGGGATTTAATCCAGATGTCGGCGCTCGTACTAGCAATCTTAACGGTGGGTGTGGTGGCTATATATTTGGTATTAACAAGGTTGTAACAACTGTATGAGTAGTGGGCTATTACAGATTTTTCTCATCGTGAACGTCTTTATCATGGGCGGTCTCGCGACATTTGGTGGGCTACACCTACTCGAGCATTTTCGTCAGAAAAAACACAAGGGTACTGGCGATCAGCTCATTCCTGAGGAACAACGCAAAAAACTACTGGTCGCTGCCGAGGCACAGTATCAACGCACGCTCGAGCAATCGAGTAAGCAGCTTCAGCAAGATTTGGGCTCAACCACCAAGCAACTAAATACCTTGCTCGAGAAAATTGGTACAGACCTCGTAGAGCGCGAGATGAAGCTTTACCACGAGAGTCTTGACGATGTGATGCAACAAACCAAAACGATAACTGCTGAAGCGCAACAAAACTTGATAAAGCACCAAGCCGAGCTTGAGAAGAAGCTCTCTGAGCGCCAAGCTGGCTTCGAGGCAAAACTAAACGAGCTGCAAACCACGCTCGAGACTACCCTCACCAATCGCCAAGCCGAGCTCGACCGTGCACTAGCTGAACGTCGAGGTCAACTCGAGGCACAGCTTGAAAAAGAGATGACCGCGCAAAAAACCTTTATGATGCAGCAGATTGATACGAAAGCAGCCGATGTGCTGGCATCGTTCTTGACCGAAACATTGCAGCACGAGGTTGATTTGGGCGCGCAAGAAGCTTACCTGCTAAGCCAGCTTGAAGCGCACAAAGAGGAGCTAAAACGCGAGGTTGGCGCATGAGCATAGTGCTTCCTGATACAATCGCCTCGAACCAAGACCTCACGGCCTTGATTTTAGATGTTAAAGAATATGCTAAATGGTTTGCTCATGAATCTGTTAAACAGCAAGTAAACGTGCCGACAAGCCAGCACCCGGTGGCATTATCGGCCGTTGCGGTAGAAGTGTTGCGTACTTGGGGAAGTAGCGAAGCTTTGTCGCGAGCGCGTCTTGACCTACTAATAAGCGAACTAGAAGCCTACCAGAAGCAAGCACCAAGTATTACTGTCACACTGGCCGCCCCAGCACCGCGCGGTATTATGACCAAATTGGTGGCGTGGTGTCGTGCCAATATTTCACCGATGGTGCTCGTATCGTTTGACTTCAACGCCACGCTTTTAGGAGGCATGGTAGTCCGTTCAGGCAGCCACATTTATGATTGGTCAACTCGCCGCATGATACTTGATAATCGTACCAAGTTACCTGAGGTTCTGAAAAATGTTCGATAACACGCAATTCCAAAAATTAGTCGAGGCGGACAACCTAACTGGCGAAGTGGTAGCCGTTAACCGATTTATCGTTGAGATTAAGGGTCTTGAAGGTGTGCAGGTGGGCGCTCAGATTTTGTTTGAAGATGGACAGCGCGGCATGGTGCGTGAAGCACATGGTAACCGCGTGCTACTGTATAACATCGACTCGGAAGATGTTGCGCTGGGAAGCCTAGTGGTAGCCGAAAAACCTCAGCTCAGTATACCGGTAGGCAAAGAACTCGTTGGCCGCGTTATTAATCCGATGGGTGTGCCACTCGATGGAAAAGGTAGTATTAAAACCACCAGAAGTTCAGGTATTTTTACGCCGGCGCCGGGAATTATGGACCGCAAAATGCTCGATGAACAGCTTGCTAGCGGTGTAACGGCAGTTGATAGTTTCTTCCCTATCGTACTGGGCCAGCGTATTGCAATCTTGGGTGACAGTAAGGCTGGAAAAAGCACCTTTCTTGGCCAGTTAAGTGCCAACCAACAAGGTACCGACCGATTGGTAGTGTACGTGCTGATTGGTAAGCGAAAGGTTGACGTTGAGCACTTGATTTCTGAGCTTAATGATTCTGGTGCGATTAACAACACAATCATCGTGCATGCTGATATTTTTGACTCTTTGACGCAAAGCTACTTGGCGCCCTACGCCGGCTGTGCCATGGCAGAAGACCTATGGTACAACGAAAATCGCGATGTGATTATTATCTATGATGACTTGTCTGGCCACGCTGAAGCGTACCGTCAACTATCGCTGTTGCAAGAAGTAGACCCTGGACGTGATTCTTACCCGGGTGATATTTTTTACACGCACTCGAGTTTGCTTGAGCGTGCTGGTAAGCTACTGACCAACGAAAAAACGCTCACTAGCCTTCCTGTGGTACTAACGCCAAATGACGATATTACCGCCTATCTTCCTACTAATATTATGTCGATTACCGATGGTCAGATTATCTTTGATTTGGGCTTTTTCCGCAAAGGTGTTCGCCCAGCCGTGAACGCCGGTCTTTCCGTGTCTCGTGTGGGTGGCCAAGCGCAGACTAAACGTCAGAAGCAGCTATCAACTGCGCTGTTTAAGTCACTCGCAAAGTACCACCAAGCTGAAGAGTTCTCGCACTTTAGCTCTCAGCTTTCGAAAGAAACTCGGCTTGATCTCGCACGAGGTAAACACCTGTACATGGCCTTGCAGCAACCACCTGAAGAGTTATTTTCACTGGTAGAACAACAGCTCATGCTCGAGACAATTATGCTTAGCCCCGACGATCGACCGATAGATGTAGCCGCCTTACGAAAGGCCGTGAAAGAACGTGCGAAAGACGTGAGCAAAGAAGAAGATTATGACGCGATTGAAGCCGAGCTATTCAAAGCTCACAGCGCTGAACCACCTGCTGAAAAGAGGCCGCCAACGACTGATGCTGCCGCACCTGCTGAAAACGGCGACGACAAAGACAAATCAAAGAATAAAAAAGACGACAAACACGCCGAAAAGAAAAAGGAGCCTGAACATGCGAAGAGCTAGTGTTATTGAAAAAGACGCTGCCAGCATTGGTACTTTGAAAGATTTGACCAACGTGTTTGAAAGTCTCGCGAGTACTCAGGTAGCCAAGATGAAAACGAAGGTGCTGATTTCGCAGGATTTCTTTGGTTTGCTGTGGGAGCGGTACACCTCGCTTCGTATTGATCCGGCTCGTCGAATAACAAACCGCGATGGCGTGGGCAATAATGGTCGAAATGCAATTATACTAATCTCGGCCGAAGCTGGCCTTAGTGGTGACCTTGACGCTCGAGTGATTGAGACAATGGTGACCGACAACGACCTTTCAAAGACCGATATCTTGGTACTGGGCAGCCACGGCGCAAGCCAGCTCACTCAGCGGGGTATCCCCTACGCTCGGTTCTTCAAGCTACCTGAATCTGACGATTATATTAACGTAAGTCCGGTTATTGAGGCTGTTTTGCCGTATGAACGAATTGTAGTGTACTACGAGGAATATGTATCACTCGGCTCACAGATTGTACGTTCAATCGACCTTGTGTCGCACATCAGTGATATGAGCAAAGATTATGAAGAAGGCACGATGACCGACTACGACACGATTTTTGAACCATCACTAGAAATGATTGCCGATGAGATGGAAGAAACGATGATGCGACTGGCCTTGAGTCAAACTATTTTGCAATCTGCCCTAGCGCAAGCGGCTAGTCGATTTAATGCGATGACTATGGCTGAAGATCGTGCCGGTGAGCTACTTGGCGAATACAAGCTCGAGTTTCACCGGGCGAAACGTTCTGAATCTGACAGACGGCTACGTGAAGTATTGGTGGGTATGAAAAAGAAACGTCGTGAAGCGGCAGCGGAGGCAGCGTAATGGAAAAAGCTCCTCAAGCTCAACCAGCGCCTGCATCACCGGCACCAGCTGCTCCTGCACCAGCTCCGGTACCGGCCGCGCCTGTTGCGACCAAACCTGCCGCAGCAGCTCAAAGTAAAGCAGCCGCTCCTAAGCCAGCTGGTGCATATGTCGGCACCATTGCGACCATTCGTGGCCTTACTGTTGAGATATTGCTAGTTGGCGAACGCCCAGAAGTAAAAGAACTATTGGCCGTCGATGGTCACCCTGAAGTATTTTTGGAGGTGAATTTTTATCGTGGCAACCGAGCAATCTGTTTGAACCTTACCAATAACGCAGTAGTTGCCTGTGGCCAAAAAGTTACACGCACGCACCAAAAAGTAAGTGTACCAGTGGGCCCTGCGACCATGGGTCGCGTGTTCAATGCGCTTGGTGAACCGCTTGATAAAGGTGAGCCTGTGACCGATATCGTACGGCCAATTGCCGTGCCAACCGGCACCAAGAGCTACCGCAGTAGCAAAAATCTTGAGCTCCTAGAAACTGGCCTAAAAGTTATCGACTTCCTTACTCCGTTCGTGAAGGGTCGAAAAATCGGCATTATCGGTGGTGCTGGTGTGGGTAAAACCGTGTTGACCATGGAGATGATTCACAATGTGACGCAAGGCTCGAACAAGTCACTTTCTATCTACTGTGGCGTTGGTGAGCGTATTCGTGAGGGTAACGAGCTATACGAAACGCTTCGCGATACCGATGTGCTAAAAAACACGGTGATGTTCTTTGGGCAAATGGATGCGACCCCGGCAATTCGTTCGATGGTAGGCCCCGCTGCGGCTACTTCTGCGGAGTATTTCCGTGATGAAGAAGGTCGTGACATTCTATTCTTTGTCGACAATATCTATCGTCACATTCAAGCTATGACCGAGCTCTCGACTAACCTAGGACTGATTCCCTCTGAAGGTGGCTACTCTCCTATGGTATTTTCTGATCTTCGACGCTTGCAAGACCGCTTGGCAAGCACCGAAAAAGGTACGATTACTAGTGTGCAAGCTATTTACGTTCCGGCCGACGACCTTTCCGACCCTGCGGTGCAAGCTATTAGCCAGCAACTTGACAGCGTGTTGGTGCTCGATCGTTCTATCGCTGAGCAAGGTATTCGCCCAGCGGTGAACTTGCTCAAAACGACCAGTTCCCTTTTGACGCCAAAAATTGTCGGCGAACGTCACTACCGTTTGGCTGAAAAGGTGCAGGCGATTATGCAAAAGTACGACAGCCTCAAAAATATTATTGCGATTGTGGGTGAAAACGAGTTGAGCGCCGCCGACCGTGCCGATTATCAGAATGCGAAAAAGCTCATCACTTTCTTTAGTCAAGATTTCGCCGTAGCAGAGAAGTTTAGTGGTAAGCCCGGCGAATACTTCACGCTCGAGCAAACGCTTGACGGTATTGAGGCGATTCTAAACGGCACAGACACTGAAGCTGAGGATGAAAAAGCAAAAAGTGGCAGTGAAAAGCCAGCGACCGCGACTACTGAGTCAAACCCTGAACAGCCGGCGGAGAAACCAGCTACTGAACCAGCCTCCGAAACTAAACCTGAACAGAAATCATGAGCACTAAAGAAAAGCCGGTCCTTCATGTAATCGCCCGCGCACCTTTTACGCTGTACTACGACGGCCCAGCACTATCGCTATCGGCACTTAATGCCGTAGGTAAGTTCGACATATTGCCAGGGCACGCCGACTTTTTTTCAATGCTAGAGGCGGGCGAGGTATACATCGAGACCGACAAAGAACCGATTATTTTCAATATCGCTACCGGCATCGTAACTGTACGAGCCGACGAAGTACTACTCTTTGCAAACATGTAACATTAGTCGAGTACCATATAGTCGAAGCCGTATGATCCGGCCGATAAACTACTTGAAGTCCACACGGTAAAGCCTGTGCTTGAGCGTGTTACATAAAATTCACCAGGGCTTTTATTGAATGGGCTCACGATAACTTTCGGTGTGCCGCTAAAGGCATTTCTAAAAGATACGCTACCAAATGAGCCATTACCGCCGCCACCAACACCGAGAGTCACGTTAATCGTGCCAGCAGTATCAGTACCGGAGAGTGATGCTGTACCGGTGGTACCGAGTGCGCTACCAGGGTTAAAGTACGGAACAGTTCCCTTTGTAATGATATGCCCGCCAACGGTTAACGTTCCCGTGGAAGTAAGATTTGTCGCTGAGAAACTTCGAGCTGTAAACGAACCACCAACTGATAGATTGCCGGAAACGTTGAGATTATTGTTGATGGTTACCAGCTTGTTCATAGTAATTGCCCCTTGCAAGCGAGTCTCGCCTGCTACCGTAAGATTCTTACGGGCTATCAAATTCGTCGCTGTCGCATCACCATTGATACTGGTTTGACTTAGACTTGCCTTGCCTGCTTTGAGGGTAGTAAAACTTCCTTCCGGCGCGGTAAATTTGTTTTTCAAGGTAAGGTCACCCTGAATACCCACGTCACCACCAATTACCACCTGGCCATTGAACTGTGTGTCTGGACCAATAGTAAGTTCGGTACCCTTCGTGCCGACGGGGTTACGACTAACTCCTAACGAATTAAGCGTGCTGCTCGAGAGTGTCACGTTCTCGCGATCTACTTCGGTCTGTTCTGCGCGAGCGTTGATAAAATACCATAATATACCTACGTTCAGCGCCAAAATACCCACGACTACACCGACACCTAAAAATGTTGCCTTGTGGTTTGGCTTATAGGTTGCAGTTCGTGAACGAAGGGTTGATTTCGCGGGTTTACCATCTACAGCTGCGCCAGCGGCATTAGCATCAGGTGCTTCAGGCGTGCCTGACGTCTGTGAGGACACCTGTAGCTCTTCAGGAGCTGGTGGAGTTGGCTGATTTGGATCGTCGCTCATGTTTTTTATTTATACCTAGTACTTACTAGCGTAGTATACTGCTTATGCTCTAATCCGGCAACTTGCAAAAAAGCTCATCGTCATAAACAATAGTAGTATGCTTATTCGACGTGTGCGCCACGCATTTGTGGCGGTGGTGGTCGCGATAGGTTGTGTGTCTGTAAGTAGCAACGTATTCGCTGTTCAGCCACAATCTAGCAGTTATCGCTTTGATGAGACTTCTATCGGAACTGGTGGCTTGTTTGATTCAAGCTCTACTAACTACACTTCGCAAGTAGGCGCTGGTGATATCGGTATTGGTCGCGCGGCATCGTCTAACTTCCAAGCCGAGGCGGGCTCACGTACCACGAACGACCCAGTGCTTAAGTTTGCCGTGCTTGACGGTGATGTAAGTTTTGGTGTGCTGAGTCCATCGACAACCCTAACTGCCGATGCAAGCTTTGAAGTCACCAATTATACGAGCTACGGCTATGTGGTACAGCTGCTGGGCACAGCTCCAACGAGTGCTAGCAATGTTATTGACGCACTTACTACAGGGACCGCCCCTGCAGCTGGTATCGAGCAGTTTGGTATAAACCTTGTCGCAAACACAGACCCTACGTCATTTGGTGCCAACCCCGACAACGGCAGCTACGGCTTTGGTGAGGCCGCGCCCAACTATGCGACCACTAATGAATACCGTTATGTGAGTGGTGAAACTATCGCTTTCGCGCCGAAAGATTCCGGCAAAACTACCTATACAATGAGCTACATTATAAATGTGAATAGCTTCACGCCACCCGGCCAATATACGACCGATCAAACGCTCGTCGTAACTGGCACCTACTAGTTCGCTAAGTACCTGTGGAAAACTACGAAAAATACGTGTTGACACGCTATACGGCTTATGGTAAATTCAGTCCAGAAATATCAATAAAAACAAAAAAGAGAAGCAAATGAAAACACCACAAAAAACATTATTTAAATTCCTTGCTGTAGGCGGCATGGCAGCGGCGCTTGTAATGCAAACTGTCTTACCTGCGGTTGCATCTGCTGCGCAGATCACAACCCGAAGCCTTACATTGCAAGCTGGCGCGGACCCAGGCTCTGAACCTGGTGGTACCGTACGCCATCTCTTTACGTTCGATGTTGGTTCGACCGGTAACGTTGGATCAATTAAGTTTGATTACTGTACGACAGCTGGCACTGGTTCATGTACTGGCCCAACTGGCGCAGATGTCTCTGGTGTAACCTTCGGAAGCGAAGCTGGAAGTGACCTCACAGGCTTTAGCGTTGGTGGTACACCAACAACTAACTCGTTCTACCTTACTCGTACTGCTGCATCAGCAACAGCTGGTGACACAGCAATTCTACGTGTAGATAACGTTGTTAACCCTACAACAGCTAACTACACCTTCTTCGTACGTATTACAACTTACGCAAGTACGAATACAACTGGTGGTTCTACTGACCTAGGTACCGTAGCAGCAAGCACAGCTGAGCCTATCGTACTAAGCGGAACTATGCCTGAATCACTCGTGTTCTGTACTGGTGCAACTGTATCTACTACGCTTGGTGTGCCTGACTGTTCTACAGCAACAGCTGGTGCCGTAAGCTTTAACCAATTGTTCTCTCCAACTGCTACTGCATCTGCAACCTCACAGATGGCTGCAAGCACGAATGCTGGCTCCGGTTACGTCATCACCGTTAACGGTGCGACGCTAACCTCAGGTGGAAACACCATCACCGCTATGAGCTCAGCAACGACAAGCGTGCCTGGTACTGGACAGTTCGGTCTTAACCTGAAGGCAAATGCCACACCATCAGTTGGTACTGAAGTAGCTCCTGCAGCCAACGGAACAAACTACCGTGGTCAAGCAGCCGCTGGTTACAACACAGCAAACACCTTCAAATTCACTACTGGTGATACAGTAGCAAACAGCTACAACGGTGGTGCTGGTGGTACCGACGCCCAAATCTTCACTGCAAGTTACATGGCGAACGTACCTGGTAGTCAACCTGCTGGTACCTACACCTCAACTCTTACCTACATCTGTACTCCAACATTCTAGGTAAGCTGTAAAGAAGCAAAATCCCTGGCTAATCGCCAGGGATTTTAGTTTGCACAACACCTAGATATTTGTCGTTGCTGCTTTTTTTTGCTTATGCTATACTTCGGCCATGAGATATGTGAGAGGAAAAGCCTTAGCAGCTTATATTGGGGTGTTTTTACTGGCTGCGACACTATTACTGCCCTTCGGCACAGCTAGTGCAGCCCAAATAACAAACAGATCATTAACCTTACAAGCTGGTGGAGGCGGTGATGGCGGATCAAAGCCAAGCGGTAACGTGCGACACTTGTTTACGTTTGACGTTGCTTCAACCGGAAACGTTGGATCAATTAAATTTGATTACTGTACTACAGCCAGCGGTACCTGTACTGGACCAACTGGTGCGGATGTATCTGGTGTAACCTTCGGGAGCGAGTCGGGTAGCGACCTTACTGGCTTCAGCGTTGGTGGTACGCCCACAACTAACTCGTTTTACCTTACTCGTACTGCTGCATCAGCAACAGCTGGTGACACAGCAATTCTACGTGTAGACAGTGTGATAAACCCAAGCACGGCCAATTACACTTTCTATGTACGCATTACGACCTATGCAAGCACCAACACGTCTGGTGGTTCAACCGATACGGGTACGGTAGCAGCAAGCACGGCTACCCCAATCGTAGTATCAGGAACCATGCCTGAATCACTTGTCTTCTGTACTGGTGCAACCGTATCTACAACGCTTGGTGTGCCTGACTGTTCTACTGCAACTTCAGGAAACATCAGTTTTAACCAGCTCTTTTCGCCTTCGTCTACTGCCACGGCAACCTCTCAAATGGCCGCGAGTACCAACGCGAACGGTGGCTATATTGTGACCGTCAATGGAAGCACCCTCACATCAGGCATAAACACTATTACCGCTATGAGCTCCGCAACGACTAGCGTGCCTGGTACTGGACAGTTCGGTATGAACCTGAAGGCGAACGCTACCCCTAGTGTCGGCGTAGAAGTGGCGCCGGCCGCCAACGGCACTACGCTTCGTGGACAAGCGGCGACCAACTACAATACCGCTGATACGTTCAAGTTCACCACCGGTGATACTGTAGCAAACAGTGCAAACGGTGGCTCAGGACCAACAAACGCGCAAATATATACAATAAGTTACATGGTTAACGTGCCTGGTAGTCAGATCGCAGGAACCTATACAACAACTCTAACCTATGTCTGTACGGCAACCTTCTAGGAAAGTATGAAAAAAATTTTACAAACCACACGAACAATTCTAGTATCAAGTTTTATCGTTTTCGGGCTACTGGTGGGGCTCGTTTCGCCTGCTGCATATGCGGCTGAAAAGGGAACTGGGCAAGCTCTCGAGATTGCCCCTCCAGTGATTAATCTGACAGCTGATCCAGGTGAAAAAATTACTACTCAGCTCCTTGTGCGAGATGTGGCTAATGTAAACCTGGTTGTTAATAACCAAATCAATGACTTCGTTGCAAGTGGCGAAGACGGTACACCAAAGCTACTACTTGATCCTAAGGATGGAGAAAGCCCCTATTCATTAAAAGATTGGGTACAGCCAATTCCTCAAGTTACCTTGAAACCAAAAGACCTCGTCAAACTACCTCTTGTGATTAATGTTCCTTCTAACGCTTCTCCTGGTGGTTACTATGCTGTAGTTCGCTTCACTGGTGCCTCACCTGACCTTAAGGATACTGGTGTGTCACTTTCAGCAAGCCTCGGTGCATTGGTATTACTTCGTGTAAATGGTGATGCTAAAGAAGGCGTTCAAATTGCCAGCTTCTACGCAAGTCAAAACGACAAGAAGGGATCACTCTTCGAATCAACACCTATCGACTTTGTTGTACGGACCAAAAATACCGGTAACGTACACGAACAGCCAACCGGACAGGTGAGTGTTACTGACTCGTTTGGCAACAAAGTTGCGAACGTCAACATCAACCTACAGCGTAATAACGTACTACCGAGTAGTACCCGTAAATTTAGTTCACCACTTGATAAGACAGTTATTGGAAACCGAATTCTATTCGGTCGCTATGTCGCAACCGTGAAGATGAACTACGGTAGCGAAAATAAAACACTCACTGAACAGATTAGCTTCTGGATTATCCCGTACAAACTCATTGCTCTAGCATTACTCGCTATCGCAGCTGTCGTATTCTTGATTCGCGCATGGGTTATTCGCTACAAGAAGAAAATCATTAGCCAGACTCGTCGTCGTCGTCGCTAATCTACCCCTTTACTCTGTGCTATAATACTGCTTATGATATCGTGGCTTTCTCTGAGTCATCATCGCCACAGTGGTCGCTTGCGGCCGCATGAGCATACGTCGTACGCACCACTTGGAGTGCTACTGGTTGTCGTCGGCTTCATTCTGGCATCATACAGTGTGTACGCCGCGAGCCCTGGACCCGAAGCTGGGTCAATAGGTTTGAACGGGACTGTTCCTGTACAGCCGCCGACTGTCGCAGCTACGATTACAAGCCCAAGCTCTGGCAAGCATTTTACTGTTTCCCCTATCGAAGTGGCAGGAACCTGTACAAAAAATACTCTTGTAGAAGTGTTTAAAAACAAAATTTTTGCCGGCTCTACACCATGTGGTGAAAATGGTAAATACTCGGTTCAGGCCGACTTACTGTATGGCAAAAACATATTAGTGGCACGAGTCTACGACGTACTAAACCAAGCAGGGCCTGATTCGAATAAAGTCACCGTTTACTACGATGCTTCTCTGGCACAGGGCTCACCAGTTACTTCGTTAAACTTCTCAGATACACAATTACTCCTCAATACAGATGCGGTATTTCGTGGCTCTTTCCCTAATGAGGAAATGACAATGCCCATTGAAATACTCGGTGGACGACCACCTTTTGCCGTGAATGTTGAGTGGGGCGATTCAGACGACAAAGTATATGCGAGGAAAGATAATGTCAGTTTTCTTGCCTCTCATGCCTATGCTAAACCAGGCACATATCAGATTACGGTTGATAGCACCGATGCAGATGGGAGGGTAGCGTTCCTCACCGTAGCTGCCGTGATCAACGGTGCAGCCACAATCGTGAACGATACTTCTGGTACCGCTTCAACCGGCGAAGGTTTGTTAGCAAATCCTGTAGTAGCGCGTATGCTCACCATCTGGCCTCTCTATGTAACACTAGTAGCAATCGTCGTTAGCTTCTGGCTTGGCGAACGCCGCGAAAAGCGTGTGTTAGTGGCTCATGGCGCGCTTAGTTCATCTCGCTAAATCGTAGTAAAAACTACACCATATTTTGTTGCAAAAGCCGTGTATATCGGTTATGCTAGTAGGGATAAAACTAGTGTGAGACAAAAACAGCTTTATCAAAACAAAATAAAATAAAATAAAAAAAGAGTTTAACAAATAGTGTACCTTGGTGGTAGGATATCTCGTCTATTTTTAGGCGTCGCCGTATTAATCGGCATTATGGGTATGGGCGTACTTCTTATGAACCGCCCTGTTTCTGCTGTCACGGGTATTAATGAGCACATAAATTTCCAAGGCCGTCTGTTTAACGCCCAAGGCGCAACCGTACCAGATGGCAACTACAACATTCAGTTCAAGATCTACCAAGATGGCGCCGGTACAGCGGCAGGCAACCCTGGTGGAAGCCTAGAGTGGACAGAGGAATGGCTCAATGATGACGGTAACGGTGTTCAAATCAAAAACGGTTACATGTCGGTTGAGCTCGGTTCTGTAAATCCATTTGGAAGTAGCATCGACTGGAACCAAGACACCCTTTGGCTCAGCATGAACATCGGTGATACAAACACTAGCTGTACCCCATTCAGCTCTTGTAGTGGTGATGGCGAAATGGTACCAATGAAGCGGCTTTCATCATCGGTATACGCTCTTAACGCCGGCAAGCTTGGTGGCCTCACTAGCACTCAATTCCTTCAGCTAGCTCAAGGCGTACAGACTGACGCATCAACCAACACGACCAGCATTTATCTCAACAAAACTGGCGGAGGCAACTTCCTCCAACTTCAATCTTCTGGTACCGACGTATTCACCCTTTCAAACAGTGGTGATATTCAGTTTGGTAACAACGCCGACCACACTATTTCGGTTGGCACGTCAGCCGCCAGCACTGCCGGTCGAACTCTTACCGTCAGTGCTGGCACCGGTGGTAGCGGCACAGGAAGCGCCGGTGGAGACTTGGTTCTTCAAGGTGGCGATGCTGGTGGTACGAATGGGAACGGTGGTAACGTAACCCTTAACGCTGGAGCAAAGACCGGATCTGGCACCGATGGCACCATTTCAATCGGTACCAGCAACACAAGCGCGATTACCCTTGGAGCTAACGTTACCCTATCAGGCGGCAAGAGTCTTACTATTACTGGTGGAATTACTGGAAGCCGTCCTGCCTCACCAACTGAAGGCATGGTGTACTACGACACTACCACTAAGCAGCTGCTTACCTATGCAAATGGCAAGTGGCAGGGTGATCGAAGCACCAGCACAAAGATTGTTGCAGCTAGCAACAGTTCGCAGGCGATGAAAGATGCTGCCGACTACGTAACAGACGGTACTGCTGACGAAAGTGAAATCAACAGCGCACTTACTGCTGCTGCAGGTGGCCAAGTATATCTCGCCGAAGGTACCTATGTCGCAGCGGCTACCATTTTGATTCCTAACAATACAATTCTCGCGGGTGCAGGTCGAGGCACAGTAATCGAACTTGGAAACCTCGATAGTACCGAAAACTTGATTGAAAACAGCGACACAACAACCGGTACAGGCGTTGTGATTCGAGATCTTAAGCTCGATGGTCGCAGTGACCTTAACACTGCAGGTACACAGTACGGTATCTATCTCAATGGTATAGGAAGCGGTAGTGGATCAAGCGCCATTGGTGGAGCAACCATTTCAAACATTAGTGCAACTCGTTTTCGTAACGATGCAGTATACTTAACAGCCTCTAGCAACAGCAAGGTTACTTCAAGCACGTTCCGAGCCAACACTGGCGCAGGTTTAAGCCTTAATAGCAGCTCATCATACAACGTTATTAACGATAACCAGTCACAAGGCAACAGTGCGGAAGGTTTCTTGATAAACGGCTCAAACCACAACACTTTCAGCGGCAACAATTCTCAGGGTAACTCTACATACGGCTTCAACTTCCAAGGTGGCTCAGCTCGCAACACTGTTTCAGGCAACAGCATTAGCGAGAATCCAAGTGCAGGTATTCGTATGTCTGGTGAAACACGAAGCACAGTAGTAGGTAACACTATCCGTGGCGGTGGAAGCAATGTGTACGGAATTTATTTACTGTCTAGCGCTAGCAACAACGCAATTAGCTCTAACAACATCTACGATACAGGTGGTGCTGGTACAACAAATGGTATCTACCTTGATGTTGCCTCATATAACAACCTCACAAATAACGTCATTGGCGACTCGTCTTGTACAACTACCTGCTACGCAATCAACATCAATAATGCAAGTGCCACTGGCAACTATGTCGCAAGCAACAATATTGATAGCGGTGCCAGCATAAACAACATCGGCACTAACACTCTTACCGGTGGTCAAATGAATGGGTCTGGTGCTTATAACATCCAAGCCAGTGGTGGTATTAACTTGCAGAACAATACTTCGGTTACGGGTAGCTTGACCGCCTCTACTTCAGTATTGGCTCCTACTATCGACACCGCCAGTGCCGGCACTCTTAGCATCGGAACTACCAACGCAACAGCGATTACGCTTGCTAAGAATACTACGGTAACTGCCAACCTAACTGTTTCTAACGCTGGCAACGTTGCCTTCCAGCGCGGCTCAGACTTCAGCACGACTGGTTCAAGCGATGATGTCAACTTTGGTACCGGTGTACTGTTCCGCTTGACTGGCGCGAGCGCTCAAACTATTACCGGTATCGCAAACGGCGTTGACGGACGAGTGATTACATTGGTTAACGCCGCTTCTCAGGCCGCAAATATTAACAATGAAGCAGCTGGGTCAAGCGCCTCAAACCGAATTATCACCGGCACCGGTAGCAACATTTCCCTACCGGCTGGAAGCTCAGTTTCACTCGTATACGACTCAGGCGCTAGCAGGTGGCGCGTTGTTGGAGCTGCAGGTACGAGCGATAGTTACATTCAATTACAGGGAAGTACCCCTGGCACCGCGCAAACTGGTAACTTCAACATATCAGGCACTGGCATTGCTGCAACACTTCAGGGCAACACTAGTGTGCTAACTCCCCTCCTTGATACCGCAAGTGCCGGCACTTTAAGCATCGGCACGACTAACGCAACGGCAATCAACCTCAACCAAAACACCGTTGTAGCCGCTGGAAAGAGTCTCACCATCACTGGTGGCAACACTGCTTCTCGCCCGGGCTCACCAAGTGAGGGTATGATGTACTACGACACTACCACTAAGCAGCTGCTTACCTACGCCAATGGCAAGTGGCAGGGCGATCGCTCAACCGCAAGTAAAATTGTTGCTGCTAACAATAGCTCACAAGCCGAAAAAGATGCCGCTGACTACGTGGCTGACGGTACTGCTGACGAAAGTGAAATCAACAGCGCTCTTACCGCAGCTAGCGGTGGCAACGTCTACCTGTTCAAGGGTACCTACAACCTTGCAGCAGCAATTTCTGTACCAAACAACACATCTCTTGCCGGTGCAGGCGCTGGAACTGTTTTGACCATTCCGAACGCTCAGAATGGCTCATATGCAATGATTACTAACACTGATGCCTCAACAGGTACTGGTGTAACTGTTCGCGACCTTGCAATTGACGGAAACAAAGCGAACCAAAGTAGCGGTGGTATGAATGGTATCTTCTTCGACCACATGGGTGGCGGTAGTGGTTCATCAGCTCGAGCAGGTGGTGAACTAAAGAACGTGCTCGTTAAGAACATGTACGGCACTGGTTCGGGCGCAAGCGGTGTAGGTATTCGACTTAGCAACTCAAGCAATAACACCCTCATTGACAATAAACTGCAAGCTAACGGCTACATTGGACTATATATAACTTCATCAAGTAGCCACAACAGTTTCACTGGCAACGTTATGCAAGGCAACACCAGCTACGGTGTGTACCTTAACTCAAATAACAACACGCTGTCATCAAACACCGTGCAAGGCAACACTAACGCTGGTATTTATGTATCTGGAGCTTCAAACAACACTCTTAGTGCAAACACTGTTTCTGGCAACGGTGCGAACGGTATACGAGTTACCGGCGCTTCAGCAAGCAACACCATTACAGGTAACACCATTAGCAGCAACACGACTGAAGGTATCTACCTTAACTCAGTCAACAACAACACTATTACGGGCAACAACTTGAACGCCAACACTACCGGAGTTGTCCTTGACACTGCTTCCTACAACACTGTGTCTGGAAACGAGTTTAAGGCAAACACAACTGCTGGTATTCAGCTAATTCTTACCTCTACGTATAACACGATAGACGGTAACATGATTTACGACTCAGGTAATACCACTGTAAACAATGGTATTTACATTTCAGCCTCAGACAATAACTCTATCACCAGTAACAACATTTACGACACCACTCACTCTTCAAGCAATTACGCCATCTACGTGTTTGATTCAACATCAGACGCTAACTACCTAGCTGACAACTCTCTTGGCGGCGGTTCAATCAATGACAATGGTACTGGTACAATCATGGGCGGCCAGCTAAATAGCTCTGGTAACTTCGTTGTACAGCCAGCTGGTACTATAGATCTTCACGCAAACACTACTGTTACTGGCTCACTTACCGCTACTACTAGCGTGTTGGCGCCTACCATCGATACCGCTAGCGCGGGTACTTTGAGTATTGGTACTACCAACGCAACAGCAATCACGCTTGCAAAGAACACTACCGTTACCGCTAACTTGACCGTTACAAACGCGGGTAATGTTGCGTTCGAGCGCGGTACCGACTTCAGTACTACTGGTACCAGCAATGACGTAAGCTTTGGTACCGGCGCGCTCTTCCGCCTTACTGGTGCAAGTGCACAGACCATTACCGGTATCGCCGGCGGTGCTAACGGACGAATCATTACCTTGGTGAACGCGGCGTCTCAAGCAGCAACAATAGCAAACAACTCAGGCAGTTCATCTGCGGGCAACAAGATTATCACTGGCACCGGAGCGAACATCACCGTTGTTGCTGGGGGCTCAATCTCATTAGTATATGACTCTGGCGACAGCGTCTGGCGTGTTGTTGGTGCCGCCGGCACTAGTGATAGCTACATTCAGCTCCAGGCGAGTACTCCTGGTACCGCACAAACCGGCAACTTCAACATTTCTGGTACCGGTATTGCCGCTACCTTACAAGGTAGTACGAGCGTGCTTACACCTCTACTTGATACTGTTTCTGCAGGAACTCTCAACATTGGTACTACTAATGCGACCGGCATTAGTCTTAACCAAGATGTGACAATTGCAGCAAACAAGAGTATTACGTACGGTGCAGGTACAGGTTCATTCGACCAATCTGCCAGCTCAGGAACGTTCAAAACCGGCACAGGAGCTGTGAGCCTTAACGGTGACACGACTGTTGCTAGCGGCAAAAACCTGACCGTAACCAGTGGCACTACCAGCCTAACGGGCACCACCAACATCAACACCACTGGTGGTGGTGCAACCTCTATAGGCAACTCCAGCGGTGGCGCGGTAACAATTGCTGCCAACGCTTCTTCTAGCTTCACAACAAGCACTGGAACTCTGTCTCTTCAAGCAGCCAGTGGTATCCAATTGCAGAGCAACACCAGTGTTACTGGTACACTCTCTGCCACAACTTCATTGCAAGCTCCTTTACTTGATACTGCCTCAGCCGTAGCGCTCAACATTGGTACGACCAATGCGACGAGCATAAACCTCAATAAGGATACCAACCTGGTTGGTAACCTTACCTTCGATTCCGGTGCTAACCGGACCCTATCTATCGGTACCTCTGCCGCAAGCACTGCGGGACGACAATTAACTATTGCGGCGGGTACCGGCGGAAGTGGAACTGGTAGTGCTGGCGGCGACCTGCAGCTCCAAGGTGGAGCAGCAGGTGGCACCAACGCTAATGGAGGCAATATCTATCTCGACGCCGGCGCGAAAGCTGGCTCCGGCGTCGATGGAAGTATATACCTCGGCTCTACACGCGCAACCACAATTCAAATCGGCAACACGGCGCTCGCAAGTGGCACGCAAACTATCAACATTGGAACTAATAACACCTCAGGTGGAACGACAAACATTACTATTGGTACAGGTAGTACCGCGACCGGCGGCACCACTGCACTACAAGCAAAGAGCTCGATAACACTTACGACAAATGGCACTACTCGAGCAACCTTCGATAACACTAACTCTGTCTACTTTGGTAACGGTGTAACTGCTGCTGCACCAAACGCGTTTACAATTAGCGGAACTGGAAGCTCAACCTCTGGAACTGCAGGTGGCGCGCTCACCATCCAAGGTGGTAATGCAACAGTTGGTAACGCCAACGGCGGTAATGTTACCCTTACTGGTGGCTCAGGCTTCGGAACTGGCGTTAAGGGTCTCGTAGTCATTGATACTCCTACCTTCACCACTGCAAGCACACAAAACTGTGCTGGTGCCGACTGTACGATCACACAAGCTAACGTAAATAACAGTGGTGCAGTTGTGGTAACCTTCTCATCTACCGGCTTCGAAGCGGCTATACCAGACCCAACTATCACCACTGCTGGACGTATTGTCTACGTAACCGCGGCCAACGGATCAAGCGACTTCACCCTCTGTCTGAACGATGTTGCTGCTGGTGGCACATACGACGGTACTTGTAACACAACCACCGGTAACAGCATTGCTATGCGCGCAAACACTACCGCAACACTCGTGTGGAATGGTTCAGACTGGACCGCTGCAGGTGCATCAAGCTCAACCGACCTCCAGGCCGCCTACAACAACACGCTTACCAGTGCTGGTGCAGCAGAGCTCGTTGTCGCAAGCAGTTCAAATGCCAATGGTTTGACAATTCGTGATAGCTCAACCAGCCCAGTAAACGGCACATTGCTCGAAGTCCAGAACTCAGCGGCAGCAACTCTGTTCTCCGTCAATGGCACCGTCACCGAATACGCAAGCAACGCTGGTGCGGAGAGTACCTTCTCTGCCAGCAACTGGGTAGCTCTCGGTAGTTCAACAGTAACTCGCAACACCACCGCATCGAACGTCGCAAGTGGTCAAGGTTCAGCTCAAGTCGCTACTACCACTGCAGCTAGCGATGGAGTGAAGAACGTGCTTAGCACCACCCTTACCGCTAGCCAGCACTACAACCTGTCGTTTAGCGCCAAGCTGTCAAGCGGCACCTTCACCGATCTCGCTGCTTACTACTCAATTGATGGTTCAGCCAACTCCGTAACCTGTACAACTGGACAAGCTATCAAAACTAAGGTTTGGACCAAGGTCACCTGTGCCTTTACTGCTCCAACTTCTGGTATTACCTCAAACAACTCAATCAACATTCGCCAAGTTGGTAGCGGTACGGCACGAACCTTCTACGTAGACAACATCAGCGTGACCATCGCTGCCGACTACAACTACGCGACTGATGGTACCGTAAACGATAACACTAACTTTACCACTAACTGGACAGCGGTTGGCACCAGTACTATTAGCCGAAACACCAGCGACGGGCAAGAAGCAAGTGACAGCGCTCAGGCAGCTGCTGGCACCACCGCTGGTAACGGTGTAAAGAATAAGCTATCAATCAACCCGCTTGCCAGCACCCTGTACCGCGTATCCGTGTACGCCAAACTTTCAAGCGGATCTGCCTTCACTGACTTCACTGTTCGCTACACGCCAGACAACGGCTCTACCTTTGTAAACTGTGTCGACTACAATACTCAGACAGTCACCACCACAGACTGGACACAAATCACCTGCTACGTAGATACCGCTAGTACCACCGTGACGAACCCGTACGTACACTTTGTACAAACGGCTGCCGCTGGTGTATCACGTACCTTCCTTGTCGATGACTTCTCGATGACACTCTCGAGCGCAGCTACACCAAACGTACAGATCGGTGGTGGTACTAGCGGCGGTCCAGTTACCCTCTTCACCCTTGACCGCGGTGCCTCAGCACCAATCGCCGAGAACAACGATGCACTTCTAGGAAGCATGTACTACGACACAACACTTGGTAAACTGCAGTGTTATGAGGCTGACGGTTGGGGAGCCTGTGGTTCAAGCCCAGATAACGTTATTACTATTAGCCCTGAATACACTAACGCTGTACTACACGGTACTGGTATTGGTACTATGACCTCTGACCTCTGTTCTGACACGCTCAACATCAACGACGGCAGCTCTGGTCAGTCAACCATCTGTGGTACAAACGAAACCTACAACTTCTACAAGTGGACATCGCCACAATCAACCGCGCAAACCTACAGCATCTATGTTACCTACCAGCTGCCAAGCACCTTCAAAGAATTTAGTTCGGGGTCAACCAGTCTTATGGGCCGTACTGATAGCTCTAACTCAACCGTAGATTACCAGGTATATCGAAGCAATGCGAGTGGTCTGACCGCGTGTGGAAGCACCGTAAGTGTATCAACTGGCTCACAGAGCTCATGGCAAACTGGTGATGCGAGCGGTTCTGCCGACCCATCTACTTGTAGCTTCGCGGCAAGTGAAAGTATCGTCTTCAAGATAAACGTAACGGCAAGCTCAAATGCAAACGCCTACGTTGGCAACTTGAACTTTACCTTCTCTAACCGCTAGTGTTACCTCGGTGCTTATGCTAAAATAACTCTTGTAAACTAGGAGTTATGGCGAAGATAAACACAAGAGTATTTGTGAGGCGATTTCACCGCTGGGTTAAAGGTATCCTACCCGATACGAGCACTTGGAGTCGACCGAGCGTTGCGCGATCAGTAGTCGTACTTGCTGGTGTTGGATTGGCTGGGTACATCACCTATGGATATTTATTTCCACCCACCTACGAGCTTGGTAAGTCGAAACAACTTCTCTCGGAAGTACCGGCTGCTATTTCTAAAAATTTGAAATACAACGGCGAAACACAACAGTTTGTATATGATAACGGGGTAGATGCCGACAAAGAATCGACACAGCTATCTGCTACAGCAGTAAAGATTTCTGTTCCGCGCGACGCTGGCAAAGGTGTTGTCGTCGAGGATGGCGCTCATAGTGTCGACTTTGTGATGAAGCCACGATTCTCAACCGCATCGGGCAAAGCGCAAGATGGTCGAGTTATCTACCCGCTCTCGGATAGAAACGGCTGGCTTGTTTACACCGTGCAAACGGCTGGCGTAAAAGAAGACATACTGCTTCCTTCACCTAGTGGCGATTCAAAGAATTTTGAATACCAGCTAGAACTTGGCGATACTTATGAGGCCAAGCTTGAGGCCGATGGATCAGTGGGTATATATGGCAATAGTGTTCTTTCAGGCGACGTAAAAACTGGTAGTGCTGATGATGCCGCGCTCTTAGAAAAAGCCCGCAAAAAGGCCGATAAAACGACGTTGCTCTTCCGCATACCGAAGCCAGAGATTCGCGAAATAGACGGGACTGATACTGATGTTAAAGCTCGATACGTACTCGATGGTAACACTCTAAAGGTAGAGGTTACAAACTTGCTTAGCGCCGACTACCCTGTCAGCATTGACCCTACTATTTATGTTGCATCTGCTGAGCAATTCATGGCAGGCAATAACGAAACAAATATCGACTTTGACGTGGCAAATTCGCTCATTAAAAAAGGCTCTACTACTGGCGCGCGCTTTGACTCATGGGATTCTACAACAGCGCTGCCCACGGGTACGTGGAATGCAGGCTCAGCGGCGGCTGGAGGCTTTATTTACACCGTTGGTGGCACGACGTACAACGGCCAAGTATTCACCTCTCAAGGTACGAGTACGTTTACGGTACCGACTGGCGTGAGCAGCATCACCGTTGAAATGTGGGGTGCTGGTGGTGGTGGAGGTGGTGGTGCTGCCTCAGCGGCTGGAGCAGCCGGTGGGGGTGGAGGCTATGTAATCTCAACTCATTCTGTGAGTGCTGGCGAAAATCTTACAGTGTACGTAGGTGGGGGTGGTGCTGGTGGAAATTATAGCTCTGGAGGAAACGATGCTGGTGGTGGTGGAGGTGGTGGAGGTTACTCAAGCTTGTACCGCAACTCCACGGCCTTAGCTATCGCTGCTGGTGGTGGTGGAGGTGGAGGCGCTCGTAACGCTAACTCTGGTGGTGCTGGTGGTGCTGGTGGTGGTACCACTGGTGTGGCAGGTACTAGCATTGCGACGAAAAACGGTCTTGGTGGTGGTGCTGGAACCCCGACTACTTTTGGAACTGCTGGCTCTTCGACAGGAAACGATGGTTCGAATGGCGCCTCTCTTGCAGGTGGTGCTGGTGGTGACGGTAGGACAAATGACGGAACTGATGGTAGTGGTGCAGCTGGGGGGCTTGCTACCGGTGGAAATGGTGGCTCACCAAACATCAACACCACTCGCGCTGGTGGTGGTGGTGGTGGTGCTGGCTACTACGGCGGGGCTGGTGGTGGTGCAACCTCAAGCACCAACGGCGCGGCTGGTGGTGGAGGTGGTGGTGGCTCTAGCTACACCATCGGAACTGCTACTTCCGTAACAAACACTGCTGGTAGTGGTACCTCGCCAGGTAACTCAGGCGATAGCGACCGTGGGGGCGCTGGTGATGGCGGTGCTGGTGGTAGCAGCTTAAATAATGGTACAGCGGGTGATAATGGTATCGTCGTGATTACGTGGAGTGGAGGTGGCTATAGTAATAGTTCTGCTGTCAACTGGGCGAAATTTAATACTACCTCGGGTGCGATTGACTCTGCAAACCCAGGCAACGGCGCCTGTAGCGGTTGGTGTACGGCATCAGCCTACAACCTTCCCTCGCCTCGCACGAATCTAGCGCTCGTCGCCTACAACGGCTTCCTCTACGCTATTGGCGGTGAAGATTCAAGCTGTACTACTGGTAACGGTACCGGTGACGGTGGGGTATGTAAAACGGTATATATTGCAAAGCTTGGTGCCAATGGTGAGCCCCAGCTTTGGCACCCGAGCGACTCACGCCAAGCCAACTGGTCGTACTGGTATCGCGATACCGACCTAAGCTCGCCACGTAGCCGCATGAAAGTATCGGCCTATAATAATCGCTTGTACCTCATGGGGGGTGTCACTAGCGCCAGTAGTACAAAATCTGTCGTGAACTCCACTCAACTATCGGCAATATCGGCTACTGGTGTGTTGGGTAGCTGGAGTAGCTCAACCAACCTACCCTACAATGCCTACGGCTACGCATCACAAATTTATAACGATCGCATCTATCTAATCGGGGGCGCTAGTAGTATTGGTGGTTCTACACTTAGCACTGTTTACTATAGTAAAATCTCCTCGACCGACGGAACTCTCGGTAGTTGGCAGCAAACCACGAGCCTTCCCGCTGGCCGCTTGACTGACGGCGGCGAAATGAGCAGTGCATGGGGCGCCTATATGTATATTAGTGGCGGCTGTTCTACCACGAACGCTAGTGGGTATTGTACAAGTATTGCAAGCAGTACTTATGTTGCCAGCATCAATGCAGATGGCACCATTGGCGAGTGGAACCAGGTTGGCTCATTGAGCGACACGCGTACGAGCCACAGTATTCTAGCGTGGCGAGGCTATATCTATGAAATAGGTGGTTGTAGTGCCCAAAATACCTCTACCGGAGTGTGTACTACCCTTGTAAGTACAATTAATTACGGGACTATCAACCAAGACGGTGACGCTTCAACCGTAGACGTATCGGTAGGAGCTGGTACATCCCCCTGTAGTGGTGGCTCACCGACCGGATGTGACTTGCCCGGTACAACTTATGTCGGTAATATTTTGCCTGCGGCGATAGTGGCGAATGGCTATTTATACGTAATTGGTGGTTGTACAAGCACTGCTTGTAGTGCAACCAGTGCGAACGTTGCGTATACCGCTATCTCATCTACTGGTAAAATGACTGCTCCGACCTGTAGCGCTCCGAATAACTTACGCGGCAACATATGGTGCGTCGATACGACAAACACCGTTTCAGGTGGCATCGCCGCAGCGAGTCCAGTGGTATTTGGAGGTGTACTCTACTTGGTAGGAGGGCTCAACGGAAGCTCAAATACAAACGCTATCGTACGTACTACTCTTAATAGCACCGACGGCACTATCTCGGCTTGGACCTCTCAACCTATGGCAAGTGGTACAGGCAACTTAGGAGTAAACAGTGTGTCGTATAACTTTGCGTTCGCTCGCGCGAACCCTTCCAGCGCCGGAAGTAGCCCGGGTAATCTATATATTCTTGGCGGTTGTACAAGTAGTTCAAATATGGGATGTACCGCCTACAGCCAAAACGTATATAAGTGCAACATTGGCACATCAGCAGCATTGTCAGGTTGTACCACCTCAGGGCAGTTGCAGATCGGAACCATCTCGGGTGCAAGCGGAACTGGCCTAGGTATTATGAGTGGTGCAGTGTATGCAAACTACATTTATCTTATTGGTGGCGTTGCCCCAAGTCTGGTGGACATTCCTTCAGTACGGTACGCAAAGATTGATAACAGCAATAATATCGTGACAGTGAGTAGCGGCTGGGTAGAGGACGACACCGACATGGTGGTGGGGCGACGACGCGCTTCAGCATTTGGTTATAACGGCTACCTGTACGTTACCGGTGGTTACGATGCGAGCCTCGGTGAGCTCGCCGATATTGAATTCGTGAAAATAAACGTGAGTGATGGAAGCCTGGGCTCGACAGGCGATGGTTTTCATGTATCGGCAGTAGAAATTGATCACCGATGGGGACTTACCGTACCGGTATCAAACTCTTTTGCGTATGCAATCGGTGGATGTACCGTTGGAGATAGCCCGTCGTGTACCACAGCGACCAACACTATTGAGACTTTCCAGATATACAACAACGATAGTGGTGCGCCCGCGAGCTACTCAACCTCGGCAAATACCTATACAACCGACGCGAACCGCATAGGAGCGAGCGCAGCCGTGTACAATGGTAGGCTGTACATCGCTGGTGGTTGTACGGGCACCACTGACTGCTCCACAACCACTGGCTCAGTAATGTGGACTACTATCGACAGCTATGGGGCTCTAGGAACATGGCAACAAAACCCCGGTACTGGTAACGCCGACTTACCTGCAGCCCGGGCTTGGGGTCAGCTAGAAGTCGCTGGGGGTACGCTGTACTACGTTGCGGGGCAGAACTCTTCCGGGACAGCTTCAAATCAAACGTATTACACTGATTCGATTAATTCAGGTACCGGTGAACCCCACTGGCAACTTTCAAGCCAGACAATGCCAGGTAGCCGTAAAGTAGTGGGTGCTGCCTCGTGGAACAACCGTATCTATGTGGTAGGAGGTTTGAATACCGGTGGTTCACCAACTGCACAGACAAGCGTATACTATAGCTCTCAACAAAATAGTGGCGGTGACCTTACTGGTTGGAGCACCGGAACTAGCTTATCAGTTGCACGCTACGGTGCGGCTGTGGTTGCTTATGCGAACAATCTTTATGTACTCGGTGGCACAGATGGTACAAACTACCTAAGTGATGTTCAATTTGCACCGCTTGGCTACCGTGAAGGAAGCTTGTCACAGAGTGGTACGACCGTAACAGGTTCTGGAACTACTTGGACATCGGGTATGGTAGGAAAAACGCTTCAATACGGCGACGGTACCTCTTCAACCATCACCGCGTTCGGCAGTGCAACTTCGTTGACTGTTAGTTCGAACCGAACAGTCGCCTCTGGAACCAAATATATGATAGACGATGGCTCGGTAGGTTCGTGGACCTACACGAATAGCCTGCCAATACAGCTTGCTCAAGCCGACGCTTTCGCAGTAAATGGCTACATATACATGATTGGCGGTAGAACAGCTAGTACTTCTTGCAACCCTCGTACGCTTGTCGCTCCCATCAGTGCGAACACTACTATTGTGAGCGGTAATAACCCAACTGGTATTGGTGAATGGTACGAAACCAACCAACGCTTCACAGGTGCGCGCTATGGTGCTGCGGCGGCTTATTATGAGGGTAAGGCCTACGTGCTCGGTGGTGGCTGTGGCACTACCCTTACCTACGGAAGTCCCGTTACCCAGCAGACAACCTTACTTACCCAGCCTCAGGTAGCAAAATATTCTCGCCGTATCGATACCGACACGAATGTGTTCCCTACTAAGTGGCTCCTAAACGGTGTTGACAACTCTATTGGCGCACGCTGGCAAACAAATTACCAGTCTGCCTACGATTCGTACTATGTTATGCACCATGCCACGTTCGACCAAGGAACAAATGGCAATCCAGTAACAGAGAATACAACAGCATACGACAACTGCTATGCTTCGGGAAGCGGTTCAAACGTTTATAGCAATACGTACTATGTAACCCCTGGCTTGTCGATGTATGACTCATCACCAGGCGGTACTAACGGCTCAGGCGCCTGTAATGATGACTTTACCGCTACTGGGGTCCGCTATGATCGTTTCTACGTACGCTTCCAGAGTAACCCTAGTTCAAATACAACTATCTTCTCTTATACCAACGAAGCTTCGAGCGAAACCATCGCAACACTTCGAATCACCACAACCGGCACTTTACAAATACGCGATAAAACAACCGCTGAGGGCACGGAGCTAGCGCTCGGCTCGGGTGCCTGGCACCGCATTGAAACATACTTTAATCGCCCAAGCGCAACTATGACTGTACGCGTGTACTCTGGTTCAAACCTTCACTCCACCACCGCATCGGCGAGCAACACCTATACGATAAACGTCTCAACCGCGACGACGTTTGATCGCACGGCAATTGGTATGGTAAGTGGCCTGACCACTGCATGGGGTATATATATTGACGACCACAAAGCATCTGCAAGTAACTACGCAGGGTCTGCCTTCCCTCAATGGGGCCAAACCACAAGCTTTGGTGACGTAACATTAGGCGTGCTCAATACATTTACGCCAAAAGACGTAAGTGGGACAAACACTTCCTATGCGCGTTGGTATTATATGCAAAACACCATCGATGCTTCGCAAACATATGGATACCCCGAAGATGTGAGCCGTGGACCAACCATATCAGATATGAACCTGTACTTTACGGCTGACCCGAGCAAACGCTTGCAGCATGGGCGAACCTTTACTGGAGGCGAGCAGCAACCGCTCGATACGCCAAAATATGACTATTGATCCTCGCAGGCCAGAATATCGTGTAGAGCCAAAACGACCAGGCGTAACCGGCAAACTTATGCCCCGCTACACTGCCGCTCAACCAATCAAAAAAACACCGTTTGGCGTTATATTTGGGTGGCTAAAAGCACTAGGCAGACAGATTGCAAAGTTATTACGACCCCTCACCCAGCTGTTTGCGAAGCACCCTCGTTTTTCTATGCTCGTGATTGTGCTCATTATTGGCTTGGTTGGTCTATATATTTGGGTAAATGGAGCAATCCACACGAATGATTCGCAAACTACTGCTACTGATACGCAAGAAGACCTCGGGAGCGCTTCGCTGTCAAAAGGCAAGCCTACATTTGATACTATCAGCCCTGCCTCTTTGAATATCGAACAAAAAGGTGGCTGGACTCGCATTAGCCCACCGAGTAGAGAGCCCGTATATGCCTACACGGATTCAATTGGTCAAATTCCAATTATCGTGAGCGAGCAGCGCCTTCCCCAGAAGCTACAGGGAGATGTCGATCAAAATATATCTGACCTCGCCTCTTCGTACGCTGCGAACGAGAAGCTAAAGACTGGAGACACAACAGTATATATTGGTACCTCTGCCAAAGGGCCCCAGTCGGTTATTTTCGTAAAAAATAACCTGCTGGTTTTGATTAAATCTGATTCTGCGATTCCCGAAAAAGCATGGAAAACCTATATTAGTTCGATGAACTAGTCTTTGTTGCTGGAGCAACCTTCAAGCTACCTTTCACCACTCCAGAGTTTTTGGCATTTTTGCAGGTTATTGTCACTGGCCAGGTTCCATTCGGTGCCTGATCATCGACCGTCCAAGACCAACTGGCTACACCAAATTCATCCGCAATTTTCTTTGTAAGGCCTGAATCTTCCGCTTTGACTTCGTTGTACTCAACTACGATAGTGCACGTAATATTCGGGTTAGTACGTATAGTAACGCTAGCGTTATCGCCAGGTGCCACTGGCGAAGTAAGCATTTGAATAGACACCCCAACGCGCGCATTCGCTGCAGGCATTGGCCGCCCTATGGTTGGCGTAGAGTTTTCAACAGGTGGCGCTTCTACCGTGCCATGCTGAGTTTGCTGGCTATTGTACCAGATATATAGCGCAACAAGTCCACCAAGCATCAGCACTGCAAGCATGAATAGGACGGTGCCCCACCTCATTCTTCTGGTACGACGTTCCTTACGTATCGCTCGTTCGGTAATAGATCTATGCCTAAACACGCCTTTCGAACGTAGCTTTAACGCCATTGTAGTTCGCCTTTACTAGTTTTGTTGCTCTTGGTACTGCTTGATCGTCTTAGAAACAGTGCTGTCTTCTTTAAGGTTTTCGAAGAAGAGTACTTGGTCTTTGCTAATAATCATTTCATCATCAGGACCATGAATCTCGCTACCAAGTTTAATTAGCTCAACGTCAGATGCCGTGTTGTCGCTCGTTTGTTGAGGGTTTTTATCATCCTTAGTGGTTGATTTTGCCTGAAGATAAAAGATGTCTTTCAGTGCCATGTATTCGCCATTTACAATATGGAGCTTGCCAAAGTATACTTGGCCGTTAGTAAAGAACACGGCTTGGTATTTTCCACCGTCAATGGTAGAAGCAACGCTGCCAGAACGTACAAACATCCACCATCCCGCGAATACTACCACGGCAATGGCAAGTGCGATTAAGCCCATCTTTAGCCATTTGCCCATATTTCGTTCTTTCTTTGGCTCTTCTTTTGAGCTGCGTTTGCGTGGTGCAGGTAATTCAGCAGTGGTGTCTTGCTCATCATCAGGTCGTTCTGAGTTTGGTCGCTGTGGCGTAGCAGGCCGGTTTGTCCGATATGACATACTGTCCATATGTGTATGTTGTCTCCCTATTACTTTAAACAGTTACCTCTATCATAGCATAAGGGTAATAGCTCTCGCAATTACTCATTTCGGCGTGAGGCTATTTACTTTTCTTTAAGGTATTTGCCGGCAACGCTCAACGCAAATGAAGGCAAGATAATAAACACGCAGGTGAATAAAAGCTTCGATAATATGCTATCGTCTTTTGGCTGTGTAAATACTACTGCAATTCCTATCACCCCAAAGGCGAGTGATGCCCAAATAAATACTTTGGTTGCTATTTTTTGCATAGTTTTAGTATAGCATCAGGTGCAGTTGCTATACTAACTACATGATTAGCTCACGTATACCTGCTGGAACGGTGCATGAAATGCCGACTGATTTGCAGAAGAAGCTCCGTGGTGACAAAAAAGCTTTGGCACAGTGGTACGACATCACGCCGCTTGCCCGGAATGAATTTATCTGCTGGGTAGAAAACGCCAAAGCAATCGAAACGCGTGAACGACGGGTTCGTCGCACTGTTGAAGAACTGCTTGAAGGTAAGCGACGGCCGTGTTGCTGGATGGGTTGTATGCACCGTGAAAAGAATGGCAGATAGCCTGCCTTTAGGGCTCTCTTTTATAAGTTAGCCACGGTACCTGCGAATTCTTGGTTCAAGTCTGCTAAGCCATTTCTGTATTTGAGTATCAGCATGCATAAATACAACTGCCACCACTAAAACAGTGCTTGCATACGCGACTAAGCTTGAGGTTTCCCAAAAACTTGCTGGGTTATGTGAATCAAGATAAAAACGAACAAATTGATGAGTTAGAAATACATAGTAAGAAATATCGGCTAAGAAAAACCCTACACTATGCGCATACATCATTTTTGGGTATAGCTGTTTCTTCATAACATACATTCCCAAGGTAAACTCAAAAATTAGACATGGCAACAGAACTCTATCTAGAAAGGTTGCCCCGTCAGGGAATCCAAGAAATGCAAAATTATCAGAAGGAATTAGCAAACGGCTCAGTATTGTGAGAACAAAAGCTGAAAGCAAGGTTAGGTTTGGATTGGCGTCGAGTGCACGTTTAAGTAATGGGAATACCAGGTATAGCGACATGAACAAGCCTATCCACCATTGAAAGTACATTGCGCTCGGTAGAAAACCTGTAAGTTGTGGGATGAAATAAGCACCGTTCAAGATAAACTCTGGCGTAATGAGTGCACAAAGAGCCAATGCCAGCCAGTAGGCCGGGTACAGCCTTTGGGCGCGAACCCAAACAAACTTTTTATATGGCTGGTCCTTCTTTTTTGCATATGATCGGTAAAGAACGGCTCCACTGATAAATACCAGTAAATAAACACCAATGGGCCCTGGGCTTACATAGTAAGTAAGAAACTGAACACCGTTGTTGTAAACAAAGTCATAGAATAGGGGTAAATGCCTAAGAGGGTTATGATTTATCGACGCCGGCGTGTGCTGTAACAATATTAGAGCTACCGCCACGATGCGGAGTATGTCAAAAAATAATATTCGTTCTCGTTTGATACAACACCTGTGTCTGTTTAACGTTAATCTCTTTACTAAGCATACCAAAATTTAGTGCGGTCGCCGAACCACTTTTGCTGTCGCAAAAGATCTGGTTCTCGCGCCAGGCCCGGAGCCATGAAAAAAGCCAGATCAAATGATCTGACATTTTTTCATGGCTCCGGCGACTGGGCTCGAACCAGTGACCTAGTCGTTAACAGCGACCCGCTCTACCACTGAGCTACGCCGGAATACCTTGGAGTATTATATCTGTTGCACCCCTGCGGCGTCAAGGTTAGCGTAGGGCTTCGATTTTCTTTGTAAGTTCAGCCACATTCGCCCATGAACTACCGTCGGTCATGATAGTAAGTACGTAGGTACCTTTTGACGAATACACTATAGCGGCGTCGTGTACCAATGCGTTTAAGAACCCGACTTTATCTGCTACAGTTGCGCTAGTTCCTGCTGGAATACCTTGTCGGTAAACATTTCGTTTCATGGCGTTTATAAGCGTACTTCTGCTTGAGCTCTTTAAGCCTATGGTATTATTTTGCAGCTTTGTAAGGAAAAGACTTAGGTCACCAGCCGTCGTAAGTGGCGTATCACCCGTAACGAAACCAGATCTGCTAAGACCTAACGCGCGAATATCGTTGGTAAGTTTACTGTAGCCGAGTTTTTTTAGCAGTGCTTCGGCGCAGGCATTATCTGATTTTACAATCATGTCGTCAAAACATTTTGTGAGGTCACGACCTCCCTGCACTTGCATGCTCCATTTCCACTTGCCTGAGTCGACATTGCGAAGTGTTCCGTAGGCAACAAACAACTTGTAGGTGCTGGCGGTAGTGAATTGACGAGTTGCTTGGTATGAAGCGCTTCTGCCTTGACCGCCGAGCTCGCTAAAAGCCACGCCAAAATCACCTGCATGCTCTTCGTCGTAATGGGTAATCAGTGCAGAAATACCTGTGCTTGTGGAAGTGTAGCTGCGTGTATAGACGACTTTTGGTTTTACCGTAGCAACCACCGCTTTTGCTGTTTGCTGAGTACCATCTAAGACTGTGTGTATTGAATCCAATGTTTCTGGCAAGGAGAGTGTTTGGCCAGTGGCGCCAACTTGCTTGGAAATAACCGTGAAATCTCGGGTAGTAATACGGCTTACTCCAGCAGCTTTAGAAACTTTTGGTGTGACCATTTCATCGAAGTACGATTTTGACTTTTTTGCATCTACTGCAAAAACAAGCTTAGAATTTTTTGACGAAAATGAAAGCCACGAGAGTCCTTGTTTTTGCGAAATGGTTTGCACGTCGCCTTTTACCTCCAAACCGATACCGTCTGCACTATTGGCAAGTAGTGCTTTTGCAAGTGCCTCTGCTTGCTCATCGCCAACATCGGGTTTGATTGTCTTGGCGGGAATTCGCACATTGGCTTGTTTTGAAAATGTAGGACTGAGAGTTGTGAGTGCGGCTAATGCATCGCTTTCTTTGCAGGTTCCACCATTCGTGGCCGATACAACATCAAAATCGTTGCCATTGAATTTTAGCGATGCGTCTTTTGCCGGCAGCACACATGAACTTGCCAAGTCTTTTTCTAAGAATTTTTGTGCTTGTTTTTCATCGTGTTGATAGGCAATCGCAGGGGTTGCCTGAAAAATCTGGTACCACCATAGCGAACTTGGAACAAGTCGAGCTAGAAACGGATACTCCCTTGATGGCATATCAGAATCGATCTTCATAGTTAAGCCAATATCTGCCGAAGTAGTTGTACCGTATGCCTTCGTGCTATCGCCTATAAATACTTTGATGTCTTGCGAGGCGAGGTGTTTTTCCAGCTTATCCGTAGCGTCACTTTTCTTCCAACCACCTATTCGTGTGCCGCCTACTTTGTCAAGCGGAAGCATTCGGTCAGCTGGGTAGAGTAACTGCGCAACTACAATTACGCCAACGGTACCGATTGCAATACGAATCAGTAATTGTCTATGGGCGTTTGCCCACCGCTTACTCTTCTCGAACAATCTCTTTAGTCGATTCACTCGTATTCTCCTCTATGGTTATATCAAGCAATTGTAGCGCTTGCTTCAGGGTCTCGGTATCCGCCTCACTCAATTTGGCTGCTTCGATACGCTTTTTGAGTTCAATTTCAAACGGCTGCGACTCGACGTGTTGCCGCGCGTCTCGCATTGTCACGACCTCAAGCGAACGAGCAGAATTGTCGTGGCGACGCAGGTACCCCTTTGCAATAAGTCCATCTACGTGAATTGCCACCGTAGAAACCGACTTGTAGCCCAGTGCCCGCATAATTTCGCGGTAGCTTGGCCCGTAGCCATTGCCTTTTATGAAGCCATCTACAAAGGTCAGTAGCTCTTGCTGCTTCTTACTGGCACGTTCGTTGGCTAGGCTCATATACTTATTGTATCTTGCGACGAGCAACTTTTCTACGGCGAGGCGGTTGTGCTTCTGGTTCTGGATCAGGCTCAGGCAGGGCTTCTTCAACCTCATCTACCGATTCTTCGTCGAGGATGACTCTACCTAAGGTGTACATATAGGCAACGTCGTCGCGCATGATAATAAAATGCATTGCCTCGTCGCCTGCTGGACTTGCTACTATCGGTACTTTTAGTTCCTCTTCAAGATTTAGCATGTCGTCAAAACTTTGTACGCTGACGATTTTTCTATCTTCAAGGTTAGTTGGCTTGTTGGCGCGGATGATGATGCCGTCGTGGTAGCGATAGATTCGATCAAGCTCTCGCTGGAACGGTGACTTAAAGATTTGCCTTCGCATACCAAATACGAGCGCCGCAAGGCCTAGAGCTGCAGCAACTCCTACGGCAATTCGTTCATAGTTTCTGGTCATATCTTGGGTGTCTTTCGCTTGCTCAGTAACAACTTCTTTTTTGGACTCTTTTTCAAACTTATTCGCAATCATGTACAAAGGCTGATCGAGCGGCATCGATACGGTTGAAGTACGCACGTCATCAATTGGCGTACCATCGATGGTTCCGGTCACTCGCACGACGAACTTTATTGCAGCTTCAGAAGTTAGCGGTAGCGATAAGCTAAGTTTCAGTTGATCAATTTGCTTGCGATAATCGGCGAATGGTATCGTTACTTCAGGTTCAAGAATAATTTGTTTGCCCGTTTTAGTCTCGCTGGTTGGCTTTATGAGTGGATATTTACGTGACCAGACATTAGACACGTCTCGACCGTCGGTTGTACCCACAACATACTGCGCCTTCACATCGACTTCCGCACTATAGGTCGCCGTAAGTTCAGCCGAACGCGAGCCTGAAAACGTGTAGTAAAGCTGTGCATTAACTACCTTTGTGAGCTCGGCAATGTAGGCAGTATTGCCCGCCCCAGGAGTCTCGCCATAAAAACTGCTTTGAAAATACTCAACATCACTATTGGCTGTTTGATTGATCGTGTAGCTATACGCCGCTGGTGGTGTACTGAGCGTCTGCGCTGGCTGCTGAGACACGTCGTAAAATAGCACGCCAGCCGCGCCGAGCAAGAAAAGACCCAGCACAACAAACCCGAACGACCGTCGTTTTTTCGGTTGTCCAGCTACGTTTAGTGTCATGCCGTCCCTTTTCGTTTCATACTATTTCATGAATTCGTTTAGCCATACTGTTGGATAGCCGATATACGGTATCTGCGCGCGAATAACTCCTACAATTTGCTTTGCCTGCACTGGTGGGTCGGGGCTTGGGCTGTTATCTCCCTGGGTGGTAAATACCCGTTTGCCTGAACCATCTTCAGCGAAGTCAATTTTTGTCACACGGTGGGTGGTGGTATGCCCCGGTGCTGTATATTGTACAATGTCGCCCACCTCGACGTCCATCGCGCTTACCTTTTTTATAATTACCATCGACCCTCTGCTAAATACAGGCTGCATACTGTTCGACATAATCACTTTTGGATGATAGCTAAAAGTACCAATCATAAAGAGCACCAACACTACTGTCGCGATGGCGAACATTGCATCGTAGGCATGCCTCGCATGTCGATAATGCCTTCCGTTTATGGCAAGGTCTTTGCGTGTTCTATCAATAGAAATATACGTAGCTACCGCCAGCACTAGCCAAGCAATCCCCGTAAGGTACCAATCGTATTTTGGAATAACTGGTGGAATGTATATGACCGCTAGTAGTCCTAGTCGGTAGGCTATCTGTGGCATAAACCCGGCATTAAATGCCAGATAAGTTAGTAGGAAGCTACTTGCTAACGCCGGAACTATATCGGAGACAGTAAATTTTATCGTATCTGCCATCGTATGCAGATCAAGCGTGCGTGCAAGTCCAATATACTCACAGGCAAATACAATGCTAACTATCGCTCCGAACCACAGTACGTTACGCCTACCCGCAAGAACCATCAGACTATGGCGAACATACTCGACAGCGACGGCTGTTACCCCAAACGCAGCGATGTTTATTAGGATAGACTGCCAGCTAGCTGCTACTGCGTTGTACGTATAGGTAACCAGCATGCCAGAGAAAAAGTACACCACGAACCACACGGCAACAACCGCACCAACAATCATCGCTCGCTCGGTACGATGGCGCATCCTATCGTGCTGAGCGCCAAGCATCATGCGGGCTAACATAGCGAGTAGTACCGCAGCAATTGGCTGCACGACATAGCTCATAAGTGAGCTATCGACTAAATCATAGCGACGTACAAACAATGGCAGCAATACCATAACGACCGTTAGACCCAGTAAGAACCAAACCGAAGATGTAATTGTGTGCACTTTACGAAACATTATGGCAAGCCCTTTATCGTACCGCCGATTGTCCAGTTTGAACTCGTAGAACCAAACACACCGTCTACAATATAGGTGTCCCCATCATTTATTGGCAGAGTGCTCGTAATTAGCAAAGACGAGCCGTTTACCACATAGGTGACGTCAGGCGGGAGGCTAATCACTGATCGAGCAGTTGTCCATGGCACGGTAATTTGCCAAGCGCTGAGGTTGAACCCTGACGTGTTTGTAATCGTGAAGGTAATTGGCCACTGGTACACAGACCCAACCCTTGTTCGAGTACCCTGCTGACGCGTAACGCTTAGGCCCGTAATTGTTTGAAAGCCAGCAATGTACGTTCCTGACACATAAACATTTTGAAGTGTGTAGTCGGTAATGTCCGTAAGGAATCGAATCGTAAAAGTACGTGTTGAATTTTTTGCAATCGTACCATTCCCCGAACCGTTATCGATTGTCTCGGTATCTCCTGAATTCGAGCACACCACGCTTGTTGCGCAAGTAAACGTTCCCCAGTCGGGCGGAAGATCGAATTTGAGCTGCCAGGCAGTAACAGAGACTGGTCCATTGTTGCGCACGGTAAAGCCGATATTGTAACGTATTCGCCCTGAAACATTTGTGAAGGTTTTTGTGTAGGTAACAAGCAAGTATTCTGACGAAACATACAGTGGAGCTGTTTGATTTGCCTCCACTGACAGGTCTTGACTAAATAGCGCGTATGAGCCACTAGTCAGCAGCACAGGAATTGTCAGTAGCATCGCTATATGACGAAATAGTACACGTCGGCGATGATATCGTGCCACTGAAGCGTCCCTCCCTCTTTACAATAGTTACGTATCTTGGACGTAATTAAAGTTAATAGTGACCGGCTTGGAAGCACCATTCGGATTTGTGGTCGCCGCGGAGTCCCACCCAGTTGTAATAGTAGCGGTGGTCGTAGCGCCCGGAGCCAATGTATCGTTAACCGCAACTCCGGTAATACCGTACGTGATGTACGTAGGAGCAGCCGCATTGATAGCCGTAAGATCGGTTATTGAACTAAGGCGTGCATTAATGTTGCCATTATTCCGTATGACTACCTGATACGATGACGCTGAGCCTGGATAGGCGAACTCGACATCGAAAGTGGCGGAAGTGGCGGTAAAAGATGGCGTGCCTACTTGATCGGTTGCACCTACTTGGCCAGTCGGTGTGATGCTTTGAATCATAATGTCCCAGTTTCCAGTGGCAGTACCCGTACCATTAATCGTCAGTGTTTGAGCATAGGCAGCATACGCGACTGACGCGGCGCTCACCAGGATAATCGCTAGTGAGAATACCTTCCTTTTCATACCTGCTGTTTTTGTTCCTTTACGTTTAGTCAAATTATATAACGGATATGCTAAATCAACAAGTGAGCTCCCTCAGGGAGCTCACTTGTGTCTATTGTGCTAGCAAACGATTACGTATCTTGTGAGTAATCAAGGGTGATTGTCGCTGTCTTTGATGTACCAGTAGTGACTGGTGATGAAGCAGGATCCCATTCAACGGTAACAGTGGCGGTGTTGGTACCACCATTTGCTGAAATAGTCGTGTTTACTGCAACGCCTGAAAGCGTGTAGTCGATGTAGGTTGGTGCAGCAGCGTTTGCCTGGGTAACACCATCGATCGTAGTGATTTTAGCAGGAATCGTACCATTGTTTTCTACCGTAATATCATAGGTTGCGGTAGCACCTGGATATGCCAAGTCAACATCAAATGTTGCTGTTGTTGCGTTAAAGCTTGGCGCTACGTTGTCGGTTGCTCCTGTCGCTGAAGTCTGCGTGATACCAGTAATTGCAACATCCCACGTACCGGCCGCGGTGCTCGTTCCATTAATGGTCAGTAATTGCGCGTAAGCCGCGTATGCAACAGAGGATAATCCTACTACAACTAACGCTGCAACGATAAGCTTGTTTCTCATCTTTTTTCTTCCTTTTTTAGTACTATAGCCATAGCATACAACACTTGTGTAAATATCACAATGCTTATGGCTTGCGCTGTTTTATTGGGGTGTGACTTGCAATAACCACACCTGCTAATCCCCACCATACAATAGCTGTTGTGTCGTCTGCCCAAACCGGCAAGAATAATGCGGCAATCGCCAAGCCAATACCACTTGCAAACAACGCCCTGGCCACCCAATCCTTTTTCGAAAACACCCAAAGCTGGTGTAGCACCATGCCCGTAAGCGCAATAAACAACCCAAAACCGAGCCAACCGACTTCATGAGCAACAAATAGGTAATAGTTCTCAATAGTTACATCTGGCGATTGCTCACTTACAATTGATGCCGATCCGGTACTGCCTATGCCTGCGCCCAGTGGCTGTTTGGTAAGTCGCTTCCAGCCGCTGGCGAGCGATTCAACATGCTGATCGTTTGATTTTACTACTACAGTTGATTCTGGATCTTCGTGTAGTACCACATTTTTGTACCAGTCTGTTTGCTGCAGCAAAACAGCTCCAGTAATTACCGCTACTGCAATGACAATTTCGGCAAGAATGACTGCACGCGAACGATGAGTCTTTACAGCAATAGCAACCACAACACCCGCAGCAATTGCCGCTGCCAAGTAGGCGCTACGTGAATAAGTGGCGTACAGCACTATACTGGTTGCCACTGTGCCAGTAGCCAAAACGTAGCGATGATTTTGGCTTAATTTTTTCCAGCGAAGTAATGCAAAACTTAACGCTCCTGCAAGCAAGATAGCGCATAGCGCCCCAAGCGGATTCGGACCGCGTTGTGTACTTTGAATTCGTATAAAATCAGGGTTTTTATCAATTGTTGTATACGACGTAATCGTGTCTTTGCCATACCCAATCGTACTCAGCGCATCTTTTGGTAGCACCGTTAGCTGAATCAGGCCGAATGCCACCGTCAACGCACCGCCCACTACTGCCGACCACACCAGCATCGGCTTGGTCTTAGGGTGCATCAAAGCCGCAACATAGGCAAGGCTAAACACCAGCAGAAAACGAAGATCAATCACCAGACCAGCCAAAACGGACTGCCAATTATCAAATAGCACTGTCGCGACAAGTAGGTGAAGTGTCGCCAGCCCAAGTACCATCTGAAGCAAGCGTGAGGCCAGCAGTTGACGCCAAAGTGCATTATTGGTCACCCATACAATTGCACCAACGAATAAAATGCCGAGTGCAATCTCTTTCCACGCTTTAATATATAGCTCGGCACTAGGAAAAATGCTCCCAACACCCACTGAAATTGGCGCATGAAACCACACCAAGAACAGCACAGCCGCCAGCGTGACTGCATAGTAATATTCAAACGTTTTTTGCTTCATGCTCTCTTTAGTGTAGCGAAAAAATGCTATAATAACATCACTTATGCCTAGTCGTGACGCGAAGTTTTATAGCCTTATTCTTATCTTCACCGATATCATAGCCCTCATGTTGGCGTTCACTATCGCCTACATAGTGCGGGTTCAAAATGACCCACGACCACTTCTAGTACCTGTCTATGCCGAGACCTACATCACTAGCTTCGTAAGTCTGCTTCCGTTTTGGATTATCGTGTTTGCGTCACTGGGCTTGTATAGTTCTATCGTATACAGTCGCCGTTTGGTTGAATGGAGCCGTATTGCGATTGGCTCATTTGTTGGAATTCTCCTTGTCATTGGCTGGGAATACATCACCGAAGTACGCGTGTTCCCTGCTCGTCTAGTTACTGTATATGCGCTGATTGGCTCGTTTGTTTTGTTGGTACTCGTACGCGAAATTCTGCGTTTTACGCGTGGCGTGCTGTTTCGATTCGGCAAAGGCACTAGTCGCGTACTTATTGTTGGTAACAGTGCCGCAACTCACGACATCGCAAAAGAACTCTCTGATACACAAAAAAGTGGTTTTCGCGTCGTAGCTATCGCAGGCCCAAAACGGCTCGTACCGGATGGCTTAAAAGTTGCCCATTACAGCACTATCGAAGCTGCACTCCGTGACATCAAGCGACTTCACGTTACCACAATTATTCAGACTGACCTTTCTTCCGACTCTGATCAAAATCAGAAAGTACTCGGCGCTGCGCAAATCAACCATATCCGCTATAGTTTCATTCCTGGTGAAGCCGAATTTTACACCGGCAAAAATACCGTTGATGTATTTCTTGGTTACCCAATGATTTCGGTTTCGCAGACTCCCCTCATTGGCTGGGGTGCAATCGCTAAACGCGTATTTGATGCGGTATTCTCGGCATTGTTACTGGTTGTCCTCTCGCCCGTTCTACTGCTCGTAGTGATACTACAAAAAATTTTCAACCCCGGACCGGTATTTTACGTATCAGACCGTCTCAGCCAATTTTCAAAACCTGTTCGACTTATAAAATTCCGCAGCATGGACCGACGCTACGGTAAAAAAGATGCTGCCGAAGAATTCCGCGAAATGGGCAGGGAAGACTTAGCCGCCGAATATAAACGAGATCATAAAGTTACCAACGATCCCCGTATTACTCGTTTTGGTAATTTTCTTCGTGTTACTTCAATCGACGAGTTACCACAAATTTTCAATGTCATAAAGGGCGACTTAAGCCTTGTGGGCCCTCGCCCGATTTTGCCACAGGAAGTAAAATTCTCAGAAGGCAAGGCCGCACTACTACATAGCGTAAAATCAGGCGTAACTGGCCTTTGGCAAGTTTCCGGCCGTAGTGAACTCAGCTTCGACGAACGAATAGAGCTCGAAACATTCTATGCGCAAAACTGGAGCTTCTGGCTCGATATAAAAATCTTGTTTAAAACACTCGCTGCAGTGTTTCGCCGCGACGGTGCTCGTTAGCAAGCTTATTCAACTGTTACACTTTTTGCTAAGTTTCGTGGCTGGTCTACATCGTTGCCCTTATTCACGGCAACGTAGTAAGCAAATAATTGCGACACAATATTAAATAGTAGCGGCGTAAACATTTTTAGGCGCGATTCAATTCGTACTACTCGCTCGGCCTCAATTTCACGCGAGCTATTAGTCACCACAATCACGTGCCCGCCCCTCGCCTGAACTTCAATAATATTACTCATACTTTTTTCAAATAGCTCATTATCCATCACAAAAGCTACCTCAAAAAATCTATCATCAATTAGCGCGATCGAGCCGTGCTTTAACTCACCAGCCGGCTGACCTTCTACATGAATATAACTGGTTTCTTTCAGCTTCAACGCGCCTTCAAGTGCAAGCGGATACAGTACGTCGCGGCCAATGTAAAAGGCGTGCTCATAGTGGCTATAGTCTGCGGCAAGTTGTTTTACTTCCTCATTTTTTGTATCGAGTACGGCAGCAATTTCCTCAGGTAACGCATCAAGCTCATCAATGTACGGTCGCACGTCTTCTATCGACATGCCTTTGGCCTGCGCCATTACTAGCCCAAAGAGAACTAGGGCAACAACCTGCGAGGTAAAGCCTTTCGTGCTCGCAACTGATATCTCGGCACCAGCGTGTATGTAAATACCGCCATCAACTTCACGCGCAATGGTTGAACCGACCGCATTTACCACGCCAAGGCAGCGAACACCGCGTTGCTTCATCTCCTTCAAGCAGGCAATCGTATCGGCGGTTTCACCAGATTGCGACACGAATATCGCCAACGAATTTTCGGGCACATTAAACGAACGATATCGAAGTTCTGAAGCCACTACCGTATCTATCACCACATCGTCAGCGAATCGTTCGATGTAATAGCTCGCTATCATACTGGCATACGACGCCGTGCCGCAGGCAACGATAAATATGTGCTTCACAGCCCTTAGTTCTTCCTCGCTCATGTTCAATCCACCAAGCCGCAGCAAATCTTGATCTTTCACTACCCGACCAGCCAGCGTAGCACTCAGCGATTCAGGTTGGTCGAAAATTTCTTTCACCAAAAAGTGGTCAAAGCCCTTTTTCTGCATCGCCTGAATGTCCATTTCAATAGTTTCAACGATTGGCTCAACAGCCTGGTCAGCACTATCCTTTACAGTTACGCCGTCTCTGGTACATTTAGCAACTTCGCCATCTTTTAAGAAAATCACTTGGTCGGTATTTCCTACGAGCGCAGACGGGTCACTGGCAATAAAGGTTTCATCTTCGCCCACGCCAATCACCAACGGACTACCGCTCCTCGCTACAACAACCTCATCCATGTTGTCTTTAGCAACCACAGCAATTCCATACGCGCCTACCACCATATGCAGAGCCTCGCTTACCGCAGCAAATAAATTTTTATCTTGCTGGTAAATCGAATCGACGAGCGCGGTCAGTACCTCGGTGTCTGTTTCGCTCACAAAGCTATAGCCACGTGTTTCTAGCACGCTTTTTAAGTCTTTGTAATTTTCAATAATACCGTTATGAACTAGAAATATATCGCCCACATTGTGAGGATGAGCATTGCGTTCGCTTGGTTCGCCATGGGTTGCCCAACGGGTGTGTCCAATACCGATTGAATCGTCTCGATGGCTATCGTTTACCAAGCTATCGAGTCCGGCTACTTTTCCTTTTACGCGAAGCAGGCAAGCATCGCCATCCTGAAAGGTAACTATACCAGCTGAATCGTAGCCACGATACTCCAGCCGGTGCAAGCCTTCAAGTAAAATTGATTGCGCATTTTTAGAACCAACATAGCCGACAATTCCGCACATATTTCATTATCCTATTTAGATTTTGTCGTTGATTTTACAGTAGTACATATGTGTTTTACATCATGGTGTAACACTCATTTAGTATACTCTACTGTATGGAAATCGCATATTGCCGCCGTTGTGGGGCGCCAGCAAAATTTCAAGGAGGAATTCAATATGTTTGCAGTAATGGTCACCCAATTTATGCAAACCCTCTACCGACTGCTAGCATCTTTCTTGTTCGCGACAGCCAAGTGCTCCTAGCGGTTCGAGCCATCGAACCAGGCAAGGGCAAACTCGATAGTATTGGTGGCTTTGTTGATGGTAACGAAACATTTGAAGAGGCTGCGTACCGTGAGCTTAAAGAAGAGGCTGGGCTAGAACCAAGCCAGATTGGACCGCTACACTACCTCACTAGCAGCATTGGCGAGTATTTATTCAAAGATGAACCGCTCCAAGTACTGTCGCTCTTTTACGTCGCTTCATTCGATGCCAACACAGTGCCAACTCCACACGATGATGCGGCAAGTTTTACTTGGCGCGAAGCCACTAGCCTGTCGCTCGATGAGTTCCACGCCAACGACGTACGTAGCGGCATTGTAGCGCTACAAAGCTACCTTACTGATAAGTAATTTCAATCTGTTACAAAAGACGTTATACTAGAAGTATATGAAATTACTCGTTACAGGTGGTGCCGGATTCATTGGGTCAAACTTCGTGCACTATACCGTCAAAAACCGACCCGAGCATAGCGTTACTGTCGTCGATAAACTGACCTATGCCGGAAATAAATCAAATCTCGAGCCTGTGGCCGACAAAATTGAATTCATTCAGGGTGATATTTGCGACGCCGAGCTCATGGACAAACTTGTGAGCGAAACCGATATTGTGGTGCACTTCGCCGCGGAAAGTCACAATGATAACTCCCTTCGTGAGCCCTGGCCATTCGTTGAAACCAATATCGTAGGTACCTACACTATCCTTGAGGCTGTGCGCAAACACCAAAAGCGCCTGCATCACATTAGTACCGATGAAGTATTTGGTGACCTCGAAATCGACGACCCCAACCGTTTTACCGAAGAAACGCCGTACAATCCATCAAGCCCCTACTCGAGCACTAAAGCGGGAAGTGACCACTTAGTAAGCGCTTGGGTACGCAGCTTCGACATTCAGGCAACCATTAGCAACTGTTCAAATAATTACGGCCCCTACCAGCACATTGAAAAGTTCATTCCTCGCCAAATTACCAATATCTTAAGTGATATCAAACCAAAACTCTACGGCGAAGGCCTTAATGTACGAGACTGGATTCATGTCGACGACCACAACGAAGCAGTTCACCTAATTTTAGATAAAGGCGTAAACGGCGAAACTTACATCATTGGTGCCGACAACGATCACACTAACAACAAAATGGTAATTGAAATGATTTGTGAGCTGATGGGCAAGCCGAAAGACTGGTACGAGCATGTAACCGACAGGCCGGGCCACGACATGCGCTACGCTATGGACAGCAGCAAACTGCGCCGCGAACTCGGCTGGCAACCTCGCTACACCGACAACAATGGTATGCGCGAAGGTCTCAAGCAAACAATTGCGTGGTACGAAGCCAACCGCGACTGGTGGCAAACCGAAAAAGACGCCGTTGAAGCGGCTTACGCCAAACAAGGCCAATAAACCCCTCTAGCTGGCTGACGATTTGGCTGCTTCGTAAGCGGCCACTATTTCAGGAATCATTATTTTATGGTGCTCGAGAGTTGATTCAGGTAGGGAATTAACGGGGAAGAATTGCCCTGTTAATTTTGTGTCGTCTATTACCTCTACTTCTATATAGTGCACCAAATCGAGCTCACGACCCCTAGTAACATCCCAAAATTTCGTAGTTACCTGCACTGGCTCGCCAACGTAACGAATTCCCTCGCCTAATTCGTCTTTTAACACTCTGGCGAAGCCAGATGCCAAACTGCCTTCTTCGTCAGTAGAGCGAATTACTGTACCAGGAATGTGCCAGCCACTTGGCCAGTGAGGGTCGTTTTCAGGCCGCTGCGTCAGATAAATTTCAAGTCCATCGGCTGTGTTTCGTAGCGGCGCCACCTCCATCGTTGGTGTGGTTACTAAGTTGGCAACCGACCAAAATATCGGCAGCGGCAGGTAGCCGCGTGGCAAACGCTGGAGTTGGCTTGCTACCGCATTGATTTCATCGTCTGTTAGAGGCTGCTGGTTATCTGTCATTGTGAAATCATTGTCTCACTCTTCCCTGTTAAGAACAAGCAGTATATTGACTTTTTTGCTGTTTTTTGCTATAATATATTTCAGAGTCCAACCCTGGGCTCTTCTGATCGATTGGAGCTCTTTCCCATGACCAACAACCTGCTCGTCGCGCCCATGCTCGACGACTACACCGCTGACACCACCCCCGGCTGGACGCACTCCGGCGAGGGCCACCACGTCGTGGTGAACTCCCGCTTCGGCCAGCTCGAGGTCGGCATGGTCCCGGGCAAGTCCTGGGACCAGTGGCTGTTCCACGAGAACGGCGGCGGCGGATCACTGGTGATCGGCTACGCCTGGCTGACCTCCGGCCTGCACGTGATGATGCTCAAGGCGAACCGCTTCAACCTCGAGGGCGACCAGGACGACTGGGAGCTGCCGGGTGGGTTCGTCGAGGACGGCGAGACCAAGCTCGTCGCGGCCATCCGTGAGGGCCTCGAGGAGACCGGCCAGCTGACCAACCCCTCGCCCGTTCCGGGGCGAGGCTTCGTCGGCAACCGCGCCTTCTTCAAGCTCCAGAGCGAGGACGAGGGCACCTCCGTGTTCGCGTTCGAGCTCACCGACGAGCAGGTCGAGGCCGTCCAGGCCAACGACAACCTGTCGTTCATGACGCTGAAGGACGCCGTGCGGATCACGCGCGACGCCCTCACCGGCATGGCGCTGGCCCGCTTCATGGTCGAGCAGTACTGAGCCGTCGCAGCTACAAGCGACTGGCTCGCCAAGGCAACTCCGTGCCTCAAACGGAGCAACGATACGCGTTGTAGCACTACCCATCGGGTGCTCCGCGTATCGGACACTCGTTTTACAATTGTGTAATTGTACTGATGAGTCCAAAAGGACGAAAACGAGTATCACCCCTCCATCTTTTGCTATAATGGGTAACAGATGGAGGAATGCTTCTCATGGCCGATTTAACGGTAAAAACAACCCCTATTCCGGGGCTTTTAGTCCTTACCCTACCCGTTCACGGTGACAACCGGGGTTGGTTTAAGGAAAACTATCAAAAAGAAAAGATGGAGGCGTTAGGCTTGCCGCCGCTCGATGTTGTACAAAACAACATTAGTTTCAACGCCGACGAAGGCACCACTCGTGGACTACACGCTGAACCGTGGGAGAAGTTTATATCTGTTGCTAATGGGTCCGTTTTTGGAGCTTGGGTAGACCTACGTAAAGGCGATTCTTTCGGCGCGACATTTAGTATCGAGATCACTCCGGAAATTGCTATTTACGTGCCGCGTGGTATTGGCAATGGCTACCAAACATTGGAGCCAAACGTTGCCTACACTTACCTTGTGAACGCCCACTGGTCCCCCGAAGCAAAATATACCTTCGTGAACCTATTCGATGAAACCGTCAACATTCAGTGGCCAATTGCTCGAGAGAAAGCGATTATTTCCGAAAAAGACGCCGGGCACCCAATGCTCGCCGACGTAACACCAATGGAGGTTTAAATGAAAAGCGAAGAAGTATTTATTATTGGAGCAAACGGACAGCTTGGCACCGCACTACGCGAACTATATCCTAACGCACGCTCAGCCGATATCGATGAGCTTGATATTACCAATAAAACATCGGTCGAAGGCTTTGATTGGTCTGGTGTAAAAGCAATTTTTAACGCAGCCGCCTTTACCAACGTAGATGGCGCAGAAACAGCTGAAGGCCGCAAAGCTTCATGGAAAGTCAATGCAACTGCTGTTGCCTACCTGGCCGAGGTTGCTCAAAAGCACGATATCACACTTGTACACATCTCTAGCGACTACGTGTTTGATGGCACCAGCGACCTCCACACCGAAGATGAAGATCTTGCTCCGCTCAATGTGTATGGTCAGTCGAAAGCAGCTGGTGATATCGCCGTGAGTTTAGCGCCAAAGCATTACTTGCTTCGCACCAGCTGGGTTATTGGCAAGGGCAACAACTTTGTTCTCACTATGAAGAGTCTAGCCGACCGAGATATTACACCTGGTGTGGTGTCTGACCAAATTGGCCGCCTCACCTTCACCGACACACTTGCTGCTGGCATTCAACATCTGGTTGATTCTAAGGCTGAATACGGCACTTACAACCTTACCAATGCTGGCGAATCAGTCAGTTGGGCAGACATTGCCAAGGTGGTATACGAAAAAGCCGGCAAATCTGCCGATGACGTAACTCCGGTTACTACCGAAGAATACTACGCGGGTAAAGAAGGCATCGCACCTCGCCCCCTAAAAAGTACACTGAGCCTCGATAAAATTACTGCAGCTGGCTTTACGCCAAAAGATTGGCGCGAAGCACTCGATGAATACTGGCAAACGATAGAGGAGACGAACTAATGAAAGGAATTATACTAGCGGGTGGATCTGGCTCACGGTTATGGCCTATAACGCACGGCATTTCAAAACAATTAATGCCAATTTATGACAAGCCGATGATTTACTATCCACTTAGCACCCTGCTGCTGGCTGGTATTTCCGACATTTTGATTATTACCACGCCGGAAGAAAACGCCATGTTCAAGCGTTTGCTCGGTGATGGTAAAAAATGGGGGATCAAGCTTTCGTATGAAACACAACCTTCCCCGGATGGTTTGGCTCAGGCCTTCATTATAGGCGAAAAATTCATTGGCAAAGATAGTGTTGCCTTGGTACTGGGCGATAACATTTTCCACGGTAGTGACCTTGGTGTTTCACTGAAAAAATGCGTGAAAGACGATGGTGCAACCGTATTCGCCTACGAAGTGTCCGACCCAGAGCGCTACGGCGTGGTGGAATTCGACGACAAACGCCGAGCCATCTCGATTATCGAAAAGCCAACTCACCCGCGCTCGAACTTTGCGGTGGTTGGGCTGTATTTCTACGACAACGACGTGATTGAAATCGCCAAAAACTTGAAGCCAAGTGACCGCGGTGAACTTGAAATAACAGATGTCAATGAAGAATACCTACGCCGAGGCAAACTAAACGTACAAACCCTCGACCGTGGAGACGCATGGCTCGACACCGGTACCATTGGTTCGCTACATGATGCGTCAGACTACATTCGGGTGATCCAAAAACGAACCGGCTTGATTATCGGCAGCCCAGAAGAAGTTGCCTACCGCGAAGGGCTTATAACCAAAGATCAGTTGAATGACCTAGCCGAGCCGCTGCGAAAATCTGGCTATGGGGAGTACTTGTTGAATGTCGAATAGTCCCAGTACAACCACTATAACCGTACTCGGTGCGGGTTACGTAGGTCTTACGACTGCCGCCCTGCTCGCTCACTGTGGCTTTCGGGTCTACCTGATTGAGCCAAACAAAGACCGTCTTGATGTAGTCAAAAAAGGTAAATCGTTCTTTTTTGAAGAAGGACTTGACCCCGTTATCAAACTCGCTGTTGATTCTGGCGACTTAATTCCTACTGCCTCGTATAAAGAAGCCGTCCCGCACAGTGATATCATATTTTCGTGTGTAGGAACTCCTGACAACCCTGATGGGAGCTCAAATCTCACCTACGTCTTTAGCGCTGCCGAGGAAACTGCGAAACATGCAAAAGAAGGTACAGTCTACGTGCAAAAAAGCACCGTACCAGTTGGTACCGGCACACGTGTTATTGAACTGTTCAAAGAAAAGAATGCCGGCATAGAATATGTCTCGAATCCTGAATTCCTTCGAGAAGGTACTGCGGTATATGACACATTGTATTTTGATAGGGTTGTCGTCGGTGGTGACAACAAAGCGGCGGTTGACGCCGTAATGGACGTCTACTTCGCTCTCGAACGATTTCGTGATCACATTGCGCACATCGCTCGCGTACCTACCGGTGCTCGGGGCGATAAGTATATTGCTACTGGGCTTAATAGTGCCGAGCTTATAAAAGTTTCTTCCAATGCCTTTCTTGCCTTAAAAATCTCTTTTGCAAACTCCATTGCTATCCTAGCCGATAAAGCGGGAGCTGACGTGGTGGAAGTTATGGACGCCGTTGGGGCAGACAACCGTATTGGCAGAGCCTTCCTAAACGCAGGTCGAGGCTATGGCGGTGGCTGCTTCCCTAAGGATGTGAGTGGTTTGATCTCAAGCGGACTTGAATATGGTGTTGACCTGGAAATAATGCAAGCCGCTCAAGCACAAAATCAGCTTATGCCCGGATACGTGGTTGATAAGCTGCAAGATGCAGTGGGTCAGCTTACCGGAAAAAGAATCGCCGTGCTAGGACTCGCCTTTAAAGCCGGCACTAGTGACGTACGAAAGTCACCTGGTGTGGCTATTGCTAATAAGCTAAAAGAGGCCGGCGCCGACGTTATTAGCTACGACCCGCAAGCCAACGAGGAAGCAGCGCCAGACCTACATGACGATGTTACACAAGTTGAGACTATCGACGAGGCAATCAAAAGTGCAGATGCGGCCGTGATTGCCACCGAATGGGGGGAAATCCTAAAATACCCTGCTGAATCGTTTGCTCAGCACTTAAAAACAAAAGTACTCCTCGACGCAATCAATCAATACAACGCAGTGGACGCTACAACTGCCGGTCTATCCTATTTAGGAATTGGCCACAGTGTATAGTTAAGTTACTCTTCGTAACGAAGGCTATCAACTGATGGTGGGTTCGGAGAAATTTCAGCCGCGACACCAGGCAGCACGGTCGTGTTGAATATTTGCTCTTCTGTAAGATTCTCTAGAGCAGTGGCAAGAGCTGCTTTCTTGTCGTCGTCTGCTAGCTCAATCAAGTATGCACGCACTTCTTTGTAGTACTCAGGCCAGTCGTTGCCAAAGAAAGCAGTTGATTCTGCATCTGTTTTTCGTGCTAGGTAGTACTCCGACATATCGTCGATAGCTTTATCACTCATTCCTTTAAAGCGGAATTGTGCTGCCATCGCGTCAGCGATTCCTACAATTGCCGCAACTGGGCCTTTTGCTCGGATGCTCGCTTGTCGTCGTTCACTTGGAGACATTGCTTCAACTTCTGAAAGGGAAACCCCGAGTAGAGCGGCAAGTGATTCTCGCTGAGAGCTGGCTTTATTTAGCATTGAAGCTAGCGCTTCATCGCGCTTTTCAGCCTCGAGCCTCCCATCCTTTACTGCCTTGTCTACGACAGCTTCGTATTCTTCGTCGGTACTGTAAAGACGATCACTTCGACCAGTATTTTGCGCAGCTATGATTACTTCCATAGGAACACCTTGTTCAAGAAGATACTTCCATAGCTTCCCGTCACGTAGTACTGGGTTATCGAGACTATTCTCGAAACCACCGGCACCGGCAGACAGCTCAGCTGGTTTTTCAATATCATGTACTAGTGCGGCTGTTTCTACAGCGGCTGCTTTGTCGATATTGTCATATAATGCAGCGGCTTCTATGTCCGTTTTATTTACACCGACCGCACCGTGACTAGCGACCAAATCTGCTAGATGGTCAGCGATAGCGGTTACTCCAGCAATGTGCTCGAGTAGCTGAGTCCATTTTTTTGCGAATTCTTCGTTTTGGTCACCGGCCAGATTGAAGGTCGTAAGAGCATCGTGCGCAACAGGATTGTCTGCGAATTTCGAGACAGCCCATCGTTGGTAAATACGAGCACGTTCACCATTTTTCTCGCGGCTAAATACATCAATTTGTGTATTATAGTGTTCTGAATCTTCAGAAGCGTTTCCAACACGGATAATATGACGTAGCGATGCTAGCCGAGTAACTCGCTCGTCTGTTTGTTGGTTAATGCTTTGGTGTAGTTCAGGTGTTCTCATAACTCTATTATAGCACAAACGTTTTAAAAATGCAATACCCTGCCTCTGTTTACCTACACCTTAGGGTACGTTATAATATAAGCAGTTAAATTAGTGGAGACTGATATGAAAGTTTTTATTCAAATTCCTTGTTTGAACGAAGAAGAAACACTACCAATGGTGTTCGAAAAAATGCCGAAGACACTTCCGTATGTGGATGAAGTTGAGTGGCTTATTATTGACGATGGCTGTACTGACAAGACTGTAGAAGTCGCTAAAAAGCTTGGCGTTCGACATTTTGTTCACCACCGAAAAACAATGGGTCTCGCGCGCAGCTTCCGTGACGGTGTTGACTACGCCCTAAAACACGGTGCCGATATTGTGGTAAATACTGATGGCGACAACCAATACCCACAAGACCGTATTGCCGACCTCGTAAAACCAATTATTGATGGCGATGCCGAAATCGTGATTGGCGACCGACAAACCGCGAAGATTTCAGATTTCTCTGGTTTTAAGAAAATCATGCAACGCTTTGGTAGCTGGGTCGTAAATAAAGCTGGAGGCACGAACTTGCCAGATGCGCCAAGTGGTTTCCGCGCCTACTCTCGCTACTCGCTATATCGTCTAAATATCGTCACTCAATTTAGTTACGCCATGGAAACTATTATCCAGTCTGGTACGAAACAACTTAATATCGTTAGCATTCCGATTGTTACCAATAAGAAAACCCGTGAGTCGCGCTTGTTCAAGAACATTTGGCAGCATATGGGCAAGTCTGGCCAAGCAATCATTCGCAACTTTGTGATGTACAAGCCACACGCTATTTTCGTGACACTAGGTTTAGTGTTTTTTGTGGCTGCTGCAATTCCATTCGTACGCTTCCTCTACTTTGTAGCTATAGGCGAAAGCGCCGGTCACGTTCAGTCACTCATTTTTGGTACGGCGATGTTACTCGGCGCAATGCTTTCGTTTGCCCTGCTCGTCATTGCCGACTTACTAAAGACAAACCGAATACTGCTTGAAGATCTTGAAGAGCGTGTGAAAGAAATTCAGTACTCTAAAAAATAGCCTACACAAAAAATTGTAAATCCAGGAGCAAAATGAGCAAAAAAATAGCGAACCGTAGCACAAAAAATAGCGAAGTACATCTTTTTATTCTTTGGGAAAAGGCACGGACTCACGAAAAAGAGATCCTGCAAGACATCAAAGAGAAATTTTCGATTGTTCGTATTTATGAGGTTACCTGGAGCAAAGAAGCATTTTCAAATAATCTCTCGCGCTTTTATGGAGCCAAACTACCGCCGAATTCTAACAAAGAGCAGCACTGCGGAACGGGCCCGTTTCTTGCCGTTATTGTTGAAGATACTGACCCAGTATATGAAACTCACACGACAACCAAGGGCGATCAGCACGTAAATACAAAACTGTTTACATCAAAAGCACTACATCGAGAATGGACTGGCGGTGGCCACCGTGTTCATGGTTCAAACACAGTTGTTGAAGCAGATCAAAACTTGACCTTACTATTTGGTAAAACCGGCAACCAACTGCTACGTGAGGTTGGTAGCAAACGAAACGATACCTATGTGCCATTAGCTAAAAATCTTGAAGGCTACGACGGTTGGCAAAGTCTCGAGCACCTGCTAACAGTGCTAAATTCAACAACTCCGTATGTTGTACTGAGAAACTTTGACTCGTTCCCGCATGACTATTATGCAAAAGATCATGGCGATATTGACCTTCTTGTTGCCGACTATGCCGAAGCACGATACCTATTGAACGCAACACCTGTGTTTAAGGCCGATCACCGTGTTCACTTTAGTGCGCGAATTGCCAACGACGAGGTTCGGTTTGACATTCGTTCGGTTGGCGATGGGTACTACGACACTGCGTGGCAACAAGAGATTCTTGAAAGCCGAGTGTTGAACGCTAAAGGATTCTACACCCCCAGCCCAGATAACTATGTCTACAGCCTGCTCTACCACGCGCTTGTGCATAAACCGGCCGTAGCAGGAGATTATGCGAAAAAATTATTCCTTGCCGCAAAAAATATTGGGCTTAGCCTTGGCGGGAAAGAATTTGATACTGCCGTTGCGTCAAAAGCATTAGTAAGCTTTTTATTAGATAAGGGATACATATTTACTCAACCACGCGATAAATCAGTGTACGTGAATATGGAGACAGTGCAGCTTGGCAAAGCTGCAGGAATACGCTTTTCAAAAAATCGAATGACGCCACTGCGAAACCATTTGAAAAAAGCAAAGTCTCGCTTCAAACATTATCGCGTGAAGGCTCGTCGAATTATTAACCGCAATATTCGAAAGATTCTTTCGAAAGATTATGGCAAATAAACAACGTATCCTGCTTGCATCGCGAGCAGTTGAATCTCCGCCACAAGAAGGCGGCTTTGTCTTGCTACGAGATGTAGCCGAGACACTCGTTGATGATGAGCAACTTAGTCCAGTGATGCTATCGAGCACAAATAAATCGTACGGATCAATACAAACTGAAAAAGTGTTTAGCGCAACTGGTTGGAACAGCCGGCTACGGCTTGAGTTTTTCATTGGGCTGTTTCGTGTGGCGCCTTCTTACCCAATCGTGCACATGGCTCACATACCTACACGCTCAAATGTACGACTCATGAAAATTGCGGCAGCGCGCGCAAAAAAGCGAGGAACACGCTTTGTACAAACCATCACTGGCTTACCGGCAGTAAGCGATAAAGAGCTAAAGAGGCTTTTGTGGGGTGATTACATCGTATGTCAATCACCTAGTGCTCTTGCACGCGTACGGTCTGTAGGCGGCAGTAATTCTTCTCTTATCGTTCCTTGGCCGTCACCTAAGCGTGTTGCAAAAAACGCAAGCCGAGCGCAACAAACACGAAAGCGTTACGGCATCAAGAAAGGCCCTTTGGTGGTATTTCCTGGTGAATTCGAACGAATGGCAATTGGTACAGATTTTACAGAATGTATCGATGAGTTTTTGGGTGATTTTCCAGAGGCAACGATTGTACTTGCCTGCCGTTTTGATACGTTAGGCATTGGCAGCAAGCTCGCGGAGTCTAAGCCAGATAATGTTCGATCTGTAGGTAAAACCAATGACATAATTGAACTGATGGAAGCAGCTGATTTGGTCATATTTCCAACCCGAAAAATGGACTCTAAGTTTCATCCTCCACTGATTATTACCGAGGCTCTGACGTTAGGTACAAAGGTAGTCGTGAGTGATTTAATCGACATTAAGCCCGATGTTTCACCGCTGTTGTTTAGGTCTAAGCCAAATGCTAGCTGGCAAGAATTTGCGCATACCATGCTCGATGCACTTAACTCAAGCAAACCATTGGGTGTAACAACAAAAGGATTCTCATTGCTTCAACACTCGTACCGTGATATTTATAAAAAGCTTCTAGAGGATACTGAACAATGAATGCGCTAAAGGCAATCCGTAGCTGGTTCCGCGCGCACAAGCGACCCATTTCGATTGTCATCGGCCTACTATTCTTAGTGTTGATTGTCTATTACGTCATTAAGAACATCCAAGACTTTCAGACACTTCGCATCACTAACCCATGGCTGCTTGTGATTATCTTCGTATTCGTGCTGGTACGTAACTTTTCTACAGGACTGGTCATGGATACCGTACTTCGTCCCGTTGGTGTACGCCTTCGTTTAGTTGAATCATTTGGTCTTGCGAACCTTACACGACTTGTGAATCAGCTTGTTCCTGGAAATGTTGGAATTGTGATGCGGTCGGTGTACTTAAAGCGTCGCCACGGCTTAACCTATTCGACATTCGCTTCAGCATTTACCGCTAGCCAAGTGGTGCTGTATCTTATCTCTTCGCTACTTGGCATCTTGGCATTATATGTGATGCAGCAAAGTGGGCAGGTAGTTCACCCGATGTTTTTATATGCTTTAGTTATCTTCGTTATTGGGCTCGGGGGCGTGCTACTGCTTCCTCGCTCACTTCAACGATTTGTTACACACAAACGCCTCACAAAAGTTTTATCGAGCTGGTTTAGTATTCGAGACAATAAAGCAACCTTAGCACGACTCAGTGTTTGGTCGCTTCTTTTTATCGTTTCCTCAACACTCATTATGTATGCGAATTTTGGTGCTCTTGGCTGGCCAATTAGCATATGGGCAGCCTTGTTCTTTAGCTCAATCAATATCGTTAATACGCTCTTCGCCATCACTCCGGCGGGATTCGGAATCAGCGAAGGAATCATCGTACTGCTGGCATCCTCGGTTGGTATACCTGTTCACGTTGGGTTGGCAGCGGCATTAATGCAGCGTGTCATCACCTTCTTTGCTGTAATTATTGTCGCGCCCTACTTCTCAAGAATACTCTTCGGTCTAAGTGCTCGCGACGTCTTGCGCGGCAAGTTCGCTAAATAGCTTACTGTACTGCTCGATCCAAAACAGACCGTAGTACTTTTTGCTGAGCAGCCTGAGAAAATTTCTTTTTGTATAAGTCCTGTCCGCTTTTGCCAATCTTCGCTAGTTTGTCTTGGTTTTCGTATGCCCACAAAATGTTGGCAACCAGCTCATCGGTTGAACCCTGTTTTATAAGCAAACAATTGCGCTTATCAACAAAGCCCACTTCTTCATCGATTGCTCCAATGATGGTTGGTTTTGCTATCGAGAGGAACTGATAGGCTTTTCCTGTTATTACTTTTTGTGCCTGAGGCGTTCCGGCGAATGGACCACCTAGACACAAGTCTGAGCGTCGAATGTAATCAGGAAGCTCTTCGTATTCTACCCATGGCTTGTGCTCAACATTGTTGAGTTTTCTCTTCGCAACATCAGCCAAAAAGACTTCCATATCCTCTTTTCGGTTTGCGCCTCCAATAATCGTGAATTGAATATCCTTCTTATCTTTTAGGGCCTCGGCTGCGTTAATAATATGATTAATTCCATGTAGCGGTAAGAAATTGCCGTAGAAGAAAACATTGAATGATTTTTTATTGTCTTTTTCTTTCGAGGAAGACTCAGTAAATACTTTTTCATCAGTTCCTACATACAGTGTCGTAAATTTATCTGAGCTAATCCCAAAGTTCGTAAAAGAATACGATGCATGTGCGTAGGTATCGCTGAGCACGTAGTCTGCTGCGTTTAACGTATACTTTGTGTAGAAACGCACTAGTTTCTCTAGTACACTCCCCTTTTTAAATTTCTTGTGTTCTTCAATTGTCCAAAGATATGGATTAAGAAATTCATCATATATAAGTGGCTTGCCAGCTGTGATGAGTCGAACGAGCCAAAAAAGTTCAGTACCACGAAAGCCAAGCATATACACATCAGGCTTCTCAACTACCCGTAAGCGTACTAGCTTTGCAATGGTTTGTACGTAGCGTAGCACTCCAGTACTCGTGTTCATGGCCTTCACTACCGTAATGTCATCCATACGGTCGAGCAATTGAAGAATATACTGCGTACGAACGTACTTTGGGTATTTATATGATAGTATGTAAGCTACTTTCATGGTTATTCCTTTACAAGCGGGGTTAAGGCACCACGCGCTGATGTATTAATTTGTCTTACTGCTGGCGAATTCCAATACCAACTTGAATCGCTTCGAACAATATGCGTAACAAGCCCTCCACCTTGCGTAAACAGTATGAGCACGACTGCAAAAATAGACCATCGAAGAGTTCGGCTGTACCGCGTCAAATAACTTACCGCGACAACAGCCATAGTTAGGTAAATAGGTAGCAAGCTTAGTATGTAGCGAGGCTGATTCGCATACGCTGCGTGCAGCCTATAATAACCAATTGCATTTACTACATATACCGACGCCACCAGCATGACGAACATCCCAGCTACAAAGTACCAGCTTACTGACGCATTTAGGTACCGCCAGGCGAACACCAGCGCAATAATACTAGCAATAATTCCTCCGTAGATTGTTAGGGTTATTAGCGGCAGGGGTTTACGCAGTACAAAAGCGCCAGATTCAGTGCTATTACCGGTCATGCCTGTCATCGTCACCATATTTCTCGTCCAAATTTTCGTAAAATCGACTATATCACCAACCGGTCGCTTACTTGCCGTTGCTTCTGCCTCTCGATTACGTTTCACTATACCGTTGTTTAAGCATTCTTCGGTTGTATGTAGCTGAACACATGAAGGTTTGACCGAGCCATACACCAGCACGTTCCGCGCGTAGGTAATCATAAATAAGCCAACAATAAGTACTAAAGCCAACATTAGCGCTATGGATTTTCCGCGCAGAAGCAATGTTAGCTGAGCTGAGAAATTTTTTAGTCCTTTTACTATGTACGTTCTACGCGCTAGTAGCAAGTAAACAATAATCGCGAGAATACTTGCGGCAAAAATAGGCAAAAACGTATACTTCACCAACGCCGTCAAGCATCCTACCGATATAAGCAGGAATACATTGTGCCAATTGAGCGGCTTTTTCGACTGAAGCAAATCTATCGCTAATAGCAAATACAGCATGGTTAGCGGAAATAGCAGGTTGTCGTAATTTATTGTTGCCGCAACGAGGGACGTTACAGGTAACAATACAAATAGTAATAGCCCGATGTTGATATGCACATATCGTATTTGTATCTTTCTCATGAGCTTTGCTGCCAGTATAAGACCAATAGCAAAGAAGGCGATATTTATAACCCTGAGTAGCAGTATTTGTACAGCAAGATTTTCGGTACCGAGCTGAACGGTTCGATAGACAAAGCTGAGGAGGTAGTGGTAAAGACTGACTTGGACAGTCATATTTGCCGGGGCATCTTCTGTATAGGGTGAAATCTGTGAGCTATAGGTCTGTATTAAATTAACATGCGCGGTTTCGTCATAAATCATCGGAAAGCGAAAACTAAAAGCAATCCACAATGCCTGGATAACCAGCAGCGTAATGACAATCCATGTTACTCGTTTACTGTCCATTACGTCTCGCAAACGATTCAGTAGTTTCGACTGAGGTGATTCATTCTTAGGCATTGCGTGACCCTTCTTTTTTGTCACCATAAGACAGTAGCCAGAATAGCCAGCTGATCCCGGTGAGAGCCAGAATAATTAGCATACAGGCGAGAACGAGCGGTACGTTATTCTGAACTATCGCCTCCCCGGCTATCTCAACCCAGTTCATCCCTGCGTATATATCAGGCTGCCTTGTACTTAACCTGTCAGCAATTTGCCAAATTGCTTGCATAGAGGTGACAAGAATAAATGCTACTACTGCATAAGGTAGAGCCTTGCGCAGAGAAAAGAGTGCATATGAAACGACGAGTCCAACAGGCAATAACGCCGGCAAGAGATAACGAGCACTATATTGGCCATAGCCCCACGCATGGTCTATCTGTGTTGCCAAAATTAAACCGAAATAAAGAATGAGTAATCCTGCCATTACCACTTGGTGTTTTCGGCCCAGTAGTTTTTTCCATTCATTTCTTGTGGTTGCCGCAACAATTGCGACAACAGCGGCAATTACGGTAAAAGGTAAGTTAAGTTGCTCTTTGTTCATCCGACCCAGTGGCGCAATTGTTGCCGCATTGTATAGGTAGGGGCTTGTTACAACTTCTGGAAGCGACTTGTAGCGACGCTGTTCTGTTATTGCGTTCTTGCCGTTTGATGTCTTCAAGAAACTTCCCGACTGTTCATAATTTCTTAAGTAAAACCAACTTGATGGCACCACTGCGCACACCAGGATAACCACAGCTACCAATATACCCTTTCCGGAATTACGAAAATCTATGTGCGAGCGTTTGCCCAGCAACCCAGAATAGGCGATGACAATCGCAGCTAAGCTTATAAAAAGCGGCACTACGTAGGTTGATCGTGACAGTAAGCCTAATGCAGATACAACCACCAACCAAACAAGATATTTTTTCTCAGGTCCTTCCTTTAGTACAAGATAGCTGAGAGTAAGTGCAATAGTGGAAAACAGCACGATAAGTGAATCATTCATAATATTGCCAATTACCTGAATAAAGGTAATGTAAAACGCTCCCACCGCTGGAAGAAGTAGCGTAAATGTTCGGTTGCGACTGCTAAATACCCAGCCCGCCCAAGCCAACGCAACAATACAAGCAATGCCCAGCAGTATGTTTACTCCTCGACCTAATGCTACGGCAATTTGCCAATCACCACCGTCAAGAAACAGCTTCATGACTGGTGCTTGAATAGCATAATACAGTGGAGGATGGTTTGATACATACTGGAGCGGGAACTTGCCAATAAATGGATACATCGTACCTTCGGCAAAACGCGGTAAATCACCATGTGATACCTGCCAAACGTAATCTAAGTGCGGCAACGAATCGTCATTGCCAGTCCATGGGAAAATTATGCTATACAAGCCTACCACCCCTATAAATGTCGCAATAATTGCTAGCACTCCATTGCGAACCATGGGGGGCACTTGCCTAAGGTGTTGTATCAAGAACATTTTATGTAATTATACCGTAAAGCAGGCAAGTTAACCACTTGTTCTTTAGAACCATAAGTAGTATAATAGTATATGTAATCACCTCTTATGAGCATGCAAAAATCAACATCGAAACGTAACATCATACTCATCGTCCTCGGCGCTGTATTGCTCATTGCTTTGGGTATAGCTGCTTATTTATATTTCACACCGAAAACAGCTACTACCGAGCCTGATACAACTAACTACGCTCCCCCTACTTCCGAAGAAACGAAACAAGGCCAAGATATAAAGAAACAAATTGTCGAAGAGGATCTTTCAAAAAACGAGCAAGCCGACACACCTAAAAAGACTTTTTCTCAACAAATAACTACCGCCGAAAAAACAGATGGTACTCTGTATGTTCGCAATGAAATTGCCGGGGTGTACCAGTCTGGAACGTGCACACTCACGCTCGTAAATGGTAGCAAAACCGTGAAAAAGACCGCGGGCGTCCAGGCACTGGCCAAAACAAGTACATGCAAAGGTTTCAATATTCCTGTGTCTGAACTATCTTCGGGAACGTGGGATTTAATCCTTTCGGTAACGATAAATGACATGACCGCTGATGATACGGCCAAGGTTGCACTATGAGAAAGATAGCGGCTCTATTCGCCCTCAGCCCTTTCCTGCTCGCGATTGGTGTCCTTTGGGCGCCACAAGCCCACGCATCAACGGCAGGCTTCCAAGCTGGCGATATCATGAACGACACGGTGATGGCAAAATCAAAGTCAATGACCGTAACGCAAATTCAACATTTTCTTGATAGCAAGGTCCCTACCTGTGACACGAATGGCAACCAAAATTCAGAGATGAACAATAGTGGTGTGCCAGATTACAATGGCAATGGCTCAATTCAGCGTTGGGAGTGGGGAAAGAAGAAATACGGTCAAACCAAATTTGTGTGTTTAAAAAATTATTCAAAAAATGGTAAAAGTGCAGCACAAATAATCTATGATGCTGGTCAAACTTACTCCATCAACCCTCAGTCACTAATTGTATTACTACAGAAAGAACAAGGACTTGTAACAGACACGTGGCCCCTAAATATTCAGTACCGAACTGCCACCGGGTATGGCTGCCCTGACACGGCACCGTGCGACTCTCAGTATTATGGCTTAACCAACCAGCTAAAGTGGGCAGCCAAGATGTTTCGCTCGATTATGGACCAAGATCCTGATTGGTATTCGCCTTACGTAAAAGGAACCAACGCGAGGGTTTATTGGCATCCAGATACAGGTCGGTGTGGTTATGCGTCGTTGAATATTCGTAACTGGACCACAGCAAGCTTGTATAGCTACACCCCCTACCGCCCAAACCAAGCCGCACTCGACGCTGGGTATGGTACCGGTAATAGCTGTAGCTCATATGGCAACCGCAACTTTTACTCGTACTTTACTGATTGGTTTGGATCTACCCGAACAGTGCTCGTTAAGGTTGGCTCAAGCCCGGCTATCTACCTAGTTTGGGGGTCTAATTATTACCCTGTTCCTTCGAATACAATTCTAAGCGCCTATGGCTTGACAGACAAGACTGTTGCGACCGTTTCGCAAAGTCAACTTGATACCTATACGCTAGGTCCTGCGCTGAGCCGAGTCGTACGCTTCGGCTCTGACCCAACTGTTTTCCTGGTCGACGGTGGCGATATCCACCCGGTCACGAGTTGGGGACTATTGGCTAACTACGACTACAATAGTTCAGACAAAATCGACTTTTCTGACACTACAGTGAAAGACCTGTTCTCTGTCGCACCGACTCTAAAAACACTTGCTCGAAAAAGTGACGGGTCAATTTACGTAGCAGATGCTTCGAAAAAACGACTCTTCCCCGACTCGGCAACTTTCTCGACACTTGCCGCAAGTCTTTCTGATGACGGAACAAAGTCCTATTCGAACTTATCAAAAACTCTTGTCGATAGCCTCTCGGACGGGTCACCCGTGTTGCTTGATGGTAAAATTGTAAAATCCAAGAGTACCAGTACTGTCTATCTGTACGAAAATAATTCGCTTCTGCCGTACTCGGCGTCAGAATGGTCTGCATGGGGCAAAAAGCTAGATTACGATTTCTTTAGCGCTAGTAGCCTTTCACAAATAACTCCGGCTGGCGACACACCAGGCTATTTTGCTACAAACGGTTCAACAAACTATGTCGTGTCGGGCGGCAAGAAATACTCAATGGGGCCAACCACGATGACCGCGTGGGGTATGGTAAATGGAGATTTTGATACTCGAACGAATGCAAGCTTATCAAGGCTAAGCTCGGCGGGGTCAATTGGTAGTCTCATTTCCAATAGTTCGGGTGGTGTGTATAAAGTACTATCGGGCGCAGCTATACCCTATGTAACGAGCGGCGACTTTACTGGATCAGGCAATTCTTGGTCGAGCGTTGTAAAAGTTCCGAATGAAGTGATTAGCTCTCTTGATAGCTCTAGTTCTATTGTATTCAAGCCTGGTAGTTTAATTCGACAACCTAATGGAGCAGTTTCGCTTATCGACTCTGGTTTTGTACGTCACTCAATACCGTCAATGGAGATATTCAATGCATATGGATTTAAGTGGAGTTCAGTCCGGAATTATGGCCAAAATTCACTCGATGTCTACACAGACGAACCTCTGAAGTCGCTTGCTTTGGTGTCTGGTAGTACGCACTATCTTGCAGATTCAGGTAGGTTGTTCATGGTCAGCCCTACCGCCTACGGTTCAAGTCAGTTCAACTTCTCACCATCAAACGAAGTTGCCCTGCAGTCAAGTAAAACAATCTCTGGCCTGGATAAGTCCAAGACGCTAGAACAGTTTATTACCTCGTCGTCTTCACCAATTATTTATAAAGTCATCAACGGTCAAAAACGCCCGCTAGCATCCATGGCCAGCTTCTATGCAAACGGCGGAGGCACCACAAAGCTACGAGTACTATCGCAGACATTTATCGACAGTCTTCCTACGGGTGCGGTCTTAAATTAAGGCTTTATACAATTCCGTCGTTGCGGATTATACGCTCGATTTCTTGCCAGCTGCGTTTGCGGTGGCGATGAACCCATAGCATTCCACCAACATAGAGAGGTAAACGCCCTAAACCTACAAAGCGACTTTTTATCGCTTTTTTAGCATCGTCTTTGCCGTGTTTTTGTGCAATGTACCTATAGAAGTGCTTCTCGAAACGTAGGGCTGAAGGTAACAGCGCAATAAATGTTCGTAGTGGCATATTTTTGAACATCAAGGCAGGTTGGTTACGTAGCGTCATCTGGATATTAAATGTGGTAGAGCGCTTTTTAGCACTGACCGAACCCATGTGATAGGCCCGTGCAGTTGGAACGAAGTAATTATCCCAACCTGTAGCAATAGCACGAAATGAAACATCCACATCTTCTAAGTACATAAAGAACTTTTCATCAAATAGGGTCATGTCTTGCTGCTCTTCTATAAAGTCTCTTGAATACATCGCAGCGGCTGCATTGACTCCAAATACGCGTCTTGGGTGTGCTTGTGAGCGCTCAAACTGATGCCCGTAGTTATGTTGCACAGCCTGTAGGTCTTTTCGTATGTACACATGTTCGGCATCAACGACCGAGTGGTTATAGTAATCCAGCGTTATTCCCTGGGCTGCAGCGACATTTGTTTTATCGTGCAGGTAATCTACTAGCTCTTTCGTCCAATCTTTGTCGAGCACTGCGTCACTATTTATTAGTGCGACGTAACCAACTTCTGCATCTTTTAAGGCTTCTTTGATGAGGATATTATTACCCTTAGCAAATCCGTTGTTTGCATCTGAAGCTGTTAGCAACACTTCAGGATATTTTTTGCGTACGTGGTCTGCCGTGCCATCGGCTGAGGCATTATCAATGAGATAGATAGCGGTATTGGCGTAAGTCTGTGCTTTTAAAGCGTCGAGACACTCGTCAATGATATCTTTGTTGTTCCAAGCTACAACAATGTATGCAACCTTTGGCTGCTTGCTACTCTTTGCCACTCGTTTTTATCTTTCCTTTTTTGGTGATAAATAGATTACTGCTAAAGAACCGAGCGTCGCCAGCTATTGGCAATTTTCTAAAGTTTACGTATGACCAGACTACATTATATGTTTGACTGTCTTTTTTCACCTTCTTAGAGAGTACTCTTCCTTCGACCGCTCCACTCAACTCGTCTACGTCGCGTACCCATTCAACATGCCCTAGCGGAGTCTGATCATTTGCTGCGCGACCCTTGAATAGTTCAACAGGGTTGCTTGCCGCGTCTCTTACGATACCCATATCGATAATCGCACCATAGTCACTATTCATAATCCGAGGAGCTACTGCTTTTACGTCCGGAAGTTCGAGTACGCCACAAAGTCTATCAAGCCAGTCGCTTTCTTGAGGCAGCGCTGTTTGCCTAAATATAAATAGTGCGTCGTGGGCTACTAGTGACTTTAGTTTTTCATCAAGTTTGCTTGGTTGAACTGCCAGAAAGTCAGGTGTAACCAATCCAGCATTGGTTTTCTCTTTTAGTTTTAGTAGGAAAGCTTGGTTCAGTTCATCTTGCTCGTTGATGCTTATTACTACATGAGCTGATTTAATAATTTCAGGGCTAAATTTGTGATTGTAAAAACCTGGTCGCTCGGGAATGTTCGTTACAATACCTTTTACTGTTCCCTTGTCATCGTACTCTTGTAGTGCTTTTCTTCCAGCTTCGAAAGCGTATGACTTGCTGTTGTGATTAACCGCGGTCGAGCCTTCGGCCTCTCTCCAGTGATACAGAATCTTGTTTACATGAGCAACCTTCAAGCCTTTATGCTTTCTGTGAATACGTAGTAGTAAGTCATAGTCTTGTGAGCCATCAAGCTCTGGTCGAAGCCCATCGACACTTTCTACCAGCTCACGCCTTACGACAGATAAGTGGTTGGTGTAGTTGGTGTTCAAAAATACGTGCGGCGACCAGTCGGGTTTAAAGAACGGGCTGTGACGCCATTTGCCATCGTCGCTTAGTTTGTCTTCGTCACTATAGAGAATATCGACAGCTGGGTCGGCAACAATTTTCGCCGCCATTTCATTTAAGGCGTGCGGATTAAGTGTGTCATCGTGATCGCAAAATACGATATATTTGCCAGTCGCCTTTGTAAGCGCAAAGTTTGTGTTAAAAGATATCCCGCCATTTTCTGTCATCTTGTGATATTTCAAACGCTGGTCTGTTTTACTAATTGCTTCAATTGCTTTCGACCGCTCATCGTCTGTTGAAGCATCGGCCATAATCAGCTCCCAATTTTCAAACGATTGGCCACGAATCGAATCAATCAGTGGAGATAGGTACTTGTCTTTCGTGTTATAAAAGGGAATAACGATTGAAAATAGCGTCTCTTTGCCTTCGTATTCTACGAGGGGAAGAAAGGTGTCTTTTTCAACCCATTGCATCCACCTGTCGTAATGTTCGTCGTACGGTACTGGTCGCGCCAACCCTACGAGCGCCGCAGTCTTTTTTAGCTTCATCCCACGACCGGTGCCGGGCGGGAAGGCTTTTCTCGCAATTTTTTTAATCATAACTTACCTTATTATACCTTTTTTTCGGACACTTGGTTTGAGTCTACGGTAAGACTCTACCGTCTTCCAGACCTTTGACGCTTTGATGTTCTGCAGTTCAGCATCCCTATGTCCTAACTCTGCCTTCAATGTTGCGTTGTCAAACTCAAGCTTTTGATTATTGACCTTAAGTAGATTGTTTTCACTTGTCTCTGATAGCACAACGGCCGTGACAAGTCCGGGCTGAGTTTGTAGAATCTCTTCTGCATTGTTTGAATTGTTGGTTTTATCTTCAAGCAGTGCAGTAACAAGCGCTATAGCGTTTGAGGTTATGATTTTAGCAAGAGTTTTGTCGTGTGAGTAGTATTCGTATGCATGTGCAAACAGTGCCAAAAATCCTTGAGCATGTTTCTGATACAGTAACGTTGGTCCTTTTCGTGCGTCCCACCAAAGACCCCTTGAATGTCTTCTATAAACTGACATAGCCTCGTTTATACACCCGATTTTTCCAAACTGAGCATGGAATAGGTGCAGGTACCAATCTCCCGGCATTACGTCGTCTTTCAATTGACTGTAATCTTGGCGTCTATAAAGCACCGAGTTCGTTTGGATATAGTTGGCACTTACGAGCCGTTTGAGTGTTAGATTTGATACGTCTTCGGGGAAAATGCTTGTCTCATTACTGTCTTCGAAGGTTATTTTAACTGGGTGAAAGCATATTGAGTAATCATTATTTTTATCCATGAAGTCGACTTGCTTTTGAAGTTTTTGCGGGTCAGTCCAATAGTCATCGCCTTCGCAAAGTGCTATGTACTCGCCCTTGGCATGCTTCATCGCCTCCATAAGGTTCGGTATTGCGCCCATGTTCTTTTTACGATGCAATGAATTAAACACGTGAGGGTGCTTCTTTTCATATTCCTTAATGATTTTTCCAGTATCATCGGTCGAGCAATCGTCTGCAATGATAATTTCGTAGTCGAAGTTGGTTTGTTGCATCAAAAAGCCCTCAATCATATCTCGGATATACTCTTGTTGGTTATAACTAATCGAGATGATGCTCACTCGAGGGGCTTTTTGTGTATTAGACTTCATGGTCTCTTATCACTTTCGCTATGTACTGAACGTCTTTTTCATCCATGTTGTCATGAACGGGCAAGGAAATAATACGCGATGCAATAAACTCCGTAGCTTCAAGGTTTACAGCTGGATCGACATATCTAGATAAAAGCGCCTGAAGGTGTAATGGCTCGTAATACTGCCTTGCTTCAACGCCTGCCTCTGCAAGCGCCTTCCTGGCTGCTGCGGCATGGTCTTGTGAAGCTAGCACAACCGATGCAAACGGTACGGTAGAGTTCTCGTCATTCTGTTGAAACGAATATTTATCGGTTTTTAGTAGTTGTTTGTAGAGCTTCAGCGTAGCTCTTCGGCCTTTCAGGCGTTCGTCAAACTTGTCGAGTTGCCGCAAACCAATCGCTGCATTTATTTCTTGCAACTTTGCATTGGTGCCAATTTGCTGCACTTGCCTATTTGTGCCAAAGCCAAAGTTCTGCCATTCACGAATACGTCTGATTAGCTTTTCGTTTTTGCTTACAACCAAGCCTCCTTCACCAATCGCGAACGGTTTCGTTGCATGCATAGAAAATATTTCACAATCGCCTCTCGTGCCAACTTTTTCTTCGTCAAAATATTTCGAGCCAAACCCTGCGGCAGAGTCAATAATCAATGGTTTAGCAAATTTTGATGCCAGCTTCTCCCACTCCGTGATATTTGTATTACCAACTCCAAATACATTACACAAAAGTATGCCCGCGATATCGTCTGATTCAGTCAGGATTTGCTCAGCTTGCTCTATGTTAGGCTGCCAACTCTTCCTGTCGACATCGATAAAGAGAGGCTCAAAACCAGAGCGTAAGATGGCTTCTGCGCCAGCCGCAAAGGTAAATGATGGCAGCAGTACCTTTTTTCGATCCCCCTTAAGCAATTCCGCAATTGCCGATTCAATGCCTAGGGTGCAGTTTGCTATCGTCGTGGCGTAGACATCGCTAGAGATAAATTGTGCACTTTTTTTAGAAAAACTTTGTTCTTTTGGACCAAAGTTGGTAAACCAATTTGATGAAACGATTTCAGAATAATCAGCCACGATTTCATCAGAACTTGGAAAGTTGGGTTTAATGAAAGATATTTTATATTTCACGCATCCATCCTTCGTTTTGTGCTACACATTTCGCTGGCACCCCTACGTAAGTGCAATTTTCATCAGTGATGTCATTTATGACAACCGCTCCAGCGCCGATAACTGTACCCGGTGCAATTGTTACACCGTTTTTGACAATCGCCCCAATTCCAATAAAAACACCATCGCCTATAGTTACGTTTCCGGCTATGTTTGCTCCAGGACTAATGGTGACGTAGTTGCCGATTTTGACGTTGTGACTAATTGTCACACCTATATTTACTATGGTGTGGTCGCCAACTTCCGAATTGGTTGTTATTGTTGCGTTCTCTGCAATGATTGAGCCATCTCCAATTGTTGTGCTGGTATGTACAGCAGCAGATCTAGCCATGATTGTTGCATAACCCGTGCCCCTCCAACTATCAACGAATTTTTTTCGAAGATAAGGGGAGCCGACAGCGACTACAACCGGAAGTGATAGCTGTTCACTAGTAAGCAAATTCTTATCGAGTAATTCTTTTCCGTCTGCATATGCACTATCGACTGCACGGTACTCAACAACAGCATCTTGTAGATATGATTCTGCTTCATCTGCTTGCCCGCCAGCACCAATGATTCCAATACGATTACTCATTATGTCTACTTCTCCACCACATATAGTCGCGAACCAAAACTTATGCCGTTGCGTAGAAATGACAAAGGGCTCAAGTTCCAAAAACCATACACTTTTATTTTAAACCCGGCCTTTTTCAATCGATCTAAGAAAACACTCTTTTCATACAGTCGTATATGGTCGTCCTGTGCAAAGCGGCGCCACCTTTCATCAACATCAGTCACTGATGGATCTTCATCATGCACTCCTTTGCGCGGCAGTATCGGCGTCATGATAATTCCCTTGCCCCCAGGCTTTAATACACGATGCAGTTCTCTCATGGCTTTTTCATCATTGTCCACATGTTCTACGACATGTGAGCATATAAAGAAATCAAAGGTATTGTTTTTATACTCCTTCATGTTGGTTATATCGACCTTGTCATCGTAGCTTTCTATCAATAAGTCTGCTGAACGATAGTTTTTTGTAATTGATTTTACATATTCCATCAATTTTTGTGGTGGAGCAAAATCAAGTACCTTTGAGTTTTTGCTAATAGGACGGGCTTTTTCGATGTAGAGCTTGTAGAGTCTATCTCTATCTGATGAGCCGCAGTTGGCACATAGATATGATTTGTAACTGAGGGTTTCGAAGTCATCAAGACTATAGGGGAAACCTGCTTCCGCAAGTTTTTCCGCTAAGCCTTCAATTGGCTGGTATCCTTCAGTATTGCCGCAAAGCGTACAAGTTGGTTTTACTTTCAACATCTTATCTCCACATCTACACCTATCTGACTATTATTATAGCTTCTGGCAGAAGCCTACGTGAACCACTTTCCGTCTAGCTTTACAGGGCCGCCTCTAGTCTCGTCCTGGGCTTTAATAACAAAATTATCGAGACTTGTGTAATATGCCTTCAGTGAAAAGTCTTTTGCGTCAAACATCGCCACATCAACCACATACATGCCTGCGTTTAGGCCAGAAAGTCCGACCGAAACCATCGCTTTGGCTTCTTCACCAGGCACTGCCGTTATATTCAGCTTTTTGCTGTTAAGCTCAGCGATTGAACGGCCATTGTGTGTGATTGCGACACCAAATACAACATCAAAGACTGTATTGGTTTTATACGACACCTCAACTTCGAGCATGTTTGAAGGTGTAAGAGATTTTTCTGATGTCATTGTTGGCTTGAATAGTTCAACTTCTGCGGTATTTCTCGAATTCTGTATCCCGGTACCGCCTTCAGTGTCACCGGCTATATTGTCGAGCGTATACTGTGAGGCGATGTCTTCAGCACTTCCAACTTGCTTTACTTTGCCATTCTCAAGCAGTATTGCTCTGTTGCAAAACCTGCGAACACTATCCATAGAGTGGGTTACCAATATCACTGTGCGTTGTTCTTGCTTTAACTGCTCAAAATAGGTTATGCACTTTTGCTGGAATGCTTCGTCACCTACCGCTAATACCTCGTCTAAGACCAAAATATCGGTTTTTGCTCGTATTGCTATTGAGAAGGCAAGCCGAACCTGCATACCACTCGAGTAATTTTTCAATCGTTCTTCCATGAAGTTGTGAAGTTCGGCAAATTCGACGATATCATCATACATTTCGAGCATCTCTTCATGGCTAAAGCCAAGAAGTGCACCGTTCAAGAAAATATTTTCACGACCACTTAGCTCTGGGTTAAAACCAACCCCCAACTCAATAAATGGCGTAAGGCTGCCATTTACGGCAACGCCTCCTTTGTCTGGGCTATATACACCAGCTAATATTTTTAGCAAGGTGCTCTTACCGCTGCCGTTGCGTCCAACGATACCGATGAACTCGCCCTTTTCGATAGTAAGAGAAACCCCGTCGAGGGCTTTGAATTCTCTATACCCCTTCTTTCGGCTAAACATACCCGTAACAAGCTGTTTAATACCACTCGTTTTATCTAACGCTACGCGAAATCCCTTTTCGACGTCTTTAACGATGATCGCTGGCTCAGACATTACACGTTCTCCGCGAAACTACCCGAGTTTCGTTTGAAGTAGATACTAGCAACAACTATGGTCACAAACACGATTGCAAACGGAATGAGTTCATACCAGTATCCGCCAAAAAGTGAGTAGGTCGTGGTAGTTTCCTTGGTCACCAACACATATCGTGCATCCTGAATAATTTGCGCGACTGGGTTGAGCATTATTAGCTTGGCCGCGAATTCATTTATGCCGACAACAATACTGATTGGGTACAGCACTGGTGTGGCGTAAAATGCACCCTGAAGTAACACCTCCCATAAATACCCGATGTCTCGATATTTTACATAGAGTGCTGAAAGGAAAAATGCCATAGCAAGTGCGAATACGTATAGCTCTAGAATTATTACTGGCAACCACAATACAGATGCGGTAATTTCAACTCCATTAATGACTACGAAAAATAGTACGACCAGTAGGTTGAAACCTAGGTTGATAAGTGCTGAAACAGAGCTAGATACGACAATAATATACTTTGGGAAATTGATTTTGCGGATTAAATCGCCTCTGTCAACAATGGCCGATAGGCCTTGTGAGGTTGCTTCGGTGAAAAAGCCCCACAGCACAATACCTAGCAGTAGGTAAACGGGGAAATGTGGTAAATCCCCGCCGATTCGAAGAAATACCCCAAATACTGTGTAAAGAATAGCGAAAAGAAAAAGCGGCTTCAAAAGCGACCACGCGTACCCTAGTACTGAACCTTGGTAACGAAGCTTAAAATCGGTGATAATCAGCTCTCTTAGCAGTATTCGATTCCGCCTGCGAAGAATGTTTGAGATTTTCATAGACTACAATTAATTATAAGATAGAAGAGAACTTATGAATAGAGCTGCTGTCGTTATATTGAACTGGAATGGAATGGAAGACACCAAGAAGTGTTTGGTTTCGGTTGCTGGGCAAAAAAATGCGGAATTTCAAATTGTACTGGTCGACAATGGATCGCTAGAAAAAGGAACTGCTGAATTTTTAAAGACTAGCGAAGAGAAATATGGTCAATCGATTGTTGTATTACGAAACCCGAAGAATTTAGGTTTTGCCGGCGGTGTAAATACAGGCATTCGCTACGCACTAGAAAATGACTTTGAGTATGTAGCGCTCGTTAACAACGATGCAACCCTTGAGCCAAACTGGCTCGCCGAATTAATACAAACATCGGTAGAAAACAAGGCGGGGATTGCGACAGGACTACTCCTTCATGCCGATGGCAAGACTATCGATAGTACCGGCGATTGGTATTCCTTATGGGGGCTACCCTTCCCAAGGGGTCGTAACATGCCCGCTTCCTCGGCGGCAAAAAGTGGTGAAGTGTTCGGAGCAAGTGGAGGCTGTTCGCTATACTCTTGCAGCATGCTTCGAGATATTGGTTTGTTTGATGAAACATTTTTTGCTTACTACGAAGACGCTGACATAAGTTTTCGTGCTCGCTTACGTGGATGGAATGTCTACTACACCCACAAGGCCGTTGCCTTCCATAAGCAGGGTGCCACAAGCTCAAAAATTCCCGGCTTCACTGTGTACCAAGCATTCAAAAACCTACCCCTACTCTTTATTAAAAATGTTCCCCTTGGCTTACTGTTTAAAGTTGGGGTACGGTTCTGGTTTGCTTACGTACTAATGTTCGGCAATGCCATAAAGAACGGATCCGGCTGGCCCGCCCTTAAGGGCGCCACCGCGGGAGCTTTTTACTACCTATTTCACGGAATACCTTCGCGATTTGTTATTCAACGTCGAAAAAAAGTTACTACCGCTTCGATTAATCGTCATATCTGGCAGGATTTACCTCCAGATCAAACAGGTTTGCGGAATCTGCGCGCGAAATTCATCGGTAAATGATTTCTATTGAATTATGCGTACTGTGGGCCTTCGGTTCACGCCAGATGAGGCAAATATGTGGCCATTGTGTGCGGCGATATCATAGTCACCCCGCCACCAATCTTCTAAGAATACGTTCTTCTCAATTTGCGTACCGTTAGCGCTGTAGACATAGCTGTTTGGACCACCGTTGGTATACGGCGACGTAACGATTTCCTCGCCTGGAGCAGGGGCGACGTCTGCAACATCTACCCGTACGCCTCCGCCATATGATGAGCTGTAGGCATTAAAGCTTTGCTTCACTGTACCGGCAGCATCCAGTACGAGAACGCCTGAGTTGCTTGTTTTGCCAGCGCCCGTCACGATATCATCAACACCGTTCGCATCGACATCACCCACAGAAACATCAATCCCACCCGTAAAGCTGGTGCCATATGGGTAAAATTCATTTTCTAACACACCCGTATTTGATAGCACTCGTACTGGATATGCTCCGCTCAAAGGGGCGACAATAATCTCCGATTGAGGGTCGCCGTCTACATTACCCACGGCAATATTAACACCCTTCTTCATCGAGGCTTGATACGCAAAGAATTGTTGAAGCAATGTTCCATCTTTTGCGAACACCTTTACGTGCGGACCGCCTCCGACACCAGCAGCCGTAAGAATGTCATCGGCCCCATCACCGTCAACGTCGCCCACGGCCACGTTCACCCCTCCGCGAAAGCCATCATCGTACGCACTAAAATCTAGTAACTTGGTACCATCCTGCTTGAATGTCTTCAGTTTTGGGCCTCCACCCTGGCCAGCGCCTATCGCGAACTCGGTATCTGCCGCATTACTGTCAAGATCACCAGCGTCAAGATTGACGTAGATCTTGGTATCACTACGGATCGGCAATACCTCGCCCGGCAAGGCAGGGTGTTGCACAGGCGACGTCCGCCTAGTCGCCGCGTTCAAGTGGCTATACGGGTTAACTGCCGTGCTGCCGTGATAAATTTCAAAGTGAAGATGGGGAACGGTTGTTTCAGCATTTCCCGAATCCCCCACATAACCAATTAGTTGACCTTTAACGACGGGATTACCTGGTCTCATGTCTGGCGCAAACGCCTTCATTTTACCGCCGACGCCATCGTCTGTTCCCGGGTTGTCGTTATTAATATGATAATAGTTATAGGTATAGCCATCACTCCCAAGAATGCGCACAGAGTAGCCGGCACCCTCCCACCATGTTACATACTGAATTGTGCCATTTGAGGCAGAAATAATCTTCTGATTCTTGTTCGCGATAATGTCGGTTGCGTGGTGTGCGCCGTTATAGCGCGGCGAGTTAAAATCGTTTGAGTAACTTACCTTACCGATAACAGGAAAGGTGAGTTTTTGCACCGCGGCATGAGCGGTTAACGGCGAAAGAGACGCTGTTGATACAAGCGCTGATAGTAGTAGTAATAGTACAGTGTGTTTATGTTTCATATAGCAGGTTATCTACCTACTATATCATAATGCTCATGCTTTTACGAGCTCTTCTGGGCAATGATGATGCGGCGGTCGCGGCCTTCACCTTCAGAAAAGGTTTCGATGTCTTCAAATTCACCCGCTACTTTGTGAACCACGCGGCGGTCGGCAGCGTTTAGGTTTACTATGTGTGAATCACCCGTTTCACGAACTTTTTCTATCCAACCTCGAGCCTTTTCGGCTAGTTTTTCAGCGCGTTGTTTTTTGTAGTCAGCAATATCAATATTTACACGCACCAGTGCAGCACCTTGGTTTCGCAGGGTAGTAGAAATAACATATTGCATACTGCGAAGTGTTTCTGCGCCACGGCCAATTAGTATACTGTTGTCTTCTGTCGATGGTACGCTCAGCTCTATTACATCATCACTTTCAGATGCTTCGACTTGCACATTTACCCCAAAGAAGCTCAACATGTCTTCAAGATATTTTTTTGCGTATTCTAGCGCTTCTGTTCGGTCCATATTATTTCCTCCTCTTCTTTCGTGAGTCCTTTGCCACGATACGGGTAACCTCTGGTTGTTTATGTGTTACTTTCTTGGGTGAAGTTTTTACGGTAATGGGTTTTGTCTCTTCGGCAATTGCCTCCAGTTCATCTTCGTCTTGTCGCAACAGATATGCCTGTTGGGCTACTGCCACTATGTTCGATACAGCATAATACAACGCTAGCGCACCAGGAACGCTTATCATAATAAAGAACATCATAATAGGTAGGAACTTGGTCATTCGCTGCATCATCACTGCGTTTATCTCTGACTGATCAGCTTGTTTACCCTCGGCTGCTTCCGCCATAATGTCACGAAGTCGACGCTTACTGGCTTGCTGCGGCATCGTCTGTTTAGACATTACGTACTGAGTGTACGCCGCAACCACCGCAAGGCCGACAAGCACCCATTCGATACTCCCGTTGTGTACCGCAGCTTTTGTTAAATCAATAAATCCCAGGAAGCTTTCATTGAAGTTTTTAGGATCCGCAATAATCTCTTTAATCGGCTGCAATTGTTCGAGAAAATCGTAAGTAAATTTCTCGATTAGCTCTCGATGTTTAGTGAAAATTTGAATAACTTGAAATAGGGCAATAAAAATAGGTAACTGAATGAGGATTATGCCAATGGAGCGAAACGGGTTTACTCCATGCTTCTTATACAGCTCGAGCATCTGTGCGCTCTCAAGCTGACGATTTCCTTTTGCCTCTTTTTTGATTCTCGCGAGCTCTGGCTGAAGCTTTCGCATAGCCTTTGATTGGTGCAACATGCTGCGCGTCAATGGATACAGCAGAAAACGCACCACGATTGTGAATAAAATAATCGCGATGCCAAAATCACCACCTGGAACAAGCGCATACAAACCAATTAGCACGTTGAAAATGGGCTGTACAACAATAAGCTCAAAAATATTCACTGGTGGAAGCTCTCCTAAGTTATACCTAAATCTTATCTATAGTATATCAGGAATTAGCTAGTTTGTAGAGGCCAGCTTCGGTCATTTTTACTTGTAGCTCGTGCGACAATTCAGAAGATTCAACTGTTCGAACATCTTCTAATGTAACAATCACAACAATATCATAGGCGATTGATTGGTCGGTGCTGCCTAGGTTACGGCGAATTTCCTCGTAGAGTCTTCGGCGAATTCTATTTCTACCCACCGCACCTTTACAAACCTTTTTGCTAACCACTACCGACACTCGGCTTTGTTTGCGACGTGGATTTGGGCAATATTTAATAGTAAACCACCTGTGGCGAACAGTTTGGCCGTTGGCAAATACATACTTTAGACTTGCGTGGCCATGAAAACGATATTTATACGACAACATAGTCATCTTTTAGTATAAAACACCCCGGGCTTGCCGGGGATTGTTTATACCGTTAGACGTGCGCGGCCTTTGATTCGTCGGCGCTTAAGAACGGCTCGACCAGCTTTTGAAGCAACGCGAGCACGGAAGCCGTGTGTACGCGCACGGTGACGTGTGTGTGGTTGGTGGGTTCGTTTTGGCATATTATCTGTTAGTATACCGTATTTTGGCGGTTTTCTCAAGGCTTTGATGCTTGTAAACGACCGATTCTTGTATCCTAGTATATTTTTTATCCACATTCACGTGCTATTTTTCCACAAATTGACAAGTGTTCTTGCGTAACTGTGGATAAACTATGAGGTGTTAGGCATCCCCGAAACCACAATCCCCTACTGCTTGTGGAAAACTTTTTGGTTGTCTACAATAGTAGTAGTTTTACTGGCTAAGAAGTTTTAGGGGAGAGTTGATGAGTCACGCGCTGTGGCAAAGTGTACTGGGAGAGATAGAGCTAAACGTATCGCGCGCAACGTTTCTTACCTGGTTTAAAAATACCGAGCTTCTTGATGATACACCTGAAAATGTCGTGATTGCGGTGCCGAATATTTTTGCTAAGCGCCAATTTGAGGTAAAGTTCAACGACCAAATTCGCACTGTACTGCAAAAGAACGGTCTGTCTGCTAAAGACATTACTTACACTGTGAAAACCAACTCGAAGCGACCGGTTATATCTCGTGAAACTACCGAGCCCCTTCCCCAATCTGCGGCTACTGTAAAAATAAACACATCTATCACCCCAGCAAATACTCTAAACCCGCGCTACACCTTTGAGGGTTTCATTGTTGGTGGTAGTAATGACCTTGCCTACACTGCCAGCCAAGCAGTCGCCGCTAATCCAGGAACGAAATACAACCCATTATTCCTGTACGGAGGTGTTGGTCTTGGTAAAACTCACCTTGTGCAGGCTATTGGAAACGAGATTTTGCAAAAAAGCCCAGAGAAGCGTGTGTTATATATAAGTGCTGAAACTTTTATTAAAGAGTTCTTAGAGAGTATTCGTTTTAAGAAAAAAGGGTTTTCCGACAAATACCGGAACGTTGATGTGTTAATTGTTGATGATATGCAGTTTATCGCGAACAAAGAAAAGACTCAGGAAGAATTTTTCCACACCTTTAATGCACTTCACCAGGCAAATAAACAAATAATTATTACGAGTGATAAACCGCCTCGCAGCATTCCTACTCTGACAGAACGCTTGCGAAGTAGGTTTGAGTGGGGTATGGCGATTGATATCCAATTGCCAGATTTTGAAACACGCTGCGCGATTGTTGAATCAAAAGCGGCAGGCGCTGGTGTAGAACTTAGTCGTGAAACGGTTGAATATTTGGCAAATTCAATCAAGACCAACATCCGCGAACTCGAAGGCGCGTTAAACCAACTACTAGCCTACGCCGAGATGCGTGGGGTTGAGATAGATTTGGTTATGGCGGAAGGCCTACTCTCAAACGTACGCAGATCTCGTCCACAACACCTTAGTGCAAAACAAGTTGTTGATAAAACAGCCAAGCATTTTCAGATATCACCTATCGAAATATGTAGCGCGAAACGCGATAAGCATATCGTATTACCCCGACAGATTGCCATGTATCTCTTGAGAAGCGAGCTTCATTTGAGTTTTCCACGCATAGCTCATGAATTAGGAAGAAAAGACCACACAACGGCAATACATTCTGTTGAAAAAATTGAAAAAGCGCTAAAGCTCGACTACCTAGTTCGTGAACAAGTGGCTGAAATTAGGGATACTTTGTATGTATAAAATTTGTGTACAACATGTGGACTCTTTGTGGGGTATGTGGGTGGATTTTTGTGTACACCTTTCCACAGTTTTTCAAAACCCTTACTCTACAGTGTGCCAGTTAGTCGCTTATCCCCTACTTCCACAATCCCAACCAGCAGGTTTATACGCAGCTAAAAAACAAAGTTTAACAGGGGTTATTTTAAGGTTTTACACACAATCCACAATGACTATTATTACTAATAAAAATAAATGAAAGGAACAAGTATGGAAGTTGTTATAACTCAAGAAAAATTATCCCAAGCACTCGCAAATACAAGTCGTGTAGCGACAAGTAAGACGGGGTTGCCAATTTTGGGGAATGTTCTTTTTCGGACTGATAAAAACAGACTACTTGTAGCTGCTACAAACCTTGAGGTTGCATCAACAAATTACATCGGCGCAAAAGTTGTTAAACAAGGATCAATTACTATTCCTGCAAAAATAGTGAATGACTTCGTACACAACTTGCCAAAAGAACAAATTACCCTCTCGGTTAAAAATAATAGACTACACATAAAAACACCAAACCACAACTCAATCATAAACGGTGTAAACGACGAAGAGTTCCCAGAACTACCCACTGTAGACATAAAAGATAGCGTAACCTATACACTTGCGGTAGATGATTTTAAAACAGCTGTTTCACAAACAATCATAGCAGCAAGCGCAGATCCGACCAGGCAAATTCTCACAGGTGTATATTGGCACACCAACGAAAAATCACTCTTCCTGGCAGCTACAGACGGATATCGCTTGGCTGAGAAGAAACTCATGAATGTATCGAGTGAGCTGAACGCGATAATTCCCACTACAACACTTCAGGAAGTTTTACGCAGCTTGCGCGACGACATTACTGAAATAACGATTCTTATAGACGAAACTCAAGTCACTTTCCTGTTAGAAGATATTGAAATCACAAGCCGACTTATCGATGGCAACTTTCCAAACTACCGCCAACTAATACCTTCGAAAAACGAAACATCGTTCTCAGTTGAAAAAGACGAATTTACCCGGGTAATAAAGGTTGCTAGTTTGTTCGCTAAAGGATCGGGTGGAGGTATTAATCTTGATGTTAACGCGGACGATGGCACCGTTTCGGTAAGCTCGGTGGCGTCAGAGGTTGGTGAAAACACTTCTACGATTAAGGCGACCATAACAGGTAGCGGCAGCGTGAGTCTTAACTCACGGTATCTTATAGACGCGCTAGCGGTACTCGATGGGCCAACGATAAGCTTTGGTTTTTCGGGAAAACTAGCACCATGTGTAGTGACAAGTGGTGACAAACCAAACTACACACATATTATCATGCCGCTAAAAAGCTAGAGAGCATTTGCTTTTTCTAGTACATCCTTGGGTATATTTGGATAGCTTACGCTATTGAGAAATATCTCTGGACTTGATACGGGCTTCCACTTGCCTTCGACTTTTTTCGCGACAATTCTTAGTGAGTCTGAGCTTAGATTATATCCACCTTTGTATCTATAGAGTGCGACATACCAATCACCAAATTGCAATAAGCCTTCCTTTGCCAGTGAAAAATTAGTCAACAAATCAGGGAGTGTACGGCTAATTGAGTTGTGGATTGTATTAGAATCGGCCGCGAGTAGACTAAGGAGCTTTTCTTTAGAAAAATATGGAACTAACTTGATCGGCATCTCGTCTGATGAATTGAACACCCTTGAACCATTTGCGTAACCATCTATGCCGACGTAAGAAACCTTATATTTTGTATTTTTAACTAAGAATGCGGAACTATCATTCAAAAAGCTACTCACCTTTTTGCCTGAGTCTAATTCTGTTATTTCAATACTTTTGATATTCTTTTGCTCAAATGACACAATGGTTCGGCTAAATACAAACACAACAGCACCGATTACCAAGATAATAATAACAAGGAGTGCTATTACTCGCTTCATCGTTCACCTAACCTTACTAAAGGGCTGTAATCTGGGAAAGTCACACGATAATTAATTGGGTCGTAGCCTTGGTCTTTTAGCCACTGCAGAGCCTTTTGACGACCCGAAGGTGTAGAGTCGCTAATAATTAAATACACCCTCGAATTCCCCTCCTCGAAACCGTAGTCGATGGAGTATGGACCAGCAACGTCACTATAGGGTAACACATTCACTACTTCGTTTTGTTTGCGAAAATTTTTGCCCGCTAAGTCTGCGCGAAGAGCTGATAGTTCTTCACGTTTAACCTGAAATGTCGGGCTACGCTCCATGTAATCGGTTGCTTCTGGGGAATCGGTGTCGAGGACAAAAGCAATCTTTGGGGTGTTTTTAGAAATAGTATATGTCTGTTTATCTGTAGTCCAGCCCGTTTTTGAGGCGGCAAAGCTATGGGTACCTGGGGATATATATTGCGTGCCGAGTCCGACAGATTTTCCATCCATGGTAACCACAGCGCCCTCGGGGAATGTTTGTATATCAACGGCTATTTTTCCAATTCGGCTAATAAGTACTACAATGCCAAAGATAACAAACCCAACAAATATAATTGCGAAGATGAGAACGAATATTCTTACACGTCTATCCATATTATGATTTTAACCTAAACCATTGATAACTAGGGTCTGCGGGAGTTTCGCTACCTGCCATCGGTGCACGACCATCGAGTGAGGCCGAGGCAATTTTTGTGCCAAAACCGGGTTGTTTACCGACATACATATAAGTATGTCCATCGCGAATCGCAATATCACCTGGGCGCATATCTGCTGTACTGTCTGGCTTCACTTCCATGTACTTACTGCTTTCCCGTAGGTATGAAAGCTGATAAGTGGTGTTACCTTCACTCTTGTTGTACTCGGGGTCGGCGCCCGAGTTGCGCATGACGCGGGTGATGAAGCCTCCACAGTCAACGCCGGGAAAGCTAATGCCACCGATATATTCACCATTAGCTTTGGCCTCGCTGACTGCCCTGGCATAGCTTGGTTTCATTTTTACATAAGGTGCCGAATGGTATTCAGGCCACGAGTAGTTGATGGCGGTTTGAACAATACTTCCTTCTTCGGCGCCCGGCCCAGTATCATCTGCGCAAACACCCTCGATGGTAGAAGCAAACACTGGTGATGTTGAACTATCGCCGCCGTATTTTTTCAGAGCCAAAATTGCCGCTTGAATACGGTTTAATATCTTTGGGTCTCCTGCACCCTCTACCTTATCTTCGAAGTATTTTGTTGCTTCTGTTACGTCATCAATCTTTTTGTAGCCAGTAAGCATATTCTTTACACCAGTCGGGCTCGTACCGGTCATGTGACCCCATAAGATATCGAGCTGCGTAGAGAGTTCATATATAGGTGTGGTAATCCCCATCTCTTTCGCAATTCCTAGTACTTTTGAACCAGGTGTCCATTGTATGATTCCCCACCCGGCTGTTAAACCTGAAGGATCTTTAGTTCTTCCGGCAGGATTCTGGATATTTTCTGGGTCACCGCCAGATTCTTGCGCAATATTCCCTACTACGCCAGCTGCTTGAATTTCACTAAGGCCCTTACCGGTCATATAGTTGAAGATTTTTTCTAAGTTTTCTGAACCTACAAGTTCCACATCTTCTACGGCAATTACGCCTGAACCAGCCCCACAATTTGGGCTGTCTGGGTTGTAGAATAATATATTGTTTCCGGAGTAAAAAGTTTCATCAAAAGCACTAACGGTAGCAACATTGCTTGTCACAAAACAGACTGAAAGAACCAGTGCTAGTAAGCCCGAACCAAGCCGCGTATCTATGAACGACCACATGGTGCTTTACCCTTCTTAACAAGCTCCTTGAAATTTGGTACCTCGTTCTTACTCATTGCGATAAATACGTCTTGTGGGCACACGCCTTTTCCGTTGAACGCCATATCAATATGTAGGTGAGGCCCGTAACATTTACCAAGACAGCCAGTTGTCATTATGCGATCTCCTGTTTGATACGTGCTCTTCTTGTCCCATCGAGGACCATGCGCGTAAGCGATCTCGAGTACACCACCCTGTATTGGAGAGGATATCATTAATCCATGACCGCCCAGGGATGCAGCTGTTACGCGCCCACCAAGCATCGCATATACCGGTGTGCCTGAACCAACCGATGAGATGTCAACTGCCAGACTGTCCACGCCACTTGTCCACGTGCCAGAATCTGCCGAGTGAGCATCAACAAAGTCATATCGATATTTATTCCACCATTTTTTGTCTACGGGCCACGCGAGATCACCCGCAAGCTGCGAACCACTTTTGCTGCCTGGTACGGTAACCTTTGCGTACGGCACCGAGTGGTCACTATGCGCTTCAGCTCGCGACAATTCTTTTTTCCATTCAGTCTCGACATTTGGAGATGCATAGATGTAATCAACTCCACCAATGCTGTACTTAGGGTCACACTTCATTTCGGGGCCAATTACACTTCGCATCAGATTGTTTTGAGCGAACATACAAAACAGGAGGTTTTCTTGTTTGCCTTGGTACGTAAGGTTTGTACCCGGCTGGCTTCGCACATTTGTGCCTTCGTTGAAGTCGCCTGTCATGAAAATTGGTATGCCAGCATTGTCGGCTTTTAACTTTTGGATTTGATCAATGTAAATCTGAGCTGCTCGCCAACGACTCTTTGCTGGTTGCGTACCTGCTGCACCGCTTACGTTTGCCACGTTGTGGGTGTTTATGACGATTACCGTCTGCCCTGTTTCGACATCCTGCAGCCATACGATTGGTATATGGGTCCAAACTTTTGGTAAGCCAGCTTCGTTGTGACTAGAAGTTGTTTTTTCACCATTTCCACAGTCTACCGCCGGATCTGGGTAACGAGGTATCTCAAAATATGTACTACGGATGAGCTTAAACTTCGCTTTATTGTAAAATATCACCTGGTTGGCCGCACAGGTACGTAGGTATGCTTTTGAGTTGATGAGACTCTCTGGGTATAGTCCGTAATTGTTGCTGGTAAGGTATTTTTTATATCGATCAAACTTGGGGTTGATACTTTCCTGGGTACCGACTACATCCATACCTTTATCGACAATGTTTTTAGCGGCAGCCTCGTGGTCTGCAGCTGACAGAGAACGTTTTTGATTGTATGTGCCAATCACAAAGCTTGTACCAGCACCTGTTGGCGCGCCTGGGATAATGACATCAGAGAAGATAGTTGGGTGGTCGGACCCGTTACTAGATGCACCGCTTTTGATTTCACCAAAGTCTGTCTTAGAAGAGTTAACCTGAATTTGTGGTGTCAAATAGATGTGGTCAATTTGCGTACCTTTCTTATTCTTGTTTGGACATTTTTCGGTACGAGGTACAGACATATCGTAGGCGTCGTTCATTGGGCCATTTACGGCGAGCACGCAGTACGCTAGCTTATCATCACTGGCCGCACCCGAACCGCTGCTTTTATTGTAGCCAGAGTTGAAGTCGCCCACCAGTAGTACTGGCGCTTGAGATTGTAATTTTTCTATTAGCGCCTTGTGTGCAAGAGCGTTTTCGTAACGTGTCTGTGCGTTACCTTGACCGTTGTTGATTGGGTCGTGTACGCTAAGCACAAAAAATTCTTGCTGGGTAGTTCGGTCTCGAAGTTTTATCCATGGCTCCTCGATTGGTCCGCCAAAATATACCGTCCTCCACGTACCTGTATCAACCTTTGTGAATCTATCTGTATTCCACATTATACTGTCGGACTCTTTACCGTGAGTAGTAATGTCGTAGTTGGTGAGATTTTCCTTGAGGTATTTGCGCTGTTCGGGCTCGAATTCTTGGAAAGCAATTACGTCGAAATTATTGGATTCAATAACAGCAAGAGATTTTTGTATTCGCACAGACCAACTTGGCCAACTCGCGGGCTTATCCGCAGTAGGTCCATCGGTGTGGTGAGCGCCTAGCACGTTGAAGGACGCGATACGGAATTCACTCCCACCCGATAGGCCGGCGCTAGATGTTGGTGGCTCGTAGTCCATAGCTTCAATGATGGAATCGTCCATTGTATAGACGCGGAAGTAACTCGATTGCTTGTCGGTTTTCATACAGCGTGAACCGTTCAAGTCATCGCTTTCCTCACCCTGAGGCACTTCACCCCAACCCGCTTGGCGATTGGTACATTCTTCAAGCCAGTCACTATAATCACCAGCTGGTGCGCCATCATCAGTTACAAAGCCTTTGGTGTACATCCAGCCACGCACTTCATCGGTATCAAGCCCGAGCTCGTACGGGCTCATAGCGTAGCGCACATTACAAAATACATCGGCATCAATGCCAATTTCTTCATAGCCGTAATCTTTACACTGGCTAAAGCGATCTTCGTTGAATTCGTTCGCGGCGCTCACATTACTTGATAGTGATGAACTGGCGACTGAAAGCAAGCTAGAAACCTTGGTAATTGAGCCACCAATCGAAAGCGACGATTTATTGGCAACAGGCATAAGTTTTCGCACGAACGACCCAAGGAACGAATATTGATTGTAGACATCAAACGGTGTTTTTTGTGCATCCTCTGTTTCCATGGCTACGTATTCAGCTTTTACGTTTTGAGAAACTTTGAGGTAACTTCGAAGGTCTGATTTCGTTGCCGGTTTCATGCCGCGGCTCCTCGCCATACCACCAAATAGCGCACCAGCTCCACCAAATATCGCGTTACCCGCATCGACGCCGCTCGTATTAGAGTCCACTACCTTGCCAGCAAGCATAGTCGCTAGATAATTCTCTAAGATTGGTAGCGCCATACCAATGGCGATCGATAGCCCGGCTTGCACATAGAATGTCGTGCCAAGGCTGATGATGCCTGCGCCGATACCGACAATCAATGACCCTAACCGTACGGCATTGTTTTGAATAAATTCACAGGAGTCGCCTTTTAGTTCTTTATCAATAAAGCCATTTACGCTTGAAAGAGTTCCCATCATTCCCGTGCCGCCAATAGTCATTTCCATATCGCGAGCGGTTAGTTTAGGTGCTTCGTTGTAGGCGGCTGCCTTATAGCCTGGCGCATCTAGCGCGTTCATGCCGTAGTAAGGGTTAGGGACCTCCTTTGGTTTGCCTCCAGCACCTAAAATACTTGTTTCGTTCACAATGGTTTTTGCGGTATCGATGGCCATAAGTTTCTTACCCACGTATTCAGCCTGGCTACCTCCGTCAGCCTCGCCGGCGATTTGCTGGTCGGCGTAATTAAAGTAAATCATCGCATAGCGAGCTAATTGCTGCTCGCGCTGTATCTTTGCCAACGCCTCAACACCCCGCGCGGTATTTTTAACCGTACAGGCTGTATCGGCAGCACCAGTGATAAGAAGCCCTTTACCGATGCTTTTGATACCATTTTTCGCAATCGATGAGAACATGCTGGCAGTTCGGCCACCACCACTACTAAGGCGATCGGCTTGGGCTTCAGCCTCGGCGTTGCGAGCTGCTTGTTCTTTGTTGGCTTCCTCATCTTCGGAATCGGTAGCGGCAGTTTTTGTATCAACCGTTCCCGTTTCACCAGCTACTGCTTTATCAATCGAAGCGTCCTTCTCTTTGTCGGTCGCCCCCACCACTTTCTCGGCCTTATTAGTTTTAAAATGAGCGAACACCTTATCTGACACGGCATCAAAGAACCCGGCAAATTTGGGGTTGAAGGCTCTTCGAAGCTGTTTGCGCACGAATGCTTCCCCTATATACTTATTGAGCATTCTAGGGTTGGTTATCTTTATTTCATTGCCAAACGAGTCTTTAAAGGTCATGCTGGTAACTTTATGCTTACCAAATGTGGTTTTACCATCCGTTTCAACTTCCACGCCGGCTGCTTTGAATTTTTTAAGCTGACGATCGGACATACCCTTAAAGCCACAGCGTACCTTTACGCCAACACAAACACCTTTGCCCATGTCGTTGAACTTTGCCTTGAACACATGAGTTGTACGAGTGTCCATGGCGGCAAGTTGGTCATTAAGGTCGTTTACCAATACTTCTTTGAGTTGAATAATCGCTAAGCCAGGTGTAAATAGTAATGATAAGCTTCCGAAGCCACCAAGCAGCAGTGTAATAATTGCCGCCATTGGGCCTTTTTTGCGCGCGAAGCCCATAAACTGGAAGCTTTTCTTTTCTTGATTACCGCCAGTGTGTGTGTAGTTGAATTGTCCGCCTGAACCTTGCTCGCGTTCTTTCACCGCGGCGGTGCTATTAGCGGGGTCGTTGGCAAAGCTTTCCGCTTGGTCAATTCCAGCCTGAACACCGGCGTCGGTCTCGGCGTTTTGTAGCCTGCTCGCTTGAGAGTTATCGAACTCCCGCTGGTAATACCCTTCGGCCGGATTATACTGGCTGTCTTGTTCTTCCCGGCTATTTGCTGTTTTAAGCGCCATAGTTACCTACAATTATACGCTGTACTCACCGGGGTTCATATAACCGGGATTAACGACTGGCTGGCCAGGTTGACTAGGAGCTGGTGGTGCTGGCGGTTGTTCAGGATTTTGAGGCGGCTGCATTTGCTGCGCTTGAGCGGGTGCACCAGTGGATACTAAGCCGTGTTCGGTTTCGCTGGCAACAATTTGAATATGTACGTGGTTTTGACCAGCAAAGAACAAACCTTGTCCTACCGGGAAGTTTGCCAAACGTTTCTTCTCTTCTTCGGTAAGTTTAAACACGTCGCTCAGCACATCGACTGCGCTGGAAGACTGCTTCAGTAGCAGCTGCATCGAACTGTTCGCCACAATGGCGCGGCCCATTTTGCTTCCCATGAAATCCTCAACGTCTTGCGTAATGGTGGTAAGACCAAGCTGATATTTTCGTGCACGTTTTGCTAGGCTAAACAGGAAGTTTGCTGAATCATCATATTTCATGAGCTGCCATGCCTCATCGACAATCAGCATACGACGACGTTGGTCACTGCGGGTAATATTCCAGATGTGGCTTAGTACAATATACATAGCAACTGGTCGAAGCTCATCTTCAAGGTCGCGTATATTGAACACCACCATGTTGTTATTGATGTCGATGTTGCTTTGCTGTGAGAAAATACCCGCGAATGTTCCAGTGGTGTACTTTCTGAGGCGCTGTGCAAGCTGTGGACCCGAGCCACCCATGTGAAGCAATGTATCGTATAGGTCTGAAATAGTCGGTGGCGTTGAATGATGTGTCAGTGGATCTGATGTAATGCCCGCTCGGGCGTAGGTGTCTATCAAGCCTTGGTCGAGATCGGCTTCTTCGGCTGGGCTCAATGCTGGCATCACGGCACCGTTTGCGGCAATTTGGCTTCCACCCAACATCAAACGCAACAAGCCGTGCAAAGTTACCAAGTTTGCACGTAGCGCATCATCGGCTTCATCAGTATCTATTACCGACGGAAGATCGAATGGATTAATTCTCGTATCTGCGTTCAGGCTAAGGCGTACATAGCTGCCGCCCACCGCATCGGTAAGCTTTTGGTACTCGTTTTCAGGGTCTATAATCAGCACATCCGCGCCTGTCATCATACTGCGTAGAGCCTCAATCTTTACAGTAAACGACTTACCGGCACCAGACTTCGCAAATACCACCATGTTGGCGTTTTCTAAGGTGAAGCGATCAAAAATTACTAGGCCGTTGTTGTGCATGTTGATGCCGTACAAGATGCCGCGGCTATCGGTAAGGTCAGCACTGGTGAATGGGAAGCTGGTAGAAATTGCGCCGGTATTCATATTGCGTCGAATTTGCAGCTGATCGGTCATTTGCGGTACGGTGCTGTTTAAACCTTGCTCCTGCTGGCTGCTGGCCACCTTGCTAAATACAAGTTGCTGGCCAAAAATAGTTTCAATTTTGTGCTGTACAAAACTAAGCTCATCTAGACTGTCGGCATAGAGAGTTACGTACAAGCCATAGCGGAAAAATCGTTCGGCGCCAACCTGTAGCTGGTCACGTAGTTCCTCGGCATCTTGGATGGCCGCTTCAATACCCGGGTCACGCGTGCGACCCTTTTCATTATTAATCGACATGCTGGCTTCAAGTTGAGTCACTTTTTTGCGCAAGTTGTTTAGTACTACCTGGCTTTCAACCGGGTATACAAACATACTAATATCGAGTACTTCGTCGATATTAATAATGCTGCTAAGCCAACCAGTGTAAATTTGGCGCGGATAACCATATACATACAATGTACGACCGTACTTGGTGCCTAGGCGGAAGTGGCTGGAGTGAATTTCAAGACTGCTCGGTGCAATCAAATCACGAAGCGTTGTAACGCCTTTCAAGAAGGCCTGTTCTACTTCCTGCTGTTCTTTGGCACGCTGTTGAGCGGCGATATCAATTGGGTCAAGTTTTTTCGCCATTACGCGGCTCCTTGTGGTGGCATAGGTGTTGGTGTGTTTGGCTGCCCTTTTGTTACAAACGTACTGGTAACATTATCAAAATCACCTAATGGTTCGCGCACAGCTGTATCTGGGTTGTAGATATTGTAATACAACTCGCCAAGTTCTTTGGTATTTAGTTGCACGCTCTTTACGCCAAGCTGGAACAGGCCGCTCATTACCGCATCGACGCGGTTTTTAATCTCGTCGCGAGCTTTTTCGTAGGCAGCTTGATCAATTTTAATCGGGTCGTTACTAGGTTTTGCAAAAATCTTGCCAAAGAAACCTTTGGCTTGGTCGCGTAGGTCACTTAGGTCACCCGCTGGGTAGTATGGTACAACGATAAAGAAACTTTTATCCATAATATTTGCTTCTTGGCTAAGTAGGTCGATGAAATTGATGTAATCATCCATCAGTACGCCCAGTAGCATGTTGTCTTGGTTACGGCGCATGCCTACAAGACGGTCGATGTATGGGCCAATATCAACACGCTGTGAACGAATGAAAATTTGCACTGGGAAATAGAGGGAGTTCAGAAAGTTCTGATAGCTGTATTCAACACCTTCACGTTCGCGACTACTCATGAGGTCGAAGTTAATAGATTTGCAGGCAATTACCGCGCGAAAGCTACCATCGCGCATAATTACCATGTTTTCGCGCACCTCAGAGATTAGTAGGCTGTTTTGAGTCGAGTTTGGGTTGGCAGGTTTTTGCACCATTGGCCCTTGGCCATTCCCCTGTGCTGGTTGGCCCGGCGCACCCATAGGCACGGCTGCTGGCATTGGTGCAGCTGATTGAGGCTGAGCTACTGGGCCAACGGCAGGTGGAATAGAACCGGTAGGCTGTACCGGAGGCATAGCAGGCTGTGGTTGCTGTTGATTTGGTGGCACGCTGGTGCTGTTATCCCCACTCGTTAGCCGATTTGTTTATCGAAGTGATATCACTACTTCATCTTCTGGAAGCTGGTGCTTCTTTTCGATACGGTGTGCCTCGCGGGCTATCGTTTCGACAGATAAATCGGGGTTATTTGCAAGGTTTATTATATCAGGTGAAACCGGCTTTTCGCTAGTGGTTGTATCTGTATTTGTTGGGCGGGCTGTTGGCGCTGGTGTGTTCGGGTCTATCGGCTGAATAACAGACTGGTGCATTTGGCTTGGGTATGGGTTATATGAAACCGGTGTTTGCGGAATCGATGGATCATTGGCCGGTGCAACCGTAGCTACTGGCGCAGGGGTAACAGGCAGACTTGCGTAGGGATCGGCTACTTGTACGGGTTGCTGGGGCTGAGGATTCTGCACTCGTTGCAGCATGGCTTCGTGGCGCTGCTTGGTGGCTTCATCAAGCTTGGCATCAAGCGAACGCCCAACGTCGTTTGAATCGTCCAATATATCAGTAGTCGCTTGCGCTTCGGCGAACACATCAGAATTAAGAGCGCTATTTACATTTGGCTGGTTGGCGTCGACGCCTCGCACTGCCCATCCTCGGGTGTCAACAATATCTGCTAGGTAGCTAATGCGTTGCTCAGCCTCGGTCTCGGAAAGGTCTTTGGTGCGCTGCACTTCTACCACCTTTGGCGCGGTAATCTCTACCAGAAATTGAGTTCCATCTGGGTCCCATAGACGTTTGCGTGGCTTTAGGTAAAATGCCACTATCGCCGCCATATAGGTCTCCATAGGTTGGTCTTTTCGGAGTGGCAACGCAAGCGCACCGAAGAAGATTACTAAAGGCAACGGAATGATTGCCAAAGGAATAAATAATCGACTTAACCCCCACCCTACTGCAATCGATGCAGCAACAATTAGCAGGTAGATAAACTGTCGAAAGCTAAACGGGCCAATCAGCTTGTCGTCGGCTTCAACGTCTTGGGGTACTTTGTAGACTGCCATAGTAATTTTAGTATATCAAAGAGGTTCTAATTTATGCCTGGGATAGGAACGAGGTGCGCGTGGCTACCAGACGGTTTATCTTTATTGCGCAGGTCTGTAAACAAACGCCTCTGCTCGGGAGTTGGACGGGTCTTAAGTGTGTCGCTTGCATCGATTTCGTCGAGCGTAGCAATAAGATCATTGTAAACACTATCAGGCATTGCACCAGATTCGGCCAAGGCTACCATTCGGGCTAGCTCATCATCGCCAATAGTAGTGAGTATCTCTTCTGTACCCACCTTACCTTTTCCAAGTCGGGTTTTAAGAGCCTTGGCGTAGCTTGGTACTTCACCGCCAATCGCAAACTGTGCGAGGTCGGTTTTACCGTATCCAAACGGCTTGCGTCCACCGATTTTGCTAGCGAACTGCTTCTTTATTATTATCGCGTCTTTATCCAGCACAGGGTTACCGCTGGCATCCAGCACAGGGTTACCGCTGGCATCAACTTCATATTGTAGGTCACTTATCATGTCTGCAAGCAACTGAACATGTTGATCACCACCTACTTCAAGAATTCGCTGAGCCGCTGCCGCTCGTCGTTCTGCAGATGCTGAACGGTCTTGAACAATCGAGAATAAGCCACCGTCTTCAATCCTACCGCTAGATTCAATCCCAGGGTTCACACTCTCAAGTGTAGAATGCTCCTGTTCAATTACTTCGCCAAGCTGTTTGTCGAGAACTTGTGAGGCAACAGCTCTTGCTCGAGACGCTCCATACGGATCGATGCCTCCTGCAACTTCGGCTGCTCCGCCAGGTATCGGGTTACCGTCGACATCAAAACTATCCCGAATGGCCTCTGCTTGCTCTTTCTGCAAGACCCTATCAGCAGAAGCTGAGCGTTGTCTTTCGACATTTAGTCTTTGGGCTGCCGCTTGCGCAGCGGCTGCAACTGTGGGTGCAATTCCCGCGGCTGCAACAGCTGCTTGCGCTTCCGGAGAATCTGAGGTCATTTCTTTTTGTAAGGCTTCCTGAGCTGTCTTCGCTGCTGCGAGTTCTTGTTGCGTAACATCTACTTCTGCGTATGCAGCTGCGTTGTCTTCTATGTGCTCGGTTTCTGCGCTTGCATCAAGTACGGATTCAGCTAGCTTAACATCTAGCGTACCTTTTTTCGCGGAAGTGCGGACTCCAGCATTAGCCTGGATAGAGGCTTCCTGATTTACAGATTTAGTGATGGTGGCTTGCGCCTCTGCTGCATCTTGTCGAATAGCTATATCTTGTCCAGCGGCGCTTGATTCAAACAACTCTTTATTTTCGCTTTTTGCGATACTTAGCTCACCCTCAAGTTCAGCGGCGGCAACGCTTTGTGCTTGGCCTTCTACAGATTGTTCATATACGACATTTGCGGCGCTATCGGCAAGGTTAACATCTCCCTGCACAACTTTTAGTGCTTGAGCATTTGCTTGGCCTTGTGCTGAACCTTTGTAGTCACGGGTCTGCTCTGTCTTTACAACATTCAGCTGGTCTTCTAAGTCTTGACGTTGGCCTGCTTGCGCCCTACCGGCTGCCGATGCCTCGAACCGTCTATCGGTTTCTAGCTGTTCATTCTTTAGTTCGCCTCGTGCTTCATTTAATGCATCGTATTGGTTGGGGTTTGCACGCTGATGCTCGGCTTTCACCTCAGACTCATGGGTCTCCTCGGCATTGTGAAGGTTTAGCCCGGACTCTATCGAACGAGTATGCAGATCGACATTGGCTTGCAAGTGGTCAAGTTTCACTTCATTTTGAAGGGTTTGAGACAGCTTGCTAGCTGTTTCTTCTGCTCCAAGAGCGGCTCGTTCTCGCTGGCTTGCTCGAGCATCACTTACACCAAAGGCCGTTTCGGCTGACTTTCGTTGCCTGTCGAGTGAATCAAATCGTTTTTCGCGTCGTGCGCGTCCTCGAGCTCTCGCTCCTAGCACACCGCCCATTACCCCTTCACGGTTCAAAGCACGTCGGTTTAATGAATCACCGATAGCTTTCATTTCCTTACCCGCTCGGTCGCTAAAGTCACCTGCAGCCTTTTTGTTTGCTCTATCGCTTAGACTTGCTAGCTTTTGCCCAAGCACGCCCGCAGCGCTAAGCGATCCTTTCAATAAAGCCGGTACGGTAAACAGTGGCACTGCAGAAATACCCAATGCAGTGGCTTGCACCAACGGGTCACCGGAAGCGGCGTTGCTGACGATTTTTGCCGCCAACATGCTGGCACCAAAAACGGCGCCAATAATTGGATAAACTGCTAGCACCGCACCAAACATTTTGTACCATTTTTTAAAGTACTGCTCGGTGTTTGGTAGAAGGTAGGCCACGAAGGCAACTGGTGAAATAACTACCAACAAAATTACCAATGCCTTTCGGATAACCAGAATAAGCAGAATCATACCAAGAGCTAGCAACGCTGACGGTGCAAATACCACCAATACGACAAGCGCAACACCCACCGCAACTGCTAGCACGGTAGCGACCACCGCTTCCCACGTGCCGCTGCCGGTTGGGGTACCTGCCCCGGCCGACGGTATGGCGTCAAACAGCGATACAATGCTGGCGCCAGCAATGTTGCTTACATCTACCGCAAGCTGACATATATAATATGAGAGATTTACGAGTAAAGCCGCGACAACGAGCCTAGGCAACATGCGTTTAATGCCGTAGTTGGAGATGCCGGCGCTGGTAAGCTGCGAGTAAATAATAATCATGAAGGCGATGGCGAACAGCACGTTTGCGATATCGCGGAAGCTCTTCCATGCGGCAAACGTATCGTTGTCGGTGAGTAGAGATGTTTCAATGCTCAAAAAGTTTTCAGCCAAGAATCCGTAGGCCTGGTCGTTTAGCTCGGCGATAAATTTAAGCACCGGACACACCGCCCAGCCAATGCCTTCCACCGCACATTCTGTGGTGGTGTCACCATCGACTGTTTCGCTGGCTGCATCTTCAAATGTTGGATCATCTATTCCGTTAATTGTCGCGTTGAACGAATCGGGCAACTTGTCTTTTAGACATTTCTTGAAAATTGCTGTTCGCTTATCAACCTCCATGTCTGCATTAAGCTCGGAACTATTTTTGCAGGCGTCGACCGCACGATCGAATCTGCCGACCACATTGTTTGCGATACAAGCGGCATAAGCTCGCTCCGCAGGAGTCGGCAAATCACCGCCATCACCTGGAGGGATAGGCCCACATATCTTCTTCTTTAGTTCTGCGCTAAAAGTGGCATTGTCTTTGAAATTCTTTGCAATGGCATCGTTGTACCAGTTGATAATAAAGTCTGAGTAATCTACAGAGTGTTGTTGGGTTTTGTCTGAAATCTCGTAACACTTCTTGTCCATACTGTCGCCATTACCGCCAGTGCCAGTGCCTGAATAAATGTCGTTGATGGTATCACCATCTTTGTGATTTACCATGTCGTAATTAACACGGGTAATCGTGCCGGTGTTTGGGTTTACATAGTAAGCAGAAACCGCGTACTCAGACTTGTATGAAGTTGCTGAACTTTCAGACGTAAGAGTATTGCCGCCACCACAGAATGTCTCGAGCGTGCGTTTGTACATGTAGTACCACATGTAACCAGGCGGATCGAATGGATAGTCCGCCGTGTCTGGTAGCTTGCCTTTTGCGGCTTTGAATGATGCTTCTGGGCTTGTGTCACCCTGATTAAACACATACAAATCGCCTGAACAGTCGACAATCGACATTGAACACACCATGTCTTCAATGCCGTCCCAGCCCATAATTCGCGCTGAATTATCAACAAAGGCTTCGTCACTACAACTTACCTTCCCGTCTTCGTTTAGGTAACCAATGGCGGTACTTTCGCCATTGAAGAAGTCTGCCTTTAAGAGTTCGTCATATGATTGAACATAATTAACGAAAGTTTTACCAGCATTGAAACAGTAATACAGTGCTCGGTAGCGCAACCACTGCTCGGTGGCCTTTTCCATGTGGTTTTCAGGGTTTTCAAGCGGTGCGGCATGAGCAGACGGCGCGGCAACTCCTAAAACAGAGGCTGCCAAGGCTACAAATACAGCAAGTTTTACGATGTTTGCTTTTCGCCACATTACCCCATAATCATACCACTTATGCTATAAATCAAAAAGATACCGCCTCTGAAGGCGGTATCTAATATTCAACAAGTATATAACTACTCTGCGTTCTCAGCAGACTCTCTAATTTCGTCTGCGCTTACATCACCTCTAACGACAGATAGTATGGCAGATTTCCACTCAGTTTCATTTTCAAAGTCACCACTTTGGCCTAATCGCGTAATTGCAAATTCTTGGACAAGAGGGTCCAGGCCTATGAAGGTCGCTTTCCAGTGGGGTTCGCGCTCGGCAATATCTGGAAATGCTGCTTCAATCTGGGCGATTTGATCGAGTACTTCAGGGCTTGCAGTTTCAAGCGCAGCTTCGTCACTGCCTTCGGCTGGGTCAACAAATTGCTGAGTTTCTTGGTCCCAAAGCAAATCTTTTTTACTTTCACGATTATCCGGGATTCCGTTACCATCACGGTCTGAATGTTCTTCACTGAATGGTACGTAGCGGACAGGGTTACCGTTTTCGTCTAGCACTAACTCGGCGCCTTGATCGGCACGTTTGTCTTGTGGGTCTTTATCGCCACCGCGAGTAGCTAAAAAGCCGCCTGCACCACCAGCTAGAAGAAGACCAGCAACTGTCCCACCGATTGCACGGCGGTGTTTCTCAAAGAAGCCAGGCTGAGCACTTTGCTCTGGTGCCGGAGTTACGTTGCTAGTTGGTCGTTCAGGTGCGTTAATTGCCATTTCATTGTTCCTTGCGTTCTGGTGCGCGTAAACAGTTTATGCCGTTTACTATACTCCAAATTGTTCAAAAAGTCAAGAGGCTTATGGCTTATCCTACAATCTTATCAATGGTGTAGGTGTCTGGAATGTAGGTAGTTACACTGACTGTCTTTACGCCTGGTTCGTTACGCTCAGCGTAGCTTACAGGTATTGTTTTGTTTTCATCCTTAGGGTCTTGCTTTACGAAGTATTCTGATTTCTTCTCTGCTAGGCTACGTGGGTCGCTAGGGTCAAGTTGCGCTGCGATTACATTCATAAGCGCGCGTTGGCGACCTTCAAGCTTACCGTAGAGCATTGGATCTGTTTGGGTAGCTCGTATGTGTTTCAACAGCTTGGCCTTTGCGTCAGCTCGTCGACTTTCGGCTTGTGCGTCAGTCTCATTCTTCCGCTTTGGCATTACGCGTTCAAACTCACCCGGAGTACTTAATATGTGCACCATGCGTGAGTATTCGTCGATGTCAGTCTTAACAAGTCGCTCGCCATTGAACTTGTCATCACGAATGTCACGTATGGTCGCGGTGGCGCTGTCGTATACAGCTAATCCAGTTTCATACTCGCCACGGTCAGTGCCAGAAAGGCTGGCAATGTAGTGCTTTGATTTCGCCTGCATGTCGTTAAAGAACTGTTGGCGGTCGCGGCGCAACTCTACATCGGAATCAGCGATCTGCTTGGACATATCTGCTTGTGGTCGACCATTTTCGCCTAGTTTCAACTTGCCCTTGTTTGGACCGCTGTCGTAGCGCTCTGGCTCGAAGTAGGCATAAACGTCATCACCATTGGCATTCTTGGCGCCGGTTGGTGCATAAATCATACCTTGCTGTGCGTTCCAGTCACGCATCTTCTGGAAGGCCCAGTTGTTACCCTTCTTTTCACCCAGTTCGTACTGTGCCGCCATGCGCATCTCTTCATCGGCATCGTTACCGTAGCGGTCTTTTCCGTGCTGCATCAAGCGTACCAGTTCTTCGGCACTATATTCAGTGATAACAGACTGCGAGTTCTTGATACCCTCAAACATAGCAGACAGCGTGTCGGCCTTCGCCTTTGCGTACACGCGGTTGGCGCCACGGACACCAGCCACGCCACCTGCATATTTACGAATAGTTTCATTTTCCTGGAAGAGCTTGGTCATATTTTCTTGCTGAATGAGCTTCGCAGAAGTTTGTACCTGGTTTTCTACCTCTATGTCTTTGGCTAGCTGGTTAATCGCATCGGCCATACCAGCGCTTCGCGCGTCAACGTTTGGTGCTGCACTGCCCCTGGCGCGGATGTTTTCAATCAAGCTATTCCATTGTGATTCTGCGAGACGAGCTGAGTCGGTTGCATTTACCTCTCGCAAGCGAAGCTCTTTCACGGCGGCATCGGTGTGCGAAATAGTGTCCCAACGAGCTTCGGCGCCCTTTTGTACGATTGCTTCGGCAGTAGAGGCACGCTTTTCGAATTCAAAGGTCTGCTCTTGCATCTGTACAAGGGCACGATCTGCCAGAGCTTCATTGCGGAATTGCATCTTACCCTGAGCAGAAACGTTAGATTTTTGTAGCTCAGCATGCGCTGTATCAACATCGGCTTGGATTTTAATGTTACGCAGGTTGGCGTTGTTGGCGATTTGCGTTTCAAGCAAGCGCGTGTCAGCGCTGTTGATTGACTCTTCATATAATTTCGCGCGGCCTTCAGTTACGGTGGCATCTCGCATCATAGCGCGACGTTCGGCATTTGCCCCCGTGCGAGCATCGTTTATATAGTGCTCTTTGTGGTGAGCTTCAGTGCGACGGTTGTAGAGTTCGGTATCATGTTTATCGCCATATTGGTCGCTGTAGCCACGCTTTGTCTTCGTGCCATTACCAAAGTAACGCTGACGCTGCGTAGACGGATCGTTCATGTCGTTTGAAGCACCGTATTTGCCGGTAGTGTTGTGCCACAGCGCCTGGGTACGTTCTTCGTCGTTCTTGCGCTCATTTTCGCGCCAGTGCTTCTGAGAGTACTTTTTGCGTGCATGGTTACGCATAACATTTCGGCGGCGCAGAGCGCCATCTTGATACATTTGCATGTTTTTACGCTCATTTTTGGCGCGGTGTTCGGCGAGGCGTTCTTGATTGTAGTTTTTATACCGGTCTACGAAGCCCTTGCTTGGGTTGTTTACCACGCCAGCGAAGCGGTTCAAAATACCGCCACCAAGCTTGAGGAGCAAAGGTGTAATGGCCAGCGGTGCGACAAGCACTGCTAGGCCTAAAATAACTTGCTCGAGATTGGTAGCTGAGCGAATAATTACTTGGCCGGCCAATTGCGCTCCACCAAATACCACGGCGAACGCCGGGAACATCACCAGCATGGTGAAGAATAGCTCGCGCCATTTCTCAAACCACTTCTCGGTATTTGGCAGTAAGAATGCTACGAATGCTAGTGGAGCGACGATGATAAGGATGGTGATGATAGCCTGGCGAGCAGCCAAGATAAGGAAGGTAATAAGTATAACTACAGCTGCTCCAAGCAAGAACGGCGCAATAATGTACCAAACACCAGTAGCGCCACCACCCAGGCTAACCGTAAGCATACTCAGGCCTGCTGCGCCACCACCCACAATTGCGCCACCGGAAAGAACGAAACTTGTCACGGTTGACCAGTTTAGTAAGTCGGCGTCAGTTGAAGACCCTACTAAGCTATCGCGAATGGACTCAAACAAACTATTCACACTAGAGCCGAGTATGTTTGAGATATCAACGGCAAACGCAGAGATGTAAAACGACACGTTCACCATGATTGCCACCAATACCAGCTTTGGAATAATCTTTTTTATTTCGTAGTTCGACACACCCACATTGGTGAGATACGAGTAAATAATGACCAAAAAGCCGATAGCAAAGGCAATGTTGGCGAAATCTCGCATCACCTTCCAGGCACGGTAAATGGCACTATTTGGGTCGTTTTTAAGGGGTTGTACTACCAGGTAGCCTTCGACAACGCTGTATACGCCATCGACAACTTCAGAAATACCCTTCATTACGGGGCAAACCACATAGCCAATTTCACCCACAGTACATTCACTAAGGTTCTCAGAGGTGTCTACGGCTGGATCTGGTGCGGCTTCAACTTCGATTTTGGCGCGACCGGTTGGGCTAGAGTAACTATTTGGCGGATTTAGCGTGTAGCGCACATAGCGAGCCTCTTTGGCGCTCATAGGCGCTACTCCGCCTGGAAAAATAATTAGGTGTGCAGTTTGCGATGGTGTACCAGCAATAGATTCAAGTGCTTGATAAATTTGGGCATCTGCATCTATGCTACCAAGCCCTTTCGTGTCGGCTCGGTCAATCGGACCACTGTAAGTGCGGCCGTCATATGTAAGCGTATCGCCTTCCCAGGTTGCTGGTGCAGCAAACGCAGGCGCTGGAGCCGCAAATACGTACGCGAAGGAAGTCACCAAAACAGTGGTGACGAACGCAAAAATCTTCCGCGACGATATTCTACCGCGCGGGCTCTTGAAGAGTGATTCCCACATATCTTCTTTATATTATCATTTTACAGATGAAAAGTCAATGGTTCGTATCTATAAAATAGGCTAACGAGACTTGCGCAACAACGCCATTTATCGTATCGTGTTAACAGTTATGACGATAAAACAAAAAATCCTCAGCATTAGCGTCTCGGTTTTGGTTGTGGCCTTTGTTGTTTCGCTTATTCCGGTTGCTGCTCATGCGGCAAGTTGTGGCGGTGCCGACACGACACTTATTAACTGTTCGCAAGACAACTCTGGTGGTGTAGAAACCAACGGAATTTGGGGGTTGCTTCTACTGGTATTGCAGATTTTGACGGCTGGTGTAGGCGTTGTAGCGGTGGGCGGTATTGTGTATGCGGCTATTTTGTACGCGAGTGCCGAAGACAAATCAGACCAAGTGAACCAGGCAAAGATGATTATTACCAATATAGTGATTGGGCTCATTGCGTTTGCACTGATGTGGGCAGGCATAAACTTCTTGATCCCAGGAGGAGTATTTACATGATGCAACTCGCGAAACGCTTACTCGTAAGTGTATTTGTTGTACTAGCGTTGGCTGGTACGGTCGTGGCGCTGAACCAATCACCTACCTATGCCGCAGGCGCTGGTGGCGGTGGTGGAGGCGGCGGAAGCAGTTGTGGCGGCCGATTCCTTACTTTTCCAGCCTGGTACAGCGGTCTTGTCGACCCTTCGACATGTGACCTACTCCAACCCGGCAAAGGCAGCGCACCGGCAATTCAGGGCTATATTATGCGAATAGTTCTCAACGTTATTGAAATACTACTACAGGTAGTGGCTTACGTGACTGCAGGCTACATCATATACGGTGGTTTCAAATACCTCACCAGTCCATCAGACTCAAACAAGGTGGCAGCTGCGCGTAAGACTATTCAAAACGCACTTATTGGTCTGATAATCTCATTTCTTTCAATCGCTATCGTCACACTTATTGCGGGTAATATAAAATAACGGTATGGAATACGCTCGAATTTTAGCAGCAAAGATTGACGCCGGCGATGTCGGCATTCCTAAAGTAAGCGCTGCCGACGGTTTGGCAGGTGTACTTACCACCGTGTATTGGGCTGCGGGAGTTACGGCCATCATTGTGATTATCATCGCTGGTATTTTCTATGCCATCTCTAGTGGTGACTCAAATAAAACAAAGCAAGCGAAAGACGCCATTTTATACGCTGTTGTTGGCTTGGTGGTCATTATGATGGCGTTTGTAATAACAAACTTTGTGATAGGAAGGTTTTAGTATGATTTCACGATTAGTTCAAAAAATGCTGATGAGCATGGCACTGGTATTCGGTGTCGCCACCGTATCGGTAGCGCCAGTTGGTGCGATTAACGTAATTAAAGATGCGTGTACTGGGGCGAACAGCACAACGACGGTGTGTGACGCGGCCGGTAAAGACGATGCGGGCAACTTGATTGAGAATGTCATCGGCATTTTGCTGTGGGCCATTGGTGTGATTAGCGTAATTATGATTGTAGTGGGCGGTATTCGCTATGCGCTATCGGCCGGAAACAGCTCATCCATTACAGCTGCCAAAGACACGGTGTTGTATGCCGTAATTGGCTTGGTGGTTGCATTACTCTCATATGCGATAGTAAAGTTTGTCGTAGGTTGGTTTTAAAGGAGAAAATGATATGAAACGAAAACTACAATTACTAGTAGCAACGGGCATGTTCATGCTTGGTGTGGCTGGCTCAGCGCTTGTGCCTGCGGCCTCTGTAGCTGCACTTGATCCAAGCGCTGCCGTTAAGGATGGCGTAACCGCTGCGGGCGATGACGGAAGTGGTAAGGGCTTACGTGGTCAGCTAAAAACAGTCGTTAACGTACTGCTGTTTGTTCTTGGTTCAATCGCTGTAATCATGATTGTTGTAGGCGGTATTCGATACGCCCTATCAGCTGGCGACAGCTCTGCTATTACGGCGGCAAAGAACACGATTTTGTATGCAATCATCGGTGTTGTAGTTGCGCTACTCGCGTATGCAATCGTAAACTGGATTATCGATCAGTTCGCTTAGCCTTAACAAACACCCGTAAATTTGTTATAACAATAGAGATAAGTATTCGTAGAAAGGATTTTAAAACGAATGAAAGCAACAATACAACGAGCGCTCCAGGCACTTCTGCTTGTACCAGTTCTTGCACTTGGTGTAAGCGCGGTAGTTCCTGCGCAACCTGTTGATGCACTTGGTATTCAAGGTGGTGCTGATGCAGCGAAAAGTGACGACCAGTCAGACAACTTGTTTGACGAAGGTGGTTTGTTCCAAACCATTACCAACGTACTACTCTTCTTGATTGGTGCGATTGCCGTAATCATGTTGATTATCGGTGGTATTCGCTACACCGTATCTGGTGGTGACAGCGCGGCTATTACCGCAGCAAAGAACACCATTTTATACGCGATTATCGGTATTATCGTGGCTATTCTGGCGTACGCGATTGTCAACTGGGTTATCGGCAGCTTCGTCGCCTAACCAACCGAATTGATACTAAAAGCTCCGGCTGGCTGGCCGGAGTTTTTGTTTGCATAAAAATAACTCCGCTTTCTAGGGCGGAGTTATTTTGGCTAAAGGTGCTGATTACTGAATGGTAATTTTCTTGGCTTGTTCTTGCTTTACCTTACCAAAGCTGATGGTAAGCACGCCATCTTTTAGTACAGCTTCTACTTCATCTTCACGTACAGCTACAGGTAGTGCTACAGTTCGGCTAAATTCGCCCCAGTAACATTCCTGAATGTGCCAGTTGGTCGCATCGGTATCGTCACCGCTTGAAAGCGTACCGCTGATGGTAAGAATACCATCTGAGATACTGACATCAAGATCTTCTTTGTTAACTCCCGCTGTACGAGCTTTAACAACAAGTTTCTCTTCTGTTTCATATACGTCAACGGCAAGTTGGCCTGGGAAATCTTCCTCGCTATCGTCCCAGTTGTCGCCTGCGTCTGATGTTGGTGGCTCCTGAGCAGGATCAGCAGCTTGCAGATCATCGTCGTTGAGAAAGGCCGCAGCCAATTCGTCCTCGATCAATAGATCATCATTTTGTTTACGGGCCATAGATTTCCTCCACTTCCTCTCGGCTCATTTGACAGATAGTCTCTTACAGTATAGCCAATGCGTGCGCTATAATCAATAAAACTAGTGGATAAAACGTAAAAAGTACAATGATTGATAAGGCCTTGCAAATCGTTGCTCCGCACCACTGTTATGGCTGTGGTTCAAAACAGGCACTTTTATGTGACAATTGTAAATATGACATCACTTCAAATCAATTCTACGGGTGCATTAGCTGCGGCCAGCCTGCCCCTGATGGAATATGCACTCGGTGTCGGTCGGGCTTTAGTAGAGCGTGGTGTGTGGGTGAGCGTTCGGGAGAACTTGAAGCTCTGATAAATGGCTACAAGTTTGAACGTAAGAAGGCTTCGAGTGCTGTGTGCGTTGATTTGCTTGATCTGGTACTACCTGAACTTCCACGCGATGTTTGCATTGTTCCCGTTCCAACAATTCGCCGACACATACGTCAGCGTGGCTATGACCATACTGCTTTGGTGGCGAAGGGACTCGCTAAGCGGCGGTTACTCATCTATCGTCCGGTTTTGCGCCGCGCTACTTCATCTGTACAGCTTGGTGCATCGCGCGCACAACGCATAGAGCAAGCGAAGCAGGCGTTTCTGTGCACCACATCGCTTACAGATCAAACGGTGCTACTTGTAGATGATGTTACAACAACTGGAGCTACGCTAGAATACGCTGCCACAGAACTACGCAAGGCAGGCGCCAAAGATGTGTGGGTGGCAGTAATTGCCCGTCAACCTCTTGAAAAACATGTCTGACATCTGTTACTATTAAGCGAGCTTTATTCATGGAGAGGTGACCGAGTGGTTTAAGGTAACGGTCTTGAAAACCGTCGTGGGGCAACTCACCGAGGGTTCGAATCCCTCCCTCTCCGCCAAGAAAAAATGACCCTACAAGGGTCTTTTTTTCTTGGCGAAATCGTAGGAATTTGGACCCTCGGGTTTTGTGAAACAAAACATACCGCGGGTTCGGTGTAGCGCTGTGCAGAAAAATCAGCTTGCTTATTTTTCAAACAAGCGGAGAAGCGAACAAAGTGAGCGCTATCCCTCCCTAAGTTAAACGTTCGTTCCGCCACTTGAGCTATTCGTAAAGCTAGTAAGCACGAAATTGATAATTGCGTAAGCCAAAAGCGCTACGATAACACCGACGATAGCGTATAAAATAGTGTTTTTTGCTGCGGTTACAGCGGTAGAGTTTCCTCCGGAAATCACGTAGCGTAGGCCACCAATGATAATCATAATGACCGAAATTGCACCAAGTACAAACAAAAGTGTGTTGGTAATGGTAGAAAATACCCCACTAGTGCCGAAAAGATTTGCGGTTTGGTCATCGCCTCTGGCGGCATCCGCACCACCCTGAACACCGCCACTCACTGCGCCGGCAGACGGAGTAACAAATGTAGCAACGCTTAGCGCACCCAGTACGCCATATGATAAAACGGTTCGAATTGGTTGTTTCATGCGGTATTACTCCTGTTAATTCTAGGCTCAATTGTAGCGAAAATGGGCAAAAAAGTCTACAATTCGCCTCTGTTTTATGCTACAATTTACAGAGCTGGAGAACTTACGTCTACCGAGGTAGGAGTACCCGCCTATAGTCTTGCTCCTCGAAGTGCTAAAGCACTCTCGTCGGCCAAGCAAGGAAAACGTTTCATGCCACTGGTATAAAACGGGCTAAAGGGAACCCTTCAGCGCATTATGAATACCTCCCTATTTCACCGAAATGGTGGTACAAAATTTGCACCACCATCTGGCAAAATACGGAGGAGTACCCAAGTGGCTGAAGGGGACGGTTTGCTAAATCGTTAGTACGGAGAGATCTGTAGCGGGAGTTCGAATCTCCCCTCCTCCGCCAAATAAAAAAGACGACCAAATGGTCGACTTTTTTATTTAACGAGGTTGGGAAGATCCTGACTCCCGCGTTTTGCGAAGCAAAACAAGCGCGGAGTTCAGAAGCCTGTCAAATCTTTGATTTGTACAGGCTTTAGCTGATGGTAGAGCTAGGATAGCTATACCATCTTGCGTTCATCTCCCCTCTCCGCTACAGAGCCTATTTTCTATAGAGTGGCTTCAATACAATTGCTTTACCAAAAATAACGAGTTTTCTCGGTTCTGCATCGGTATTTAACTCAACGTGAATTGGTGCTGTCACGGTTTGACCGGGCGGAATGCTTCCGCCGTACGCCTCTGTCTCGACATATTCTTGAGTTTTCAAGTTTTTTGAGTCAACCATGTAAACTCCCCATACTCCACTTTCTGCAAAACCCGGGCCGTTTGTGCCTGTAAAGTCTGGTGTAATTCTACGGGTGCTACCGTTATGTACCGAGAGAGTAATCGTACACTTGTTCGCAGTACTGTTACGAATGCAAGTCGTCTCGTTAACTTCGTAAGAAACCTCATTGTAAGGATTGTACGTTATTTCGCGCAAAACATAATAAACAAACAAACTAGCGGGGGCAATAGCGAGCAAAAGGATTAAGACATCTGTAAACTTAGCTTTTGATTTCATGATGTAATTATACTATTCTGGCAAAAATTCTAACTGATTCCCCCATATAGCTCATGCTACAATAAAAAGCATATGCAACCAGAAACACCGCAACCAAATTCTCAAGAAGTTACTCAATCCCAGCCACCTGCACCTCCTGTTGCGCCTCAGCCAGCAATGCTAGAACAACCGCCTGAACCGAGCAAGTTTGCCGGTATGTTTAAGCGACGCATTGGGCGAATGGGCTTCTTCCTTGGTTTCGTGTATTGGAACTTGCTGCTATTAGTGCCGGTGGCAGGAATCGCTGTACTCATCGTGAGTATGAACGGCGGAGTACCACCAAGTATTGTTGATTTTTATGCTTCGCCAGCCGCCAATGGCCTAACAATTCTAGCCGGCGTCGTTGCGCTCCTGTCGCTTCCTATTAGCATTTCGCTGTATGTACGGCGTTTGCACGACATTGGCCAATCGGGTTGGTGGTCGATTCTATCGCTTATTTCGCCAATCAACTTCTTCTTCATGCTGTATTTGCTGTTTGCAAAAGGCTCATCTGAAGAAAATCAATTTGGAAAACCGGTAAATAGCCACTCATTCTTAGGTGTTTTGGGCTTTGGTAAGCCACGCGAATAATGCTCACGCTCCTCATGGTATACTAAAATCATGCAACCCAGTGGTGAACAGCCAGTAAACTACGCTCCTGAGACGCAAAGCTATGCGCCGCAGCAACCCGTTAACGCCCAGGGTCAACCTACTGACAATCCGGTGCAGTGGCAGGGGCCGGAGTACATCGTACAGCCAAAAACATCTACTTGGTATCTTTTATTTGGCATCGTCGTGCTCGTGCTGATTGCTGTCGCTGCTCTGCTTATTCAATCTTGGTCATTTGCAATCCTTGTGCCGGTTATGGCTGCAGCGCTGATAATGTACATCAATCGCCCACCACGCATGATTCAGTACGTACTCAGCGGTAAAGGCTTGTATATAAATGAAGTACTGCACCCCCTCACAGAGTTTCGAAGTTTTGGCGTCCGCGAAGAACACGGAGTGCAAGCGCTCGTATTTGTACCCGTGAAGCGCTTCAAGCCAGGCCTTACTGTATATTTCCCACCAGAAATGGGAGAAGCAGTGGTAGATATTCTGGGTGCTCGAATGCCTATGGAGGAAATGCAACCAGATTTCTTCGACAAACTTATTCGTCGACTTCGCCTGTAGCTTGCGTTTTCTACCTCTGTTGTGATACAATTGCCTTCGTCTGCTTTGTAAGTAGAGGTACCTTATAGTTACACTATGCGAGCTTGTAGTTTACTACTCGTTCGCGTGTGCACCCGTAGCTCAGCTGGATAGAGCGTCGGCTTGCGGAGCCGAAGGCCATAGGTTCAAATCCTGTCGGGTGTACCAATTTCTATGTAACATGAAAATTACCTCATCAGGGGGTATTTTTCGTTATAAATGAAAGAACCCCGCTCGACGCGGGGTTCTCCCAAGTCATGAGCGGGGTGTTCGAGTCAGTCGAGGTTGAAGTACCCCTTCTTGGTCTTGGGACTGTAGACCCCGGAGACGACACGACCGTTGAAGATCGCCGTGAAGGTGAACGAACCGTCGGGCTGGACATCGAAGATCGTCGCGACCTTCAGCTTCCGCTTGAACTCGGTGTTGCTCGCCAGCGTCTTCAGCGTGAAGGTCTGGTCGACGTACACCTGCTCGAGTCGGTGCAGGTTGGCGGTCACCATCTCGGAGATGTAAAGGCAACGAGCGGAACTCGGTCCGTTCACGATGTCGAACGAATCGACTGGAACGTGAGCCATGAGGTCGGACGTGTTGATCAAGGTGCTAGCGGACATAATGCCGCCCTTCTGTGACACCATGAGCCCTGGTGACGTAGGCGTAATCTGCATAGCTGCAGCCACCTCACTGCTGAGGATTTAATCATAATTATAGCATAAAGCTAGCAAAATGTCTATAGTGTTGATACAAACTTGGTTCTAACAATGTTCATTATGCTGTACCAAGAAAATTACCTCACTTTTGTGGGGTTATTTTCTTGGTAGCATGCTGCAAGCATGTTGAACCGTAAGGTTCGCGTAGTGACGAAAGGAAGCGGGAGCTTGCTCGCGTCTCTTTCTGAACGGAGGAGCGAGCAAGGCGAGAGATATTCCTGTCGGGTGTATAATCAACTACTAAATGACCGAAATTTCACCACAACATAAAATACGACGTAAGATTGCTGCCTGGAATATATTGCTCGATGCACGGTTTCCGCAGGAAGAGCGGGTAGACGACATTGCTCATAAATTGGCTGAGCAAGGTGACTTAGACTTGGTGGGGCTGTTGGAAGTACAGAAAACCGCAAATCAGCACAATGGCGAGATAATTGCCCAGAAGCTAACGCAAACGAGCGGTGTATGGTTTCCTCATTCTCGCAAGTCTTTAGGTGAACATACGGGGGTGTTTGGTAATGATGTAAAAACAGCAACAATGATTGATTTAGGACATAAAAAGAAGGCAGTACTAACTGAGCTGGGAGACGTGGCGATTGTACTAGTGCACCTGCGTCGCCAGCACAAACATTTTCCTCGCCAGCCCGAGCAGATTGCACAAGTATCAGCACTGCTCGAGGCGGTGGCAGACTACGAGAAAGTAATTGCCATGGGCGACTTCAACTGCTTGCCGTTTCAGATGCCACGAACAATGCTGCGAAACGCTGGCTTTCAATCTGCCTATGTAGAACTAGGTGAAAAACGGCCACGATTCCCTACGAATGAGTTCCGTGATGCGCTCTCTCCTCGCCAGAAGCTCGGTTTAGCTTTAGCAGGAGGAGCAATTTCGATTGACGATATCTATACCAGAGGCATGGAAGACTCGCTGGTATCTGTCACTACTTTTCAGGGCCGCTCTGATCACCCCGGTTTATTGCTTGAATACGGTGAATAATACCTCCAAAATATGACTGAACCCCCGGCGAGCGGGGCTCCAGCCAGGGGTTGTAGGGATAGGGGTTACGCAGAGGCTTCTGCGTCGTGAGCGCCGAAGGGGATCACCTTGGCACCCGTGTTGTTCGCGCCGTCCTTGACCGCGTTGGCGACCGTCTGGGCATCGGTCGGTGTGAGCTCTTGGAGCGAGATGACCCGAAGGCTTATCCCGAAGTACTCCGTGAGCACCGACTCGAGAGTCGTCTCGTACGAGGCTCCCGTTGCGAAGTCGACGAACTCGACTTTCGTTGCCAGCAAGGCCGGCAACGACACTGCCTCGCGTCCGAGCGTTTCGAGCAGGCAGCGAAGTGCCGACTCGAGGTACGCCTTCAACTGAGCGGTGCGCTCGGGGTTGTCTAGATCGCCCTTGTCTTCATCGATGAAGTTGTACAAGACTTTCTTCAGCGACTTCCAGCGACGGATGACCTGAGTGGTTGCCGTGGCGACGTACATGTACGTCTTGCTGTCGATGACGACCCGCGCCCGAAGCTCGATGCGTGTCGGCGTCTTGGCGGTTCGGCGGACGGTGGTAACACCCTTCACCGAAATGCCCGGACCGAACAGAACCGGCCACAGGGCGATACCGAAGAGCTCACGCCCTCCGATCTCACCCTTGCCGATGGCGTTCGTGTAGATCTTGCCGGACTTGAACATGCTGAACAGAACGATGATGAGGCCGATCCACAGGAGAATCGGTACACCGCGACTGAAGAGGTACGAGGGATCGAACAGAACTCGCTCCCACATTGACGTAGCCGAAAGCATCTCTCACCTCCTATGGATCTCTGAAGCCTTGGCTTACCCGCATAGTAGCACATAAGAGGTAGAAATAGAATATTGTATAATTAACTCATGAAAGAGCCGAGTATTTTTACCAAGATTATCAATGGCGAGATTCCGTGCCACAAGGTGTACGAGGATGAGAAAACTTTTGCATTCATGACCATACAACCTGTTCGCGAAGGGCATACGCTTGTTATCCCAAAACTGCAGGTAGACCAATACATTGACTTACCAGATGAAGATTACGAAGCCTTGTGGAGAACTGTGAAGAAAGTCGCAGCTAGGATACGTGAGGTCACCGGTAAAAAGCGAGTAGGTGTGGTTATAAAAGGGCTTGATGTACCACACACTCACGTACACCTTATCCCCTTTAATGAAAACGAGCACTTAAAAGCAGATGGCGCACAGCCTATGGCTGACGACAAAGACCTAGCAGCAATTGCTGAGAGGCTACGCTTTTAGATGATACGGATACTCGCCGTCGGCAAAAAACACGACGACTGGGTACTATCTGGGCTAGAACGCTATGAAAAGCGCCTGAAGGCGCCGTATAACGTAGAATGGGTACTTTTACCACATTCGTCGCGAGAGGGCGTAGAGGCGCGTGAGGAAGAGTCTGGGCGTATACTAAAGCAGCTAAAGCCAAATGATTTCGTAGTGTTGCTCGATGAAACGGGCAAACAACTCACCTCCCCTGCCCTATCTAACCTTTGTGAAGCACGGTTTGTGCTGGCGGACCAACTAGTATTTGTAATTGGCGGCGCCTATGGCGTTGATAATTTGCTACAGCAACGCGCAAATCTCGTGTGGTCACTTTCAGACCTCGTATTTCCCCACCAGCTTGTTCGCCTAATGCTGATTGAGCAGCTTTACAGGGCACAACAGATAGCCCGCGGCAACGGCTACCACCACGAGTAAGTTGTTAGTAGCATATCAGCTAGAGATGTCACCTCGACAGACCTCTACACGCCGGCGCGTTCTTTGCTCCTGGCAGGAACACGTCGGGTTGCGTTTCGCTTTAAGTCTGTCTCAGAGACATCTCTAGCCGTAACGTTTGTTGCTATAACATACCATTGACTTTTTACAAAGCTTATGCTATATTGGTGATAGTACCTTAGTACAAAAACATGAAACAAACACTATACACCACACCACTTACCATCGTCGTTAGCCTGATCATGCTAGTAAGCGTGTTACTACACGACACTCGCCTGGCGAAACTTGCCACTACTATGATTGGTATTCCAGCCGTGATTGCCAGCACCGATGCCGCGCATCGAGGCCTTAGCCCTGATCCTCACACCCATGTTGAGCGAATTAACGTTGGTGAGCTACGTGGTCAGCTACCCCGCCTAATGCCACGCGCTACCGAAGATAAGAAATATGTTTTGCACCGTCCAGTGCGTGGTAGTTCCAACCCTTTCGAGGGCAACTACTTACCCCTTGCTTAAGAACCTATAACTGTTAACTCGTTTTCAAGTCGTTCAATGAGCTGTTGAACCTCTTCCGCTTCTTTTTTGGTGGCTTCTACTAGTTCAGCAGGAGCTTTGGCAATGTATGATTCATTATCGAGTCGGCCAGTCAACGTACGCTGGCGTTGCTTTGCCTCACTAAGGCGAACTTCTAGATTAGTCTGGTGCTCGTAGAGAGTCTTTTGATCAATAGCGAGCCAGGCTTCGCGACCTGATACCGCCAAACGAAGGCCGCTCGGCTGTTCGGTGTGTAAAACGGCTTTTAGGCGCGCCAGGTGTTGGATCAGCTCGGCATTGTCTGCAAGCAAGCTGTCGCTGTGGTACTGTACCTCGTGTTTTTGATTGCCCGGTAGCTCGCTCGTAACAAATCGAACCTCAGAAACAAACAATTGAAGACGCTCAAATTCCGCAGCGGCCAGTTCATCGAAGGTAGCGGGTTGTGGCCAGTTTTCACGAATAAGCAGGCTGCCCTCTTCATACCATGGCAATGTTTGCCAAATGGTTTCAGTAACAAATGGTGCGAATGGATGCGCCATGCGCAGCACGCTATCGAGCACCCACGCCAACATATCGTGGTTGTCTTGCTTTTTGCTTGCTTCGACATACCAGTCGGCTACGCTACTCCACACGGTGTGGTATACGGTTTCTGCCGCTTCAGCAAAGCGGTAATCGGCTAGAAGTTGCTCGATATTGGCGCTGGCCTGGCTAAGCTCGCGGGCTATCCAATGGTCGGCTAAGCTTTCTGGCATAGGCGGTTGCATACGGTAGCTATCGCCTAGTTTATCTTCAACAAAGCGAGCAATGTTCCATAGCTTGTTGCAGAAATTACGTCCCGCTACCACCTTAGAGGTACTGAAGGCTTGGTTCTGGCCGGCGCTACGAGCAGCCACAAGCCCCATGCGAAGCGCATCTGAGCCAAATTCGCTCACCGCTTCCATCGGGTTGATTACATTCCCCTTGCTCTTGCTCATCTTTTGGCCATGCTCGTCGAGTACCAGACCGTGCAAGTACACCTCTTTAAACGGAACCTGACCAGTGACTTTTAGGCCAAGCATAATCATTCGCGCAACCCATTGATACAAGATATCAGCACCTGTTTCCATGACGTTAATTGGGTAATATTTAGCTAGTTCACCGGTGTTCAGGTAATCGGTAGTGATAAAGGGCCATTGGCCACTAGAGAACCACGTGTCGAAGGTGTCTTCTTCACGAGTATAGGTTTTGTCATCTACCTCGATTTGCTCTTGGTCTACCCTATCGTCGAATATCCAGTCAGTTGGATCAGCTGTGTTTTGAAAGGCAGGAATGGGAATACCCCAAGGAATTTGGCGGCTCAAGTTCCAATCGTGAATACCAGCATAGTATTGCAGTACGGCTTTCTTTTTTGATTCAGGTACAAAGCGCACATCACCGCGCTCAATGGCCTCAGTTGCTGCATCGGCCAGAGGTCGCATAGAGATAAACCACTGGTCTTTTACAAGCGGTTGAATAACGCTACCACATTTGTAGCAGTGCCCTACCGCGTGCTCTATGTCCGTTTCGCCGCGAAGTAGCTCCTGCGCATCAAGGGCTGCCAGTACTTTTTTACGAGCTTCCTCAGGGGTCAGCCCCATGTATTGCGGCGGCACGTTAATCATTTTGCCGTCGAAATCGATTACTTGAAGTTCGCCCAGGTTGTGACGCTTGCCGATCTCAAAGTCATTCGGGTCGTGGGCAGGAGTAATCTTAACCGCCCCCGTACCGTATTCGGCGTCTACGTAATTATCTGCAACGATCGGGATTTCCCTATCTATCAGGGGTAGTTGTACTCGCGTCCCTACTAAGTGCTTGTAGCGTTCATCGTTGGGATTAACGGCAACAGCAGTATCGCCGAGCATTGTTTCAGGCCTGGTGGTAGCAACTACAATCTCGTCGATTTTATCGAGAGTCGGATACGCGATTTTGTATAGCTTCGCTTTTTCGTTTTTGTGCTCAACCTCAATATCGGCAAAACTTGTTTGGTGTATTGTACAGTAATTGACGATGCGCTCACCTCTGTAAATAAGGCCTTCATCCCACAACTTTTTGAAAGTAGCGTAGGCGGTATTTACCACCTTTTCATCAAGCGTAAATACTAAATTGTCCCAGCTAGCACTGGCACCGAGTGCTCGAAGCTGTAGCTCCATATTGCCTCGCTGTTCGTCGACGAAGTTCCAGACCTGACTGTAAAGCTGTTCACGTGAAAAATCGAACCGGCTTTTGCCTTGTTTTTGCAGTTCCCTCTCGTACACTACCCACGTTTCAAAGCCAGCATGGTCGGCACCCGGAATGTAAATCGTGTCCCTTCCCTTCATGCGATAGAACCGTATGAGGATATCTTCAAGTACAGCCATGAGAGAATGTCCTACGTGCAGGTTGCCGTTTGCGTTTGGCGGCGGCATGATAATGCTGTACGGCTCGCCCTGGCCTGATGGCTTGAACGACCCCGAAGTCTCCCACAAAGCGTAGATCCCGGGTTCGTATTGGCTTGGTTCGTATGTCTTTGGTAATTTCATAAAGTTTTCACGTGAAAAGTACGCTTTGTACCTCTTAAGTAACTGTAGTCTAGTATAGCATAGCGCATGGCTTGTATAATGGTGGTAGTGATAGAAATTCAATCTGAAAACGACGCGCTTGCGTGGAATAATCTTGTGAAACAGACCGGCGGTCATCCGCTACAGCTGTGGGGTTGGGGAGAGGTAAAATCCGCACACGGCTGGAAAGCTCATCGCGTGCGGGTACTACGGCAGGGAAGGGTGCTCGGCGGAGCACAGTTGCTAATCAAGCGATTGCCTTGGCCATTGGGAGCTTTAGCGTATATACCAAGAGGCCCCTTTGGCTCGATAGGTGCCGAAGGTGAAAAGGCGTTGGCAAACTATGTTAAAGCAACATTCCGCCCAACGGTACTAAGCATGGAGCCGGATAGCACGAAGTCACCTCTGTGGAAAGGTTGGCATAAATCGCCTAATAAAATTTTGCTAGCCAGAACGGCGGTGCTTGATCTGACACAATCTGAAGAAGACATGCAAGCGGCTATGAGTAAAAAGACACGACAATACATTCGAAAATCACAGGGAGAGGGCATAACCGTACGTAAGGCTAGCTCGGCAAGCGACATTGCCGCCTGTCTTGCCATCTATAAAAGCACCGCTAAACGCGCTGGATTTATGCTGCACGAGGACGCGTATTATCAAGATATATTCCAGATGCTTGGTGACGATTCACCGGTGTACATGGCCGAGCGAGAGGGTAGGGTAGTGGCATTTTTGTGGCCGGTCGTTACGGAATCGGTGGCGTTTGAGCTATACGGTGGTATGAACGAAGAGGGCCAGGCCAGTCGAGCAAATTACTTCTTAAAATGGCAGGTTATTCAGAGTATGAAAGCTGCAGGCGTGAAACGCTACGATGTGAACGGGTTGCTCAACGACGGCGTAACAAGCTTTAAAAAAGGCTTTATCCCCGATGAGACTATGATGGCTGGCACGTTCGAGACGGGGCTATCGCCACCGTATATCATGTGGCGGTATCTTTTACCGATTGCTAAGCGTGTGGCTCAATTGCTACGGCGCCTTCGCGGTAGATAACAATACTGCCGTCTGGTTTTACCCCAATAATGGTTGATGGTTCATGGTTTGACATATCACCACCGTCGACGTAAAAATCTACCTCATTGTGAAAATAAGCTTTCGCCATACCTACAGAGGTGGAGGTAGGCGCACCATGATCGTTGGCGCTTGTGGTCATCAAGGGGCCTGTTTTTTCGAGCAAGGCAAGAAGGGCAGGGTGATTGGGAATACGAGCTGCCAACACAGACTGACCTGCCGAAAGGTAGTGTGGCACGCCCTCGGCCGATAGCTCAACACTAACGGCATTTGGCCAAAAGCGCTGGGCAACCTCGAGCTCGCTTGGCAAAAAGCCGAGGTGTTCAAGCTGCTTAACGGAAGCAGCGATGGTAGTACCTGGCTTTCGTTCGCGATCCTTTACCTGATAGAGCCTGTGAATGGCGCTTTCAGACTGTGCTCGAGCGACTAAGCCATAGACGGTGTCGGTAGGTAGTACCCCCATGCCGTCCTGCAGGAGCAGTTCTACAAGCTGTGAATCGTCTAGGGATGAGATATCAGCTGGCACTATGTTCTCCACGCCGTTTCGTTCATGGATAGGGTTGGTTTAACCTCTACCGTTTCGGGGTCGGTTGGCTCGCAATAGAGCGATTGGTAGTAGCCTAGGGCAGCTATCATGGCAGCGTTATCCGTGCATAGTTGTCGGGGTGCATACTCAATCGCTACAGGGAGCGCTTCGGCGAGGCGACGACGCAAATCTCGGTCGGCAGCCACGCCGCCAGCAATAACGACTGATGCTGGTTTGAACTCATTGAAGGCAGCGACGGTCTTTTTTACGAGAGTTTGATTCGCTACACGTTGGAAGCTGGCGGCAAAGTTTGCCCGTGTGGCGTCGTCTAAGCGTGCAGCAAGCTCGAATGAGGGAAAAGTGTGGTCGACACCCACTTCACGCTGAACGGCCCGCAAAACGGCCGTTTTAAGCCCAGAAAAACTGAAATCGTAGACTCCCTTTAGCTTTGCATCAGGAAAATCGAAGGCGTTTTCGTCGCCATCGGCAGCGGCTTTTGCAATGCTTGGGCCGCCAGGATAGGGGAGGCCAAGGATTTTGGCCACTTTGTCGTAGGCTTCACCGACGGCATCGTCAAGCGTTTCACCCAGCAGATGATAGTTGCCATGATCTTCAAACATAATGAGCTGCGAGTGAAGCCCACTTACCGCTAGCGCAAGCATTGGAAAACGCGGCTGTTTACTGGGAAGTTCGAGTGGGTCACCGGTTGATTGTTTTGTAATAAAGTTTGCGTATACATGGCCTTCAACGTGGTGTACAGGGTAGAGTGGCTTGTTGTGAAGCTTTGCCAACGTAGCTGCGGCTAATGTTCCTACAAGCAGCGAGCCAATCAGCCCAGGCGCGTTAGCCACGGCGATAGCGTCGATATCGTCCCAGGTAAAACCAGACTCTTCGATAGCCTGGTGAATAACCGGGTTGATTACCTCGATATGGCTACGAGCTGCGACCTCTGGTACAACACCGCCATAGGCTTTGTGAATATCAACCTGTGACTGCACTACGTTTGAGTGCAGTATAGTTCCGTCTTCAACAACACTGGCTGCAGTTTCGTCGCAACTGCTTTCAATACCTAAAATTAACATTGTTACCAGTATACCACCCCTGATGGAAATGTTTTGCCAGAAAACCGATTGGACGTGTAAAATAAAGAGGATGACACTTGCGAGGAAACTAACTGCGAAAGCCGCTGCGGCGCGCTACCGTAACCCATCGAAGTCGCTGCGGGTGATTGCGGTTGTGGGGCCATATGGCAAAACCACCACAGCGCTTTTACTAACTGAGCTTTTGATGGAATCAGGGAATTCAGTACTGGTGCTTACGAACAAAGGCTCAAAGCTTAACGGCGAACCTTTGGGTATGCGCTTCGAACCAACCGCTCGCTCAATCCAGCGCTTACTTGCGTTGGGTCGTAAAAAATCAGTCGACTTCGTGATTATCGAAGTCGATCAAACTGTTGTTGATTCACATGTGCTAGAAAGTATCGTGCTTGAGATGGTGGTGGCAACGGCTGAAAGTGATGTCGCTCGTGCCATGCTGGAGCGTCCAATGGCGTACTCGGTGGTTCCTAGCGCGTTTACTACAGAAGCTCGCGATGTTGCGCCTCATCAGGCAATCAGTTTTGGTACCGACGAGCTTGCCGATGCACGAATTGGCAAAGTAAAACTTTTTCGAAAAGGGACTGAGATTGAGCTGGTTATTGATCATCAAACGACCTTACAGCTTGCTACCCACCTAATCGGGCATGCCAATGTATACAATGTGGCTGCAGCAGTTGCTGCTGCTTACGTGCTGGCGGCAAAAATTGAAAGTTTTGTTGACGGCGTGGCTCGACTTGAGGAAGTGCCGGGAAATTATGAGTACTTGCCGCTAGAACGACTGTATAGCGTGGTTGTAGATGGAGCATATCAGCCAACTTCACTTGAACTAGTGGTAGCCGACGCAAAGAAGCTAACTAAGCGGCGTTTGCTAGTGGTAGCAGATGAAACGATACAATTTGAAGATTACGCTAAATTGAAGCAAGTGGCCGATGCGGTTACAGTGGTGGGCGAAGGCGAACAGCCTGGTATTAAGGCTTCAGACGATAAAAAGAATGCTTTAGACACTGTGCTTCGAGGGGCGAAGCAAGAAGATACGGTGCTTTGCTTAGGTCGCACCTTTGCTTCGCAAGATAGTGACCATCTAAGCGTCGCGCAGCGATTGGCTGAGGGAAGCAGTGAGTAGCTTTCGCGGCGTAGTAAAAACTATCATTCCGGTTGGTGTGTTCAAAAAAATTGAGCCTTTCGGACATCTGCTTGAGTCTATACTGTGGAATATTGTGTATGGATTTCCCTCTCGCGGCATGCACGTGATTGGAGTAACCGGAACTAACGGTAAAACAACGACCAGCTTTATGATTCACCGTATGCTAACAGATGCGGGATACAAGACGGCCCTCATGACAACCGTGGCATATGGTGTAGGCAACGATATCATCCCCCAAGAATTTCACATGACTACTGTGTCGTCAAAATTACTACAGAAGCGTTTGAAGGAGTTTAAAAAACAAGGGGTAGAGTGGCTCGTTTTAGAAACCACTAGTCATGCGCTTGCTCAATACCGAGTGTGGGGCGTGCCGTACGAAATTGCCGTGCTGACCAACGTTACTCATGAGCACCTTGATTACCATGGAACGTTTGAGCGATACGTTGCGGCCAAGCGAAAACTCTTTGAACTGGTCGGTAGGCACAAGAGCGGCTTTGGCATCGTGAACGCAGATGACGATACCGCGCAGTCATATGCGGCAGCGGCAAAGCGGGCAATAAGCTATGGTATTCACACAGGTGAGGTTCAAGCGAGTGAAGTGGAAGTGCAGGCCACAGGCAGCACCTATTCAGTAAAACTGGGCGACGAACCGCTCTATATTCACTGCAACATTCCGGGCGAGTTTAATGTCTATAACAGTTTGGCTGCGGTCGCAGTTGGGCAGCATTTAGGGCTCACGCCAGAACAAATTCAGCAAGGCATTGCCAATCTAAAAAGCGTAGAAGGCCGCATGAACACCATTAGCGAAGGTCAGCCTTTTTCGGTGATTATTGATTACGCTCACACCCCAGACTCATTTGAACGATTACTAAGTGATGTAAGAAAGTCAACAAAAGGTAAACTAGTAGTGCTATTCGGTAGCGCCGGTCGGCGGGATGAAGCGAAGCGAGCGATTCAAGGCGAGATTGCCGGTAAGTACGGGGACGAAGTGGTACTCACCGAAGAAGACGACCGGGATATTGATGGCAATGAGATTTTGGCGCAGATTGCTGAAGGCGCCGAAAAAGCCGGTAAAGTGAAAGATCAAAACTTGTTCTTGATTCTTGATCGACCGGATGCCATACAATTTGCAATGACACGTGTGAATTCGCCTGAAGACACGGTAATACTTCTTGGTAAAGGCCACGAAAAAACTATTGAGCGTGCTGATGGTGAACATCCTTGGGATGAGGCGGGCGAAGCTCGCAAGGCTATAACAAAACTCACCGGTAAAGAGCAATAAGTCAAATGCCGCATAAAGTTTTGCTCCTTGATATTGACGGCGTATTGATGCAGCAACCAAAACTTTTTTCAGAGATATACTGTGGAAGATATGGTGTTTCGATCGATAAGCTATTACCTTTTTATAGTTCGAAAGAATTTCTGAATTGCTCAATCGGTAAGTACGACTTAAAGCAAGCGATCCGTGACCACCAAGACAAGTGGCGATACACCGGAGACCTTGACTCTCTGCTTTCTGAATGGTTTGAGGCCGAGCGTTATCCGAACGAAAAGCTTATGGAATTAGTAAAAAACTTGAGAGAACAAAGAATGCGTGTTGTAATCGTCACGCAACAAGAAAAGTATAGAACGGCATATCTCAAACAAAACGTTTTTGGTGATATGTATGATGATTTTTTCGTATCCTGCGAATTAGGTCTTCACAAAGACTCGAAGGATTTCTGGGATGAAGTGCTGAAGCGTCTCGACGTTTCGCTACCTGGAGAAGTTTTGTATTTTGACGACAAGCAATCTCTTGTAGCGTTAGCGCAATCCGTCGGAATAGACGCGTATATCTATGAGTCGGTGGAACAAGTTCAAGAACTAGTAGTGGAGTAACTATTCGAGCGTTAAAGTAGTGCAGCGCATGGAGCCGCCACCTTTGGCGAGCTCGGTATTATGCAAGCGAATTGTTTTTAGCCCATGAGCTTCAATCGCCGCCACGAAGTTCGGAGCGTCATTCATTACTACATGTGTACCGGTAGAGACAAGATTACAGGCGAGGTTATTGATGGCTTCGTCTTCTGATACTTCAATCAAATCAATGCCCGGAAGCGAGCGAATTATTTCGACACTTTCAGGCAAAAGCGCATCTGCGCAGTAGCCAATCAGGCCATTTTCAACAACCGTGCCGTCATGGTACACCGGTGCTTTTAGTACTGATATAGCAAGATCGATGTCGTAGTACAAACTATCTGGCCAGCCAGAGTAGCTATTGATGGCGGGTTTGCCTGCATCATCAAGCACCGGCTTTGCGTATAGACGGATGAGCTCAAGTCCTAAGGTTTTGGCAGCGAATTCCTGAGCGGCTTCCTCCGAACGATAGCCGGTGCCACAAAACAAGTAGTTTCCACAGGGCAATGCGTCGCCCTGACCACTGAATTTTTCCACCTCTGGCGGCAATTCATACACAGTTTTCCCCAAGGCTTCTAGTGCTTGTTTCGCATAGGCTTCTTCGGCTTTTCGTGCATTGGGCAGGCGCGCGAGTACTGCCTTATCACCTCGAACCAATGCCCAGTTGGCAGTAAATACGCCATCTTGGCAGTTTGGCGGCGGAGCAATGCGTTGTACTGTTACACCGACAGATTCGAGCGCTTGCTGAATATTGTCGTGTTCGTGTTTTGCCTTTTCAAGATTAATCGGCGCATGTTGTGTCATGAAAGGATTGATAGGAGCTTCATCGCTAAAGTAATCTACGCCTGACATTAATACTGTTGAATTAATCACAACGTAGTTCCTAATAATACGACTCATGGTGAGTCTTAAAGTGAATACGGCGCACAACCTTTTCGACAAATCGCATCCACAGCTTGGTTTTTGCTAGGTCAATCGGTACTTCGTAGGCACCAACATATTCTGTAATCGTTTTGTTGAAGCTGGTTTTGAAACGAGCTAGGCCATAAAAAGGGTGATTAGGATCAGCTGCGGAAGCAATAGGAGGCACGCCCGCTAGATCATGTCGCAAAGAACCATGTTGCTTTGCCCATTGAATGACGTGCCACTGTAGCAAGTGACTGGCGCCGTAGGCGGTTCGTTCGCGTACGCTGGCACCGTCTTTATACATACTCTGCGTACCTTGTACCATAGCGAATGCTCCGGCCACAACATTACCTTCAAAGTAGGCAAAGAAAAGTTGGCCACTTTCGCCGTACGCATTATAGAAGTTCTTGTAATACTCGGGTGGTCGAATGGCGAAACCAGCACCCTGAGCTGTTTCGGTAAAGAGATCGTACATAATTTTGCAATTTTCATCATCGGCAGGCACGGCTTTTACTGTTACACCATCACGCTCGGCACGACGAATGGCATGGCGACCCTTTTGATTGAGAGTAGCCATGATTTCATCCAAGCTTGGGGATAAATCAACGTACACAGTAGCGTAGTTGTACTGGATAGGGTTGGTTTTTAAGAGACCAAGCCCACTCATATCGGTAGTATGATCAAGTTCTGGTTCGATTTTGACCGTAAACACGCCTTGCTGCTTAGCAAACGGACGCAGTACTTCAAGAAGCTTTGCAAGGTCAGCGCGTGAAGTGGTACTAGGGCCTTTCGGGCAGTACCAAACCTTGCCAAGTAGCGGAGTAGACTTTTCCATGACCGCGAAGGCTCGAGTGCCCGCAAAAAGGTAACGAATTTTCCAGCCAGCCAGCTGTTTTTGTTCGAGAAATTCTTTGCCTTGTAAAATGTTGCCGCCATCTGGATTAGCAGTCACGAAAGAATTCCAGTTGGCTATTTCTTCATCAGTAGCAAAGCGCATGTTCATATCTAATATATTGTAACAAATTAGCACTCAGGCTTGACGAGTGCTAGCATGTTTTCTACAATTAAGACAGTAGAGAAGTAAATAACGGAGGAGTTCTTGATATGAGTTCACCAATCAAGCCTCTTGGTGACCGCGTCGTTGCGGTACGAGAGGAAGCTGCAACAAAAACAGCAAGTGGCTTGTACTTGCCAGATAATGCTAAGGAAAAGCCTGTACTCGCGAAAGTTGTGGCAACGGGCAAAGATGTAAAAAATGTAAAAGCAGGTGAAAAGATTCTGTACAAAGAATATTCAACCACAGAAATTAAGATTGATGGCGTGGAGTATTTAATTGTAAAAGAGGAAGACATTTTGGGAACGGTATAATGGACGGACTTTGGATTCTATTTTATGTAACAGTTAACGTCGCCGTGTACTTACTTGTAATTAAGTTCATCGTCACGGTACGTCAATTGTTTAAAAGAGTTGAGGCTCTAGAGAAAAAAATGGCGAATGTAAATTCCGAAGGAGGTAAGTAATGGCAAAAAAAGTATTTTACAATGAAGATGCGCGAAATCGAATTTTAGGCGGGGCAAAGGCCCTATACGACGCGGTAAAGGTGACCTACGGACCAAAAGGTCGTAATGTCGTGATTGCCAAAGGCTACGGGGGCCCAACGGTGACGCACGACGGCGTGACTGTTGCTGAAAGTGTCGACCTACCTGAAAATGACGACGAGACACTTGGCTACAAAGTAGGTGCTGAACTCATCAAGCAAGCGGCTAGCAAGCTCAATAAAGTCGCTGGAGATGGTACTACTACCGTAACCGTGCTAACCTACAACATTTTGAAAGAAGCCAATCGTTTGATCGCTGCTGGCCACAACCCAATGGAGCTAAAGAAGGGTATTGAAGAGGCTGGTAAAGAAGTAGTAAAAGCCATTGATGCGTTGAGCGAAAGCGTAGAAGGTAAGACCGAACGCGTTGCCGAAGTTGCAACTATTTCTGCCGGTGACGAAGCAATCGGCAAGCTAATTGCTGATGTGATGGAAAAAGTTGGCAAAGACGGTGTAATTACGGTAGAAGCTGGCCAAGGCCTCGAGATGGAAAGCGAAGTGGTAGAAGGCTTTAGTCTCGACAAAGGCTGGGCGAGCCCATTCTTTGTAACTGATGCTGGTAGACAAGAAGCTGTGTACGAAAAACCATCAATCGTCATTACCGACAAAAAGATTTCGACTGCTCAAGAACTATTGCCACTGATTGAAAAGCTTGCTCAAACCGGTAAAAAAGATATTGTGTTGGTTGCTGATGAGGTGGATGGCGAGGCATTGAGCATTCTGGTGCTCAATAAGCTAAAAGGCGTGTTAAATACTGTTGTAGTGAAGGCGCCAAGCTTTGGTGACCGCCGTAAAGACATTATGGCCGACATGGCAGTGCTCACTGGGGCGCAGGTGATTTCAGACGATCAAGGCCTTAGCTTTGAAAACGTTGGCTTAGAGGTAGTAGGAACAGCTCGTAAGGTGATTGTAGGCAAAGATGACACCACAATTATTGAAGGAGCGGGTAAGGCGAGTGATATCAAGGCGCGAATCACGCAAATTATATCGCAGGCTGATAACGCATCAAGTGAATACGACAAAGAGCAGTTTGAAAAGCGTGCTGCAGCACTGAGCGGTAAGGTGGCCGTGATAAAGGTGGGTGGTGCTACTGAAACAGAGATTGATGAAAAGAAATTCCGCGTCGATGACGCTGTGGCCGCTACCAAGGCAGCGTTGGCCGAAGGTATTGTGCCAGGAGGAGGCGTGACACTTGTAAACGTAGCGTCACACATTGCAACCGATGGTTCAGATAGCACTTCAGCAGGACGGCAGATTCTAAAAGATGCTCTGAAGCAGCCGTTCTTACAGATTACAGCGAATGCTGGCCTAAATTCCGAAGCGCTGTTAGCACAAGTAGAAACCGGCAAGCCAGGCTTTGGAGTGAATGTGATGAAACCAGAAAAAGGTTTGGTAGACGTAAAGAAGGCTGGGGTAATCGACCCAACGCGTGTTACCAAAGAAGCGGTGCAAAACGCCGTTTCAATCGCCTCAACTGCGGCTACCATGGGCGCGTTAGTAGTAGAAATTCCTGAAAAAGAACCTGCAGCGCCAATGGGCGGCGGCATGCCTGGAATGATGTAGAGTAGCGTGTCAGAGCACCTGTTATAATCAGTGCATGCTAAGAAGAACGATAGCTATCGTATTGGCTGCTCAGGTGGTAGGCATATTTCTTGTCGTTTCCAATCTAAATTTCTTTAACACAAATTCACCATTAGAAAACTTCTTAGGCTCGGTGGGTGGTGCTTTGTTCTGGTTGGCTCCAGTGGCGGGTGCTGTAGTATTGGCCATACAGCAGCCAAAGAAAAAGGGCTCAGCAGCGTCTTACTTATATACAGTGATTCGAAATTTAGGGATTCTGTTTGCATTTACGGTAGGGCCATGGCTCTTGCTATGGGGAGTGAATTGGTCGTACTCTGCAGCGCGACAAGCCATTGACGCTGAAGAAGTTCGGCAAAGCCAGATTCGATCGGAGGAATATAGTAATGCAATCGGTGAGGCTCGAGAGGAAGAGTGGGCTCGTACATGCCTCACCGCGCGAACTCTGTCGACAGATTTGCAGGTCTCGGCTCTTTACTATGATTATCTTGATGCAAAAATATACTTGCAGCAACACGCAAGTACAGAGGTGTTAAGTAAAGTTAACCAGCATGTAAAAGCGATTAACACGCAGTTTCATGAGTGTGAAGCTGGAGACGTGACACCTACAGCTCAACGCGATGAGATAAAGAGTCATCTCGAAAAAATTATTGCTATGTCTGAGTCGGAAGAGTAATAATGCCAAGTAAAAATGCGCCATGTTTCTGGCGCGTTTTTTAATTCAGTCTATTAATTAGGCTTGGCCTTGGCTCAAGAAGTCGATTTCTTTAATGATGTCCAAGAGGGCTTGTGCGCGACGAGCTTCGTCGGCAATGCCTTTTGCAGCATCGTGAGCTGGGGCAATGAGCGCACGATCATCAGTGGAGCGGAGCAATAGTAGGTAGGTGTCGAACTTTTCTTCGGCTGAAACGTTAAGTTTGTCTACGAGAGGACGAAGTTCTGAAAGGGCTTCTTGTTTGATACCATCAAGTTCTGATGAGGCAGCTGGCATGGTGGCTGCGACATCTGGCGCGGCAACAATCGGGTCGGGTGTAGGAAGCGAAGCAGGCGCATCAGTAGCAGCAGTATCGGCTACAGGTGCGGCTTGGTCATCAGCTGATACGGTTGGTACTAGTGGTGCTGGCGCTGGTGTTGTGTCAGCTTCTTGGTTTACCCCTGCTAAAACTTTAGCAAGTTCTTGATCATCACTAATCGATTGTTGTTGATTCGCTGGTTCAATTGTCGTCATGCCCACCTCTATACTACTTATGCTTCAGTTTACAATTACTGTAGCATAAATCAAACCTGTGAGTAAAGGTTTATACTAGATATATAGACGCATATACTAAAACGCCAAAAGAGGAGACTGAAAATGGATGATATGAACGTAATTGCCCAAATTGATACATTTGATGCGTTGGGGTTGGCCGCAAACACACCCGAACAACTGCGACATGACTTTGAAGTGCAAAATGTTAACCTTGACCGAGACATTCGCAACGTGGTGTTTGCCGGTATGGGGGGTAGTGCATTGCAGGCTGAATTTATTAAAACATGGCCTAGCCTTTCAGTGCCGTTTGTCATCTGGCGAGACTATAACCTACCAAACTTTGTAGACGAGCACACGCTAGTATTAGTTGCGAGCTATTCGGGTAATACTGAAGAAACGCTGTCTTCACTAGCTACTGCACGAGAAAAAGGCGCGATGGTGGCGGTTATGGCCGGTGGTGGTAAGTTGCAAGAAGAGGCTGAGGCACACGGTGATATCTTTGTGCAGATCCCCAAGGCAGTGCAACCACGAATGGCAGTATTTTATTCCTTCCGTATTTTAGTCGAGGTGTTAGTGGCACACGGCCTAGCCAAACGCGAAGTATTGGCAGAACTTGAGGCTGCTTCAAAGGTAATTGAGTCAATTATTCCGCGCTGGGTCAAAGAAATTCCAACAGAAGAAAACGAGGCTAAGCAAATTGCGAAACACCTAGTGGGTAAAACGCCGATATTCTATGCAGGCACATTGATGACCGCAGCAGCGTACAAGTGGAAGATTGGCGTGAACGAAAACGCTAAAAACACGTCATGGTACAACCTTATGCCAGAGTTTAACCACAATGAATTTATGGGCTGGACTTCACACCCAGTCGAAAAACCATTTGCTGTGGTTGATTTGATTTCAAGCTTTGAGCACCCTCGCATTTTGCGTCGTTTCGAAGTAAGTGACCGCCTATTATCAGGTATGCGGCCTAAGGCCTTACAGCTGCACGCAGAAGGTAATAGTATTTTGGAGCAACTACTGTACCTAGTAATGCTAGGTGATTTCGCGACCATTTACATGGGTATCTTGAATGGTGTTGACCCAAGCCCTGTGGCACTGATTGAGAAATTCAAAAAAGAACTGGGGTAATGAGACAAACCTACGGTTTTTCTCATCGTGCCGGGCACTGGCAAAGCCAGCTGCTCGGACTGCTCTTTTCCCTGAGTTAATATTAATGATAGCGGCGAAGTGATTCGATAGGGTCTTTGCTTGAAGCGCGGATAGCGGGGTAGAGGCCAAACAGTACACCTACTCCTACCGAAAGTGCACTAGCCCAGCCGACGATCGCCCAAGAAAATGCGGGGTCGTAGGTGAGGAACATACTAATACCAAACGCTATTACGTAGCCACCGATAAAACCAGCAAAACCACCTATAACGCTGATAATAAGCGCTTCAATCATGAACTGTAAAATAATTGTTCGATTGCTCGCGCCTACGGCTTTACGCAAACCAATTTCGCGGGTTCGTTCAGATATGCTTACTAGCATGATGTTCATGATACCGATCCCACCGACAAGCAGCGAGATGCCCGCAATGAGCGACATGACGGTACTAATGACACTGAATAGACGGCTAGTTGGCTTGGCGATAGACGAGCCAGTATATACCGCCACATCACGTTCGTGATCGTGGTTTGCGCGCAAGAGATTCGTGATTTTTTGCTTAAAGTCAGCCATGGCTACCCCTGGCTTGGCTTTTACATTAATTTGCTGGATTTGGGCGACGCCGCTATTAAATAGCTTGCCGCTCTCGAAGCTGATGATGGCTGCCGAATCAAGGTCGATGTTGTTGTAGTTGATAGGATCATTTTGACGTTTCATAATACCAATTACCGTAAAGGATTGCCCTCGAATGAGGAATGTTTTACCAATAGCGTCCTCGGTGCCAAATAAATCGACCGCGAGTTGGGTGCCAATCACTGCAGTGTCTTCAAGAGTGACTGTATCAATAAACTGACCATCACTCATTTTTAGTTTGGCGATGTCGGCAAAATCGGGAGTAGTAGCAAGAATGCTACTGCGCTCCGGTGATGCACCTTCTTTACGTACGCTGCCACTAAGCGTCATAAGTGGTGCAACGGCTTGTGTATCTTTCAGCTCATAAATAGACTCTACGTCGCGTTCAGTAAGCGGGCTGGTGGTATAGGCGTTCTGTGGTGTTGGGTTTGCTAAATCTTGCAGGCTTGACTGCTTTGAGACAGGACGAATAACTGCGACAGACGAGCCGAGTTCCTTTACTTGATCATTAATAATGTTAGTAATACCGTTGCTCAATGCCAGAATTGTTGTAATACTCGCAACACCTATCGCAACACCGGTCATAGTCAACGCTGTACGCATACGCGCGCGTACAAGTGACTGCTTCGCTGTTCTGTAGTGCTCAAAAAGAAGTGGTCTCATGATTTCTTTGCCTTCTTTGCTCGCTTCTTTTTCGCCTTTGGAGCGGCCTTTTTGCTAGTTTTGCCCAGCGGTTTTTTCTCGGCTACTTTCGGCTTTTCTATTGTTAGGTCTTTAGTATCAGTATCAATTTTGCCATCAAGCATTGTGATTACACGGCTCGCATAGGTAGTGAGGTTGGGGTTGTGCGTAACCATAATGATTGTATTACCTTTTTTGTGAACCTCGCTCAGCTCTTCCATAATCACATGGCTTGAGCGACTATCGAGATTACCCGTAGGTTCATCCGCTAAAATAATCGACGGGTCATTTACTAGTGCCCTTGCAATGGCCACGCGTTGTGTTTGACCACCTGAAAGCTGCCAGGGCATGTAATATTCGCGTTCACCTAAGTGAAAGTTTTTGAGCATGTCACTAGCTGCAACGAGGCGTTTCAAGTGCGGCATGCTGCTATAGGCAAGGGGAAGAGCGACGTTTTCGAGTACATTCAAGCGTTCGATAAGATTGAAGTTTTGAAATATAAAGCCAATTTGTTTTGCTCGAATCCGAGCGCGTTTACTGTTCGACAAATCTTCGACGCTTTTGCCATCAAGTAAATATTCACCGTCGGTCGGCTGATCGAGCAAACCAATAATATTAAGTAGGGTTGTTTTACCACAGCCACTGGGACCCATGATGGCGATAAATTCGCCTTTTTCAACGGTTAGATCTACACCATCAAGCGCGTATTGCTCGGCCTCGCCCACGCCAAACCGTTTTCGTAGGTTTGTGAGTGAAATAACCGGTGAGCTCGCAGTGTGGTGTGTCATCACGTCTATTATGGTGTGCTAACAGATGAAACGCAAGTCACATTACGGCGTAAATTTGACAACTGATACAATGAGTGAGATGGAGAGGTGGCCGAGTGGTTGAAGGCGCACGCTTGGAAAGCGTGTATAGCAGCAATGCTATCGCAGGTTCGAATCCTGTTCTCTCCGCCAGGAGAAAACACGTCATGCCATTTGGTATGGCGTGTTTTCTTTTCGCAGAAAAGCAGGGTTTGAGCCAGGTTCAACAGTTATCAAATGTTTCATTTTACAACTGTTAGCCGATGGTGGCGCTAGTATAGCGCTATCATCGAAGCGTTCATCCTGTTCTCTCCGCCAGACTTAATCTTTTAGAGCTTTTTGATAGACTTCGAGAGTTTCTTTGGCCATTTTTTCCCAGCTAAAGGTTTTGTGCCGGGCAAGACCTTTTTTGATTAAGTCTTTGCGTAGTTTTTCGTTTGAAACAACTTGTTCAATCTTTTCGGCCATATCATCAACATCTAACGGGTCGAAATACAGTGCACCATCAGCATACACTTCAGGCAGGCATGTGGCCGTGCTTGATACGACAGGCAAACCAAAGCCCATGGCTTCAAGCGCGCCCAAGCCAAAGCCTTCATTGAGCGATGGGGTCACATACGCCAGAGCTTTGCCATACAGGTAGTCGCGTTCACCCTTCATGCTTTTTAGCGTAAAGTGAATATTTTTATAGCCGCGTTTTTCAAATAGTTCTTTGTTGGCAAGTACAGAATCGTCTGGGCCATTTACAAACACCAAGCCAAGGTCTGGGTGTTTTTCGAGCAGCTTCTGATGTGCTTCAGCTAAGCGAACACAGTTTTTGTAGTCACTGTGTCGGCCTACATTTATAAGAAATCGCTTAAACGGCACTTCGTAAGGAATTGGCTTGAATTGGCCGATATCGGCTGCTTCGTAGGTAACATGTACTTTGCTGCTTGGAATCTTCGCAAAATTAAGCAGGTCTTGTTTGGTGTATTCAGTTGGCGTGATGATCGCTGCGCTATCGCGGGCGACTTTCCAGAATACATATCGCCCCACCAGCTGCTTTGCTTTAAAAATAATGTAGTTTTTGTCTGAATTGTACACGCGAAGTAGTGTAAGGTCGTGAATCGTCGTAACTTTTTTGCCTTTGTAGCGAATAGGCTGCTGTGGCACGCAAAAGTGTACTAAGTCCGCATTTAGCTCATCGAGAAATGTCTTAAAGCCAAGTTGTTCCTCAAACGAATAATCATCGTAATCGGCAAACAGTACAGTGAAGTTTTTCGCAGTTGGCTGCCAAAAGTCTTTATCGACGCTTGGAATCAATACAGTGTAACGATTTGTTGTGTCTATTTTTTGTAGGTAGTGTAGCAAGCGCTCCACATATGTTCCGGTAGTGGAATTAATAATGCGCGCGTCGATAACAATGTGTTTAGCAGCCATTACTTTTCAAACCCAAGGCGCTGTTCTTCGGTTAGTAGTAAGCCGGTTTCCTTGTGCAATCGTGCTAACACGCCATCGACAATTTTTTCTGATACATTTTTTCCGTAAATATTGCCACTTTTTCGCATGGCATCGTTGTTGTAGGCACCTTTGATAACTTCGTAGATAAATTCTTTGCTAAGAGGCGGAGCAGGGATGTTAGAGCCAGCAAAGAACGACTCGCTACGGTCAGAACCAAAGCGAACGGTCACGTGGGGCACGCCGACAATATTGGCTTCTTCCTGGAACCCACCTGAATCAGACACTACCGCGCCACATACTTTCATGGCTGCAATAACGTCGCGGTGGAAAGCCCACGCTTTTGAGTAAATAAAGTGGTCGGGGTATTCTTCCACCATGCGCTCGATATCATCTCGGTAGCCAAACATATCTATAGCATCTTCCGTGCTCAACAGTGATAGAAACAGCACTTTATAGCCATTCGCTACCAGCTCTTCGACGGCCTCCATAATGGCGGTAAAGCGTTCGCGATTGAAAATGTTTTCGCGGCGGTGAATAGACATCATAATAAACTTGCCATCGGCGAGCTTTGGGTAATGCTCGAATACATCTGATTTCTTAGCGTCTTCAATAGCATGCAAAGTAGCGTCAGCAATGGTGTTGCCGGTTACTACTACCTTTGAAGGGTCTACACCTTCTGCAATCAGCTGGTCTTTGTTTATCTTTACCGGTGCAGCACAAAAGCCACTAGTAGGCTCGGTCATGCGGGTGTTCATTTGCTCAGGGAAGGGCTCAATGCTTCCGAGCGAGTAGTTTGCCATGTCTTGAGTGGCTTTGTAGTATTCGTCCCATGAAAACGTGCCTGCCTTTAGGGCATTGTTGAACTCGTGGTAGATTTCTTTTTTTGGGGTTAGCGTTCGAATACCGGCTTCCACGTGTACGCAAGATACTTTATAGAGCATGGCGGCGAAAGAAATAGCCGACGCAGTAGAGGTGTCACCATGAACGTAGGGAATCGGAACTTTACCACGCTCAAGCAATACATCCAAGATTTCGCTAAATCGCTCAATCATTTGCACGGTTTTTTCTGGCCATTTGCCTCGAATACCAAGCCGAATATCAACTTCTAGGCCGAATTCTTGCTCGACACCACCACTATAGCTGTAGTCGTAGTGTTGTTCGGTGTGGCATAACAGCACAGTTTCGCCGCGCTTGATAAGCTCGTGATAAATAGGCGCTTGTTTAATAATATCGGGTTTTGTGCCAATGGTTACGACGTGCACGAAATGTGCGTTTTCGATTTTTTTCAAAACCTTTTCGTCGATATAGCTTGAAGTTTGCATACGTGCGGATGGGCCTTTCTAAAGAAATCGCTGGTTTGCTATCTCTATTAACTATACTAAAGCTTGGCCGTTTCGGCTACTTGCGAGCAGCGGCTTTGTATACGAAATTTTGAATCTTTGTCACAAACAAAACCTTGTCGAACCGCTTGGCGCGGTTGTTTAGAACCACTGGCAGAAACCGCGTCTTTTCGGCTCGTTGTATAGCAGCAACGACACTCTCAACGGATTGTTCATCGAACAAAACTCCGGTTTCGCCATCGGTGACAATGTCGAGTGCACCGCCCTTACCAAATGCTATTACTGGGCTGCCACCGGCCATTGCCTCAACCGGTGAAATACCAAAGTCTTCTTCAGCAGGGAAAATAAAGCCCTTTGCGTGTGTGTAGCCTTCGGTTATTTCAGCCTGGTGCTTGGCGCTTGGTGAACCTTCAAAAAAGGTAACGGTAGGTCCGGCCATTGCTTCTAACTTTGCTCGTTCACTGCCGGTGCCATAAACCCGAAGGGGAAGTTCTAACTTGTTTGCCGCTGCGATCGCAAGGTCGAGGCGCTTGTAGGGAATGTGTCGTGATAGCGCCATGTAATAATCAGCCCGTTGCTTGCTTGGTTTGAACCGCTTCGTATCAACGGGCGGGAACATTACCGTGGCTGGCTTTTTATAATATTTTTCAATTCGCTCTTTTACGGTGCTAGAGTTCCCAATAAATTCGTCCACTGCTTGCGCGGCTTCAAAATCAGCTTTTTTCAGCGACGGAACCATTAGTGGCATCGCCAAACGCACCAGCCAATTGAGCTTGCCAAAGCCAGGATCTGCTTTATATTCCTCGTAGTGGCTCCAGTAGTAACGAATAGGGGTGTGACAATAACATATATGTATTTGGTCCGGGCGGGTCTTGCGCACCTGCTTGGCTTCGGCGCTGGCGCTCGAAAGGATTACATCGTACTCGCTTAGATCGAGTTTACGAAATGCATGAACGCGTAGCATCGGCATAAATTTATGCAGATTACGCAAAAATTTAGGCATGCGTTGCAGATAGGTAGTGCGAATATCCAGGCCAGCGAAAGCCGGCATTTTATCTGGGTTGTAGGTGCTGGTGTAGATTGGCGCATCGGGAAAGGCTTCGTGAAACGCTAACACGACTTTTTCGGCACCACCCATGTTAGTGAGCCAATCGCAGACAATCGCAACCTTTGGTTGAGGTTTAGTATGTGTAGACATTACGTCTATTATAGCGTGTTATGTCGGTAGGGTACTAAGCACGATAGTCGGCGGTAACTTGTTTTGCCCAGTTTGCGCCAACACGGGTGTGATTGATTGCATGCTGTAAATCAATGAGTTTGCCTACCAAACCAGAATCTACAAGATTCCCAATTTGTGGGGTAACTCCAGTTGGTTCAGCGGCGTAATCACCGTTTTGGTCTCGAGTCACGCGCAGGTAATCCAACACTGCTGCTCGTACTACGCCACTCGACTGGCCTGATTCGTCACCGACAAACTCAAGCTCGGGCGTGGTCGATTGTGCAAAAGCCACTAAGTCTTCCAATGAGGTGAGACCTGCATTGCGCGCACGGTATAGTTTTTGACCATTGTCTAGCATTAGCGCGTCAGGAGCATGTTGATCTTCGGCCATTTCTACATTTGTAGGGTGGAGGGCGTTTTGATACGCTTCGAGTGTGTTGTTGTCTTTATCAATGAATGGATGAGCAGGGAATTCAGAAACAAAATCTCTGCCGAGGAATCCACGAACCCTCACCGGGTTTAACCACGGATAGCGAATAAGCGCTTTACCCATTCGCAAGGCTGGATTAGTAAGCACTTCTTCCTTTGTTTCCGTTGCGCCTAATTCTGGATACGTGACGACGCTTTCAACCCGACCACCGCCGGGTGACTGCAGCTTTAATGCATCTGCCAAAGGGGTAACGCCATCGTTACTAATTGCGTTACGTTGCAGTGTGAGAAGGGAAATGCCATAATCACCAGCTCCCATATCACTGAGTACAAAATTATTGACACCACCGCTGAGCAGCACATTTGAGCCATCATAGGGCTTTGCACGTAAATCACCAACTGTTGGAGGATGCGCATCAATTTCCAATGCATCAATCATTGCGTGGCTATAAGGGGCCGCGAATGTGCCTCGCTCTACGAGTACATCAAGCGTACCGTCGTGTTCAACGACTCTTCCTGTCTGGAAGATTTTCGTCTGAATTTCTCGAGGAAGTTCAATACCGGCAAGGTAAAAATTCTGTAGCGCTGCTGAATATAAAAACTGGACACGGCGAAATGTCTCTGGACTCAAGCGATCTACGTCACCAGCTTTTACTACGCCCTCAATTGGTAGGCCATCACCATCTGTATAGCTTGCAGTCGATAGTCGATTGATACCGCCATACACCCGGCTATGCATAGCTGGTGAGGGGGTGAGGTCGTGTTTAGTGAATTTCATAGTGGCGGCGAGACATGTTAACAGATTAATTATAGCACAAAATGTGATAAAAATCAATATTAAAACGCTTATAATGATGTTTGCGTGCCCTGATATACTCATATATATGAAACGCGCTATTGTAAGTGGCTACTTTAATCCGCTGCATGTTGGCCATCTAACAATGATGGAAAACGCCAAAAAAATGGCTGGTTATTTGATAGTGCTAGTAAATAACGATATTCAGCAGCAATTGAAGAAGGGCAAGATTATCGTGCCAGAACAAGACAGGGAGCGAATAGTCGCGGCACTTAAGGTGGTCGATGAAACAATGTTGGTGGTAGATACTGACAAGCCAGTCAATGAAACACTGAAACTAATCGCCGCAAAATATCCTGAAGACGAACTATTTTTCGGCAACGGTGGTGATCGAGATTCTGAAAAAGCGATTCCTGAAACCGCGACGTGTGAAGAACTTGGTATAGAAATGGTGTTTGGCCTAGCACCAACCCTCGATTCGTCGAGCCGAATAAATAGAGAGCTAGGTGTTGATGCCTAAGCGTATACCGATTCCTCGGCTAGGTAAGCTTGAGGTAATTTCGTTTGCCACCGGCTTTAGCCTGATGGCGTTTGAGCTGGTGGCGGCGCGTGTGCTGGCGCCAAGCATTGGCAGCTCGACGTATGTGTGGACTAGTGTGATTGGGGTCATTATCGCTGCACTGAGCCTAGGTTTTTTCATCGGTGGGCGTTTGGCCGACATGCGACCAAAAGAAACAGATTTGGTATGGTTACTGTGCCTGACTGCCTTGACGGTAGTAATGACACAGCTGATGTACAAAGATATTTTGGCAGATATGGTGCAAACATTTACCGACCCGCGCATACAGGCGGTGGTCGGCTCATTGCTGTTGTTTGCGCCAACCAGCTTTTTAGTGGGGATGACCAGCCCATATCTAGCAAAACTGAATGTAAAATCACTAAAAACTACTGGTCAGTCGGTGGCAAGCCTCGACGCACTAAATGCACTCGGCGGTATTACCGGCACCTTCGTAACGGGCTTTTTCTTGTTCGGCTACTTGGGCTCGCGTGAGACATTAAGCATTGTGGTGCTAGTATTGCTAGCGACGAGCTGGCTGTTGGTGCCGCGGTATCGCATGGCGCAGCGCATTGTGCTCAGTGTTATTTCGATCTTTATCATTACTACGCCGCCCGTGCTTACCCCAAACATTGTTGATATTGATACGCCGAGCGCGCATTACCAAGTGGTAACCTTTATGAAAGATTTTTATGAAGTAAATGGGCTTATCACTGGGCCGAGTGGCGTTCAGTCGGCTGTTTACAAAAGTGGCTCGCTCGAGCCAGTTTTTTGGTACAACCAAGAGTTGGCTCGCTTAACGCTACTCCAGCAGCCAAAGCGCGTGTTGGTGCTCGGCGGTGGGGCATTTACGTTGCCGCAATATTTAGCGCAACAATTGCCTGATAGTACAGTCGACGTGGTTGAAATCGACCCAGGGCTGAAACACATTTCTGAACAGTATTTTCAGTATAAAAACCCAAAAAACGTTGAACTGATTTTCGACGATGCCAGAAGTTTCGTGCAAACCTCGAAGCGAACCTACGATGTAGTGGTGGTAGATGTGTATGGTGACACCAACATACCGTTTTCACTGATTACTAAAGAGTACGGTCAGGCCGTCGCCAAGCGCGTAAAGCCAGATGGTATTGTGGTTGCGAATGTCATAGCCGGCTTGGCTAACAAACCTTGCAAAACCGTTTTTGGCGCCGTAGACGCGGCCTATAAAACCGGCTTTCGCTATGGTTTGTATTCGAATCAGTTTGGGGCGGATGAAGCTCGTGCGAATCATATCTTACTGTACAGTCGACAACGTATGACCATACCTGGTATGAAGCCTATCCCAGATTTGGAAGGCCAACTTCTTACCGATAATTACGCACCAGCAGAGCGCTTATATTATGCCTGTCATCAAAGCACGAGACCGCACAACTAGCGGATACATAGTAGTGGGTGTATTATAGCCCTACATTCTTAGGAGGGTTTAGCGCATGGAACTATCTACACCAAAACAGAGCAAACAAGTATCTATTGATTATCGGTGGCTGATTGTCGCCGTGCTCGGTCTGGTAATTATTGGCATGCTGGCGCTGTGGCGACCATGGGAGCCAAAGATTGATAAAAATGCTCGTACGATAGACGTAACGGGGCAGGCTACAGTGAAGGCCGAGCCTGATCAAGTGGTATTTATGCCGCAATATTCGTTTGATAATGCGGACAAAGATGTTTCCATTACCGCGGCAAGCAAAAAACGTTCGGCTATTTTAGCGCAACTAAAGAAGCTTGGGGTGGCTGATAAAGCCATCAAGGCGGATACAAATGGCTACAACGCAGGCTTTTTACCCGAAAAAGACGATACCTATACCTACACATTATCACTGGTGGTAACACTCGAAGATATGAAGTTGGCGCAAAAAGTACAAGATTACCTAGCGACCACTTCGCCAGAAGGTCAGGTGACGCCACAGTACGGCTTTACTAAGGTCACGCAAACATCACTAGAATCTAAAGCTCGCGACCTTGCTACTAAAGACGCAAAGAAAAAGGCCGAGCAATCTGCCGACAACCTTGGCTTTTCGGTCGCAGGTGTAAAATCTGTCACCGATGGCTCAATCGGGGGCTACCCGTACTTGCTTGATTCAAAGGTGGCGGTTGGCTCTGAGGACAGTGCGTCATCATCTACCGAATTTCCATTGCAGCCAGGCGAGAATGAACTAAACTATTCTGTTAGCGTATCATTCTACATTAACTAATTTGTTTCAAACACGAAAACAGGCTCACCGAGTGAGCTTCCAACCTGTTGCCTTGCGGCGGTAGGTGAGCCTGTTCTCGGTGAGCCTTTATGGGGGAGACTCACGGGTGATGCACGGATCAGCTCTCCGACTCCTCGGAGTCGTCGGTCTCGTCGTCGGAGTCCGTCTCCTGGTCGAGCTGGTCGAGGGCGGTCTTGAGTGCCGCCTTCGCCCTGTTCGTCGCGAAGTTGATCCTGCCCGTCTCGAAGACCTCGTTGCCGGTCAGCGAGTCGAGTACGGCGCGACGCGCCGCCTCGGTACGGCCGAACTTGGTGCGCTTCTCGACGAAGGGCTCCGCGTTCGGGTACTCCTCGATCATCTGCAGCGCGATCTTGCGCTCCAGGCTGCCCTTGGGCAGCTCGATGATCCTGGAGTCCTGGGCGGCCAGCTGAGCCTGCCGCTGACGGCGCTCGAGCTGGCGCTGCTCGTTGGCCAGACGCTCGTCCTCGATCTCCTGACGGCGCCGCTCCTGCAGCTGGGCGAGGTAGTCGCTCGCGCCGTCCGAGACCGATGCCGTGCTTGCCACTGAGGTGGTGCCACGTTGCCGACCCATGGTCTGCTCCTCTTCACTTGCAGGTCACCCGATGTGACCTTGTCATTTTATATTACCATATTTTATAATTTTAGTCAATACATACATCTAGGCATAAGCACCATAAGCCTGCAAAAACACTAGATGTAGTGTAGCGTTGCTTTTTTACAACACTATAAGGGGTTATTTAAGCAAAAACGCTATGTAGTCAAAAAAACTCCTAAAAAAGTATTGCAAACCATACATGTGGGGTCTATATTTGTATGCAGACCACTACATATGTAGTTGTTCAATAAAATACACAAGGATGCAAACCTGCACGGAGGTGAAGGCACCAACTAATGGTGTGCTGGTTTGTGTTTGCCTGGGGAGGTGACTGTGTATCTTAAAATAACAAAATAAAATAGGGGAAATCATGAACGGAATTCATGTGGTACACCGCGATGGCACACGCATACCATTTGACGCCAACAAGATTAACCTTGCACTACTGAAGGCAAGTGAGGGATTGCCTGATCCAGTAAGCAAGGTGGTACAGGTAGCGACAGAGTTACAATTAACATTATTTGATGGAATCACGACAGAGCAGCTTGATGAAGCAGTGATTCATACGGCACTGCAAAACGTCAAAGACGATCCAGACTTTGATAAAGTCGCAGCGAGGTTGCTGCTCAAGAATATTTACAAAAATATTCTGGGTGATTACGAAACGGATGCAGAACTTAAGAAACTGCATGCCAAAAAATTCCCCCTATTTGTAAAAGACGCCGTAAAAGATGGTCTGCTCGACGAGCGTATGACCGATGGCCGTTTCGACCTCAAGAAATTGGGCGAAGCCTTGGAGCCAGAAAACGACGAACTCTTTAAGTATATTGGTGTGGTTACCAATAAGAACCGCTATGCTTTGCGTAAAAACAGCGGTGCACCAATTGAAACTCCACAGTTTACTCACATGCGTATTGCTATGGGTCTTAGCTACAACGAAAAAGACCCAACCGAAGCAGCGCTTGGTTTCTACGACCACATGAGCAAGCTCGAGTATGTACCGGGTGGTTCTACTCGTGTGAACGCTGGTGGCGCATTCCCACAGCTTTCAAACTGTTTCTTGATGGAAGTGCAAGACGACATGGAATCGATTGCCAAAGGTATTCGCGATACTATGTGGATCGCTAAAGGTACCGGCGGTATTGGTATTACCATGACCAAACTTCGCGCTGCAGGTAGCCCGGTAAAAACTACCAACACTGAAAGCACCGGCCCAATTCCATTCATGAAAATGGTCGACACCGCGCTATTTGCTGTATCTCGAAAGGGTAAAAAAGCTGGCGCAGCCGCTATGTACCTTGAAAACTGGCACATCAACTTCCCACAATTCCTCGACCTACGCCAGAACTCAGGTGACCCATACCTTCGCACGCGTTTCATGAACACCGCTGTATATATAAGCGACGAATTCATGAAACGAGTAGAAGCCGACAAAGATTGGTACCTATTTGACCCAGCCGAAACGCCAGATTTGCCAGAGCTATACGGCGAAGAGTTTTCAAAGCGCTACGCCGAGTATGTAAAGATGGCTGAAACTGGCAAGATTCGCGAGTTTATCAAAATTCCTGCTCGCCAGCAGTTCAAGCAAATTCTTACCAGCCTCCAGGCAACGAGCCACCCGTGGCTTACCTGGAAAGACACCATCAACGTTCGTGCATTGAACAACAACACCGGAACAATTCACTGTTCAAACCTATGTACAGAGATTACCTTGCCACAAGACGAAAAGAACGTGTCGGTATGTAACCTCATCTCTATCAATCTGAGCCGACACCTAAACGCCGACAATACCTTCGATTGGAAGCGTATGGAAGAAAGCGTGCGATCAGCGACTCGTCAGCTTGATAACTTGGTAGACATTACCAACACCCCAATTCCTGAAGCGATGAACTCAAACAGCAAGAACCGCGCCGTTGGCATGGGGTTGATGGGCTTTACCGATGTGCTTGAAAGGCTTGGCTACAGCTACGATTCAGAAGAAGCTTTCGATTTGATTGACCAAGTAACTGAATTTATCAGCTACTACTCAATCGATGAATCAGCCGAAATGGCAAAAACTCGCGGCATCTACGACACTTTCAAGGGTAGTGGTTGGAGCAAGGGCTTGTTGCCGGTCGACACACTAGACGAACTAGCAAATTCACGAAAAGTGAAGGTAAATGTTACCCGCAAGCACAAACTCGACTGGGAAGCACTTCGCAAAAAGACCAAAAAGGGCATGCGCAACGCTACATTGATGGCTATCGCACCTACCGCAAACATTGGTTTGATTGCTGGTACTACCCCTGGCCTCGACCCACAATTTGCCCAGATCTTTAGCCGAAGCACCCTCAGTGGTAAATTCCTTGAAGTCAATGTGAACCTCGTGAACGCGCTAAAAGCAGTTGACCTATGGGACGAAGTAAAAGACGAAGTACTCGCACGCCAAGGCGACATTCAGGGAATCGATGTGATTCCACAAGCTATCAAAGATGTGTACAAAACTAGTTTCCAAATTAGCCCCTACGCATTTATTGAAGTAGCCGCACGCGCACAAAAGTGGGTAGACCAAGCAATTTCTCGCAATATGTACCTCGAAACCCGCAACGTTGACGACTATGTAGACATTTACACTGAAGCCTGGAAGCGTGGCCTCAAGACCACTTACTACCTACACGTAAAGCCTCGTCACCAGGCCGAGCAAAGCACTACCAAGGTAAACAAAGCAGAAGAGATTGCTAAAACGGGCGGCGCTCGAAAGTCAGGCTTCGGTTTTGCGAAAAAACAAACAGTAGGAGTGGGCTCATGACAGATTGCACATGCAACTGCGGCTGTTCTTGCTGCAAATAAACACCAGTACATTTACACCAAATAACAAAAGTAACGATATAGGGAGAAGGGAAAAGCGCAGCCGGCGTCGGTGGATTCATTCCACGACACCGCGCGATGGGAAAAACCGTAGGTTTGTCCTATTCCCAAAGGGTATAACAATGAACGCAAACTCAATCATCACCGACGACATGACACTAGAGCAGAAACTAGCTGCTATCGACGCAGCTATGGCTAACGCTCAAGCACAAGCAAACGACGAAGCGGCTGCAAACGGCACCATAGCAGCGCCTATCGATCCAGCACTCTTAACAATTTGCGACGGCTGTGAGTAATATAGCAGATCTAGAAACTCTGCCCGGAATGCCTCGCCTCATGAGCGAAGCGCAAATCCGCGCAGAGTTAGAAGCATTGCCCACAGAAAAACTCCAAGAACTTGCCAGCAACATCATAGCCGATGTTGAACAAGGCGAGCGAGAACCCACAGGCTTTGGAGACGAACTAGACCTAATCATCGACATTCTTGTTAAGCGAGTAACACTTGATGACGCGGCAGCATATGCAAAAGGCGAACTTCCACTTGGATTGCCACCCGACCCAGTAAGCGAAGAAGTTACTGAGACCACAATTATTTTCCAGGGTTCGGCTGTTCCGTCAAAAGAACAAATTGAGCGAGACGTGTGGATACGAAGAGATCGAGAACACAGGTTAGCTCAACGCACATTGTTTTACATGAGACCCAGTAGAAGAAAGATTAAGTAAAAGGAGGACACATGGCAGGAATACTAGGCACCGGTATTCAAGACGGACTACTCTTGAAGCCGATTCACTATCAGTGGGCGATGGATTTGTACGACCAAGCGGTGGCAAATACATGGTTCCCAAATGAAATTCAGTTGGTTCAAGACTTAGCTGACTGGAAGAAGATGACCGATGAAGAGCGACACGCAGTTGAGTTCTTGATGGCCTACTTCAACCCTAATGAATTGTTGGTAAACAAGGCGCTAGCCTTCGGTGTGTACCCATACGTAAATGCTGCTGAGTGTCACTTGTACCTCGCGAAGCAAATGTGGGAAGAAGCCAACCACTGTATGGCGTTTGAATACGTGCTTGAGACGTTCCCAATCGACCGTGAAAGGGCATACGCTGCGCACGTCGACGAGCCAACTATGGCCCGCAAAGAGGCGTTTGAGACCGAAGCTATTAAGCGAATGACCGAAAAACACCTCGACATCACCACTACAGAGGGTAAAAAAGACTTTATTCGCAACCTTATCGCTTACAACATCATTCTCGAAGGCATTTGGTTCTACAGTGGGTTCATGGTGGCGCTTTCATTCCGCCAGCGCAACTTGCTACGCAACTTTGGTTCGCTTATCGACTGGGTTGTTCGCGACGAAAGCTTGCACCTCAAGTTCGGTATCAACCTTATTCTTACTACGCTTGAAGAAAACGAAGATCTTCAAACTGAAGAGTTCGCCAACGAAATCAAGCAAACCATTCTCGACGCGGTTGAAATGGAAGAAGAATACAACAAAGCTATGTTGCCAAAGGGTATTCTGGGCTTGAACGCCGACTACGTAAACCAATACGTGAAGTATCTTACCGACCGACGCCTCGAAGAGCTTGGTTTTGAAGCACACTATAAGGTGAGCAATCCCGCCAAGTGGATGGCCGCTGCCAACGACACGCTCGAGCTCGTCAACTTCTTTGAAAGCACCAACACTAGCTATGAAGTAAACGCTACAGGTAGCAAGAGTGCTGCGCCAAAGGCTCCTGCCGAGGATCCAAACGCGCAAGAAGCAGCCGAAAACGGCGACAAGTAGTTTCACATTGTAAATGGGCATTTAGGGCGCGGGCGTACCACACTCCGCGCTCAATTTGTCTCTCAAAATAAGCAGAAGGTACACATATATGAGTAAAAAAGAAATCATTCAAACATCAAGCTTCGCCGTAGGCTTTGGCATATTGTATGCGCTTATATTTATCACCGCTGCCATGCGCACAGGAGCAGCAGTATAGGTTATGCAAACTGAAATCGAGGCAAAGTTTTTAAAGGTTGATATAAACGCAGTCCGCGCAAAGTTGCAGGCTGCTGGTGCCTCGTGCGAGCAACCAATGCGGTTAATGCAACGTGTTGTGTTTCATACAACACATAATAATCCCAATGCCTATGTTCGTGTACGAGCAGAGGGTAATAAATCGACACTTACCTACAAACAATTCGACGAACTCGGCCTGCACGGCGCCAAAGAAATCGAAACTACGATAGGGGACTACCAGCAAACGGTTGAGCTGTTGAAAGCAGCTGGTTTGCAGGTAAAAAGTTTGCAAGAAACTAAGCGCGAAACCTGGAAGTTAGGTGAGGCAGAGGTTGTGATAGATGAGTGGCCGTGGCTTGAGCCGTTTATCGAAATTGAAGGCCCCAGCGAAGAATCAGTTCGCGACGCGGCGGCACAGCTCGAATTCGATTGGAACACTGCGGTGTTTGGCGGTGCTACCGAGGCCTATCGGGCATCATACCCAAATTTGCCTGCAACTATGGTCATGGACGACGTGCCAGATATTCGGTTCGATGCTGAGCCACCTGCACGATTAAAAGGCGAACAGTAATGGTACGCAAAGCCCGTCGAGTTTTAACGCTCCTTGGCCCCGCGTTTGTGGCGGCCGTGGCATATGTCGACCCGGGTAATTTTGCGGCTAACTTTAGTGCCGGTGCACAGTATGGTTACACACTTTTGTGGGTGCTGGTATTTGCCAATATTATGGCTAGCTTGGTGCAATTTCTGAGCGCCAAAGTCGGCTTGGTTACCGGCAAAAGTTTACCAGAAGTAATCGCTGAAAATTTGGGCAAGAAAAACCGCATTGCGTATTGGCTACAGGCCGAAGCGGTAGCTATTTCTACCGATATTGCCGAGGTTATGGGCGGTGCCATCGCCCTTAATATACTCTTTGGCCTTCCGCTGCTTCTGGGTGCCACAATCACTGGTATCGTGAGCCTCATTTTGCTCTTTATCTACACTCACCGTGGCCAAAAGATCTTCGAACGGGTAGTGGTGGGCATGCTATTTATTATTCCCATTGGCTTTTTCGTTGGTCTGGCTATTAAACCACCAGATGCTGGCGGTATAGTGGCTGGTTTGGTACCACACATTCGGGATGGCGACATGTTGTTACTAGCTGCGGCTATGTTAGGCGCGACAGTTATGCCGCATGTGGTGTATTTACACTCTAGCCTGGCACGCGATCGCCATGGCAAAAAGTGGGATGCAGAGCTACACAAATTGCTACGTGCTACTAAGATAGACGTCGGCCTGGCTATGTTGCTGGCAGGTAGCGTCAATATTTCTATGCTGCTACTCGCGGCCAGTGCGTTGCCGGGGCTCGAGGGCACCGATTCGTTGCAGGGTATTTACCAGGCGCTTAGTAGCGAAATAAGCAGCCTCGTTGGTGTATTGTTTGGCGTAGGATTGCTGGTATCTGGCTTTGCTTCTACGGCTGTTGGCGCGCACGCCGGCGCGGTGATTATGGAAGGCATGATAAACAAGCAAGTGCCACTCTATGTTCGGCGTGTGGTTACTATTATTCCAGCTATTATCATCGTGGCGCTTGGCTTTGACCCTACCTATGCGCTGATTATTTCGCAGGTAGTACTAAGCTTCGGCATCCCATTTGCACTCGTGCCACTGCTGCTTGCAACCAGCAGCAAAAAAATCATGGGCAACTATCACAACCACCCAGCACTTACGGCGGTGCTTGGTGCTATTACAGCGCTTATTGTAGTAATAAATGCCGCACTTATTTGGCTGACTATTGCTAGATGAGGTTAAACCTGTTAGTCAGATAGATTGATGGGTGGATATTAAATCTGACAGGTAGTTATCTAACTGGCTATTGTATTTTTTATGCTTTGTTCGTATCGTTAAGATATAACATTAGGGGATGTGAATGAAAAAGCTATCTGCGAGTAAGCTAATATCAACCGTTAACTTATTCTGGAATGGCACATTTTCGGCGTCAGAAAGGAAATCTCCACCCTCAAAAAGAGAGAAACTCAAACGATTTTCCTACTTTTCTCTCGCAGGCATCATGGCATTCACGATTGCCCAACCCTCATACCTCATGGGGGTTTTTAATTTACTAAACCCAGCAAAGATATCTCCCCAATATTCTAATTTGTCTCCTATGGATTCTGTCGATGCACCAACTGCTAGTCCTCAGCAAATTGGTGGCTTCAGTCAGGTGCCGCTAGATGCACCTAAGATGACAGACAGCGAAGATGCTAGTGCAACACAAAATAGAGACGGCTCTCACAAACGTTTGAGAGAAGTCACTAACCTAAGAACTGCCTATACTAGTACTTATCTTAACGAAGATGGCACAAAAACTATGGAGTATAGTTCTATTCAACAGAACTACCGCGAAAATGGTGAGTGGAAAAAGATAGATAATAAACTTGAGCCTCTTACCACTTCATCGAAACCAGGTTTTCGTGGTGATGCTGGTAAGGCTGGTGCAAGTTTGCGGAATCTACATAGCGGGATATCGCTCGTAGGTGGTGCTGAAAGCATATCACTTAAACCTGTGGGTACGGCAGACATACAACCAGACAAAGAGGGCGACTACACGGTTATATATAAAGACGCATGGCCAGGAGTTGACCTTAAGTACGAACTCCGCGGCGAGATGGTGAAGGAGTATACCATCATCAAAAACAGAGATGCTCAAACTACGTTCGACTATACCGTTAACGGTGGCAGGGTCATCAACGATTCGCAAACAGACGGAGCATTGTCAGTAGAGGGTATTGATGGGTACCATTTTAGTCCCTTGACATTGGATGTTAGTGGTAGGGGTGTACTGAGTGAGCAACGAGTTACGCAAAAGCCAACTGCAACAGGTCTGCGAGTTAGTGTAGATCATGACTGGTTTAAGTCTCAGCCTGACTCAGCATTTCCAATGGTGATCGACCCATCTTGGACCTCAAGCGACCCAAACACAACCTATAAAATGTACAAATCAGACGGATACTACTGTCCCTCAACGTCCTGTTACGCAAACACGGGTTCTTTGAACGACAGCGGCACTTGGAGACACTGGCGTACCTACATAAAATTTCCGTATTCAACCCTAGATAATAAAACAATTTTAACTGCTAGCATGAACGGAACCTATCAATCTGGTGCTGGTGGCACGACCGCAGCAAAGACTGTAGGTATGTCAACCGCCAGTTGTTCAACTGCATTTAGCTGCTATGGCAGTACTTTCGCCAGCGACTCTGGTGTTACGACAAATTTTGGAATTAACTTCAAATCTAAGCTACAAACACTTGTTGATGCAAACGATTTTGACACTTGGTGGGGATTCAAGGGTGAAGAGGGCTCCGCTACTTCATTCAAACCTTACTACATGATAAAAGCATCAGTTACTTATGATACGCCCACCCCAATGACATCTGCGGTATCACCAGCCGATAAAGCAACTACAGTGACTACGCAGCCAAGTCTAAAGGTTAACACGGTGACCGACGCTGATGGTGATGACATCGACTACTACTTCCGTGTCGCGACTAACCCAGATGCAGAAACGGGCGCTGTTATTAACTCAGGATGGATTGACTCACCGCAGTGGAATGTACCAGACAACATTCTCCAAGACGGCCGCACCTACTATTGGCACACATATGTAAGAGGCTATGCACAAAAGAATCCTACATGGGTTCGATCATTCAAGGTGGATACGCGAACAGGTAAGGACAGTACACAAGCGTATGAAGAACTTGGCCCAGTGAGTGTGGATCTTGCGACTGGTAACGCAACCACAAGTACAGGCTCCCACAGTATTGCAGCTCTTGGTGGTGATATCGGTGTAGGGCTCAGTTACAATACCCCTGCGATGAGCAGTACTGGACTAACTGCTCAATATTGGAATAACAACTCGTTTACTGGTAACCCAATTTTGACTCGGGTTGACTCGTCAGTTAACTTTGATTGGACATCTGGAAGTCCCGAGGTATCAGTTCCAGCTGATAACTTTTCTTCTCGATGGACGGGCTATGTTACAGCCCCAACGACAGGTGACTATCAATTTGGTTGCACGGCAAATGCTTGGTGTAAGATATACCTTGATAATCAGCAATACCTTGCGCCAGGAGCGTCTGGAACATTCTTCGGAAGCACGGTACATCTTGAAGCAGGCAAACCAGTGGCTCTCAAGCTTGAACAGATTGAAACTACTGGAGTTGCCAGTATGCAGTTTCTTGTAAAGGGCGGTGTTACACAGCAAGCTGTTCCAGAATCCTGGCTTGATACTGGCGCACGCGCTACTGCGACAAAATACGGTCTTCTGGGACGTTACTACAAAGATGATGGAACCAAGACATTCCCTTCAAATCCTGATGATCCAAACCGACTGCTAATGGTACGAAGTGACAACAAAATCAACTTTGACTGGGGAACTGGTGCTCCATCGCCTGGCCTACCGTCAGATAACTTCCTTGTTCGTTGGAAGGGATTCATTACAGTACCTGAGACTGGAGACTACGCACTTGGTGGCAATGGTGATGCAGGCATGAGGATAAAAACAAATACTGGCCTTCTTGGTGCCGAACAGACGCCATTAGATAGTTGGTCTAATATCTCAGGGAACAGGTGGGGAAGTACAGTCCATCTTAATGCAGGAGAGGCTACAGGAATTACAGTTGAGTACTATGAAGGTGCGGATACGGCTAGCTTCCAGCTGTTAATTAAATCGACGGCGCTTAACCTAGCCGAACAAGAAATGCCAGTTACATGGCTTGCTCCAAAAGCCAATGTTCTGCCAAATGGTTGGGAGCTTGGTTTTGGTGATGGCAATGTAAACTTCGAGCGGTTACAAGTACTAAGTAACGCCGCCATTCTTTCGGACAGTACAGGACAAACATACGAGTACACATGGAATGGTGGTTCCTACTCTCCACCTAAGTCTCAGGAGGCGATGCTCACACGGAATGACGACGGGACTTATACGGTTTTTGATACTGATGGTAAAACGTATATATTTGATGTTGAAGGTAAGCTCACGTCCGTAAGTTCGCCAGAGGATGATAAACAACCTGCTGCGTTGAAGTACGAGTATGGATACACCCCAGCTCGTCTAACAAAGATATCAGATGGTGTGAACCAAGCACGCAGCGGGACGCTCTACTATAAGGGCTACAACGATAGTGAATGTGAAGTTTTGAGTGGGTTTGATCCAGCCCCAAATGGCATGCTGTGTGCTTTTAAGACAACAGACGGAAAAAAGACAACCTTCCAATACGAATCTGATAACCTAGCCCGTGTCGCCCTGCCTGGCAATGACTATGAGGATTATAAATACGACGCCTTCGGTCGTATCATAAGCTACCGCGATACATTAGCGAATGACGCAATAGCGTACGGTGTGCGACAAGACAACGCTGAAGCGAATAGCGAAATAACCTACGATGGTTTAGGTAGGGTGGCTTCTACCAAAGCTCCAGCACCAACGGCGGGCGCAACACGCGTAGAGAGTACCGTTAATTACCTAGCAGGTGCAACAGAATTTCATGTCGTAGGCGCTTCTGAGCCGCACGGCTTCTCGAAAAAAGTCACCTATGATTCACTATTTAGAACTACATCTGAAACAGACTTAGCAAATCTAACCACGTATACTCAGTGGCATAATGACAAAGATCTTGTTCTATCAACTACAGATCCAACTGGATTGAAGTCCACTACAATTTATAACGAAGACGATTTACCAGTCGACAGCTATGGACCAGCGCCAGCAAGTTGGTTTGGTAGTGACAACAAGCCATTAGCAGGCGAAGTGAACAACGTGCCTCACGTGAAGTCGGGTTATGACGAGGGGATAACTGGACTTGGTGTAGCTTACTACAATAACAAGAAACTCCTTAGCGCACCAAAATTAAACAGTACAAGTACATGGGCTACTAGCGCTGATGTTAAAGAGACTTTTGCTAACGGCAGTGCACCCGTAACACCCACAGATGGATGGAGTGCGCGATATACTGGCAAGATAAAGCTAAGCGCCACTGGAAATCATAGCTTTAAACTGCGAGGTGATGCAGGCTTTAGACTCTATATCGATGACGAATTAATTGTTGACGGATGGGGTGGAGGCACGCTGAGTGGAGGTGACAACACGGTCAGTGGGGCTACAGCATTTAACAACACAGAAGCTAACAGCACACACCGCATTCGAATTGAGCAGTATCATGCAGCTACGGGTGCAACAAGTATTCAGCTTTACATGACCGCACCAAGTGCGAGCGAGACATCTGTGTTATCGAGCATACTCTCACCTAACTATGGCCTAACCACAAGTACAACTTCTTATGACAGTCAGTTAGGGAACTTAACGAGTAATATTCAATACTCAAAACCCGAGTACGGCCTTGTATCAAGCACGACACTAGACCCAACAGGTTTGAACCTTCAGTCACAAGCAACCTATGAGTCTGCGGGAAGTGGCTTCCTGCGTCAGACCAGCAAGACTTTGCCAGGAGGCACTACGACTCAATACGAATATTACAGCGCAACAGATACACGCGATAATCCGTGCACTCCAGCAACTGAAAGTACTTTGCAGTCCGGATTTATTAAGAGGAAGATAGAACAAGATCCAGACGCTGCAGGCTCACAACAAAGTCGGACAAGTGAGTACGTATATGATGATTCAGGTAGCACGGTTGCGGCCAGATATGGAAACGAGCCATGGATCTGTACAACCACTGATCAACGCGGGCGAGTAATTGAAACATTAGTTCCAACAATTGGCGCAAAGCTTGGCAGAACAATTACTAATAACTTTGCAGTAAACAACAACCCGTTGATCACAAGCACATCAGACAGTAGCGGTACCATAACTGTTGAAAACGATTTACTCGGAAGAACGATTAAGTATACCGATGCTAATGGTAGAGTTACAGAAAATGCATATGATCAGTTCAGCAATTTGGTAAACCGAAGTAGTATTGTGGGTGTTGAAAGCTACGATTATGACCAGTTTGACAGACTAACAACATACAAGCTAGATAACGTAACGTTTTCAACAATAAATTATGATCAGTATGGCCGTGTTTCGACTACATCTTATCCTGCGGGGGTGAATCTTACGAGTATTGGTCGAGACAACCTACTGCGCGAGAATAGTCTAACGTATACATTGGCAGATAGTAATCAAGTTACTGATTCAGTGAATTACTCAAGTAGTGGGCAGGTACTTTCAAGTAACCAAAATGGAGTGTTAAAAACTTACTCGTATGACAATGCTACGCGTCTGACAGGTGCAGAGATAGGTGAGGATTCATACAGCTATGAATTCGGTGCTAATGATTCTTCATGTAATAGTCTTCCGTCAACTAACCCAAATGCAGCTAAAAGCGGTAACAGGACGAAATTAACTGTGAATGGACAAGTAACAACGTATTGCTACGACTTTGCGGACAAACTAATCTCTTCATCTGATGATAGGATTGGCTCCCCGGTATACGATAGCCGCGGCAACATTACTGAATTAGGGGTGAGCGACAAAAAAACAGCTTTTGAGTTTGACTCGAGCGACCGAAATATAGGAATTATGCAGACACTTGCTCCTGGGGTTGGAGGCAATACATCCAGTACAACCGAAACAATCGAGTCCTTATACGAAAGAGACGTTCAGAGTCGTGTGTTGGGACGCGAGTTCAAGCGAAATGGCATCACACAGAGTTCAACCAAATTCGTATACACAGGATCCAGTGACAGCCCAGATGCACTATTAGACACAAATGGAAATGTAATTGAGAAATATGTTGCGTTACCGGGCGATGTGCTAGTCACCATTAAGCCAAATCATACGAGCGCTGGTGCACTGACACTTTCTTTACCTAATATTCATGGAGATATCTTTGCTACTGTGAATGCAGACGGCAGTTTAATTAACCAGTTTGTTACAGGCCCATTCGGAGAACCCATAGAACCAGCGAATACACCAGACAATACCACGGAGAATGCTTCTTGGCAGTATCTTGGACAGCACCAGAAGCTTACTGAGAGCTCTATGGGACTTGCCCCAATACAAATGGGGGCCAGAGTCTATCTTCCAGAAATAGGTAGATTCATTAGCATAGACCCTGTTGATGGGGGTACGGATAATAGCTATGTGTACGCGAATGATCCAGTAAACGAAACAGACCTTACGGGAACAATAATTGAAACAGCGGCTGACGTAGCTGGGGTTGGATATGATATATACTCACTCTATCAAGACCCCTCTTTAGAAAATACAGGCTTTCTTGCTTGGAGCGTAGCAGCCACCTTTATCCCACTAGTTCCGGGAAGCTATGTTGGAAGAGCCGGTGCAGCAGCTATAAAGACTGCAAAAGTAACAAAGAAGGCAACCTCTACAAAAAAAGCTGCAAAAACAGTGGCTAAGACAAAAGCGAAAGAGAAAGCTGGTGTGTACATTGCTAGAACAAATAATAAAAAGGTGTATGTTGGCCAAACGAACAACTTTAGTGTACGCGCAAAACAGCATCACAAGACTGGAAAAATTAGCAAAACAGCTAAGCGTATCCAAATTCCAGTGAAAAAGAAAAGCTCACGAGATGTAGTAGAAAGGTTCTTTTACGTACTATTTGGAACGAATCGAGCTCCGTGGCTCGAAAATAAGGTTAGCCCACCGCGAAGTAAAAATGTATTCCTGAGGCTCCTGGGGTTGTAGACTATGGGTATATTTGATAAGTTACTAAAGCACTTAAGAGGAGAGATGTCAGAGATGACAAATAGTAATAATAGTTTTAGTTATGATCAAGCTGTTGTAATAACGATAGGGACTAAGCACTATACGAAAGCATACGATCTCATTAAAAAGATTGAAAACGAGACAATTAGAGTACTACCAGAGAACTCAGGTCTCGATGGAGACGAATTCAGCGATGATGATGCCATAATTTACTACTATGGTCCAAGTGCTGACGAAATTTTTAATGCGATAAAGCACATACTTACAGATTCAGACTTCAAAGATATCAATGTGAATCTTCAATATGGTCAAGCTGACGCCCCGAACCTAAAAGAAAAATACTTAAACCTTTAATGTTTGTGATGATTAATAATTAAGAGATAAGCTCCTTGAAAATTACTGGCAGTATTTCTGCGCTGGAGATCGTGCTTACTTAGTCTGCTATCGCCATGTCGGTGTTGATGTATTGACAGTGCCCGGACAACATCGATATACTAGAAGTAATAGAATATAATATTCTATTCATGAATAGGGATAGTGAATAGAAGCTTTACCATCACTGGCTAACCACCTTGACAACTACTAAATAAACTGTTATCATTGTGACCCAATGCAAGTTGGGTTGTATTGATAGCCATTTATTTGGCTATGCGAACGAAAGTTCGTATGCTATCAGGCCAGAAAAGCACCCGAACGGGTGCTTTTCTGTTTGTAGAGATTTAGCCGACTGATAGATCGACTAATAACACTACTTCTTTTTAGGCGCTGGGCGACGAACAACCTCAGTCTGTGTCGTGCGTGGGCGAAGAACCGCCTGACGACGAGGAACGAAGCGTCCGTTTCCAGAGTCACGAACTACGGTTCGTGGCTTTGATTTAGGGGCTGGCATATTGCAAGTCTCCTACTTCTTCGCATATGAAATAATGCCGATTAGACGCATATGCTTAACGGCTAACAGCTGGCGGAGGAGGGCGGATTCGAACCCCCGGGGGCTTGTTTCGTAATGCTATCAGGCTGTTACGAAACTACCCTATAACGCTCTTCAGGCGTCTCCCTTTTGACCACTTGGATACTCCTCCAGGGTGGTAATGTTCTAATAAAAAACACACCTATGTAATCAGGAGGCAGGCGTCATGAGAGACTTCTACCCCTGTGACCAGGAGAGTGGCGTAAACCTTAATCCTGATTACATAGCTGTGTTCTTAATGTTAATGTGCTCCCATGCGCGCCGCCAAACGCTACGATGCAATTTAATGCCTATAATCTTATCCTAACAGATAAGTATTAGCAGTTCAAGGATCTGAATGCTAAAATGACTTGACAAGCTATGTGGTAATTACAACGCCTATGATTTAGCAGGGGTTGCTTGCTTTGAGGGGATAAGTGCCTTTGCAACAAAATCAAGCTAATCTATTTGGCTTTTTGAGTTGATAGCGCCAAACGTGCACCGAACAAGATAATTACTCCGGCAAGGAATATTTGCCAGGTGATGGCTTCACCCACCAATAGGGCTGCCAGAACTACCGTAATAATAGGCTGCAGGTAGATGAATATATTTGCTTGGGCAGCTTCCATAACTTTTAATGCGCGTTGGTACAGCAAGTACTGTGCACCGGTGCCAATGAAACCAAGATACAGGGTAGCGAGCAGTGGAATTATAGCTACATGGCCAAACCACGGCTGCTGCACGGTTTCATACACGGCAAATGGCAGCGAAAGAACGGTAGTAATAACCGCGAAGTAAAATGCGAGGGCAGTGCCAGAAATTTTGGTGCTACGCTGGCGCTCTTTTGACATGATGCCATAGGCAAAAAAGCTAAATACCGCGATGAGCATGAACGTAATACCTACCCATGGGTTGCCGCCATCTGCTTTGCCGGTGACGGTTTGTAGTGAAATAATCCCTACACCTATCAGGCCTAGCGCAAAACCAGCCAGCTGTGTGGCAGATGTTTTTTCACCACGAAGTAGCCACAAATACGCAACACCAAGCCCAGGAATAATGGCGTAAAACAGGGCAGTAATGTTTGACTGAATGTGCTGCAAAGCTAGGAAGATAAAAATTGGGTTCAGCGCGCCCACAATGCCCACCCAACGCAGGTTCACCATGTGCTTAAGCGACAGTTCCTTTTTTGGCATGAAGAAGTACATAACTATACTTGCGGCCAAGAAGCGGAAGAATACCAGTGTAAACGGCCCAAAGCTTTCGAGCGCGAGCTTGGCAAACGGCGGAATAGACCCACCCGCCAGCGCCACCAGGGCAATAAGCAAGAAATGTTTTCGGTTCATTACTGTTTAGTATCTCATACGGCGTGGAGTTCATAAAACAAGCTATTTGCTTATGTTTGTGCGAACACTGGCAAGCGGGTATATTCGATACTATGACTAGACCACGTAAACAACTTCATTTTTCAGCAGTACAAACGCGAGAAGATTTAAACTACGCGCCTTTGCCAACGCGCGACGAAACAAAAATTGAGTTATTTCGAGCAATGCCACCTGGCTTTGTGGTAGTACATTACCAGCGAATCGGAACTAGAGCGGGGGTTGAAGCGCTTGATCGAATAAGTGAAAGCGAAAATCCACATGACATAGACGACATGACTAGCTTACTTGCAAGCACTTCATATGGTACGGCATGGCACTTGTATGCAGAGCAAATGGCGTTTCAGGACGACCCTAGTAGGATACGAATGTATAGGCAAGTTTGGCTTCCCGAACTGCAAAATCCCGAAACAGGTCGCGTACTCGAGCGTGATGCTCAAATGGATAATGTGCTTACTGGCTTAGCGTACGCTGCTGATCTGGCTGAGGCTATAGAATCCAACCATGTGGATTGCTTTGACAACACCAAGAATAACTACGAACTAGGCAAAGTATTGGCTCACATGGGAGCACGATTGTCGGTTGTAAGTGACCGTGTGTCTGGTGAGCATGGCACACCAGAGCAGGTGCAGGGCAGGGTGCTAATGGCTGCAGAAAGAGGACGAACGAGCATGCTTCAATTAAGTGGTAAAATCGATTCTCGACCTTCGTTTGCTCAAGTAGCAGACGAGCACTCACCACTACGCCGCCAACTAAATGACGACCCTACACTGCTTAGCCAGAAGGCACACAAAATTTTACTAGAAGAAATCGAAGAAGCAAGCGCGGCTTAAGCAATCAAAATTCTTGGCTTAGCTGTCTCTAGAATAGCCTTCTTACGGGGTGGTTTTGAACCGCCCTCATCTTCTAGACTAATCAGACCATGACCTTTCGGAGTAACTTGATACACAGGTTCTTGAGCTACGCCACGAATTCGCAGCTCATCTATATGAGCAGTGGCTCCAGCCTGCTCGTAGGCATCTTCGTGCGATCTACGTGCAACCATTCCAAGCTCTAATAAAGTCGAAATACCAGGTTTATCTGAAGATAGAACGGTCTCGAATGAAATCATTTCATCAATCGTAAGCTCGGTACGTGCATCCACAGGTCTGCTCGCCAGGCCCTCGAGCAGGAGGGCAGTTAGGATACCCTCATCATACAAAGAAAAGTTGTCGCCCAACTTTTCTGCGACATGCGGAAAAAACTCTGCTCGACGAAAGTCGTACGACATCCATTGACCTGCATTTGCTGTACGATACGTTAGGTGGTCATGTTGTTCATCAGGAAGGCACATCCTTCCTCCGATAATCCCATCTTCGCATATTCCCAAGAATGAATACTTCATGAGCTCTTCACCGTCTTTCCCGGCAATTGCCCAACTTATGGCCTGTAGTCCTTTTCGTCCTAAGTATACGAGAGCACGACCGCCAACCGAGGGTTTATCTTTTTTGTCACCACTATCTTTTTCTGACGCCATGTATTCTCCTGCGCCACCCGAATTTTAATAATTTATCATCATTATACACGAAAGTATGCGGCGGGCCCCCCTCTGTTGAGCTATAAGGCTTCTTTTGCCAGATTTTCAACAACTTCTACATTCGGTAGCTTCAAAAGCTCTTTTGGTTCAAGCGTAATTTTACTAGTACGGTTGCCGCCACCCATAACTACTTTTGGCTGATTCATTACAGTGCTATCTACGTATACTGGAATGTCTTCTACGCCAATAGCTACCACGCCACCGATTTCCATGTCTGTTAACGCCACGGTAGTTTCGCCATCGGCGAACGACGCACGCTTTACGCCCAGTAGCTCACATACTTTTTTGTTCACATCGAGTTTGGTAGTGCCAAGTACTACGCACAGTGCATACTTTGTAGGTTCAACTTTGCGCGATGCAACTAAAATCGTATTGGCCGATTGCTGTAGAGTAAAGCCATAATGCTCACAAAACGCCCCCGTGTCAGCAAGAGAAGCGTCGCACTCGAGTTCATCATATTCAACGCCGTGCTCGATAAGAGCCTTGCTAACCTTTAAAAGTAAAAGACTGCCCATATTAACCTTCTACAGTAGAGGATGAAGAGGCAGGAGCAGGGGAGCTTTTGGCTTTTTCGCGTTCGTTCATTTCGCGCACGGCGTCGCGGGTTTCCATGATGGCTTTGTAGACACGCATTTTTTGTACCAAATATATAATAAATGCGACCGTGGCGATGACTGAAAGCACGGTCATGGCAATCATAAACGGCATAAGCGCTTCGATGATTTTATCTACATCGATAAGTTGAAAACCACTGGCTTTACCCAGCAGGGAATCGAGAGCAGTTTTAGAAGACTCGCTATTCATTGTTTTAAGCATACCATATGCGGTTATTTCTTGAGTTTGGTGTGCTTGGTTTCAATCCAACCGTTGCTGATGAAAAGATTCCATAGCGCCATGCAGTGCCCATGGCCTAGCCCGAATTCACTCACCAGCCAATCGCAAAATTCGCGTGCTTTCATGTCGGGCTGAATAATACCGGCTTTTTGTGCAATCTCATGGATTTCCTCAGGCTGTTTACCGGTTTTTGCGACAATGGTGTCGATGTACGCTTGAAATGTCATACGGCTATTTTAGCAGATAACTTCCGCCTGGCCTGACATAGTGGCAAGTGTAACCCCAAGGAACATTTTGTAAATAATCTTGGTGTTCAGCTTCGGCTGGCCAGAATGTATCGAATGGCTCGAGGCTAGTAACCACTGGCGAATCCCACCGACCAGAATCGTTTACGCGTTGAATAAATTTTTCAGCCTCGGCTTTTTGTTCATCGTTTTGGTAGAAGATTGCCGAACGATAACTCGTGCCAACATCGTTGCCTTGGCGATTGAGCGTGGTAGGGTCGTGGATTTGAAAAAAGAAATCGAGCAAGTTTTCAAAACTTGTTTGCTTGGAATCATAGGTAATTTCGAGCGCTTCAGCATGACCGGGGTGTTTGCGATAGGTAGGGTGTTCATTTTCGCCACCAGCATAGCCAGTTTCGGTGTCGGTAACACCGGGTTGCATGCGAAACAGTTCTTCCATGCCCCAGAAGCAGCCACCGGCTAAGTATGCTTTTTGTATACTCATCACTTATAATTATATAGGAATAGGAGACGTAAATTATGAAAGCAACCTGGAACGGTGCAGTGCTGGCCGAGGCAGCACAAGAAGATTTGATACATATAGAAGGCAACTGGTATTTCCCACCAGATGCCGTACATAAAGAGTTTTTCAAGCCGAATGACATGCACACCACATGCTTTTGGAAAGGTGAAGCCAGCTACTACGATGTAGTGGTGAAGAACGAGACCAACGAGTCTGCCGCATGGTATTACCCAGTACCAAAAGAAGGTTCAGTAGAAAAAGTGAAGAAAGATTTTGCAAACTACGTAGCCTTTTGGCATGGTGTTGAAGTAGCCTAACTACACTGTAAACAAAAAAGGGCCCGAAATGGAGCCCTTTTTTGTTTACTGAAGACTAGTCGTCTTTGCCGCTGCCAGAGTTATCGTCATCTCCGCTGTCGTCGTCACCGCCGTGGCGTGAACCAGAGCCAGAGTTTGAACCTGACCTGTCATCGTTGCTATCGTCTGAACCAGAACCAGAGTTTGAGCCGCTACGATCGTCGTTGCTGTCGTCGTCTGAGCTGCTTGAGCCACTGCCTGATGCACCGCGAACACGTACTACATCGCCAGTTTGTGCGTTTACGTCTACACGACCGCCGTCACTGAAGCGAACGCTGTATACTACTACGCCATCCTCGTTTTCGAGCTCGATTTTGGTGATAGTAGCGCCCGGGCGTTGCTCTTGAGCAATTTGGCGTGCTTCTGAAAGAGAAATTGCTCCTTGTAGGCCGTTTGCGGGAAGTTCATCACCGTTTGCTGGGTTGATTGCATCGCCAGTTTTCGCGTCGTACAGGCGTACACTGCCGTCGCTAAACTTTACTTTGTATACGAGGCCTGAATCTTCTTTTTCCAGCTCGATACCAGTAACCGATGCGTCGCCAGCATCTTTGGTGGCGATAGCTCGAATATCGTCAAGGCTAAGTACGTTGTCGAGCTGAGCTGGCACTTCCACTTTTTCGCGGTTTGCTACGTTGGCACGGTCGGTTGCTACCAGCGCAGAAGTGGTACCTACCAGCACGATGGCTGCGAATACAGCGAGCGCAGGGGTTGAACGTAAGTACGCTGCTAATGATTTAAGAGATGATTGTTTTTTCGCCATAGAATTCTCCTTAAATAGTTGGTTCTTTAGATTTACTTTGAACGTAGGGTTGATAGATGCATAGGAACTATCTAGTTTTTTACGAACATCACGTGGGATTTTATTCATAGTGATCCCTCCATGTACGGAACAGTGAGAATGGCACGTAGGGAAGTGAGGCCACGTTTGTACGTGGTTTTGACGTAATTTTTATCCTTGCCAAGCTCGGTTGCTATATCAGCAACAGATTTTTCTTCGAGCAACCGCTTGGTAATGACCAAACGCTGTTTTTCGGGCAATCGCTCGATGTAAGGGAGTAAGCGATTCCCCACGTCTCTTGCTTCGTCGAAGTCGGCAATTTCATGCTCAACCACACCAGCAAAATCCTCGATGTTTTCAATATCCACCAAAGCTTGTTGATATTTTTTGCGCAAAAATTGTAGCCACGTATTTCTCATAATTCCGTATAAATATTTCTTATTATCTGTAATGGTTTGATGCTCGAGCTGCTCGATAAACAATGTAAACGTTTCCGAAGTTAAATCTTCGGCTGTGGAGCGATCTAGGCATTTTATGTAGAAAAATTTGTAGACCTTGTCGACGTGTTCATCGTAAAACTGTTCGAGTTTCAATATGTTTTCCCTCCTTCTGCTATCCAAGTTGCATGGGGGGTACAGTAACGTTCATAAATCTATTGTACAGCTTGACACTTTTCCACATATAGCGCCACGAAAAAACTACAACGCTCTATATCTAGCGCTCATGATTTGTTCGGTGCTACAATAAAATCCCATGGAAGAGACAAAAACCCATGGAGCCAAACAGAAATACATATTCATAACCGGGGGTGTACTCTCTGGGGTAGGAAAAGGCATTACAGCCGCCAGCATAGGCGCTGTGTTAAAAGCTCAAGGCTTGGCCGTCTCGATACAAAAATGTGACCCGTATCTCAATGTAGATGCGGGTTTACTTAATCCTGCGGAACACGGTGAATGTTTTGTGACCAAAGATGGTGCCGAAACCGACCTTGACCTAGGGCACTACGAACGATTTTTAGACATTGAACTGACGCAAAAAAACGCTACACTTGCTGGTCGGCTGCTGAGTAATTTAATCGCCGACGAACGCGCTGGCAAAATGCACGGCAAAACGGTGCAGCTGATTCCGCATCTTACCACAGCAATTCAAAAGTCTATTTTGATTGCAGCCGACGGTAGTGACGTACACATAGTAGAAATTGGTGGCACGGTAGGGGACTACGAAGGCCTGAGTTTTGTAGAAGCAATTCGTGAATTTGCCTTAAAAGTTGGCCGCGAAAACTGCATGTACGTGCACGTAGTGTACGTGCCGTTTATTGGAACCAGCAAAGAATTTAAGAGTAAACCAGCGCAGAACGCGCTGAATGATCTTCGCGGTTTTGGAATTGTGCCAGACGCCGTGATAGTGCGCACCGATAACCCAGCACCAGTTTCGATAGCCAAGAAAATCGCTCTCTTTGGTGGCGTAGCTGAAAATTCGGTGCTGATGATGCCAAATGTTGATAGCGTATTTCGCATACCTGAAGGCATTGCTGCCAGCGCGCTTATGCAGCAGCTGAATCGATTTACCGGCCGTAGCGCAAAGCCAGCATTGGGCGGCTGGAAAGATTTGGTAGCCAGCCAACGCGCTAAAAAAGCTCATACTGCTCGCATAGGCTTGGTGGCGAAGTATATCGACAACGAAGATACCTATATATCAGTGCTCGAAGCCTTAAAAGCTGCTGCTTGGGCTGAAAATACCGAGCTTGAAATACAGTGGATTAACGCCGAAACTGCAGACGAAGAAGATTTCGCTAGCGTAGATGGCTTACTAGTTCCTGGTGGCTTTGGCAGTAGAGGAATTGAAGGCAAAATTGCCGCCGCGCGCTACGCACTTGACCACGGCAAGCCGTATTTAGGTATTTGCTTGGGCTTGCAAGTTGGCGTGGTGGCAGCCACCAGAAAAGTTGGTTTGAAACAGGCAAACAGCACAGAATTTGATGCCAAAACGAAACAGAATGTGGTGTATATAATGGAAGGCCAGGCGGGCAAAGAATCGACCGGTGGCACAATGCGGCTCGGTGATTACCCAGCTAAACTGAAAAAGGGCTCAAAGATTGCCGACCTGTATGGAACCGACACAGTAACTGAACGCCACAGGCACCGCTATGAAGTAAACCAGAAATTCATAAAAGACATTGAGGCGGGCGGCCTGATGATTTCGGGTACTTCACCAGATGGCAAGCTCGTAGAGTACGTGGAGGGCACCGACCATCCGTATTTTGTAGCTACACAGGCACACCCAGAATTCCGAAGTCGACCCATGCGCCCGCACCCGATGTTTGTGGGTTTAATCCGCGCTAGCAAGCACTAGTATCCAGGTCGGAGTGTTTCGCGGATTCTTCTTTCCAGTTCATCTGCGGCAGACAGTTCCAAGAAGCCCTCGATAGAGTAATTGCCTCGTTTACTTCTGATCAGCCGAGGGTTTCTCATTGCATCAAGCGCACGAATCATCGCAGCGTAACGAACATTATCAACTTTATCTGAGCCAAAAACTGCTTTGGCAATTTGGGCAGGGTGAACGGCACCGCGAGTATTTTGGCGCAACGTATCAACAACTATATCTTTAAAGTTCTCTGGTAAACAAAGTTCAGCCTGTTCGATGCTACTTTCAAGAGCATGACGGGCAAGGGTGTCGCTGCGACGTGGCGGTTTCGGTCTGTCCTCTAACTCCATTTATGTACAAATTAAGTTCTTAAGTTTTCCAAGTTCTTGCACCACCGCGACGGCCAGTTTTATTATTGACTGAGTGTGTTCTGGGACGACCACTCCGAATACCTGCTTTTTCTATGCGTTTACTCAGCGATTCAACTGATTTAGTTGGAGTACCCGTAGATTGTGGTTTCTCTTTTGGCGCTTTTGAGCCAAAAAGGCGTGGTTGCGACACGATTAATCCTCGATCGATTAAGCTTTGAAGCAGTGTCTCAAAATCATTGTACGGTTTACCGGTTAAAAAGCTTTTGCCGAAAACCGCTTTGATAATCTCGACTCTACTGAATAGTTCACCTTGATTGCTTGTGAAAAAAGCCAAGATTGCTTCTTCTGTATCGAGATTGATAGTCACCTCAGGGGTTTGAGTATCCGCCGATTCGTGAGATGAAACGAGTGCTATGCGAGCAACTGTCGATATGGTGACGGGCATGGTTGCGGCGCCAACTTCTACTGATCGGTCTAGGTCTTGCAGCATCGCAGAGAGCGTGTCGTTAACTTGCTCAACGAATTCAGGGTCGTAGTCGCCATGGGCGGTGAGTAGTTGAATTAACTCTACGGCCTGTGAACTGAAGCGTCGAAGGCGTTCAACAGCTTTTGGATCTTGAGTGTTAACCTCAATCTGGGTCGGTTGGGGTATTGGGTCGCTTGCAGTCATATTTTGACTATTGTCGCTAAGGTAGCTATAACAGTCAAGCGTAAGAATAATTGACAAAAAAGCTTAAGCGTGATACAATAAAAGAGTAAACCTATAAAAACACATATGGCCGAAGAAAATTTTGACGAATCAACCACGAATCTCGATGATATAAGTGTGCTTCGCGTGCTTATGCACACAATTCATGGCATTAGCCCTGTATCTAGCTTGCAATACGAACTTGCGCCGATTGAAGATGAAACTGGTGCAGACGTAAGCTACGCCGAATAACCACCTCTGGTAATCTGCTATACTAGCTACAGATGAATGAAGTAATTGCTGAATATATTCAGAAACGACTTGACGAGGACGTGCAGGTGCAACTAACACGCCCTGAGCCACAATTTGGCGACTACAGTACCAACGTGGCATTGCAACTGGCTAAGATGTTGGCGCGTAACCCACGAGAAATCGCTGAAGAAGTGGCCGAAAGTTTGCGGGAAAACCCCGGCGTGAAGCAAGTAACTATCGCCGGCCCTGGCTTTATAAACCTATGGCTGCACGACGATGCACTACTGGAGCTTGCGACGCGTGAACCAGCGCGTCCGCTTGAGGGCCAAAACGTGGTTGCGGAGTATTCTGACCCAAACCCATTTAAAGTACTGCACGCAGGGCACTTGTATACAACGGTGATGGGTGACGCAATATCTCGACTGGTAGAAGCAGCCGGCGCGACAGTGCACCGGGTGAATTTTGGCGGTGATGTAGGCAGGCACGTGGCTATGAATATGTGGGCAATACTACAAACACTTGGTGGCGAAAACCCAGAAAAACTTAGTGAAGTAGACGAAGATTTGCATGCTCGAGCCGCATGGCTGAGTGCTCGATACGTAGAAGGCAACAGTGCGTTTGAGGCAGACGAAACTGCAAAGGAAGCAATACTCGAGCTGAATAAACGAGTGTATCAACTGCACGCAGATGATGACCATGATTCGGCGTTTGCACAAATTTATTGGACATGTAGGCAATGGAGCTATGATTATTTCGACCTATTTTATACAGAACTGCAGGTAAAACCATTTGAAAAATATTACCCGGAGAGCGTCACGACTCCAACGGGGGTAGAAACAGTACAGCGCGAGCTAGAAAATGGTGTGTACCAGACGAGCGACGGAGCGGTGGTATTTAAAGGCGAAGAGTATGGCTTACACACACGAGTATTTATAAATTCTGAAGGCTTACCGACCTACGAAGCGAAGGACGTTGGGCTAATAATGCAGAAGTGGCGCGATTATCATTTTGATCAGTCGATTATTATTACCGGTAACGACATTGAACAATATATGAAGGTGGTACAAAAAAGTATTGAACAATTTGAGCCAGAACTAGTAGCGCGTAGCACTCATTTGACCCACGGTAATCTAAAACTGGCTGGTGGCAAAAAGATGAGTAGCCGAAAGGGCACCGTGCTGCTAGCACTAGATGTACTTGGCGCAGCTCGCGAAGCGCAAGCCGAGCAACACGGCGAGCACAACGAAGACGCAGTGCTGGGAGCAGTAAAGTATGCCTTTTTGCAGAATAAAATAGGTGGCGATATTGTATACAACCCTGAAACATCAGTGAGCCTTACCGGCAACTCTGGCCCATACTTGCAGTACGCGCATGCTAGGGCGTGCAGTATTGTGGCAAAAGCTTCAAAAGAAGCCACGAAGCCAGCCATGCTACAAGAAACTGAACGTGCGTTGGCAGTGAAGCTTGGTGAGTATGCTGAAGCAGTAGAAACGGCCACCAAAAATCTGATGCCGCACCTGCTATGTAACTATTTGTACGAACTAGCCCAAAGCTTTAACCGGTTTTACGAATCGTCACGAATTGTCGACGATGAACGCGAGGCCGAGCGACTGTATCTTGCTGTGCGCTACCGTGATGTCTTGGCTGAAGGCTTAGGTTTTCTGGGGATTGCGGCACCCGAAAAACTATAAGCTTGAAAAACATCAGCGCAAAGGGTACCATAGAGCCAGGACTAACAGCCATGACGTATCACACAGTACAAACCAGTCAAAATTTGATTATTGTGCTCTTTGATACGCCCTCGGCCGGGTAGTTTCGTCGTTTCGACCAACAACATCGCCGAGGATCACTCCCCGGCGATTTTCGTTTCTGGAAACGGCATGCATGACGGAAGGCGACACCGGCTCGCCATTCGCGCACATCACAATTCACCAGGAGGATGTTTTGCCCAAAACGCGCAACAACAAGCGTCGGGAGTGGCGCGGCCACTCGTGTGTCGATCGCCACGTGGCGACGGTGCTGGGGCAGGGTACGCCCTACCAGGACGACAAGTCGGCACCAGACTTCTTCGGCATGGACCCGGCGAAGGCTCGGGAGCTGGCGGCTGCGCTTGAGCGCGGCACTGTCGAAGGCGTCTTCGACTGTCGACCCCTCACCGAGGGCTCGACGGTGAAGGTCTACTCACTGGCCTGAATGGCTGATTGCTGCCCACCATCGCAGCGATCATCCTCCACCGAGGGGCGGTCTAGGCGGCGATCCCGCATGACCGCCCCTCGGGGCAACAAACTATTATTGAACTAAAAATTTAATGCTATAATTTTGCTGTAACAACTAACAAGGAGTGTGTTAAGATGGCAAAATCAAAAACTTTTATGAGCGAATTCGTCGATTTCGTTCGTGAACAAGGCGTCGTAGGACTTGCCGTAGGTTTAGCTATTGGTACTGCTGCTGGAGGCACGGTGCAGGTATTGGTAAAGAATCTAATTGACCCACTTGTAGCTCTTATGACCCAAGGCGTAGACCTAAGCAGCCTCACCTGGACAGTAGAAGTAGGTAACGGCAAAGCAGTATTTGGTTGGGGAGCAGTACTAAGTTCTGTAATCACCCTACTTGCAACGGCGTTTGTGATTTACTGGGTTGTGCACGTCGCAAAACTCGACAAAATGGACAAGAAAAAATAGTCACGGTTCACCATATACTAAAGCCCCGAACTTCGGGGTTTTAGATTGCCTAAATGCTTTACTTTGTATAGTAAACTGACGTACAATAGGTATATAAGGAGGCGTATGAAAATAGCAGTAATTATAGGTACGACGAGACAAGGCAGAGTAACGCCAAAGCTGGCAAAATGGGTAGAAACCAAGCTTCGCGAGAAGCATGATGATGTAGAGGTGCTTGATTTGGTAGAGTATGACATGCCGCTATTGCCTGAGGCACCATGGACGCCAAACCGCACATTGAGTGAGGGCGCAAAACAATGGCTGAAAGCGCTTGAAACCGCCGATAGCTATATGTTTGTGACGGCGGAATACAACCACGGGGTTCCTGCTGTGCTGAAAAATGCGCTAGATTATACTAATGGTCAGCTAAATCGAAAGCCAGCTGGGATCGTGAGTCACGGAGTCGTGAGCGGTGCGAGGGCGAACGAACACTTACGTATGGTACTGGCAAGCAAAATTGGCGTAGCGGTGCTGCCAGACACTGTAACCTTTCATGGTCATGTTGATGGCAGTATCAATGATGATGGCAGTTTGACTGAAGAAGCTGAAAAAAACAACGCGGATCTCGATAGGCACATTGATGACTTACTTTGGTATACTAAGGCGCTAAAAGAAGCTCGCTAGGAGTATACTAGGCCTATGAATATGCTAGAAAGCGCAGAGGCGTTGATACAGCGCTCGGCAAAACATTTGGGGTTAAAAGAAGCTGAAATAGAAGCTTTTATTTCGCCAGCGGCGGAGCATGACTTTGAAATAACTATTGATGACATTACGCATCACGCCTACCGGATTCAGCACAACAATAAGCGTGGGCCATTTAAAGGCGGGATTCGCTTTCACCCGCATGTCGATAAAGCCGAGGTACGTGCGCTGGCAACATTAATGAGTATTAAAGGCGCTGCCGTAAACATCCCAATGGGTGGCGGTAAAGGTGGCGTGGCGTTCGACCCACGTGAGTTTGACGATGCCCATGTTGAAAAAGTGGCACGAGCCTACGTGCAAGCCTTACAAGAACACATTGGGCCAGATACAGATGTGCCAGCGCCGGATATGAATACCGATGGTGCGGTGATTGACTGGATGGTAGATGAATACGAACAGCTAACTGGCGATACCAGCAAAGCGAGCTTTACTGGCAAAAGTATTGCCGGCGGTGGCTCGGAAGGCCGTGAGGAAGCGACTGGTCGTGGTGGCGTCATAGCACTGCGAGAATACTGCAAAAAACACGGGCTAAGTACCAACGGGTTAAAAGTTGCTGTGCAGGGTGTGGGCAACGTAGGATTTTACTTTGCAAAAATTGCTGAAACGGAGCTTGGAGTGAGTATTGTAGCTGCTGCCAACTCGAAAGTGATGAAATACAATACCGAAGGCCTAGGCTTTGGCGATAAGGCGTTTTCGCGACATATTATGGACGAGCTGAACGGCGAAATTCGTCCGAGTAACGATATTATTCAGGCCGATGTGGACGTATTGGTATTCGCAGCGCTGGGTGAGGTAATTGATGGTGAAAACCAGGCTGAAATTCAGGCAGATATTGTGCTAGAACTCGCCAATGGTCCCGTGGACGATGAAGCTTTGCAACAACTTGAAGCTCGCAATGTGCGAGTAATTCCTGACGTGATTGCCAATGCCGGTGGCGTGATTGTGAGCTACCTAGAATGGCTGCAAAACCGCGAGGGCGAGCACTGGGGCGAGGCACGAGTAAATGCCAAACTTGATGAGATTTTGACAAGTGCAATGAGCGACGCCATCAAACGAGCTGGAAGTGATGGGATATTGCTAAAGGAAGCAGCATTTGTAATCGCCTTGGAGCGATTGGTATGAGCGACGAATGGAAAGACAAATTAACACCTGAGCAGTACCATGTGCTGCGTGAGCAGGGTACCGAGCGGCCAGGTTCTGGTAAATATGTGCTGCCGCCGAATGAAGATGGTGTGTATACCTGCGTGGCGTGTGGCAACGAGCTTTTTAGTGCGAGTGACCAATATGAATCGACCACACCAGGGCTAGTGGGTTGGCCAAGTTTCTCTGAAATTGCCAAGAACGACGCGGTGGAGCTGCGAGACGATAATAGCCTGGGTATGCACAGAACTGAAGTAGTGTGCAAACAATGTGGCGGACATTTGGGACATTTGTTTCCGGATGATTCATCACCAAATGGGCAGCATTACTGTATAAATTCGGTGTGTTTGAACTTCAATAAAAAATAGCCCACTTTAAAAGGGCTGTCGGGGCGCACCGCGGAGGAACTTCCTCCGCGGTGCGCCGGTTGGACGTCAGCCGATCGGCAGCGGGTACTGCCGGCCGTGGGCGCGGCCCTCGGGGCTCACCGAGTTGTTGCCGGAGCTCTCGCGCCACCGAGCCAGGGCACTCTTGCCCTTGTCGGTGAGGCGCAGGCCGGCCTGCGGCGAGAAGCGCACCAGGCCCACCGTCTTGGCGGCCCCGATGGTCATCTTCATGCGGGCCTCGCGCCGGTTGACGCTGCGGGCCAGCTTCCTGCCGCGGTGAAGACGAGAGGCGCACTCACGTGCGGCCGCGGCCTCACTGTCGGCGGGAATGCACCCGTCCTCGCTGGTGTCGATGATGGCCAGCAGGCGGGGCAGGGCCCAGGCGATCAGGCTGTTGTTGTGATGGAGCACGTCCTGAGACAAAGTGGTTCCTTCCGTCGCAACCTACCTCCAGCGGACGCTGGTGGTGTTTCCTTTATATAATAAAATATGGTAAAATGCAAGTACTACACGTAAATACGATATAATAAAGCTATGACAAAACACGCCAAACTACTATGGGTTGATCTAGAAATGACAGGGCTAGACCCGGTGCAAGACAGAATACTAGAAGTTGCCGCAATCGCGACTGATTGGGACTTTAACGAGATTGCTCGTTATGAAGCCGTAAAAAAAGTTGGTCCTAACCTGATGAAAGAACGCATGGTAGGTGAGTTTTGGGATACCTACAGTACCGTGCGTGATGCTCTAATGGCGCAAAACGAAAATGGTAAAAATGGCCGAACGGTTGAAAATGAACTACTGGAATTTATTGACGAGCATTTTGATAGTGAAAAACCGGTGCTTTTGGCTGGAAACTCAATTCATCAAGACCGAAAGTTTATCGAAAATGAGTGGGGCAGATTGAACGCGAGGTTGCATTACCGGATGCTTGATGTGAGTGCCTGGAAAGTTCTATTTGAGGGTAAATATAAAAAGAAATTTGCCAAACCTGAAGCGCATCGTGCCATGGAAGACATTCAAGGGAGTATTGAGGAGCTCAAGTACTACCTAGGCAAGGTAAAGGCCTAATGGCAGGTGAAATACCAACACCAGCCGAACGTGCAGAGCGGCGAGCAGAACTTCGACTGGTTGCTTCTAGGCTAGCGATAGTGACACAAGATGATACATTGCGGAACGCATACGCGCTCTACTCGACCGGAGCGAACGAAGCAGATATTGATTATGCACTTCGTGGGCATGGTGTCGACCGAAGTACCTTAGTACGCATGATAGTGAGTAACTATGAATCACAAAGCGCTTGAAGAATATTTGCTCAGTTTTCCGAACACCTGGCTTGATTTCCCATTTGGTGAAGGCGTGAGCGTATACAAAGTTGGGCACAAAGAAACAGGACAGGGCAAACTGTTCGCAATTATTTCAGACGGTAGTAAACCATTGCAGGTAAGCCTGAAGTGCGACCCAGTGTTGGCTGAGAGCCTGCGGGAAAAATACGAGAGCGTGCAGCCTGGGTATCACTTGAACAAAAAACACTGGAACACGATTATTTGTTCAGGCCAGTTAGACGACGAGCAAATTAAAGATCTTGCGCGGCTAAGCTACAATCTTGTGGCTAAAATTTAGCTTGCGTTGTACTTCGAAAAGCTTTCGCCGATAGGCGCGATACTGCTGTCGATATCTTCCAGAGTTGAACGGAGAGTCTTGTCATTGGTGCCGTTGTAGAGATCTTCCATTTGTAGGCGCAACTTCTTTATGTAGTAAGCCATTTCGCGGGCGTAGGTGCGGTCGTATACGGCGTTTAGGCGGGCATCTTCAAGGGTACTTGCAAGCTTTTCTGATTCTTTGGTTACTTCAGACGAGAGCTTTTTTTCCTCGACTTTAATTTTTTTGGCGTCGAGCGATTCTTGAAGGTCGCGTTTGCTGTTGGTAAGAATGATAGCGAGGTTGCTATTGGTGCTGCGCAGCTGAGAATTTTGGATGATTTTACTAGCGGACTTGCTGGTGCTTTGCAATACGATAATGCGTTCGTCGAAGCTTTTTAGGCTTTCAGTGCTTTTGCCAGAAAGAGAAAAAATAAACAGCATCAGTGCGATAATTGCTACGAGTACGCCACCTATTAACACCCAGATTAGCCATGGACTAGCGGTTTTCTGAGGCGCTGGCGTAGCGATTTTATTAAGATAATCGATTGAATACGGGTTTGGTGCCTGTGGTTGGGGGATTTGTGGCTGTTCTGGTTGCATACCTACTCATTTAACCATAACCTGTAACAGAGGTAAAGATTAAGGAGGGGTTTACCCCTCCGTGCCTTTTCGAAGTCAATTCGAAATAGGCAATCCTCCCCCTAAAGTTCGGGCTGTAGCCCTCTGCGTACTCGCTCGTGCTTCGTGCTCGATTAGGGGCACGCTATACTATAAGCATGCAGGATGCTAAAGAAGAGGTGCGCTCACGACTCAATATTGAAGATGTCGTGGGTGAGTATGTACAGCTGAAGCGCGCCGGCCGAAATTTTAAAGGCCTGAGCCCGTTTACGGCTGAAAAAACACCGAGCTTCGTAGTGAGTCCAGACAAACATATATGGCACGACTTCAGCAGTGGAAAAGGCGGCGATATCTTTAGCTTCGTGATGGAAGTTGAAGGATTGGAGTTTCGCGAAGCGCTTGAGCAATTAGCCCGTAAAGCCGGTGTGGAGCTAAGCGAATACGACACGAAAAAATCCGGTGAAATCGCCAAACAAAAAAAGCGTCTGCTTGAGGCAAATGATCTCGCAGCAAGATATTACCAGCAAAGCTTGCTTCGCAACAAACATGCGCTTGAGTATGTATTCGCAGCGAGAAAACTTAGTAAAGAAACTGTTACAGAATTTCGAATTGGCTATGCCCCAAACGACGGTGAAGGTTTGATACGCGCACTGACAAAAAAAGGATTTTCGAAGCAAGAACTAGCAAAAGCTGGACTTACTAATCGTTATGGCGGCGATATGTTTCGTGGTCGTATGACCGTACCGTTGATGGATGCAAGTGGGCAGGTGATTGGCTTTACAGGCCGTGTACTACAAGACGAGCCAAATGCACCGAAGTATCTGAATACCCCTCAAACTTTGCTATACGACAAATCTCGTCATGTGTTTGGTTTGAGCCAGGCAAAAGAGGCGATTCGCACAAGTGACTTCTCGGTAATTGTAGAAGGCAACATGGATGTAGTGAGTAGCTGGCAAGCAGGTGTGCGAAATGTAGTAGCTTCAGCTGGGACTGCAATGACCGAATATCACTTGAAAGCATTGTCTCGTTTGAGTCATAACGTAAAGCTTGCATTTGATGCCGATAAAGCTGGTTTAGCGGCGACCGAACGAGCCATTCCGATTGCCGGCAAAGTGGGTGTTGAATTATCCATCGTCACTCTATCGCATGGCGCTAAAGATCCGGACGAATTGATCCAGCAAGATGTGAAGCTATGGAAGACAGCCACCGAAAAGGCAGAGCCTGTGGTAGATTGGGTACTCGACCAGTATTCCTCGCGTGAAGATATGTCGAGCGCTGCTGGCAAGCGACGGTTCACCACCGAAAGTTTACGCGTGATTCGGAGTCTAAATGATCAAGTAGAGCAAGAGCATTATTTGCGCAAAGTAGCTCAAGCAACCGAAACATCGTATGAAACAATCGCCCGCAAGATGGAATCAGCAGAGGTTAGCCCAGAGCCAAAACTTCGGGTGGTGCATGCGGCTACTTCAGTGGCCGAACCAATTACGGCACTTTACCAAGATGATGTACTAGCAGCATTGGCGGCATATCCAGCTGTACGGAGCCAGTTGGCTGGCTTCGACATAACTATGTTTGCTACAGAGGCTCGTCGTATGTTGGCCGAATGGCTTGCGAAACATGCCGAACCTCTCGGTGATACGCTGCCGAAGGGGTTGCAATCTATTGATACCTATGTGAAAATAGTACAATTAAAGGCCGAGACAAGGTATGATGGCTGGAGTGAAACTGAAGTATCACTCGAAATAGCCAAACTGCTCCGCCAAACGGAAATCGAATACAAGAAACAAACCAAACAACTACTAATTGAAAAGCTGCGCGATGCGGAGGCCATGGGCAATGAGACCCAGGCTGCCGAGCTGCGTGATCAGCTACACACATTAATCAAGGAGACTGCCTAGTGGGTAACAGTGATGATGACTTGAAACAAGTAATTCAAGACGACGAAGAAATCGATGAACTCGATGTGGTGGAAGAACCAGATGTCGCCGAAGTTGCTGAGCTCGAGGACGAGCTTGAAGACGACGAAGACACTTTAAATAGCAACCAATATTTTGACGATGTATCAGACGACTCTGTGCGTTTGTACCTTCGTGAAATTGGTAAAATTCCACTACTTACTGCTGAAGAAGAGCTTGCGCTGGCACAAAAGGTCGTAGCAGGCGATAAGCGCGCCAAAGACAAAATGGCCGAAGCAAACATGCGTTTGGTGGTGAGTATTGCCAAGCGTTACAGCGGTCGAGGCCTCGATTTTCTTGATTTGATTCAGGAAGGTAACACCGGTTTGCTGCGCGCGGTTGAAAAGTTCGACCCAGACAAAGGATTTAAGTTTAGCACCTACGCAACATGGTGGATTCGCCAGGCGATTACTCGTGCGATTGCCGACCAAGCTCGCGTGATTCGTATTCCCGTGCACATGGTTGAAACCATCAACAAGCTCCTTCGAACTCAGCGCCGCATGACCCAAGAGCTCAACCGCGAACCAAGTATTGAAGAACTTGCCAAAGAACTTGAAATGGAACCTGAAAAGGTAGAATACGTGATTAAGATTAAGCAAGATATCCAAAGCCTGGATGCTGGCGTGGGTCGCGATGACGAAGACGCCGATAGTGTGCTGCAAGATTTTATTGAAGACGAAGATTCTGCCACACCTGAAGAAAGTGCCACATCACAACTGCTAAAAGAGCAAGTGCAAGGTGTGCTTTCAACGCTTTCAGATCGTGAACAAAAAATTATTCGCATGCGCTTTGGGCTTGATAATGGCAAGAGCCACACGCTCGAAGAAGTAGGGCAGGAATTTGCCGTGACTCGCGAGCGTATTCGTCAGATTGAAGCTAAAGCCTTGGCAAAACTTCGCAAACACAAAGACGCCAAGAAACTACACGAATATTTGCAATAGACTATTCGTAAAAGTTTATGTGATGTAAGACTTCGTCGAGCTGCTTGTGCAGTGAGTCGAGGTCTTTATCGTTGTGGACAAAATAATCGGCGATGGCGATAGGTCCGCCTTTTTCGATATTTTCAATTTCTGCCCAGTCGCGTTGGTCGACTTGTTCAGGCGTAAGTGGCCTTACTTCACGTTTAGCCATGCGTTGTTTGCGCAGATGTTTAGGCGAAACAATCGCTACGACCGTGAGCTCACCAGGGAATTCGTGTTTTAGCGACTTGTACTCGGTCCATGTGTACAGGCCATCAGCTACGATATTATGTTGGCCTGCGCCAACGAGGTCGTGGATTTGCGCGATAATACGCTTTACAACAAAATCTTTACCTTCTTTTTCGCGCAGTTCCTCACGAATTGGTTGTTCGTTTTCTTGTGTTAATTCTAGACCGCGTCGTTTGACTTCGTCTAGAACAATACCGCCAAAGTACACTTTGGGATAGCCTTTTTCGGTGAGGTATTCAACCGCCGAACTTTTGCCGCTGCCAGTAAGGCCGACAAACGCGACGATTTTTACATTTTTTTCTGAAGCCATTACCACTAGTATAGCAAACACTCATGGGGACAACTCAACCATAAGGGTTTACATGAGCTACCTCTTACGGTACTCTAGTTTTATGCTATAAGCAGAACATGGTTAGTAATTTCTGCACATAGGGAGAAAAGGGAACAAACATACAATGCCACGCCTACCCATTCCAGGCTCAGACGAAGGCACTTGGGGAGACATCCTCAATGCGTATCTTCAAGCCGCTCACAATGCCGATGGATCGCTTAAAAACAACACCGTAAGCGCTAGCAAGATTCAAGATGCCACTATATCTGAAGCCAAACTCGACACGGCTCTTGCAGCCAAAGTAAACTCTGTTGCTGGTGACCCTACCATGGGCGGAGATCTGTCTGGTACCGCCAGTAACGCTCAAATCGCTGCAGGTGCCGTAGGTACCACTGAACTAGCCAGCAACGCCGTTACTACGGCCAAGATAACAGATGCCAATGTCACCACCGCTAAGATAGCAGATAGCAACGTTACGACCGCTAAACTCAACAACGCAGCCGTCACTGCTGCCAAACTAGCTACCGCAGCTGGTCCTACAAGCGGCCAACTCCTCAGCTATAACGGTACTGCGCTGAACTGGACAGACCCAACCACCGTTCCAGCAGACCTTGGCGACTTAGGCGATGTTACGACGACTGGTGCGACCGACGGCCAATCGCTGGTCTACCAATCTGGCAGCGGTACGTGGATACCCGCTACTGTTACTAGTGGTGGCGGTGTGACCGACCACGGTGCACTGACAGGTCTTTCCGACGACGACCACCCTCAGTACCATAACGACGCCCGGGGAGATGCTCGCTACTACACCCAAAGCCAAGTCGACACCGCTCTTAGCGGTAAATCTGACACGAGCCACAGCCACACGCTCAATAGCCTCAGTGACGTCAACACCGCTGGCGTCAGTACCGGAGATGTTCTTAAATATGACGGCGCTAACTGGGTGGCCGACACCGACCTCAACGGTGGAGCTGGTGACCCTAGCATGGGCGGAGACCTCTCTGGTACTGCCAGCAATGCCCAAATCGTAGCTGGCGCTGTAGACACCACCGAACTGGCTGCTGGTGCCGTCACTGACGCTAAAGTCGCTTCCGGTATTGCTCAAAGCAAGATAACCAACCTTACCAGTGACCTAGCTAGTAAAGCCAGCACAACGCACACGCATGCAGGTGCTGACATTACCAGTGGTACTGTCGGGACAGCACGACTTGGGTCTGGCACGGCAAATAGCACCACCTATCTACGAGGTGATGGTACATGGGCTACGCCAAGTGGCGGAAGTAGTTCACATGGTATGCCGCTTATCGTGGCAGCTTCCAACGCACCAACTACTATAAAAAACGACGCGGATTATGTATGTGATGGGACTGCCGACCAGGTTCAAATTAATACAGCTATTTCACAAGCCGCTTACACCGATAATGGAGGTATAGCTTGGGGTCAAGTGCTGCTGACAGGTGGCGAATTCGCTATCTCGGCGCCAATTGAAATGAAAACGGGCGTAACTTTACAAGGTTCAGGCTTTTTGACCATCTTAAAATCTGATGGTCTCTCAGCTCCAAGTGGGGTAGTAGAGCTGTACGATCTGAACACGCACCTTACAACGCTTAGTCATTTGACGATTGACGGCGGTGCAGCGGGCGGTGGTACCTCGAGCGCTGTTGTATATAGAAACTCCAATGGAAATATTGGTGATCCAAAAGGAGCAACCGGTGATCACTCGGGTATTCCAGGAAATGATCCGGACTCTTCACATGTCATTAGCGACTTATTTGTACGGAACTTTGGCAATGGTACTGATCGGCATGGAATCTTCATGGACGCAGACGCGAGAGACCCTAAAGTTTCGCGCGTTCGCGTGAAGGGAAATTCAGGGACTGGATTTAAGATGAACGACTCATCAGATGGTAAATACTCACAATGCATTGCCATCGGCTGCAATATCGGCTGGGAAGTTGGTGGCGGAAGTAATATGTTTACTACCTGCAAGGCGGCGTACTCAACAGTAGACGGGTGGTCTATTAGTTCGTCGCGTATTCACATGGTGGGCTGTCACGCGCAAGACAACGGCCGTCATGGTTTTAATGTTACTGGTGTTGACCCAGCACTTACGGGCTGCGTAGCAGACTCTAACCGACGACTTGATACGGCAGGGTACGCACTATACCTTACGAGCGACCGCGCGATGATAGAGGGGCTCCATGCATATGACAGAGGTCAGTCTGCACAACAGCAGACCCAAGGAATAAACTTTGTTGGATGTAGTGATGTGTATGTTACGGCGAACATTCGCTTACCATCAGGCAGTACGTTCACCAATGGTTCACCGGGCGGCAATAGTTTTGTGCGGGTTGTCCGTGTGGGAAGTACAGTCTATAGCGTAGGATAGCATTAGCGTTTACATGCGGTGACGAAAAGAGTAAAGTAGGTATAAATGAGGAAAAAAGGAGAGTAGGTAGATGGCACGTTTACCACAACCTGGCGCAGATGAGGGCACGTGGGGAGATATCCTCAACCAATACCTTCAGGTTTCGCATAAGTCAGACGGAAATCTAAAAAACAATGTGGTCAGTGGCGCTGCAATTCAAGATGCCACTATATCTGAAGCTAAGCTCGATACTGCTTTGGCTGCCAAAGTAAACTCTGTGGCCGGTGATCCTACTATGGGTGGAGATCTCAGCGGTACTGCCTCTAATGCTCAAATCGCTGCTGGAGTAGTAACGGCGACCGAGCTTGCAAGTAATGCTGTCACCACAGCTAAAATTACGGATGCCAATGTAACCGGTACTAAGCTTGCTGATAGCGCGGTTAGCACAGCTAAAATTGCCGACAGTAACGTGACTACAGCTAAAATTGCCGATGGAGCAATTACTACTGCGAAACTCGGTACAGTGGGCTCTCCAAGCAATGGCCAATTGCTGAGCTATAACGGCACTACACTTAACTGGACTTCGCCCGGTGCCGTGCCAGCAGATTTGAACGATCTCTCTGACGTAAATACTACTGGTGCTACCGATGGCCAGGCATTGGTATACCAAACTGGCACGTGGATTCCTGCAACTGTTAGTAGCGGAGGTGTCACCGACCACGGTGCACTGACCGGCCTTTCCGACGACGATCACCCACAGTACCACAACGACGCTCGAGGAGATGCTCGCTACTATACACAATCTCAGGTAGATACATCGCTCGCTGGCAAAGCAGATACTACCGACCCTCGCCTAAGTGATACTCGTACTCCGACAGACAACACCGTTTCAACAGCGAAACTTGTCGACGGAGCGGTAACCGAACCAAAGCTTGCTGCTTCTAATTTACCAAGCACAAATGACGTCCTTACCTGGGACGGCACAGATCTTACGTGGGCTGCTGGGGGATCAGGCGACCCTGCAATGGGTGGCGATCTTTCTGGCACTGCAAGCAACGCTCAAATTGTAGCAGGAGCTGTTGATACAACCGAGCTAGCGGCTGGTGCTGTAACAGACGCCAAGGTTGCTTCAGGAATTTCTCAAGCAAAAATTACTAACCTGACAACCGACCTAGCGGGCAAAGAGCCAACCATCACAGCCGGCACAACAGGGGAGTATTGGCGTGGAGATAAATCGTGGCAAACACTCGATAAAACAGCAGTTGGCTTAGCGAATGTCGACAATACAAGCGATGCTACCAAAAATGCCGCTAGCGTAACGCTAACAAATAAAACTATCTCTGGTGCCTCAAACACGCTTTCAAACATTGCACAATCATCAGTAACCAATCTCACCACAGACCTTGCCGGTAAAGAGGCTTCGATTACCGCCGGCACAACTGCTCAGTATTGGCGTGGAGATAAATCGTGGCAAACATTAGATAAGACGGCTGTAGGTTTGAGCAACGTTGATAACACCAGCGATGCAACTAAGAACAGCGCTAGTGCTACGCTTACCAACAAAACTATTTCTGGCGCATCAAATACGCTTACCAACATTGCACAATCATCAGTAACTAACCTTACGACCGATCTTGCCAATAAACTTGATGATAAAAATGAAACCGTTAGCCTGACCGATTCTACCAACGATAAGTTTGTACGCGTTAATATTACCGACGACACTTCGCCAACCAGTGGCTGGCCAGATAGGCTTGCGTTTTACTTCAGCGGCATTCGCACAGGCTACCATAACGAATATGGTGAGCTTCGTGCTCGTCCTGCCAAAAATAATACAGTGGCACTTCGCGCCATGGGGTGGAATGGTGCCTCGTCAGCCTACGTATTTGAGGTTACCAATAACGGTCAAACTCAAACCTACTTTGGTGTCAGCTCAAGTGCCATCGATGTGACTCTGCCTATTTCTTCTAATTCGAACATCACAACTACAGGAACCGTTTCAGGTTCAAACATTGGAGCAAAAGTAACGACCTCGGCAACAGCCCCTAGCTCTCCAGCTGTTGGCGATGTCTGGGTTGATACGAGTACATGAGTGGGTATGTTGCTGAATTTAGTGGTGTCACCAATAGTGGTGGTACAACAACAACTGTTACGCTTTCAAGTGATGTTCCGGCCGGCGATAGCCTTGTAGCGACTATTGTTACACAAAATAGTGCTGCACCGGTGATGTACATCACAGCTACCGACAGCCGTGATAATACGTGGCGGTTTGTTCGCTCCACTATGATTACGGGTACTGATACTGTAGTCAGCATGCTGTATGCCTATGTTGTACGGCCGCTTACCTCTGGTGATACGGTAGTTATTCGGCACCAAACATCCATTGATAGATCGGCGGTATCCGTAGCGCAGTTTAACGACGCGCTAACAGCTGATGTAGGCAATGAAGGTGACAACGGTGGCTCAGGTTCAACCACACTGGTAACAGCTGCAACGGCGACAACTACAGATGCGAACGAGCTTATCGTTGGAGCATTTGGCTTGCTAAGTGAAACACGTACATTTACTGCGACAAATTCATTTACAGGACTTACAAAGGTACTCACATCAAACGGTACAAGCGACCGCGCTATATGCCCTGAGTACAAATACGTTGCAAGCACAGGTACGTACACGGCAAACGGAACTCTCAATTTAAGCAGTATTTATGGGGGAATAGTACAAACATTCAAGCTCAGTGTACCTCCCGATACGCGGTATGGGAGGCCAAAAACTTGGAGTGGCAGTGCATGGGTAGAGCATGATGCAAAAGCTTGGAGCGGCAGTGCATGGAACGACTACAAAGTGAAAGGTCGCAAGGCAGGAACATGGATTGGTCCGTTGGCAAGTAACGGAGAGACCATATTATACGACTCGTTTGACAAAGTTCCGCTTGGTTCAGATGCTACAGTAGGCAATACAAAATTTGGGCTATTTGGTGGAAGTGCTCCATCAACACGTATTGGCGTAACGGGGCTACATGGTACTGCACTAAGCTTTGCCGTTAGTACCTCAGATTTTTGTAATGGTATTATATATTTCCCATCGAGTCAGACAGATATGTACCTGCGCACCTATTTCCGAGTAGCAAGCTACCCACCCGGCAATGTCAGTATAATGACTATACGAAATTCCAGTGCTACTGCGCTGGCAAATTTGCAAATATCTACTACGGGGCGTATTCGTATTCGTAATGGAACCACGCTGGTGGCCACTACTACAAATGCAATCGGTACAAACACATGGGTGCGGTTAGAGTGGCATTATAGCGGTGCGGGTAGCCAGGATTTCAGGCTATTTTTGAACTCAAATGTAGAAGGTACGACAGCCGATGAAACGCAGACTAGCTTAGCGGCCGTATCAGGTATAGCAGATCGCATGACACTTGGTATTGTTGATGCAACTACTTCGTCTACGTTCGATTTTGATGAATTTGCCATCGACGGTGACAAGTGGGTGGATAGTAAATAGCTTTATTTCTGCTCATGCTTGCTATGAGTTAATGCAGCTGAGACTATATTCTATATGAGCGAAAACTTAAAGCCTGTCGATTACGAACCGCTTCGCCTGTACACTTTCGTAAGCCGTGCGTGGCATGGCAGAAATATAGCTGAGCTTAAACCACCTCGCGAAGTAAATAGGGCAGCATTTGCGGATGCTATACTTGGGCGATTTTTTGATGATTCTGAGAACTTTGCTGGTATTGATAAAAACTTACGGTTACAACAGGGCGAATATGCCATTGATTACTTGTCAGGTAAACCATTCGACGAATTACAGCAAGATTTAGACGAGTTAAAACTCCGAGATACAGACGTGATTGAGTATGCTCTTCAGGTTGCTGGCTTAGGAGCACGCTCATTTAGGGATGAGGATAAAGCAGACGAAAGTCCTACTGCACACGATGGTGTAATTCGACCAAAGGCTTTCGCTGAACAAAAGCGTATTCTCGATGAAATGCCTCAATCCCTAAGAGAAGCTATTACATGGTTGTTTGAAAGTGGATACATAACAAAGTCTTCACATGCGCAGTGTCTGCTTCTCCTGTTTGAACAATCCGAGACCAACGTAGACGAAGAAATCAAGAGATCTGCTAAGCACTGGGCTGCACGTTATGTGCAAGACATGCTAAAGGATAATAAGGGTGTGCCATTTATGAGCCGAAAATATCTTGAGATTATCGTAAAAAGAACCTTTGAAGACACACGAGCAAACGTCGTGAGTGGACTTGTTGAAGAGCTGACTCAGCAAGCTGAAAAAACAGGGAGCAATATTCCTAAAGGTGTAATTCGACAGAGGCTGGATGAAGCTATTCTGGTAGGAGTCGCTAGCTTTTTTGGTCAGTATCCAATAATACTCCATAGTGACATTGTTCGCGATTCTACGCCAAGTGTAAGGTTGGATGCCTAAGGAGTGCGATGCCAGAAACGCAGCCGTTTACGCCAAAATTTTCACCACGAAAGGTTGCACAGCTTTTTACGCGAATCCATCGCTACACTCATGATGAAGCTCTTTCAGATGTTGCGATTACGCGTGGCGTACCGCTAAGTGACGATATTACCGATGAAGTTATGGCGGTTGTAGCAATGTATGGAGAACATCTCCAAGTAAGTGAAGATAGAAAAGCACGATGTGTGCAGATGATTTTAGCCATTCTAATTGACGATACAGACAGACTAGAGCGAATGCGTCTCTCGAAGGCAATGATAAGTAGTAGGGTGCAAAACACCGCTGAGGTGGTATCGATGCAACTAAATCGCATGTCGCGAGATAAATAACTTATACTAGTAATATGACAAAACGTTTGGCGGTGATAGATGGTAAGTCGGTATTCTACCGTGGCTACTATGCTATGCCAGGGCTTTCAACCAAAGACGGTACGCCAACAGGGGGTGTATTTGGCTTCGCTTCTTTAGCAATAGAACTAATTAAAAAACTCGAGCCTGATTATGTGGCTGTTGCGTGGGATAAACCCAAGACTAATATTAGAAAGCGTCGCGAGCTATACCCAGAGTATAAAGCGGGTCGCAAACCGGCTCCACCAGATTTTTACGAACAGATACCATTGCTACACGAGCTGCTAGAAGCGTTTGGCTGGCCGCTGTATGAGATTGATGACTACGAAGCTGACGATATTATGGGTGCATTTGCGAAGCAGGCCGAGGCCAAGGGCATTGAAACCTGTCTGCTTACCAGTGACCTCGATATGCTGCAGGTGGTTGGTCCACTCACACATGTGTATGCCATGAAGTCTGGCCTTGCAAATATTGAGCTGTATAACCCAGAGAATTTTGAGCAAAAATACGGCCTTGCTGTTGATCAATTTCTTGATTTAAAGGCGCTCAAAGGTGATAGCAGCGACAATATCCCTGGCGTACCAGGTATCGGTGAAAAAACGGGCATTCAGTTGCTGCAAGACTACAAAACGCTCGATGGCGTGTATGGACATTTACGGGACATCAAAGAAAGTACACGAAAAAAGCTTGAAGCCGGAAAAGAATCCGCCTATCTTTCAAAGGAAATAGCACGCATATGGACAGACGCGCCAATAGAACTCGAGTGGGACGTGGCCGATGTAAATGACTGTGATCTGCAAAAAGTAGCGGATATTTTGCGTAATCTTGAGTTTCACAGCCTTATAAAACGCCTTCCTAAAAACATGCAGCAGGCGGCAGATACGACATTGTACTTTCATGAAGCCGACGAGGTGAACTTGAAAGAAGTACAATGGCCTGAACAAGTCTCAATAGACGGTCCATTCGTACTGCAAGTAAACGACGGGGAAGTATGGGCATCGTTCAAACAAACTGAAGTGTGTCATACGCCGCTGAAAAACGTCGACAAAAGTTTTTGGCGTGCAGTAGAGTTTGGCCAGATTGTTAGCTATGATGTAAAACAGTTGTATCACACCCTAGCAGGCAACGGCATTTTGGTGCGATTTAGCGACTTGCATGATATTCGCCAAGCGGCATACCTGCTTGACCCACTGCGCCGTGATAGAAGCCTTGGCGGGCTACTAGGTGGTGAGCTGGCTAGCCCGCTAGAAGAAGTGGCGGCGAGCTGGCAGGTATATGGTTGGCAAAAAAAGGCATTTAGTGAGCAGCCGACACTTGGTGACATTGCGCATAAGTTTGATTTCCCGCTGATTTACCATTTGTTTCAGATGGAGCATGTTGGTATAAAGCTCGATACTGCCTTGCTGAAGAAAATGAGCAAGGAGCTAGGTGATGAACATGCCAAGCTCGAGCAAGATATGTATGCAGTAGCTGGTATGGAGTTCAATATTGCGAGCCCTGCGCAACTTTCTGAAGTATTATTTGGCAAATTACAACTGCCAACCACAGGTATAAAAAAGGGTAAAACCGGCTATAGCACCGGCCAAAAGGAGCTGGATAAACTTCGTGGTCAAAGCCCAATTATTGAATTAATCGAACGTACACGTGAGCTTGCCAAGTTAAAAAATACCTATGTAGATACACTGCCAGAGCAAATCGATAGTAACAGCCGCTTGCATACGACATTTAACCAAGACGTGGCACCAACGGGTCGTTTAAGCAGTGTAAATCCGAACCTGCAAAATATCCCGGTGCGCACTGATCTTGGCCGTCGAATTCGTGAAGCCTTTGTACCAGAAAAGGGCAATGTGTTTGTAAGCGCCGACTATTCACAGTTCGAGCTTCGTCTTGCCGCGGTGCTTGCTGGCGACAAACAAATGATCGACGATTTCAATGGCGATATCGATATTCATGCTAAAACCGCCGCAGATGTGCGCGGCATTGACCTAAAGGATGTAACCAAAGAAATGCGCCGAGATGCCAAGGTGATTAACTTTGGTGTGTTATACGGAATGGGGCCACATGCATTAGCGCAAAATACTGGCATGACGTTTGCCGAGGCCAAACAGTACATTGACCAATATTTTGAACTTCGAAAAGACGTTCGAAATTATATCGATACCACCATCGAGAACGCCGAGCGTGAAGGCTATGTACAGACCTTTTATGGTCGACGCCGCCCTACGCCAGATTTAAAATCATCTAACTTTATGGTGCGAGAGGCTGCCAAGCGAGCTGCGGCCAACATGCCAATTCAAGGCACCGAAGCCGACCTAATGAAACTTGCCATGATTCAGGTAGATGAAAAAATGGGCAAGCTTGGCACGCAGGTGCTACAGATTCACGACAGCATACTGGTAGAATGCCCGAAAGAAAACGCTGAAAAAGTCGGCAAAATTCTTAAAGAAGTTATGGAAGCCATTGCTCCAGACTTACCTATAAAATTGAAAGTTGACGTAAGCGTAGGGAAGAACTGGGGAGAAGTGTGACGGAACCATCTTACTGGGAAAGAGTACATACACAAAAGTATGATGGTAAAGATTGGACAAAAAAACCATCTATATTTGCTGAGGAAGTTATAAAATATTTCCCAAACAGTGGCCTTGTCCTCGAGCTCGGAGCTGGTCAAGGTCAAGATTCTACATTTTTTGTACAGAAAGGCTATTCTGTTATATCGAGTGACAAGGAAGTAAGTATCATCGAACGAGCCGATGCTAATGCTCACGATTTTTTCGAAGGCTCTTACGGACCAATGCGATTTCAAGTGGTTGATCTTGAAAAGAGATTCCCGTTTGGAAATAACCACTTTGACATTGTCTATGCTCATCTATCACTACACTACTTCAATATCGAAACGACTCAGCAAATTTTTTCAGAGATTTATCGTGTTCTTAAACCAAGCGGGGTACTGGGATTTCTTGTAAACTCTGTAAATGACCCAGAGTATGGTACCGGTGAGCAGCTAGGAGATAGCTATTTTGCAACTGAGGGTACACGAAAACGTTATTTCAGTGTAGAATCTGCAAAAGAATTCACGAAAGAATTTAAGACTATTTTGTGTGACAACAAAGGAGAAACCTACAAAGACCGAGAGAAGGACGTTCATAATTTAATTCGCTATGTGGGACAAAAAATTGTATGAGTGAAGAAATCTACGCCAAAGGAAAGCTATTTGAACTAGTGCATTTGCCACAGGCCGATGGACGTGTGTTTGAAGTTGCAAGGCGAGCACCGGGCGTGCGGGTGATTATTGCAGACAAGGCGAACAAAAAAGTGCTTCTCACAAAAGAGTTCAGAAAAGAACTTGATGCATGGGACTATCGACTGCCGGGCGGAAAAGTATTCGACACATTAGAAGAATACGAGGCACATCGAAACAGCGGAGATGACATTTTGAACGCGGCGATAGCAAAAGCCAAGGCAGAAGCGGCGGAAGAAGCGGGCGTAACCATTGCAGAAGTCAAATTTATTGCTAAATCTACTCTTGGCGCTACGGTCGAGTGGGATTTGTATATTTTTGAGGCGATAGATTGGCATGAAAATGAACAAGGCCAAGCGCTTGAAGCGGGCGAGCAAATCGAAGCAGGCCAGTGGTTTGACTTCGACGAGGTTGAGCGAATGGCACTTGATGGTAGTATGCAAGAAGAACGAATCGCACTTGCTCTACTACGATGGGTGAAAGCATTAGCGTGAAAGTACTGTTTGTATGTGAAGGCAATGTATCGCGTAGCCAGATGGCTGAGGCATTTTACAATTCGCTTACTGGCACACACGACGCGAGTAGCGCAGGAACGGCTGCAAATGGATGGCCAAACCCATCGCCGGAAGCAATGCGGGCTATGAAAGACGTAGGTATTTCGGTTGAAGGAATGCACTCAAAGCAATTAACCACCGAAATGGTTGAAGCTGCTGATAAAATCATTCTATTTCCAACGAACTTTACACCAGACTACTTGCCGCGCCTGAAAAAGGTTGAACAATGGAGCGTCATCGACCCGGGTTACCATGAGGATAAAGGCATGGAGTTGATGTACGAAGTTCGTGATAGTATACGAGAACAAGTAAAGCGGTTGATTGAGGAAAATAATGACTGAACAAACTACATATAAAGCTGTTATTTTCGACTTTTTCGAAGTGCTCTTTCTAAATGCTAGCGGGCATTTCTTTAAAAAATACATTGGTGGTGACGACGAAATGTTCAAGCGATTTGTTGCTGTAAACAACGCTTCGGATCGTGGCGAACTGGATTACGAACAACGTATACAAGCATTGGCGGATGTGGTGGGAAAAAGCTATGAATTCGTGCACGACAATTTGTACAAAGATTTAGTGCGAAACGAAGAGCTATTTAACTTTATAGCGGAATTAAAATCACAGTACAAAATAGGACTGCTTTCAAACACGGGGGCAGGTTCTGCGGAACAATTTTTTCCTAAAGAAGAAGCAGAAAAGTACTTTGACGATGTCGTGCTTTCGTATGAGGTTGGTTTGGTAAAACCAGACCCAGCGATTTTCACATTTGCCGCTGAGCGACTTGGCGTGGAATCGAGCGAATGTATATTTGTAGACGACTCTGCAAAAAACTGCGAAGCCGCAAAAAGTACTGGAATGCGCGCGATTGTGTATACTGATTTTAATACTTTCAAGCAAGAAATCGAGGGAATGCTATGAACGACTCCGAAAAGCTACGCAACTTTTTGCAATCGGCTACCCACATGGTAGTAGCGGTATTACTACCCGACGGCACACCTTGGGTCGTGCCCGTACGCATAAAAAATTGGCAGGGTAAAGAATTTGAATGGGATTCGAAAGTAGATACGCAACACTCGCTCGCAATTGGTCAGAACCCCACCATGGCAGTAACGATATTTCAAAAGCAAGAAGATGCTCAGATTGGTGTATACATGAAAGGCCACGGCGAATTAGTCGAGCAAAAAGATGATGATTTTGGTCGCTACAAATTTACCGCCGAGCAAGTGTGGCTTAACGATGAAACATTTGTGAAGCGCGAGGTTGAACTATAGCTACTCGCGCGATAATTTTTGATTGCTTCGGGGTACTTACAGCAAGTACTCACAAGCTTTTTTTTGATAAGTATTTTAAAAATCAGCCAGAAAAGGTTGAACAGGTAAAAGCGCTCGATCACGCTACAAGTAACGGCAGCATCACGCTCGATGATTTTAACCGTGGCCTTGCGGAAATAGCCGCTATTTCTGTAGATGAGGTAGTCGCATTTGTTTCGCAGCATGTGCCAAACACAGAGCTATTAGAATTTATCCGCGATGAACTAAAGCCTCGTTATAAGATTGGCTTTTTATCGAACGTAGGGGATGATTTGATGGACGTACTATTCACAGATGAACAACAAGCGCTTTTTGACGATGTAGTGCTTTCTTTTGAAGTGGGCATTGCCAAGCCACAGCCGGAGATCTATGAATTGTCTGCCAAGAATCTCGGACTTGATACTACGGAGTGTGTATTTGTTGACGATGTGCAGCGATATATTGATGGCGCTGAAGTGGCTGGCATGGAAGCGATTCTGTTTACATCTACTGAACAGTTCAAACAAGACATAGCGAAGCTGATACAATAGCACTATGAAAACTCGCGCAGGGTGGCGGCGATTTTTGCCTAAAACAAACGTAACGCACAAGCAAACGGGTGCGGACAACCTTGAACATATTTTGTATACGGTGCTTCACGATGCCCCAGATAGTCGCTGGAAAGCAGCGGATGTCGAGTGGCTAAATGGCGCGATTGAAATGCTTCGATATAGGGTACAAAGCGCGGCGCCGTCTGAAAAGGCCGTATTGCTTCGGGCGTTGCTAATAGTGCAAGCACCACGAGCAGCACGTGCACAAGCGCAAATGGACGCGCACAAGCACGGCTACCACAATCGTGAAAAGCGATTGTTTGAACTGATAGATTTTAACGATACCTTTGTTGATGCTGTACTGGCGCTCGCGCCGCATGAAAGGCCAGGCTTTGCCCAGCGGCTGTATGCAGATATAAGAAAGTTCAGCAAACAAGCTGGTGCAAGTGTGCTGAGTGATGAGCAGTACGATGCGATTGTGCGCGGCTTATCACGTGAGATAGCTGTGTATCTAGCGGCTCGTCAGTTGAATTACGAGGCGCGTATGACCAGCCGTACTGATGACGCCCTGGGGATCGACATGATTATTACCAATGCCAAAACGCGTAACCAGCTTAATATTGATTGTAAAACTCCCAGCGCCTTTCGCTACCGCTTAGAAGATTTGGTGAAAGAGGGAAGGATTACCGACGATGAACTGCTAAAAGCTGATGAAGAAGACTATATAACAGTAGTAAATCGACACAATAATGAGCGCATCCCGGTGACAATTGTATGCATTCGCCCTGAACGATTAGGCGAAATAAAAGACTTTGAATTTAGCGACTATCGCCCAATTCACCAACTAATCGAAGAATTATTTGCTGGCCAACATCAGCACAAATTATGATTTTCGCTTTTTGCGAACAAGCATACTTACCGCAAGAACTGCGGCGATAATAACGAGTACGCCACCACCTACGAAGTACATGTTGCCATACAGTGGAGCTACACCCGTGTCAGGGCTTCCGACTGAGGTACAACTATTTTCGTTGTAACCGCCAGAACCATAGGTATCACATCCGTAATCGCTGCTTGCTGCAAAGTAGGTGAGGGTATGCGTGTTCATTGGTATCATTCTACCATAAGCAGAAAAATACCAAAATGTTGTTGACAACCTATAAAGCACTAGCGTATTATCTGGTGTATAAGGGTTAATTAAAAATAAAAAAAATGAAAAATCAAATAAGTACCCTACTAGAAAAGGAAATGGATCGAACCACGTTCTTGCAGCACGTTGGTATCGGTCTATTAGCGCTAACAGGATTCGCCTCGATAATGGGCGCCCTGAACGGCTACGGCAAGCAACGAGCAGTGAGCTCGGGCTTTGGCAGTGGCTCATACGGCGGTGGTAGGGAAAGCAGCAAGACTTCGTAGGTTTTTAACCTAAGATACGAATGTATGGAATGAGAGCCATACTGCTCTTGTTTTTTGCGCTAGATACCGCTACTATAAAAGGCAGAACATAAAGGGGAGAAAAACATGCAAGTAACGACACTAGGAGATATCTTAGGTCTTGGTACGCCAGAACTACTACTTATTTTGGTGATTTTGCTACTATTGTTTGGTGCAACCAAACTTCCAAAGTTGGCACGTAGTATTGGGCAATCTGCGGGTGAGCTGAAAAAGGGCCTCGACGAAGGCACCGGTGATAAATCTAAGTCGACAGAGTCAAAAGATGTCGACGAATCAAAGTCGTAAAACTACCAAACAGGTTGCTAACACATTTGGCGACCACATAAAAGAATTACGCACCCGCTTGTTTCTGGTTGCGGGTGTGTTTTTCGTTTTAAGTCTCATTGCGTACGCCATACGTGATGTATTGATTGAAGTTGTACTAAGCCCCATCGGGCATCAAAAACTAATTTATCTTAATCCAACGGGTGGTTTTAATTTCATTTTCTCGGTAACCATGTATGCTGCAGCAGTGGTGGTGATGCCATTTTTGTTGTTTCAGGTGTATCAATTCGTAAAGCCAACCTTGCCAGCAAAGGCTCGCCGCTATTCGGTACCAGTGTTTTTGGTTGCCACGGTGCTGATGTGCTCAGGAGTCTTGTTTGGTTATTTTGTCGCCGTACCTTCAGCAATTCACTTCCTTAACACCTTTGCGGGTGACTACGTCGAAGCAAGCCTTACGGCCGATTCATACCTAAACTTCTTTATGGCGTATGTGGCAGGTCTTGGCCTTCTATTTCAGCTACCACTTATACTGCTATTTTGGAACTGGATTTCGCCGATTCAAAAGGGTGGATTGCTGAACTCTCAACGCTACGTGATAGCTGGAGCGTTTATTGTTGCAGCCATGATTACCCCTACGCCGGATGCAGTGAACCAAGCGATGGTCGCTGGACCAATAATCGTAATTTACCAACTGGGCGTAATAGCTGTCTTCAATATGAATCGTCGAGCCAGGAAAGCCGCAAAGAAGCAACAGGTAAACACCAAAGACGATGCACGTCCGGTGGCAAAACAATCAGTAGTAACGGCGGTTCAGCCAGTCACTCGATCGAGCACAGCTCCTCGTCCGGTGGCAGCAACAGTGGTAAATAAGCCAAAAGTGAAGCGGTTTAGTGATATTCAGCCATCACCAAGTACACACTCTGTCAGACGGCCACGACCGCAAATTCAGGCTCGTGCGAGAACTATTGATTCGATAACGCCTATGGCTGCAGCAGTGAAGCGTGAGCATGCCGCAACACCTACAGTGGCACATCGTTCTCATGCAAAAGTACGATCGGTAGACGGCATGAGCATACCTCGGCGCCCGGGCGTTCCAACTTACCAACGAAAATCATTGACATAAAAGCTTAAACATGATAAAATAGAACTATGCAACGGAGTAACGGTGCAAGGATTTTACCCTTGCTTGTCATATTAATCGTGGTGGTGCTGCTTGTAGCTGCTATTGTGGCTGCTGGCCGTGCTGTCTTTAGCGGTGGCAATTCAGCCACTGAGACTACCGAAGTAACAAACCGAGGTCGTGATGCACTGCTAAAAATTAACATGGAGCAGAGCGTCAGTATGACCGTACGAGGCCCGATTACCGCTGATGAAACCTTTACCAGCTATAAAATTACTGTATCACCAGACGAACGTGATATGGGCGTGTACCGTGGTTACGGAGAAACTCGTATAAGGGGTAAGAAGCTCGATAACACCACTGCAGCTTATGAACAGTTCGTGTATGCGCTTGATAAAGCGAACATGATGAATGGTACAGTGCCAGAAGACGACGCAAAGAATGACCTCCGTGGAATTTGTGCGGTTGGCTATGTATACGAATTTTCAGTTATGACAAACGGCGACGAGGTCAAAACTCTGTGGACCTCAACCTGTGGCGGTTCACCAGGTTCACTCGACGCAAGCAAAGAGCAACTATCGGCGCTGTTTAAGGCACAGATTCCAGGTTCTGAAGATCTCGCTCCATTCCGTACTCCCATCAACTTTCGCTACTAGTACTTTTTCTTCTAAAAAGCCCGTATACTAGAGGCATGGTACAAGCAATAGTTTTTGATTGTTTTGGCGTGTTGTATCGCGATAACGCCCAGATGCTGTATGACCTCGTAAAGCCTGAGGATTTTCATAAACTTCAAGACGTTATTCACGCGATAGACCACGGCTTTCTAACTCGAGATGAGTACTATCAGGCAGTTGCAGAAATTGGTGGCGTATCAATTGATGTAGTAAAAGATGTCGATAGTCGGCAATTTTCACGTAATGACGAACTGTTTAGCTATGTTGAGTCGCTGAAACCGCATTATAAACTAGGCTTGTTGAGCAACGTGGGGCAGGGCATAATGCAGCAATTATTCACCGTGCAAGAGCGCGAAGAGTTGTTTGACGCTTTTGTGCTGTCGTCTGAAATTGGTGTTACCAAACCGGCCGTGCAAGCATTTGACGCGGTAGTGGCGCAACTAGGAGTGCCAGCAGAGGAAACGGTAATGGTAGATGATTTGATATCAAATATCGAAGGTGCCAAGCTCGCTGGTATGAACGGCGTGCTGTTTACGAGTAACCAGCAGGTTCAGCAAGAGTTGGGCGAATTTCTAGCGTCTCATGCCTGAGCTTCCTGAAGTAGAAACAGTCAAACGTGGGCTTGAGAAACTTTTGGTTGGTAAAACCATTGCCAAAACGTGGCATGATTGGCCAAAGAGCTTTCCGAACGCGAAAAGTGACGTTGATGAATTTGTCATTGGCGCTACAGTAATCGCTATACAACGCCGCGCCAAGGTGCTACTAATCGAGCTTTCAACCAACCATACTTTAGTGACCCACCTAAAAATGACTGGACAGCTGGTGTATCGAGGTACAACAAGCTTTGGTGCCGGGCATCCGAATGATAGCTTGATTGGCCAGTTGCCTGATAAAAGCACACGCGTAATTGTAGAATTTTCCGACGCCAGCAAGCTATATTTTAACGACCAGCGCAAATTTGGCTGGATGAAGCTGTTCGCTACTTTAGAAGTGCCAGAAATAGATTTCATGAAACGAGTTGGGCCAGAACCACTCGAGGATGATTTCACCGCTAAGCAATTTAGTGAACGCTTCAAACGGCGTGCGAACACTTCCATAAAAGCTGCATTGCTTGATCAGACAGTAGTGGCGGGAGTAGGCAACATTTACGCTGATGAAAGCTTGTGGGGCGCACAAATTGACCCACGGCGAAAGGTAGCGAGTATTTCAAAGGAAGAATTTACGAAGCTTTATGAAGAACTTCGCGCAGTAATGAACCTTGCGATTGAAAAAGGTGGCTCAACCGACCGAAATTATGTAAATGCCGAGGGTAAAAGAGGTAGCTATATGGATTTTGCACGTGTGTTTCGCCGGGATGGCTTGGCCTGCCCACGATGCGGCAATACCATTAGCAAGATACGACATGCGGGCCGCGGAACTCACCTCTGTGAAACATGTCAAACCTAGCAAAAAATCCACATTGACATAAGCGTCATGTCCTGCTATCATTGCACCAGATATGTCTAAGACAAATAAGAAAGGTATCTAACATTATGGCGATTCTGAAGCGACAAGCTTTTAAATCTGCTGCGATTGGTATGGCTGCGCTAGCAGTAGCTGTATCTCCAGCGGTTGCCGGAGCGGTAAGCGACACCACCACTACTACTATCAACGCAACTATCAACGCAGTTATTTCGATTGCGTCAAACAACCCACCAGCTGGTGACGCTGGTCAGGTTGACTTGAGCCTTACGCCTACCGCAGGCGGTGTAGTAAGCAGTGGTAGCGATGACATTGAAGTGAGCACCAACAATGCAACTGGTTACGAGCTTTACCTTGCTAACAGTGACACAACTACTAGCTTGGTGAACGGTGCGAACAACATCACCGCACATGCCGGTACGGTTGGCACGCCAACAGCACTTGCTGCGAACACTTGGGGCTTTGCGCTCGCTAGCGGTACCGCAGATATCGTAACGAACGGTTTTGACGCAAGCTACAGCGCTGAAAACAGCAATGCTTCAAGCACCTCACTCTGGGCAGGTGTTCCAAGCAGTGCTTCACCCGTAAAATTACGTGACACAACTACTACAGCATCTGCTGATGTAACTACCTTCTGGTACGGTGTAAAGGTTAACACTTCACTGCCAACAGGTGTATACACCGACACGGTTACGTATACAGCAACTACAAACTAGTCTTTCTGTCTTAGATAAATAGCGGCCTAGATGGGCCGCTATTTCTTTTTTGAGCTCTCGTTCCCACCAAGCATTAGTGCTATAATAATGCCAGCATGAGGTACTCTGTAAAACGACACATACTACTTGCCGCGGTGTTTGCTATGGCTATAGCAGTAACGGGCACTCGGGCAAGCTACGCAGCAAACAACGATACGGTGCGTGAGAGTATTACGCTTTCACCAGCCGGCCAGCGTCTACAGCTTGACCCAGGCGACGTGAAGCAACTAGAGCTAACTGTCGTGAACGATGGCGCGACTGATTACACGTTCAATCTGTATGCGCGGCCGTATTCAGTCACGAACGAAGACTACACTGCCAACTTTACAGCAGAGGCACCCAACGCAAACGCGTATCAGTGGGTGCAATTTGATACAGCCACCTTTAACATCAAAGCCGGTAAGTCACTCAAGGTGCCTTATACTGTTCGTGTGCCGCAAAATGCCACGCCAGGTGGTCATTACGGTGTGCTGTTTGCCGAAACACAGGTTAAAGATTCAACAGACTCAACATCAATTGCACGAAAAAAGCGTGTCGGCTCTATTATGTATCTGACCGTATCTGGTACGTTCAAGATGAAGGGAAGTGCCGAGAGTCCGGAAGTGGCATTTTTCCAGCTACGACCACCACTCACGGCAGTGCACCGTATTACCAACGATGGTAATGCAGATTTTGTAGCGACGAATACCCTGCAAGTATATGATGTATTTGGTGCGCGAAAAGCAGAAATAAAACGTGAATACGTTGTGCTCCCAGAAACAACCCGCAAACTACCTCTTACCTGGACGGAGGCTCCATGGTTTGGCTTGTACAAAGTAGATGTAACTACTGAATATCTCGACAAGGTTTCTCGCGGTACCCGCTATGTGCTACTAGCGCCACTGTGGGTGTATCTCGTGATTGCTATGGTAGTGGGAGCACGTATAATTTATGCATTATCGCAACGTAAAAAACTTCGCTAAGCCCTTGCTACTCGCTATCTTCTTAGCGAGTACGATATTTGTTAGTCAGCCAGCAAGTGCTACGTCAACACAAATCAATGCGAATATTTGCGGTGGTATTAATCAAGGTTCTACCATTTCAATTACGAGCCCAGCAAGCGATAGCAGTGTTGATAGTCCAACCTTGCTTATAGAGGGTACGGTAAGTAGCGCGTCGCAAATTGTTAGTACGGTCAATGGTCAGTATAGCCAAACTGTCGCGCTGAGTATAAATCAGTCCACTTTTCAGCTTACTGAAACCCTGACACCGGGTACTACGACCATAGAACTGGTCGCCTACGACACTTGTGCCGTCCAAAATGATAGCGACAGTATCGTAGTAACTTACTCACCCAATACCGATCCAGGTGATGGTGGTGATACACCGACAGATGTCGATACGACAGGAGGTGGCGTTGTAGTGAGCGATAAGCCAACCAAGCTGCCTGAACAGTCAATGCTCGATAGGTTGCGGACGGTAGCGGTAGCTGGCCCTATTATTTCACTTATTGAAGCTAGCATGCGAGCGATTGGCCTGGACAGTACGGTTGAAAAAGGCGGGATTATCGTTGGCGCGTTTCGAGTAGGGCTGTTCTTCGCTGGACTAATGATGACGCTATTTGCTAGTGTGATGCTACAAAACTTTGCGATGAGATGGGTGACTGGCTTGCACGCGCTATTTCCACGCGCTTGGCGAGGAAAGCAATTTTACCGCTTATGGACGGTACGAATAGTTGGCGCAGCACTCCTCCTTCTAGCCCTGTGGATTTAGCCACAAATTGGGCCATAACTTTGGTACAATAGAAGTATGAAGTGGAGACTTGCGCTATTGATTGGCGTGTTTACGTTGCTGGGCGTATTCACGAGTGCTGTTCAAGCCGCCGAGTTCAGTAGTTCAAACTTCAAAATCGATGGGGTACTTGGGGGAAGTTACAGTGGTGCTGTGTCATCTACCTCGTATGGTCTAGCGGCTGTAGGTGGTGAATCAATAGTAGGCAACGGATCAGGTGGAAGCTACATGCTGGGCCAAGGTTATACTTCGCATTTGCAGCAATCATTACAGCTCAACGTGCAACCCGCCAATGTAATAGGCTATTTTCCTCTTGATGAAGCAATTGGTACACGGGCGTATGACGCCAGCGCGAACAACAATCCGCTCGCATTTAGCGGCACACCTACCTGGACAACAGGTAAACTCGGTGGGGGCATCACCACATCGTCTGGTAACACGTTGAGTAGTGTTTCAAACCCTAGCTATAGCTATTCTGCACTGAGTGTGTGTAGTTGGGCAAAAATTACTACTGTTGGTACAAACCCAACCATCGTGTCGCAGAGTGATGGTGGTGTGAATTCAGATAACATGTGGTCACTTGGGTTTGGCAGCACATCTTCAACGCCAAAGGTGTACATAAAACTAGGAGGCACGCTATATTCAACTACTAGTTCATCATCACTTGGCACGGGCAACTGGGGTCATATTTGCTTCACCTACAATGGTGTTGACTTAAAGATATACGTGAATGGATTGGAAACTGGTTCTACTACCATAAACCAGGCGGTAAGTGCAACGAGCGGCGTCGGTTTGTATATCGGTGCTCGGACCGCGTCAAACACGCTGGAAGGTTCGGTCGACGAAGTAAAAATATTCTCTGCCGCGCTTAGCGACGATGAAGTCAGAAACGAATACGACGCCCAGCTGAAGAATATACCGAGTAGCTTGTCGCTTGGTGAGATTACGCCGGGCACATCAAAAACTGCCGACTACGACGCGATTGTTCAAACCGATGCCCCCGGCTATAGCCTTGCGGTTAATCAAAACCACGACTTATCGAACGGCGGTAATGGCGCAGCTGCCACATACTCACAAGATTTTGATGGATTTTCAAATGGCACCACACTTACGACTGTAAACACTAGCTTCGACAACTTCAGCGTAAGTGGCAGTGGTACCTTTACCGCTAGCACCTCGGCACCTCTACTTCATAGTACGTATGGTCGTATGTCTACCACCACGAGTTCTACATTTATTGCCCGCAAAGACTACGCATCTACTAGCGAGCGCTACTATCGTTTCTATATGCGCCTCAGTAGCATACCGGCGGCGACACAAACAATTTTTTCTGTACGCGGAGCGGGCTCAACAGTTAGTAATTTGCGTCTTCAAAGCGACGGCACAGTTATTTTACGCGACGGGGTGATAGGTGTTGATACATCAACGACTGCTATGACGGCTAACAAATGGACTCGCTTTGAATTGTATTACAACTCTACAACTCAGCGGCAGGTGTTAAGGATTTATCACGACGATGCAAAAGACGGTACCGCACCCAGTGAGGTACTAACAGGTAGTGCTACCAACGGTGCGACTGATGACGTGCAAATTGGACTTATCACCTCACAGGCTTCGCAAAATCTCGATATTGACGACTTCGCTACAGGCACAAGTGGTTGGTTCGGGCCAGCTGCCGATGACACTATTCCGGCAATTTCTTCAGGCAGCATAGCCACCCCAGTTGCTTGGTCAGAAGGTAGCACAAAAGGCCTTGGCTTTACGCTTCTAGCAGCTCCTAGCCTTGATATCAAATGGGGAAGCGGCGCAAACTACGCAGCGTACCCAGGCTCGAGCACGACATTCTTTACACGAAGCGGCTACTTAAACGGTGCTAAAGACACCGTAGAAATGCGAACACGGCTTGACGTTGCAACAACTCAGCCACCAGGTGGATACCAGAATACGGTCACAATTGTAGGAACATCGACTCCATGATGCGGTTTAGCTTGGCAATTTTAGTTGCAGTGTTGGGCTGGAGCGTTTTTGTACCGAGCTACGTGAGTGCTGCCGCTCTGAAGGTCGCACCACTTGAATATCGTACGACGCTGAAAAAGGGTGAGAAACAAAAGGGCTTTATTGATATAAGCAACCCATCACCAGAAACAGTCAAAGTGCAGGTTTCAGTTCAAGCTTTTCGCTATATCGATGATAAACCGACGCTAGAATTTTACGATAATGAGCAGCTTTCAGCGGGTGTTCGTACAGATTTAAATTCTTTCACGCTGAAATCACGCCAAGCGATTCGCATGTTTTTTCAGATTGATGGTCTAAAACTACCAAGTGGTGATGTGTACGCGACGATTTTCTTTACTACTCAGCCAGCCAAGCAACAAAATGGCGTGAGCCAGCAGGTTAAGCTTGGTACGCTGCTGAGTATCGTGAACGGAACGCCAGGTAGCCGGAAGGCAACCATTACGAAACTTGACGTGCCGTTTATTCAAATTGGTGAGGAAATTAATGGTAGCTACACCATGTACAACCCAGCCGATCCTCGTAAAAACACCGGTTTTTACCCCGAGACATCTGTAAAATTATGGCCCGGCTCGAAGGAGAAAAATGAAACAGCAAAGTTGCTGTTTGCTGGCCGTTCAAGAACCAATGAAATTCAGTTCAAAGACATTGGCTTTGGATTGCACAGGGTGCGGGTGATTTTTGGTAAAGAATCCAAGGATGCATGGGTCTTTACGGCATCAAATGCTGCCGTTGCTTTGATGGTTTTTGTGCTTATTGTTGTTGGCGCTGAATATGCGCTACATTTACGTCGAAAAAAGCTTGCTTTACAGCGGTCAAAACGCTTGAAGAAGCAACCATAAGCGAGTATACTATAGCAGTACACTGTAATCTGTTAGCGATTGCTGTGAGTTGGAAAATAAACGGAAAAATTCTGAATAGGGATGTATAGAAGCATACGACAGAGTAATTGGCTAGTCTATGTACTGCTTGCTGTTGCACTTAGCGTGCTTATTTTGCTATTTTTGGGGCATCGTACTGCTGCGCTTACCACCGTTCCAACCAAAATGAATTTCCAAGGCCGTTTAACCGATTCCTCTGGTAACGTAATGGCGAACGGCACGTACAATATGAAACTTCGCCTTTACACTGTCTCTAGCGGTGGCTCGACAGTATGGACAGAAGATCGACTGGTGTCTGCTGCACAAGGCGTGACAGTAACAAATGGTTTATTCTCTATCAAATTGGGTGATATTTCGGCGCTTTCAGCGTCATTATTCGCGAGTGGCGATTTATACCTAGAGGTTGAACTGCCAACTCCAGCTACTGCCACCTCGGCGAGCCCTACTTGGACTGAAGGTCCCATGACACCTCGCAGCCAGCTTGCTACCAGTGCCTATGCCTACAATTCTGAAACACTTGATGGCCTCGATAGTGCTGCGTTTGCGCAGCTTGGTAGCGCCAACACCTTTACAGCGGCGAATGATATCAACGTATCAAGTGCCAGCGCATTTTTGGTGCGAAATGGTGCAACAAATCTGTTTAAGGTAGACACCAGTACCTCAGCTGTAACTATCGGAACTAGTGATACTACGGCTGCACTTTTTGTACTTGATACTAAAACCAGCGCGACCGACCCAACGGGTATCAATGGCGGTATGTACTACAACTCCAACAGTCTTAAGTTTCGCTGTTACGAAAACGGAGCCTGGAAGGATTGTATTACCACCTCTGGTTCAAACGCGACTCTGCAGCAGAGCTACTTTGCCTCTACTGGTACTACAACCCCAGAGATTAAACTCGACACAACTCGCACAGGTGTAGATATTCAAGATGCCGATACTACCATCGCAGGTAATCTGTTTACCGTGCGCGCTTCTAACGCAGGTACTCTTGGTACCGCGCTCTTTAGCGTTACTAGCACTGGTGTGACCCAGGTGAAAACAACTGGCGACGTGAACCTGCTGCAGGTAGATACGGCGAACTCGCAAATTAACGTTGGTGCGAGTGATACCACAGGAGCATTATTTGTACTTGATACCAAAACTGGTTCAGGTGACCCTGGTGGTGTAGCCGGTGGTTCGTACTACAACTCTAATGGTACAGCCAGGTTCCGTTGCTACGAAGCAGCGGCGTGGAAAGATTGTATTCCAAGCTTGCAAGGTGCTTACGATCAAGACAGCTCTGGCACGGCAGATATCACTACCACCTCAGCTGCAAAGACTTTCTTGTTCAAGGCCGGCGCAACCTTTGACGCCGCTGCACTATTTGACATACAAGATGCTGCTGGAACAAGCTTACTTATTGCCGACAGTACGAACAGTCGAGTGTACATTGGTGACAATACCGCAGATGGTACAGGCGCGTTGTTAGTACTCGATACAAAAAACACCGCCACAGACCCAACGGGTGTAGACGGCGCGATGTACTACAACTCTGATGAAAAGTCGTTCAAATGCTATAAAAATGGTCTGTGGACCAACTGCAACTTTACAAGTCTTCGCTCAGAGTGGGTACTGCAGGAAGACTTTAATAGTAACACCATTAGCGTTGGTACCGGAGCAGACCTCGGAAACATCGGCAACAACAACTGGACAGCCGTATCGATTGGTACAGGTGGTACGTTAAGCCGCACGAACGTAGGTACCGACGCCTCAAACCGTGATCGAATTGGGGTAATGCAGATGAACTCACCAGCGACGGTAAACACAGGTATTAGTGTTCGTCTCGACAACACGGGTATTGCAGGCGTGCCATCAAACATGACGGTAGAATTTGACTTTGCGCCAGTGAACGCCGCTGCGGCCACTGGCCAGCAAACCATTACTCGTATTGGCTTGCTTGATTCAACTACTACGGCTGCTCCAACCGATGGTATGTATTTCCAGTACAGCACGACCACCACGGCGGGCAACTGGTTCCGTTGTACGCAAACTACCTGTGTAGACACGGGTGTAGCGCGCACTACCACCGCAAACACCTACCAGCGCTTTAAGATTCAAACCAACTCTGCTGGCACGGCGGTAGAATTCTTCATTAATGAAACCTCAGTCGGTACCGCCTCTACCAACTTGCCAGGTACAACGGCCAGCTATGGCCCAACCATTAACACCAGTACTGTTGATGCCACGATTCGTCAGTGGAAAATCGACTACTTCCAGATATATCGATCACTCACAACGCTACGCTAACCCATGAAAGTACTCCTCCGCATATCAGCCTCGGTAGCCATCCTTGCTCTACTAGTGGGTAGCTTTTTTATGGGGCAATGGTATCAGAAGCGTCAGGTTGAAAATGAAATATCAACACACCCATTGCTAGCCAAACGTATATTCTTGTCTAAACCAAACGATATTTTAGTGAATTTCGAGCCCCTTCGTAGCGAGCTAAACGAGCAGCTTAAATATTACGACGATGAAGGTAAGGTATCGGTGTATTTTGAATATTTACCAACTGGTACCTCAATTCGTATAGGTGACAGAAAAGAAATCATTGGCGCATCACTTCTGAAGGTGCCCGCGGTGATGGAGCTATATAAGCTAGTAGAGCAGAAAAAATTAGCTTAGATAAAACGGTTACCATTAAAGAATCTTGGCTCGACTCTAACTACGGTGATTTATATAAAAAAGGCGCTGGCTACAAATTGAGTATTCACGATTTGGCTCGTATTACCATAGAGCAATCAGACAATACGGCGCTCAATGGCGTACAAGACATAATTAAGCCCCATGTTTCAACCAACTCGCCAAACAGCGCCTATAGTGCGCTAGATGTTGAGTTTACCGATTCAAGTAGTACAGACCTACAACTGTCTGCTCGTTCATATACGTCGTTTCTGAAGTGTTTGTATTTCGCTTGCTATTTGTCTACCGACTCATCGCAGGAAATTATGAACTACCTTACGCACTCGACAGAAGGCAAATCTAACAAGCTTAAGAAATACCTGCCAAACAACGTAAAAATTGCCCATAAAATTGGCGTAGCCGGCAACATGTCGCAGGCCGATTGCGGGGTAGTATATGTACCAAACCGTAATTATGCGCTGTGTGTCATGCTAGAAGAGTCAGAAGATCGTGCCAGTGAAGTGATTGCCCAGGTATCGAAAAAAGTGTACGACTATGTAGATAAACTTTAAACCCGCTCAAGGCTTTGTAGCAGATCTTTAAACATATTTACACCTATATCAGCATCACCGTTTACCAGTAGCCAAGAATCTGATGTTTCAACGATTGCCTGCAATCGCCCAGGTTCGCCTTTCAGTATATATACCGAGCCTGTATCAACCAAAAAGGTATCTTCCGCGTCTATTTGGTCTAAGCTTGTTTCTGGTCGTTTTTGCTGGGACACTACAAACTCTTTACCGTTAATCTTGAAGCTGGTGGTAATCGTGTTTTTCTGGCTATCATACTCTGGCCCAGATACTACTTTGGAATTACTCGGGAGCTGAGAGGGCAACACAACAGTAAGCTTACTAAGCTGAGCGACTGGCTTTACGTTGCCATAAAGAGGTGCTCGAATGATAAAGAAATAAGCAACAGCCACCGCTACAGCTATCGCAAGCAGAAGTATAATTGCAACTATAGCTTTCTTCATCTTTTCTCATTATACGGCACATTGAGTTTGGCTGGCTATGAGGTAAAATCTTAGTAGATACAAGTTCAAGGGAGGGCAACAATGAAACTGCTAAAAGCAAATATCGTAAGTGGAATATTGGTATCAGCTGGGGTGCTGTTAGGGTTTGGTGCATCAACAACTTTTGCGAACCGACCGCCGTATCATACAGGTGACGGTACTATTACGGTTTGTAAGTCTGACCAAGACGGCTCGTTGCGAGTGGTGCCAAGAAATGCCTACTGTAAACACCGCGAGAGCAAGATCCACTGGAGTGGAGTGCAAACCGCCATTGTACACATCGTTGAGGATCAAGAGGCTGAAGGCTTTCCGCTTTCGTATGATACACAAGGGTCACGTAATGTATTAGCAGTGAAGAAAATCGTAACAGACGGCATTGACTTCTCTAGTGATGGATTTTGTGTTGAACTTGGGTTTACACCTTTATATACATCTGATTCGGGAGTAGCACTAATCTTAAACAACCTACATCAGAACGAAAATCTTGAAGGAGTCTGTGGGCAAGGTACAGACTACGAAGCATTCATCGACGGTCGTATAGCAGGCTCGTGGTTCTTCTCTGAATAACCCCGCTCATGCTATACTAAGTACTACTTATGGAAACACGTTCAACCCCCAATCAACCTGCTCATAAAAAGACATTACCTCGTAAAACTTCAGCACGGCTTGTCGTTATACCAGTTGCTTTAGTAGTGCTACTTGGCTTTTTGGCTGCATGGATGTGGCTAATACCACACGGCCAACGCATTAAAACAGACGGATACCAAGTGGTGTACCTGACCAACAACCAAGCCTACTTTGGTAAACTGCAGAATACCGAAGGTAGCTACCTGGTGATTGAAGGTGCCTATACCGCGCAAGAAGTGCAGGCTCCAGCCACAAGCAAGAATAAAACACCCGAAACGCAAACGACACTGGTAAAGGTGCGTGACCAAGTAGCCGGCCCAGAAGATAGTATCGCTATTCGTGCCGACCAAGTGCTATTCTGGCAAAACCTACGAAGCGACAGCAAAGTTAGCCAAGCTATCGAAGCAAAAGAATAGTAGTAGCGAAACTTTGTAGGCCTAGGTGCTAGTGGTATACTAAACACAAGCATTGTTTACATAATCAATACTATGCAATTTGGGAACTGCGAGACCGAATGCAAGCGATATATTCAACTCGAACATTACTGAGGGTACTTAAGGCAAGCATTTTGCTAGCTGCTTTAGTATTCGTGTTGCAAGTTCAGCCAGTATCGGCAGTAACGAGCGTACCAACTCGTATGAATTTTCAGGGAAAACTCATGGATTCGTCTGGCAATGTCATGCCCGACGGCGTTTACAATATGCGCATGAAAATCTATAGTGACGAAACGGCCGGTACACTACTTTGGAGTGCTGAACGTCTTGTCTCGGCAGGTGAGGGTGTTACGGTTACGAATGGCTTATTTACCATTCGCGTAGGCCGCTTGGTACCGCTAGACAGTACGCTTTTTGATGGAAGTAATGACTTATTTTTTGAAGTTGAGCTACCGAGTGCCGCCACAGCCACATCGAGTAGCCCTAGTTGGACCGAAGGTCCAATGACTCCGCGCAACCAACTTGCCACGAGCGCCTATGCATTTAATGCGGATCAGCTTGATGGTCTCGACAGCAGTGCTTTTGCTCAAGTCGCTGCCAATAATTTATTTACCGGCACCAATACGATTGATATAGCCAGCACTGGTGCGTTCAAGGTAGTTAACAGTGCGGCTAGTCTTTTCATGGTAGATACAACAAACTCTTTGGTTACAATCGGTCAAAGTGATACAAACGGCGCATTATTTGTACTTGATACTAAAACAGATCCGGGCGACCCAACTGGTTCAGATGGTGCGATGTACTACAACTCAGACAGTGGAAAGTTCCGATGCTATGAAGGGGCATGGAAAAACTGTATTACAAACCTTCAAGATTCTTATGACAACTCAACGAGCCCAGCTACGATAACCACCACAAGTGCCAGTAAAGGGGTAGGTATTCTCGCAGGTACCGCCCCTAACACTGACTTACTTACCATTGATACAAACGGCAATGCTGTCGCAACGGACAATACCAGTGCCATTAAAGTAAATTACGAAGGCGGTAGCGGAACGATTGAGGGATCTGGAATTCGCATCGACTACGCACCAGGCGGAACGAGTGGTAGTACCTGGAGTGGAATGAGAATCGTGTCGGGCAATTCATCGGCAGGTACTTCAAACCTTGGCTTAAAGATCGAAGGTCCAGCCAGTGGAGCAGGCACTGATACGGGGATAAAAATTACCACAGGCTTTGACATTGGGCTAGACGTTGCCTCAGGTGGTCTGCAGCTTGCTGACCAGAGTGATCCAGCCGCACCAGCCGATGGAAACCTACGACTATACGCTAAAAGTGTAAGTGGACGCATGCTGCTAAAGGCACGTGGGCCATCCGGGCTTGACTATCCCTTGCAGCCTAGCTTTTTCCAAAATCAAATATGTATGGTGAGCGCAGGCACAGGAACTACCATGTATACGCTCGGTTGCGGTGTAACATACACTGGAACTCGCTCGCATCCTGCCAGCGACCAAGATACTGGCTACGCTACGAATTTTGCTACAACAGCAACCTCGGGCAACGAAGCGGGATTCGTTACCTCCATAGAGCAATTCTTCCAAGGAAGTCAGGTTGGGTCAAATGGCTATTTCTTTAACACCAGAATATACACTATCGATAGCGCAAGTGTGCGATTATTTGCTGGCCTAAATAGTCAAAATACACTGGCGAATATAATGGCCAGTGATGACCCTTCGGGCAGCCGAGCCGGCTTTAGTTTTTCAACGGTACGTGGCGATAGTGCTTGGCAGTTTACAACTAAAGACAATTCAACCCAAAACCTGATTGACACAGGCATAACGTACGCGGCGAATAAGGTATATGATTTATATACGTTCACCCCGCCATATCCGAACAACGGTACGATTTTCTGGAGAATAGATAACGTAACTGATGGAACTACTCAAGAGGGCTCTACCTCAAGTAATTTACCTGCAGGCGCGACTAGTATGCGTGTAGGAATTGGTATTGAGACTGAGGAAGCGGTTGCCAAGCAGCTAAGGATTCAACGTATGTACATAGAGACCGACCGGTGATAAGTAGAGTACGAATACGGACATACCTTCTGGTGAGCAGCACGGTTTTGCTTGTCATTGTGGGCGTGGCTTGGTGGTATATATCGGCGAACAACAGCAGACTCAATAACGTAGATGCGATAACTAGTTTGGTTTCACGACACATGCTCTTACCAGGTGGTGAAAAGCCAGCATTAGCTACCGTTACGGATACAACTAAACTAAACACAGAATTTTTAAAACAAGCTGAAAATGGCGATAAACTACTTATTTACGAGAAGGCAAAGCTAGTAGTTGTATATCGTCCCTCAATCGACAAGATCGTCACAGCAGGACCTATTAGCATCGAATCGCTTACCGATGCGTCGAAGTAGCGTCACTCGGTTCTAGTCGGCTATACTAGGAGCAGTGCTACACGTATTGATAGGTGAAAATAGTTTTGCGCTCGAGCAGAGACTGAGCGAGCTTGTTTCTCGTGTGGCTCAACAGGTTGAAATATTTGAAGGTGCCAGCATGACGCGTGAGCAGTTACTCTCAAGCACAATGGCGCAGAGTTTGTTTGCGGATGAGCGAACTATAGTGGTAAAAAATTTATCAGAAAATGCCGAGCTGTGGGGTGAACTTCCATCGTGGCTTGGTAGTATTGCCGAGCACATTCACCTAATACTGGTAGAGACTAAACCCGACAAGCGCACAAGCACCTACAAATGGCTTCAAAAACATACGGATATTGAACAGTTTGAACCGTGGACATCGCGTAATCATAGCGAGGCTCTGGAGTGGCTGCGGAAGCAAGCGACCGACCAACAGCTAAAGCTGGATAACAAACTTGCTCAAGAATTATTGCAACGTGTTGGCTACAATCAATGGGCGCTGTACCATACACTAGAGAAGCTAGCGCTGCGTGGCCAAAACAGTACGCTCACACTTGATGACATTATCGATAGCTCAACCCAAGATAGTGTATTTGAACTATTGCAGGCAGCACTCGACGGCGATACACCAACGGTGCTTTCGACTATCGAGCGACTAAAGCAAACCGAAGATCCCTACGCCGTATTTGGACTACTTGCGAGTCAAGTTACCCAACTCGCTGTACTAAGCACAACCGACCAGCCAACAGCACAGATTGCCAGCGAGACAGGGCTTCATCCGTATTCACTACAAAAGCTCAAGTCGTATAGCAAACGCATGGGTAGGGAAGCGATTTCTGGTATTGCTAAACGTCTAGCCGAAGCTGACCGAGTTATCAAGTCGAGCGATGTGGACGTGTGGGCGGTGCTTGAGCAGCAACTTCTTCATATTGCTCACCAATAAAAACTACCCGGCTAGGTGCCGGGTAGTGTAGTGACCAATCAATTATTTTTTGGCTGGAGCTTTTTTAGCAGCTGGCTTTTTCGCTGCTGGTTTCTTAGCTGCAGGCTTCGCTGCGGCTTTAGCAGCTGGCTTTTTAGCAGCTGCAGGTTTAGCGGTAGACTTCTTTGCTGCTGCCAGCTTTACACCAGCGGCTTTTGCTTGCTTGGCAAGACCAGCCTTACGGCGGGCGACGGTGTTTTTGTGAAGTAGCTTCTTCTTCAAGGCTTTATCGAGTTCGCTGTGAGCAGCGCTCAATGTTTCGCTTGAAGGCTTTGCCTCGAAGGCTTTTACAGCGCTTTTAATGGCGCGCTTGGTTGCTACGTTGCGTTCGCGGCGTACATTGGCCTGCTTAACACGCTTAATAGCTGATTTAATGATTGGCATAGAAAATCTTCCTCTAGTTCTACTTAAACGTTTGTATTGCTAATCAATGCTGAATTATAGAGGAAAACGACCGATTTGTAAAGGGTAGCGAAACCATTGACGAATTCACAGTGCTTATGGTAAAGTAAATGCAAACTCTACAAAAATCAAAAAACGAGTAAAAAATGGCCACAGAAAACAGCAACCAAGGCGCAAAGCAACAGATAGCGGAGCGAATTAACGCATCGACCAATATTTTGGTGACCGTTAGTACTAGTCCATCAGTTGATGAACTGGCGGCTGCTTTGGGTCTTACCAGCATGCTCAACGGGCTTGATAAGCATGCTACGGCAGTGGTAAGTGGAGATATTCCACCAGCAATTTCGTTTCTTGACCCTGAAAAGACCTTTGAAAATACCGTCGATAGCCTGCGTGATTTCATAATTGCACTCGACAAAGAGAAGGCCGACCACCTTCGCTACAAAGTAGAAGGCGATGTCGTGAAAATCTTCATCACTCCTTACCGAACAACACTCTCGAGTGACGATCTAGAATTTTCTCAAGGTGACTACAACGTGGAGCTCGTGCTTGCGCTGGGGGTAAAAGATAAAAATGACCTTGATAAAGCGCTGACAGCGCATGGTCGTATTTTGCATGACGCGACTGTCGCAACAGTTAGTTGTGGAGATACGCCAAGCGACCTTGGTACAATTGATTGGTTTGAACCAAACGCAAGTAGTTTGAGCGAGATGCTCGTTTCATTGAGTGAATCATTCAAGGCGGACGGCCCTGTGTTGAATGAGCAGAATGCAACGGCATTCCTAACAGGACTCGTGGCTTCAACAGATAGGTTTAGCAACAACAAGACTACCAGTAAAGTCATGACAATGGCTGCGCAACTAATGGCTGCCGGTGCAAACCAACAGCTTATCGCTGCCAAGCTAGAAGAAGCGCACGAAATTGGCCCTGAACAAACAAACCAGGCTCATGCAGATGGCACTACCGACCTTGCAGAAGGTGAATCTACCAAAGTTGATGCTACCAAAGCCGCTGCCAAAGACGACGGCAGTCTTACTATCTCGCACGAAGAAGCTGAAGCACCAACCGACGCGAAAACCGCCGAGGAAGAGCTCGCCGAGCAGCTCAATGCGGTTGCGCCAGGCGTAACACCTGCGACGGGTGATTTGGCCTACGAGCTAACTCAAGAGGCAAAAGCTGGCCAACAAGAATCTGTTCTACCACCAGTCGTTGCACCGGAAGAGGGCGAGCCTACGCTTGGTGGCACGCTGAACGCTACAACCGAGCAAGCCCACGAGGATAGCGAGCGCGAAGCAAACGACCCTCGCAATAAGACAATCTTGAGCCATGAAAGCGGAGAGTATGTAGGTGACCAACAGCCTACGTTCGAAGCGCCGTTTAACGCTACCGCCAATAACGCGGCTGCCGAACCTTCAAGTGTCGATATTTTCAACAACGGCCCCGCACCAACTGTCAACTTAGACCAACCAGGTGCCAACACTTCCGCTGTATTGCCTCCAGAACCGCACGAAACGTTAGCCGATCTAGAGCAAAAAACACGCGAAGAAGCACACGCAGACGCGCAAGCACAAGTCCAAGCGGCACTAGACGCCGCACCATTTGACCCAGCGAATAACCCAACCGAAGCGCTTGGCGCCCAGCCACTTGGTGGGGAATTGCATCAAGAGCTTCCACCTCCACCACTAGAAGCACCCGTGGTTAATGAACCAGCGCCTGCTCCGGTAGAGCCAGCTCCAGTACTGCCACCATTACCAGGTCCGGTTGCCACTGAGCAACCAGCCCAGGTAGCACCTCCACCGTTAGACTTTTCAGTATTACCTCCACCTCCGCCACCACCTCCAAACCTCGGCCCTCCAAGCGGTCCTTTGCCACCAGAGCAATTAGGCCAGATTTTTGGTGATGCTCCAGCGGCACCAGCACCTCAGCAACCAGACGCGCCAAAAGACCCGAACCAGTTCACTATACCAGGGCAATAAAACGGGCAAGCCCTCATAGGACAAACCTACGGTTTTTCCTATCGCTTCGCTTGGCCTTCCCCTTAGTTAAGAACATATTCGCGAAGTAAATTCGACGATTATGTTCGATTTGTTTAAAATAACACTAGTGAAAGACGATTCCATTCTATTAATCGATAAACTAGCTGGCTGGACAAGTTTTGATGTGGTGGCAAAAATTCGCGGCGCGATTCGCCACAGCTATATGTCAAAAGGTGTAAAACCAACTAAACGTCAGCTTAAAGTTGGCCACGCAGGTACGCTTGACCCATTCGCGACCGGGTTGTTAATTGTGCTGCTTGGTGATGCAACTAAAAAGGCAGATGAATTTTTGAAACTCGACAAAGTGTATGAGGCAACTATTACGCTTGGCGCAACTAGCTCTACGGGCGACCCAGAAGGTGAGATAACGCCAGTTTCATCTGAAGTCCCCACAAAAGAGACCATTGAAGCTGCCTTGAAACAATTCGTTGGTGAGATTCAGCAACGCCCACCAGCTTTTAGCGCTATAAAAGTAAACGGCCAGCGCGCCTACAAATTGGCACGAAAAGGGCAAGACGTTGAAATTCCACTCCGAACCGTTACGATTTATTCTATCGAACTACTCGAGTACGCCTATCCAGAAGTGAAAATTCGTACTCATGTGGGTAGCGGCACGTATATTCGTAGTTTAGCCGTAGACATAGGCGAAAAACTCGGCACCGGTGCGTATTGCAGCCAACTGCGCCGCACAGCTATCACTGGCTATGATCTAAAGGAAGCGAAAGGGATTGACTTTTATGCAAATATCTGATATAATGAGGAGATGGAAACCTTTTACGGACCTGACCAATATCACGCACCGAAGACGGTAGATGAAGCTCGCTTGGCTATTGCCGCCGCGCTTGAAGATCCTGATTTTATAGAGAAAGCGATTCATGCGAATGATGGGCCGCTTACTCGTGATACATTTCCACTCGAGGCAACTCATACAGCTGGCTTTCGCGAGGCGGATAGCGTGTTTGGTTGGCCAGATCTTGAAGATCGGGGTATTACACCACCTCACGACTACAGTGACGTAGATTTTGTAGCAAACCTGTACGACAACGACGCTCATAACAAAAACCCGCGTTCGCTAGGTAACTTCACTGCGCGTTTGCGAGCTAAGCCTATACTTGATATGCGTGATGCGTCAGCCAAACTCAGCGACCTATATGGTATTTGTCCCGAACTTCACCGGGCATACGCTGTTATGCCAGAGGTAATGTTCGCGCTTAATACGATTTTTAACGAGCTCGCTCAGCTTGCAAACAACGAAGCACGTGTTGCTTGGCTGGGGCTTCCAGCAAATGCAGACATCGTTACGGTCACCAATATGGTGTATCGAATCATGGGGCGTTTGGTGCGCGCAAGTGACAAGCGAGACGCAGAAGGCAAACCACTGGTGAGTGACGCGCATACTGCCTTGACCGAATAGGTTATCTCTGGTAAAATTGGCTAGATGATAACTAAGGACAACAAAGCACAGGCAATTGCTTTGACTCAGGTTGCCAAAAACGATGTCGGAAGCCCTCAGGCACAGGTATCTATTTTGACAGCTCGTATCAAAGAGGTTACAGAACACCTAAAAGCCAACAAGCACGACCACATGGCTCGTCGCGGGTTGATCCAGATGGTAGGCAAGCGCAAACGTTTGCTGAAATATCTTGAGCGCAAAAACTTTGAGGCGTACAAAGCAGTTGTTGCGAAACTCGGACTACGCAAGTAATTTTTTCTTGACATGTTCTCTCCCGTCTACGTAGGCGGGAGTTTTGTTTAGTGACGTATTTCCCAAATTTCCTCTAGCCAGCGGTAGCCTTCGTTGGCGGCATTGGCATCGTCCATTCCCATACCAACCAGCCACTGCTTATTAAAGATAAACCCAGAGTAGCTAGCTTCAATAGGGTAATGACGCTCTACTGTTTTAGTAGCTAGCACTGCAAGCTTAACTGAGGTAGCACCACGAGCGTTCAGGTGATTAAACACAAAATTAGCGGTCACGCCTTTGTCTAATACGTCGTCGAGCACAATCACCGCGCGGCCATTTACTTCAGTCGTTGGAGCAAGATCAGTAACAATGTGGGGTTCACCGGCAGTTTGGCCGCTGCCGTAGGTGCTTACCATCATATAGTCGAGCTCTGGGTGACTTTCAGGTGTTTGGCGGACGATTTCTAGCATCAGTTTACTAGCAAACGGTGCTGCGCCACGAAGTAACGCCACGAATAAAGGCAAAGTAGGGTAGGTTTCTAAAATGTTGGTGGCAATGTGGCTTATAGCAGCATCAACTTGCTCGGTCGTCGCAAGCTGTTTGTATTGTTCAGGCATATTCATAATTTCACTGTAGCATATATTCGAAGGGGTGCCTCACCCGAGCGGCGCACATAGCTTGCGCGCCGCTCGGGGAGACACCCGGTTGGACAGAACTTGTGGCGCCTGTCCGGAAGCCAGGACCCTCCTCAGCCGACGCCGAGGATGGCCTTGATGGGGTCGGTGAAGAAGTAGACCACGAAGAGCGCCGACACCAGCCACAGCAGCGGGTGGACGTCGCGGCGTCCGCCACGCACGAGCTTGATGAGCACGTAGGCGACGAAGCCGGCTCCGATCCCGTTGGTGATGGAGTAGGTGAAGGGCATCAGGACGATCGTCAGGAACGCCGGGATGGCGATCTCGACGTCCTTCCAGTCGATTCCCGTGACCTGCTGCATCATCAGGAAGCCGACCAGCACGAGTGCGGGGACGGCCGCCTCGCTCGGGATGACGTCCACCACTGGGGTGACGAACATCGCGAGCAGGAACAGCAGGCCGGTGACCACGCTGGCGAGGCCAGTGCGAGCCCCCTCGCCGACACCCGAAGCCGACTCGATGTAGCTGGTGTTGCTGGACACGCCGGCCGCACCACCGGCGGCCGCCGCCATCGAGTCGACCACCAGGATGGCCTTCGTGTTCGGCGGCGTTCCGTTCTCGTCGAGCAGACCGGCCTCGGCACCGATGGCTGTCATGGTGCCCATGGTGTCGAAGAAGTCGGCCAGCAGCAGTGTGAAGACGAGCAGGAGCGCCGTCGTCACACCGAGGCTGCTGAAGCTGCCCAGCAAGTTGAACTCGCCGAGCGTGCCGAAGCTGGGCAGGTCGACAACCGACGAAGGCAGCGCCGGGGTGTTGAGCCCCCAGCCCTTCGGGTTGTACGACTCGCCGAACATCGGGCCGACGTGCGCGAACCGCTCGACCAGGATGGCCACGACCGTGGTCACCGCGATCGAGATGAGGATCGCACCGTGCACCTTGCGCACCCAGAGCGTCACCACCAGCACCAGGCCGAAGGCGAACACCAGCGCCGGCCAGCCGGTCAGTGAACCGGCCGGCCCCAGCTGTACCGGAACCGTCGTGTTCGCCGCGTCGGGGATGCGCCGAACCCACCCGGAGTCGACGAAGCCGATCAGCGCGATGAACAGGCCGATGCCCACCGAGATGGCAACCTTCAAGCCCACCGGCACGGCGTGGAACACCGCCTGGCGGAAGCCCGTCAGCACCAGGAGCAGGATGATCAGCCCCTCGATGACCACGAGGCCCATGGCGTCGGCCCAGGTCGCCTTGGTGGCGATGCTGAACGCCACGAAGGCGTTGAGGCCCAGGCCGGTGGCCAGCGCGAGCGGGTACTTGGCGAACAGACCCATGGCGATGGTCATGACACCCGCCACCAGCGCGGTGCCAGCGGCGATCGCGGCCAGATCGGGCGCGTCACCACCACCGAGGAACTTCCCGGCGCCATCCTGGACGAAGCCGAGGATGATCGGGTTCAGCGCCAGGATGTAGCCCATGGTCATGAAGGTGACCACACCGCCACGGATCTCTCGCCAGACGGTCGATCCCCGCTCGGAGATCTGGAAGAAGCTGTCGAGTACTGATCGACGCCTCGTGTAGGTTCCCGCCGTCATGCGGTCACCCCTTCCTATTTTAAAGAGCGCCCATCCTTTTTTGAGCGCCCACCTACGAAGAGTGTAGCACAGCGTTTCGTTACTAGAAAATAAGATATAAAACGAGTATAATATTGTTGTACAACCTCGCGGAAGGTGATAGATACGAGTTCTAAGTCGTAGAATTCATACCTGTTACTCTCCGCGTTACAACGAAAGGAGACTCATATAATGAGTATTATCAACCCGAACGGTAAGGATATTTTTAGTGTATCTACCGATTTTTGTGGACAACCATTAACCCTAGAGGTAAACCGCGTTGGATTCCGCACCACTGCAACGGTATTAGTAAAGTATGGCGACACAGTCGTGCTCGGTACTACGCAAATTGGTAGCCGCCCGATTCAGCTCGATTATTTCCCACTGTCTGTTGACTATGAAGAAAAAATGTATGCAGCTGGAAAAATATCCGGTAGCCGATTTATCAAGCGCGAAGGTCGCCCAAGTGATGAGGCAATTTTGATTGGCCGTATTATCGATCGCCCAATTCGACCACTATTTCCAAAAGGCTATCGCCAAGAAGTGCAGGTGGTTTCAAGCGTGCTTTCAATGGACCCAGAATTCCGCCCAGACATGATTGCCATGATTGCCGCCAGTAGCGCGTTGAGCCTTAGTGGCGCACCATTTGACGGCCCAGTAGCTGGCCTGCGAGTTGGCCGCGTAAATGGCGAGTTCAAGGCATTCCTAACCGCTGAAGAGCGCGAACAAAGTGACCTCGACTTAGTGGTTGCTGGTATCGAACGAGGCATTACCATGGTAGAAGCCGGTGCCAACGAAGTGGACGAAGAAGTAATTATTGAAGCGATGGCATGGGCGCATAAAGCAATGCAGCCGGCGATTGCCCTGCAAAAGGAACTGGTAGAAAAAGTAGCGCCTGTAGCGCAAGAATATGAGCTAGTGCTGCCAAACGAAGCTATTCAAAAAGAAGTAGACGAATGGGTGAAAGGCAAGCTGGGCGATAAACTACGCAAGGCTTACCCAGAGCGCAACGAAATGATTAACGAACTTCGCTGGGCCTTCCACGAGCAAATGGCCGAAAAAGTTGGCGAAGACTACGCCGAGCAGCGCGATGAGTACGACGAAGCCTTTACGATGGCGCTACACAAAGATGTGCGCCGCGGTATTGTTGAAGATGGCTTGCGCCCAGATGGCCGTAAGCTTGATGAAATTCGTCCGCTATCGAGCGAAGTTGGCTTGCTACCACGCGCCCACGGTTCAAGCTTGTTCACCCGTGGTGTAACCCAAGGTATGAACATCGTTACGCTTGCTCCGCTGAGCTACGCACAGATCGTTGACACTATGGAAGTAAGCGACGGCGAACGCCGCTACATGCACCACTACAACGCGCCGGGCTACACCGTTGGTGAAGTGCGACGTTTGGGCAGTCCGGGTCGTCGCGAAATTGGCCACGGTTATCTAGCGGAACGGGCGTTGATTCCGGTGCTTCCAACCGAAGAGGAATTCCCATATGCGATTCGTTCAGTCACCGAAATTATGAGCCAAAACGGTTCAACTAGTATGGCAGCAACTTGTAGTAGCTGTTTGGCTCTGATGGACGCAGGCGTGCCTTTGACGCGTCCTGTCAGCGGTATTGCTATGGGCCTCATGATGGACGGCGACAAACCACTGGTGCTCAGCGACATCGCTGACGCTGAAGATTTCGCTGGTGACATGGACTTTAAGGTAACTGGTACCGAAAAGGGCATCACGGCCGTACAAATGGACATGAAACTTCATGGACTATCTGTCGATGTGTTGGCTGAAGCAATTCGCCAAAGTACTCCAGGTCGTGCACACATTTTGCAGCACATGGTGAGCGTACTAGCTGCGCCACGGGCGGAACTAAGCCCATACGCTCCACGTATTGAAAAGATCAAGATTAACCCAGAAAAGATCGGTGCCGTGATTGGTAAGGGTGGTGAAACCATCAACAAGATTACGTCTGAAACTGGTGCTGAAATCGATATCAAAGACGACGGGTTAATCACCGTTGCCAGCGCCAACGCTGAAAGCATTCAAAAGGCGCTTGATTGGATTAAGAGCCTCACCGAAGAGCCAGAAGTGGGCAAAATCTACGAAGGTACCGTAGTGAGCATTAAAGACTTCGGCGCGTTCGTAAACATCTTCCCAGGTACCGACGGTATGGTGCACATTTCGAAGCTTTCCGACCAACGAGTCGAAAAGGTAACTGATGTACTAAAAGAAGGCCAGAAAGTGCGCGTGAAACTGATGGAAATCGACGACCGCGGTCGCTTGAGCCTCAGCATCAAAGACGCTAAATAATATTACAGCCACGGTATTTCATGAACACGCAGGTAAGCAGCACCGCTTGCCTGCGCTTGTTTTGCAAGTTCTGTATTAATTGCTTGGCTAAACCTATCTTTGTGTAGGTATTGCTCGATAAAGCGCTTTCTTGAATAGCCAATAAGCACTGGAACACCAGGCACTTGTTTCGCGAAATCAATCAGCTCGGCATTGAGTCGCATTGTTTTACCAAAGCCAATGCCTGGGTCTAAAATAATTTGTTCTGACGAAGCACCAAGTTGCAACAGCTCATCTCGGCGCTCCAGTAACTCGCGCCTTACTTGCTCTATACCATCGACAGGCTTTGCCAACTTGTGCGCTGCCTGGATATCTCCGTTTACTGAGATGGGAAGATGGCTAAGGAATACGCGAAGCCCAGATGATGCTATGAGACGACGCATGGCAGCATCGTGTGCAGTGGTAACGTCATTGATAATCAGATTTGGAATTAACCGTACTGCGCGCTCAATAATTTCAGGGTAAAATGTATCGATTGATATCTCAAAACTTTGGTTAGCAAGAAGGTTCAGCACAGGCTCTAGCCGCTCCCATTCTTGTTCAATTGTTAATAACTCAGCGTTTGGCCGGGTAGACTGCGCACCAACATCAATAATATGCGCGCCCTTCATGGCAAGTTCTTTCGCATGAATCAGCGCTACTTCGGGTGTGGTGAACAAGCCACCGTCGCTAAAACTATCGGGTGTTATATTAAGGATTCCTACCAACTGAACCATGGAGTCAGTATACTAAATGTATGAACAAGCAGTTGCAGCTGGACGAATTAAAATCGAAAATACTATCGGCAAATATTTGCCCAGAGTTGGCAGCTCAGGCGACACAGCTAGTATTAGGTGATGGTAACCCAGATGCCGACATTGTATTTATTGGCGAAGCGCCAGGCAAAAATGAAGACGAGCAAGGGCTACCGTTTGTTGGGGCGGCAGGGAAGTTTTTGAATGAGATGTTAGCTGCGGCAAATTTGAACCGAAGCGATGTGTACATTACAAATATCGTAAAGTATCGTCCACCAAACAATCGCGACCCTCTACCAGAAGAGAAGAAAGCGTTTTGGCCGTATTTATTGAAACAACTGCAAATTATTCAGCCAAAAGTGGTGATAACACTTGGTAGGCACAGTATGGAATACTTTTTGCCCGGCATGCGTATTAGCGAGGTGCACGGCCAGCCAAAACGTATTCAATTTGGTGATGATAAGCTGGTGATCATTCCGCTGTATCATCCGGCTGCCGCGCTGTACAATGGCGGTATGCGCTCGACATTGATGGAAGATTTTTTGAATGTTCCAGAAATACTGAAAAAACTATGAACGCAAAACCTGGTGGCATTCTACATAAACTTCAGCAAGCATTATCGAGCAAACGCTTCTTCTACGCTATAATCGCCATCGCCATACTTCAAGCACTTTGGTACGCCAGCAGCTTTTCACCATGGGTAAATGACGAGTCAAAACATTTCCGTACAACAGAATTATTTACACAACAAATCACACCGTTTTTTGATAGCCAGCCAGAATCATGGGACAAGGCAGGACAGGTGGCTCGCAGCGGATCGTACTTGTTTTACTATTTGATGAGTTGGCCACTGCGTGGACTACAGGCTGTAACGAGTGATCCAAGCACGCAACTTTTCGGCTTACGGCTTTTGATGATAGTGTTTTTCGTGATTGGGCTAGTCTACTATCGAAAGGCTTTGCTTCACTTAAAAGGTGTATCGGCAGCAACGGCACATGTCGCGCTATTGGCATTTGTGCTTACTCCTGCGGCTGGGCTACTCGCTGGCATGTACAACTACGATAATCTCGCCTTCGCGCTGTTTGGCTTTTTGCTGCTAAAAAGTGTGAATATGCTGTATGAAAGGCGTGTCCACGCAGACGATGTAGCCATAATGCTGATAATTGCAGTAGTGTTGCTGCTGGTAAAATGGTCCGCATTAGCATTAGTTGTGCCGCTTGTTGTATTACTCGCATACAACCAATGGCGACAGCACGGCAAAAAGTACATTCCTCGTGTTATAGCCTCATTTAAAACATTACACCGGCCAATGCAGATGACTTTATTGATTGGACTGCTTATAGCGGTACTGTTGTGTATTGAGCGACCAATCCAAAACATGATTGTATATGGCAAGCCAAACCCAAGTTGCGATGTGGTGCTAAGCCACGAACGCTGCATGAAGTTTGCAGATTATGCCAACTACCAGCGCACGTTGGCTGCAAAAGAAGCGTCGTTTGAGCCGCTGAGTTTGCCGGCATACATTGTTCGTTTCTGGGTACCAAAAATGGCCGATACGTCTGCGAATTTGATAGAACGAGGCAGTTCGTCTCGCCTTGATATAGTCGCCGCATTGTATTTACTTGGAGTGGTTTCATCAATGGCAATATTAGTGGTAGGTTGGCGACGAATTTGGCAACACAAAGGTCTGAGATTTTTGTTAGGTATATCGATAGTGTATGTTGTGCTGCTTATCGTGAAAGAGTATGGCGTGTACACACAGTATGGAATACCAGGTGCCATTCGTGCTCGCTATATAGTGCCGATATTGCCAATTTATTTTACAGCGGTACTCTATGTTTTGTGGCCGTTGATTACTCGCTACAAAACCATTTCCGCTACGATTGGACTAATTGGATTACTGTTGCTGGCTCAAGGGGGGAGTATCATCTCTCACTTGTTTACGGCACCAGCCTCGGCGTATTCGTCTCAGGCTAGCAGCAACGTCAACCAACAGCTAAAAACAGTGCTCGACCCACTAGTTTATGGTAAATAAGCCGGCGTAAGCATATATACTAGGTGTAATGACTGAAGATTTTTCAAAAGTTCTCCACTATTTCGATGACCACGAAGTGCTCGTGAATGATCACGGTATGAATAATCGCTATCGCTATGCAAAGGCGAAAAAATCGGGCGAGTGGTTCTTTGTAAAACACGCCGACAACAAGCAAGAACGCGAAGGCTTGCACCGCGAAGTCGAGTGGGCCAAATTTATGCAATACGTCGCTGAAACAAAACACGACGAGCACCTAAAAGGTCCAGAAATTATTGATTATATTAGTGACCACACGCTAGTATTTCGCTATATTGAAGCACCGCTACTAGTCGAGCGTCACGATGTTGCTACTTGGCGTGCACACATGAAACGCTACGCGGCCATGCTGCACACGCTTGATGAATGCGCGCAAAGTTGGCGGCCAGATTCGATTGAAGGCAGGTTATCACGCACACAAGATTTCGATCATATTTGGCGCAAATGGCTGGGTGATAACATTACTCAAGTTGAGCGTTATAACGATGCGACGGTGGTAATGACCGAGTCGATTCCACAAATTACCACGCTTATGCAGCACGGTGATCTTACCCCATGGCAGATTTTTACCGATGGCGACAGCTGGATAATCTACGATGGCGAACGCTCGGGCGTAGATTTGCCTCGATTTAACGACATTGCCTACGGCTATGGCCGGCTCTACACCATGTTTCACAGCAAAGAAGCGGCAAAAAGCCTCATCAATCATTATTTAGAAGCATCGGGCATGAACAAGTGGTTATTTATCGAAAAGTTTCGTATAGCGCTGATCAACCGCTCGATTGGAATTATCAGCGACGCATTTCGCGACCGAGAACGCGACGATTACATAAACGACGCCAAAGAATTACTGGCAACTTGCCTTGATGCTCCTGACACACTTGCCTAAAGGGGCCGAGTTTGCTATAATAGTAGGAACTTGAAAGGGAAACTGACTGTCACTCGACCCCTTGTCTCTGAGTTTTACTATCGAAATTAATGATAAAAACCATCTCAAAAAGGAGAAACATATTCTATGGGTCAACGACGACTCGCGAAGCCGCAAGCTGATGACATGAGCAAGCGGCCGAATAACCAAAAGAAAAAATCGGATAACACCGTACTAAACAACACGAGCACTCGCCGCGGCGAGGTATTTCGTGCCCAGCGCCGTACAAGCGAGGATGTAAACTTGCGTGCTAGCCAGCACATCATCAATATTCCGGTTAATAAAAGTATGTACAACGGCTACGATGGCCGCCAGTTTAGCCTGGCCGACCAAAAGAAGCAACCTCGTATTAACGGTCCAAAACTTCGGGTCATTCCGATTGGTGGCTTGGGTGAAATGGGTATTGGCAAGAACTGTATGGCGATTGAATACGATAACGATATCATTGTCATCGACATGGGCTTCTTGTTCCCAGGTTCTGATTACCCAGGCATTAACTACATCACACCAGACATTACTTGGCTAGAAGAAAACAAGCACAAAATTCGCGGCCACGTATTTACTCATGGGCACCTCGACCACATTGGTGCATTCCGCCACCTTATTCACAAGATTCCTGCGCCAGTGTACGGTAGTAAATTTACCGTGGGCATGCTGAAACGCACGATGGAAGAGAGCATGAGCGGCTATGAACCACAATACTTTGAGCTCAACCCTGAGACCCACGAACGAGTACAGCTAGGCGATAGTTTCAGTATTGAACTTGTACGCGTGAACCACTCAATTCCAGATGCCACCGCTGTCGTTATTCGTACGCCACTCGGTGTGTTAGTAGATAGTGGTGACTGGCGTTTTGAAGAAAATCCAGTTGATGGCGTGAAGTTCGATCTTGAACGCCTTACCGAAATCGCCACTAAAGAAGGTATCTTGCTGTTCATGAACGAAAGTACTAACTGTGAAAGCGATGGTACGCACACTCACGGCGAGCGTGATATTCAGCATAGTATTGGTGAAGTTATGGAGAAATATCCAAACTCACGCCTTATCATGAGCTCATTTAGTAGCCAACTTCACCGTATTCAAGTGATGCTTGAAGAGGCGCAAAAACATGGCCGAAAAGTTGCCTTTGCCGGTTATAGCATGATCCAAAACCTCGAAGTTGCCCTAAGGGCTGGCGCGATTAAGGTGCCAAAAGATACCGTGGTAAAGATGGAAGACCTCGTGAAGATGCCGGACGGCAAAATCACGATAATTTGTACTGGTAGCCAGGGTGAGTTCAATGCTGTGCTCAACCGTATGGCTTCAGGCGCCCACAAGCATATCAAGATTAAGAATAGTGATGTGGTGGTATTTAGCTCAAACCCAATTCCGGGTAACGAAAAATACGTGGTACGTACCGTTGACGGCCTCATGCGCGAAGGAAGTGAAGTGATTCAAAACGGTAAGACACACCTTACCGGTGTTGGTCCGCTTCACTTGTCTGGTCACGGCTACTACGACGATCATATTAAGCTTATTAATGCCCTGAATCCAACCTACTATTTGCCGATTCACGGTGAATTTCACATGTTGGTGCACAATGCGCGCCTAGCCGAAAAAGAAGCGGGCATCCCACGTCAAAATATATTCGTTTGTGACGCCGGCGACATAGTAGAAATTACGGCTGATGGAGCTCGCAAAGCTGGCCGTGTGCCAGTTGGCGGTATTATGTACGACGATAGCGGCGCTGTCGTGAGCGAAGTGGTACTAAAAGACCGAATTCACATGGCCAACGAAGGTATGTTCGTCGTTGTTCTTACCGTTCAGCGTGGAACCGGCCGCTTACTTACTAGCCCAGACATCATTTCTCGTGGGTTTATTTACCTACGTGATAGTGAAGAGCTCATGGGCTTGATACGTCAGTACTTGAAGCAAAAAGTCGCTCGCGGCTTTAGCGGTAAAAAGATTGATATCGACCAGGTAAAGAAAGAAATCAAAGACGAAATCACGCACATTTTGTACGATCAAACACGTCGTACGCCAATCGTGATTCCGGTAATCAATGAAATTGGTGGCGGTGGTCAGCCTGCACAAAGCAGCCAAAACCAGCCAAAGCAAGCCGAACAAGTACCGCGACAAGCACCATTCAAACGCCCGGCTCCTAAGAAGTTCCCGCCACGCCAAGTGCCAGATACCGAAGCAAACCAGCCAAAGCCTCGTTTCGACAGCCGCGGCTACTAGACCTAACAGGGCACGGAACTACTTGATTTTTGTAGTAATTTGTGCTACAATAATAGAGTAAAGCTAGCGTATAATAAAAACAGTTATGGCTAAAAGAAAAAAACGTACCAGTAAGAAGAGTAAGGCGGCGCTAAAGAGCGTTCCGCAGCATACGCTTCCAGATGGTTTCTGGAGCCAGGTATGGGCGATATTCCTTATCGCCGTGTCTATTTTGCTCGTTGTCGCGTGGTTTGGCATTGGTGGGCCAGTACTCGAATGGCTGCAGCAGGCAAGCCTCGCTACTATAGGCTACGCGGTGTATATATTGCCGCTACTACTTGGCTACATTGCTGTAGAGATATTCCGCAGCGAGGAAAACAGGCTACCGTTTGTTATGAAATTTGCCGCCGCTATGCTGGTGGTATGGTTTTCTGGCCTCTTTGGTTTGTTGCAAAAAGACGACCTAGCCACTACTTCTACCGGAGGCTTCGTGGGCGACACCATAAACAGCGGCATGCTCGCTTTGGTAGATGCTGGCGTCGCAATATTCTTGTATGTGCTACTTATTGCCCTGACGACTCTCTTTGTACTACGTTTGTCGCCATTTGATATTATTCGAAAACTGTGGGCACTGATTCGACGCGGTAGTCTCGATGACGAGCAGGCTAGTAATGTCGGTGTCATGCGAAAAGCGGCTGAAGCAGATGGGCATAGTGGTGTATCGGCCGATTTCAAACTCAACGCTGGCGTGCCAACGCTCGATCCGAGTGAAAGCAAGCGCGCCGCCAAACTTTCTAGCTTAAAAGGCAGTATCCAGCAAGATAAAGCAGCTGAAGAACGTGCGGCATTGGTAACCGCGGCAGATCCGAACTGGAAAGCGCCGAGCCTCGACCTACTCGAGAAAAAGCAAAGCCCGGCCGATGCTGGTGACGTGCAACACAACGCCCAAATTATTAAAGAAACCTTGGGCGAATTTAGCATTGATGTCGACATGGAAGGCGCAAATATTGGGCCGAAAGTAACTCAATATACCTTAAAACCACCAAGTGGTGTAAAGCTCACGCGTATTACTGCGCTGGAAACCAACATCGCACTGAATTTGGCAGCACAAAGTTTACGTATCGAAGCGCCGATTCCTGGCCAGCGTGCGGTCGGTATTGAAGTGCCAAACCGTAAGGCAGCCGATGTACGTATTCGCGGTATCTTAGAGAGTAAACAATGGGAAGCAGCGCACGAACCGCTGAGCTTTGCGATTGGTCGTGATATTTCCGGTGAGGCAGTTATCGGACATCTCAACAAAATGCCGCACGTGTTGATTGCTGGTCAAACTGGAAGTGGTAAGTCGGTCATGATAAACACGTTGCTTTCGAGCTTGCTGTATCGCAATAGCCCGAGCGAAATGAAACTGATTTTGGTGGACCCGAAACAAGTGGAAATGGCACCCTACGAAGATATCCCGCATCTTCTGACCCCAGTTATTACTGAGCCAGAGAAAACGATTAGCGCGCTGAAGTGGGCGGTAAACGAGATGGAGCGCCGCTACAAGCTTCTCGCCGAAGAGAAACTGCGCGATATCAAAAGCTACAACCAAAAAGTGCAAAGTGGTGGCCGCAAGATTTCGGTGCAAGATGAAGACGGCAACGAACAGCGCGTTGATGACGGTGCGATGCCATATATCGTGATTGTAATCGACGAGTTGGCAGATTTGATGATGGTGGCTGCGCGAGACGTTGAAGCCCTCGTGGTTCGTTTGGCCCAGAAAGCTCGTGCCGTTGGTATTCATTTGGTGCTCGCTACTCAGCGTCCATCGGTAGATGTCATTACCGGTTTGATTAAGGCAAACATTCCAGCTCGTATCGCCTTTACGGTGGCGAGTCAGGTAGACAGCCGCACTATTCTCGATCAAGTTGGTGCTGAAAAACTGCTGGGCCAGGGAGACATGTTGCTCAAAACCGCCGAAATGCCAAAACCACGCCGTATACAAGGCGCATGGGTGATGGATGAAGAAGTCAGCAAAATTACCGACCACTTGCGCATGCAAAGTGCTCCACAATACAACGATGAAGTGGTAAGCCAGCCAGTACAGCTTAATGGCAAGGGTGGCGTGGTAATGGACTTCGACCACGAAGGTGGTGACGATATGTACAAAGACGCCCTAAGGGTAGTGGTAGAAAGCGGCAAGGCAAGCACAAGCCTATTACAACGACGCCTGCGCATTGGCTATGCCCGTGCCGCGCGTATTATCGAAGAAATGGAAGAACAGGGTGTTATTGGCGCCGCCGATGGCTCTCGACCACGCGAAGTACTCATCAGTAGCCTTGACGATGTGTACGGCAGCGGCGATGAAGAAGTGTAGCTCGAGAGGTAGCTAAGGCTGCGACCTTCTCACGACAGACCACTTTCGGTGTGCTCACAGAGTGTAGCACACCTCGCGTTTCGCCTTTAGTCTGTCTTAGAGAAGGTCGCAGCCTTAGCTAGCCTTGACTTATTTTAAGAATAAGCGTATACCGGTAGCAGAACCCATATTAAAACACACACGGTTCAGGATATGACAGTCACAATAGAAAAACCACTTACTGCTGATGGTAGCCATGATGTACTACCACCTGAACAAATGGCACCACTAGCCGATGAACTTGCCGCGCTCGAGGTTGAACTCGAGCATGTTTCTACAGATGAAAAAGCAATTCTACTTGATGAAAAACAACGGCTATTAGAGCACCTGCTGGGTGATAGAATTGGTGAAACCGTTATCAATGAAATTGTCTATTTGGCCCAGCTTTACAAAGACAGAGCCACGCGACGTGAGCTAGACGATGGCACGGTACTTCACAGTTGGGGCACGCGAGACAGCGATAACCAGTATTTAGCCTACAAATACTATGTATTGTCCTATCCCGATGGGCAGGTAAGCTATACCGTTCAAGAAACAAGCCCAGATGGCCAAAAGATATTCAAATTGAACGATAGAGGTGGCTACCATGTGTACGACCGCGCGCCGTTAGCCGCGGGAATTACTCATTTTCGTCCTGTCGAAGAGCGTCCTGAAGTGGCTGAAGCATCAATGGGGGAGTTGTTTAGTACCTCATTAGTGACAGCAGGCATTGTGCGAGCGCGCAGTGATGAGCAAAACCACGCGGCCGACCTACAGGCGCAAGGTATGCTCGGCGGTAGCGAGACTGATCGATTATTGAACGAAGCCACCGATGTACGAGATGCCTTTATTGCACTTGAGCAACTTCATGCTGAGCGCGACGTACCCTACAGTCTTGCTAATAAAGCAATTATCGAAGCATACGCCCGACGATAAGACGCAACCAGCATAATCAAGTAATCCAGCCCAGCAAGGCTGGACATTTTGTATAAAATACACTATAATTACATCTGTTATAAACCTAAGCTTACATGCAACAGTGTAAGCATCGGCTGCGCAAAGCAGCCCGATTCCAAAGGAGGAGTCTATATGGAATACGAACTAACTGTTCTTATTCACCCGGATCTCGAAGCAGATCTAGAAAAGCCACTTGGTCGCTTGCGTGACCTAGTAAAAAGCGCTGGTGGTAGCGTGACAAAAGAAGATAACTGGGGCAAAAAGCGCCTGGCATATCGAATTAAGAAGCAAGATTTTGCTGTGTATGTATCATTTGATGTACAGCTTCCTGCTGACGCACCGCTTAAAATTAGCAATGCATTGAACATTTCAGACGACGTCGTTCGCTACTTGTTGGTAAAAACCGACGACAAAGAACGCGCCAAATTAGCAGCCGCTAAGAAAGATCAGCCAGAAGACGGCGAGGAGGAATAGGGCATATGGCACGCAGCATCAACCAAGTAATATTGATGGGACGCCTTACCCGCGACCCAGAGATGCGCACCACCACGACTGGTAAAACTATCGCGAGCTTCAGTATTGCTGTAGACCGTGGAGGCCAAGACGACCAAGCAGATTTTTTCGATGTCACTGCATGGGAAAAACTTGGTGAACTTGTAAACCAGTACCTTACCAAAGGTCGCCGCTGCCTCGTGCAGGGTCGCCTTCGTCAAGATAGCTGGGACGACAAAGAAACTGGCAAAAAACGCACTCGTATAGAGGTGGTTGCTACTGACGTAACCTTCCTCGACGGCCCAAGTGATGGCCAATCTGGCGGCGGCGCGCCACGTTCAAGCGCCCCAGCAAACAAGAAGTCAAACGATGTTGTGATTGAAGACATCGATGACAAACCTATTGATCTTTCAGAAATACCATTTTAATAATTTATATACCTAAGGAGAGCTCCAGGAAAAAGAGCAGCCCGAGCAGCTGGCTTTGCCAGTGCACGGCGCGATGAGAAAAAACGTAGTTTTGTCTTATAAATGGAGCGAAGCGAAATGTCACCAAAACGATTTAAAAAAGACGTTACAACGTATTTTGATTACAAAGATGTGAAAACGTTGCAGCGTTACATCAACGCCTATGGTCAAATTGAACCTATTTCAAAAACAGGTTTGAGCCTAAAGCAGCAGCGCCAATTAGCAACCGCTATCAAGCGTGCCCGTCACCTTGCGCTACTACCATTCGTAACATCAAACTAGTAGTATCATGCCCGAGCGAGACGAAGACAAGCAGCCAAAAGGCGAAGCTAACCAGTCACCAGTTACACCCGAGAAACATCCCGATGATGCTTCTGACGACCGAACGAACCAAATAGTGCTTAGCTTGACAGTTGCTGGCCTAGTAGCGGCCGCCGGAGCTCTTGCTGCAAAACGCTTGCGCAACAGAGGAGGAAACGAGTAATGTATCAACCAACCGATTTGAAAAAAGGCACCGTATGTCAAATAGACGGCACGCCATACCGTGTTGTCGACTATGGCCAAAAAGTAATGGGACGTGGCGGTAGCATTGTAAATGTACGTCTGAAGAACCTACTCGATGGCAGCGTTATTCCGAAAACCTTCAAAGGCGCCGACAAGATTGAACAAGCCGAAGTTACCAGCAAGCCGGTGCAGTACTTGTATAACGATGGCGATACATTTTACTTTATGGATCCTGAAAGTTTCGAACAATACGAACTATCGCGTGACACTGTTGATACCGCAACTGATTACTTGAAAGAAGGTGACAACCTGCAGCTTCAATTTTTTGGTAGCAAGGTAATTAACGTTGAACTTCCGAAGAATCTTTATCTTGAAGTTACCTACGCGGAAGACGTAGTAAAGGGTGATACTTCTGGTGCTGTGATGAAAGATGCCACGCTTGAGACTGGTATCAAAATTCGTGTGCCGGCGTTTATCAAAACTGGCGACGTGGTAAGCGTTGATACCACCACTGGCGAATACCGCGAACGTAAAAAATAGCTAGATATGTCGCATAACCAACCACCACAATCACACTACGCACTTATGGCGGTGTTTGGTGAAGCGGCGAAGCATCCGAATTATCAAGGTCCTTTGCCGGAGCATTTCAACGCATTGCCGTGGTTTCGTTTTGATAAACCTCACCGAGCCGAGCAAGCCTGTGATTTGATGCGCACGGCCAGGCGGCTACTTTTGCTACAAGAACCATTTGAACTTGTGGGTGAAGCACCAAAACAGCTTGGCAAAGAAGGCAAAACAGCATCGATAGTCGTTTCCTCATCAGCAGATTTGCTTGCATTACATAGTGGGCTGGCCGATGGTTTTGCACAAGAGTACGACGGCATTAATTTTGCCTACCCCGAGTACAACCACAGCGGTTATCTTGCTCACGTTACCCCTACGTCGGAGCTACCGTTTGCGGTTGGAGATCGACTTCTGGTAGATAGTATCGCGCTTGTTGAAGGCAATGCGATTGAGGGTGAGCGCACACCGAAGCGAACAATTCGCGTCATCGGCGCAGTCGGCCTCTTGTAAGTGCTACAATAGTCGTATGGCACACCATGAGCATGCATCGTGGCTATTAAAACACAAACATATCCCAGTCTTAATCGTACTTGGCCTCTTGTGGGTACAGGTTATTTTTCAGCTGTTTTATCCGTACGACAGTGCTTTACCAAACGCTCGTCTGTACGACAAAAAGGTAGTGGGTCAAACTCGCCTGGCGCTGACAGGTACAATTCAAAAGCAATTTGAAGCCGAAACATTTGAGGTTAGTACTTCATCGACATCATACAGCCAAACCCTTGCTAGTGCAGGCGCTAGCATCAACAGTGAGGTAATGGCAAAAAAGCTCACCGATTACCCCGTGTGGCAACGAGCAATTCCATTTTCACTGTGGTGGCAGCGCCCAACCGTTACTTCCTACAAGATTTCATTCAACAAAGCGGTTCTTGCAAAAAATGCTGAAATTATCGCCAAAAAGTTATCGGCAGCGCCAGTAAACGCCGACCTTGCACTAAAGAGCGGAGAACTTGTAGTAACAGAGGCAAAAGACGGCCAGACAGTGAACCCTGAAAGTGTGGCAAAGGCTATATCGTCGCACACCTTTACGCCAAAACATACACAGCTTCGTGTTGCATCAACCGTAGCGAAACCGGGCGTGGAAGACGCTTCGATTAGCGATGTTCGCCACGATGCTGATGCAAAAATTGCTCGAACCTACACGCTAACACTTCCGAGTGGTGAACAAGTTACGCCTAGTAAAAAAACGGTTACCTCATGGCTTACGTTGAAGCAAAAAGACGGATCAACGACTCTCGCGCTGAATAGGGCGGAGATTCGCCGCTACATTTCATCACTCAATGGCAAGGTGGCCATTGCAGCGAAGCCGATTAGTGTATCCGTAAGGGATGGCCGCGAAATTTATCGCACGGCGGGTAAAGATGGCAGCGCTATTTCTAGCAGCGATCTCGAGACAAAGCTGGTCAACGCCCTCAACAGCTCTGAAACAGGGGTGGCAATGGATGTAATAATGGCGCCAGTGAGCCCAGGCACCGTTTACAACCGAACCTATTCACACAGCCAAGCTGGCCTACGTGCCTATGTGGCCTATACCACGTCGAGCGAAAACGTTCGGATAGCGTTGCAGCAAATTGGTGGTAACAACTGGTCTGCCAGTGGACGTAGTAGCGAGAGTATTCCGAGCGCCAGTACCTATAAATTGTACGTAGCACTGTGGTTATTTGACCAGATGAATAAGGGCAAAATAAAGTGGAGTGACCCTTGGCTCGATACCAACGTATCAGAATGTTTTGACCGCATGACCATTGCCAGTACGAACCCTTGCGCCGTCGCTTGGCTCGAATCGTATGGCCGAGACAATATGAATAACTTTGTGTATAAAAAGGGCTTTAGCACTGGCACGAGCTTTACGAACCCAGAAGCCGTACACACAACAGCAAACGATCTGCGAAAATATATGATAGGCTTAAATAACAGTAGTTTAGTAAGTGGTGCACAGCGAACACGGCTGCTTCACTCACTCAGCGTGCACCCATATCGCTATGGGGTGCCAACAGGCAGCGCTGGCACAGTGCAAGATAAAGTAGGCTTTTTGTGGGATTATGTGCACGATTCGGCGATCGTTCATCATCCAAAGGGTACATACGTAGTGGTGATTATGACCAAAGGCGCTGGCGGCTATGCGCGGATTGCCTCGATTACCCGTGAACTCGAAAGGATAATGTACTAATGAAACAACGTCTCGACCAAGCATTGGTGGCACGTGGGCTCGTGCGCAGTCGTTCGCAGGCCGAAAGTTGGATTGGGCTGGGCAAGGTGAGCGTGAATGGGCAGCCCGCGCGTAAATCTGGGCAGATGGTGCAGGAAACAGATGTGCTGAAACTCGCTGCTACCGAGCAGTATGTTAGTCGAGCCGGGCTTAAGTTAGCCAGTGTGGCAAAGAAGTTACACGTGGATTTTCGAGACGCGATGGTGCTCGATGTGGGTAGTAGCACGGGTGGGTTTACCGATTATGCACTGCAGCATGGAGCGAAAAAAGTTGTCGCAGTTGATGTCGGCACCGATCAGCTCCACCCCAGCTTACACGGTGATTCACGTATTGAGTTGCATGAAAAGACGGATATACGTGACGTTCACCGCTCTAATCCGCAGACGAAACTTTCAGGAACGGCTTCGCGCCCGACGTCTATTGAGCCCTCATCAGTATCCGACGGGGCTGCAGATGTC